>Ga0065721_10003713_pt1 | contig 96537 bp, 96 predicted proteins | sample Mesricmetagenome_FD_59108 | JGI IMG/M metagenome (GOLD analysis project Ga0065721, IMG submission 59108) | Mesophilic microbial community from rice straw/compost enrichment Sample: eDNA_1 v2 (version 2) | ecosystem: Engineered > Solid waste > Grass > Composting > Bioreactor | place: USA: Davis... | reverse complement strand
AAACACAACAGAACGAGCCAATGGCCGTTCGTCACGAAACCGGATTTTCCCACGGGTCCGGATTCAGGCGGTACCGTTATTGCAGGTCCGGCTGCCGAGCTTCTACCCGCGTGAAGAGGCGCCCCCCTTCCCGGCCTCCCCGCCCGGCCCTGCGTGGGGGCCGCGTGACGGCGGGGATGAGCGGAGCATAAAGGCGGGCACAGGGGGCGGGGATAAGTTTTTTGCGAGAGCGTGAAAGAGGCAAGGCCGGCAAGCGGCCTCATCTCGGCTGCCAACCGGCATGGACCAGTTGCGACAGGCACGCCGTCTGTTCTATTCTGAGGTGCTGGCCAGGAGAATCAAATGCCCAGCAATCTTCCTCAAGCTCATGCCACCGTCCTGGAGCGCGTCCGCAATGCGGTAGCGTCCGACACGCGATTCAGCGCGCTTCTGATCGGTGGCTCATATATTCATGGCGGCCTGGACGAACATTCGGACCTGGACTTCGTCATCATCGTCAATGACGAGAGCTATGCCGACGTCATGGCGACGCGACTGGCTTTCGCCAGCGCCTTGCCCGATTTTATCACCGCCTTTACCGGCGAGCATGTCGGGGAACCGCGCCTGCTGATCTGCCTTTATGGTCCGCCGCTTCTGCACGTCGATCTGAAATTCGTCCTTATGTCCGATCTCGATCACCAGATCGAACGGCGCGCAGTCCTGTTTGCCAGGGACCGGGTGGAGATCGAAGCCCGTATCCAGGCCGGAGATGTCACATGGCCCAACCTGCCCTCGGAATGGTTCGAGGCGCGGGCCTGGATCTGGCTGCATTATGCGGCCACCAAGCTTGCTCGCGGCGAACTCTACGAAGCGATCGGCATGCTCGGCTTCTTCCGCGAACAGGTTCTGGGGCCGCTATTCTATCGCCGCGCCGGCAAGAACCAGCGGGGCGTCAGGCGACTGGAGGCCCTTCGCCTGGACGAGCACGGAAAACTGGCCGCAACCATGGCCCAGCACGATGCTTCGTCCGTCAGGAAGGCCATAGAGGCCTGTATCGATATCTATCTGGACCTGCGCTCCGACGATCCCCTGTTGCGGCCAACCAAAGCAATGCCCGGACTGCTCCACGAACTTATCCGGCACGCAGCCCCCCAAAGCCACGTTGATCCCCAATGACGCTGGACGAGGCAATTGCACACCGCCGCTTGTCCCTCGTATCGCTGCTGGTGCGCGATTACGACGAGGCGATCGCCTTCTACGTCGGCAAGCTCGGCTTCGCGCTCAGGGAGGACACGAGATTGTCGAACGAGAAGCGCTGGGTCGTCGTCGGCCCGGAAGGCGGCCAGGCATCGCTGCTTCTTGCCAAGGCCGTCGGGGAGGAACAGACCGCCGCCATTGGACGACAGGCCGGCGGCCGGGTCTTCCTCTTCCTCGAAACGGACGATTTCGCCCGCGACCATGCCCGCTACCTGGCCGCGGGCGTGACGTTCCGCGAGCAGCCAAGACAGGAGCCCTACGGGACGGTTGCCGTATTCGAGGACCTGTACGGCAACCCTTGGGACCTGATCGATCCGGCCAGGTCCAGCGGCTCCAGATCCCGGATGCAAGCGGAATGACAGCCTGCCATGCCGAAACCGTCGGTCAGAAGGCGAGCCCATTGCAGAAGGCACGGCACATTCTCCTATGTCCTGGCGGGCCTCCCATTTTCGAGATGGCGCGCCGCCAAGGCTGCACCCAGGGCGGCAATCGCTGAGGCCAGCATCACCATGAGCAGGCCGGGCCGCGCGTTGCCTTCCGTCAAAACGGCGCCAGCGATTGCGGCCATGATGGACGCGCCGGCGACGGTGATCGCGCCGGCGAGGCCTGCGGCGCTTCCCGTCCGTCCCGGGCGAACCGAAATTGCCGCTGCGTTGGCGCCGGGCTGCGTCAGCCCGTTCGACAATCCGACGAAAAGGCATGGCCCGAACACCGCCACGACATGGTCGACGCCGGCAAAGTGCAAGGCAATACCGAACAAGAGGCCGGCACAGGCCACGCCCCTTCCCGCAATCAGCAGGGTGGCTTCCGGAAAATTGCCGGCGAGCCTCCCGGCCAGAAAACTGCCGAGCATGAAGCCGCCTGTAATGGAGCCCATGTAGAGACCGAGAACCGCGGGCGAAAGACCAAAAGCCGAGGCGGTCAGCGGAGCACCGGCCAGGAAGGCATAGAAGGCGCCAACCGAAAAGGCCATGCACAGGCAATAGGCCAGGAACCGGCCGGAGCCCAGCAGCTCGGGATAGGCCTTGTACTGCTCCCACATGGTCTTCGAGCGCGCCGTGTTCGTTTCGCGCAGATCGGTCCAACACAAGGCAAGAACCGCCGCCCCCAGGAGCGCCAGAACATAGAAGGTCGCCCTCCAGCCGAATAGCTGATCGATCAGACCGCCCAAGGTGGGGCCGAGCATGGGTGCAACAGCCCATGCCATGGCGATATAGCCGAACTTGCCAGCGGCCTGTTCCCGGCTGGTCGTGTCACGGACCGCAGCCAGCGACACGCCATAGGTTGGAGCGATGACGGCCTGCGCCATGCGGCAGGCCAGAAAGGTCCATGCATCCTGCGCCACGGCGCACCCTATGGTCGCCGCGATGAATATCGCCAGCGCCCCAAGAATCACGGGCCGGCGGCCAAACCGGTCCGAAAGCGGGCCCACAATTAGCTGAAGGCATGCCGACACAATTGCATAGGCCGCCAGCGAAAGCCCCATTAGTCCATAATCGACACCAAATTCGTCGGCCATTTGGGGCAGGGACGGAAGGAAGACGTTGATTGGCAGGATCGCGAGTGCCGACAGAAGGATCAACGTAGACAGGCGAGGAGATGCGGATGACCCGGGCATGATCAAAGCCAATTCATGTGTGGAGGACGAGGCAATAAAAAAGCCCCTATGAGGGGCTGATTTCTCCGCGCATGGGTGCTTTCGCCCGGCAGCTATTCTGCCATGCCCATGCGCGCACCTACTACGATCATGCCGTTTTCCATCATCATGGGCCGATTGTTACGGCGTGCCGGACTGACCGTCAACTCGACCCCTGTGCGGCGGCAAGCGGATGATCGCCCAAAAAGCTGCCCCCACCCCGCCAAGGCAAAAAACCACCCGGCCGCCGCCGGGTGGCTTCTGTCTCGGCAAGGGCGTGGGTCTAGGCCACCTGCGCCGCTTGCGTGCCGCGCGCCCATTCCGGGAGCATGGCGCCATGGGCGGCGATGAGGTCGTCGACCAGGCTCCAGATCTGGTCCAGATCCAGTTCGGCCGCCGTATGCGGATCCATCATGGCGGCGTGGTAGATATGCTCGCGCTTCTCCTCGACCAGGGCCCGCACGGTGAGTTCCTGCACATTGATATTGGTGCGCATCAGCGCGGTGAGCTGCGGCGGCAGTTCGCCGATATAGGTGGGTTGCAGCCCATTGTCGTCGACGAGGCACGGCACTTCCACCGCCGCCGCGTCGGGCAGGCTGGTGATGACGCCATTGTTGCGCAGGTTGCCGTAGATCACCGAAGGCTCACCGGTCCAGACCGAATTGACGATGGAGCTGGCATATTCCCTGGACGCCTTGACCTCGATGCGGTCGGCATTGCGATATTCCTCGCTGGTGCGCTTCCAGGAGGCGATCTGCTCGATGCAGCGCTTGGGGTATTCGTCGAGCGGAATGCCGTATTTCTCGATCAGGTCCTCGCGGCCCTCCTTGATGAAATAGGGCGTATATTCGGCGAAATGTTCGGAGCTTTCGGTGACGAAATAGCCCAGCCGCGTCATCATCTCGTAGCGCACCTTGTTGGGGCAGCGCGGGTTCCAGCCCGGCTTGGGCGCGCGGCCTTCGCGATAGGCGCGGTGCAGCTCGGGATAGAGATCGCGATAGGAGCCGTCCGGCTGGCGCTGCTCGAAATTGAGGAAGAAGGCCATGTGGTTGATGCCGGCCGAGCGGTAGCGGATATCCTCGTAGGCAATGCCCAGATCGTTGGCCAGTTCATGGGCCGTGCCCTGCACCGAATGGCAGAGACCGACCTGCCGGATGGTCGGATATTTCTCGGCAATGGCCCAGGTATTGATGGCCATGGGATTGACATATTGCAGCATGATCGCCCGGGGGGCGACCGCCAGCATGTCCTCGCAGATGCTCCACAGATGCGGCACGGTGCGCAGGCCGCGCATGATGCCGCCCACGCCCAGCGTATCCGCGATGGTCTGGCGCAGATTGTACTTTTTCGGCACGTCGAAATCGATCACGGTCGAGGGCTCGTAGCCGCCGATCTGGAAGCAGACGACGACGAAATCGGTGCCGTCCAGCGCCTGGCGCTGGTTGTCGAAGGTTTTCACCGTTGCGGCAACGCCCAGGGTGGAAATCAGCTTGCCGGCAATGACGGCGCTTTCTTCCAGCCGCGTCGGATTGATGTCCATCAGGCGGATTTCCGCGCCGGCCAGGGCCGGGCGTTGCAGGATGTCGCCAACAATGTTCTTCATGAACACCGACGAGCCCGCGCCGATGAAGGTGATCTTGGGGTTTGCCATGAAATGCTCCGAACAGGGCCTTGCGGCCGGCGGCTCCTCCAGCCGCATTGGCCCTATGCTTAGCGCCTGGCCCCGGTGAAGCAATCCGAATTACTTGGCCATTTTTCCGGATTTCTAAGAAATCCTGTCGGGGAAACAGAGATGCGGCAGGCGCGGCGCCGGCCGGTTGATACGCAATGATCCCGGTTAGGGGCTTTGCGGCCGCTTAACCCTGGACGCCCAGGCTGTCCCGGCAAGCCATGGGTGCCGCCATGCCGGAAAATTACCGACAGCTCGCCGATCCAGCCGAAATGCTCCCCGATTCGGCGCTGATCCGCATGTGGCGGGAGGGCGGGCATATCCGCGCCGCCCTGGTCCTCGACGCAGAGGATGCCCCGCCCACCGATCCCGATCTCGCCCTGTTCCAGGCCAGCCTGGCCTTGGCGCAACTGGACCTGCGCTGCCTCTTCGTCTGGCTGGAAGACAGCGCGATCTGGCAGGACGAATGGGGCATTTTGCATGCGCCCTAAAAGGGCGGCTGGATTGCGAGGAAGGCGGCGCTACCCCCGCCGCGACCCTTTTCCATTTCCGTCACCACCGGGCTTGTCCCGGTGGTCCATGCGATGACGAGGCAGGGGCTGGATTGCCGGGACAAGCCCGGCAATGACGGCAGGGATGGTGCGGGACCCGGCCTTTTCACTGGGTATGAAGCGGCCCGGAAAACCCTAAACGTTGAACTTGAACAGCATCACGTCGCCGTCCTTGACGACGTAATCCTTGCCTTCGTCGCGGGCCTTGCCGGCTTCCTTGGCGCCCTGCTCGCCGCCCAGGGCGACGAAATCGTCATAGCCGATGGTCTGGGCGCGGATGAAGCCGCGCTCGAAATCGGTATGGATGACGCCGGCCGCCTGCGGGGCCTTGTCGCCCTTGTGGATGGTCCAGGCGCGGGTTTCCTTGGGGCCGACGGTAAAATAGGTCTGCAGGTTCAGAAGATCGTAGGCGGCGCGGATCAGCCGGTTGAGGCCCGGCTGCTCGAGCCCGAGCGAATCCAGATACTCGGCCTGTTCGGCATCGGAAAGCTGGGCGAGCTGGCTTTCGATTTCCGCCGAGATGACGACTACGCCGGCTTCGTTGGCCTTGGCATAGTCCTCCACCTGGCGGCTGAGCGCATTGCCGGTGGCCGCCGAGCCCTCGTCGACATTGCAGACATAGAGCGCCGGCTTGCTGGTCAGCAATTGCAGCTCGCGGAAGGCCTTTTCCTCCTCGGGATCGCGCTTGACGAAGCGCGCCGACTTGCCTTCGCGCAGCACGGCCAGGGCGCGGTCGATCAGCTCCAGCGTCGCCTTGGCTTCCTTGTCATTGCCCTTGGCCTTCTTCTCGACGCCCGGACGGCGCTTTTCCAGGCTTTCCAGGTCCGCCAGCATCAATTCGGTTTCCACCACGTCGGCATCGGCCAGCGGGTCGACCTTGTTGGAAACGTGGATGACGTTGGAATCCTCGAAGCACCGCAGCACATAGGCGATGGCGTCGGTCTCGCGGATATTGGCCAGGAACTGGTTGCCCAGGCCCTCGCCCTGGCTGGCGCCCTTCACCAGGCCGGCAATATCGACAAAGCTCATGCGGGCCGGCAGCACATTGACCGACTTGCCGATAGCCGCCAGCTTTTCCAGCCGCGGATCGGGCACCGACACCTCGCCCACATTGGGCTCGATGGTGCAGAACGGGAAATTGGCGGCCTGCGCGGCGGCAGTGCGGGTCAATGCGTTGAAAAGCGTCGACTTGCCGACATTCGGCAGGCCGACAATGCCCATCTTGAAGCCCATGGGTGTCTCCGGGAAATGCTTGGGCTCCAATTGGGTCGGATCGGCGCCGATGTCAATGTTTGCCGCCCGCCCGGCGCGCCCGCTCCCCGGCAATCGCCACCGGCCGCCGGCACATCGTTAATAGTGCATTAACCATTGGGGACCACCCTGATGGCATTGGTTTGGGAAAATACGGAGTGGACCAAGGATAGAAAGCGATCGACATGAATCACTTCAAGCCGGACCTGAATGCTGCTGAAGCCCTGGTGGGTCTGCCGGTGGCGGAAGTGGAACGGGGCCTGATCCTGGCAACGCTGCGACAGACCGAAGGAAACCGCACGCATGCCGCTCATCTCCTGGGAATTTCCATCAGGACGATGCGGAACAAGCTCAGGGAATATGCCGAAAGCGGCCTAGATATTCCCGCGAATACGCCCCACGAGGCCTAAAAAGAAAGCCCGCCCCCCGGCGGGCTCCTTTTTTGTCGGGCCCCGGCTGCGACAAACCCGCCCTTGCCCTCTCCCGACCTGCATGCGAAAAGCCAATTGACGCATAGGGCAAGCGAATGACCAATCCCGTCACCAAAGATCGGCGCCATTTCGAGGATCTTTCGCCCGGCGAAGTCATCGACCTGGGCAAGACCCAGGTCAGCCGCGAGATGATCACCACCTTTGCCGGCGAATTCGACCCCCTCCCCTTCCATCTCGACGAAGAAGCCGCCAAGGCGAGCCTGCTGGGCGGACTGGCATCCAGCGGCTGGCAGACCGGCGCGCTCAGCCTGCGCATGCTGGTGGATAATTTCCTGTCCAAGATCGCGTCCTGTGGCGGCCTCGGCTTCCGCAACCTCAAATGGAAGAACCCGGTCATGGTGGGCGACATTATCGGCGGCACGGTGACCATTGCCGAGCTCCGCCGTTCGTCCAGCCATCCGCAATGGGGCATTGTTACCCTCGATTTCGACATGCGCAACCAGCACGGCAAGCCGGTGCTGACCATGCGGCTGGCCAATCTGGTGGAATGCCGCGACCCGGGAGCCCCGGCATGACCCGCTGGTTCGAGGACATCGTCATCGACGAACCCTTTCCCCTGGGCAGCCACACTTTCAGCGCCGAGGAAATCATCCGCTTCGGCCGGGCCTATGATCCGCAATATTTCCACACCGATCCGGACCTGGCCAAACACAGCCATTTCGGCGGCCTGATCGCCTCGGGCTGGCACACGGTGAGCGTGGGGCACCGCAAGATGGTCGATGCGCTCTTCGCCGAGGAAGAGCGCCTGCGCGGCCTCGGCCAGGAGCCGGGCGTCTCGGGCCCCTCGCCCGGCGTCAATTCCATGGATTTCAAGGCCCCGGTGCGCCCCGGCGATACGGTGACCTACCAATTGGTGGTGACCGACAAGCGCCGTTCCAATTCCATTCCCGGCTGGGGCCTACTGTTCAACCGGCTCACCGCCACCAACCAGCATGGCGACCTGGTCTACGAGGCCGACCTGGTCGGCTTTTCCAAGCTGCGCGATTATCGCATGCCCTGGCGGCTGACACTGTTGCTCGCCCTCACCAGAGTGCCTGTTCTCGGGAAACTGATCCGGCGCGGCTCTTGAAACCGCTCCGGCGCATCGGCACTCTGCCTGCATGCGCCGATTCGCCCTTGCCCTCGCCCTCACCGCCCTTTCCGCAGCCCCTGCCCTGGCCCAGGTCTATCAGGGCAATTGGAGCTGCCGCGACGCCAGTACCGAGCGCGTCGGCATCCTCACCCTCTATGGCCAGGCCTATGGCTGGGCCGCCCGCGCCGCCGGCGATCCCAATTCGGGCTCGGGCACGCTGACCCCCTACCAGGACGGCGTCGGCCTCAATGACGGCAATCTGCGGGCCAAGGGCAATGTCCAGGCCGTCCGCGTGGTGAACGACCCGACCCATGGCGTGGCCCTGCAAATGGAAACGCCCGAAGCCATCGTCATGCTCTGTACGCCGCGCTGACGCGGTTCGGTGGTGCCGCGGTTCCAATGAGCGTCCGGTACATGTCTCGTGCGTGCCGGCGCCCCTCGATCTTATCGGTCCAGACACAGCCTCTTGAGGGCGCGTCTTAGTTTGATTGCTCATCTGCAGCGCTTCGCCTCCTGAAGAGCTCATCCTGCCGCAAATGGCCCTCGCATCGGGCCCCAGGGCAGGACGATGTGCGGGGATAAATCGGGGAAGAGACCCGAACCAACACGCCCCTGACGCAGCGGGGGGTTGAAACTTTCCGGCAATTCGCGCATTTTCATGGGGCAGTGCCGGGCCCCTCTGGTCATAGCCCCTTGCTATGGCGATGTCGGAACTGCTCCAACTTTTCATGGAGAAGGTCCGGCGATGGAATCGCTTGTTGCCGCCCTATCGGGCGATTTTCTGGGTACACCCGTCTATTTCTGGATCGCGTTCATTTCGATCGTGATCGGCCTGCTTGTCTTCGACCTTGGCATCCTGCATCGGGATGAGCATGAGATCGAAGCCAAGGAGAGCCTGCTGCTCTATGGCATGTATGTCTGTATTGCCCTGGCCTTCGGCGCCTGGGTCTGGTTCCAGCGCGGCGCACAGGCGGGCCTGGAATTCTATACCGGCTACCTGATCGAGCAATCGCTGGCGATGGACAACATGTTCGTCATCGCCACCATATTCGGCTTCCTCGGCATTCCCCGGCTCTACCAGCACCGCGTGCTGTTCTGGGGTATTCTCGGCGTGATCCTGTTCCGCGCCGTGCTGATCGGCGTGGGCGCCGCCCTGGTTAACAATTTCAACTGGGTCCTGTTCTTCTTCGGCGCCTTCCTGGTGTTCACCGGCATCCGCATGTTCAGCCATTCCGACGATGAGCCGAACATGGACGACAACAAGATCCTGAAATTCCTGCGCAAGCGCTTCCGCATCACCAATACGCTGCGCGGCCGCAATTTCACCGTCCGCGAGCCCGATCCCAAGACCGGCAAGGTCGTCCTGTGGCTGACCCCGCTGGCCGTGGCCCTGATCATGGTCGAGATCGTCGACCTGATCTTCGCCGTCGACTCGGTGCCGGCCGTCTTTGCGGTGACGCAGGACACCTTCATCGTCTACACCTCCAATATCTTCGCCATTCTCGGCCTGCGGGCGCTCTATTTCGCGCTGGCCGCAGCGATGAACCGCTTCCGCTACCTGCAGATCTCGCTGGCGATCATCCTGGTGCTCATCGGCATCAAGATCTTCCTCGTGCCGCTGCATATCCACATCGACACCCTGCTCTCGCTGGTGGTGACCATCTCGATCCTGGCCGGTGGCGTGCTGTACTCGCTGTGGAAGACCCGCAACGAGCCCAATATCAGCGCCGAAGAGGACCCCAAGACGGGCCAATTGGAGCCCTGAGCGGCATCTGCGAGCGCATTTCGGAAAGGGCCGGCGGTTGACGCCGGCCCTTTTGCCTGTCTATGGTCCGCCCATATCTATGGAGGTTCGCACCGAAATGAACTGAGAACTCGCCCCGGACGCCCGACCTTTTGCCGTTCCGCGCCTTGCGCGTGACCGGCTTATATCGGCTGCGCAGTTCGGCGAGATCGACAGATCAGGTGCCTATCCGGCTTGAGCCGGCGACCTCGTTTCCTGCCCATCCCCGGCGTCCTCCCAAAACCGCTTCACCGCGCGGCTTTCCGCGCCTGTTTCATTTGCACCAGCCCGCGCAGCCCCCCTGCCGGGCGGGAAGGATTTCCTCATGCCCAAGAACCAGTTCCAGCGTCCGCTGCCCATCCGCCACAACGGCAATGTGCCGCGCCACGGCAAGCCATTGCCGCCAAGCAGGATCGAAACCCCGCATGCGGCCCAGCCCCGGCGGGAAAAGGACGCGCTGCCGCCGCTCCAGGCCCTGCTCGCCCGCAGCAAAAGTCCCTGACACCAACGGCCCCGGCTTCGGCCGGGGCCGGCAAGGGCCGTCACCGATGGCGGCGGCTAGTCCCGTCCGGATTGCTCGCGCCGCAAGCCTTCCACAAGCCGGCGATATCCGGCGCAGGCGCGTTCGACAGCTTGCGAAGGGTCCTCGGAATTGGCGATCCATGTCGCGCAATAGCTCGATGCCCCGGTCAGCATCCGCGCCGTCGCCTCGGTATCCATGTCCACGACAAGACCTTGCGCAAGTAACCGGTCGAGGCTTTCCCTGATGGCTGTGATACAGCCATTCGTGGTCGGCCAGCTGGCCGGATCGCCCAATATTGCCGGGCCGTCCCGCAGGACGATCCGACTGATTTCCGGCTCGAGCGCCATTTCGATATAGCCGATCCCGTCCTGTATGAACGCTTCCCAGGCATCCGGCGCCTTGGCCGCCCGCTCCTTCAGGCGGACCGTCATTTCGGCATCGATCTGCGAGACGACGGCTTCGAACAGGCCCTTCTTGTCCCCGAAATGGTGGTAGAGAGCGCCGCGCGTCAGGCCGGCCTTGGCGGTGAAATCGTCCATCGATGCCTGCGCATAGCCGATCTCGGCAAAGGCCTTGCGCCCCGCCGCCAGCAATTTCGCCCGCGTCTCGGCGATCATCTCGCTTCTGGTCTTGCCTGCCATGAACACCTCACTGACATACGCTTCGTATGTGAATTGACATACGAAGCGTATGTATCTACGCATTCGCATACGCCGCGTATGAACTCAGATAGGTCGCGGTGCTGTAAATGTCGAGGATTTTGACATGCCCAACCCCTATTCCGAGATTTTTCGCGCCAAAGGCGCCAAGGGCTTCGCGGCCGCCGGCTTCCTGGCCCGCATGCCCATGGCCATGGCGCCCATCGGCATCGTCGCCATGCTCTCACAGGCCCATGGCGAATATTGGCTGGCCGGCGCGGTATCGGCCACCTATGCGCTCGCCAATGCGCTGATCGCCCCGCAAATCTCCCGTGTCGTGGACCGGGTGGGGCAAAGCGCGGTGCTGGTGCCCACCACGCTGGTTTCGGTCATCGCCTTTTCCTTGCTCATCCTCTCGGTCAACCAGGACTGGCCGGTCTGGACCCTCTATGCGGCGGCGCTGGCCGCCGCCATCATGCCCAGCTATCCGGCCATGATCCGGGCCCGCTGGAGCGCGCTGTTCCGCAACCGCCCCGAGCTCAATACCGCGTTCGCCTTCGAATCGGCGGCGGACGAACTGGTCTATATCGCCGGCGCCTCGCTTTCGGTCGGGCTCAGCGTGTCGCTGTTTCCCGAAGCGGGCATGATAGCGAGCACCGCCGCCCTGGCCATCGGCAGCCTCGCCTTCATCGCCCAGCGCGCCACCGAGCCGGCGCGCGGCCCGGCCATGCCGGTTTCCGGCGGTTCGGCCATAAGGCAGCGCCCGGTGCAGATCATCACCCTGGCCCTGGTCTTTGTCGGCATGATCTTCGCCACCGCGGAAGTCAGCGCCGTAGCCATCACCGAATCGCTCGGCGAACCAGGCGCGGCCGGCATGGTCATCGGCGTCTATGCGGCGGGCTCCTTCGTGGTCGGGCTCATCGTCGGCGCGATGAACATCGCCATGCCGCTCCATCGGCAATTGGCCATCGCCATCGGCACGGTCGCCGTCACGGCCATCCCCCTGCTCTTCGTCACCACCATTCCGCTCCTCGCCTTCGCGGTCTTTGTCAGCGGCGTGGCGATCTCGCCCACCTTCATCACCGCCTTCGGACTGATCGAGCGGCGGGTGCCCGCCGCCATGCTGACCGAAGGGATCACCTGGGTGATGACCGGGATCGGCATCGGCATGGCCTTCGGCGCCTTCACAGCCGGCTGGGTGGTGGACACCTATGGCGCCCATAACGGCTTCTGGGTCTCGGTCATTGCCGGCTTTCTCGCCCTGGGCACCGTGCTGGCCGGCCAGGCGCAATTGGGCGGCAAGCCCGCTTGCCCCGTCGCCGCACCCTGCCCGGCCGCCTGAAATCGCGCCCTTCATGCCCGTAGAAAGGGGCCGGCACCGCGTCCGGCCCCTTGCACCTTTCTTGCCGCAATTTCCCGTTAACCAAATCGCAGAACGACATGAGGAGATCGGCAGATGGGTGCCATCCACGAAATCGTCTTCGACTGCGAGGAACCGAAAATCCTGGCCCAGTTCTGGGCCGAACTGCTGGAAGGCTATGCCGTCCGGCAGCCGGACATGACCAGCGCGGCCCTGAGCCAGGCCCTGGGTATCGACCCGAGCGAGCCGACCACCCTGATGGTCGATGGGCCCGGCCCCTCGCTCTGCTTCCAGAATGTCGACGGCCAGCGCCCCGACAACAATCGGGTGCATTTCGACGTGGAGGTGGCCGACCGCGCCGCCGAGGTCGAAAAGCTCAAGCAGGCCGGCGCCAGCGTCGACCGCGTCCTGCCCACCTATACGGTGATGCGCGACCCCGAAGGCAACCAGTTCTGCCTGGTCGACCGCCGCGAGGCCATGGCGGCGTGACCGGCGCCATTTGGCCCGTGCTGACATGAGCTGTCAGCGCGCAATGGCAAGGGTGGTGCAAGCCAATCGGAGTTTGCCCCATGACCCTCACCGCCACCTGCCATTGCGGCGCCACCCGCATCGCCCTGCCCGAGCACCCGAGCGCGGCCAAATCCTGCAATTGCAGCTATTGCGCCCGCACCGGCGCCGTCTGGGCCTATCACCAGCCCGGCCAATTGCAATTCCTCTCGCAGGACGCCGACGCAATCTATTCGCCCAGCGGCATGAACAACCATCATTTCTGCAGCAAATGCGGCATGCAGACCTGGGGCGATTCACCCGATTGGGCCTCGATGTACAATGCCGACGGCACGCCCAAGGATGGCAATCCCAATGCCATGCCGGTCGACCGCGTCTATGCGGTCAACCTCAACCTGGTCGACGATCTCGACTGGTCCAAGGTCACGGTCGAGCAAATGGATGGGCGGAACAATTGGTAGCGGGCGGGCCGCGGTGATGAATACCCGCCCCTGAGATGCAAGACCAGTAGACCTGAGCCCCGTCGAAGGAGGCAGTGTTCACTTTGGACGCTCGTACTCCTGCTGACCTATCGGTTCTTGGTCACCCTCCCCCTTGAGGGGAGGGCAAGCAGAGCTTTGGTCCGCAGGACCTTAGCGACGCTCGGGTGGGGGTGCTGCGGCTTCAGGAAAACGGCGCCTTCGCGGCTGCCTCCGACACCCCCTCCCAGCTCTGCTAGGCTCCAAGGAGCCAAGCTGCGCTACCCTCCCCTCAAGGGGGAGGGTGGGAAGGAGCCGAGGTCTCTGCGCACTATAAAGCCTCCAAAGTAAACACTGCCGTCGAAGGGCGAGGCCGCGGCACTCAGGTTTCGGCGTCCCCGACCTCGTGGTTCGACAAGCTCACCATGAGGTCTTCCGGGCACCGCTAAGCAGTCGCGAAGCGCGCTCTAATGCCCCTCGAAGGCCATCAATGAAGTGACCCGGACGCCTTCGGCCTCCAGCTTGGCGGCGCCGCCGATATCGGGCAGGTCGATGACAAAGGCGGCATTGTCGCACAGCGCGCCGGTGCGCCGCAGCAGCCCCGCGGCAGCGATCGCGGTGCCGCCCGTGGCGATCAGGTCGTCGACCAGCAGCACCTTGTGCCCGGGCCCGACCACGTCGGCATGGATTTCGATCGTATCCACGCCATATTCCAGCGCGTAATTCTGCCCGATGGTCTCCCCGGGCAGCTTGCCCTTCTTGCGGATCGGCACGAAGCCGGTGCCCAGCGCGATGGCCACGCCCGCCCCGAAGATGAAGCCCCGCGCCTCGATGCCCGCCACATGGGTGATGCCCTGCCCGCGATAGGCGGCCGCGATGCGCTCGACGCTGTCCCTGAACCCTTCGGGATGCTCGATCAGCGTGGTGATGTCCCGGAACAGGATACCCTTTTTGGGATAGTCCGGGATCGTGCGGACGAGCGACTTCAGGTCGAGCGACATCGATGGCCTTGAGATGCGTGAAGGGTCAGGATTTGTTGCGGCCGAGCAGATGCCGGGCCAGGACGCCGGCATTATAGGCGGCGTTGCGTGTGGTGGTGATCGCGGTCTCGCGCGCCTTGGGATTGTTGACCACGGCCTGCACGCCCGCCCGCACCGCCGGATGGCGGCTGACGGCAAGAGCAGTGCTGACCACGGTAACGGCCAGGCGAATAGCGGACATCGCATTCCCTCCAACACCGGAATGAGGCGAATATCGTGGCAACGGCGCCGCTTGGCAAGGGCTTCACGCCATTGCGCGGCACCCATTCCGCCGCAAACGAAAGAGGCCCCGAAGGGCCTCTTGAATTTACCGGGGCTCAGTGCATGCCCTGCGAGCATAGCTCTTCGGGCCTGACCTCCTAAAATCGCCCCACTGGGGCGATTTTGCCGCGAAGCGGCCGGAGGTCAGTGCTCGATACCGGCCCAGAGCTTGCGCTTGGTGGCGTACATCATGCCGGCGAACAGCACCAGGAACAGCAGGACCACGAAACCGGTCTGCTTGCGGCTCACCAGGTGCGGCTCGGCCATCCACATCATGAAGGCCGAAACGTCGGTCGAATATTGCTCCAGCGTCTCGGGCACCGTCACGCCGTCTTCGCCGGGCGTATAGGTGATCTGACCGTCCGCCAGCGGCGGGGCCATGCCGATGGCGTGGCCGGGGAAATAATCGTTGTAGTACTGGCCGGGGCTGAGCTGGAAACCTTCCGGCGCCGTCTCGGGCACATCCTCGTGGTAGCCGGTGAGCAGCGCGTGGATATAGTCCGGGCCGCCTTCCTGATAACCGGTGAAGTAGTTGAACATCCAGGTCGGGAACGGATCGGCGACGCCGCGGGCCTTGGCCAGCACCGAGAAGTCCGGCGGCAGGGCGCCGCCATTGGCATCGCGGGCTTCCTGATCATTGGCGAAGGGCGAGGGCCAGCGGTCGGCCGCAACGGCCGGGCGCATGCCGCCTTCGGCCGTGGGGTCGGCCACGTCATATTCGGCCGCCAGCGCCTTGACCTGCTCTTCGGAGAAGCGCGGGCCACCGGGTTCGCTGAGGTTGCGGAAGGCCATGAGGCGCGCGCCGTGGCAGCTGGCGCAGACTTCGCGGAACACCTGGAAGCCGCGTTGCAGCTGGTTCTGGTCATAGGTGCCGAAAATACCGGCAAAGCTCCAATTGACCCGTTCCGGATGCGCACCCGCTTCGGCGGCCTGGGCCGAACCGGCGGCGGACAGGCCCATGATGGCGGCCAGGGCGGCGACGATGATCTTGTTCTTGAACATGATTGTCACCCCGATCACGCGTGAGCCTTGCCGAGAACGCTCTCGGAGATGGATGTCGGCAGCGGCTTGGGCGTTTCGATCCGCGACAAGACCGGCAGCACCACCAGGAAGTAGATGAAGTAGTAAGCGGTGCAGACCTTGGCGAGCGTGGTGTAGATGCCCTCGGCCGGCTGCGCACCCAGATACATCAGGCCGATGAAGTTGAGCACGAACANTGCGTAGAACCACTTGAACAGCGGGCGGAACGTGCCCGAACGGACCTTGGACGTATCGAGCCACGGCACGATCAGCAGCATGACCATCGCGCCGCCCATGGCGATCACGCCGCCCAGCTTGGAGTCGATGAACAGCACGTTGAAGTCGATGGCGCGCAGGATCGTGTAGAAGGGCAGGAGATACCATTCGGGCACGATATGGGCCGGCGTCACCTGGCTGTTGGCCATGATGTAATTGTCCGGGTGACCCAGGATGTCCGGCGCGAAGAACACGAACCAGGCGAACGGAATCATGAACAGCACCATCGCGAACAGGTCCTTCATCGTATAATACGGATGGAAGGGCACGGTATCGCGGCTGTCCTTCACCTCGACGCCGACCGGGTTGTTATTGCCCGGCACGTGCAGCGCCCAGATATGGAGCGCCACCACGGCAGCGATGATGAACGGCAGGAGGTAATGCAGCGAGAAGAAGCGGTTGAGCGTCGGGTTGTCGACGGCAAAGCCGCCCAGCACCAGCTGCTTGATGTTCTCGCCGACCAGCGGAATGGCCGAGAAGATGTTCGAGATCACCGTGGCGCCCCAGAAGGACATCTGGCCCCAGGGCAGGATGTAGCCCATGAAGGCGGTGGCCGTGGTGAGCAGGAAGATGACGACGCCCAGGATCCAGAGGATCTCGCGGGGGGCCTTGTAGGAGCCGTAGAACAGGCCGCGGAACATATGGATATAGAGAGCCACGAAGAACATCGAGGCGCCCACCGCGTGGGTGGCCTGGATGATGCGGCCGCCATTGACGTCGCGGCGGATATGCTCGACCGAGTCGAAGGCCATGGCCACGTTCGGCGTGTAATGCATGGCCAGGATGATGCCGGTGACGATCTGCACGCCCAGGCACATGACCAGGATGGCGCCGAAGGTCCACCAGTAATTGAGGTTCTTCGGCGTGGGGAAGTCCATCAGGTGCTCTTTGGCGAAGCGGACGACCGGCAGGCGGTCATCGAGCCACTTCTCGACGGCATTTCCCGGGGTATAGGTAGAATGTTCGGACATCGGAAAAGCCCCCACTAACCGATCTGGACCAGCGTATCGCTGATGAATTCATAAGGCGGCACGACCAGGTTCAGTGGCGCGGGACCGCGACGGATACGGCCGGCCGTGTCGTAGTGCGAGCCGTGGCACGGGCAGAACCAGCCATCGAAATCGCCGGATTCGCCGACCGGGACGCAGCCCAGATGCGTGCAATTGGCGATCATGATCAGCCATTGCTCGTGGCCCGGCTTGGTGCGCTGCTCGTCGGTCTCGGGATCCTTGAGCTCGCTCAGCGGGACCGCCTTGGCTTCCTCGATCTCGGCCGCCGTGCGGTGCCGCACGAAAACCGGCAGGCCGCGCCAGGTAATGGTCACCGACTGCCCTTCGGGAATCGCGCCCACATTGAACTCGATGGTCGCCAGGGCCAGGGTCGAGGCGTCCGGATTGAGCTGGTTGATCAAGGGCCAGACCACGGCTGCGGCGCCAACGGCGCCGACGGCGCCCGTGGCGACATAGAGAAAGTCCCGCCGGTTCGTGGATGAATGTTCTGCTTGCGTGGCCAAGGTCCGTATCCCCGTACGATGCACAAATGACGGGGCCGGCTCCGGCGTGCTCGTCCGCATATGCAGAATCGATCCGCCGGCCGCCCTCAAGCGGCCCGTCAGGTAGCGTCCTTTTTGCACTGTCATCCGAACTTGTCCAGTGCGCGCACCGTGACAGTGCGCAAGTGCGACACTATACCCAAGCCGGGCCCGGATTCCGGGCGCTTCATCTGGTGCGGAGCAAGCATATTGGCCATCGACCTCGCCCTCTACCAGCCCGACATCGCCGCCAATACCGGCACGCTGCTGCGGCTGGGCGCCTGCATGGGGGTTCCGGTTCATGTCATCCACCCGGCCGGATTCGCCATCAGCCAGCGCAATCTGGCCCGTTCGGGCATGGATTATCTGGATCGCGCGGCCCTGATGGAGCATGCCAGCTTCGGCGCCTTTCGTGCCTGGCAGCAGCAGGAAGGCCGGCGGCTGGTCCTGTTGACCACCAAGACCTCGGGCTCGGCCTATGCCGCCACTTACGCGCCCGGGGACGTGCTGTTGCTCGGCCGCGAAAGCGCCGGTGTGCCCGATGATGTGGCCGACCTGGCCGATCTGCGCGTGCGCATTCCGATGCGCCCCGGTTTGCGCTCGATCAATGTCGCGCTGGCCGGCGCCATGGTACTCGGAGAAGCCATGAGACAGATTGGCGACTTTACACAGCTTTCTTGAAGGTCCATTCCCCCGCCATGACCCTGCCAGCCGATATCGACACCAAGAAATCCACCGCCAGCGCCTGGTTCCGCACCCTGCGCGACCGCATCCATGCCGAATTCGAGGCCATCGAACGCGAGGTCGCCGGCCCCCATGCCGACAGGGCGCCGGGCATTTTCGAGCGCACGCCCTGGGATCGCGCCGGGGGCGGCGGCGGCGAGATGGGCATGCTGCATGGCCGGGTCTTCGAAAAGGCCGGCGTCCATATCTCCACCGTGCACGGCCATTTCAGCGAGGATTTCGCCCGCCAGATGCCCGGCACCGAGGCCGGCACCGCATTCTGGAGCTCGGGCATCTCGCTCATCGTCCATCCCTGGAACCCGCATGTGCCGGCCGTGCACATGAACACGCGCATGATCGTCACCGGCAAGCAATGGTGGGGCGGCGGCGCCGACCTGACGCCGGTGCTCGACAATCGCCGCAATCAGGACGATCCGGACACGCTCGACTTCCACGCCGCCATGAAGGCCGCCTGCGCGGGACGCCAGGGGGTCGATTATGAACGCTTCAAGACCTGGTGCGACGAATACTTCTTCCTGCCGCACCGCAACGAGCCGCGCGGCACCGGCGGCATCTTCTACGATCACTTCAATTCCGGCGACTGGGACGCCGATTTCGCCTTCACCCGGGCGGTGGGCGAGGCCTTTCTCGACATCTATCCCAAGCTGGTCCGCCGCAATTTCGAAAAGAGCTGGACCGAAGCCGAGCGCGAGGAACAATTGATCCGCCGCGGCCGCTATGTCGAATTCAACCTGCTTTACGATCGCGGCACCACGTTCGGCCTCAAGACCGGCGGCAATGTCAATTCGATCCTCTCCTCCATGCCGCCGGCGGTGAAATGGCCCTGAGGCCTATTTTCGTCGCGCCAGCCGCTCGGCGCGGGCGGCGCGGAAACGCCCGACCAGCCAGCGCACCAGGACATAGGCGATGAGATAGGTCGCGACCGCCAGCGGAATCGAGCCGATCAGCGTGGCGCTGAAAGTGGGCCAGATGGCCTCGAATTCGGATGAGATCAGCCCATGCGGCAGCTTTCCGGCCACCTCATGCACGATTTCCGCCTCGCCCGGGCTCATGCCGCCACCGCCGCGCATCCAGTCGCCCAGCCCATAGCCGGCGGCGACGAAGAGCGGGAAGGTGAGCGGATTGCCCCAGAGCGCGCCGATGGCCGCCGCCACCAGGCTTCCGCGCGTGAGGAAGGCCAGGACCAGGCCGAGCAGGAAATGCAGGCCGAACAGCGGCAGCATGGCCACCGCCGCTCCCGCCGCGACCCCGGCGGCCACGGCATGGGGGCTGCCGGACATGCGCAGCACGCGCTTCTGCAGATAGATGAAATAGCGCCGCAGGCCCATGCGCGGCCAGATCCGGTCCCAGGGTGACATCGCTCTGCGTTTTGTCATAATTCAATCATTGCGCCGGCCGGCGCCGTTCAGACAGGCAGAGCGCATGTCCCTGGCCGATCTCGATATTACGGGCTACCGCTCGATCAAGTCCATCCGCTTTCCCCTGCGGCGGCTGACCGTCCTGGTCGGCGGCAATGGCGTGGGCAAGACCAATCTCTACCGGGCGCTGGAAATGGTGCGCGCCGCGGCGACGGGCGAACTCACCCTGGCGCTGGCGCGCGAGGGCGGCCTGGCCTCGGCCATGTGGGCGGGACCGCGCCGCGTCAACGAGGCGCCGCGCCTGCGCTTCGAAGTCGGGCTCGACACCATCCTGCCCAATGATGACGAAGCCGCCTTCCTGCCGCGCTATGCGGTGGAGGTGGGATTCGGTGATTCCAAATATCAGGCGGTCTTTGCCGAAGAACCGCAGATCAAGGCAGAAAGCCTCGTCCTTCCCGGAAGGCGCGCGGTGACCCTGCTCGAGCGCAAGGGCCCCGCCGCCCATTATCGCGACGAGGCCGGACGCATGCGCCCGCTCGACCAGCCCCTGCTGGCCAGCGAAACCGCCCTTTCGGCCCTGCGCGGCACCCTGCCCGAGCTGGACGCCATCCGCCATCTCCTGGGGGCCTGGCGCTTCTATCATGGCTTCCGCACCGACCGGGATTCGCCGCTGCGACGGCCCGCTCTGGCGGTGACCGCCCCCATGCTGGATGCCGATGGCGGCAATCTCGGCGCCGTCTTCGCCACGCTCCGCCATATCCGGGGCGACAGCGTGGATCTCGACGCGGCCATCGACCAGGCCTTTCCCGGCGCCCGGCTCGAAGCGCCGCCGCCGGGCCGCAACGCCGCCTTCGCCATGGTCTTTCCCGACCTGCCCCGGCGCAGCTTCGGCGCCGAGGAATTATCGGACGGCACGCTGCAATTCCTGGCGCTGCTCGGCGCCCTCCTGGCCTATCGCCCACCGCCCTTCATCGCGCTCAACGAGCCCGAAGCCTCCCTGCATCCCGACCTGCTGCCGGCGCTGGCCCGCGCCATCGCCCGCGCCGCCGAGCGCAGCCAGGTCTGGGTGGTGACCCATTCCACCATCCTGGCCGATGCCATCACAGCGGAGACCGGCATCCTGCCGCGCCAGGTCATCCGCCGCGATGGCGCCACCTGGCTCGAAGGCCTCTCCGATATCGGCATCTTCCCCGACGAATAGGGAACCCCCGACCGCACCGGCACGTTCATGCCGATGCACCAATGCGGATGAATTCAAGGAGGTTGGGCCATGAAACGCTTTGATTCGGGCACGCTTATCCCCGGCTCCACCTGGCACGCCCAGGCGGAAACGGAAGCGGAAGTGGTTCGCCGCGCCGTGGAAAACATGAAGAACATCAACGGCGAGACCGAAGTGCGCCCCGAAATGATCGAGCGCATCAAGGAGCGTATCGTCGATGTCGACGATGCCGGGAAGACCCGGCACTAGTTCGTTTTATCTTTGCCCGGAAGGACCGGCAGACGTCCCCCCCGAGGCCTTGCGGATGGCTCGTTTCGGGCCAACGTGAAAGAGCCGGTGCAGCCTATCCACCGCTCGTCACTGGAAGGCGCCGCCGGCGACCAGACCCGGTACTAGTCCAAAGCCTGCACCGTCCCTAGCAGGCTTTCCGGGTCGAGGGTGAAACCGCTCTCGACCCATTTTCTTTCCAATTGCTGCAGGATCGCGCCCAATTCCGGGCCCGGCTGCATGCCGCGGGCCACCAGGTCCTTGCCGCTGACCGGCAGGGGCGCCACCGGCAGGCGGCCCAAGTCGCGCGCCGTCTCGGCCAGCAATTCGCGCGGCCAATCGGCCCGCGCCGCAGCCACCGCCAACCCTTCCACGGCATCCTCGGCAAACCGGTAGGCGGCCCAATTGGTCTGCCCGTCGGCGAACAGCCGCGCCGCCTCGGCGATCCGCGCCGCCTGCTCGACCACCGCATTGGACAGGCGCCAATCGGCCTGGACCGCCTCCAGCCCCTCTGGAAACAACAGCGCCAGTCGCGCCGCAGCGCCTTGCCCGCCGAGCTGCTCGTAGCGCCGCAGCGCCTGCAGGGCCGCTTCGTCTAGCGCTACCAGCCCGATAGCGGCCATCGCGCCGATGGTCAGGGCAATCTTCGGCAGTGCCAGCATGCGCAGCATTTCGCCACCCACCCGCTCGCGCGACAAATGGCCGAGCCGGCCCACCGCGTCGCGGCAGGCGGCAAGCCCATCGGGGTCGAAATGCTGGTCGCCATGGCTGGCGGAAAACCGGAAGAAGCGATAGACGCGCAATCCGTCCTCGGCGATCCGCTTTCCGGCATCGCCGATGAACCGCACCCGCCCATTGATCAGATCGCCGGCCCCGCCCAGCGGATCGAACAGCCGGCCATCGGCGCCGCAATACAGCGCATTGAGGGTGAAATCGCGCCGCTGCGCGTCTTCCACCCAATCGGTGCCGAACGCCACCTCGGCATGGCGGCCATCGGTCGTCACGTCGCGGCGCAAAGTGGTGACCTCGACGCTGGTCTCTCCCAGCCGCAGCGTCACCGTGCCATGGTCGATGCCGGTGGGATAGGCGGCGATTCCCGCCGCCCGCGCCTTCTGCATCACCGCCACCGGCAGCAATTCGGTGGCCATGTCGATATCGCTTCTGTCGCGGACCCGCCCGACCAGGCTGTCGCGGACAATGCCGCCCACGGCCCGCGTCCGCCCCGCCGCCCCGTCCAGAGCCGCGAAAATCGCCTGCACTTCCGGCCGCTCCAGCCATTCGGCGCCGTCCAGCCGGTCGGGGATCATGCGGTCACCTCGCCCAGCGCCAGGTCGCGGAATTTCCGCGTCAGATTGGCGGTGATCCCCCAGATAATATGCCCGTCATGGTCGATCTGCCAGGTCGAATGCTCCTTGCCGCCCCGGCTGATGCGGTAGCGGCCATAGGTCCTGGCATCGAGAATGCGCGACAGCGGCACCTCGAAGACCGAGTGCACCTCGCCCGGATTGGGCACGAAGGGCCCGCTGGGATCGATTTCGGCCACCACCGGCGTGATCAGGTAATTGGTTCCCGTATAATAGGTCGGCATATAGCCCAGGACGCTGGCATCGCCCTGCGCCATGCCCACTTCTTCATTGGCCTCGCGCAGGGCGGCCGCCGCGGCATCCGCATCGGTCCGGTCCACCTTGCCGCCGGGAAAGGCCACCTGCCCCGAATGCGCCCGCAGGTCCGGCGAGCGCTCGGTATAGAGCACGGTATGCCCCTCCGGCCGCCGCACCAGCGCGATCAGCACCGCCGCCGGCACGGGCGGCCGCGAGAACGGCGTCAGCGGATTCCAGTCCGGCACCAGCTCCTCGGCCGGCGCCAAAGCGGGCGCCTCCCGCAGGAGCCGCGCGGCCAGAATCTCGATGATGTCGGTATCGATGGTCAAAAGGGCACTCGAAAACAAGGACGCGCCAAGTCTATGACACGGCGCGCGTCGTGACACCCGTTTTTCGATGCCCGACGGCGTCGAGTGAGTACTCATCCCCAGAGCCACCGGCCCGCCCCCCCTTGACGGGGGAGGATGGGAGGGGTGCGGGGAGCCCGATTTCCGAGCGCGGGAGCACCCCTCCCCGTCAAGGGGAGGGTGCCGCATCGAGCTTGGGCAAGCGAAAAGCTAGAACGCCGCGATCGTGCCCTTGAGCGATTTGGCCAGGCTCTTGTCCTCGGAGAGCAGCAGCACCCGCGTCGGGTCGACCGGCCCGGGAAACTGGATATTGCCCGGCGTGGTGATGTCCCAGCCCAAAGGACAATAATAATCCTGGTCGCCCACCAAAAGCACGAAACTGCCCTCCCCGCGCGCCAGCGCCCGCTGGCTGACTTCGCGCGCCAGCAGCTTGCCCGCGCCGCGCTTGCGGAAATTGGGATGGGTGGCCAGGGGGCCCAGCAGATAGCCCTTGCGCCCACCCACGCTGATCGGCGTCATCCACACCGAGCCGCAGGGCGTGCCGTCGACTTCGGCGATGAGGCTCAGGCTCGGATCGATGGGAAAGCGCTCCCGCACCCGGAAGGCCGTGCGTGCAAACCGGCCGGGGCCGAAGGCGATGGCCTGCAATTCCTCGACAAAGGCGTCGTCGGCGGAGGTGGCGGGCCGCACATAGGGCTGGCCGGCAAGCGGGGTGGACGCGGCCTCGGCCGCAACGAGCGTGGTCATCTGGGCAATCCGGAAAAGGTGTGCAGAACAATTGCGGTCAGCCCTCGGGCCTTCCGCTCGAAACGACCGCCTAGGGTCGTCGGTTCACTCGCAAAACCTTCACCATCCTGGACGCCTCCACGTCTGAATCCGCATTAGCACCGGCATGGCCGGCCGTAAATGGGAATATGGGGCTCATGCCGCTAAATTCCTCCGACGCGCCGTTGCTGTGCCCCAAATGCATAACGCACTGTTACTCCAGAACGGCCTTTTCGCATCCCGGTCCCGCCCTTAGGTAGGAAGCCAGCACCGCAACCGTTGCGGCTCGCCGGGATTTCACTCCCCGAAGCCGACAGCAAGATGACCGAAAGGGGTCCGACATGGGACAATTGATCGACGGCAAATGGTCCACCCAATGGTATGACACCAGCAAGACCGGCGGCAAATTCGTGCGCAGCCAGGCCGGCTATCGCAACTGGATCACCCCGGACGGCGCGCCCGGCCCTTCCGGCACCGGCGGTTTCGCCGCCGAACCGGGCCGTTATCACCTCTATGTGTCGCTGGCCTGTCCCTGGGCGCACCGCACCCTGATCTTCCGCAAGCTCAAGAACCTCGAAGACCTCATCTCGGTCTCCGTGGTGTCCCCGAAAATGCCGGACGAGACCGGCTGGAGTTTCGACAAGGCGGAAGGCTCGACCGGCGACGCCCTTTTCGGCAAGGATTACCTCTGGCAGGTCTATACCCAGGCCGATCCCCATTATACCGGCCGCGTCACCGTGCCGGTGCTCTGGGACAAAAAGACCGGCACCATCGTCTCCAACGAGAGCAGCGAAATCGTCCGCATGTTCAATTCGGCCTTTAACGAATTGACCGGCAATAGCGAGGATTATTACCCGCAGGACCAGCGCGAGGCGATCGACGCCATCAATGCGCGCGTCTATGACGACATCAATAACGGGGTCTACAAGGCCGGCTTCGCCACCACCCAGGAAGCCTATGACGAGGCGGTCTCAAAGCTGTTCGCGGCGCTGGACTGGGTCGAAGGCCTGTTGGGCGAAAACGCCTATCTCACCGGCGAGAGCATCACCGAGGCCGATTGGCGGCTCTTCACCACCCTGGTGCGCTTCGACGCCGTCTATGTCGGCCACTTCAAGTGCAACCGCAAGCGCATCGCCGACTATCCCAACCTCTCGCACTATCTCAAGGCGCTCTACGAGGTTCCGGGAGTCAAGGAAACGGTCGATCTCGACCATATCCGCACCCATTATTACTGGAGCCACACCACTATCAACCCGCACCGCATCGTCCCCATCGGCCCGGAATTGCCGTTTCTGGATTGATTGGTCGCTTCGGCTCCTGCGCCCCCTCTCCCTTTGGGGGAGAGGGCCGGGGTGAGAGGGCCTTTCGGTAAGCAATGAGCGAGTGGAAGGCCCCCTCACCCGGCGCTGCGCGCCGACCTCTCCCCCAAAAGGGAGAGGTAAAAGCCCTCAATAGCCCCAGATCGTCCGCTTCTCGAGGCCATCGAAATATTCGTCGATCCTCTGGCTGGTGGCCGGCGTGACCCCGCTGGGCAGGGCATGGCGGTCGAACCAACCGATTTCGGCGATCTCGAAACTGCCCGCATGATCGAATTCCTTTTCGAAATTCGTGCAGATGAAGAAGGCGACATGGTCGCGGTTCGTGACGCTGCTGGAATTGTGATAGATCGCGAAAAGCTGCATCGGCCCCACCGGGCGATAGCCGGTTTCCTCCAGCGCCTCGCGGGCGCCCGCTTCCTCCACGGTCTCGCCCGGGCTCACCCCGCCGCCGGGAAATTGCCAGCCGGGAATGTGCCGGTGGCGGATGAGCAGCACCTTGTCGCCGTCCACCATCATCACCCGCGCCCCCACGGTCATGCGGAGCCACAACCCCTTGAGCGTGAGAAACACCTTGGCCCGGACGCGCTGGAAACGATTCATCATCGGCTTGGCTCCCTGTTGACCGCCACCGCTATCAGAGCTTTGTGCGCGACAAAATCGTGTCCATGCACGATTGACCGTTTTCTTGGCCTTTTCCTTCTGGCAAAACCGCCGCGATGATCACCCTCGCCCATATTTCCGACATTCACCTGTCCCCGCTGCCCTCGATCGGCCTGCGCGATCTGTTCGGCAAGCGCCTGACCGGCTTCCTCAACTGGAAGCTCAAGCGCCATGGCGAGCTCAACAGCGAGACGCTGGTGCGTCTGGTCCAGCACATGCAGGGGCAGAAGGCCGATTTCACCGCCGTCACCGGCGACCTGACCAATCTGGCCCTGCCCGCCGAAATCGAACGCGCCGGCAATTGGCTGCAAAGCCTGGGCGGCAGCGACAATGTCGCCGTCTGCCCCGGCAATCACGATGCCTATGTGCCCGGCGCGCTCGAAGGCGCGCAGAATGCCTGGGGTGATTACCTCAGGGGCGAGACGCTGGAAGGCCAGGCCTTTCCCTTCGTCCGCCGCGTGGGGGACCTGGCGATCATTTCCTGCTCCAGCGCCGTGCCGACCCCGCCCTTCCTGGCCATCGGACGCTTCGAGGAAAAGCAGGCGGCGCGCCTGGGCCGCATTCTGAAACTGCTCGGCGATGCCGGCTATTTCCGCACCGTGCTTATACACCATCCGCCCAATGCCGAATTGCAGCACCCCTCCTTCGGGCTCAAGGGCCACCGCGTCTTCCGCCAGGTCATCGCCGAGCACGGCGCCGAGCTGATCCTGCACGGCCACACCCATCGCTCCTCGATCCACCATATTCCCGGCAAGGATCACGAAGTCCCGGTCATCGGCGTCGCCGCCGCCAGCGCCGCCCAGGGCGGCACCCTCGACGATCCGGCCCGCTACAATCTCTTCCGCATCGAAAAGGCCGGCTCGGGCTGGCATTGCACCATGCGCGAATTCGGCTTCCAGCGCCTGGGCCAGGACATCGTCATGCGCATGCAGATGCGCATCTACTAGCGCAGGTCGCCGGCCGCGCGGCGCACGGCGGCGCCGGCTTCATACCAGCCCTTGCTGCGGTTCACGATCCAGACCACCGACAGCATGACCGGCACCTCGACCAGCACGCCGACCACCGTCGCCAGGGCCGCACCGGAATTGAAGCCGAAAAGGCTGATGGCGGCGGCCACGGCCAGCTCGAAGAAATTGGAGGCGCCGATCAGCGCCGAGGGACCGGCGACGCAATGCTGTTCGCCGGAAGCCCGGTTGAGCAGATAGGCCAGTCCCGAATTGAAATAGACCTGGATCAGGATCGGCACCGCCAGCAGCAGGATGACATTGGGCTGGGCGATGATCTGCTCGCCCTGAAAGCCGAACAGCATGATCAGCGTCAGCAGCAGGGCGGCGATCGAGACCGGTTGCAGCACGGCCAGCACCTTGTTCATCCGGTCGATGCCGCCATTGGCGAGCAGCCAGCGCCGGTAGAGCTGCGCGGCGATGACCGGCACCACGATATATAATCCCACCGACAGCAGCAGCGTGTCCCATGGCACGGTGATGGCGGACAATCCGAGCAGGAGACCGACGATGGGCGCGAAGGCGATCACCATGATGGCGTCGTTGAGCGCCACCTGAGACAGGGTGAAATGCGGCTCGCCCCGGGTCAGGTTCGACCAGATGAAGACCATGGCCGTGCACGGCGCCGCCGCCAGGATGATGAGGCCGGCAATATAGCTTTCGATCTGGGTTTCCGGCAGCAGCGGGCGGAACAGCCAGCCGATGAACAGCCATCCCAGCAGGGCCATGGAAAACGGCTTGATCGCCCAGTTGATGAACAGGGTGACGCCGATGCCGCGCCAATAGGTCCCCACCTGGCGGAGCGCCATGAAATCGATGCGCACCAGCATCGGAATGATCATCAGCCAGATCAGCACCGCCATGGGCAGGTTGACCCGGGCATATTCGAGCCCGGCCAATCCGGCGAACAGGGAGGGCAGGAAATGGCCGGCCGCGACGCCCACCACGATGCAGAGGGCGACCCACAGGGTCAGGTAACGTTCGAAGACGGACATCAGGCGGCGCCGGTGCTCGAACCGGTCGTGCCGTCCATTGCGCCAATGCCCTTCAGCCTGGAGGTTAGCGCCATCCGATCGATCGTCTCCAGCGGCAGGCTCATGAACACGGCGATGCGATTGCGCAAATAGCCCAGGGCGTCCTCGAAGGCGGCTTCCTTCTTGAAATCGGGGCCATCGACCGCCGCAGGATCCGCAATGCCCCAATGGGCCGTCATGGGCTGCCCAGGCCATAGGGGGCAGGCCTCGCCGGCGGCATTGTCGCAGACGGTGAACACGAAATCCATTTTCGGCGCCCCCGGCGTCGCGAACTCGTCCCAGGTTTTCGAGCGCAGCCCCTCGGTGGCGATGCCCGCCTTGCCCAGGGTTTCAAGGGTCAGGGGATGCACCGCGCCCTTGGGCGTGGAACCGGCGGAAAAGCCCCGGAACCGGCCGCCACCGACATGGTTGAGCAGCGCCTCCCCGAGAATGGAACGGGCGGAATTGCCGGTGCACAGGAACAGGACATTATAGACGCGATCAGACATGGCTCGTTTCCTTGGGAGCGCAACAGGGGGTCAGTTCGGCAACCAGAGGCGCGCACAATTCCGGACGCCCTCCGCAACAATCATGGATCAGGAAGCTCGTGATCTCGCGCACCCGGTCGACCAGGGCCCGGTAGACGATCGACCGGCTCTGCCGCTCGGCCTCTATCAGCCCGGCGCGGGCCAGGATCGCCAGATGCGAGGACATCGTATTCTGCGGCACGCCCAATTGGCTGGCGATTTCACCCGCCGGCAGGCCTTCCGGCTCATGTTTCATCAGCAGGCGAAAGGTCTCCAGTCGCGTGGGCTGGGAAAGGGCGCCGAAGATATCCAGGGCTTCTGTCTGTTCCATATATCGACGAATATCGATATATAGGGCGAGCGTCAAGACGCCTCCGGCCACGCCGATGGGAAAAGAGTCAGGATGCCGCTAGGCGCCGGCGCGCCCCGCCACGTCCCGGGCGATGCGATCGGCCGAGCCGAGGGCAAGCGTGAAGCCCAGCGCGCCATGGCCGACATTGAGCAGCAGATTGTCCGCGACCCCGCTGCGGCCCAGTATCGGCCGCCCCGTGGGCGTTGCCGGGCGCTGGCCGGCCCAGAGCCGGGACTGGGCCCAATCCGCCGCGTCGGGAAAATCGTGGCGCGCATCCGCCAGCAATTGGCCGACACGCGCCTGGTCGATATCGAGATTGTTCCCCACCAGGTCCGCGGCGCCGGCCAGCCGCAGCGTCGATCCGAGCCGCGCATAGACGACCTTGCGCTTGGCGTCGGTAATGCTCACCGATGGCACCGCCGCCGGCACCGCGACGGGCACCGTCGCGCTATAGCCCTTGAGCGGATAGATGGGCAGGTCGAGCCCCACGCTCCGGCCCAGGCGCCGCGAATCCACGCCCGCCGCCAACACGACCAGGTCCGCCTCCAGCATGCCCTTGTCCGTATGCACGGCCCTGATCGTCCGCCCTTCGCGGATCAACCCCTTCACCTCGGTCTGCAGCATCAGCGCATCGGCATCGAGCAGCCGCGCCATGCCCTGGGTGAAGAGATAGGCATCCCCCGCCTCGTCGCCGGGCGAGAACAGCCCGCCCACCAGCCGCTCGGCAATCGAGGCCAGGGCCGGCTCGATTTCCAGGCATTGTTCGGTGGAGACCGCGCGCTTGTCGGTGCCGCTCAGCGCCTGCTGCTCGGCATAGAGCCGGGCGGCGGCAAAGCTCTTTTCGCTGGAATAGACCACGAGCTTGCCCGTCTGCGTCCACTCGAAGGGGATCGCCCGCAGCGCCGCATTCTCGTGCAGGATTTTCTTGCTGCTCTCGGCCAGCGCGCCGAGTTCGTCGATGGTGCGCCGCGCCCGCTTGGGCGTGCAGGCGGCCAGGAACTGCATCAGCCAGCGATATTGGAACAGATCGAAACCGGGCCGGAACTGCACAGGGGAAGCCGGATCGGTGAGCAGCTTGGGCAATTGCGCCCAGACCGAAGGATCGGCCAGCGGGGCGACATAGGAATAGCTGAGCTGGGCGCCATTGGAAAAGCTCGCGCCGGTGCCGACATCGGCGGCTTTGTCGATCAGGCGGACCTTGTGGCCGTCCTGCGCGAGCCGCCAGGCGGTGCTGACGCCAACCACGCCCGCGCCGATTACGATGATATCCATTGCGTTAATTCCATAGGCAAAAATTGCGTCGCATCCGCCGTTTCAGCACGAAATTGCTCGAACTCTGTCAACTTTGCGCGGTCGCGGCTTGCGGCAGGGGGAGATTCCCTGTTCTATTAAATCAGAGACCCCGGAGGTCCAATACAGAAGGCTGAACTTAGCCCACCATCAGGAAGGAAAAAAAATTCCCATGACGAAGCCGTTCATTGTCTCCGCCATAGCCGCCGCCGCTCTTATGGGCAGCGCGGTTCCTTCGACTGCACAGCAGCAATTCATTACTATCGGCACGGGCGGCGTAACCGGCGTTTATTATGCCGCCGGCGGCGCGATCTGCCGTCTGATGAACGAGACCCGGGCCGAGCACGGCTTCCGTTGCTCCGTCGAATCGACGGCGGCCTCGGTGTACAATCTCAATGCCATCCGCCAGGGCGAGCTCGATTTCGGCGTCACCCAGACCGACGTGATGTTCCACGCCGTCAACGGCGAAGTCGCCTTTGCCGATCAGGGTCCGTGGGACGGCATGCGTTCGGTCTTCTCGCTCCACCCCGAGCCCTTCACCCTCGTCGCCCGCGCCGATGCCGGCATCGAGAGCTTTGAGGACCTGGCCGGCAAGCGCGTCAATATCGGTGCGCCGGGCTCCGGCACGCAGACCTCCATGGACATCATCCTGGATGCGGCCGGCATGTCGCGCGACGATTTCGCGCTCACCTCGGAACTGCGCCCCGATGAGCACGGCCCGGCCCTGTGCGACAACCAGATCGATGCGTTCATCTATGGCGTCGGCCATCCCTCGGCCAATATCGCCGACCCCACCACCACCTGCGGTGCGCAGCTCGTTCCGCTCCAGGGCGACTATATCGACGGCCTGGTGTCCGAATATCCCTATTACGCCAATGTCACCATTCCGGGCGGCACCTACGCCAATAACGACGAGGACACCGCCACTTTCGGCGTCCTGGCCGCGCTGGCGGTTTCTGCGGACACCCCCGATGACGCCGTCTATGCGCTGGTGAGCTCGGTGTTCGAGAATTTCGACACCTTCAAGTCCCTGCACCCTGCCCTGGCCAATCTGAACGAGCAGGCAATGGTTTCCGACGGGCTTTCCGCGCCCCTGCATCCGGGCGCCGAGCGCTATTACCAGGAACGCGGCTGGCTCTAATCCAGCCCCACCGGCCTGACCTTCCCCGCGGCGACCCTTTCAGGGCCGCCGCTTCTCTCTTTCGCTCCGTCGCGCTCTCCGGATATCGCCATGTCAGATCAGCACAGCTCCGCCGCCGCTTCGACAGCCAAGCCCGATGCCGAGGCCCTGGCCCGGCTGGTCGCCGAGGCCGATACCGGCGGGCGCGAGCCCCGGAGCAAGGCGGCGCGGACTGTATTGTTCATGGCCGCGCTGGCCTGGGCCCTGTTCCAGCTCTGGTATGCCTCGCCCCTGCCCTTCCAGTTGCGCATCGGAGTTTTCAACGCCACTGAAGCCCGCGCCATCCACCTGGCCTTTGCCCTTTTCCTGGTCTTTGCCGCTTATCCGGCGACCAAGAAGGCACCGCGCGATTATGTGCCCTGGTATGAATGGTTGCTCGGGCTGCTGGCGGCAGGCTGTTCGCTCTATATTTTCCTGTTTCAGGCCGATCTCGCCCGCCGGCCGGGACTGCCCACCAGCGTCGATATCGTGGTCGCCGTCATCGGCATGGTCATGCTGCTGGAGGCGGCCCGCCGCTCCCTGGGGCCGGCGCTGCCAATCGTGGGGATCCTCTTTCTCTGCTATGCCTTTTTCGGCCCCTACCTGCCCGATCTCTTCGCGCATCGCGGCGCCTCCATTCCCCGCGCCGCCACGCAATATTGGCTGACTTCGGAAGGCGTCTTCGGGGTCGCTCTGGGCGTCTCCACGGCCTTCGTCTTCCTCTTCGTCCTGTTCGGCTCGCTGCTGGAGCGCGCCGGGGCGGGCAATTACTTCATCAAGGTGGCCTTCGCCATGCTGGGCCATTTCCGTGGCGGCCCGGCCAAGGCCGCCGTGCTCGGCTCGGGCGCCACCGGGCTCATCTCCGGCTCCTCGGTCGCCAATGTGGTGACCACCGGCACCTTCACCATTCCGCTGATGAAGCGCGTGGGCTATCCCCCGGTCAAGGCGGGCGCCATCGAGGTTTCTTCTTCGGTCAATGGCCAGATCCTGCCGCCGGTCATGGGGGCGGCGGCGTTCCTCATCGCCGAATATGTCGGCATTCCCTATTCCGAGGTCGTCCGCCACGCCATCATCCCGGCGCTGCTGACCTATATCTCGCTGTTCTATGTCGTGGACATCGAGGCGCGGAAATACAATCTGACCGGCCTGCCGCGCAAGCGCTACCGGTCCCGCCTGATGAGCGTCGCTCTCTTCGGCATGACCGCCGCCGCCTTCGTCATCTTCTGCTGGTTCGTCGGCATCGCCCTGGGCTGGACCCGCGACGTTTTCGGCCCCGCCGCGAGCTGGGCTGTCGCCATCGGCACCCTGCTCCTCTATCTCGCCCTGCTGGCCGCGCGCGCCCGCTTCCCCGATCTGGATGACGACGATCCCAACAATCCCGATCTGGTCCTGCCGGACACGGCCAAGGTCGCCCCCACCGGCATCCATTATATCCTGCCGGTTTTCATCCTCGTCTGGTGCCTGATGGTGGAGGAACTCTCCCCTGGCCTTTCGGCCTTCTACGGCACCTGTGCGCTGATCTTCCTGGTCGTCACCCAGAAGCCGCTGATCGCCCTGTTCCGGCGGCAGCGCGACGTGCTGGCCCCCTTGCGCGCCGGCTTTGTCGACCTGCTCGAAGGCCTGGTCACCGGGTCGCGCAACATGGTGACGATCGCCATCGCCACTGCCGCCGCCGGCATCATCGTGGGCACCGTGGCCCTCACCGGCATCGGCCTGGTGATGACGGAAATCGTCATTTCGATCTCCGGCGGCAACCTGCTGGTCATGCTGCTGATGACGGCCGTGATCTGCATGGTGCTGGGCCTGGGCATGCCGACCACCGCCAATTACGTGGTCGTGGCCACGCTGATCGCGCCGGTCATCGTCGAGGTCGCCGCCCTCAATGGCCTGGCCGTCGCCCTGGTCGCCGTCCACCTCTATGTGTTCTATTTCGGCCTCATGGCCGACGTGACCCCGCCGGTGGGCCTCGCCTCCTTCGCCGCCTCCGCCATTTCGCGCGCCGATCCTGTCCGCACCGGCGTCCAGGCCTTCCGCTACGAAATGCGCACGGCCATCCTGCCGCTGATCTTCATCTTCAACCACCAATTGCTGATGATCGGGGTCACCTCCTGGTGGGGCCTGGGCCTGACCGTGCTCATGTCGTTGATCGGCATGCTGATGTTCGTCTCGGTGACGCAGCAGGTCTTCATTTCCCGCAGCCGCATCTGGGAAACCGTGATGCTGCTCGTCGCCAGCTTCATGCTCTTCGTGCCGGGCCAGGTGATGGACCGCATCGTGCCGCCCACCATTCCGGCCCCGGCCTCCGAAATCGCCGAGCGCGCCGCCCAGGTGCCGGCGGGCCAGTTCCTCACCGTGGAATTCTCCGGCATCGACATTTCCGGCAATGATTACAGCCGGGTCGTGCGCCTGCCCATGGGCGAGCCCGCCGACGGCGCGACGCGCCTCTCCAATGCCGGCATCCAGGTCGTCGAATTCGCCGGCGAGGCCCAGGTCATCAATGTCCGCTTCCGCAGCCAGGCGGAACGGCTGGGCGTGGTCATCGGCGACACGGTCTCGGCCGTGATGGTGACCAATCCGAACCGCCCGCCCCAGGAACTGATCTTCATTCCCGCTCTGCTGCTGATCGGCGCCGTCGCCGGCCTGCAATGGCGCCGGCGGGCCTGGGACCAGCCGGGCATGCCCAGGAAGCGCGAGGCAACCAGCCCCGCGTCATAGGCAAAATGGGGCCGCAAGGCCCCACTCCCGCCACACGCGCAAATCACCTATATGGAGGAGACAGCCAGCGAGTTGCCCGTGACCGAAACCTTCCGCATCGACCGTCCATCCTTCGACCCGGCCACGGGCGAGGCCCGCTTTCCGTACCGGCTGAACGATCTCGCCTTCACCGAAGTGCTGACCCTGCCCCGGGGCGCCGATAGTGCCGCGGCCGGCTCGCCCGCCTTTGCCAAGCTGCTCGGCCTCACCGCCCTGGTCCTTGGCGTCTCCTATTTCAAGCTGCGTGCGCCCTTCGACATCACCGCGCCCGATATTCCGCTCACCGCCGCCGAACGCGCCTTCGTCATCGATGTCTACGAGAACGGCCTGGGCGAATTCTATGCCCGCAACGACCTCACCCGCTTCGGCAAGCTGACCCTCACCGCGCCCGGCGATACCGAGGAGCGCAAGCCCGCCCTCGACCTGCCCGATCGCACCCTGCTGCCCATTGGCGGCGGCAAGGACAGCCTGGTCAGCGTCGACCTGCTCACCCATACCGGGGTGGATTTCACCCCCTTCGCCGTCAATCCCAAGGGCCCGATCCTCTCCTCGGTCGAGGCCATCGGCACGCCTCCGCTCTATGTCACCCGCGTGCTCGATCCCGAAATGATCCGGCTGGGCAAGGAGGCGGGCTATTACAATGGCCACGTCCCCTCCACCGCCATCAATTCCATGATCGCCGCGCTCTGCGCCCTGCTCTACGGTTATAGCCAGATCGTGCTCTCCAACGAGCGCTCGGCCAGCGAGGGCAATGTCATGTTCGATGGCCGCGAGACCAATCACCAATATTCCAAATCCCTCGGCTTCGAATTGCTGATCGCCGATACGCTCGCCAATGCCACTGGCGGCGCGCTCAGATATTTCTCCCTGCTCCGCCCCTATTCGGAAGCGCGCATCGCCTCGCTCTTCACCCACAGCGACAAGTTCGACGCCGTCTTTTCGAGCTGCAACCGCAATTTCCGCCTCACGGGCAATGATGGCCCGCTCTGGTGCGGGGAATGCCCGAAATGCCATTTCGTCTTCCTGATCTTCGCCCCCTTCATGGCCAAGGACCGGCTCCTGCGCATTTTCGGCAAGAACCTCTTGGACGAGCCGGCCAATGAGCAATCCTTCCGCGAACTGGCGGGCCTCACCGGACAGAAGCCGTGGGAATGCGTCGGCGAAATCCTCGAGGCCGCCGCCTGCTTCTACACCCTCACCCGCCACGCCGATTGGCACGAAGCCCGGATCGTCAGCGCCATCAAGCCCGATCTCTTCGCCCAATATGGCGAGGAAAAACTGCAGCTCGCCATGGCCGAATGCCTGACCGACAGCCGCGACCACCACATTCCCCCCGCGCTCGCTGCCAAGGTCGCCGCCTATGCGGTTTGAAGAACCGGTCCTGCTCTATGGCGCGGGCAAGGAAGCCCTTTCCACCCGCGCCTTCCTCAAGGCGCGCCAGCCCGATTTGAAAGTCTTCGTCGCCGTCGATAGCGGCAACGCCGATATTCCGGACACCGAGCAGATCGCCATCGACGACCTGCCCGCCGCCATTCACGGCCACCGCTTCGGCCTCATCGTCAAAAGCCCCGGCGTCTCGCGCTACAAGCCCATTTTCAGCATCGCCGCCGCGGCCGGCATTCCGGTGACGTCCAACCTCAATCTCTGGGGCGCCGCCTATCGGCATGGCCACACCCTGATCGCCATCACCGGCACCAAGGGCAAGTCCACCACCGCCACCCTCACCCATCTGATGCTGGTCCATTCCGGCCTGGATGCGGGCCTGGCCGGCAATGTCGGCCTCGCCCCGCTCGACATCGCCGACAGCCATGCGCTCATCGTGCTGGAATTGTCGAGCTACCAGACCGCCGACATGAATTTCCTGCCCGATATCGCGGCGATCACCAATCTCTATCCCGAACATGTCGATTGGCACGGCTCGGTCGAGCGCTATTACGCCGACAAGCTGCACCTGATCGACCGCGAGGGCAGCTTTGCCGTCGCCCTCGGCGCCGCTGCGCGCGGCAATGCGCTGGTGGCCCGGGCCGTGCGCGATCATCGGCGCCTGCTCCGCGACCTGACGCCTGAGGAAGACCTGGCCATCGAGCACGCCGCCGCCCATTCCCGGCTGCGCGGCGCGCATAATCTCGACAATGCCCGCCTCGCCGCCCAGATCGCGCTCGGCGCCGGCGGCACGCTCGACGGCATCCTCAAGGGCATCGCCGCCTTCCGCCCTCTGCCCCACCGGCTGGAGGAGCATGTCTTCGGCGGCGTCACCGTGGTCAATGATTCCATCTCCACCACGCCCGAAGCCACCAAGGCGGCGCTCGCCGCCTATCCCGGCCGCCGCATCGCCCTTATCGCCGGCGGCCACGAGCGCCAGCAGGATTATGCCGAACTGGCGGGCCTGCTCGCCCAGCGCGGCGTCACCATTCTGGTCACCCTGCCGGTCACCGGGGAGCGCCTGGCGCAGGCGGCCGCCGGGCTGAACGCCGATATCGCCATCATCCAGGCCCCCGATCTCGATTCCGCCATCGGCGCCCTGAAGCTCCGGCGCGACCGCTTCGACACCATCATCCTCTCCCCCGGCGCCCCCTCCTACAATCAGTTCAAGAATTTCGAGGAACGCGGCGCCCGCTTCGTCGCCCGCTGCCGGGACGTATTCGGAGCGGGCTGAGACGGCCAGATCGTTCCACTCTGAGCTGAACCATCAGCAGACCTCACCCTGAGCCCGTCGAAGGGCGAGGTCGTGGCCGCCAATCCCAGTGTGCCCGACCTCGTGGTTCGACAGGCTCACCATGAGGTCTTCCGGGCATTTTTACCGGTCATTCCCATGTCGGCTCGACCCTGGAGCAGTCCACATTCAGCTGGAATCCCATCTCTTTGCTTCCCTCACCTTAAGAGGAACCACCCCCACCCACCGCTCGTCACCCTCGGGCCTGACCCGAGGGTTCTTTGTTTTTGGGTGTATCGCAAACGCCCTCGGGTCAAGCCCGAGGGTGACGATCCGGATTGGGTTAGATGCCCTTAAGCCCGAGGAGGACGATCCCGATTGGGTTAGATCGCGGCTCCCTCACCCTGGCAGAGCGATAGAACCGTGTCCGTTTAAACGTGAAACGATCTAAAACCCCGCATTGAGCGCCGCGGGCGGCACGCCGGCCGAGAGCAGGGCCACGCGCATGTCGCGCAGCAGCGTCTCGTTGCTGATGCGCTGGCGCAATTGCGTCAGGATACCTCGCGCCCGGAAGCTCGACAGATCGAGCACCCGCGGCAGGTACCGGTTGACCACGTCGGCATCGCCCAGCCCCTGCCCGGCCATCACCGCCAGCACGGGCCCGAGCTCCCGGTCGGCCTCGGCATAGATGCCGGCATATTCGACCGCGCGCCGATATTGGCCCAGCCGCAGCGCATCCAGCGCCGGCACGCAGAAATACCAGGCCGGCGGCTCCGGACTATCGGCGATCAGCGGTCCGGCGAGCCGCGCCGCCGCGTCCAGCCGGCCCATGAAGGCGAAATGCCGGGCCCGGGCGGCAATGGCGTCGGTATTGGAGGGATTGAGCTGATAGGTGGTGCTATAGGCCGCCTCGGCCTGGTCGTGCTGGCCGACCAGCTCGAAGAACCGCGCCCGCTGCTCCCAGACAAAGGCGCTGACCGGCGCCAGCAGCACCGCCTCGGCCAGCATGTCTCCGGCCCGGCTGAGCCGTTCGGCGGCGCTGCCGTCGCCCGGGCCGGTTTCCGCCACGAGGCTCGCCAGCGCGGCCAGCACCTGCCCGCTGCCCCGCGCGCGATCGCCCAGCGCGACAAAGCAGGTCTGTGCCTGCTCGGCGCTCGCCGTCGAACCGCTCTCCCGATAGAGGTCGAACAGCACCCGGCAGAGATAAGGGCTTTCCCGCCCCTCCAGCGCCGTTCCGTCCGCCGCCAGCGCCCGGGCGGCGCGATGCAGCGGGCCGCGCGGATTGCCCAGCACCAGGCTCAGCCGGTCGGAAATCTGGTTGAGCAGGTCCGCGCGCCGCAGATCCTCGCCATCCAGCGCGATGGCCTGGTTCCAGACCACGTTGTCGCTCGCGGTCTCGGTGAGGATGGCGCTGTATTGCAGGCCGCCCGCCTCGCGCCGGACGATGCCGCTGAGCACGTAATCGTCCGTGTTCTGCCCATCCGTCGCGGCGGCGGCGCCGCCATAATGCACGGCAATGGTCTCGAAATGCTCGAGATCGGTCACCAATTCGATGGCAAGGCCCGCCGCCATGCCCAGATCGGCGATATTCCCGGTCAGGCTCTGGAATTCGGTGACGGTCACCGAGGGCCGCTCCAGCGGTCCCACGGCATCGCCATTGGCGCCGTTCCGCCAGGCCCAGCTGGAATAGGCAAAGGCCAGGATGGCGCCGGCAAGGGCAAACCCGGCCAGGACGAACCAGGTCGCGGGCAGCCCGCCTTTCCGATCCGGCCCGGCCGCCGGCGCTGCACCCGCGCCCCGCGCCTCATCTTCGCCCGCAATCCACCGCACGAATTCGGGCACATAGCGGCCGGTCGGCAGGGCGATCCGCACGGCCTCTCCCGCCCCGTCCTCCTGGTAGAATCGCGTCAGCAATCCGCGCAGGCGCCGCGCCTGTACCCGCACGATCGGATCGGTTTGCGGATCGAAATCGGCCGGACGGCCGAACACGTCCACGGCGATGGAATAGGCCTTGATCGATTGCGCCTCGCCACGCAGCTTGCGCTCCACGATATAGGCGAGAAACTTCGCCAATTGGCCCGACCGCGCGATTTCCGGCCAGCTCAGCAGGCGCTGCAGAGCTGCGGCCACTTCCTCATCGCGAGGCTCGCCATCGGACACGGAATCCCCTCCTGACCCCGGCCAATAGTGACTCTTTACATGTAAATTACAACCCGGCTTACATCCGGTTTACGCCCTTTTGCCTGTGCGGCCGCGCGCGCATGCGTCATAGGCGGGGATGTTCATGTCACCTCCCTGACATGTTTTCCTGGCGGAAGGCCCCGCCCGGACAGTTTCTACACCGATATGGACCGCTCCTGCCCGGCGCTTTCGTGCCTGGAAGGATTTGTTTTTCCAGGCGTTCCCGCGCGGCGCGGGATTTGAGGTGCTCCTTGCAAGCGGACCTTTCCGACCCGCCCTTTATCGCGCTGATCGATGACGATCATCATTCGGCGCATCTGCTGACGCGCATGCTGGCCGCCCAGGGTGCGCCCGCCATCCGGCATTTCGAAACCGCGGAAGCGGGCGAAGCCGGGCTCGCCGCCATATTGGGCGATCACCAGGCCACCTGGCCCGGCCTCGTCATCGTCGATCTCAAGGCCCATAGCGGCGCCAATCTCGACTTCGCGGCCCGCCACCACGCCATGTTCCGGCAAAAGGGTGTTCCGCTTGCCGTCATGGCCCCGCCGCTCGACCGCGCGGGCCGCCAGTTGCTGCACGATGCGGGCGTGGCCGCCGTATTCTTCCGCCAGCCCGAACTCGACGCCTATCGGCGCGAGGCGGCGGCGATCGTCGATTTCTGGGCGCGCCAACAGCGCCTGGATGCCATTGGCATGTAACGCCTGCGTCCACAGGTTGCATGCCATAGGCGGAGAGAGAGACCGCGATCCGGCCCGGCCGGCGCGCATTCCCAGGTGCCTCTCTTCGCCCTCCCACCGGTCGGCAGTCTGCACCGCTGCCGGGCCGAATGCGCGGATGGGTCCAAAGACGTCCGCGCGGGGCAACGGATACGACACCTCCCGGTCGTGTCCGTACGGGGGGAGAAGCCGGGCGCTGCCGCGTATGTCCCTTACGCAGGGCGCGCCTTACGGCTTCTCCCCGCGGCCCATCGCATCGGGCCCCGGATCGCCCTTGTGCCCCAGCACCTTGTGCGAAAAGGCGCGCAGGGCCGCCAGCACCAGGATGGCGAACAGCGCCACCGCTCCCGCCACGATGTAGAATCCGAGCGCGGTCGCCACGCCCACGGCCCCCGCCAGCCACATGCCCGCGCCGGTGGTCAGCCCCTGCACATTGCGGCCGCTGCGGAAGATGGCCCCGGCCCCGAGAAAGGCGATCCCGGCCGTCACCGCTTCCACGGCGCGGATCGGGTCGGCCTGCGGTCCCTGCGGCCCGCCTTCGATCGTATGGAAGATTTCAAAGGAAAGGATGGTGAACAAGGCCGCCGCCACCGCCACCAGGATATGCGTCCGCAACCCCGCCTCGGCGGTGTTGACCTCGCGCTCGAAGCCGATCATGGCGCCGAAAACGGCCGCCATGAGCAGCCTGAGGGCGATGATGTGCTGGGGAAGATAGGTTTCGACCAGTCCGAAAGAATTGCCGACATCCATGAGGGGGAACCCGAAATCGTGACGCTGCCTTCACAACACCGCCGGCGGCCGCAGGTTCCTCCCCCGCCCTTGCGCTAGTCCGCCACCCGGATTTGCAGCTTCACGTCGCTGGGCCGCGCCTCCACGGCCCGCTCGAAGGCCTTGATCGAGTCCTCGAAGGCGAAGGTTTCCGAGATCAGCGGCTTCAAATCCACCTTGCCCGAGGCGATCAGCGCGATGGCCCGATCATATTGATGGGCATAGCGGAACACGTTCTCGATCCGGATTTCCTTGACCGAGGCGCCGGCAATATCCACCGCCACCGGCTCGACCGGCAGCCCCACCACCACGATGGCGCCACCGGGGCGGGGCAGGTCCATGATCGTCTGCCAGGCCTTGGGCGATCCGGAGCATTCGAACACCACATCGGCGCCCCAGCCCTCCGTCAGCCGGCCGATCTCGGCGGCCAGGTCCTGTTCGCGGATATTGACCGGAATGATCCGCTCATATCGCGCCGCGATGTCGAGCTTGGGCTGAGCCAGGTCCGCCACGATGACGCGGGCGCAGCCACCGGCCAGCGCCGCCAGCGCCACCATGGTGCCGATCGGCCCTGCCCCGATGACCACGGCAATATCGCCGGGCTGGATTCGCGCCTTGCTCGCTGCCTGCATGCCCACCGCGAAGGGCTCCACCATGGCGCCTTCGGCAAAGCTCACATTGTCGGGCAATTTGAAGGTGTAATTGGCCGGATGCACCACTTCGGCCGTCAGCACGCCATGCACCGGCGGCGTGGCCCAGAACTGTACCGCCGGATCGACATTATACATGCCCAGCCGGCTGGCGCGCGAATTGGCATCGGGCACGCCCGGCTCCAAGCAGACCCGGTCGCCCACCTCGAGATGGCGCACCCCGGCCCCCACTTCCACCACCGTGCCCGCCGCCTCATGGCCGAGCACCATGGGCTGGCGCACGACGAAGGGGCCGATGCGCCCATGGGTATAATAATGCACGTCCGAGCCGCAGACCCCCACGGTATGGATGGCGATCCGCACCATGCCGGGCCCGACCTCGAGCGGCAGCTCGATATCGCGCAAGGCCAGTTCGTGTTGACGTTCCAGCACCAGGGCACGCATCTTCGCCATCGCTTCCTCCTCACCAGGCCCGGCGAGCATTAGCGCATCGCCTGGGCAGATGCCAGAGAGGAGCTGTGGCGAAAGGCGGAATGCCGGCCCGTCAGGCCTGGGCCGGCTGCATCACCTGGAACACGATGAAGATCGCGGCGAAGACGAGGACGATCAGGATCAGCGAGATCGTCAGCACGCGCAGGTTCATCTTGCGCGGATTGGCCTGGCGCACTTCGGTCGTGTTCTTGTTGGGATCGTAGGTTTCCATTCAAAACTCCCGCATCTCTCGAAAGCCAACGCCTGCCATGCGCCCCGGTTCCCTCCCCCGCGCGCTTGCGGGGGCTTGACGGCGCCCGGGCGGCGATGAAGGCTCTGGCATGACCAAGCACTCCTCTTCCCCCGCGCCCGCCCTTCTCACCCGCATGATCCTGGCTGGCCAGGGCAAGGCCCCGGCCGACCTCGTCATCCGCAATATCGGCCTGCTCGACGTCATCACCGGCGTCGTGACCCAGACCGATATCGCCATCGTCGCCGACCGCATCGTGGGCACCCATGCCCGCTATGAGGGAGAGCGGGTCGTGGACGGCACCGGCCGCTTCGCCGTGCCCGGCTTCATCGATACCCACCTACATATCGAATCGTCCCTGGTCACCCCCCTCGAATTCGACCGCTGCGTCCTGCCCCATGGCGTCACCACCGTGCTCTGCGATCCGCACGAAATCGCCAATGTGCTCGGCGCCGAAGGCATCCGCTATTTCCTCGACAGCGCCGAGCGCACCATCATGGACGTGCGGGTCAATCTGTCGTCCTGCGTCCCCGCCACGCCCTTCGAAACCGCCGGCGCCCGGCTCGAAATCGACGATCTCCTGCCCTTCCGCAGCCATGCCAAGGTCGTCGGCCTGGCCGAGATGATGAATTTCCCCGGCGTGCTCAATGCCGATCCGGGCATCATCGCCAAGCTCGCCGCCTTCCAGGACTGCCATATCGATGGCCACGCCCCCCTGCTGCTCGGCCAGGCGCTCAACGGCTATCTCGCCGCCGGCATCCGCACCGACCACGAGGCCACCTCCGCCGCCGAGGCGCGCGAAAAACTCGCCAAGGGCATGGCCATCCTCATCCGCGAAGGCTCGGTGTCCAAGGATTTGCAGGCGCTGGCCGAAATCCTCGATGAAAACACCTCGAGCTTCGTCGCCCTCTGCACCGATGACCGCAATCCGCTCGACATCGCCGAGGAAGGCCACCTCGATTCGTCCATCCGCCGCCTCATCGCCATGGGCCGGCCCCTGCACCATGTCTATCGCGCCGCCAGCCATTCCGCGGCCCGCATTTTCGGGCTCGGCGATCGCGGCCTCCTCGGCCCCGGCTGGCGCGCCGATATCGCCATCCTCGATTCCCTCGAGGAATGCCGCGTCTCCGACGTCGTCGCCGCCGGCCGCCTGGTCACGCCGGAACTCTTCGACACGCGCGAAGCGGTCGCGCCGGTCGGCCTGCACTCGATGAAGGCCAGGCCCCTCACCGCCGACGCCTTCATCACCGAACCCCGGCCCGGCCAGAATCGCGTCCCCGTCATCGGCGTCCGCCCCGGCCTGATCCTCACCTTCCGCGAGGAGGCCAGCCTCGCCAGCACCGAAAAGGGCCTCCAGCCCGATATCGACGCCGACGTGATCAAGGTCGCGGTCATCGAGCGCCACGGCAAGAACGGCAATATCGGCCGCGCCTTCGTCACCGGCTTCGGCCTCAAGCGCGGCGCCATCGCCTCCTCGGTCGGCCATGACAGCCACAATATCACCGTGGTTGGCGCCAATGACGCGGACATGGCCGCCGCCGTCAATCGCCTGATCGAACTGGGCGGCGGCTTCGCCGTGGCCGAGAACCGAAAAATCACCGCCGAGCTCGCCCTGCCCATTGCCGGCCTCATGAGCCTCAAGAGCTTCGAGGAGGTCGCCCACGATCTCCATCACCTGCGCGACGCCGCCAAGGCCCTCGACTGCATCCTGCCCGAACCCTTCCTCCAGGTCGCCTTCCTGGCCCTGCCCGTCATTCCCCATCTCAAAATGACCGATCGCGGCCTGTTCGACGTCGACAGGTTCGATTTCGTGAGCTGATCCCACCATGCGTCACCCTCGGGCTTGACCCGAGGGCTCTTCACTTGCTGATACAGCGGCAAAAACAGAACCCTCGGGTCAAGCCCGAGGGTGACGAGCAGTGGGTGGCGGGATCATGCAGCAAACACCGGCCCCCACCTCCCCCTTGACGGGCTTCGAGCCGTCCCGCAGGGCAAATCTCTCCGGTGGAGAGATTTGAGGCGAGAAGGCCATGAGCGCTATGCGCGAATGGCGGGGAGCCGCCCCAAACACGCCCCCCACCTCCCCCTTGATGGGGGAGGTAGCGCAGCTTGGCCGAAGGCCTAGCGGAGCTAGGAGGGGGTGCTCCCGCGCAACAGCGTTAGAGATCAAGCACCCTGCCGCCCATCGCCCTCCCCTTGAGGGGTGTTTACTTGGGGCGCACCAATACGTGAATTTTCACGATGTCATCCCCGCGAAAGCGGGGACCTCCGTTACCGATACAGGAACTGCAAACAGGGGTTCCCGCTGTCGCGGGAATGACCCCATGGGCAAGCAAAGCCTCCAAAGTAGACGCCACATCGCGTTTGCCCGGCAATCCCGGCCAAGGTAGCCCTACTTCCTGTCGCGCGCCTTCACCTTCCGCCGCGCCACATGCAGCAGCGGTTCGGTATAGCCGCTGGGCTGGTCGGCTCCATGCAGCGCCAGGTCCAGGGCCGCCTGAAAGGCCACCGACTGGAAATTCTCGGCCATCGGCCGATAGATCGGATCGCCTTCATTCTGCCGGTCCACCACGGAGGCCATGCGCTCGAAGACCGAGGTGACCTCGTCGCGGCTCACCAGGCCATGGCGCAGCCAATTGGCCACCGCCTGCGAGGAAATCCGGCAGGTGGCGCGATCTTCCATCAGCCCGACATTGTTGATGTCCGGCACCTTGGAACAGCCGACGCCCTGCTGCACCCAGCGCACCACATAGCCCAAAATCCCCTGCGCATTGTTTTCCAGCTCGCGGATGATGTCCTCGCGGCTCAGCGAATAGGGCACCTGCACCGGCATGGAGAACAGATCCGCCAGCGGCGGCAGGGTCTGGTTGTGGCGGCGCTTCTGCGCCTCGAACACGTCGACCTGGTGATAATGCAGCGCGTGCAGCGTCGCTGCCGTGGGCGAGGGCACCCAGGCCGTATTGGCCCCGGCATTGGGATGGCCGATCTTGGCCTCCAGCATTGCCGCCATGTCGTCGGGCCGCGCCCACATGCCCTTGCCGATCTGCGCCCGGCCCGAAAAGCCGGTCTCCAGCCCGATCAGCACATTGCGGTCCTCATAGGCGGCCAGCCAGCGTTCGCTCCTGATCTCGTCCTTGCGCAGCACCGCGCCGGCTTCCATCGCGGTGTGGATTTCGTCGCCGGTCCTGTCCAGGAACCCGGTATTGATGAAGAAGACGCGGCTCCGCGCCGCATGGATCGCCGCCTTGAGATTGGCCGAGGTGCGGCGCTCCTCGTCCATGATGCCGATCTTGATCCGATTGGCCGCGAGGCCCAGGAACCGCTCCACCGAAGCGAAGATGGCGCAGGCGAATGCCACTTCCTCGGGTCCGTGCATCTTGGGCTTGACCACATAGATCGCCCCGTCGCGGGCATTGCTGCCCTTGTCGTGCAGCGCGCAGAGCGCGGTCAGCGCCGCATCCATCAGCCCCTCGCCCACCGGCTTGCCGTCCAGCAGCACCGCGTCGGTAGTCATCAGGTGCCCCACATTGCGCACCAGCAGCAGCGAGCGGCCTTTCAGCACCAGCGACTTGCCCAGAACGTCCTTGTAGTTGCGATCGCCCTTGAGCTTGCGCGTCACCTGGCGGCCGCCCTTTTCGAACGTGTCCTCCAGCGTGCCCTGCATCAGGCCCAGCCAATTGCGATAGACGCCGACCTTGTCCTCGGCATCCACCGCCGCCACCGAATCCTCGCAATCCTGGATCGTGGTCAGTGCCGCCTCGACGATGACATCGCTGAGCCCGGCCTTATGCGCCTTGCCGATCTCCGTATCCGGCGCGATCACCAGCACCACATGCAGGCCATTGTGCTTGAGCACGATCTCGCCGGCATTTTCCGTGCCGCCATAGCCCACGAAGGCATCCGGATCGCGCAGGCCGGTGCGGCCGATGGAGGTATCCACCACCAGCATCCGCGTCTCGCCGTCCTTGACGATGTGATAGCCCGTCGCGTCCCTGTGGCTGCCGCCCGCCAGCGGGAAACTGGCATCGAGGAATTCGGCCGCTTTGGCGACGACGGCCGCGCCCCGCGCCGGATTATAGCCCCGGCCCGGCGCCAGTTCGCCATCGCGGCTGATCGCATCGGTGCCGTAAAGCGCGTCGTAAAGGCTGCCCCAGCGGGCATTGGCGGCATTGAGCGCATAGCGCGCATTGGAGACCGGCACCACCAATTGCGGCCCGCACAGCGACGCGATTTCCGGGTCCAGCCCCTCGGTCTCGATGGCAAAATCGCCCGGCCCCTCCACGAGATAGCCGATCTCGCGCAGGAAGGCCTCATAGCCCTCCGGATTGTTGCCCACCGGCCCATTGGCCCGGTGCCAATCGTCGATCTGCCCCTGCAATTGGTCGCGCCTGGCCAGCAATTTCGCATTGGTCGGCACATGCTCGGCCAGCATGGCGGCAAAGCCGCTCCAGAACTGTTCGGCGGCAATACCGGTCCCCGGCAGGGCTTCCCGCTCGACAAAATCCACCAGCAGCGGATGCACGGAAAGGCCGGATTTCGTCTGGTATTCAGTCATGGGGGAGCCTTCTCAACTCAATGCGGAGGTGGCCCGATTTCTCTCCTCCGTCACCACCCGGCTTGTCCGGGTGGTCCATGGGAAGTCTGAACGTCGCTGGATTGCCCGGACAAGCCGGGCAATGACGACAATCTGGAAATCAGGTCCCTGAAAGTAAGACGATCCAAGCTTTAGAACAGCCCGGGCACCCTCACAACCCGCCTAAAGTGGACTTCGCCCTTGCGCCGGCCACATAGACTTCCGCCACCGCCCGGTCGTCGCCCAGCGTCTGCAGCAGGAACAATTCATCGGCCAGGCTCTCCACATTGGCCATGCGCATCCGCATCATCGGCGTCGCCCGCGCGTCGAGCACCACCAGGTCCGCCGCCCGCCCCGGCGCTATGGAGCCGATGGTCTCCTCCAGCCCCAAGGCCTCTGCATTGCCCCGCGTCGCCATGTGGAACGAGGCGAAGGGATTGAGCCGTTGCCCGCGCAATTGCAGCACCTTGTAGCCCTCGTCCAGCGTCCGCAGCATGGAGACGCTCGTGCCCCCGCCGATATCGGTGGCAATCCCGATCCGCACCCCGTTGTTCAGCAGCCGCTCGCGGTCGAACAGTCCCGAGCCCAGGAACAGGTTCGAGGTCGGGCAGAACACCGCCACCGCTCCGGTCTCGGCCAGCACCCCGGTCTCGCGATGGTTGAGATGGATGCAATGGCCCAGCAGCGTCCTCGGCCCCAGCAGCCCATGATCCTCATAAATCCCCGTATAATCGGGACTGTCCGGATAAAGCTCCATCGAATAGGTGATCTCGGCGTCGTTCTCGCTGAGATGGGTCTGCACGTAGCAATCGGGATGCTCGGCCACCAAGGCCCGCGCCGCCTCGAGTTGGGCCGGGCTCGAGGTGATGGCGAAGCGCGGCGAGATCGCATAAAGCGCCCGCCCTCGCTGGTGCCAGCGCGCGATCAGCGCCTTGCTGTCGTCATAGCCGGACTGGGCACTGTCGCAGAGCCCCTCGGGCGCATTGCGATCCATCATCACCTTGCCGCCGACCATCAGCATGTTGCGCCTTTGCGCCTCGGCGAAAAACGCATCCACCGAACGCGCATGGCTCGAGCAATAGGCCACCGCGCTGGTCGTGCCATGCCGGATCAGCGCGTCGTAAAAATCCACCGCCACCGCGTCGGCATGGCCCTGCTGGGAGAATTTCTGCTCCTCGATGAACGTATAGGTGTTGAGCCATTCCAGCAGCGAGCCGGCATAGGCCGCCATCATCTGGCTCTGCACGTAATGCAGGTGCAGGTCGATGAAGCCCGGCAGGATCAGGTTGGGCCGGTGGTCGATGATCACCGCGCCCGCAATATCGGCCTCGGCAAAATCCCCCACGGAAACGACGACGCCGTCCTCGATCCCCACCGCGCCGTCTTCGAGATAGAGATAGCTGTCCGCATCGTCGAGCCCCAGCGGCGCCCGCGAAAAACTCAGCACCCGCCCGCGCAGAATGGTCCGGCTCATGAGCCCGTGCCTTCCCGATACCATTGCACCAGCAGCGCCCGCTCCTCAGCGCTCATCCCCGTGACATTGCCCGGCGGCATGGCATGGCTCCACCCCGCCTGGATGGCGATCTCATGGGCATGGTTGGCAATGGCCGCGTCATTGTCGAGGACCACGTTTTTCGGCCCCTGGTAAATCCCCTCCCAGGCCGGCTCGGCCGTATGGCACATGGCGCAGCGCGTCTGCACCACGAGGCTCGCCTCGGCAAAATGCTCGGTCGCCATGAACCGCTCGCCGCTGGCATTCGCCAGGGTCCCGTTCCCCGCCCCCGGCAGTTTCGGCGCCGTGGACAGCCAGGCGATCACCAGCATCAGGATCACGGCCACGGCCCAGGTCCAGTGCGGATTGCCCTTCCGCGCATGCCGCGTGTTGAAATAATGCCGGATGACCACGCCGACCAGGAAGATCAGCGAGGCGATGATCCAGTTCCACTGCGTCGCGAAAGCCAGCGGATAATGGCTACTCAGCATGAAGAAGATCACCGGCAGCGTCAGGTAATTGTTGTGCAGGCTGCGTTGCTTGGCAATTCTGCCATATTTGGCGTCGGGCACCCGCCCGGCCTTGAGATCGGCCACCACTATCTTCTGGTTGGGAATGATGATCATCGCCACATTGGCCGTCATGATCGTGGCGGTGAACGCCCCCATATGCAGCATGGCCGCGCGGCCGGTGAAGAGCTGCGTATAGCCCCAGCTCATGGCGACCAGGATCGCGAACAGCACCAGCATCAGCCCGGTGGTCGATTGCCCGATCGGCGACTTGCACAGCGCGTCGTAAAGCAGCCAGCCCAGAACGATCGAGCCCGCCGACAACAGGATCGCCACCCAGCTCGGCACGTCGAGCACATTGCGGTCCACCAGGAACAGGTCCGCGCCCACATAATAGAGCAGCACCAGCAGCATCGCCCCGGAAAACCAGGTCGCGTAGCTTTCCCATTTGAACCAGGTCAGGTGCTCGGGCAGGAATTCCGGCGCCACCAGATATTTCTGGATGTGATAGAAGCCCCCGCCATGCACCTGCCATTCCTCGCCATGCGCCAGCGGCGGCAGGCTCGGCGTCTGCCGCAGGCCCAGGTCGAGCGCGATGAAATAGAAGGACGAACCGATCCAGGCAATGGCGGTCACCACATGCAGCCAGCGCACGGCAAACATCGCCCATTCATAGAAGATTGCGTAATCGGGCATGTGTCCCCTCGTTCAGAAGACCCCTCACCCTAACCCTCTCCCCGGAGTGGCGAGGGGACCGGCACGGCGATTGGGGCAATATGCTGCCTCGAACGCGATGCGCCCCCTCGCCCCTCCGGGGAGAGGGCTGGGGTGAGGGGTTTGGCAGGAAGGCGGCCAGAGCCGCCTTCCCAAATTCGCCTAGATCACGCCGGCGGAATGACGCCTTCGACATACCAGTCCATGCTGAGCAATTCCTCGTCCGTCAGCGTCACGCCGGCGGCGACGCGCTCGGTGCCGGTATGGTCGTTGATCGGGCCGGTGAAGATGTGCAGCGAGCCGTCGATCTGGCCCTGCTTGACCGCTTCGGCGGCGGCGACCACGTCTTCGGGCACTTTCGGGCCATAGGCGCCGATTTCGACTTCGCCCTCGGCCAGGCCCGGCCAGCTGTCCTTGCTTTCCCAGGTGCCGTCGATCACCGCCTGGGCGGTCTTGACGTAGTGCGGGCCCCAATTGTCGATGATCGAGGTGAGCTGGGCATTGGGGGCGAAGGCGCTCATGTCGGCGCCCTGGCCGAAGCCGCCGACAATGCCGCGTTCCTCGGCGACCTGCAGGGCGGCCGGGCCGTCCGTGTGCTGAGCGATCACGTCGATGCCCTGGTCGATCATGGCGCGGGCCGCGTCGGCTTCCTTGGCCGGGTCGTTCCAGCTCGACAGATAGACCGGGGTGATGGTGAATTCGGGGTTCACCTTGCGGGCCGCCAGCACGAAGGCATTGACGCCCATCACCACTTCTGGGATCGGGAACGAGCCGATATAGCCGGCCTTGCCGGTCTGCGACAGATGCCCGGCCACGGTGCCGCACACGGCGCGGCCTTCATAGAAGCGGGCATTATAGGTGCCCACATTGGCCGAGCGCATATAGCCGGTGGCATGCTCGAAGGTGATGTCGGGGAATTGCTCGGCCACCTTGATCACCGAATCGCCGAAGCCGAAGCTGGTGGCGAAGATCAGCTTGCAGCCCTGCTGGGCCAGCTCGCGCAGCACGCGCTCGCAATCGGGGCCCTCGGGTACGTTCTCGACATAGACGGTTTCCACCGCGTCGCCGAGCTGCTCTTCGAGATAGAGCCGGGCCTGGTTATGGGCATAGTTCCAGCCATTGTCATTGATGGTGCCGACCAGGACGAAGCCGATCTTGAGCGGTTCGGTCTGGGCGAAGGCGCGGGAGCCGAGCAGCGGCAGGGCGGCTGCGACGGCACCGGCCTTGAGCATGGTGCGACGGTTGAGCGTCATGGGGTTTCTCCTGAGTGACGGGGCTCGTTGATCAAGGCGGTCATTGGGCGCCACCTCAATTGCTGGGCAGGAACGGCCTGCCGAGGCAGGCCGGTGCGTTGGAGGATGCATCGCGGCGGATGGAGATCAGCACCAGCACCACGATGGTTGCGAGATAGGGCATGGCCGCCCACAGTTCGGACGGGATGGACGACAGCGGCCCGCCGCCGGCCTTGGCGTAAAGCTCCATGGTCATGACGAGGCCGAAGAGATAGGCCCCCGCCAGCAGCCGGAACGGCTTCCAGCTGGCGAACACCACCAGGGCCACCGCGATCCAGCCGCGCCCCGCCGTCATGCGCTCGGCCCATTGCGGGGTCAGCAGCAGGGGGAAACAGGCGCCCGCAATGCCGGCCATGGCGCCACCAAAGGCCACCGCCGCATAGCGCACCCCGATCACCGAATAGCCGATGGAATGGGCCGAAAGATCGTTCTCGCCCACCGCGCGCAGGATCAGCCCGGCCCGGGTGCGCTTGAGGAAGAACCAGACCACCACCACCATGATCAGCGAGAAATAGACCAGCGCCGAATAGCCGAACAGCACCCGCCAGACCGGATGGGTGGCCAGTTCCGCCGGAAACAGCGGCCCCAGCAGCGTCACCGGCCGGGCTGAATAGCCCTGCCCCGCCAGGGCCGAAAAGCCGGTGCCGAAAATGGTCAGCGCCAGGCCTGTCGCGGTCTGGTTGGCCGAAAGGCTGAGCGTAAGGAAGCCGAAGATCATGGAGGCGGCAACGCCCGCCCCCGCCGCGCAGACAATGGCGAGGTAATGATTGCCGGTGGTGAAGGTGACGACGAAGGCGGTGATCGCCCCCACCAGCATCATGCCTTCGACGCCCAGGTTCAGCACCCCGGATTTTTCCACCACCAGTTCGCCGAGCGCCGCGATCAGGATCGGTGTCGAGGCGCCCACGACGGTGATGATGATGGCGATGAGAAGTTCGGTGCTCATGCCCGCGCCTCCCCCTGCGGCGCCACCCGCTTGAGGCGGTAGCGCACCAGGATATCGCCGGCCAGCAGGAAGAACAGCATCATCGACTGGAAGATGCCGCTGGCCGAGGATGGCAGCCCGATGGTCGTCTGCGCCACTTCCCCGCCCACGAAGGTGATGGCCATGATGATGCCGGCAAAGATCACCCCCAGCGGATTGAGCCGCCCGAGAAAGGCGACGATGATGGCGGTAAAGCCGTAATTGGTCGGAAAGCCGGGCACCATGCGCTGGAAGGGTCCCGACACTTCCAGCGCCCCGGCAAAGCCGGCCAGCGCGCCGCTCAGCAGCAGGGCCAGCCAGATCGTCTTGTTTTCCGAAAAGCCGCCATAGCGGGCGGCATGGGGCGCCGAGCCCACCACCTTGACCTGGTAGCCGAACACCGAGCGCGACATGACGAACCAGGCGACCAGGGCCACGATGATGGCGATGGGCACCCCGGCATGGACGATGGTGCCGGGAATGATATTGGGCAGCAGCGCCTCGGAGGCGAAGCGCCGCGTCTGCGGAAAGCCCATGCCCATCGGGTCCTTCCAGGGCGCGCGGACCAGGTAATAGATCAGCTGCACCGAAGCATAGGTCAGCATCAGCGATGTCAGGATTTCGTTGACGTTGAGCCGGGTCTTGAAGAAGGCCGGAATGGCGGCATAGGCCGCCCCGCCGAGGAAACCGGCGACCATCATGGCCGGCAGGATCCAGAACCCGCCCATGCCATGGGTCAGCAGCGCCACCCAGGTCGCCGCCAGCCCGCCCATGATATATTGCCCCTCGGCGCCGATATTCCACACATTGGCGCGATAGGCGATGGACAGCCCCACCCCGATGATGATCAGCGGCGAGGCCTTGACCGCCAGGTCCTGCCATTTCAGCGAATTGGTGATCGGGGTCAGGAAGATTTCCCGCACCGCGCCGACGCCGTCATAGCCGATGGCCGAAAAGATGATGGCCCCGAAGAACATGGTCAGCAGCACCGCGATCAGCGGTGCCGAATAGAGCACGACCCTGGACGGCTCGCGGCGCTTTTCGAGACGAAACTGCATCACGCCGCCGCCTCCCCGTGCACGCCGCCCATCAGCAGGCCGATTTCCTCGACGCTGAAATCCTTGACCGGCCGCGCCGCGCTCAATTCGCCCATATTGATCACCGCCAGCGTGTCGGCCAGCGCCCGCAATTCATCGAGATCCTGGCTGATGACCACGATGGCCGAGCCCGCCGCCGCCAGGTCGACCAGCGCCTGGTGGATGGCCGCCGCAGCGCCCGCATCCACGCCCCAGGTCGGCTGGCTCACCACCAGCACGCTCGGCTTCTGCAGGATTTCCCGACCCATGATATATTTCTGCAAGTTCCCGCCCGACAGCGAGCCCGCCGTCGAGGCCGGGCCCAGGGCCTTGACGGCGAAATCGGCGATCACCCGGCCGGTATAGGTCTTGGCCGCGCCTGAATTGATCAGCCCCATCACCACCATGCCCAGCCGGTCGCGCGCCGTCAGCACCGAATTGTCGCTCAGCGAGAAATCCCCCACCGCCGCATGTCCGTTGCGCTCCTCCGGCACCGCGCAGAGGCCATGCCGCCGCCGCTCGGTCGTATCCATGCCGCCGATGCCGAGCCCGTCGATGCTGATCGCGTCGCGGTCGTCGCTGCGCACTTCGCCCGAGAGCGCATCGAGCAATGCGTTCTGTCCATTGCCCGCCACCCCGGCAATGCCGAGGATTTCTCCGGCCCGTACCGTGAAGCTCACATTTCGCACCGGAATGTCAAAATGGCCGGTGCTCAACGTTGACAGTCTGTTAACCACAAGCTTCGGAGTGCCAAAGCTGCGCCCCTCCGGTTTGACGATATCCTTGAGCCCGCTGCCGATCATTTTCTCGGCCATGGAGCGGCTCGTCTCCTGCTTGGGGTCGCAGGTATCGACCAGTTTTCCGCCCCGCAAAATCGTCGCCACATCGCATAAGGCTTTGATTTCATGGAGCTTATGCGAGATGTAGAGGATCGAGCATCCCTCCGCCGCCAGCTTGCGCAGCACCTCGAAAAGCTGTTCCACCTCCTGCGGTGTCAGCACCGAAGTCGGCTCGTCCATGATCAGCAATTGCGGGTTCAGCAGCAAAGCGCGAACGATTTCAATGCGTTGGCGCTCGCCCACCGACAAGGTCGCCACCGTCCGATGCGGGTCCAGCGCCAATCCATAGGTCGCCATAACCTCCCGGATTCGCGCCTCCAGCTCCCGCGAGGGCACCTTGGCATCCATGCCCAGCGCGATATTTTCCAGCACCGTCAGCGCCTCGAACAGCGAAAAGTGCTGGAAAACCATGCCGATACCGAGCTTCCGCGCCGCCTTCGGATTGGGCACGACCACCGGCTCGCCGTTCCAGCGGATTTCGCCGGCATCGGGCTGCATGATCCCGTAAATCATCTTGACGAGGGTGGATTTGCCCGCCCCGTTCTCGCCGAGCAGCGCATGGATTTCGCCGGGCTTTACCGCGAACGACACATTGTCATTCGCCAGAACCCCTGGAAATTGCTTGGTAATTCCGCTCAGCTCAAGCCGGTTGGGCATATCAATGTCCACTCGCCACCCCCATGTTCCTGGGGGTGGGCACATGCCCGACAGACGCTTCCCGTTCCCCAATGTGGACCATAATCTCGGCTGCCGCCAGTGCCGCAATCACCGAAGGTCGTTTATCCCCAAGCCCTTGTGCCCCGATCGGCAGAACCAGCCGCTCCAGCAGTGCCGGATCGCCCCCCTGCTCTACGAACCAGCGCGCGAATTTCCCTCGCTTGGTTCGCGACCCGACCATGCCGACATAGCTTGCGTCTTTCCGCGCAAGTGCTTCATTGGCAATGAGAAAATCCAGCGCGTGGTCATGGGTCACGATGACGAAGGCGCTGCCGGACGGCGCCGAACGCACCAAAGCCTCGGGCATCGCCACGCGCCGAAAGGGAATAAAGGGCGCCAGCAGGTCCAGTTCGTCCTGCCGCGTATCGATCACCTCGACCCGCACCGGCAGCAGCGCCAGGATTTGCGCCAGAACCCGCCCGACATGTCCGGCTCCGAAAATATAGACGTGGCAAGCCTTTGCTTCTTCGGCCGCCACCCGTTCGGCCAGCTCCCGGCGCAGCGCCTGGTCCGCAAATCGCAGCCCTACCTCGACCCGCCCACCGCAACACTGCCCGATTTCCGGGCCCAGCGGCACATCCATGACCGCCTCGGCGCGGCCCTCGGCGATCAGCCGGCGCGCATGCTCGATCACCATATATTCCAGCGCCCCGCCGCCGATCGTACCGAAAATAGCCTCCCGGCCCACCAGCATGAACGTCCCCTGCTCGCGCGGCGATGAGCCCCGGACAGAGGTGAGTTCGCAGGCAATCACATCGGAATTTGCGACAAGGAAATTGGCGAGATCGGTGGCGCTCATCGCAAGCCCCCTTCACCCCAGCCCTCTCCCCGGAGGGGCGAGGGAGTCTGCTCAGTGATCGGGGCTCGATATTGCCAAACCCGCAATCGATCCCCTCGCCCCTTTGGGGAGAGGGCTAGGGTGAGGGGTCTACAGGCGTGGCCCACCAACTTCACCCCCGCGCCTCCCGCTTCATCCGCTCGACGCCCATCAGCACCCGCTCCGGCGTCACCGGCGTATCCAGCCTTGGCGCCACCCGATAATCCGCAACGCTCGCCACGGCCATGCCCAGCGCCTCGACCACGCTGATCGCCAGCATGAAGGGCGGCTCGCCCACCGCCTTGGACCGCCCGATGGTCGGCTCGCGATTGACCGACCATTCCGCCAGTTTCACGTTGAAGACCGGCGGAACATCGGAGGCCAGCGGGATCTTGTAGGTAGAGGGCGCATGGGTCCGCAATTGCCCCTTGTCGTCCCAAACCAGTTCCTCGCTCGTCAGCCAGCCCATGCCCTGGATGAAACCGCCCTCGATCTGGCCGATATCGATGGCCGGATTCAGCGACTTGCCCACATCGTGCAGGATGTCCACCCGGTCCACGCTATATTCGCCGGTCAACGTATCCACGCTCACCTCGCTGACCGAGGCGCCATAGGCGAAGTAATAGAAGGGATGCCCCTTGCCGGTGGCGCGATCCCAGTGGATTTTGGGCGTCTTGTAGAAACCGGCGGCGGAAAGCTGCACGCGGTTGAGATAGGCCGAGGCGCAAAGCTCGGCGAAGGGCACGAATTCGCGCCCGATCGTCATGCCGCCCTGCACCCAATGGCAATCACTTTCTTCGGCCTGGTAGAGCTTGGCCGCATGGGCCAGCAGGCGCGCCTTGATCTGCTCGCAGGCATCCCAGGCGGCCATGCCGTTGAGATCGGAGCCGGACGACGCCGCCGTGGCCGACGTATTGGGCACCTTGCCCGTCGAGGTCGGCATGATCTTGATATTGTCGAGATTGACGCCGAAGGCATCGGCCACCACCTGAGCGACCTTGATGTAGAGCCCCTGCCCCATCTCGGTGCCGCCGTGGCTGAGATGGATCGAGCCATCCTTATAGACATGCACCAGTGCGCCGGCCTGATTGTACCAGGTGGCGGTGAAGGATATCCCGAATTTGACCGGCGTCAGCGCGATGCCTTTTTTCACCACCGTGCTGGTCTTGTTGAAAGCGATAATCGCCCGCCGCCGCGCCTGGTAATCGGACGAGGCCTCCAGATCATCCACGACGCGGTGGACGATATTGTCCTCCACCACTTGGTGATAGGGCGTCACATTGTCCTTGTCGGTGCCGTAGAAATTGGCCTTGCGGATATCGAGCGGGTCCTTGCCCAGAGCATAGGCGATATCCTCGATCCAGCGCTCCGCCCCCATCATGCCCTGCGGCCCGCCAAAGCCGCGAAAGGCCGTATTGGACACGGTATTGGTATAGAGCGGCTCCGAGCGCACCCGCACCGCCGGATAGAAATAGGCATTGTCGGCGTGGAACAAGGCCCGGTCGGAAACCGGGCCGGACAGGTCCGAGGAAAACCCGGCCCGCGTGCCATAGACGGCATCGACGGCGAGAATTTTGCCGCTCTCGTCATAACCGACGTCGTAGTCGACGACGAAATCGTGCCTTTTACCGGTAGACTGCATATCGTCGTCCCGGTCAGGGCGGATCTTGCAGGCGCGGTTCCATTTCTTGGCCGCCAAGGCGGCGACCGCTGCGAAGAGATTGCCCTGCGTTTCCTTGCCGCCGAACCCCCCGCCCATGCGGCGCACATTGACCGTCACCGCATTGTGCCGGATGCCCAGAACCGCCGCGACCATCAATTGCACTTCGCTCGGATGCTGGGTGGAGGAATGGATCACCACATCCTCGTCCTCGCCCGGCACCGCCATGGCGATCTGGCCTTCGAGGTAGAAATGATCCTGCCCGCCGATAGCGATGGCGCCCTGGAGCCGCCGCGGCGCCGCCGCAAGTCCCGCCTCAACCTGACCCCGCTCCAGCTTCAACGGCTCGGTCACCAGCCTGCCGCCAGCAGCCTGTGCTGCGCGGACATCGGCAATCCAGTCAAGGTCGGCATAGTCGATTTTCGCCAATTGCGCCGCCCGCCGCGCCGCGTCCCGCGTTTCGGCGATAACCGCAAAGACCGGCTGCCCCCAGAACTGCACCTTGGCCACAGCGAAGATCGGCTCGTCATGCTTGTGGCTGGGGGAAACATCGTTTTCGCCCGGAATGTCTTCGGCGGTGAGGACGCCGATGACCCCCGGCGCGGCTTTCACCGCCGAAAAATCCATGGACAGGATTTCGGCATGCGCCCGGGTGGAAAGCCCGAGATAGGCATGCATCGTGCCCACGGGCTCGATCATGTCATCGATATATTCCGCCGTCCCGGTGACATGCTTGGGGCCGCTGTCATGGCGGGTGCCGGTGTGGAGGACGGCGAGATTGATAGGGACTTCGTGCTTGTTCATGCGGAAGCCCCCTCACCCCGACCCTCTCCCCGGAGGGGCGAGGGAGCTGGGCCAGCGATTTTGACACGGCCCAGCCCCAAACTGGATCGGTCCCCTCGCCCCTCCGGGGAGAGGGCTAGGGTGAGGGGTGCTGCGCTGGCCACAATCTCCGCAGGAAGAAACCCCTCATCCGCCCTTCGGGCACCTTCTCCCTCAAGGGGAGAAGGGAAGTGCGGTCCAAGCTCAACCATCACGCCACCTCCCGCTTCAGCCGCTCGCCCTGCCCCTGGGTCTCGAGAAAAAACCGCTTGAGCAGGTTCTGCGCCGCCAGCAGCCGGTATTCGGCCGAGGCGCGCATGTCGGAAATCGGTTGATAATCCTCGGCGAAGGCCGGCAGGACCGTTTCGACGCTGTCCATCGTCCAGGGCTTTCCGACCAAGGCCGCCTCGACCGCCCGCGCCCGCTTGGGCGTCGCCGCCATGCCACCAAAGGCGATGCGCGCCATGCCCACAATGCCGGCATCGTTGACGAAGACGCGAAACGCGCCGCACAGCGCCGAGATATCCTCTTCGCGCCGCTTGGAGATTTTATAGGTCGCGAATGTTTCTCCCACCGGCAGCAGCGGGATGGTGACGCTTTCCACGAATTCGCCCGGCTGGCGGTCCTGTTTTCCATAGGCCAGGAAATAGTCCTCCAGCTTGATCTCGCGCCGATGCTCGCCCCGGCGCAGATGCAGCTTGGCGCCCAACGCGATGAAGGGGGGCGGCGTATCGCCGATGGGCGAACCATTGGCGATATTGCCGCCGATCGTGCCCATATTGCGCACCTGTTCGCCCGCGAAGCGGTTCCACAATTCCCCCAATTGCGGGAAATTGGCGGCAATGACCGGCAGCGCCTCCGAATAGGTCACCCCGGCATAGAAGCGCACTTCGCTGTCGTTTTCGGCGATGCGCTTCAATTCCGGCAGATGACCGATAAAGATGACCGGCCCGATGCGGCGCATGAATTTGGTGACCCACAGCCCCACATCGGTCGAGCCCGCCACGATCCGGGCCTCGGGATTTTCCGCATAGAGTGCCGCGAAATCGTCGAGGCTGGCCGGAATGACGATCCGGTTCTCCCCCGTGCCGACCTCGACCCGACGCCCGTCATGGATCGCCCTGATCCTGTCTTTCACCGCAATGCGCTCGGCCCGGAGCGGATCGCCCTGCGGCTGGCCATAGCTGGAAATCGCCTGGCCGGCGCGGATGATCGGCGCATAGCCGGTGCAGCGGCAGAGATTGCCCTGCAGCGCTTTTTCGATGGCGGTGCGCGACGGATCGGGATCGCGCATCCAGAGCCCGTAAAGGCTCATGACGAAGCCCGGCGTGCAGAACCCGCACTGGCTGCCGTGATGATCGACCATGGCCTGCTGCACCGGATGCAGCGCGCCGTTCTCGCCGCGCAAGTGCTCGATGGTCACCACATGCGTGCCATGGAGACTCGCGACGAAGCGGATACAGGCGGTCACTGAATCATAGATGATCTCGTCGCCCGCCAGCCGCCCCACCAGAACGGTGCAGGCCCCGCAATCGCCTTCCGCGCAGCCCTCCTTGGACCCGCGCAGGCGCCGCTCCAGCCGCAGCCAATCGAGCAGGGTCAGATCGGGCGCCACATCGGTGAGACTGATCTCCTCGCCATTGAGCAGGAAGCGGATGGCGTTTGCGACTTCGACCATCCTAAAGCCCCCTCACCCTAGCCCTCTCCCCGGAGGGGCGAGGGGACGCAGGAACCGATAGCGCAGCATCATTTGAAACACAGGGGGCGTAGCCGTCGCCCCCTCGCCCCTCCGGGGAGAGGGCCGGGGTGGGGGGCCTATTGGCAAACATGAACGCCATCTCAACTCCCCCGATAGGTCGAATAGGCAAATGGGCTGACCAGCAGCGGCACGTGGTAGTGCCGGTCTTCCGATATGGTGAAGCGGATCGGCACGACATCGAGAAAGGGCGTCTCGATCTCCACCCCCAGCCGCTCGAAATATTGCCCCACATGGAAGCGGATTTCGAATTCGCCCTGCTGGAAATCCTCGTCCAGCAGCGGCCGGTCCACGCGGCCATCCTCGTTGGTATAGCTGTCGAGCAGGTGATGGGTGTGGTCGCCATGCACGAAATGCAGTTCCAGCCGCATGCCGCGCGCCGGCTTGCCCTGCATGGTGTCGAGTACGTGTGTCGTCAGGCGACCGCCCGCCATGCTGCTGCTCCCAAAATCGTCCCCTGGAAAGAGATTATCGTATCAGCCCGGCGGCGCAATGCACATTTTTTACCAGATGGTCCATTTTTGGGCATCTTGTTTGCGGCCATCGGCGCGCTAGACTTGCGCCATTGCGACGCCAAGAGAGTTTCGATGAACCGCTATCCTCGTGACATGCACGGTTACGGCCAGACCCCGCCCCACGCCAATTGGCCCGGCGGCGCACATGTGGCGGTGCAATTCGTGCTCAATTACGAGGAGGGGGGCGAAAACAACATTCTCCATGGCGACGCCGCCTCGGAAGCCTTTCTCGTGGATGTGCTCGGCGCCGCGCCCTGGCCCGGCCAGCGCCACGCCAATGTGGAATCGATGTATGAATATGGCGCCCGCACCGGCTTCTGGCGGCTGCATCGGCTGTTCACCGAGGCTGGTCTGCCGGTCACCGTCTACGGCGTCGCCTCTGCCCTGATGCGCGCGCCGACCCAGTTGGCCGCCATGCAGGAGGCTGGTTGGGAAATCGCCAGCCACGGTCATAAATGGGTGCAGCACAAGGACATGGCGCCGGACGAGGAACGCCGGGAGATCGCCGAGGCCATCCGCCTGCACGAGATCGCCACCGGCGCCCGTCCGCGCGGCTGGTATACCGGCCGCTCCAGCCTCAACACCATCGATCTCGTCGCCGAGGCCGGCGGCTTCGCCTATATCTCCGACACCTATGACGACGACCTGCCTCATTGGCGGGTTATCGGCGGTCAGCCGCAGCTCATCATCCCCTATTCGCTGTCCACCAACGACATGCGCTTCGTCACCGCGCCAGGCTTCGACAATGGCGAGGAATATTTCACCTTTCTCAAGGACAGCTTCGATTGCCTTTATGCCGAAGGCCGGGCCGGCGCGCCGAGGATGATGTCCATTGGCCTGCATTGCCGCCTTGTCGGCCAACCCGGGCGCTTCCAGGGTCTCAGGAAGTTCGTCGACTACATCCGGACCTTCGAGAAGGTCTGGGTGCCCACACGCCTGGAGATTGCCGAGCATTGGGCCCGCGAACATCCCTACATCGCGTCCGAAACCATTCCCAGCCAGCTTGGCAAGAACGATTTCGTCGTCCGTTACGGCTCGATCTTCGAGCATTCCCCCTGGATCGCCGAGCGCGCCTGGGAGGCGGAAATGGGCCCCGCCAACGACAATGCCGTCGGGCTCCATTTCGCGCTCCGCAGCCAGTTCCGCATGGCGACGCCGGAGGAACGGCTGGCGGTGCTGCGTGCCCATCCCGACCTTGCCGGCAAGCTGGCCGCCGCCAAGCGCCTCACCGCGGATTCAACCGCCGAACAGGCCTCGGCCGGGCTCGACGCCCTTACCGACGCGGAGCGCGAAAACTTCACCGCGCTCAACAAGGCCTATGTCGAAAAATTCGGCTTCCCCTTCATCATCGCCGTGCGCGATCACACCAAGGCGTCGATCCTGGAGAATTTCGAGCGCCGCATCGCCAATACGCCGGAGGAGGAATTCGCGACGGCCTGCGCCCAGGTGGAGCGGATCGCCCTGCTGCGGCTCAAGGCGCTGCTGCCCTAGCCATCCTGCCCAATGGACCTGTCGCCGGCCGCCGCTTCGTCCCGCTCCAGCCCGAACAGGATGGCGAGCATGGCCAGCCAGGGCAGGTTGTGCTGCACCCAATGGTGTTCGATGCCGCCGATATTGAGAAGCAGGTTACGCATCCGCCCAGCATAGGCGGAAAAATTGAACAATCGGTAACCCTAATCAGCCCCTACGCATCAGGTCAGTGCCAGCTCGATCGCCTTGAGCATGAAGACCCACGCCTTGGCCATCGGCTCTTCGGACGTGAGGCTGGCGAAATCGTGCCGCGCAACAGCACTAACCATGTCCGTCACTTGTAGAAGCCGTCGCGCAGGTTGATGCCGTGCTCGATCCAGACGCGCATGGCGCAGAGCATGCCAGTCCAGCCTTCGCAATTGCTATAGGACGCCTTCTGGCCCGCTTCATTCTCGCGCCATCCGGCTTCATGAATCTGAACCAGCGTGCGCCCCGCCTCGATCGCCTCGAAGCGCATGGTCACAATGGTCTCGTAAGTGCCCGCCGGATCGCCGTCTTCCGGCGCTTCCCAGCGCAGCACGATGCGCTGGTCCGGCACCACCTCGACCACATGGACCGGAAAGGCGCCGGGAAAATCGTGAAAGTCCCAGGTGACAGTCGTGCCGGTTTCCAGCCGACCTTGCGCGCCGCCCGTGGTGAAATATCCCGAGAGCTTGGCTGGGTCGGCCACCGCCTCGAACACCTCGTGCACCGGGCGGGAAACGCGCCCGCTCACCGTGAATTCATAGGCCATTTCCACCTCCTCGGCTTGACCACAGGCATCATATGTTATAAATCTATAACATGTCAAATGACGAAGCGGACGACCTGATTTTCAAGGCTTTGAGCCATCGCGTGCGGCGGCGCATTCTCGACCATCTCAAGGCCGAGCCACGCACTACCGGCATGTTGTGCAAGCTCTTTCCCGAGCTCGACCGCTGCACGGTGATGCAGCATCTCAACGTGCTCGAGGAGGCCGGCCTGGTCATTCCCGAAAAGCGCGGCCGCGAGCGCTGGAACCATCTCGACGCCCTGCCGGTCCACGCCATTCACGAACGCTGGATTGGCCCATACGCGGCCTATGCCGCCGCCATGCTGAGCCGGCTCAAGACGGGCATGGAGGTGCCGGCCGGCTGATCACGCCAAAGTCAGCCGCCGCGCCCGCCCCGGCCGAAACCACTATTGCCCCAGCCCGTTCCCCTTCCACACGCCGCCGTGATGAAAGGAACGATAAGGCATGCTTTATGTCGATATCCCCACCCTTAAGGACCTCGCCAATCTCCGCGCCAGCCGCGGCGAGGCCAGCGTTTCGATCTATCTCGAAACCACCCCGCTGACCCAGGATATCGAGAAAAGCAGGATCGCCTTCGGCAATCTGGGCAAGGAGGCCTTGTCGCAACTGGCTGATGCCGGCCTCGACAAGCGGCGCCTGGCCAGCCTGATCGAGGAGCTGGACGACCTGGCTGACGACGACGACTTCTGGCGCCGCCAGGCCCATAGCCTCGCCGTCTTCGCCACACCCGACAGCATCCGCACCTTCCGCCTCGCCAATCGGCTCATCGATATGGCGGAAGTCTCCGACCGCTTTCATTTGAAGCCATTGCTGCGCGCCGTCACTTTCCGCAACGCCGCCCATGTGCTGGCCGTCTCGGAAAACCAGGTCCGGCTGGTGGAGATCGCCGCCGATCTGCCCCCGGCCGAAGTCGATGTGCCCGGCTTTCCCAGGGGCGCGGCCGATGCGGTCAACAAATCGACCATCAACGACCGCTCTCACAGCCGGCGCATCCATGGCTCGGAAGGCCAGAAGGTACAGCTGACCAAATATATCCGCCGCATCGACGCCGCCCTGCGCCCCATCATGGCGGGACAGGACCTGCCGCTGATATTGGCGGCCACCGAGCCGGTCGCCTCCCTGATGCGCTCGGTCAGCGGCCTGGATTTCGAACCGGACATCATCGCGGGCAGTCCCGACCGGCTCACCGAGGCCGAGCTTGTCGATGCCGCCCGCCAGGTGCTGGATGCCCGCTATGCCCGCAAGCTCGCGGATTTCTCCACGCTTTTCGACACCCGCGCCGGTCAGAACCGCGCGACCACCGACCTCTCCGATGCGGCCCGCGCCGCCACTTTCGGTGCTATCGACACGCTTCTGATCGACATCGACAGCGTCGTCCACGGCCTCGTGGACGAGGACACCGGCGCCATCGCCTTTTCCGAAGCGCCCGACGCCGTCGATTACGGCATCGCCGATGAGATCGCCGGAAGGGCGCTGGCATCGGGCGCCAATGTCATGGCGGTGCGCCGCCAGGACCTGCCACGCCAGGGCGATCTGGCCGCCATCCTGCGCTACCCCGTCTAGCCAAGTCCCCCGACTTCCCGCTAAGGATTGGGCGGCGGCCAGGTGTTGCCGCCAGCATTCGACAAGCGAGCCATGGCTTCCACCTACGCCTCCCCGCCCGCCGGCCTGCCCGGCCAGATGTCGCTCCATACCGGCCGCGCCGTATTTACCGAAGCCTATGCGCTGATCCCGGCCGGCGTGATGCGGGACATCGTCACCTCCTATCTGCCCCATTGGCGCGACACGCGCCTCTGGGTCATCGCCCGGCCGCTGAGCGGCTTTGCCGAGACCTTCTCGCAATATATCGTCGACGTCCTGCCCGGCGGCGGCAGCGAAAGGCCGGAGCAAAACCCCGAGGCCGAAGGCGTGCTCTTCGTGGTTGCGGGACAAGTAACGCTGACCCTTGCCGGAGAAACCCATCTGCTCGAGGACGGTGGCTACGCCTTCCTGCCGCCCGGCGCGTCATGGAGCCTGGTCAACAAATCCACCGCGCCGGCCCGCTTTCATTGGGTGCGCAAGCGCTACGAGGTCGTGGACGGCATCGAAATCCCCCCACCCTTCGTCGCCAACGAGCAGGACGAGCCCATCCGCTGGATGCCGGACACCAACCAGACCTGGGGCACCACGCGCTTCGTCGACCCCTCCGACATCCGCCACGATATGCATGTGAACATCGTCACCCTGGAGCCCGGCGCCGTCATTCCCTTCGAGGAAACCCATGTGATGGAACACGGGCTCTATGTGCTGGAAGGCAAGGCGGTCTATCGCCTCAATCGTGACTGGGTGGAAGTCGAAGCCGGCGACTTCATGTGGCTGCGCGCCTTCTGCCCCCAGGCCTGCTATGCCGGGCCGGAACGCTTCCGCTACCTGCTCTACAAGGACGTCAACCGCCACGCCAAGCTGCCCTTCTGAGCCATGCAGGATCGTCTCATCCGGATCGAGCCGCTGATGCCCCAGGCCTTCGCCCCTTTCGGGCAGGTCATCCAGGCCGAGGGCGCGCGCCATTATCCCATCAATGCCGGCATGACCGAGCGCTACCACGATCTGGCGCGGGTCGAGCTGGGTGGCGTCCATCCCAGGCCGCTCATCTCCATCTTTCGCGGCCAGCCCTATGCGCTGCCGCTGGACCTTGGCCTGGTGGAACGGCATCCGCTCGGCAGCCAGGCCTTCTATCCGCTCTCGGACAATCCCTGGCTGGTCATCGTCGCCGAGGACGAGGCCGGCACGCCCGCCCGCCTCCGCGCCTTCCGCCCTGCGCCGGGCCAGGGCGTCAATATCGCCATGAACACCTGGCATGGCGTGCTCACGCCGCTGGAACGGGAAAGCGCTTTCCTGGTCGTCGATCGCGGCGGGGAGGGCAACAATCTGGAAGAATATCGCTTCGAGCTGCCATGGCGGATCGAGGGCTGAAGCTCTAATAACCCTGATTTTCGTCTTTGCTCGCATCCCTTTGGCCCCTGCGGTAGTTTCTCTGCAAATGCAGGGAGAAAGCCATGTCCGTGCTAAAGCTCATCCATGTCGTCCTGGCGCTGCTCCTGCTGGCGGGTCCGGCCATGGCCGATAACCTCACGCTCAGCGGCACGGTCACCTATCGCGAGCGCATCGCCCTGCCCCCTGGCGCGCAATTGCGCGTCACGCTCGTCGCCCTGCCGGATGGAAGGCCGATTGCCGGCGCCTCGGCAACCATCCCCGCCATCGGCCAGGTGCCGCTGAACTATGCGCTGAATGTGCGGACGAAGCTGTCGACCGGCCCCTATGGGCTGGTGGCCGAAATCCGTGGCGGCGGCCGCATCCTGTTCCGCAATGCCCAGCCCGTCCCCGTCGATCCGGCCATGCCGGCCCCGATCGATATTCTCGTGCGATCGGTGCCCGGGCATCCGGTCCCGCCCCCGGTCCAGCCGCCGCCCATGCCCTCCGGCGATCTGCTCGATGTCCTCTGGACCGTAACCAGCATTGGCGGCACCCCCGTTACCGGCAGCCGCCCGCCCACACTTTCCATCGCCTCCGACCTGCGCGCCGGCGGCCATGCGAGTTGCAACAGCTATTTCGCCGAAGCCAGCATGACCGGAAATCGGCTCGTCTTCGGCCCCGCAGCGGCCACCCGCATGGCCTGCGCGCCCGAGCTCATGGCCCAGGAAAATGCCTATCTGTCGGCTTTGGCCGCGGTGACCGGCTTCGAGATCGATGGTGACAGCCTGCGCCTGCTCGATGCCGCCGGCGTCGCGCTGGTCGGCCTCGTCCGCAGCGGGGATTGAACGGCGAGCCCTATTCGCCGAGCACCGGCTCCGGCATATAGGTGCTGCGGGGCACCTCGGCCATGGAAGCGGCAAAGGTCAGCACGCTGATCGTCAGCGCCAGCAGCGCTCCGACCATGATTTGGGACAGGCCCTTCATTCCGCCGCCAATGCCTCGCTGATCACCTGCCGACGCCCTGCGATACGCGATCCACATCCCGGCGCAAATCCCGCCCGGCGCATGCCAGCCATGTGCCCCGAACCTTTTCGCCGTCCCGGCGTTGCAATGACTGGCTATCAATGTAACCAAGGGAGTCGCCATGTCCGACCCGATTGCTCACGCTGGCGGCGCGGTTCCGTTGCTGGCCGTATTCACCGATTTCGACGGCACCCTCGTCGAGATCGCCGAGACGCCCGATGCCATCGATGTGCCGTCCGAGCTGACCGAACGCATCGATCGCGCCCTGCACGATTTCGACCATGCCTTCGCCGTGCTGACCGGCCGCGAGATTGCAGACATCGACCGCTACCTTTCCCCCCTGCAATTGCCGGTGGCCGGCGCCCATGGCGCCCAGCGCCGCCGCGCCGACGGCACTCTGGAAGAAGTCGACCAGGCCATCATCGAAGGCGCCGACGCCATTGCCCAATCGCTGCAGGCCCTGGCCATGACCAATCCAGATCTCTTGGTCGAGGCCAAGGATGGCGCCGTGGCCATGCATTTCCGCCAGGCCCCAGAAATGGAGGAAGCGGTGCATCTGGCCATGCAGGAAGCGCTGCTCGATCATCCTCAGTTCACCCTCGTGCCCGGCAAGATGGTGCTGGAAGCCCGCCCCGTCGGTTTCGACAAGGGCGCGGCGCTGCGCGCCTTCATGCAGGAAGAGCCCTTTGCCGGCCGCACGCCGATCTTCATCGGCGATGACCGCACCGACGAGGATGCCTTCCGCGCGGCCCAGGAATTGGGCGGCGTCGGCATCAAGCTCGGCTCGGGCGAAACTGCCGCCCGTATGCGCATCGCCAATGTAGCCTCGGTCTATGCGCTGCTCGAAGGCCTGGGCGACCTCGCCCATCGCCACCAGGACGCCGCCCCGATCGTCACCGACACCGCCCATTGAACGCCACGCCGATCCCGAAAAGCAGCAAAGGAGCCAGAGAACCCATGAGTCGCATCGTTGTCGTGTCCAACCGCACACCCGGCAAGGGCCCCGTCGCCGGCGGGCTTGCCGTGGCCTTGCGCAAGGTACTGAGCGAACGCGAAGGGTTCTGGTTCGGATGGTCCGGCAAGCTGACCGATCAGCCTTCCAAGGAGCCGCGCTTCGAGGATATCGACGGGCTCAAGGTCGCCCAGGTCGATCTGACCCGCGACGATCACCACGCCTATTATGCCGGCTTTTCCAATTCCATCCTCTGGCCCAGCTTCCACCTGCGGCTCGACCTCGCCACCATCGAAAGCCATTGGTACGAAGGCTATCGCCGGGTGAACCAGCAATTCGCCCGGGCGCTGCTGACGCTGATCCGCCCCGACGACATCATCTGGGTGCACGATTATCACCTGATCCCCCTCGCCTCCGAACTGCGCAATCTGGGCGCCCGCAACCGGATCGGCTTCTATCTCCACATCCCCTTCCCCACGGCCGATGCGCTCTACGCCATCCCGCACCATGAGGAATTGATGCGCGACCTCTCGCGCTATGACCTCGTCGGCATGCAGGCCAAGCGCGATGTCGCCGCCTTCACCGAATTCGCCGAGCACCAGATGCCCTCCACCTTTGGCGGCCATCGCAGCGAGACCATCGATTTCAGCCGCACCGAGGTGGATTCCTTCCCCATCGGCTCGGACCCGGACGCCTTCGCCCGCCTGGCCGTCAGCCCGGCCGGCACCAAGATGATTCACCGCATGAAGCGCTCCCTCGGCGATCAGCGGCTGATCCTGGGCGTCGACCGCCTGGACTATTCCAAGGGCCTGCCCCAGCGCGTGGAAGCCTATGAAAAGCTGCTCGCCAACAATGCCCGCCTGCGCCGCTCTGTCCACTTGCTGCAGGTGGCCCCGCCCTCGCGCGACAGCATCAAGGAATATCAGGAAACCAGCGACACGCTGGATGCCATGTGCGGCCGCGTCATGGGCCATTTCGCCGAGCCCGACTGGCAGCCTCTCACCTATGTGAAGCGCGCCTATGGCCAGCCCAGCCTTGCCGGCCTCTACCGTCTGGCCAGGGTCGGGCTGGTGACACCCCTGCGCGACGGCATGAATCTGGTGGCACACGAATATGTCGGCTCCCAGGACCCCGCCGATCCGGGCGTGCTGGTGCTGTCCCGCTTTGCCGGCGCCGCCGAGATTTTCCCCGAAGCGCTGCTGGTCAATCCCTTCGATACCGACGAAACCGCCGAAGCCCTGCGCATCGCCCTCGACATGCCGCTGGACGAGCGCCTGGATCGCTGGCAGGCACTGATGCAGGCCGCCCGCGCGCACAATGTCGACAATTGGGCCATCAGCTTCCTCGACCGCCTGGCGCCGGACACCATGCAGAAATCCAGCAGCCGCGACATTCTCTATCTGGCCTCCGTGGCTTAGCGCGCAACGGGTTCGACGGAAGCGTTTGCCGCAGCCCATCCCCGTCGTCATTGCCCGGCTTGTCCGGGCAATCCATCTTCACACATCGCGACCGCCATGGATCACCCGGACAAGCCGGGCGATGACGATTGGGGGAGGTGTTTACTTTGGCCGCTTGTACCCCTGCTGACCTATCGGCTCTTGATCACCCTCCCCCTTGAGGGGAGGGCAAGCAGAGCTTTGGTCCGAAGGACCTTAGCGACGCTCGGGTGGGGTTGCTGCGGCTTCGGGAAAACCGGGCGTTCGCGGCTGTCTCCGACACCCCCTCCCCAGCTCTGCTAGGCTCCAAGGAGCCAAGCTGCGCTACCCTCCCCTCAAGGGGGAGGGTGAGAGAGCGCGGGCGCCGCAGCCGTCAAAACCTGAACCCCTCCAGGACTTCCGGAATCGACAACCAAAAAAGGGCGGTCCCGAGGGACCGCCCTTTTCTTATGCGTTTGCCGAAGCGCGGCGGGCGCGGCCAGCGTCGCGCTGGCCCTTGGTCCAGCGCGGCTTGCCGCTCTTGGCGCCGGGCTTACCCCCGATGACCTTGCCGGTCTCGGAATCGCGACGCACCATCTTGGCCTGTGCCGGACGCTCGCCATTGGCCGGCGCCGCGGCCTTGGTCCGCTCGCCGCCGGGGCGCGGCATGTTGAACTTGCGCGGCTTGGCCTTGGGATTGCGCGCCGTGCGGGCTCCGGCGGGAGCGCCCGGTGCATTCCGCGCCCCGCGGGGCGCCGGCGCTTCCTCCACCAGGTTGACGTCGCCGGAGACCGGCAGCGTCCGGCGGATCAGCCGTTCCACGTCGCGCAGCTTGCTCTTTTCGGTGCCGTCGCACAGCGTGATGGCAATGCCCGAAGCGCCGTTGCGGCCGGTTCGGCCGATGCGGTGCACATAATTCTCCGGATCGTCGGGCAATTCGTAATTCACCACATGGGTGATGCCGGTGACGTCGATGCCGCGCGCCGCGATATCGGTGGCGACGAGAATGCGCACCGAGCCATTGGCAAAGCCCTTGAGCGCCGCCTGGCGCGCATTCTGGCTCTTGTTGCCATGGATGGCGGCGGCCTCATGCCCGTCGATGGCCAGGTTCTTGGCCACGCGGTCGGCGCCATGCTTGGTGCGCGAGAAGATGATGACGCGCTCCATGCCTTCCTTCTCGTCGGCGAGCAGGTCGTTCAGCACGCCGCGCTTGGCCTTGGAACCGGACATGATCACCCGCTGGTCGATCTTGACCACGGTGGAGCCCTGCGGCGCCGCCTCGACCTTGATCGGCTCCTTCAGCAGCGTCTTGGCCAGGTCTTCCACTTCCGGCGCCATGGTGGCGGAGAACAGCATGGTCTGGCGACGCAGGCCGATCTGCTTGGCAATGGCGCGCACCGGGGCGATGAAGCCCATGTCCAGCATGCGGTCGGCCTCGTCCAGCACCAGCCAGCGCGTTTCATTGAGGCGGATCTTGTTGTCGTCCATCAGATCCTTGAGACGGCCGGGCGTGGCCACGACCACATCAACGCCCTTGGCGATCTTGCCGACCTGATGGTAGCGCGACACCCCGCCCAGAACGAGTACGGTATCGAGCTTCATCTTCGAGCCCGCGAACTTGCGGATATTCTCGTCGATCTGCACCGCCAGTTCGCGCGTCGGCGCCAGGATCAGCGCTCGCGTCGTCATCGGCCGGGGCCGGCCGGTCAGGCCCAGAATGCCGGCCAGGATCGGCAGGCCGAAGGCCGCCGTCTTGCCCGAGCCGGTCTGGGCAATGCCCAGCATGTCCCGGCCCTCGAGCAATTTGGGAATGGCCTGGCTCTGGATTTTTGTGGGCTCGGTGAAGCCGCCGACCGTCAGGCTGTCGGTAATCAGGCTCGGCAGGCCGAGGGAAATGAAATCGTTCAAACTCTTGTCTTTCATGTCGCGCGAAACCGCGCATGCGCCCTGCCGCACCTGCGGCGAGCGCGTCTTCAATATGCAATCGGGCGATAGGGATTATCGCGCGGGTGCTGGCTCAAAACCCGGACTGCTTGGAGCGTCTTCAGAAAAAGTGGGAACCGGTTTTTCGGTTCGAAGACGCGACCACTGAAACAGTCTCCGGGCCGACTCCGCCGCTCACCGCGTAAGTAAGAAGAGAAGTCCATCGACGGTCATTTTGCCGCGACGTGGGGCACATATGGGGGAGAAGCGCGAAAAAGGCAAGTGTGGCGGGCGCATGGGAGGGGTGCAGGCCCCGCCTCGAGCACGATGCGGCACCTCCCCCTTGACGGGGGAGGATGGGAGGGGGCGCTGGAGCCCCGATGTCCGAGCGGGTGATCCCCCCACCCCAGCCCTCCCCGCAAGGGGGAGGGTGCTGCGCCGGTGAATGCCACAAGCTCAACTAAATCCCCCCATACCAATCATACCCATTGTCCTCCCAATACCCGCCCTTGCCCCGCCCGAACGGGCCGAGATCGTCCACGATCTCGATCGTGTGCAGATATTTGGGTTGCTTGTAGCCCAGCGCCCGCTCGATCCGCAGGCGCAGCGGTGCGCCATTGCTGACCGGCAGCACCTGGTCATTGAGCCCATAGGCCAGGATCGATTGCGGGTGATAGGCGTCCACCAGGTCCGAGCTGGTATAATAGAGAATGTCGCCCGAAACCGTGCGCTGGATATTGTCGAAGCAATGATAGACGGCGAAGCGCGCGCCCGGCTTCACCCCCGCCTGATCCAGCACCGGCCCCAGCGGCGTGCCGGTCCATTTGGCGATGCAGCTCCAGCCCTCGACGCAATCGTGGCGGGTGATCTGCGTCCGGCTCGGCATATTGCGCAATTCGGCGAGGCTGAAGCTCACTTCCCGCTCCACCATGCCCTTGATGGTCAGCCGGTAGGGTTCGAAATTGGCCTGCCGCAGGAACATATATTCGGGCGTGCTCGGCTCGGTGGAGCCATTGGGCTTCATGCCCTGCCGGATTTCGCTCTCGGCATATTCGCGCGCCAGCACCTGGTCGCCGATCAGCGCGCGCTGCGCCGAATAGGTCAGCACATTGGCCTGTTCAATTACCTCCCGCACCGGATTGCCGCGCTGCGCCAGGAAATCGAACTGGTTGCAGCCCGACAGCACCAGCCCCGATCCAGCCGCGGCCGAGCCGAGCAGGAAGCGGCGGCGATTGACGATCAGCCGGCTCATGGCCTGTCTCCCTGCTCGCGTGGCGTGCCGGGCGCGGTGCGATACCAGCCGGTGATCATCGAGCGCAATTCGTTGAGCGGCCCGGCCAGCAACACCATGACGATATGCACGATGAAGAACAGAACCAGCAGCACCATCACCCCGAAATGAATGGTCCGCGCGGTCTGCCGCCCGCCGAAAAGATCGAGCAGCCACGGCCAGGCGGCATCCATGCCCGGGCTCATGGTCAGCCCGGTGAGCACGATCAGCGGGAACAGGATGAAGAACACGATGAAATAGCTGAGCTTCTGCAACGGCGAATACAGCCGCCCGTGATGCAGCCGAAACCGGGCGTGGTCGGCCAGGTCGCGCGGCAGGCCGGCCACGTCACGGCCGCCGGGCAGGATATCGCGCCGCAAATGCCCATTGATGAAGCTGGCGAGGAACCAGACGAACAGCGCGCCGACGAAAATCCAGCCGAAGAAGAAATGCACCACCCGGCCGGTCGCCAGGTCGCGGAAGGAGGGAATGGTCACCGCGCCCGGAAAGGCCGTATAGACCGGGCTGGCCTGCGGTCCGCTCATGCCCAGCACGCCCGTCGTGTCATAGGTCTGCCCGAACAGCATGGTGCGCCCGCGCGGCCCTTCGGGCGTATTCACCGCCCCGATGCGCAGCAGCGCATTGTCGTATTCGAAGCCGCTTTCCTGCCCCACATAGAGGGCGGGATGGGCATTGAAGATTTGCAGCCCCGAGAGCAGCAGGAAGAACAGGCAGATCGCCCAGACCCAATGGGTCACCCGCGTCCACACCGATTGGCGATAGACCAGCGGCCCCTTGGCCGCCGGCAGCTTCGTCGCATCGTCCAGGCTCATGTCGCGTGCCTCCCGCAAGCGATACGATGCCAAAACCCTTTCGGTTTCAACTCACCTTGCTTTGAGAACGGCGACTAGCCCTCCTCGCGCGCCGCCCAGTTGATGCCCCGGCGCAGGATCGTCGCCATGTTGGGATTCTCGAATTCCTTGACGCTGTGGCCCAGCGTCATGTGGAAGACGCGGCCCCTGCCATGCCGGCGCTTCCAGGCTACCGGCATCACCACGCCCTCGATCCAGGGCGCATGCTCGCCGCTGAACGTCGTCGTCGCCAGCACCTCGTTCGAGGGGTCGACATGCATGTAATATTGCTCGGACGTATAGGGAAACGACTTGATCCCCGCCATGATCGGATCGTCCGGCTTGGCCACGTCCACCGTGTAGTCGATGATATTGCCCGGATGGGCCACCCATTGCCCGCCCACCATGAACTGGTATTCGACCGAATCGCGGAACGCGTCGCTCATGCCGCCGTGATGCCCGGCCAGGCCCACCCCGTTCTCGACCGCCTTGGTGAGGTTCTCCACCTCCTCCTTGGCGATCTTGCTCATCGTATAGATGGGGATGATCAGCGACAGGTCGTGAATGGCCGGATCGGCAAAGGCGCTGGTTTCCGTGGCCGTCCGGACCGAAAAGCCGTCCTCGTGCAGCCAGCGGCGATAGATGGAGGCGCATTCCTCCGGATCATGACCTTCCCAGCCACCATAGACGATCAAAGCACTGCGCATGAGCATTCCCCGCAAATCAAGCGGGCGGAGAATACCCTACTGGTTCAGTATTGAAACCCCATGCCGATCACAGTGCGAACTTGCTGCACACGGGACGAAATTTGACCAAAAGGTCCACTTTCGTCCGTCATAAATTGCTGTTTTACTGCATTCGACGCAGGCGCCTGCCGACTGTCCCGGCATGACGGCGACGTCGAACGCAAAAGCAAAGGGAAAACAGGGATGAAAAACCTATTGCTGGGCGCCACTGCGCTCACGCTCTGTGCCGGCTTCTCAAGCGCGGCCTATGCCGAGTTCACGCTCAATATCCTGCATATCAACGATTTCCATTCCCGCTTTGGCCCGATCACCAGCTCGGATTCCAATTGCGATGTCGAAACCGATGCCGCCGGCGAATGCTTCGGCGGCATTGCGCGCCTCAAGACCGCGATCGACGCCAAGCGCGCCGAACTCGAAGGCCAGAACGTCGTCCTGGTCGATGCCGGCGACCAGTTCCAGGGCTCGCTGTTCTACACCCAGTACCGCAGCGAGATCATCGCCGAATTCGCCAACGATCTCGGCATCGAAGTGATGGCCGTGGGCAATCACGAATTCGACGACGGCCCCGAGGAACTCGCAAAACTGCTCGATGCCGTCGATTTCCCGATCATCTCGGGCAATACCAATGTCGAAAACGAACCGGTCCTGGCGGGCCGCATTCCCGGCACGTTCGTGCTCGAGGTCGGCGGTGAGCAGATCGGCTTCGTCTCGGCTCTCGCCGAAGATACCGATGAAACCTCCTCGCCCGGCGACAATGTCGAATTCGAGGATACCTTCACCAGCCTGCGCGCCCAGGTCGATGCGCTGACCGCTGCCGGCGTCAACAAGATCATCGCCCTCACCCATGTGGGCTATACGCAGGATTTGCAGATCGCGGCCAATGTGCCGGGCATCGACGTGATCGTTGGCGGCCATTCGCACACGCTCTTGTCCAATACCGAGGAAGGCGCCGCCGGCCCCTACCCCACCCTGGTCAACAATCCCGACGGCGTCGAAGTCCCGGTCGTCACCGCCTATTCCTATGGCAAATATCTCGGCGACCTGGTCGTCACCTGGGATGATGAAGGCAATGTGACCTCCGCCGACGGCGCCCCCATCCTGATGGATGCCTCGGTCGAGCCCCATGAGGCCTATGTCACCCGCCTGGCCGAGCTCGAAGAGCCGATCCAGGAATTGATGGCCCAGGTCATCGGCACCACCACCGAAGCCATCGATGGCTCGCGTGAAACCTGCCGCGTCATGGAATGCACCATGGGCAACCTGGTCGCCGATGCGATGCTCGATCGCGTGGCCGACCAGGGCGTCACCATCGCCATCCAGAATGGCGGCGGTCTGCGCGCCTCGATCGATGCCGGCGAAATCACCATGGGCGAGGCGCTGACCGTCCTGCCCTTCTCCAACACGCTGGCCACTGTCGAAATTTCCGGCGCTGACGTGATCGACGCGCTTGAAAACGGCGCTTCCGACATCGAAAACGGCGCCGGCCGCTTCTCTCAGGTCGCGGGCCTCAAATACAGCTACACCCTGTCCAAACCCGCCGGCGAACGCATCAGCGACGTCATGGTCCGCTCCGGCGACGACTGGGTCCCGATCGACGAGGAAGCCACCTACAAGATCGCCACCAACAATTACATGCGTGGCGGCGGCGACGGCTACGGCACCTTTGCCGAAGGCGACAATCCCTATGATTTCGGCCCGCCGCTGGAGCAGGTTCTGGCCGATTACATCGCCAAGCAGGGCGGCGAATACACGCCCTATACCGATGGCCGCATTACCGTCATCGAATAGACCCTGCATAAAGGGCACGGAAGGGGCGCTTCGGCGCCCCTTTTTCGTTTCGGAACTGCGTTTGCCCGAACTTCACCCAATTCCTGACGCAACTTCGACATGATTGCGGGACAGTCACTCACGGTCTCGTGAAGAGACCCAACCCCTTGACGCAAAAGAGTTCCCAATGAAGCCCTTTGCCATCGCCGCAACCCTGGTTGCAACGCTGACCCTGGCCGCCTGCGGCAACGCCCCCGACCAGCCCGCCGAGACCGCGACTCCGGCCGCCCAGACCGAAACCATTCCCGAGGCCGATCCTGCGCCGTCCGAAACCCCGGCCGAAGCGCCCGCCGCAACGCCGTCCGTTTCCGTCGACGTGCCCGCCGGCACCATGGTGCCCGGCACCGAGATGACGGTCGAAGAGGCCGTCGAGAACGTGCAGCAGCAGGTCAACGAAATGCAGCTGACCGACGAGCAGAAGCAGCAGGCCGTTGTCGACGCCCGCACCCAGGCCGAACAGGCCGCCCGCGCCGCCGGGCTGAGCGACGAGCAGGTCAAGCAGGCCGGCGACGCCGCCGAGCAGGCCGCCAAGACCATGTTTGGCATCGAATAATATGCGAGCGCGCTTCGCCTTCGGGCGGAGCGCCATCCCGGTTCGATACCGGGATCAGGGCCGCGGTTTATGGAACCTGCCGGCTCAGGCGCGACGCGCCAATTGTCCCCAGATCAGCAGGATGATGACCGCACCCACGATGGAGGCGATGAAGCCTGCGCCGTCGCCGGGATTGTACCAGCCGATCTGCTGGCCCAACCATGTCGCGAGGACCGAACCGACGATCCCCAGGACCGTGGTGAGGATGAAGCCCGAGGGCTTGTTGTCGCCCGGGGTGATCCACTTGGCGATGAGGCCGGCGAAGAATCCGATGATGATGGCCCAGAGAATGGACATGCTGACGCTCCTTGTATCGATGCCCGGATAAATGGCGCCGGCGCCGCCCGGTTGCAGGCCGATCACGATTTTCCCTTTTCTTCCGATTGTGAACGAATGCACGCAACCCGAATGGGATGCCCACGTTATTGCGGTCCGAGGGGCGTATGCAACTAGGAGTAAAGACAATGAAGAAGACCATGACCGCCATTTCCATCGCTGCCCTGCTCAGCGCCGGCTCCTTTGCCGTCGCACAGGATGCGGGGGTCGGCGTCGACGCCGGTGCCGGCGTTTCGGTGGATAGCCCGGCCGGGAATGCCCAGGTCGGCACCGATGCAAACGCCAATGCCAATGCTGGCAATTCCGACAACACCTATGGTTCGGTGATCTCCTCGATTTCCGGCTCCGCCGATGTGGATTTGAGCGCCATCACCGATGAATCCAAGGTGACCATCGTGCTGCTGTCCTCGCTGCAGGGCAATGCGGCGACCGAAGCCTCGGCGCTCGATGAGGCCCTGTCGGCCGGTGCCGAGGGCCAGACCACGCTGCATGCCAATATCGAAGGCAACGAAACCATCAAGGCCAAGCTCGAGGCCGAAGGCTACGCCGCCTCCGACGTGGTCGCGGTCAAATCCAATGCCGATGGTTCGCTCATCGTCTATGTGGACGATCGCGCCTGATCGCCCTCGTTCAAAAAAGGGCCCCGGCACTGCGCCGGGGCCTTTTTGTTTGAGCCGTCTCACGTCCAGCCCAGCCACCTGGAAGACCTCATGGTGAGCCTGTCGAACCACGAGGTCGGGCACCCCGAAAAATGGGGGGCCACGGCCCCGCCCTTCGCCCTCTAAACCACGTGTTCCATGCGGTCCCGGTCGGTCACCGTGCCCAGGTCCAGCACTTTCTGGATATTGGTGGCGTGGCGGAAACTGGGTTCGAGATTGCGGCCCATGCGGCAGGCATCGACGAAGCGCTGGTAATTGGTCGGCACGGGATCGACCTCCACCTCGGTCCAGGTCCCGGTCTCCACATCTTCCCCCAGGCAGGTGAAGAGCTTGGACCAGTCGTGCCGGTGCTGCACTTCCAGCGAGCCCTTTTCGCCATAGACCCGCAGCCGCAATTCGTTGAAATGCCCCGTCGCCCAGCGCGTGGCATGGATCACGCCCAGCGCCCCGTTCTCCAGCTGCGCCGTCATGGCGAAGCTGTCATTGGCGTCCAGGTCATATTCGCCGATTCTGTTGCCTTCGGCCTTGTCGAAGGTCTCCAGCCGACAGAACACTTTCGAGAAATCGCTGCCCGCGCCATAGGCGGCGAAATCGAGGATGTGCACGCCGATATCGCCGAGCACACCGTTCGAGCCGTGCTTCTTGGAGAGCCGCCACAGCCACTGGCTTTCCGTGCGCCAATCGCCCCAGGCCTTGGAGACCAGCCAGCTCTGCAGATAGCTCGCCTCGAAATGCTTGACCGACCCCACCTGGCCCGATGTCACGATCTCGCGCGCCTTCTGCAATTGCGCGACATTGCGATAGGTCAGGTTGACCATGTTGACCAGGCCCAGCCGCTCGGCCGTCTCGGTCATTTCCAGCGCCCGCGCATGGTCCGTCGCCAGCGGCTTTTCGCAGAAGACATGCTTGCCGGCGGCCAGGGCCGCCATGGTGGTGGGGTAATGCACGCTGTCCGGCGTCACATTGGCCACCGCGTCGAACTCGCCCCAGGCCAGGGCCGCGTCGAGCGAGCCGAAGCCGCGCTCGATATTGTGCGCGGCGCAGAATGCTTCCACCCGCGCCGGATCGACGTCGACGCCACCCGCCAGGGTCACCCCCTCGATGGAAGCAAAATTCTTGGCATGCGTATTGGCCATGCCGCCGGTTCCCAGAATGAGGATCCGCATAGTTTTATTCCTTGGGCACCCAGCCCGCTTGCAACGTATAACGGTCCATTCCTCCAGGGAAATGAACCGCATTCTCAACCATCGTCATCACCCGGCCATCCTCGGGCCTGACCCGAGGACCGGGTGATCCATCTTTCTTACGGCTCTCGCCCGTGGGATGCCCGGACAAGCCGGGCAATGACGATGAACGTGAGAAATGGGAATCCGCTAGGCCTTCACTTCACCCGCATGATCGCTCGCCGACAGCTTGGCCCCGCGTTCCTCGATCTTCTCGATTGCCTCGCCCACCGGCGTGTTCGGAGCCTTCATCAGATGGCTGTGGCGCTGCCCGCTATAGGCCCAGTTGACCGCATTGCGCAGCACCTGGCCCACATTGGCGTCGTGATAGGTAGGATAGGTTTCGTGGCCGGGGCGGAAATAGAAGATATTGCCCGCGCCACGCCGATAGGTCAGCCCGCTCCGGAACACTTCCCCACCCTGGAACCAGGAGACGAACACCGTTTCCAGCGGCTCCGGCACGGTGAAGGGCTCGCCATACATTTCCTCGTATTCGAGCTCGAAATAGGGCGGCAGGCCCTTGGCGATGGGATGGCCGGGATTGACCACCCAGAGCCGTTCGCGCTCGCCGGCCTCGCGCCAGTGCAGATTGGCCGGCGACCCCATCAGCCCCTTGAACACCTTGGAATGGTGCCCCGAATGAAGCACGATCAGGCCCATGCCCTGCCAGACATGCTCCATGACGCGCTTGACCACCGCGTCGTCGACCTTGTCATGGGCGGCGTGGCCCCACCAGATCAGCACGTCGGTATTGGCCAGCGCCTCCTCGGTGCAGCCATGCTCGGGCTCCTGCAGGGTCGTGGTCCTGGTCGTGATATTGGGATCCGACGCCAGCAGCGCCGCGATCTGGTTATGCATCCCCTTGGGATAGTTTTCGGCAACGACCTTGTTCTTCTGCTCGTGAACGTTCTCGCCCCACACCAGGGTACGGATGGCCATGATAATCTCCTGCTAGAAGCGGCAAGGGAGGATGCCGCTGTTTAAACTGGGCGCCTGTCCGCGAAAGCGGGAACCCCTGCTTGCGCAATCGGCTCCCGCTTTCCGGCGAAGGACACTTTGGGTCAACAAGATGGCGATGCTTTGCACCGCCACCTCAAAAGCACTTGTTCAGCGGATCGGCTTGCCCGCCGCGTCGAACCGGTGGATTTTGTCCTCCATCGGCGAGACCCGCAGCGTCTCGCCGCTATTATATTGCGCGGCCCCTTCCAGCCGCACCACGACGGGCTCCTCTGTGCCCATCTCGAGATAGACATAGGCGTCGGCGCCCAGGTTCTCGGTATGGATCACCGTGCCCTGCCAGATGCCGTCGGGCCGCACCAGCATGTGCTCGCCGCGAATGCCCAGGGTCGTGCAGCCGAAGCTTTCCGCCTTTTCCCCGCCGATGAAGTTCATCTTCGGCGAGCCGATGAACCCGGCCACGAAAATGCTGTCCGGCCGCTCATAGAGTTCCATGGGCGTGCCGACCTGCTCCACGATGCCGTCGCGCAACACGCAGATGCGGTCGGCCAGCGTCATCGCTTCCACCTGGTCATGCGTCACATAGATCATGGTGACGTCGTGCATGCCCTCATGCAGCTTGGCGATCTCGATACGCGTCGCCACGCGCAAGGCGGCGTCGAGATTGGAGAGCGGCTCGTCGAACAGGAACACTTTGGGATCGCGGGTGATCGCGCGGCCGATAGCCACGCGCTGGCGCTGCCCGCCCGACAATTGCTTGGGCAGGCGGTCGAGGTAATCGCGGATTTGCAGCATGTCCGCCGCCTTTTCCACGCGCTGGCGGATTTCCTCCTTGCCGTGGCCCTTTTCCAGCGTCAGCCCGAAGGCCATGTTCTCGTAGACCGTCATATGCGGATAAAGCGCATAGGACTGGAACACCATGGCGATGCCGCGCTTGGACGGCGCCAGGGCGTTGACCACCTTGCCGTCGAACAGCATTTCGCCCGAAGTGATGTCCTCCAGACCCGAGATCAGGCGCAGCAGCGTGGACTTGCCGCACCCCGAAGGGCCGACAAAGACCATGAATTCGCCCTTCTTGATCTCCAGGTCCACGCCCTTGATGACGTCCACGACGCCGAAGGACTTGCGGATATTGCGCAGCTCGATGCTTGCCATTTTCTTTTTCCCTTAGCCTTTGACGCCGCCGGCCGTCAGGCCCGACACGATCTTGCGCTGGAAGATGAGCACCAGCACCACCAGCGGCACGGTGACCACCACCGAAGCCGCCATGATGATGCCCCACGGAATTTCGAACTGCGACCCGCCCGAGAGCAGCGCGATGGCCACCGGCACGGTGCGTGTCGCATTGGACGAGGTGAAGGTCAGCGCGAAGAGGAATTCGTTCCAGGCGCCGATAAAGGCCAAGAGACCCGTGGTCACCAAAGCCGGCCACATCAGCGGCATGAACACCCGCGTGATGATGACCCAGGGCGACGCGCCATCCACGATCGCCGCTTCCTCGATTTCCACCGGCAATTCGCGCATGAAGGTCGTCAATACCCACACGGTGAACGGCAGCGTGAAGATCGTATAGGAGAAGATCAGCGCCCAGGGCGTATTGTAGATGCCCAGCATGCGGATGACCTCGAACAGGCCGGCCAGCACCGCGATCTGCGGGAACATCGACACCGCCAGGATCGTCATCAGCAACAGGCCCCGCCCCGCGAACCGCACGCGGGACAGCGCGAAACTGGCCGTGACCGCCAGGAACAGCGCCAGCAGCACCGTCACCGTGGCCACGAAGATCGAGTTGAGCAGGTTCTGCACGAAGCTGCCCTGGGTGAACACCTGGACATAATTGTTCCAGGAAATATTGGTCGGCCAATAGGTGACGCGGAACAGGTCCGTGCCGGATTTGAAGCTGGTCAGGATCGCGTAGTAGAACGGGAACACCGAGACCACCACGATGACCGCGACCAGCGCGTAGAACAGCACGCTCTTGGTGAATTTCCAGAGATCGAAAGTCGCGCCCATTACCGGTCTCCCCCGTCGAAGCGCACACGACCCAGCCAGATATAGAGGATGGTCATCAGTGCGATGATCAGGAACAGCAGCGTCGACATCGCCGAGCCATAGGCGAAATTGTCGAAGTCGAAGAGGTTTTCGCGCGCCAGCACGCTCATGGTCTTGGTGGCGACGCTATTGGGCGTCAACACGTAGATGAGGTCGAAGATGCGCAGCGCGTCGAGCAGGCGGAAGATGATCGCCACCATGAGGGCGGGCCTGACGAGGGGAAGCGTGATCCTGAAGAACTGCTTGATCGGATGCACGCCGTCGATTTCGGCGGCCTCGTAGATATCCTTGGGGATCATCTGCAAGCCCGCCAGGATGAGCAGCGCCATGAACGGCGTCGTCTTCCAGATATCGACGATCAGCACCGCGGTCATCGCCGTGTCTGGGCTCGCCGTCCAGGCGATCTTGGAGCTGATCAGCCCCAGATTGAGCAGAATATCGTTGATGATGCCGAACTGGTCGTTCAGCATCCAGCCCCACATGCGGGCCGAAACGATGGTCGGAATGGCCCAGGGAATGAGAATGGCGGCGCGCACGATGCCGCGCCCCTTGAATTCGGCATTGAGCACCAGGGCCACGATCATGCCGAGCACGGCTTCCACGCTTACCGAGATCACCGCGAAACGCAGCGTGTTCCACACCGCATTCCACCAGGCCGGATCGACCAGCAGGCCCCGATAGCGCACCGTGCCGCTTTCCAGCACCGTCCAGCGCAGGTAATTGCCGAAACCGATGAATTCGGAACCGTAGAGGTCGGTCAGCGACGCATCGGTGAAGGAAAACCAGATGGATCGCAGCAATGGCCACCCGGCCACCACCGCCAAGGCCGCCATCATCGGCAGAAGGAACCAGCGGGCCGCGGCCACGCGCTGCTTCATCAGTTCCGACCGCTCCGCGCGCCTGGGGGCGGCCATCGCGGTCGACATGGTCTCTGTCGTCATTTGCTTCCCCTGCCGGGTCGTCGCTCTGGACGATTTATTCTTCGCGGAACGGCCGTTCCTTCGCCTCCCTCCCCTTGAGGGGAGGGATTGAGGGTGGGGGTCCATCAGTGGATCGCTGAACCACCCCCTCCCCGACCCTCCCCTCAAGGGGGAGGGAGCGATAGAACCGCTTCCATCAAACGGACCTGATCCGGAACGCACGGCACCAGATCGGCCGTATCTCCTGATCACAAACCCCTCCCGGCGCGAACCGGGAGGGGCTTTTCGGGCGACTGGCGAGGACTTACCAGCCGCTGCCCTTGAGATCGGTCAGGTCGGCTTCGAGAAGTTCGAGATTCTCGGCGGCCGTGCCATTGCCCGAAAGGGTGTTGTGGACCGCGCTCCAGAACAGCGACGAGACCTCGTTGTAATCGGTCTTGGTCGGAGCGGAGGGACGCGGCACCGCGTTCTGGAAGATTTCCTTCCAGTTGGCCATGAAGGGCGAAGCCTCGAGCACGTCGGCGTCGTCATAGAGCGCCTCGATGGTCGGCAGGTTCGACTGGTTGATGGCGCGTTCCTTCTGCACTTCGGGCGAGGCCAGGAACTTGGCCAGCTCGATGGCCGCTTCCGGATCGGTCGAGTACTTGGAAACCGCGACGTTCCAGCCGCCCAGGGTCGCCGCCGAGCGGGCGCCCTCGCCGTCACCGGCGGGAAGCGGCGCGACGTCGAACTTGTCCTTCACCCCGGAATCGTCGCCATTGCCCAGCGCATAGGCATAGGGCCAGTTGCGCATGAACACCGAATTGCCGAGCTGCCAGACGCCGCGGCTTTCTTCTTCCTGATAGGCCAGATTGCCTTCCGGAGAGATCGTGCCGATCCAGCCCGCGGCGCGGTCGACGGCCGCGGCGGCATTCTCGTTGTTGATCGAGATGGTGCCGTCTGCTTCCACGATCTGGCCGCCGCCATTGGACATGACCCATTCCAGCGCATTGCAGGTCAGCCCTTCATAGGCATTGCCCTGGAACACGAAGCCCCACATGTCCTGGTTGCCTTCGGCCCGCTCGCCATCCATGATTTCCTTGGCGGTCTCTTCGAGCTCGGCCCAGGTGGTCGGCACGGACTTGCCGTACTTTTCCAACAGGTCCGTGCGGTAGAACAGGGCGGGCGCGTCGGTGAAGGCCGGCAGCGCCACGAGCTTGCCGTCCACCGTCTGGGATTCGATGATCGAGGGGAAGTGCTGGTCGACGATATCGGCGGCCGCCTCGGTCAGGTCAAGGAACTGGTCGGCCAGCTGCGGAGCCCAGATCACGTCGGTCTGGTACACGTCGATATCGGTATTGCCGGCGGCGAGCCACAGGCGGTACTGGCCGAACTGGTCGGAGGTGGACGAGGGCATCGGCACCACGGTCACCGTATGGCCGGTTTCGGCTTCGAACTTGTCGAGCTGGCTGCGCAGGAACGCCAGGCCCGTACCGGTATCGCCCGAGACGATCGCCAGTTCNGCGGCCTGGGCCGCACCGGCCACCAGCGTCACGCTCGCCATCATCCCGACGAGCAGCTTCTTCAGAGTCATAGGAAATCCTCCCGAAAGATTCGCGGTTCGGGAAGGCGCGCTGAAACGGCCTTGCGCGACGCTGCGCTTGGCCAGGCCCCCTCCCATGAAAAGCACTCCGCCTGATCCGTTGACCGGTCAGTTTTAAAGCGCTTTGAAGGAAAGGGAACCAGAGACGCCATTTCCTGTCAAGCGGCGCATGCCGACAAATTTAGGAAATTCCAGCCCTACTTGGAAATAGCACATATTGAACAGGCACTTAGCTGAATGCGTCCCGAAAAGTGGTTAAAATCGCCCAATCGCCGCATGATGTACGCACCTCAAGAATTTGAAACGATTTCCCCCTCTTGTCACAAAATTTGAAATCGCTTTGAATGATGTTTGGAGGAGATGGCGGCCAGCCCTGTTCAAAGGACCCCGCCTGCCCTAATGGCAAGGACGAGCCGGTTTATGCTGGGGCCAGGCGGCTGGCATGGCGCACCGGAGCGACGAACCATCCGGGCCGAAAGCCGCTATGAGACTGAAAGATCTTGCCGAGCATCTCGGCCTGTCGCAGACCACGGTGAGCCGTGCGCTGAACGGCTATCCGGAAGTGAACGAAGCCACGCGCCGGCGGGTCGCGGAGGCGGCAAGCGCGCTGGGCTATCGGCCCAATGCCAGTGCCCTGCGCCTGGCCACCGGCCGCGCCGGCGCTATCGGCCTGGTTCTGCGCGGCGCCGACGAGCTGGGGCCGCATATGTCGGAATTCCTTTCCGGCGTCGGCGCCTATATGGCCAATCGCGAGATCGACGTCCTGGTGACCACCGTGGCCAGCCAGCAGGAGGAGCTGGCCGCCTATCGGCGCCTTGCCGCCAGCCAGAAGGTGGATGCGGTCGTGCTGCATTCGCCCACCCTCAAGGACGAGCGCGCCGAATTGCTGCTCGATCTGAAAATCCCCTTCGTCCTGCATGGCCGCACCAATATCGGCCATCCCGTCGCCTGGCTCGATATCGACAATACCGGCGCCCTGGAGCGCGCCACCGGCCATCTCCTCGATCTGGGCCACAGGCGCATCGCCCTGTTCAACGGCCTCAAGGGCCGCACCTTTTCCCAGCATCGCGAGATCGGCTATCTCGCCGCCCTCTCGGCGCGGGGCGTCCCCTTCGATTCTGCGCTCATCGTCAATACCGCCTTCACCGACGAAATCGCCTTCCGCATGGCCCAGTCCATGCTCGAATTGCGCCCCCGGCCCACCGCCTTCCTTGCCGGCTCGATGATGACGGCGCTCGGCATTTTCCGCGCCATCCGCCAGGCCGGGCTCGAACTGGGCCGGGACGTCTCCATGATCGCTCATGACGACGTCTTCCCCTATCTCAATGCCGACAACATGTACCCCACCATGTCGACCACGCGCTCCTCGATCCGCCAGGCGGGCACCCGTATCGCCGAATTGATCGCCCAGGTCCTGGCCGGAAAACCGGCCGAGGACGTGCACGAACTCTGGCCGGTCGAACTGGTGCTGCGCGAAAGCTCCGGCCCCGCCTCGCCCTGACCGGTGAAAGAGCTGGGGCCCTTTCGCAATAGCGCTTGCCCGCACGCCGTCCCCGGCGCTACCCATGAGAGGTCGCGGCCAAGGAGCAAGCGCAAATGACCTCTCCCTTCGTCACGCCGGCCTGGCTGGCTGACCATCTGCACGATCCCGGCCTCGTCGTGGTCGATGCCAGCTGGCACATGCCCAATGCCGCCCGCAATGCCCAGGCCGAATATCTGGATGGGCATATTCCCGGCGCGGTCTTCTTCGATATCGACGGCATTGCCGACACCGATACCGACCTGCCCCACATGCTCCCCGCGCCCGCCGATTTCGCCCGCGCCGTCGGCGCCCTGGGCATTTCGGAGGACATGAAGATCGTCATCTATGACGAAGTGGGCCTGTTCAGCGCCCCGCGCGTCTGGTGGACCTTCCGCACCTTCGGGGCCGGCGACGTCTTCATCCTCGAGGGCGGAGGCCCCCGCTGGCGCGCCGAACGCCGCCCCATCGAGACCGGCTTGGTCGAGCGCGCGCCCGCGACCTTCCGGCCCCGCTTCGATGCCGCCGCCGCCGTCGATTTCGACAAGGTCGCCGCCCGCTCCCGCGATGGCGCTGCCCAGATCCTCGACGCCCGCCCCGCCCCGCGCTTCCACGCCGAAGTGCCCGAACCGCGCCCCGGCCTCAAATCCGGCCATATCCCCAATAGCCTCAATGTCCCGGTGGGTCTCCTCTCCGAAAACGGCATCCTCAAATCGCCGGAGGCCTTGCGCAGCCTCTTTTCCGAGCGCGGCGTCGATCTTGCGAGGCCGATCATCACCTCCTGCGGCTCCGGCATCACCGCCGTCACCCTCGCCCTCGCCCTCGAGCAGGCCGGCGCCCGGGACGTCGCAATCTATGACGGCTCCTGGTCCGAATGGGGCGCCCGCCCCGACGCGGAAGTGGAAAGCTGACCCCTCAACAGGTCCATCAGCAGACCTCACAGTAGACCTCATCCTGAGCCTGTCGAAGGACGAGGTCGTGGCACCCAAAAGCGGCAACGTTCCCGACCTCGTGGTTCGACAAGCTCACCATGAGGTCTTCCGGGGCGCCGTCAGAGCTGCGGGAACAATCCTCGCCCCCCGACATTCCTCCTCCGCCCAATCCGGAGGAGCATCATGTTCGATCATACCGGCATCGTCGTCACCGATCTCGCCCGGGCCCGCCGTTTCTACGACGCCATTGCCACAGCGCTCGGCCTGCAGACCGCCGATAACGGCCCCGAAGCCTTCCTGTTCGGCAAGAGCGCCGAGGAGCCCACGCCCTACCTTTGGGTCGGCACCACCCGCCCCTCCTATTGGATCGAGGGCTCGCGCGCCGGCATCAACCAGATGCACGTCGCCTTCCGCGCCGAGAGCAAGGCCATGGTCGAGGCTTTTTACCAGGCCGCCCTGGCCCATGGCGGCAAAGACAATGGCGCGCCCGGCCCGCGCCAGGGCGCCGGCCAATATTACGGCGCCTTCGTGCTCGATCCCGATGGCAACAATATCGAAGCCTGCTGCCGGGGCGAGGCGGCGCACTAGCCCGCGTAGGCCACCCAGCCGCGAAAGCTCAACCCGGCATAAAAGAGGCTGATCCCGCCAAACCCCGCCTCGGCCAGCATTGCCTCTTCTTCCTCCGGTGGCAGGATGGTCAGCTGCGTGCCCATGGTCCCCAGCGCCCGGTCCAGCGCCGCGCCGCTGGCCGTCCGCCCCTCGGCAAAGCCCGCATGCCGCGCGATCCAGCGCGAGCGCTCCGGCTCCTCCTGCGAAAAACTGATATGGGCCAGGATCAGCGGCGCCCCGGGCCGCAGCCGGCTCCGCAAGTGCCGCAGCGTCTCCAGCCGCTGCGCCCGGCCGATGAAATGAAAGGTGAGGAGGCAGACCGCCCCATCGAACGGCCCCTCGGGCGCGTCCGCGACATAGCCCTGCTGCAAGTCGATCCGGCGCGCCAGCGGCCCGACCACCTGCCGCGCCAGCACCAGCATGTCCGCCGAGGGATCCACCCCGTGAAAACGCCAGCCCGCCTGCGCCTCGGCCAGGGCCTTGAGCTCCAGCCCGCCGCCCGCGCCCAGCACCAGCACCCGCCCGTCCGCCGGCACATATTCGCCCAGCAGCAGGGCGGCCATCTTGTGCAGCCCCTCCAATCCCGGCACCTGCCGCGGCGGCCGCTCCACATAACCCACCGCCGCATGCGCATCGAAAGCAAACTGCGCCATGGAGCTCTCCGTCAGAATTCGTAACTTCATTAGTTACACATAAAGCCCCGCCACCCGTCAAGCCCTCACCCTGACCCAACCCGCTCGCGCCAGGCTGGCAGAATCAGCTAGCATCCTTCCGGCGCGGTCCACGCCTCCCCCCTCCGCCGGGAAAGCAGCCTTTCTGCAGGATCATCGTTCCATCGAACCATCCCGTCGTGCGACGGCAAAAGGAGGGATTGCCCAAGCCGGAACGACTGGAGCAATTCGATGCGACTTTCCGCCCCCATCCACCGCCTCAAGCGCGCTGCCAGGATGCAGGCCCGCGACCAGGCCATTCCCCTTCATGCCGCGCTCGACCGCGTGGCCATCGCCGAGGGCTTCGCGAGCTGGAGCCTGCTCGCATCCCGCCATAGGCGGCAGGCCCATGATCCGGCCCGGCTCCATGCCATGCTCCTGCCCGGCGAGCTGGTGCTGATCGCCGCGCGTCCGCACCAGGGCAAGACCGTCCTGGCCCTGCGCCTGGCCCTCGCGGCCATCGCCGGCGGCAACTCGGCTCATTTCTTCTCGCTCGACTATACGCCGCGCGACATATCCGGGGCGCTCTCTGCGCTGCCCGCCGACCTCTCCCGTTACGCCACCGATCTCAATGTCGATTGTTCCGACCATATCAGCGCCGATCACCTCATCCAGCGCCTGGCCTCTGCCGCGCCCCACACGCTGATCGTCGTCGATTATCTGCAATTGCTCGACCAGAAGCGCACCCATCCGCCGCTTCAGCAACAGGTGGAAACCCTCGCCGCTTTCGCCCGCCAGCGCGGGCTGATCGTCGTCTTCATCTGCCAGATCGACCGCACGTTCGACCCGGCCGACGCGCCTATGCCCGGGCCGGCCGATATCCGCCTGCCCAATCCGCTCGATCTCGGCCTGTTCAGCCGTTTCTGGTTTCTGCATGACGGCCATTTGCAGATGGCAGGCGCCGCCACCGCCTGATCAGCCCCACCCTTCCCCCCAAAAAAAGCCGCCGGGTTTCCCCGGCGGCCCTATACGCACCAGCCCGAAATCTCAGGCCGATTTGTTCTTGTTGTAGAGGTCGAAGAACACGGCGGCCAGCAGCACCACGCCCTTGATCATCTGCTGCCAGTCGATATTGACGCCCATGATCGACATGCCGTTGTTCATCACGCCCATGATGAAGGCGCCGATCACCGCGCCGGCCACCTGGCCCACGCCGCCCAAAGCCGAGGCGCCGCCGATGAATACGGCCGCGATCACGTCCAGCTCCAGCCCCTGCCCCGCCTTCGGCGTCGCCGAATTGAGGCGGGCGGCATAGATCATGCCGGCCAGCGCCGCCAGCGCGCCCATGATGGCGAAGATGTAGAACGTGGTCCGCTCTGTCTTGATGCCCGAAAGCGCCGCCGCCTTGAGATTGCCGCCCAGCGCATAGATGCGACGGCCAAAGGTCATGCGCTTGGTCAGGAACACGAAGCCCGCGATCAGCACGCCCATCACCACCAGCACATTGGGCAGGCCGCGATAGGAGGCCAGCATATAGGCGAAGAACAGCACCAAAGCCGCGATCACCACGTTCTTGACCACGAACAGGCTGAACGGCTCCACGTCATAGCCGCGCATCTTGCGCCGCGCCCGGGTGCGGATGGAAAAGAACACCATGGCGACCACGGCGGCGATGGCGATCACCATCGTGGTGGTGTGCAGCACCACGTTCTGCCCGTTCTCGGCCAGCCAGGGCATGGTGGTCGGCCCGATCACGTCGGGGATGAACCCGGCCGAGAGCAACTGGAATTCGGCCGGGAACGGGCCCACCGACTTGCCGGCCAGGATGGCCAGCGACAGCCCCTTGAAGATCAGCATGCCGGCCAGCGTCACGATGAAGGCCGGTATGCGGTGATAGGCGATGAGATAGCCCTGCGCCGCTCCGATGGCCGCCCCGGCCACCAGGCAGATCGCCCCCGCGACGATGGGATTGGCCAGGAAAGCCAGTTCCGGCGGAAAGCGCCAGCCCACCATCAGCATGGCCGCCAGCGCCCCGATGAAACCGGACACCGAGCCCACCGACAGGTCGATATGGCCCGCCACGATCACCAGCAGCATGCCCAGCGCCATGACGATGATATAGGAATTCTGCAGGATGATATTGGTCAGGTTCACCGGCTTGAACAGCACGCCATTGGTGAAATACTGGAAGAACAGCATGATGAGGATGAGCGCCAGCAGCAGGCCATAATCGCGCATATTGGCGCGCAATGCCCCGATCAGGGACAATTCGTGGCTCTTGGCCTGATCGGCCGGGGCTCCGGTCGGTACAGTTTCGGTCGTCATGATGCCTTTCCTTCAGCGCGCACGATGGAGCGCATGATCTTTTCCTGGCTCGCCTCGCTGGTCGGCATTTCGCCCACGATGCGGCCCTCGTTCATTACATAGAGGCGGTCGGTAATGCCGAGCAGTTCCGGCATTTCCGACGAGATCACCAGGATCGCCTTACCCTGCGCGGCGAGCTGGTTGATGATCGTATAGATTTCATATTTCGCGCCCACGTCGATGCCGCGCGTCGGCTCGTCCAGGATCAGCACATCCGGATTGGCATAGAGCCATTTGGAGAGCACCACCTTCTGCTGGTTGCCGCCCGACAGGTTCCCCGCCACCTGATAGACGCTCGAGGAGCGGATATTGGTCTTCCTGCGGTAATCATTGGCCACGTCGAGCTCGGCCAGATCGTCGATCACGCCCCAGCGCGACACGCCGCGCAGATTGGCGATGGTCGTATTGTTCTTGATGTGGTCGATGAGGTTGAGGCCATAGGTCTTGCGGTCCTCGGTGGCATAGGCGATGCCGTGCCGGATCGCCTTGTCGACGCTGGACGTATCCACCTTCTGCCCGTTGAGCCGCACTTCGCCCGAGATTTTCTGGCCATAGGACTTGCCGAACAGGCTCATGGCGAATTCGGTGCGCCCCGAGCCCATCAGCCCGGCAATGCCCACCACCTCGCCCTTGCGCAGCACGACATCGACATCTTTGATCACCTGCCGGTCCCGATGCTGGGGATGAAACACGTTCCAGTTCTTCACCTCCAGCACCACCTCGCCCACATTGGGGCTGCGGGCCGGGTAGCGGTCTTCCAGGGCGCGGCCCACCATCGAGGTGATGATCCGGTCTTCGGTGATATCGGCCTTGTCCATCGTCTCGATGGTGCGGCCGTCGCGGATCACGGTCACCCTGTCCGCAATGCGCGAGATTTCGTTCAGCTTGTGGCTGATGATGATCGAGGTAATGCCCTGCTTCTTGAACTCGAGCAGCAATTCGAGCAGCGCCGCGCTGTCCTTTTCGGAGAGCGAGGCGGTCGGCTCGTCCAGGATCAGCAATTGCACCTGCTTGGAGAGCGCCTTGGCGATCTCGACAAGCTGCTGCTTGCCCACCCCGATATTGGTGATCAGCGTATCGGGATCTTCGTTCAGCCCCACCATGGAGAGCAGCTTGCGCGCCCCGTCGCGGGTCTCGTCCCAGTCGATCACCCCGGCCTTGGCCTGTTCGTTGCCGAGGAAGATGTTCTCGGCGATCGACAGCAGCGGCACCAGCGCCAGCTCCTGGTGGATGATGACGATGCCCTTGTGCTCGCTGTCGCGGATGGAGCGGAAATGCTGCTCCTCGCCCAAATAGATGATCTCGCCCTCATAGGAGCCGTGCGGATAGACACCGCTCAACACCTTCATCAGGGTGGATTTGCCGGCCCCGTTCTCGCCGCATATGGCGTGGATTTCCCCTTCCCGCACATCCAGGTTGACGTCCTGCAACGCCTTGACGCCGGGAAAGGTCTTGGTGATGCCGCGCATCTCCAGAATGGTCTTGGTCATGCTGGTCCTAACTTCGATAGACCCTTGGCCGCCCCGCCACACCGGATCATCACCTTCGAGAGTGATCACCATCGACAGAAATGGCGGCTCCGTCGCATCCCTCCCCTTGAGGGGAGGGAATGAGGGAGGGGGGCCATCAGCATTCCGCTGAACCACCCCCACCCCGGCCCTCCCCTCAAGGGGGAGGGGGCGCAGGAACCTAAGCTTCTGCGCCCCGAATTTATCGTCGAAAGGGCCCCGCTGATCGCGAGGCCCTCCCGATCGTTGCAGATTATTACTGCAGTTCTTCGGCCTTGATATAGCCCGAAGCGACGACGCGTTCCTCGTAATTGGTCGCGTCGACCTCATAGGGGGTCAGCAGGATCGAGGGGACGACCTTGACGCCATTGTCATAGGTCTCGGTGTCCAGCCCGCCCGGCTCCTGGCCCGACAGAACGGTGTCGAGCAGCTGCGCGGTGTACTGGGCCAGTTCGCGCGTGTCCTTGAACACGGTCGAATACTGTTCGCCGGCAATGATCGCCTTGACCGAAGGGACTTCGGCGTCCTGGCCGGTGATGATCGGCCAGGACAGGTCGCCCGAGCCATAGCCCACGCCGCGCAGCGACGAGATGATGCCGCGCGAGAGCCCGTCATAGGGGGCCAGCACGCCATGCACCCGGCTGCCGTCCGAGTAATTGGCCGACAGGATATTGTCCATGCGGGCCTGGGCCACCGCGCCGTCCCAGCGCAGCGTGCCGACCACGTCCATGCCCTGCTGGCCGGACTTGACCACGATGTCGCCGCTGTCGATCAGCGGCTGCAGCACGGCCATGGCGCCGTCATAGAAGAAGAAGGCATTGTTGTCGTCCGGCGAGCCGCCGAACAATTCCACGTTCCACGGCTTGTCGTCGGGGAAGCGCTCTTCGAGGCCCTTCACCAGCGAATTGGCCTGCAGCACGCCCACCTGGAAATTGTCGAAGGTGGTGTAATAATCGACATTGGCGCTGTCGCGGATCAGGCGGTCATAGGCCACGACCTTGACGCCCTGGTCGGCGGCCTGCTGCAGCACGGCGCTCAGCGTGGTACCGTCGATCGAGGCGATCACCAGCGCGTCCACGCCCTTGGTGACCATGTTTTCGATCTGGGCCAGCTGGTTGGGAATGTCGTCTTCCGCATATTGCAGGTCGACCGAATAGCCCATGCCTTCCAGCGCGGCCTTGAGCTCGTTGCCGTCCGAGATCCAGCGCAGCGATGACTGGGTCGGCATGGCAATGCCCACCGCGCCCTTGTCCTGGGCCAGCACGGCGCTGGCGGCGCTGGACATCAGCGCACCGGCGGTGAGCACCGCCATGATCGATTTGAAAAGCTTCACGTCTCGACTCCCTTTGATATTCGAGATGATTTTATCTGGCCCGGGCGAGGATCAGCTCAGGCAGCCGCAACGCGACACCGCATTGCGATGGGTCGGCGCCGCGCGCCGCATCACCATTCCAAACCGCATGAAATCCTCCGGCACCAACGGCTTTGCGCCGTCATGAACCCTCCCAGCCCATGAGCCCGGACGCTAAAATAATCAGATAGGCGTGTAAAGCGTCATCTCTCGCCGTCGCACATTTTTTCGAATCTAGAAGAAAAAACGGAGCCCGGTTGCACGGCTGTTACCGCAGGTCTATGGTCGCGCCGAGCGGCGGCAAAGACGCGAAAGCGGGCTGGACAATGGCCCCGAATAACGAAAAGGTATCTGATACCTTTCAGGGAGGCGTAACATTAGGACCGGCGATATCCGGCCCGATCGCTCCAGCGCCGCCAATGCGGTGGCCGACGATCTGGCAGACACGATCCTGACCAGCATGACCCCTGGCACCAGCCTGCCCAGCGAGGCGGAACTGGCCGGCCATTATGCTGTCAGCCGCCTCACCGTGCGCGAGGCGGTCAAGCTGCTGGCCGGGCGCGGACTGGTCGAACTGGCGCGCGGCAAGCGGGCCGTCGTGCGCGAGCCCGATGGCGCCGCCTTTGCCGATTTCCTGGTCTCGGTGCTGCACAACGATTCCAAGGGCCTGTTCGATCTCATCGAGGTGCGCCTGTCCCTCGAAGTGCAGGCCGCCACCCTCGCGGCCAAGCGCGCCAGCCGCGCCGGCATCGCCGCCATCGAAAATGCCCTGCAGGGCATGCGCGACGCCGAGGCGGCCTCCGGCGCCGAAGGCGAGGCGCGGTTCCACGATTTCGATGTCGGCTTCCACGAGGCCGTGGCCCTGGCCAGCGGCAATCGCATCCTGGGCTACCTGTTCGAGGCCATGGCCGGCCCGCTGCGCAACGGCATCCAGATCAGCCGTCAGGGCCATGCCAGCCGCGGCCACAGCCTGGCCGACACGCTCGAGCATCACCAGCGCATTCTCGATGCCATCCGCGCCGGCAATTCCCGCGCCGCCGCCGAGGCCATGCGCCTGCACTTGCGGAACACCGAGCGCGACATCGGCACCGCCTTGAGCAATATGGGCAATGTGCCCGCCCCGGGCCCGGCGCGGCAAAGCCCCTTGCGGTCGCGGGCACGATCCGAATAATCGCGCGAAACGCCCGAGGGGATTTCATGGCCGCGCGACAGGACAATTCTGCCACCCGTCTGGACGATGCCGCGCGGGCCGGCTGGCTCTATTACGTCGCCGGCAATACCCAGGAGGAGATCGCCGCCAAGATGGGCATTTCCCGTCAATCGGCGCAGCGCCTGGTCTCCCTGTCGGTCAGCGAGGGCCTGATCAAGGTCCGTCTCGATCACCCCATCGGCCATTGCCTCGACCTCGCCGAGCGCCTGCGCGCCCGATTCGCCCTCGACCATTGCGAGATCGTGCCCTCCGATCCCGCCAGCGCCTCCACCACGATCGGCATTGCCGAAGCCGGCGCTGCCGAGATCGAGCGCGCCCTGCGCCTCGATGCACCCCAGATTATCGCCATCGGCACCGGCCGCACCCTCAAGGCAGCCATCGAGCAGCTTCAGCCCATGGAATGCCCGCACCACAAGGTGGTCTCGCTCACCGGCAACATCGCCCCGGACGGCTCCGCCGCCTTCTACAACGTCATCTTCAACGTCGCCGACACGGTCAAGGCGCGCTCCTTCCCCATGCCCCTGCCGGTCATCGCCTCCTCGGCCAGAGAGCGCGAACTGCTCCATGCCCAGCCGATGATCCGCTCCACCCTCGAACTCGCCGCCCGCGCCAATATCAGCTTCGTCGGTATCGGCCATCTCGGCTCCGACGCCCCGCTCCTGCTCGACGGCTTCCTCACCGAGGCCGAGCAGAAGGCTCTGCAAAAGGCCGGCGCCGTCGGCGAGATTTGCGGCTGGTGCTTCGATGCCCAGGGACGCCTCATCGAAGGCCTCATCAACGACCGCGTCGCCTCCGCGCCCCTGCCCTCGCGCGAAACCGGCCGCGTCATCGCCATCGCCATGGGCGAACGCAAGGCCCCCGCCATCCGCGCCGCCCTCCAGCGCCGCCTCGCCAACGGCCTCATCACCGACGAACGCACCGCCCAATTGCTGCTCGCCTGACGGCCGCCACTCGGCGCCCCACCGCCGTCACCCCACCGCCGTCGCCCCCCCCCCCAGATCGTCACCCTCCCACCCACGGATCGTCACCCTCGGGCTTGACCCAGGGCCCTTCCTCACGCCAGAAATCTGCCACTCATCCGAGCATCCGCCCACCCAATCACGCCCTCTGACGCACGTACCGCACAGATTCCGCGATCATCCCGCTTGACGAACCGCGTCAGTTTGGTGAACATCTGCTCACAGCCAAAGCAATTGCTCGCTTCGGCCCTTGGGAGGATATTGATGAAACTGACACCCCTTTTCGCGGGCGCAGCTCTGCTTGCCCTGACCGCGTCGGCCTCGGCCCAGACGCTCACCATCGCCACGGTGAACAATGGCGACATGATCCGCATGCAGGGCCTGTCCAGCGCCTTCACCGAAGAAACCGGCATCGCGCTCAACTGGGTCGTGCTGGAAGAAAACACCCTGCGCCAGAACGTCACCACCGACATCGCCACCAATGGCGGCCAATACGACATCATGACCATCGGCACCTATGAAGCGCCGATCTGGGCGCGCCAGAACTGGCTGAAGCCGCTCGACGGGCTCAGCGCCGATGCCGAATACGATGTCGACGACCTGCTCCCCGCCATTCGCGGCGGCCTCTCCGTCGATGGCAAGCTCTATGCCGCGCCCTTCTACGGCGAGAGCTCCTTCATCATGTATCGCACCGATCTGATGGAGGCCGCCGGCCTCGAAATGCCCGAAGCCCCCACCTGGGAATTCATCGGCGAAGCCGCCCGCGCCATGACCGACCGCGACGCCGACATCAACGGCATCTGCCTGCGCGGCAAGGCCGGCTGGGGCGAGAACATGGCCTTCCTCACCGCCATGTCCAATTCCTTCGGCGCGCGCTGGTTCGACGAAAACTGGGTGCCCCAGTTCGATCAGCCCGAGTGGAAGAATACCCTCGATACCTATCTCGCCCTGATGGCCGATGCCGGCCCCTCCGGCGCCTCCTCCAATGGCTTCAACGAAAACCTGACCCTGTTCCAGCAGGGCAAGTGCGGCATGTGGATCGACGCCACCGTCGCCGCCTCCTTCGTCACCAATCCCGATGATTCCACCGTGGCCGACAAGGTCGGCTTCGCCCTCGCCCCGGACAATGGCCTGGGCAAGCGCGGCAATTGGCTCTGGGCCTGGTCGCTGGCCATCCCGGCTTCCTCGCAGAATGCCGAGGCCGCCGAGCAATTCATCAATTGGGCCACCAGCAAGGATTATCTCGCCCTCGTCGCCGAAAACGAAGGCTGGGCCAACGTGCCTCCGGGCACGCGCACCTCGCTCTACGAGAATCCGGATTACCAGGCCGCAGCCCCCTTCGCCAAGATGACGCTGGATTCCATCAATGCCGCCGATCCCAATGCGCCCACGGTCGAGCCGGTCCCCTATACCGGCGTGCAATTCGTGGCCATTCCGGAATTCGCCGGCATCGGCACCAATGTCGGCCAGCTCTTCTCGGCCGCCCTTGCCGGCCAGATGTCCGCCGACGACGCCCTGGCCCAGGCCCAGGACGCCACCACCCGCGACATGACCCGCGCCGGCTATATCAAATAGGCCTCCAAAGACTGACGCCCGGCTGGGTGACCCTCAGCCAGCCGGGTGCTTTTGAATTTGGTTTCGTACAGATCAAACGGCTCCATCGCCTCCCTCCCCTTGAGGGGGGAATGAGGGTGGGGGGCCATCAGGTATCCACTGAACCACCCCCACCCCGGCCCTCCCCTCAAGGGAGGGGGAAGAGCCGCAGCATCCGGCAATGGCGAGATAACATGGCCACCAGACAAACCCGAACCCTCGCCCGCACCATGATGGCCCCCGCCGTCATCGTGCTGTTCATCTGGATGGCCGTGCCGCTGGCCATGACCCTGTGGTTCAGCTTCCAGAATTACAGCCTCATCAACCCGATGATGACCGGTTTCGCCGGCTGGGCGAACTATGTCTATGTCATCGGCGATCCCAGCTTCACCCAGGCGCTGCTCAATACCCTGTTCCTGGTCGGCGGCGTGCTGCTGATCACCGTCATCGGCGGCACCTTCCTCGCGCTCCTGCTCGATCAGCCCATCTGGGGCCAGGGCATATTGCGCATCCTGGTCATCTCGCCCTTCTTCGTCATGCCGCCGGTCGCCGCGCTGATCTGGAAGAACGGCTTCATGCATCCCGGCTATGGCATGCTCGGCCATCTCTGGAAGGCCTTCGGCCTCCAGCCGGTGGACTGGTTCAATCAATATCCGCTGTTTTCGGTCGTCGTCATCGTCGCCTGGCAATGGCTGCCCTTTGCGACCCTGATCCTGCTGACCGCCCTGCAATCGCTTTCCGAGGAACAGCGCGAGGCCGCCGAAATGGACGGCGCCAACGCGCTCAACCGCTTCCGCTACATCATCCTGCCGCACATGGCCCGGGCGATCACCATCGTCATCCTCATCCAGACCATCTTCCTGCTCGGCATCTTCGCCGAAATCCGCGTCACCACCGGCGGCGGGCCGGGCTATGCCTCCACCAATATCGCCTTCCTCGTCTTCCGCACCGGCATCCTCAGCAACGACATCGGCGCCGGCTCCGCCGGCGGCGTCGTCGCCGTCATCATCGCCAACATCGTCGCCATCTTCCTGATGCGCGCCGTGGGGAGGAATTTGGATGCGTAGGTCCAGCGAGCGCCGGCCCCTCTTCACCTCTCCCTTTGGGGGAGAGGTCGGCGCGCAGCGACGGGTGAGGGGGCCT
>Ga0065721_10048752_pt1 | contig 96631 bp, 99 predicted proteins | sample Mesricmetagenome_FD_59108 | JGI IMG/M metagenome (GOLD analysis project Ga0065721, IMG submission 59108) | Mesophilic microbial community from rice straw/compost enrichment Sample: eDNA_1 v2 (version 2) | ecosystem: Engineered > Solid waste > Grass > Composting > Bioreactor | place: USA: Davis... | reverse complement strand
CGGAACGACGAGATGCTCGAGCCGAGGCAGCAGCTCGTCAATCGGCATCGTACAAGCCTCATGCACCGTCAGACCGCCGATTGTCACAAGCAGCCGCTCCGCCTTCAGCCGTGTACCGCTGCACTCCGGGCATGTATGTTCAACCATTACCTTCTTGAACATGCTTTCCTCATAGCCCTTCACGTCCTGCTTCTTCCGCGAATTCCGATACCAACGATCAATCTCGCCGACGATGCCATCGAATGTGAACAGCTTGCCGACATGCTGCTGAATCCATGGCGCCTGATCATTCGTTTCTGCGCCCAGGAACGGGAACCGAGCTCCCTTCGTGCCATAGAACAGCAGCTCATAATCCCGCTTCGGCATATCGCGCAGCGGTACATCGAGATCAACGCCGAAGTGCTGTGCCATGCTGTAGATGACCATGTTGCGCCATGCCTTCGGATTGTTCAACTTGTAGATCCGCTCATTGAGCGCGCCCTTGCGAATGCTTCGATCCGGGTAATCGATCATAAGTTCCGGCTTCGCGTACTTGTAGACACCAAGTCCGAGGCAAGTACGGCATGCACTGTCAGCATCATTGAAGGAGAAGTAATGCGGCAGCAGCTCGCCAATGAGCAGTTGATGCTCCACGCATCCGAATCCGCGGTAAAATGAATCCAGTGCCTGAACGGGAGCATCACTCATCTCCTCTCCGGCCTCTTCGCCCGCCAGTGCAATGTGCAGAAATCCTTCTCCCAGCTTCAATCCATCCTCGACCGATCGAACAAGCGATTTGTACACTTCACGGCTGACCAGAAACTTATCGACCAGCACCTTCATGTCATACGTCGTATGCTCGTCAAGCTCGATGTTCTCACTCGCATCCTGCATGACACCGTCAATTCGATACATTCGATAGCCCTTCTCACGAATCTCATCGAACAGCGCGGAGTAATCTTCGCCGTACAGCTGCTTCACAGGTGCATAAATCTCAACCCGCTGACCTTCCAGCTTCGTGACGATATGCTCAGCAATCTGAGCCGGCGTCTTCACGTTCAATTCATCCCGACATTGCGGGCAATGAGGTGTGCCAACTGTCGCAAACAATAAGCGCACGTAATCGTAGATATCCGACATAGTGCCGACCGTCGAACGCGGATTCGGAACGCCGGTCTTCTGCTCAATCGAAACGACTGGCGATAAGCCGGTTATGTAATCAATATCAGGCTTCTTCAATTGCGGGATATAACGCTTCGCATAACTCGATGACAGCGATTCCAAGAATCTGCGCTGTCCCTCGCCATAAATCACATCAAATGCAAGCGTTGATTTGCCAGAGCCGCTGACGCCGGTAATAACCGTAATCTGATCACGCGGAATATCGACCGAGATGTTGTTCAGGTTGTTCTGCCGCGCACCTTTAATCGAGATCGATTTGTGCATCTTAACGTCTACATCCTTTCATCCAGCATGAAATAGGCAAGCTCGTCCACTTCTACACGGCTCTTCGGTGTCAACTTCACAGGTGATGAGGCTTTGTCGATCAAGCCCTTCTCAGCCAGCCACTCGGTCCCGTGTACGATAAGTGCATCTTCCATCCGATGCTTCTGCTTCATATATTGCATGATGTCTGAGAAAGACCGCACATCCTGCTCCTCTCTCAAGTACTGGAACAATAGACGGAACAGCTCGTCCTTATGCGTCAACAAATAACGATCCGCTCGCCGGATAGCTTCCATTAACGTTGGTTCATCTTTGGGACCATGCACCAGATCTTTATACATCCAGTTGAAGAATTCAGGATTATAGCGGAGTGCTTGTTGAATGACCTCTCGGGTCGGAATGTCGCGGTTCAACAATACTTCAATCTGCGCCAACGCATCTACGATCCGTATCATGTACACGAACGAATAGGTCGGATCCTTCTTCACCGTCACCCATTTCTCTGCTTTCTCTAAGAAGAGGATCGCCTGAGACGCGATCATCAGCAGCTGGATTTCACGGTCGCGGTCACCGACCTTGCTCATCCGCTCGTGGATATCTCGCACCGCTTCATCTTTACAGTAGACAAGCGTGCATTTGAACAGAAAGGAATGAATAAAACTCCCTTGAACGTTCCGCTCCTGCTCCTTCCGGAACTGCGTACGCGATAATAGATTCACACTGAATACGATACCGTTCTCAACAAGATGAAACGGTGCATACGCCCGCTTCTCATCATCACTGACCAGGAAAACATCGATGTCCGACTTCTCCCATACCTCATCATAAGAGAGGCTTCCTCCAATGAAGATGGCTAGGATATGGCTGTCCTGTCGGACCCGATCGACGAACATCTCCATCGCCGTACGGTACTTCAGCTGAAGTGCCTCGTTCATGAATGTCCTTCACTCCCTTGGGTTCGAATCCATTTTATCGAATGTTTGTTCTCACATTCTACCAGAGAACTCCCGAAAAAAGGAAGCGTTGATTTGGAACAACTTTACGTTAGTCGGAAACATTTTCCTTGCAGCATGAAAGCCTCATATACCTCGCGCAAGCCGTCATCGAAATGAACGGTCGGCTGCCAGAACAGCTCCGAGGACGCCTTCTGGTTATCGAGGCAGCTGTGCACCGTATCACCAGCTCGCGGCGACTCGGTATGCACAATAGGATGAGGGGCTCCATGGATCGCGATAAGCCGCTTTGCGAGCTCGTTTACTGATATACTCGTTCCTGTACTTACATGATACGTACCGTGTCGTCCGAGCAGCGTTGCGGATAGCAGCGCAATCACAACATCATTGACGTTGACGAAATCTCTCGTCTGATTACCATCCCCATGAATCGTAATCGGCTGACCCTCGAGCAGCTGCTTCATGAATAGAGGAATGACATTGCCCTCCCCTTGCGGCTGCTGTCTCGGACCGTACACATTAGAGAACCGAAGAATGGTATACGGCAGATGATGGAACTCTGAGAACAGCCTAATATAATGCTCGGAGAAGGATTTGGACAATGCATAGAAGGATACAGGCTGAATTGGGTCAGTTTCCCGCAAGCGATCTTGTACCGTAGAACCATAAACCGCCGCCGTCGATGCGAAAATAAACCTCGATACAGAAGCTTGCTTGCATGCAGTCAGAAGCTTAATCGTTCCCAGCACATTCACTCGGGCGTCAGCTGCCGGGTCGGCCATCGACTTCAGTACATTCGCCTGCCCTGCCAGATGGTAGACTACGTCCGGTCGCTCTCGCACGATCCATTCATAAGCTTGGTCTGAAGCAATATCCATCTGATGCAGCGATGCGCCTTTAGGAACATTACTCAGCCGTCCCGTGCTAAGGTCATCAATGATCTGAACATACGCACCTCTAGACAATAACGCCTCAACCAGATGCGAACCGATGAATCCAGCGCCGCCTGTAACGATGGCCCTCAATGGGTGTCACCTCTCTCGCAATTGATGCTCCTCTTGTATTCTATGATTCATAGATAGATATTGGCTCAATGTTTGTCCCCCGTAATTCGTATATTCTGAGATGTGCCCCCGCTCGTACAATTCCATACGGACAGACGAACGTACAGCCCGGCCCGCGCGTACGATAAAGCAGCAAACTTTATTGAACATAACAGGCAGAACAGCATAACCCCATTCGAGGGTTCAACCGACAGGAGGTGAAACGCTGTGCACAATCAATGGAACGGGTTTCCCCCGCCGCCAGAAGCTCTTCCCCATCATGCGACAGCGGATACTTTACTTCTTCAACAGATTGCATACCGAATGGAGCAATTGATACGCTTAATGGAGCAAAATAACGAGCTGCTCCGTTCAATCGAACAGCAGCAAAGCCGTGTCGCAACAACCGGCAGCGGCTCGGTCATTGTAAGGATGTAACGTGTGTCATCCCTTTATTTGCAGGTGCAGAGATGGAACATTGAACAATATTTTACGTCTATTAGATATCTGCAAATAAAGGGGAGCGTTGAATGAAACGAAGATGGATGGTCTGTATCCTTGTTATAATCGCTATCTTGACGGGCTGTACCGATGGAAATGGAAATAGAAGTGGAAATGGGGTTGAAGTTATAGAACAAGAGAAAGTCAATAGCCGACTGAAGCTAGAGGATGTAACACAGGCACTGGAAACTAGAGGATTAAAGCTGCTGCAAATTCACCCCAAGGGCGGTACTTCGCCATTCACTCAGCTTAACGATGTCGAAGGTGTGACCTTCGCTATTGATACATACCGGATGGGAGATGCCGCGGATGAGGCAAGCTCGCCGAATACATCGGATGTGAAGCTGTACATTTATGTATTCGACTCTGGCCAAGCCCGGATCGAGGGACGAACGGCCCTCAACGATATATTGGCAAGGGTCAAAATGGTGGCTGCGCCTAGTGTGTTTGAGCGTAAGAACGTACTCCTCCTTTATCTCAAGCCTAATGGCGAGAAGGATAACGAATATGACCAAATGATTCAATCAGCCATTGAGAGGCTGTAGTTGGAATGAGATCGGATGACCAACGACTAATGGAGAATCTGCCAATTACCTGTAAAGACAGCAAAGGACAGCCGGCGGCTGTCCTTCTATTTTTCACCGATTAACGATTCAAGAAATGTTCAAGCTGCTTCCTATGATGCTCATCATGCGCGATGAAGTCCGGCACGTAATGATCGATCGCGAACGGCTGTTCTTCTCCATCTTGATGGACCTCGGTCCATTCCGAATCGGATAGTTGACGCAGATGCTCGATAATCTCCGTTCGATAACGAATCGCCAAATCAAGGAGCTCCGCTTGCCCTCTCGTCTTCGCATAATCAACCGCGTTACAATTGAATTCATCGAAGTCCAGATGTTTCACAGTAAGCGGCTGACGGGCCGCGATCTTCGCAATCGCACATTCCAGGAAGTACTTGTCCCACAGCATAATATGAGCAATAATATCCCGGGTTGTCCATTTGTTTCGCGCGATCGGCATCGTCCACGTCTCTTCATCCAGCTGGCGTAAACCTTCAACGAAAGGGATTAGGCGTGCAAACGCATCCGTTAACTGTTCTCTACTGCTCACGAACAATCATCCTATCTGCATGTTGAATGCAATTCGTAAAATGCTGTACCGGCCCTTTATTGTCAGCCCGTCTTGTTTCTACAATATGCCCGTTTGCATAATCCTGTATAACCTTCCGCCAGAACTGCTGAGAAGGCACATTCCAATCAAACTGGCTGACGCGCCATTGTCCGATATAGCGATCAAATGCCATAACCGCTGCTTTCCTGCCGACACCTTGTCGACGATATTTCCGCAGGACGAAGAAGTGATTCAAATAATAGACGTCTTCCTCAGCTAAATACTTGATGATTACGAACCCTGCCAATGCATGATCCGCTCGAATGAAGTACAAATCATAATTCGGATCTTCATACCAAATCCGTACATCGATTTGGGTTACATAGAGGCCGTTCTCGCTGATGTTCGCACCACTTATTTCAGATAGATCATAAGCCACAAGCTCTAGTAGACGTGTTAACGCGGTCAAGCCATCTTCTGTAACGGGCTCTAACGAGACGGAAACAGTCACGCAGCCACTTCCTTTAACGGTTCGGATGATTAAGGCTCCTCTACTAACAACGTAACGCTACCTCTTGACCTTACTTCTTTCTACGTTCGGAAATACCCCTTCGCCGCCGGCGCAGCATCTTGGTGAAGCCCTGCTCCCTCGGGGTTCCGCACAGCAACATCAAGCAGCCACTGCGTAAAACTAGCAACCTGCATCGACTTTAGCTCCTCCAACGTGAAGAAGCCTGCCGCATCCACCTCTACTCCGTCCGGTACCGGTTCGCCGCCGATGTATTCCATCGCATACGCAATGTATACATTATGAACCGCTGCACGAGGCTGATCCCGCAGCGCCACTATGCTGACAACGCGCGCCTCGACACCTGTCTCCTCCAGCACCTCGCGAACGACCGTCTCCTCGATCGGCTCCAATTGCTCGATGTACCCGCCTGGATTCGTCCAGTTGCCTTTCCCCGGTTCCTGTGCTCTACGCACGAGCAGCACACGGTCATCCCGCATCACCAATGCTCCAACGCCAATGCTGTAACTGCCCCAATGGATATACGGACAAGCTTCCGACGAGCAAGCCCGACGCTCTACGCCATCTATAACGCGTGTTTCCATCGGATGGCCGCATTCCACGCAATAATTAATCGCCATCAGTTCATCCACCCCAATCAAATTCGCCAGCAATCTAGTTCGTATTTTCCTATGATAGCTTGTCTGAGACGATCCTGCTACCCTCCTATGCAAAATAAGGCCGCTTGCGCGGCCTCGCTCACTCGCTAAACCATTACGTTGTGCTGATCCATAGGTCGACAAACTGCGGAACCGGCATCGCCTCGAGTGCCTCAGGCTCTTCGAACAGCTCCAGAATCGGCTTCGCCAGCTCTTCTTCCAGCCTGCTCCGCAGGTTCGCTTCGAACTTCCGCTTAAGCAGCGGCGTTCCTTCCGCGCGCCTGCGGCGATGACCGGGCGGATATTCGACCTCGATCCGTTCCGTCGCCGTGCCATCGGTGAACCAGATCTGTACCGCGTTCGCGATCGAACGCTTCTCCGCATCCATATAATCTGCAGTGTAGCGCGGTTCCTCCACCACCGACATCCGATCACGAAGGAAGTCAATCCGTGGATCGCACGACGCTTGCTCCTCATAGTGATCCGCGGTCAGGTCTCCATGCAGCAGGCCGATGGCGACCATATACTGCAGACAATGATCGCGGTCAGCAGGATTGTGAAGCGGTCCTTTCTTATCAATAATGCGAATGGCAGACTCGTGAGTCGTCAGCTCGATATGGTCGATCTCATGAATGCGGTCCTTCACTAGCGGATGAAGGACGATTGCCGCTTCCACGGCGGTCTGCGCGTGGAACTCGGCGGGGTAGCAGATTTTGAACAGCACATGCTCCATTACATAGCTGCCGAGCTCGCGGCTGAGCGACAAGGAACGTCCCTTGAACAGAACATCCTGGAAGCCCCACAACGAAGCGCTTAGTGCCGTTGGGTATCCCATCTCGCCCTGCAGAGTCATGATCGCCAGCCGTACGGCGCGGCTGGTTGCATCGCCGGCTGCCCACGATTTACGCGAGCCGGTATTCGGCGCGTGGCGGTAAGTCCGCAGCGAATGCCCGTCGATCCACGCATTCGAGAGAGCCCTCACGATATGATCACGATTGCCGCCAAGTAGCCGTGTTACGACGGCGGTGGAAGCGATTTTGACCAGCAGCACATGATCAAGCCCGACCCGATTGAAGCTGTTGTCGAGCGCGAGCACCCCTTGCAGTTCATGTGCTTGAATCATTGCCGTGAGCACATCGCGCACCGTGTAGGGCTGTTCGCCATTCGCCTCGCGTACTCGGCTCACATAATCGGCAACCGCCAGAATGCCGCCTAGGTTGTCGGATGGATGCCCCCATTCCGCAGCCAGCCACGTATCGTTATAGTCCAGCCAGCGAACCATGCAGCCGATGTTGAAAGCTGCGGTTACAGGGTCAAGCACATAGGGCGTGCCGGGGACGCGTGCTCCGTTCGGTACGACAGTGCCAGGAACGACAGGACCAAGCAGCTTCGTGCAGGCGGGGTAGTTCAGCGCTAACAAACCACAGCCAAGCGTATCCATAAGGCAGTATCTTGCTGTCTCATACGCCTCGCTGCTTAATCCACTGCCATCCGATCCACTTGCATAATCAGCTAGCGTTACAAGCAGCGGGTCCGGCTCCTGCCGACCTTGCACATAGGAAGATGTCATCGTGCGTCACCTCTCCCATTCGCATCTCGTAACCTATACCCGCTCATGCAAAGGCACCCACGACTTGCGGTCCGGTCCGGTATATTCAGCATTCGGACGAATGAGCCGGTTCGAAGCACGCTGCTCGATGATATGCGCCGACCAGCCGCTTAGGCGGGAGACGACGAATAACGGCGTGAACAGATTCGTCGGAATGCCAAGCATGCGGTAGGCGGAGGCACTGTAGAAGTCGAGATTCGGAAACAGCTTTTTGCGGCGCATCATCACCGTTTCGATCCGTTCCGAAATATCGTACAGCTGCCAATCATCCGCATGCTCAGCCAACCGGGCAGAGACCGCCTTGATAATGTCGGAACGCGGGTCCGAGACCGTATAGACACGATGGCCAAATCCCATGATGAGACGCTTCTGGAGCAGCATCTGCTGCACGCCGGCCTCTGCTTCGTCCGGACTTGAGAATGCCTCGATCAGCTCCATCGCCGCCTCATTCGCACCGCCGTGCAAGCTGCCGCGAAGCGTTCCGATCCCTGTCGTCACCGCTGAATAGAAATCCGACATCGTCGAGGTCGTCACGCGAGCCGCGAACGTCGATGCGTTGTACTCATGCTCCGCATACAGCGTAAGAGAAACATCAAGCGCTTTGGTATGCACCGGGTCCGGCTTACGGCCATGCAGCAGCATGAGAAAGTGCTCCGCAATTCCATCCTCTGTCTGCGTATCAATCCGAATGCTGCTGCGGTGGTAATGGTGCCAATACAGCAGGATAGACGAGCTGCAGGCAATCAGCCGTTCCGCTATTGCAGTCGCGCCGCGATCATACCCCTCCGGTTCGAAGGAGGCGAGCGCTGACACGCCGGTGCGGAGCACATCCATTGGATGCGCATCGGCCGGCAGCTGCTCCAGGATGGCGCATAGGGCTGTCGGCAGCCTGCGGTACGCAATCAATCGGCTGCGGTAATCCGTTAGCTCCGCTTCTGTTGGAAGCTTGCCATGAAGCAGCAGATAAGACGTCTCCTCGAAGGAGCACAGACGGGCCAGCTCATGAATCGAGTATCCCCGATACGTTAGATCCCGCCCCTTCTTCCCCACGGTGGAGATTGCGGTTTGACCGGCGATAACGTCGACTAAGCCACCTGCTCTTTTGTCAGCCATTGTTAGGCTCGCCCCTTTCTGTACCGAACAATCGATCCAGCCGCTGCTCATAGTCCATATAATTAAGAAATTCATACAGCTCCGCCCTTGTCTGCATCCGATCAACGGTTTGCTGCTGCGTCCCATCCTGTCGAATAGTACGGAATACCTGCAACGCCGCTTCGCTCATCGCGCGAAAAGCCGACAACGGATAGAGCGCCAGCCCGACACCGGCTGACCGCAGCTCCTCAAGCGTAAATAACGGCGTCTTGCCAAACTCCGTCAAATTGGCGAGCACCGGCACCTTCACCGCATCCGCGAACGTCTGGTATATTTCTAACCGATCAACCGCTTCGGGAAAAATCATATTCGCTCCCGCTTCGACACAAGCTTGTGCACGCTCAATTGCAGCATCGAGCCCTTCCACCGCAATGGCATCGGTTCGCGCCATAATGACGAAGTGTTCATCCTCACGGGCATCGACGGCCGCTCGAATCCGATCGACCATTTCGTCTTGGCTTACGATCGCTTTGTTCGGCCGATGGCCGCACCGCTTGGCCGCGACTTGATCCTCGATATGAACGCCCGCCGCCCCTGCCCGCGTCAGCTGTTTGATCGTTCGTGCGATCTGAAATGCACTGCCGAAGCCCGTATCCGCATCCACCAGCACGGGCAGATCGACAGCGCTCGTAATGCGGCTTACATCCTCGACAACATCGTTCAGCGTCGTGATGCCAAGGTCCGGAAGTCCGAACGAAGCATTCGCAACACCTGCACCAGAGACGTATAACGCTCGAAATCCTGCACTCGCTGCGAGCATCGCTGAGTAAGCGTTAATAACACCCGGCAGCTGCAATGGCTGCTCCGATGCCACCGCCTCACGCAATCGAAGTCCAGGGGAGGCTCTCATAGACTCTCACCACCTTTAACGTAACAGCTGATTGCCGATCACGATTCGATGAATCTCATTCGTCCCTTCATAGATCTGCGTAACCTTCGCATCTCGAAAAAGCCGCTCCGCAGCATGCTGCCGCGTGAAGCCCTGCTCGCCGCACCACCGCACAGCTGCCGAAGCGGCTTCCACCGCTATGTCGGATGCGAACAGCTTCGCCATCGACGCCTCCTTCGTGCAGCTGCGCCCCTGCTGGCGAAGCGCCGCCGCGCGATATACGAGCAGCCGCGCGGCTTCAACGCGCGCGGACAGCTCAGCGAGCGCGGCTCGTGCAGCTGGCGGCGATGCTGAGCGCTTCTTCACCGCCGCCGCTAGCAGAGCAAGCGCTGACTCCGCGATGCCAAGCGCCTGTGCGCCGATGCCGATGCGGCCGCCGTCCAGCGCGCCCATCGCAATCGCGAACCCTTCGCCCTCGCCGCCAAGCCGCTTATCGACTGGCAGCTGCACCCCGTCATATAGAAGCTCGCATGTGCTGGAGCCGTGCAGTCCCATTTTGCGCTCGCGCCGACCGATCCGGAAGCCTGGCGTATACCGATCAACAAGGAAAGCGGTAATTCCCCGCGTGCCTCGGCTCGCATCCGTCACTGCAAAAGTAAGATAAACCTGGGCTGCGCCTGCGTTCGTAATGAACAGCTTCGCACCGTCCAGCTGGTAGCCATCTCCTACGCGGCTCGCAGCTGTGCGAATCGATGCTGCGTCCGAGCCCGCCTGCGGTTCTGTAAGCGCGAACGCGCCAAGCCACTCCCCGGAAGCAAGCTTGCTCACGTAATGTCGACGCTGCTCCTCTGTCCCATGCCGCACAATCGGCAGCGTGCCGACCGACGTGTGCACGGAGAGGATGACACCAACCGCTGCGCTCACTTTGGACAGCTCGTGGATGGCAATAATGTACGAAATGAAGTCGGCGCCTGCGCCTCCCCATTGCGCCGCTATCGGAATGCCCATTAAACCGAGCTCCGCCATTCGCGCAACTAGATGCCCAGGAAAGGCATGCTCATCATCCTTCTCCATCTGCGGGATGGCGTCCGCCACCTCCGTCTGCGCGAAATTTCTTACTTTCGCTCGCATAGCTTCCTGCTCTTGTGTCCATCGGAGATCCATCGCTGATCCCCTCCCGGTGCAATGGTGTCAGTCTCGTCAGCTGGAGTTATAGCTGTAAAATCCGCGCCCGGACTTGCGTCCCAGCCAGCCTGCCTGCACATATTGACGAAGCAGCGGACAGGGGCGATATTTGCTGTCCCCAAACCCTTCATAGAGCGTCTCCATAATGGCTAGACATGTATCAAGTCCGATAAAGTCGGCCAGTGTCAGCGGGCCCATCGGATGGTTCATACCCAGCCTCATCACCGTATCGATCGCCTCCGGCTCCGCAACGCCTTCATAAACGGCATAAACCGCTTCGTTAATCATAGGCATCAGCACCCGATTGGACACGAAGCCTGGGAAGTCTTTCACCTCTACGGCAGATTTGCCAAGCGATGCGGCTAATGCGCGAACCGTCTCGCAGGTGTCATCCGAGGTTGCAAGACCACGTATGATCTCAACCAACGGCATAACCGGCACTGGATTCATAAAATGCATCCCGATCACGCGGTCCGCTCGCTGCGTTACCGATGCAATCGATGTAATCGGCAGCGAGGACGTGTTCGTCGCCAGAATCGTATGGGACGGGCAGCTCGCGTCCAGCTCCTTGAAAGTCGCCTGCTTGGTCGCAATATGCTCCGGCGCCGCTTCAATCACAATGTCGCTGTCACGGACAGCTATTGTTAAGTCTGTTGTGGTAGTGAAACGCTTCAGCGCTTCCGCCTGAGCAGTCTCGGTTAATCGTCCCTTGGCAATCAATCGGGCTAATCCCGCTTCGATCGCGCTTCTGCCTCGTTCGAGTGGAGCGTCAGCGATGTCAACCAATGCGACGTTATAGCCGTACTGGAGAAGCGTCTGCGCGATGCCGCTTCCCATCTGTCCTGCCCCGATGACGACTGTGTTCTGGATTGACATGGTCGGCACCTCGCCTTGTTCATCCTTCAACTCGTATCAGCATGGCGTCCCCTTGCCCGCCTCCGCTGCAAATCGCAGCGATGCCAAGCCCTCCGCCTCGCCGCTTCAGCTCATAGGCCAGCGTCAGTACAATTCGGGCGCCGCTCGCACCAAGCGGATGTCCGATCGCAATGGCGCCTCCATTCACATTCACTTTGTTCTCATCCCAGCTCAGGAGCCGCCCACAGGTGAGGACAACGACAGCGAACGCTTCGTTCACCTCGAACAGGTCGATATCTGCGAGCGAAATGCCAGTCTGCTGCAATAGCTTGCGGATCGCGCGCGCAGGCGCTTCTGCCAATTCATGCGGCGCCATGCTGACGGACGCATGCCCTAGGATCGCTGCGAGCGGGGCATGACCGCCGCTCTGCGCCGCTTTCTCCGACATGACTAATACCGCAGCTGCCCCATCGTTCACACCAGGCGCATTGCCTGCCGTTATCGTCCCGGAACCGTTGCCAGAGCTTCCAATAGGACGAAGCTTAGCCAGCTTCGCAGCGCTTGTATCCGTACGAGGGCATTCGTCGGTATCGATTGCTCCCGAATCGGACGCCACGGGTACGATTTCCTCGGCGAAATGGCCTTTCCATATCGCAGATACAGCGAGCGAGTGGCTGCGAAGCGCCCACTCGTCCTGTTCCTCGCGGGTAATGCCATAGAGTGACGCCGTGCGATTGCCGTGCATCGCCATCGGGACGCCATCGAATGCGCAAAGAAGACCATCGTGCATCATCAGGTCCGTCATCTCCGAATTGCCCATTCGGATGCCCCATCTAGCGGATTGTACGGCAAAAGGCGCGTTCGTCATGCTCTCCATCCCGCCTGCAGCGATAATGTCTCCGTCACCTGCACGAATGCACTGATCGGCGAGTGCAATCGCGCGCATGCCGGACGCACACACTTTATTAATCGTGTCGGAGGGCACACTGCCGGGCAGCCCCGCTGCCATCGCCGCTTGACGGGATGGGATCTGACCGGCGCCAGCTTGAATCGCCATTCCCATAAAGACCTGCTCGACTTGTGAAGGTACAATGCCACTCCGTTCAACCGCTCCACGCAGTGCAGCTGCGCCAAGGTCGACTGCTTTTACATTGCGATACATGCCGCCGAATTTGCCGAATGCCGTCCGTGCCCCGCTTACAATGACCGCTCCGCGCAGTAGACTCCCTCCTCACGTTATTTGCTGATGGATGTGATATCGTCGAGCCGCTTCCGCTCAACGCTGTGAAAGTGCTCCGATACTAACCTCCGTCTCCAGCATCATCGCGTCGCGCAGCATCCGCTCCACCTGGTATTCCTCGATGTAGCCATAGCCGCCGTGAATTTGCACCGCCTCTCGGGCAACCATCGTTGCAGATCGAGCTGCATAGGCTCGCGCTAACTGCACTTGTGTTGATGCTTTTGCTGCTGTGTTTATATGCTCATCGAGCTGCCACGCCGCTTGCCGAACGAGCAGCCTTGACGCCTCCGTCGCTATGGACATGTCGGAGAGCTTGAACAGAATGCCCTGCTGTCTGCCAATTGGTGTACCGAACTGCTTACGCTCCTTCGCATAGCTTGCCGCTGCTTCCAGTGCGCCTTGTGCAATGCCAACCGATTGCGCTGCCGCGCTTAGGGCGAGCATCGTACCGACGTCCCGCGCCACTTCGCTTACACGCCGACCTTGTACGATGATGTACTTGTGCAGATCGGACGTTCTTGGGGATAAGGTCAGTCTGCCTGTTGGAAAAGAGCGAAGACCGAGTTTACTCGTTAAGCTGGTGGACATTGCAGCTGCAGGCTCGCTTGGTATCCATTCAACGGTAGGCTTTAGTTCCCCATCGTTTCCCCGCTCCTCTGTGACGAACAAGCAGCCATCCGCCGCCCCGGCATTCAGCACGAATGGATGCGTACCCAACAATGCTGCAGCCTTCCGCTTCGTCACACATGTTCCAGCAAGCTTGGCGCCAGAAGCAAGTGGGACAAGCAGCCCTTCTCGCACCGCTTCACTGCCATAACGATACAGCGGCCATCCTGCACCGGCCGTATGCGCGGCCAACACGGATGCCGAGGACGCACATACCTTGGCTATTTCCTCCAGCACGACCACATAGGCAAGCCAGCTGGCCCCTGCACCACCGTACGTTTCAGGGACGGGAATCCCCGTCAATCCAAGCTCCGCCATTTGGTCAAATACAGCTCGATCAAACCGCTCGTTGGCATCTCGTTCTATCGCACCAGAAGCTAATTCCGATTGTGCAAAATCACTAACGACCGACCGCAGCATCTCCAGCTCCTCCGGCAGTTCGAAACGCATGCCCCTCCCTCCCCGACGAGGCTCTCGCAGCACCTGCCAGCCCCCCCTCGCACAACGGACAAGACTGAACGGTATCTGTGGATATGGATGTATATGAGCTGCAATTTGTCCGACATAACACGAGCTTGGCGGAATGGAAATGAAAAAGAGCCCGCGGGGGCTCTTAGGGCGCAGCTATGTGACATGGCTGGGAAGATGATAGAAGTATATAAGTCACTCAACTATATTGTTAATTGACGTTGATGTACAACAGTCCTAAGAATTGGTTACTTTATATGCCTCTATAGTAGTCTTTTCTGATTCACTTCTTTTTCTAATTGTGTTATCATACTCGTAAAAGAAGCCGAGTGCGGCTAACACTCGGCATAACAATTGGTTTGGATGGGTATATCCCTTCTAGTCGAATGGACATAAGAACCCACCTCTGGCGCTAACCTTTGGGTGGGTTTTTACTTTCTCTTGTTGTTAGAATTAATGTATGAAGAACGAATGTTCGATGCTTTATTGATCTTGAACTTGTTCATCTAAAGCTTTGCAATCACGCATTTTCTAGCTTAAGCTGCGCCAGCAGCGGGTCAGACGGACTTAGCCAGTACAGGGTTGTCCGGTTACTTCCGCATCATTCTCTCGATTTATCTATTATCCACGGATGGGAAGTCGTAAACTCCAATTGGATCACTGGTTTTGGAAAATCATCCCTTATACACCTGATCTCTTTACTACTAAATGCAAATTCATAATTATCAATCTTTAATAGGTTAAGCTTTTCCCACTTATCATCCACATAATCTGGTCCTTGAATGATTCTCCCCACCACATGATAAAAGCCCATATAAACGATATTACCTTCATCGTTTTGACCAAATTCCATAAATTCTCCTTCCTTCGAAGGATCAACTCCTAAGCTCTCATAAAATTCCATTAACTCACTTGAAAGGAATCTACAGTTTAGACGATAGTTCTCACATGAAAGACACTCACAGTCTTCATTAACATTATGATTAGTGTAGTATTCTTTTGTTTTTGAATAATCTACCTCAAGATGCCAATCAGTAATTAATATTTGCTTAATCATCTCTGACCTGCTTTCTACATACTCACGTTCCAATTTCACATATTGACTTTGTATTGAATCCACCATCACTATTTCCCTGATTGTTTATTATAATTTCTGATCATCATTCCAGTTGCTCTTATCATTCCATTCTTTAAATTCTTTAAAATCTCGTATAATTTAATTTAATTTTTGTTGGAGGGCTTGGCCAACCATGAAAGAATCCGGAATCTAATTGATCTATTTTAATGTTTTCTAATGAATTCAAGTAAGTAATCATTGATTATCCAACTTTAGGTTTATGGTATTGACGAGCCTCGCTTCTTCGACTAGCTTCCAAAATCACAATTCTTTAATCATATGGATATCCATTGGTTCTTTATCATATAATTCTTGATCAATTTCACTTGTTATTTGACTGCCTTGACTTCTATAAAATGAAACAGCAGACCTTGTTTCAGTTGATGAGATATACAAATACATTGCCCCACGTCTTCGTGCTTCTTCGCTCAGTTGGTTCATGATTTCAGATCCTATTCCTTGTCTTCTAAATCCTCTTGATACATACATTAAATCAATTTGAAGTTGATTATTATAAGCGCCGCGAAATTTATGAGCAAGTACTCCAAAACCAACCAACTTGTTCCCCGAAAAAGCTCCTACAGCAAACCCACCATATTCTATTTCAGATAAATATCTTGTCTCTATCTCTTCTAACAACTCTTCATTCCAATTAGGACATTCATGATCTTGTTCTTTTTCTATTAATTGTTCTTGGTCCATCTCATAAATGAGATCGATATATTCCGAACGATCAATATCACGCAATCGATCCACATGTTCTTGATAAATGATTTGATAAGTAATCATAGGTTCACTCCTGGTTAATGTTCTTGAGGTATGTCTGATAACGTTCAGTCCGTGCAGGGTTGTCGCCTGAATCACTCCCCGAACTGCCTCGGGCGACCGATGTGTGAATGCTGTGTTAGATGAAGTTACTCGCTTCATAGCGATACACTACAATATATAAAGTAATTGTCTAATAATATGTTCATCATATTCTTGAGGGTACATTACAACCACTATTGTCACTGTTATCACTGAGGATAGTACCCATACAAGGCGTTGTAAGTATCTCTTTAGTACTTTTGTAATGAATACACAACTCGTTGTAATCATGATATTAATAAATAGAACAGCTGGTAAATATAACACCCTACCCAACCCTGTATTCGGAAAAAAATAAATCAAACTGGACATAACTAACACTGATGGTAACATTCCTACGAGGAGTTTACTTAAGCCAGTGTCCATTCCAAATAATCCAGATCTATCCCACTTAGGTGTAATCCTTATACTCGTTTGATTGCAGGGATTACATTGTTGTTTGTAGGGAAGAACCAACAAAAGTAGGGCAAGAGCAATAATAAAAAAACCGCCAAATTCCCCAGTAAAAAACCAATGAAACAATACTAAATAGCAAGAAAAAATTACTCTGTTGAGTAAAGAGCTGCTTTGTTTTAATGTATTTGCATTACATGCAGGACATGTATCCACTTTGTATACCCCTTCGAGTAATTTCATCTAACATTCTGGTATTCATGAACTCTCTCACTGACTTAAAGGCGCCAGCCTGGTTCGTCAGACTTAGCCAATGCAAGATTGTTCGGCTGCTCCATTCCCCGAAATCCCTCTGCCGGACCGAGGGCCGAATGGCCCGATGCGTGAATGTGGTGTTATGAGATGTTCTCGTCTTCTCTGAAATAACTCTCACCAATTTCCCTTACCTTATCAAGAAGCCTCCTTACCTGCTTTGGCGATTTCAAAACCATAATTTTCTTATTTTGATATTCCATAAGCTTTTCCATAATTCCTGGTATTCTTGTCTTCTTAAAACTCCACACCCACTTTATAAATTCAAGGTCGAAACTCTCAGGACAATTTTCATTAAGATCTGGTCTAGTCTTACCGTGATACATGATTCTTCTTTTAATTACCCTATAAACAGTTATCCATCTTGAAAAATCTAAGAGTATAATTACATCCGCTTGTTTCATTCTTATATCATGTGTTCGTCCATAGTTTCCATCAATAATCCACGACTTTTCCTGTACAAGGCTTTCTTGAAAGTTATCCCATTCATTATTTGGTGTTGGTACCCATCCTGGTTTCCAATAATAAGCATCTAAATGGTGTACAGGTAAATTCAGTATTTCTCCAAGTTGTCTTGCAAATGTAGATTTGCCTGCCCCACCAGATCCAATGATCATAATTCGCTTCATCGAAACTTCTCCTCCCTGAAAAGATGGACCAATGCGTGAATCAAGCCTCAAATGCTTTGATTTCCTCTAAAAATCTACAATCAATCAACTCTTTTATTACTTTCTTTCCGTATCCTTTGAGCCTTCGTGCTGGATTTATTACAAAAGCAATTGCTGCTTTCTTATGATCTAATAGTTCAACCATTACTTCACCTATTAGATCATTATCTTCATATATCACCCAAACGAAGTAGTCCAATCTACTACTAATTGTTCTAAACCAATCATTTATATCTTCTATCGACAATCTTTTATGAGTTTCATTCTCATTATGCCATTCAGTGATTACTCCTAAATGTTTCATCTGTAAAAACTCAAAGGTAATTGTCATGTCCCATCTCCTGAATAGCCTAATGAGAAAAAATATTTCTACTACTTGTTATTTTTCCATTTCTGTTTATTGATCTCTTCTTTTAAACGGAAGTTCTCTTCCAAATTGATTTCATGTAGGTTTGCTATAGCGACGATATAATACAAAACGTCCGATAATTCTCCCCAATTGTTCCTTTTATATTCCCAAATTCATCTTTTCGTTTGTTCTTCCTTAAAGCCTCAGAGAGCTCACCTACCTCTTCAATAAGCTTGTAAAAATAATTCATTCCTTGATCCGGTTTGAAATCCTTGTTTTTTATGTATTCTTGTAATTCTGATAGATTAAATCCATGCTTGATCATTTATTATTTATGTCCTTTTCGAATTAATATCCTCTTAGCATTTCTTTTATAATTCTTAAGGTTTTCTTTCGGCATTAATTTCTACTACCGTTGTCGTATTAACGACATCCTACCAGAATATAGGATTAGATGAAGTTACTTTGAATTACTTACAAAATCCCTTAACCCTTCTCTCAACGCATTGATTCCATCAATTACGGTCTTCATATTTTCAGCATTGTTCAAGTGATTCCTTGCATGTAATAATACCGGTCTTAATGATTCTACGGAGTTACCAAATTGTTTCATCCATTCATATCTCGGAACCATCCACAAATGAAAATGATGAGTTGTATCTTCATTATAAAAGTAATAAACCTTATCTATCCCAAGCCTTGCCCTTTGTTCCCCTCTAACCTTATGGATTAACGAGATGTATTCGGACTGTTCTTCCTCTGTGAGTTCATCCATACAGTAAAAGTGTCGTTTAGAAGCTAAAATGACTAGGCCTCTAATTGGGTATGCAACATCTTGATGGATGTGGAAGTTATCGGACTCATAAATCACTCCGCCTGTTGGAGTAATTAAACCACCTGTTAAAGCGCAACTAAGACAATCTACTTCGATAATTCTTCCGTCGGCTAATGTAATTTGTCTTGGCATTATGCACCTCTTGATTTTATGTTCTGACATCTCGCTTCGTACTTTCATCCAACGTTGTTGTATTTACGAACCCTCACTATGCTGTTTCGGCAATATGAGTACATGTCCGTCATTAAAAGGAGCAATATCTAAGATGCATAATACACACTTGCCTCCCCACCATTCTACTATAATATCCCAAATTATAGATATCATTATCTTACCCTTGCTATCTGTAGAGAGTTCGATCTCGATCATCATCGTCTAGCATCTGACCTCCACTCGAAATAATGCCCTCCTCTCTTATGCCCACAATTCCAAATGGTAAATTAACACAGATAAATAAGAGCCCGTGAAGGGCTCTCAAATGAAAACTACACCGCTCTCGCATTCGGCTGCTGGAACAACGTCCGATACAGCTCGCTCCGTTCCCATAACGCCTCGTGCTTCCCTTCATCCACTACTCTTCCATGATCCATCAGCACAATCCAATCCGAAGGCTTAACCGAGGAGAAGCGATGCGCGATAACGATGAAAGTCCTCTCGCCCGCCAACTGTTCGAGCGCAGCGTTGATCTGCAACTCCGAAGCATGGTCGAGCATCGAAGTCGCTTCATCGAGCACTACAATATTCACCTTGGACAAAATAACACGCGCAAGCGCCAAGCGCTGGCGCTGACCACCTGAGAGCTGAACACCCCGCTCGCCTATCATCGTCTCGTATCGATCGGGGAGCTGACTCACGAATTCATCCATGTAAGCGAGTCGGCATGCTTCTTCCAGCTCGGCATCACTCGCTTCTGGCCGAGCGATTCGTACATTGTCCACGATGGACATGTTGAAAATCGCCGGGTCCTGCATGACAACACCAATCTCGTCCCGAAGCGCCGAACTCCTCAACTCATCTATACGCTGACCGCCAATGGCCACTTCACCGGCTGATGGCTTGTACATGCCGAGCATGAGCTTTGCAAGCGTGCTTTTGCCCGAACCGCTTCGACCGACAATCGCGACTCGCGAGCCCCGTTCGACTTGGAGCGAGATGTCCACAAGCGCATCGCTATCCATTCCTTCGTAACGGTAGCAAACATCTCGCAGCGCAATCGCATGCAACGATTCACCAAACTCCGCATGCCAGGAACCTTTTTCCCCGTCCTCATTAATAAGACCGTTATCCGACTTCTCTACATCTCCGATCATCTCCTTCACCCGCTCGAGCGAAGGCACGTCACTTGCAAGCTGCAGATCCATCTCGGTAATTCGTCCGATGTGAGTGAAGAACTGCTCGTAGTACATCATGAAGACCAGCAGCGTTCCGATCGACATGTTGCCGTAGATGATCAACAATCCACCGACGAAATACACATTCATTCGCGTAATGAAGAAGTCCTTCACCGCTTGGAATGATCGGTTCCCGTACCAGTACATATGCTGTCGGAAGAAAGCCTTCGAGATCGCATGCCAATGCTCCGTGAATTGCAGCGTCACCCGCTTCTCCATGCCGCTTGCCTTGATTTCCTTCCAGCCGCGCAGCGAATGGGCAAGCCAGCCTTCGTATTCCCCGAATCTTTGCCGCAACTGCTCAGAAGTTCGCCGTGCCCCCGCGCCAAGCCAGCGGACCATCCAGAATGACACGGGCACCATCAGCATGCCGAACAGCGCCAGCTGCCAGCTGAATACGAACATCATCACGCCGCCGACAAGCAGATAAGACCAACTGAACCCATACTCTAACAATTGTTTGTTGAAGAACCGATCGACGGCATCGATATCCTGCTCAATCCGATTCTTCATATCCCCCTTGTTCATCCGTTCATACTGTGCGAATGGCATCCGCATGTAACGCGACCATACAGCACGCCGCAGCGAGAACGTCAACCGGTTCGTCATCCGATTGCCAGCAGCCGTCTGGGTGCCTCTTACGATGCTTTCCATAACATAAATACCGATATAACCGGCGCATATCCACCAGCGTGCATCCATTCGCCAATCCACCATAACCCGATCGACCAGCTGCTTGAACAACAGAGGCGGCAGCATGCCAAGTGCCAGGAGCAGAAGCTGTAAGCACGCAAGCAAAATGAACAGACCACGCTGCTTGCGCCACATGCCCTCAAAAGCACGCACCCACGTCAATCGCTGCATGGACCAACGTTTCTTCTTCATACAGCCGCCTCCTCAAGTTCTGAATACTGGGCTTCGAATAATCGACGGTATGCATCGCTTGTCCGCAGCAGCTCATCATGTGGTCCAAACGCCACGATCTTTCCATCCTCCAGCACCGCGATCTTATCTGCTTCAAGTATCGTCGACAGCCGATGCGCAATTATCATAACGGTCGTCTCTTCGCCAATTTGCCGCCAGCCAGCCTTCACCGCATGCTCCGCTTCACCATCCAGCGCCGAAGTCGCTTCATCGAACACAACAATACGCTTCTGATTTAGAAAAGTTCGCGCCAACGCAATCCGCTGCTGCTGACCGCCTGACATCGTTACACCGCTTGATCCGCCATATGGGGTGTCCAGCCCGTTCGGCAGCCGCATAATCTGATCGGCAATGGATGCCTTGTGACATGCCGTCCACAACTCTTCATCCGTTTGCAGGCCGCTGCCCCATAGCAGATTCGAACGAATGGTTCCTTCGAACAGAAACGGTTCCTGCAATGCAGCTCCAACTACTTGTCGGACAGATGCAAGACTGCATGACGAAATCGGCACGCCATCGATCCGAATTTCACCTTCATCTGGCTCGTACATTCGGAGCAGCAGCGAGACGAGTGTGCTCTTGCCTCCTCCGCTTTTGCCGACAATCGCGACGGTCTCTCCGCCGCGAATGGTTAAGTTAATACCCGACAGCACCGGCGTATCGGGCCGATACCGGAAGGAGACGTTGTCGAACGTAATGTCTCCACGAGTCACTTCCAGCTTCGGAGCATCCTTCATCGCCGGCTCCTTCTCTTCGTTCAGCAGATGGATGACGCGCGCGAGACTGACTTTATTTTGCTGAAGACGGCCATTCGCTCCACTCATATTCCGCAGCAGCCCATTCGCCCGGGAGAAATATTCGATCATCGCGATAAAACCACCAAGCGTCAGCTGTCCGTTCACGATCAACACGCTTGCAACGACGTACAGCGTAAGATCCGAGACGAGCGTCACGAACGCAACCGCTCGATCGGTGCCGAATTGGATGGCGCTTGTTTTATTTTTCAGCCGCATATAGGTGACAACACTGCTAACAAATTGACGGGAGGTGTACCGATCAGCGCCCATCAACCGAATGTCGCGAAGACCGGACAGCATCTCGACGCACCAGCCCATCAGTTTGCCGTACTGCTTGCGCTGCGCATCCATCCGTTTCTTCGTCGCTTGCGTGAATGCGAGCGTTGTGAATGTAACTACAGGAACAACAAGGATCATAAGCAGCCCCAGATACACATTCGCATACAGCACGAACCCAATCGCCGTCATCAGGCGCAGTGCATTCGCAGACAGGTAGAAAATATTCCAATGAATCAGGTTCATCGCTTCTTCCGCGTCCCGATTGATGACTGTCATCATTTCGCCCGTGCTGCTCGTATGGAAGAATGAAGCCTTCAGTGACACTAGGCGCTCGTATAACCTTTTGCGGATATCGAAGGTGAATCGGGTCACCATGTACGTCCATACGCTGTTGAGGACGAGGTGAAGTCCTTGCTCGGTGAGATAGATGAGACCATAGCCGATGACGATAAACTTGAAGAAACCGAGATTCCGATGATAGAATACTTCGTCTACAAGCATACCGAACAAGTACGGATAGACCATCCCAATGACAGACGTCACGAGAACACAAATAAATAGATTCAAGAAGCTAAGCTTGTACCGTCGAATGATCGGCCACAGTGCAGTCAGCACACTCCGGAGTGAGATATGGGTCATTGTGCGCCTCCCCTTTGTGCGCCGAAAATTTTCTCCTTCACCGTTACCTTGGCAACCGGCAGATCCGCTAACAACTGAATGGCGTCACTTCCATACGCTTTCATGCCCTGCTCCCAATCCTCGATCGCTGCTCGAATATGTACGCTGCTGCCCTCTGAGCTTCTCTCGATACTAGTGACTTCACCGTCATAGCGCTCGCCGACACCATAGAAATACCAGACTACAGCATCACCGACCTGTACACCAGCTGCTTCTGGCGCTTGATCCAGCTTCGCTTCGAACGAGGCACCAACCATCTCCTCATCGGTCCATGCCGGACGGATCTGTACGGTCTCATACTGACGTACCGTGATGCTGCCTGTCAGCAGCGTCAGCCCCGCAATAAGCGCGATAATCAGGAGCAGCGCCGCGATCGGTGTTCGGATGAACAAATTAAAATACCATTGCCATAATTTCGTCCTTGTCATGACAAGACGCCGCCCTTTTCTAAAGTATGGAACGAATAACAACAAACCACATCGTACTGAAAGTTTACTATTTTGTAAATATATCCTCCATTACCCTGTTCTGCATGATTGTAATAAGGTTATTGTAAATAAAAAGAAGCCCCCCGAAGGAGACTTTTATCCAAAATCATCGTAAACTATAACGCCTGCGGCAAACCGTGCAAATACATGTCCACGCAGCTCGTATTGCTCCTCAGCGTTTCAATCGTCTTCGGATGTGGCTCGGCATAAATCGTACCATAATCGAATTCCTCATATTCCGGACGGATCGGGAACGCTAATCTTTCTTCATGAAGGGAAAATTCCGCTTGAACACCAGGCTTGTTGCCTCGAGCATCGAGCCGAATCCAACGGTCGTATTCCGACACATATACAGCGTTAAGGGCATGAATACAGTAGCCGGTGTCCGGCGTGTCGCCCAAAGTAAGACGCTGATAGCAGAACCCTGTCGGTATCCCTGCTCTCCGCAAAATCGCACTTAGCAAGTTCGCCTTCGCGTAGCAGATGCCTTCTTGAAACTTAAGGACTTCCGATGCGGCACAGGTTATTCGCGTACTCTGGATATCCCGGGAATGGTTGATCTCATCCCTCACATATTCGAATGCTCTTCTGATGATTTCAATTGGATCAGATGCCTCAGCGGATAATCTTGCTGTAAGTGCAGCAATGGAAGGGTCGCTGTAATCGACTTCCTCCGTCTCCTTCAAATAATCGCTCCATTGGTCCGAATCGCATACAAGGTTCATTTTCTCCACCTCACCCTTATTCATTTGGCATGGTTGTGTGTATTGTATAAACTTGGATCTATAATGAATAATTATACACAATTAAGAGTTAAAATACAGAGAAAATTGTGCAACTTCTTCGATTTTTAGGCGTCGATAGATTATCTAGATTTTTTTGGGGGTAAGAAAGAGGAATTATCTCAAGCTCATAACATCCACTCTCTTTGTCGCAATCATCATTGTCATGATCTACGGTTACCTCACCACTTCAGAATCGGATGCGCTGAAGATTGCACAGACGTATAATGCTGCACAATCGTTCAAATGGAAGGTCAGCGAGATCCACAGTGAACGAGGTCATTGGATTGTGCAACTAACACCGGTACAATCCGTGAAAGAAGCAGAGTGGCTGTATATCAACAAATGGATGGGGAAAATCGATAATATCGTATCGTCAGAGTAGCTTGAAGGGCCAATGTCAGAAGATCAGCGTTAGTATTACTGAACCCTTCTCCCTATCATTATAATCGAGATCGCATATAGAAGAAGAACCACCGCATAGAGGTTGAAAAGACTTGGAACCGAGGCAACCGATAAATAAATACCATAAGGAAGCGACCATATCAACACGACCCCCATCAAGAAGCGAACTCTCCAGATAGAACCCACAGCACCGCAGCATGCAGGCAGAATGAGCATGATGAAGATAATCGTATACGCGTCTCTTCCCACTGCATTGCTCGAATAAGGATTCCAGAACAATAAGATGCAGCTTAATAGAATGCACAAGATGGAACCAACTAGCCCTGTCACGGATAACTTCATTCGTCTACTACCTCCAATCTGCATGACATTCTGAACTAACAGTTGCTATAATGCTTATTCCTCACAAAATGTGGCTTTTGATTACGTAACGGTTGTTATAGTGCTTATCGAGATCATCTTAACACAAAAACAGCCACGCCAGCCGCATTAAGCACGCCTACAACCGTTAAGCAACCCAAAAACAGCAAATTTGTCCTAATAGCTTCATCTGCAACCGTTAGAATATAGTCCCTATTCCGCACACTAAAAAAGCCGCAGAAATCTGCGGCTCCATTCATCTATATTCCATTCACTCACTATGCAACCTATGCAACCTTGAAACCGACGCCATCACTTTGCGAGTCGAATTGCAAATATAAGTCCTTATTCTCAAGATACCAGAGCTGGTCTTGCAGCATATAAAATTCAATGCCCTCGCACACCGCTTGAATGCGCGGCGCACTCGATTTCTCCTTCATAATGCCAAGGCTCATCCCTGGCACTACGCTGCCGCAGCCTCCTAGTCGAACAAAAATATGAAGCTGATCGCCAGGCTGCAGATCCATCTCATCAATGTACCAGCGCGCAACCGCATTATCTACAATAATTCTCATCGCCAGCAGCTCCTGTCTCTTGAGGATTTGTTCTTGCTCTAATAGTATCGTGAGTCCGCGTTGATCACAAATGTGTTTTATTACAACACGTCCATTCCGTGCCAAATACATGACCTGCACAGAAAAAGCCGCGGCCAGCGCGGCTTTATCGCAGTTCTAGTTCAATGAACCAACAATTTTGAGTACAGCCGCACGCGTCAGCTTATTGCCGCCAACGGACAGCAGCTTCGTCGTGGCATGCGCAAGCGCCAGAGGGATTTTGCAGAAGCTCATCGCCGGGCCTTCCTTCAGCTCTGCAATGTAATCGTCTGCAAGCTTCAGATTGCGCTTCGTATATTGGAGCATGTCCTTCAAGCTCCAGCCATCCGGGAAGAAATCAACGCCTCGCTTCAAATCCTCATCCCGATTGCGCATAATGTTAACAGCCTGCAGCCCTCTCCCGAAAGCGACTGCCTTATTCATATCCGAAACCGTACCGTCGTACCACTGCCACAGCTCGGACAGCATCTCGCCCACCATGCCAGCAACGCTGTATGTATACCGGTCCAGGTCCGCTTCCGTACGGATGTCCCATCCCGTGTGAACCCACTCCGACATTTGCTCCGACATCTTCGCTGTATAGCGCTGTACGATGGGAAGTGCTGTTGGCGGGCACAGAACGAGCCAATCATTCAACTGCAGCGTGACAGCTGGAAGATCAGCATGATGCGGTTCCAGCAGCTTCGTAATCGCTTCAAGCGGCTGTTCCGTACGAAGAGCATCACGAATCTCGCTGAGCAGACTGCTCTTCAGACTATCCGGCAGCTGTTCATGATCCTCGATCTCGTCTATTGCACGCATGCACAAATAACCGGAAGTTACAGCTTCCTTCAAGCCTGGAACCAGTCGGCTGATCGGAATGTAGAACGTCCGGCTCGTTTGTTCCAGCATTGTCATAGCATCATTCAATACAACTTTAGTGATGACAAACCCCTCCAACTATTACTTCGCGTTCTTCTTCGTAAATTAACCGTCTTTTCTTTATGATACCATACGTTGGTCCGATGACCAAATGAGGAAGTTGTGACGAATTTCACAGTTTTGCAATAAAAATAGGACAAGTTCACCTTGATACATCCTATGTTTGCAAAATAGCGGCAGCCAAGGAACAATCGTTCATTCCCTGGTGCCGCTAACCGTATTCTCGCATTCTATGAACTCTTATGATCACGAGTTATTCGAACGAATGATTTCGTTATTTAATAGCTGCAGCTGTAACTCGTATTTCTTTCTTCTTCGCGTCATAAACGACCTTGAACCCCGTCAGCTCCGAAATGTTTCGCAGCGGCAGCATCGTCGTATTCGCTATCACACGCGAAGCTGTAATGGTTACCGTGTCACCATTCAGCTTGACGGTGTTCGTAAGCGGTGTATGCACGAGAGTTCGATTCCCGACAACAGCCGTGACGGTCTTCTTCTCATTGTTCCATGTTACTTTCGCATCAAGCAATCCGAACAGCTCCCGCATCGGAACAAATACCTGCGAGCCGAGAATCGCAAGCGGACGCTTGAGCTCAACCACCTTCCCATTCACAACGAGTTGACCATCATACGCTTTCAGCACGGAGTAGCCATGATTCTCGGCAATTTCAATCATAGACAGCTTTGAGTTCGTAATTACCGCTTTCGTACCCAGCTTGATCTGCGGGAACAGCCAATGAATATCTTCGTTGTACATCCGAATACAGCCTGAGCTTACGTACTTGCCGATTGACTTGCTGTTGTTGTTGCCGTGGATCGCGTAAGTGGTGCCCGCCGTTCCATTCACATCAAGACCCATCCAACGGTCACCGAGCGGATTGCTCGGATCTCCGCCGGGAATATGCTCTTTGTAGTATGGACGGTTCTTGATTTTGTTCACAATCTCGAACGTACCCTCCGGGGTCAGTTTATTCGTCCGGCCCGTAGCAACGGAGAACGTTCGTATGAGCTCCCCGCCTTCGAAGAAGGCAAGTTTGTTCGTCTTCTTATTGATGACAATGAGCTGATCGCTGCTTTCTTTGACGGCGGCACTGCTAACGCCGACAGTCGGCAGCAACGTCCATATCAGCATCCCAATAATCATAACGATTCCAGTCTTCCATAGATGTGATTTCAGAACAAGACAACCTCCCATTCGTATATTGTTGATGACTCAATATATGAATGGGACAATTAGAGGAAGCACACTTTCATTGCAGATTTTATTGTAACTTAAGATTGTTAGGTAACGTTAATCGTTCAATGAAAAAACCGCTGCGATAAGTCATTGTTACATGACTCATCGCAGCGGCTCTCTCCTGTCCTTCCTAACGCTCGGTTAGAACGTAGGCAGATTATCTAAGTTGTTATCGGTTCGTCCATCCGGATCGGAACGAAGATGCTCATCGCCGTCACGTCCGCGAAATACGTTCAAATGCTCGATTTCGTTATTTTTCACCATTGCTTGCGCAGTCTTGTAATCAACAACACGACCAGACGACAGCTTGAGATCGACGATATCGCCATCTCCATTCTTACGAACGGCTACGACCTGCTCGATGTTCGAATTCATTGTCATTGTTAATCCCTCCCTACCCATAGATTGAGCATTTGAAGCAAAACTATACACAAAAAATCTCGGCTCCCCTTAGGGAACCGAGATCCATTCATCGCAATCCCGATCACGATAACAATCTGCGAACTTACTCGCCGGACATCGTGCTGTCCTTCAGCATCACGTCATGCGCGCCGCCTTCAACAAGGCTTGTCGCCGACACCAGCGTAATGCGTGCGGTTTGCTGCAGCTGTTCGATCGAGAGGGAGCCGCAGTTGCACATGGTTGATTTGATTTTGCTAATTGTCTTATCGAGGTTTTCTTTGAGCGAACCAGCGTACGGCACGTACGAGTCAACCCCTTCCTCGAAGACGAGCGACTGCTTGCCGCCCGTATCGTACCGCTGCCAGTTGCGGGCGCGATTCGAGCCTTCGCCCCAGAACTCCTTCACGAAGTTGTTGCCGACCTTCAGCTTCTTCGTTGGGCTCTCATCGAAACGTGCGAAGTAGCGGCCCATCATGACGAAATCAGCGCCCATCGCAAGCGCGAGCGTAATATGGTAGTCGTGAACGATACCGCCGTCGGAGCAGATCGGTACGTAGATGCCTGTCTCTTCGAAATATTGCTGGCGTGCTTCCGCAACCTCGATCACAGCCGAAGCCTGGCCGCGGCCAATGCCTTTCTGCTCGCGCGTAATGCAGATCGAGCCGCCGCCGATTCCGACCTTGACGAAGTCCGCACCCGCTTCAACGAGGTAGAGGAAGCCTTCACGGTCTACAACGTTACCGGCACCGATCTTCACGTTGAAGTTTTCTTTGACCCACTTGACCGTGTCGTACTGCCATTCCGAATAACCGTCCGACGAGTCGATTACGAGGATGTCGACGCCAGCGTCAACCAGTGCCGGCACGCGCTCCATGTAGTCTTTCGTATTGATGCCTGCGCCAACGATGTAACGCTTGTTCGCATCAAGAAGACCCAGCGGATTTTCTTTATCTGCATCATAGTCCTTGCGGAAAACGAGGTGCTGCAGATTCTGATTCTCATCCACGATCGGAAGACAGTTGAGCTTCTTGTCCCAGATGAGATTGTTCGCCTCGGGCAGCGACATACCGGATACGCCATAAATAAGCGACGAGAATGGCGTCATGAACTCACCGATTGGCTTGTCCAGCGAATCACGGCTGATCCGATAGTCACGGCTTGTAACGATGCCAAGCAGCTTGCCGCTCGACGTACCGTCCTCTGTAATGGCAACCGTCGAGTGACCGTTCTCTTCCTTCAAGCGAAGCACATCGCGAAGCGTTTGTTCCGGCTTCAGGTTCGAGCGGCTTACCACGAAGCCCGCTTTATATTCCTTCACCTTGCGTACCATGGCGGCTTGATCTTCAATCGACTGCGAGCCGAAAATAAAAGAAATACCGCCGCATCTTGCGAGCGCAGTCGCCATGTTGTGATCGGAGACAGACTGCATGACCGCAGATGTGAACGGTATATTCATCATAATGTCAGGCTGCTCGCCCTTCTTGAATTTAGAGACAGGTGTTTTCAGCGACACGTTGTCCGGTGTACAAGTCTTGCTCGTCAGATTCGGGATGAGCAGAAACTCGCTGAATGTGCGGGATGGTTCCATATAATAGTGCGCCAATGCTCTCAACTCCTTTATCATTATTTAAATTAGAAGAAAACCTCTATCGAAGCCATCCGTAATGAGCGACTGCGAATAGAGGCAAGTTAATCCGTGCGAATTACAATTGAACTTATCTGTACAGCGTAAACATTTTTAATAAGATAACAGATCGAAAGCAGCACTGTCAATCAGGAGTGTACATCTATCCAGAACCGTAACACCACGTTACCATCTTCTTCGATGAAGCTGACATCCTGTGATCCGCCATTACGAAGAATCGTTCTCGCAGATGCCGTATTGCGCTCATCGCACACCACAAGCACCCGTTCGATGCCTAGCGACTTCGTCTTCTCCAGCGCCAGCTTGAGCAGCATTGCTGCATGGCCTCGTCTGCGTTCGGACGGACGTATGCCATACCCGATATGACCGCCGCATTGTAGCAGCTTTTCTGACAATCGATGTCTAATATTCACAGCGCCAATTACTTTATTCTGATGATCGACAAGCCAATACGTTGAATCCGGCACCCTGTTCTCTGGTAAATTCTCGTCTTTCTCGTTATCCAATAAGAACTGTACCATTTCCTCAAAATTAGAAGGATCCTTGCTTATAACCCAAGGCACCATATTCTCGCCGCTGTCGATCCATTCTTGATAGAAATCCAGATACTCTTCTCGGAGAAGAACGGTTGGTTTTACCAATTGCACCTGTCCGCGCATCGGCCTCATTCCCTTTTTATTAATAATACTCCACGTCCCTCTGCTCTTCATCTGCCATCGCCTGAACGTCCTCGGCCGTAATCGTTATGATCGGATATCCATCTTCGGCATGCCGTTTCACTGCTTTCTGTTTCATATATCTTGGGCTCGCTTCTCCCGCATCCTCATCATAGAACAGCAGCATGCCGTCTGTACGGCGGAGCAGCAGGTCGTCGCGCGCTGTAAGCTGCCATACCCCTTGATAAGGCTGTTTGCTCACAAAATCATAATAATCGACTTGATGCAGGATACCGCGGTAATAGTCCTGTTTTCCTTCGTTCCACTTCTCTTCTGGATTCGTATAAGCGGCAAGTATAGACAGCTTCAGCTGCGGATAAGTCTTCTTCAAGCTTATCGCAACCTCGCATGCCCATAGATCGACACCGTATTGACCAGGCGTTACGATCCATTCCAGACCTTCTTCGATAAGCGGCACTAACCGCGATTCGATTGCTTTGCGTATGTAAGGGATCCCCTTATGCTTCTGATCGTAAATGCCGAGCTCGTGTGCACGATAGCCGGTGACGAGTAAACTTTTCATCCGTTTGATAATCTCCTTGTTGCGACATGACACGATTGTAACGCCGCATCAACAACGCTGTCCATGCCTAAATCCTTGTCTGTGCAAAATGAAAAGGCTGCATAAGCAGATCGCCTGTGCAGCCTCATAACGCTTGATGCATCATTAACCGGTTGAAGGCTTGTTCGGAAGCTGGCCTTTCTGGTTGCGGTTCGTTTCGGTCGCTGCAGCTTGATTATCTTCAGCTTGTCGACTTACAGCCTCGAATGCCTGCTGCTGCCCGCGAAACGTCTTGTTTTTGTTTCGACTCATCGTTCGATCCCTCCTTCGCCTTCGGATGAAATCGTCTCAAGCGAAATTTAGGATGTCCAATTACTCGACCTCTATCCCCTTCGTCTCCTTGCCAAGAACCAGCACGGCTGCGGCACCGATTAGAATGGTGACGAAGAAGATGGAGAATATCGCAGAAATCGGTGTGTTCCGACCGACTAATGCGCCAACAAGATATGGTCCAATCACTCCGCCTATTCGTCCGAACGAGGCGGCAAGACCAACGCCCGTCGATCGGATTGGCGTCGGATACAGCTCAGGCGTATAAGCATACATAGCACCCCACGCGCCGAGATTGAAGAACGATAAACCGATACCCGCACCGATAAGTACCGCTGTCGTCGTCGCACTCCCGAACACGATTGCACACACCGCTGTAAGGATCAAATACGCAATGAGCACGAATTTGCGACCCGCACGTTCGATGAGATAAGCAGCCGTGAAGTAACCGGGCAGCTGAGCGAGCGTCATAATGAGTACATATTCAAAGCTGCGAACGAGGCTGAAGCCCTTCATGACCATTACTGTCGGCAGCCACAAGAACATGCCGTAATAAGACAAGACGACAGTAAACCAGAGCACCCACAGCATAATGGTAGACCGCCGATGGGAGCTGCGCCAGATCGAAGCAACACGTGCTCCGTAAGACAGCGACTGATTTCCTTTCGTTGTGAATCGTACAGGATCATGGATGGCCCGCCTTAGATGCAACGCATATATGACAGGAACGAGACCGATCGCGAAGCCGATGCGCCAGCCGTAATCTGGAATGATGAAGTAGGCAATAAGCGCAGACAATATCCAGCCGCCTGCCCAGAAGCTCTCCAGCAGCACAACAGCTTTGCCACGCGATTCCGGCGGTACCGACTCAGAGACTAGTGTCGAAGCAACTGGCAGCTCACCGCCAAGACCAAATCCAGCCGCGAACCGCAGCACCATTAATACTGCGAAGCTGCCGGCCAAAGCCGATAGACCGCTCGCAACGGAGAAAATAACGAGTGTCCATAGCAGAATCGCCTTTCTTCCGTAACGGTCCGCCAACATGCCGGCAGCGGCTGCACCTGCTGCCATCCCGATTGAATTGGTAGCTGTAAGCAGCCCGATCTGGTGGGGACCAAGCCCCCATTCGACACTTAACGCAGCGACGATAAAGGAGAGCATGCCGACATCCATGGCATCAAACAGCCAGCTTAGCCCGGCGCTTAGCAGCAGCTTGCGTTGATGACGTTCACGGCTTGCTCCTGATTGGTATAGGATCGAATTGTTCATATCGTTACGATTCCCCGTTGATTACATTATCATGAGCGGCGGCTCGCATCAGTGCTCACTAACGTCAACCGAGTCGCCAGCGACGTTCCAACGATGAGCGTACTTCACAAGCCGCGGGTGCATCTGAGCAGCCGATGGCCCCGAAGTAAGCAGCAGCCTGATGCGGGTAATCCAGGGCTCAAACGAATCATAGCTGGCGAACATGCTCGCTGTTTCAGGCGACAAGAGCAGAAACAGCGGCTTGCCATAGGTTTCGGTCAAATGGCGAAGGGCGCTGTCGATCGGCGTGTACTTCTTACGCTTTCCTTCCAACCCTTCGATAACGACCCCTGTATCATCGATCGACCGACGCCAGTCATGCAGCATATCCAGCCTTTTATAATAAGGCCGCACAGCATCCTTCGACATCCGCTTGGCTGTTGATTCATGCAGAGGATACAGCACGAGCTTCTTGAACGACATGCTGTGCATTAGTTCAGCCGCTTGATCCAGCTCCTCTTCCGATGCATGCTCAAACGTATCGTAATAGACCAATATGCCTTTGCGTGAATCCTCCGGCGGCTCATAGCCGTACGGCACTTGAATGTTGTTTTGTGCCAAACACATTCCTCCTGACTACAGCGATTGTAGAAACCGTTCGATTCGTGCCAGCGCTTCTTCAATCATGGTGATCGACGTCGCGTAGGAGCAGCGAATAAACCCTTCTCCACCTTGCCCGAATACATTGCCCGGTACCGTGACGACCTTTTGCTCTACCAGCAAACGCTCAGCGAACTGCTCAGATGTAAGCCCCGTTCCTGCAATTGAAGGGAATGCATAGAACGAGCCGTATGGCACATGGCATGGAAGACCGATTCGTCGGAAGCCATCGACAATAAGTTGGCGGCGGGTATTGTAGCTTTCCACCATCCGGTCTTTCTCAGGCAGGCCAATTCGCAGCGACTCGAGTGCAGCGATCTGACCAAGAATCGGAGCGCACATAATTGTGTACTGATGGATTTTGAGCATAGCAGCGATTAGCGGTTGGGGGCCGCATGCATAACCGACACGCCAGCCTGTCATTGCAAACGCCTTGGAGAAACCATTGATCAACAGCGTTCGTTCCTTCATGCCTGGAATAGCGGCAAGGCTCACATGCTTCGTGCCATAGGTGAGTTCAGCATAGATTTCGTCAGACAGGACGACGAGATCGTGTTCTTCCGCAACCTCTGCGATCGGCAGCCAATCCTCATAGGTCATAATGCTGCCTGTCGGATTGTTCGGATAGGAGACGATCAGCACCTTCGATTTCGGTGTAATCCTGCTGCGCAGCGCTTCTGCCGTCAGCTTGAATCCGTTGGATGCGTCCGTCGGCACTTCAACTGTCTTGGCGCGGCCAATCTCGCCAATCGGCGAATACGAAATATAGCATGGCACCGGAACAAGAATCTCATCATCCGGCTCAATGAGCGCACGCAGCGCCAGATCGATCGCCTCGCTGCTGCCTACCGTTACGAGCACTTCGTCTGAAGAATCATACTCGACATTCCAAGACGTATGAACATAATCTGCAATAGCGCGGCGAAGCTCCGGCATGCCTGCGTTTGACGTATAAGAAGTTTTTCCTTGCTGCAGCGCGATCATGCAAGCGTCGCGTACAGGCTGCGGCGTTACGAAGTCCGGCTCGCCTATTCCGAGCGATACGATCCCTTCCTGACCTGCTGCTAGATCAAAAAACTTGCGAATGCCCGATGGCTTCATCTCCCGTACGAGCGCCGCCAGCCGGCCCTCGATTGATTTGGATTTGGTTAAAGTTAACGATTGACTTAGCATTGGCGGTTTTCTCCTCACATCAGGATCTTTGAACGGCGTTTCAAAGTCACTCAGCTGTACATCAGGATCTTTGAACGGCGTTCAAAGTCACACATCAAAAATAAAAACAAAAAAGACCCGTCCCTAATAAGGGACGAGTCTGAATACCCGTGTTACCACCCTAGTTCCGCTGCCGCGAAGGCAACGACACTCGATCACGCATCTATCAATGCGCTTCCTTCTAACGCTGGAATAGCGGCATGGCTTTTCAGCCCGCTTCTCGGAGATAGCTTTCGGTTAGCGCCTGAACGTTGGTTTTCAGCATCCCAACTCTCTGTTGATCAGTCGAATAACGTACTCATTCTCGTCATTGAATTTATTGTTCGCGAAATATGAAATTACTCGTAATTATACACCTGTCATTCCAAATTGCAACGATTAAGTTTAAAGCTTTGTCCCAAATGATCGAACAAGTCCAAATTTAATGGCATGAAACAACAGGAGCTGCCGCCAGCAATCACCTCAAATAATGGATCTACTTCTGCAGATGAGTGACGACTTCAACCGTCCGCGTTGACGCGTTCCAGCTGACCGAAATGCCAAGCAAATCCCCGATATCCTTGACCGGCACATACAGAGATCCATTCAATGTCACAGGGGCGAAGGACAGCTCTTGCTGACCGCCTCCGACGAGGGCATAAGCTTTACCTTCGGTTATCGTAAACACCCGTCCCTCGTACGTTACAGTGGATGACTTAGTTTTGTTATCATAGGCAACCTTAGCGCCTAATGTCTCGGTCAGAAATCGAAGCGGCACGAACATCCGATTGGCTGCCGTCATCATGCTCGGATTGAACGCCCGAAGCTCTCCGTTCACCGACAGCTTCGCGGATGCCTTGATATATCCGTCTGTCGCAGCTTCCGAATCTGCAATCGGCTGCGTCAGCTCCGATGGCAGGGTGAATGCATACAGCTTATTCTCCGCTTGAACGATCAATGTGCTGCCAATCGTCTGGAAAGGGCCAAAATGGCGGGCACCTGTTTCATATCGGAACACTGCCTTGCCCGTCTTTACATTGTAGGCTAGGACAGAACCGTCTGTCTGCCCGATATACATGCCTGAATGAATCAGATCTAGACGGCTGATCGGATTGTCAACGCCATGATACGCAACATATGAGTTGTCCAGCTGCTTGATCGCGAACATTCCTTGGAAAATCGCATTTTGGAAAAAGAGCTTACCGTTATACGGTCCTGCAATCCAACTGCCATTCGTTGAAATATAAGCGGGCTTGGAAGTCAACGGATCCGCCTGCAACCCATATCGATAGATACCGCTGCCGCCAGCACCGACATATAAACTATCGCCGTCGATAAGCAGTTGATTGGAACGAGGAACATAAGCACCTGAAATTGACTGCGGCGAAGGGTACGTCTTGGATTCAATGACCTCGCCGGTTTCAATGGATACGACATCCAGCTTGGCGATTGAAGTCTCGGTCTCATCAATGTTCGGCCATTGGTCCTCGTAATATAGGCGATCACCATCTGCTCCCAACAGATCCGAATGGCTCCCAGCAAGCCTCCACAGTGTCTTACCCGTCTTCGGATCAATTGCATACGTTGTACCGACCATAATTGCGCCTGATTCAGTCGTATACATGAGCAGTTTGCCATTCACAAGCTTCGGTACAGTCGTATAATAAAAATCATCATTCCGCCACTTCAGCTTCCCGCTTGATAACTGAATCGCAGCTACTGTGTTGGAGCTCAGTACATACAGCACACCCTCTGTTTCTGAGACAGAGATTTCATTAATCGGCTGAGATACAGTCCCCTTCGCATCCGTTAGCTGAAATAGCTTGGTGCCTTTCCCCGTCTTCGCATCAACCCGATACACGACGCCACCTTCATCGAATGTATAAACATTATTGCCATATGCTGCGATCGAGTTGACTTGCAGCTTCTTGCCGAATGACCATAACTTCTTCCCACTCGAGGCGTTGGTCGCATGAAGGACACCTGCCTTCACATAGAACACATTTCCGCCCGCAGCTTCAACATCCGGCCAGTTGAATGCACCTGAAGCTGGCAGCCCAAGCTCCGCCGACCAGAGCGGAGTCGCAAGCGGTATGCTCTTCTTGCTGCTAATCGACGTGTACGAATAACTGGCGTTAACGCCCACGCTGCCCTGTGCGGATACCGATTCGCTTAACCACCCTGAGATCGCCAATCCGATTGCCAAGCACCCTGCTGTCCATGAAGTCCATTTGATAGACATGAATTGCAGCCTCCATTTCCATTAACATCCCAAAAGTCTATCCACTGTCATCATAGACTGACGGATGCGGAAGAAAGTTGCATCGTCTATGGAAATTAGCTGCTGGATGAATCGCTCGGTTGTTGGCCGCGAGTAACCTTCAACCCCTTCAGCAGAGGAGGTGTCACAAGCGTCGTTATAATGACCAATACGATGACCGCTGTAAAATAGCGCTGCGGCAGCATCTCCGACTCCAGTCCTGACGCCGCGATGATAAGCGCAACCTCTCCGCGCGAAACCATTCCCGCTCCGATCATTAACGATGACCGGCTGCCGAACCCGGTCAGCCTTGCACCCAATGCGCCGCCTACGAGCTTGGCTGCGACCGCCACTACCGTCAGCACGAGCAGAAAACCAAGCTGGCTGCCGATGCCATCGAAGCTGACACTTAAGCCAATGCTGACGAAGAACACCGGGACGAAGAGACTGTATGCGATCGGGCTCGCCTTGTGCTCGACCTCTTCTCTGAATTTCGTCTGGGAGATTGCAATTCCGGCAGCGAAGGCACCGATAATGCCTGCAACCGCCATCTCTTCTGCGAAATAAGCATAGCCGCACACCAGCACAATGGCTCCGCTAATGACAGGTTCGCTCACACGTAGAGACGCGAACCATTTCATAATTTGCGGTACTACGAAGATACTCACGATTAGGATAAGAAGGAAGAAAAGTCCGTTTTTCAATGCGATTTCACCAATCGCCCCGCCTCCACCTGTTCCGAGGATGCTCATCATAACGGCCAGCAGCATCACAACAATGACGTCATCCACGACTGCTGCGCCTAGGATGGTCGTACCTTCACGGCTTTGCAGTGCATCCATTTCTTTAAGCGTCTGTACGGAAATGCTGACCGATGTTGCACATAACAGCAGTCCAACGAACAGCGCTTGACTGTTGGTTAATCCGAACGCCAAGGAGACGAAATAGCCACCAACTAATGGAGCAGCGATTCCTCCTATGGCTACTGCAAGCGATGAACGCCAATTGCGCTTCAGTTGATCGAGGTCCGTTTCCAGTCCAGCGATGAACATGAGCAGCAGAACGCCGATCTCGGACATTTCATGCAGGAATGGCTCTGCTTCAATCCAATGCAGCACAGCCGGTCCTAAGATAATCCCAACAATGAGCTTGCCAAGCACGGAAGGCTGACCGAGCCTGACCGATAGATCACCTGCGATTTTGGTTGATGCGATAATGATGAGAAGTGTTAATAAAATTGACATCAAATTACTCCTTTCCTGCCTCTAGATCTATAAAATAAACAAAAAAGAGCCTGTAAATACAGGCTCCCTCTTGTAGACAGAGAGATCCCGTAATTGACAGACTCCACCGGTGATTACGTATAGAATTACATTGATTATACCTTAGGATACACCGTATAGGCAATCACAATCAACAAGATATGCGAGGTAATGTTACACGTATGTCCTGTGATTCAAGTTATACCTTCGCAATTTCTCCAATCCACTTATACACCGTATTCAACGCTTCCTGCTGGGAGTGGCGGCGCATCGTATACCGGTATGTATGCCGTTCATCGTACAGCTTCGATACCTCAGCCGCTAGAGAATCGGCAGTGAGCTCCTCCTCCTCGAGCACCTCTGCATAGCCAGCCCCCTTGAACGATGCTGCATTCAGCAGCTGATCTCCTCGACTCTGCTTCTTCGAGAGCGGAATCAGCAGCATTGGCAGCTGAAGCGATAGAAACTCATAGATCGAGTTCGATCCAGCACGCGTAACAACGATTTCTGTCATGGCCAGCACATCGGGCAGCTGCTCCTGCATGTACTCATACTGCCGATAAGACGGATGATGAATAGAGCTATCCAAGCCGCCTTTTCCGCACAAATGAACAACATAGAACCTCCGGGTCAGCTCAGGCAGCGCCGATCGAACGGCAGCATTAATCGCACGTGCACCTAGGCTGCCGCCCATGATGAGAAGCACCGGCTTCGACGCGTTTAATTCGCAGAATGCACGCCCACGCTGGGCATCCCCCTGTCGAATCTCTTCCCGAATCACCGCACCAACATGTCTTACTTCTGTTCCGCTGGCTTTAATATACTGCGATGTTTCAGGAAACGTCGTACAAATTCCTGTTGCGAACGGCATTGCGATTCGATTCGCCAGACCGGGAGTCAGATCCGACTCATGAATCAGAATCGGCGTCTTGTTCAGCCTTGCGCCAAGAACAACAGGCACAGAGACGAAGCCGCCCTTGGAGAATACGACATTCGGCTTCAGCTTGCGAATAAGCCGATAGGCCTGCATCACACCTTGCACTACCTTGAACGGATCCTTCAAATTACGCCAATCCATATAGCGGCGAAGCTTGCCCGTTGCGATCGGATGGTACGTGACACCCTCCAGCGGCTCAATCAATCGCCTCTCGATGCCATGAACAGAACCGATATAATCAACCTTCCAGCCATCTGTAATAAACTTCGGAATAAGCGCGAGATTAACCGTTACATGCCCGGCGGAGCCCCCGCCTGTGAACAAGATCGATTTCATACCCGTCTCCTCCTCGGTCAGTCGTCTTATTCGACGTCTACCCCTGCTTCAAGCTCTTCTTGGCAAAATTGCGCAAACGCCGCAAGCTCTTCGTCTTCCAGATCAATCTCCAAATACCGATCCGTCGAGCGCTCGCGCAGCTCGTACTTCACAATGCGTGAGCCGCTGTCCGCTAGGTTGTAGATAACGCGGGCATAAACACCATTCTCGCTATACAGCTCATCATCGTCGGGCACATCGAGATCGAGAATAAATTCGTATCGTTTACCGTCCAGAATACCGAACGGGTCTTTAACAAGCTCTACGCTGTATTCCGTAATGTTTAGCATGGTGCCATCCTCTCTGTATTCGACGGTAAAAACCGCATAATCTGATTCCGAACATATTCATCCTCCAGCTGTTCACCGAAGATCGTGACGGTGCCGCTGTCACTGCTCGTACGAATAAGCCGACCGATTCCCTGCCGCATCCGCAGCAGCATGTACGGCATATCCACCTCTCGGAACGCATCCTTCGCGTCCTTCCGCTTCGCATCGAATACAGGATCATGCGGCGGGAACGGAAGCGACCAGATGAGCACATGCGACAGGGACGGACCAGGAATATCAAGCCCTTCCCACAGCGTTACCGCGCATAGAATGCTGCGCTCATCCCGCTGGAACTCGGAGATGAGGTGGCTGATTTCAGCCGATCCTTCATATAAGAACCGATAGCTGCTCGACTCTGGATAGCGAGTGAGTTCAGCTTGGAACTGGTGCAGCTCCTCGAAGGATGGGAACAACAGCAGAGAGCCGCCTGCAGCCTCTGCTATGCTGCGCAGTACATGACCTATTTTCGCAGCGGAAGGAGTAGAGGGCTCAGGGTAAAGCACAGCCTTCATCTGTTCCTCGTAATTGTAAGGAGATGCCACAGAAAAGGACAAATAGTCGCTAATGCCAAGGCTGGATGCTACATAGTCGAACGAGCCGTCAACCGACAGCGTTGCAGACGAGAACACAACCGGCATCCGCTTGCCGAATACCATCTCCGCGAGAATCTCCTTCACCTTGCGCGGCATAATGACGAGCGTGATGCCGTCCGCACCGTCATCCGTCACCCACGAGATGAGACCTTCCGGACGCTTGAACAGCGACAACGCGTAACCGATCATCTCCAGATGCTCCTCGACAATCTTCAGCTGGTAATCATCGATCGTGAACAGGCCGCTCTCGAACACCAGCTCCTCCTCGATCGTGCCAAGCAGACTGCTGAATCGGTTAAACTCGCGTAACAGCGGCTCATTCAATATAACCTCACGTCGATTCGAAGCCGGCACTTGGACGCTGTGCTTCGCCAGCAGCTCGAACAAGGTCTCGCTCGATGCAATTGCATCCTCGACCGCATACGCGAGCGACTCTCTCACTTCGCCTTCCAGAAGGCGCGTTATTATGCTCTCGAACAACGAATGCTTCAGCTTGTAGGTGAGTGCACTTTGTGCCGCGGTCTCTAGCAGATGGCCTTCGTCGAATACGACCGAGCTATGCTCCGGCAGCAGCGGCAGCTGACCCTCCCGCTTCCGCGCTTCATACGTCCATACATGCTCCATGTAGAAATCATGCGAGCAAATAATAATATCTGCCGCTTTGCGATAATGCTCGCGTGACAGCGTCTGCCCGCAGCGGTGACGTTGATTGCATACGAGGCAGTCCTGGAACACATCCCAGCCGATTCGTCTCCACTCGTCGTCGGACAGCTCCGGGTAATCCTTACGATTGCCATACGGATGGAACGCCTGCATCGTATCCGGCCGATGGACGAACGACGGCAGTCCGCTGTGGATCGTGTCGTAGATCTCAGACGCCATTACATCCGCACGTACCTCATCCAGCTTGTTCAAGCAAATATATTGATCCGGCGATTTGCCGAGACGCGCATCAATCGTCAGCTCCAGATGACGGGCCAGCTTTGCAATGTCGCCTTCTGGCTTCACCAGCTGCTCAATCAATGACTCATCCGCACAAGCAATAATAGCTGGCTTGCGTGTATAGCGTGCATAACAGATTGCATAGAGCAGATAGACAAGCGTTTTGCCAGTACCAACACCAGCCTCTGCAAAAATCGTTTTCTTCTCGTTGTACGCTCGCTCCAGCTGAAACGCCATGTAGATCTGCTCGTCGCGCACCTCGAAGCCGGCCTCCGGCAGCACCTCATAGAAGACGTCGGCGATCCAATCGCTCGCCTGCTGCATAAACGGAGTGCCCGGGTCAAATTCAAACGGATATTTAGCCAATTACGTCTGTGCCTCCACATTCATCAATGAACTCCATCGTTCCATTATACCGCAAAATAGCCTTATTTCACCCTCTATTTATGTATGCCATTTCATCCTCGTTTAAACGCAATAAAGGCTGCGGAGATCCGCAGCCTTGTGCTTGCTTCATTTAATATGGATATTGGTTCGGCGCATACGGCACTCTTGGCTGCTGCCATTGCGTTTGCTGTACGTGTTGTGCCGGGTTAACTGCCGTTTGTGCTGGCAGCTGTGTTGGCAGTTGGTCGTCGCGTTCCATGTACGTTTTGTGGCAGTACATATGCGATATGCGCGGTATGACAACCGTTTCTCCCTGCCTTAATTGGCTCGGATTGCTCAGATGCGGGTTGGCTTCCTCAAGAATCGGATAAGGCATGTTATAAGCGTGTGCAACCTGTTGGAGCGTCTGTCCTTGTGTGGCTTGATGTTGGGCGAACGTACCATCATTCCGATCCTCTCCTGCCTCTTCGCCCTCACGGAAGAATGGGAAGAAGAACGGCGAGAAGAAGAAAAATGGGAACAACGTACGTCTTGGGAAAAATGGATGCGGAAACGGACGGAATGGCGGGCGTCCGAAGCCGCCGCCAAACTGAGTAAAGCCACGATTCATTGCATTACCTCCCGGTGCAATAGTCATACGTCTACACTGTATGTCGCTTGAACCGGATTTGCGCCTAACAATCTTAATAATTAATGTTGCGCTTTCTACTGCAGCTGCTGAAAGCGTTCGAACAGGAAAAATCCTGAATCGGCGTGTCCTATATAGGTGTAACCCGCCGAACGGTAGAATTGGTTCAGCTGTGGAATCGAATCGTTGCAATCCAAGCGAATGCAATCTTTGCCGTCGAACTGAATGCTAGTATGAACCCATTGGAGCATCGCATAGCCGAGCTTCCTGCCTCCGTATTCCCGGTTAATGGCTAAACGGTGCAGATAAACTGCGCGCTCATGCCCCTCTTCACCCCACAGATTGATGTCCCATGCACTTGGACGGCGGAGCAAGGTAACGATGCCTGCGAGCGTCCTGCCATCCTTGAACAAATAGACATCGCCTCTGCGGGCGGACTCCACCGTATTGTGGTGATCTTCTCCCCGCAGCAGTGCACCCCACTGCGTTGAGCCTTTGCTGTTAAGCCACTGTGCGGTTTGCACCAGCAGATCCATAATGGCTGGCGTGTCCTCTTCTGTCGACTGCACGACGTTGATCTGATCGATGACATGCGGATTCAGAATATGGGCTGCATGTATAGTTTGGGCATTATGGTCGACATTCATGACTGGCCGTACCTCCTCATTGCTCTCTTCGAATTTCTAGTTATGACCCCGTTCAGATCGGCTTCATTAATGAATAAGCGCGGTCTTCTGGCGATATGCTGTCGATCTTAACACCTTCGATGGATTCGATATAGACGCAAACGCTCGGAAACAGCTTCGGCTTGCCTGTCAGAAAACGGCGGCTGTTCGCGTTATGTTCTTCGATCAGCATTTCACAGATGACTCGTGCGCTTCGGGCGCCATTGCGAAGATAGCCGCGAACTCGGCTTTGCAGCGCATAATCCAGTTCGATCAGCGGCGGCTCTTCTTCCTCCGCCTCCGCTTCTGATTCCTCCTGCCATGCGAATAAATCATACGATTGCGAACTGTCCACAACGGTCGTCTTCTCTGGCTTGAACGCTGGCTCTGATTGTGTCTTCGCTTCGCTGCGCCTCCATGCTGCAGTCTGCTCTGCCGCACGGATGGACCGCAGCTTACGCACCTGCTTGTCCAACAGAGGAAGCTTCAGCCGCACATGATCCGCGACATCTGCAGGCAGCTCTGCAACCTGAAGCAGCTCAGGATCGGATACCCAACCTGTTGACAGCTTCATTAACAGCTCGTCGAGCTCATAGTCAATCGCGTCGAACCCCTTCTTAATCGCATTTACGACAGCTGCATCAATGGCGAGATGCTCCTTCAGGTGATCGATACCGAAAAACTTGCGTTCACCCGTCGTCTTATGCTTCACCTGATGCTGATACCGAAGAGGACGACCGCACTCGCACCGCAGATCGGGTGATACTTTTCCCGCGTCGATATACCCCGTATAGATCCACTCATCTAGCAGCCGTTCAATCTGCTCTACGTCGGTTCCCTCTGGAATCGCGTATCCTTTCTGTCTGGCCATCTCATTGGCGAATACCGTTCTTCTGCCCCGAGACAGCACCTCCGTCAAATATTGCTGCTGCTCCTCGCTTAGTCTGCTCAGCAGTTCATCTCGTTCTCCAATCTCTAATATCATGTCAATTCACCTCATCCATGACGTGATTTCCATCTTATTCGCTGTCCCGAGTATACCGCACATGGTTGGTTTGTTGGAACTAAATAAAAAAAACACCCTATCCTGGATCAGGATAGGGATGGTCAGTTGTGAAGATTTAACTGCGGCGTGCTGCCGGTTGAACCGATGCTGTTGTTGTATCGCCATGCTTAGCCGTTTCAGTGGACTTCTCCTCATGCGGCTTCACTTTCTTGAGGAAGAAGGCAAGCACAAGAGCGGCAACTGTGAACCAAGTAGCGACAATGAACGAGTGGTTGATGCCTTCGATCATCGCTTGGAATTGAAGCGGCTGCATCGCCTGCTCGTCCTGCGGGTTCGTACCCGTGCTGACGATCAGCTCCTTCACAACCTCTTTTGTTTTGTTCGTCATAATCGTAACGAGCAGAGCCGCACCAAGTGCGCCAGCAACGTTACGCAGCGTTTGCTGCATCGCCGAACCGTGCGCATTCAGGCGCTGCGGCAGCTGGTTCATACCCGCTGTTTGGATTGGCATCATAAGAAGCGACATACCGAACATACGGAACGAATAAATCGTGACAAGAGCTGTATACGTCGTTTCCGATGTCAGACCGCTAAGCATATAGGTCGTGCCAACCGTAATCAACAGTCCGACAACCGCAAGCCAGCGGGCACCAATTTTATCGAAGATGATCCCGGTAATCGGCGACATAATCCCCATCAGAATCGCACCTGGCAGAAGGAGCAGACCCGATTCAAGCGGCGTAAAGCCGCGAATATTTTGCAGATAGAGCGGCAGAAGGATCATGCCGGAGTACATGGCCATCGTAACGATCACGTTGATAACCGTCGTTAGCGAGTACATGCTGTATTTGAATACACGCAGTTCAAGAATCGGTCTGTCAACGACCAGCTCACGCCAAACGAATAAAATAAGCGCAACTGCGCCAACGATCAGCGAAGTGAGTACGGTGCTGTTGTTCCAGCCGTCCGAGCCTGCATCGGAGAAGCCATACAGAATACCACCGAAGCCAATTGTCGACAATACAACAGCGGTATAGTCGAGTTTGGATATTGCATTACGCGTAACGTTCTTCATTGCAATTGCACCATAGATCAATGCAAATACAGTGATTGGCAGCAGAATATAGAACAGGACGCGCCATGAATAGTGTTCAACGATCCAGCCAGACAGCGTAGGACCAACTGCTGGGGCGAAGATCATGGCTAGACCCATCATACCCATGGCTTTACCACGTTCTTCCACCGGGAAGATCGTCAGAATGACAATCGACATGAGCGGCATCAGAATACCAGCACCAGCCGCTTGGATCAGACGACCTGTAAGCAATACTGGGAAATTATAAGCAAAGGCGCTGACAATTGTACCGAGTGTAAACAATCCGACAGCAACGATAAACAGCTTTCTAGTCGTAAAACGTTCGATCAGATAAGCGCTGATCGGAATAAGTACACCGTTAACAAGCATGTAGCCGGTAATAAGCCACTGTACCGTGTTCTCCGAAATATCCAGATCCTTCATGATGCTTGGCAGCGCGATGTTAAGCAATGTCTGTGCTAAGAGCGCTACGAACGCTGCAATAAGCAGCGATGCGACGATAGGACCCCTTTTTAAATTAGATGCTGCAGTAGTCATGTTATATTTCCTCTCCACCCTGTTGTATTAATTCAATAATATCCCGCTGAATACGGAACATCGTATCATAATCCTCGGCAGGCAGCTTCAGCAGCGGCTTCAGTCGATCTAATCTCATTTCGAGCGCTTTGGTGATCAACTCTTCCCCCTGCGGTGTCAATGTCAGGGATATCGCCCGGCGATCCGTCGCAGGCCGCTCACGCTTCACGAGGTCGGCTTTGACCAGACGATCAATGATGCCGCTTGTCGTGCTGTTGTTGGAATAAATATTATCCGCAAGCTCAGACAAACCCATGCATGGCTTCGTATGAAGCGCCTTAAGCACCATGTATTGGGCGGATGTGACACCCAGCTCTTGCAGCGTTATATTCAAAACTTGATACAGCTCTTTATTCATCTCTCGAAAATTAAGCAATAGTCGCTGCAGCCGCTCCTGATTCTCCACTTCAGAAACTCCTCCCCTCTAAATTTGATTTAGAAAACAAATTATTGCCATACGAACATTTCGCATACGAAGTATTTTACTCAAACTAGAGTAGGCCGTCAATCCGTATTTCGTGCTATACTTTTGCCAGTAGCAGAAGTTTATTGATGTCAAGGAGCGACTTTGATTGGGAAAAATGATAGACAATAGCATGAATTGGCTGCGCTGGCTAATCATTAGCGCTGCTGTCGGGCTGCTGGGAGGGACTTCTTCCGCGCTGTTCCTGTTCGGACTTGAACAGGTGACTTCCGCACGTGAACATTCCCACTGGCTGCTCTGGCTGCTGCCTGTAGGCGGCGCAGCAATCAGCTGGCTGTATTCAGCCTACGGAACCTCCGCTGCCAAAGGCAACAACTTACTTATTGAACAGGCTTACGGCGATCAAACGTATGTCCGCGTCCCGCTCCGCATGGCGCCGCTCGTCCTGATCGGCACATGGACAACCCATCTGCTCGGCGGATCCGCCGGCCGCGAAGGAACGGCTGTTCAACTTGGCGGCAGCTTAGCTGAGCAGTTCGGGGCGAGAATGCAGCTAAATCCGCAGCAGAGGAGCATGCTCCTGCAGTGCGGCATTAGTGCCGGATTCGGCTCCGTGTTTGGAACGCCGCTTGCCGGTGCCGTCTTCGCTGTCGAGCTGCTAGCCGCACACCGCAGCTGGCGAAATCGCTTTATCGCTTTAATACCGTGCTTGATAGCGGGCTGGACTGGCGATTATGTCACTAGCGCTTGGGGAATTGGACATATTCAGTATTCGCTCGGGCAATTGCCTTCATTCTCGCTTCAATTATTGGCGCAGATCGCTGCAGCTTCCATCCTGTTCGGGCTAGCAGCGCTGCTGTTTAGCGAATTGACGCATGTGTTGAAGCAGCGCTTCGCAGCTTGGATTCCGAATGCACCCCTTCGTGCTGCTGCAGGCGGTCTTCTTATTATTGTGCTGGTCTATGCATTCGGAACGCGTGATTACTTGGGACTAAGTCTCCCGCTGCTAGGACGCTCATTCGAGGAGGCTGTTTCACCTGCAGCTTTCGCGCTCAAGACCTTATTTACTTCGATTACGCTAGGAGCAGGTTACCAAGGCGGCGAAGTGACGCCGCTATTCGTCATTGGTTCGACGCTCGGCAGCGCGCTCGCGGGGTTATTCCACATGTCCGTTCCCCTGCTGGCAGGTATCGGTCTCGTAAGTGTATTTAGCGGCGCAGCCAATACGCCATTCGCCTGCTTCATTATGGGCCTTGAGCTGTTCGGCACGGAAGGTTCGCTCTATCTTTTCGTGGGCTGCATCATCAGCTACGCTTGCTCTGGTCACGCTAGAATTTATCGTTCACAGCGGTATGGCTGGGTGAAGGCATCCCTTCCCTGGGTGAAGAAGACAGTCATCCAAGTAGAAGCTGCTGCCAAACGGCAAAACTAACATTTACCACAAATAAAGAAGAGCAAGTCAGCGGGACCAACCGCGGACTTGCTCTTCTTTATTTTTACAGCGGGATACGATACTGCGATCGATTCTCTACAATGTTCTCCCCTTGCTGATAGACCCATTGAAAATGGTACTGCGTTCCTTCATAACCGGTCCGCTTCTTAATATCAGGCGCAATTACATCGTCCAGCCGATCGAGAATCGTCTGCTGCATCGTCCGAAGCCGCTTCTCATTGCTGACCGCAAGCTGCTCAGCCGCCTCTTCAGAAGGCGCCGTCTGCATGAAATAAGCAATTGCGACCTCCTCGTCCGTCAGATCCTCCGGCAGCGGCGAACCTGAACCTCGGAACACCTCTTGTACCGTATTGAGCCAATCGCGGTACAAATCCATCTTCACATCGTATACATGCGGATATTCGCTCATCATCCATCTCTCCTTCAAGCCACACATTCCGGTCGTCATCAGCATAATACGGCCGCGGTCGAAGGATCAACCCTTGATTTTGGCCATTTATCCCTCATGATCATCAGAAGATTCCACATAGCGCTGAAGAGCGAGCATTTTGTTATCCCAGAACCGATCATAATATGCAAGCCATCGCTTCAGTTCTTGGAGCGGCGCAGGCTCCAACCGATAGCGCGTCTCGCGGCCTACCTTCCGTTCGGTCAGCAGCCCGGCATCCGTCAGAATGCGCAAATGTTTGGATACAGCCGTTCGCGACATAGAGAAGTGACTAGAGATAGTCGTTACGGGCAATTCTTCATCGCCTAACATCTCCAGCAGCTTGCGCCGTGAAGGATCAGCAATCGCTTGGAACACGTCTATCGCCGGCTTAGCATTGAGAGTTGGCTTCGCCTGTCCCATCCACGCTTAGTCCTCCTCGATAACGCGAGTGAACTTCTTCATGATGCCATCCCAGCCATGTGCCATATGCTCGCGGACTTGTGTATGCGGCTGATTGAATTCCGTCACTGCATCCGCACGCCATCCGCCATGCGTAAGTGTGAATGCGGTTTTGCCATCTTGTTCGGCGAGCTCGAACGTAAGCGTCCAGTCCTTGCCCCAACGGAATGCTAAGCGATATGGCGGTTCAACTTCCGTTACTTTGCAAGGCGACATGCCGAATTGGCCGGCATTCAGTTCGAATTCATAGCCTATAACGGGCTCGAAGCTGGTAGGCGGCATGAACCACGCAGCAATTCCTTCGGCGGTTGATACGGCTTTCCATACTTTCTCGATCGGGGCGTTCAATACAACGCTGCGTACAACATCAGGAAGCTGCTGCGGGTTATTTGTTTGGCTCATGATACAATCTCCTATTCATTCGTTATTCGATGGCTTTTGTTATCAAAATTATGAAACCTTAAGGTTTCATATCGAATCATATGACACCTTAAGGTTTCATGTCAAGCAGTAAAATATACAGAAAAAAACCGTCCTCCCTACAGGAAGAACGGTTCAGTGATTCCCTATACGCCGATTATCGTCAGCTCCTTCGGAAACGTCGTCAGTGACTGTGCGCCATCATTCGTAATGAGCACATCGTCTTCAATGCGAACGCCTCCGAGATTAGGCACATAGATGCCAGGCTCTACTGTAACCACCATTCCTGGACGCAGCCTATCTGTATTGGCGCCATGCAGCGAAGGATATTCATGAATGTCCAACCCAATCCCATGCCCCAGCCGATGGGTGAACCGTTCTCCGTAACCGTACGATTCAATATGACGTCTCGCCGCAAGATCCGCTTCCAGCATTGGAATACCCGGCTTCAGCGCTTGAATCCCCAGCCTATTCGCCTCTAACACCACCTCATAGATTCGCTTCAATTCATCCGAGATTTCACCGACAGCGAAAGTTCGGGTAATATCCGACACATAGCCATCTGCATAGACGCCCATATCGAACAGAAGCAGCTCCCCTTCGGCGATACGGCGATTGCCAGGCGAACCATGAGGCAGTGCTGAATTCGCACCAGCCAGCACGGTCGTATCGAATGATGGACCTTCTGCACCGATTTTGCGCATCCGGAAATCGATGTCTGCAGCAAGTTCCAGCTCTGTTACGCCTGGCTTCACTAGCGGCAGCGTATCGCGAAGCACCTGTTCAATAAGCTGCACCGCATGCTTGATTCGTTCAACCTCATCTGTCGATTTGACTGCTCGCATGGCAAGCAGTGCATCGTCAATGCCGGACAGTGATGCCTGCGGAAGTACGGACTTCAATCGTTCGAATTGCGATACGGTCACCCGCTCCTTCTCAATCGCAAGCGTACCTACGGCTGAAGTACCCAGCATGCGTGCGAGAATCGCATAAGCGTCGTCCGTATCCCGATGCGATTCAATTCGATCAACGGACGCAGCGGCTTCCGCTCCTGCTCGATCCAGCTCTGGAACGAGGAGCTTCGATGTTCCATCGGCCGTAACGATTAGTGCGAGCAGACGCTCATGCGGATCGCTGCGAAACCCGCTCAAGTAGTACACATGCTTCGGATTCGTAATGATCGCAGCTTGAATCGATTGATCCACCAGTTGAGAGATCAGCTGTTCCAGACGCTCATTCATCACAAACTCACCTTACCTTCTTCTCTTCTATTAGTCCAAAATATAAGCAAGCAGAAGCGCCGCCGTATTCACAATCGCATCCGCATGCGTACGTTCCATTCCGTGTGAAGCGTGAACGCCTGGTCCGATAAGTGCCGCACGAATGTTGTTTCCTCCGCGCAATGCTGCGGAAGCATCCGAGCCGTAGAACGGGTAAATATCAACGGCATAAGGCATTTCTTCCCGTTTCGCCAGCTCGATCAGCTTCGACGTCATGCCATAATCGTACGGTCCTGACGAATCTTTGGCGCAGATGGACACATCCTTTTCTGTCGTGCTCAAATCATCTCCGATGGCCCCCATGTCGACCGCAATCATCTCGGTAATATCAGGTGATACATAGGCACTGCCATGACCAACCTCTTCATAGGTTGAGATGATGATATGTACTGTACGAGATGGCGTACGCCCTTCTCGCTTCAACCATTCGAGCAGACCAAACAGTGCCGCCACGCTGGCCTTGTCGTCCAGATGACGTGATTTGACAAGTCCATTCGGCAGCATCCTTACGCGTGGGTCCCATGAAATGAAATCTCCTGGCGAGATGCCTAGCCGCTCCGTGTCCTCTTTGGATTGAACAAGCTCATCGATTCGTATAGACATATTCGCCTCTTCGCGCTTCCAATCGCGCGCATCCGAATAAACATGAACCGAAGGCTTCGTTGACAACACGGTTCCTTCATATTGCCGTCCATCTCGCGTATGTATAAGACAGTACTCGCCTTCCACCGTCTGCATGGCGTATCCGCCGATGGGTGTGAATCGAATCGTGCCATCCGATCGGATGGAGCGCACCATAGCCCCGAGTGTATCCACATGTGCCGTAAGTGCGATAGCATTCGTATCAGTCGCGCCAGGGATGACGATAATGCCGTTGCCTTTGGGCGTGCTCTGGATCGTATAGCCGAGCTTCGTAACGTGCGACGTTATCAGACCCATTATAGACATACAGAAACCACTTGGACTAGGTGTTTGCAGAAGCAGCTCCAGCATGCTCAAGATGTAATTCCGATCTAATGACTCTGCATACGATTTCTTCATATGTACCTCTCCTTCGGTGGATGGATTGCTCCTTCATTCCTTCATTTCATTGACAGAAGATGGATAGCCCCCTAGAATGATAGTGATTCTCAACTGAGAAGATCTAGATGTGACTCATTCAATCATGCAGCTTACACAACTGCAATAAGCATGCAGCACTTGACTATTATTATACATAGGAGGCTTTCATGTATGGCTGCTAACCTCGATTTTTCCCTTATCAAAATGTACTTCCATATCTCGCCTGAAGGCGCTGATCATCCGATTCTCGAAATGAGAGGCGATCAATTCCTCGATATGGACATTACGAAGCAGACATTGCTTGAAGCCGGCAAGCTTGTACAGGCGAATGGGCTGGACCTTCCCGCTTCCTTCGCAGGTACCTCGTTCGCCAAATTATGTGCGACCCAGCTGCTGATGTTCGCTCAATATCATATCATACTGGATCTAACGCTTCCGAATCTGATGTTTCAGACGGAAGCCCATGATGACCATGCGCATCTAGGTTATCGCATTTTAGAACTGCAGACCATACAAGCGCCAACTGAAGGGCAAGAAGCTTGGCTTGCTGCGCAAGTAGAGCAGTTTATCCGGGAAACCGTAAGGCCAGCCGTCAACGCGATTGCACAAGCTGCTGGCGTTAAGCCGCAGATGATCTGGCAGCAGTACGGCGGAGTGCTCGCTTATGTGAGAGATTATGTGCATGAGAATATTCCGATCCCTTCCATGGCGGAGTCGTTCGAGACGGGATACCGCGTCATTACCGAGCTTCCTGCCGAGGCCTTTGGCGTACGCCGCAACCCATTTGTGCATAAACCACGCTACATCGCCAGTCCTTATTCGCCAGAAGACAAGCTGATGATGCACTCATCCTGCTGCATGTATGACAAGCGTGAGAACGGTGTCAAATGCTACACTTGTCCGATGCTTACCCCTAATGAACGCGAGTCGATGCGGCTTGAGATTTGTGCCAAGGCCGAAGCGCAAACGAGCTGACCCTTAACTTGTCACGAGGATGAAATCGTTCCTAGTACGGTATCATCCTCGTCTTTCCCTCTGCTGCATGCCATTGATCTCGACCAGCAGTTGAGTTCAATTGTTCCCCCGTATACCCCCGCTAAGATACGATCCATCTGAAGAACGAACGATATCATAATGGTGCAAATGATAAGAGCATCCGTACTGACAAATACAGCAGCGCATGCTCTGGAATAGAATCGTTATTTCCTATTGACAAATATTTATTTTTGTGATATAATAATAAATTTGGCTGTTTACACGACTACTATTCACCTTTAAAATAGGTACACACATCAGAGTTATAGACTCTCGTGCGAACACATCGATCTTGGAGGGGGATACATATGCAAGTGGCGAATGGTGTTTATTTGGCGGCAGTGACGACTAGCGCAATGGGGAAGCCGGACACGGTTTATCCCGTACTTCTTACAGATGGTACGGATGCGGTATTAATTGACGCAGGATATCCGGGAAGACTGGCAGACCTGCAGCTGGGGTTCGAGAATGCAGGAGTCGAGATAAATAAGCTCTCTCAAGTCATAGTTACGCATCAAGATATTGATCATATCGGCGGTCTGCCGGCACTACTGGAGTACGCGAGGAAGCAGCGGACGGTGGAAGTATTGGCGCACTCGCTGGAGAAGCCGTACATTCAAGGGGACAAACGATTAATTAAAGTAACCGATGAAGTGCTTGCAAATCTGGACGCTGTCATGCCGCCAGAAACTCCTGAAGCATTCAAGAAGGCTTTCCGGGCATTATTCGAGTCTCCGCCAAGTGCGCAGGTCAATCGGACAGTTAAGGATGGCGATCGTCTGCCAGCTTGCGGCGGCATTGTCATCATCGAGACACCCGGACATACGCCTGGGCATATTAGTCTGTACCACGAGCCTACACGCACTCTGATTGCTGCCGATGCATTAGTCGTCGTAGATAATCAGCTCAGACCGTCATTCCCTCACACTTGTGTGGATTATGGACAGGCCGTTCGTTCACTGGAGAAATTCGCAGATTTGATGATTGATCGGGTCGTATGTTATCACGGCGGCGTTTACGAATCTGATAACATCAACCAACGTATTGCTGAACTAGCTGCAGAGGCTTCCTCCATCAAACAGGATTGAGACGCTACAGTTCATGCAGTGTAACTTCACAGTTGATGAACAACCTCGCATTCGGAAAAGTCTGTCCCATCCCTCGCGAGATATAGAATGGACAGCCTTTATACCGGTGAAGCCCTTTTACGATGCCGCTTGTTGCTAATGCACCTTTGTTAATGTAACGAAACAACGGCGGAACATTGAATTGCATCCCGTGAAAATGTCCCGACATGAAATAACGAAAATTCGGCTTCAACCAAAGCACAATATTCGGATCGTGCGTAATAACGACAACTGGCTCATCCTGCTCTACGTTTGCAAAAGCCTTGTCCACGTCGCTCATCTTCGATCCATAATCGTCGATGCCGACGATGCGGAATTTGCCATCGATAAGAACCGAATCGTTAAGCAGTACCGTGAAGCCAGCCTGCTCCAGAATGGAGATCAGACGCAAGCGATCCGGCTCCCCCAGTCGATAATCATGATTGCCGAGCACAGCGAATACCGGAATGCCAGCGCTCCCGATAGCTTCAGCATAACGTTTCACTTTCGGCAGGTGCTTCGCCTTCTGCGTGAAATCACCCGTTACGCAGATGTAATCCGGCTTCTGCTCGTTAATGATTCGACTAATCCTTCGATGCGATATACGTGTAAATTCCACATGAACATCGCTAATTTGGAGCACCCGAACGCCCAACTTGGCGGAAGGTACCCTTACATGCTCCAGCTTAAGCCACTGCGTAGGTACAATAAACAAGACATAAGCGATCAACACCATTACACCAGCACTGAATGCAGTGATAAGCCACACGTTATCCAAGAGGGTCTCCTCCTTCCTTTTCCTTCATTAACACAATGGAAGGCGGTTTAAGCAGTTACGACTTATGTACGTTTCGACTCTACCAAATGATGCAGCGGTTCGCTGTCATCAATGAAGCGCTGTCGACCTGCTGCAGACGGGAGCATACAGATATCCGCTTGCCCGAACATCCGATAGCGCATCCGTGCGATCCATGAATAACCATAATCGCGAATGGGCGTTGGCACAATAATCGCTGCATATAGCAATGGCCACAGCCCGCCAAGTCTTCGAAATACGCGCAATGCAGCGCTGGATTTCACGTAAACTCGGCCGCGTTCCATAAGCACAAGCGAATCAAGCTTCCGCACATCGAGCCCGCAATGGGCTAGCAGCTTACTGCCAATTTCCGATTGCAGCGCCGCTATTCGGAATCGCTGGCGCTTATCCCGACGAACGGCAAATTGGGTCATCCCGTGACATAAGGCGCAATCGCCATCCACCAGCAATACAATCGGCATACGATCTTGGGTCTGATTCTGTTCTAACACCATGCTGATCGCCCCTTAAGTACGTGCACAATTTCTTTCCATCCTAGCATATTTAATGGCGTTTGCAAGCTATTATGATCGTTCGAGAAGGTTATTCATCTGCTGTACAAGATGAGATTCGAAGCGGGATTCAGTTTCGATGCTGATTCATTGGTCATATTTGGTCATCTAATGCTCCTTGTGCTATAATGACAGGCAAATCTACTACCTGATTGCCGGAGGAATTCATGCTTACTTTTGAACAGAAGCTGTCGATTATTGAATCATTCCCACAGCTGCAGCGTAACGACGTATCGCTGGGACGCATTAATTTCCAGTATGAAGCAAGCGTTTATGAGCGTAAAAATATCGTCTACCATCTTCACCCGAACGGAAATGGTTACGTGTATGCCGGACTTCTGAACGATCCGCGCAAAGATGCCAAAGGACTCGTCAACATTCGTGATCTCGATGCCGATGAGCTGCATACGCTGCTCTCGCAATCGATCGCATCGCTGAGCGAGCTGTCGGATTCGCCCGAGGCGCTCGCCATCGCACCGAAGCCGCCTAAGAAGCCGAAGAATGAGCCGGCTGCAGCCGAGCTGGAAGCACCTGATTCCTTGCAGCAGCTGTGGCAGAATAAGAAGGGCAATACACTCGTTCTTCGCTATGAGGATGATGCAGAGCTGTGGTATATATGGGCACTGGATGCGCTTGACTGTGCGTTCGAGACGGAAGCAGAATCAATTGAGTATTTGACCGAGGAAGGCTTCCGCCGCGTCAAATAATAAGACAGGGGTTGTCCCTTAAGGCTCAATGAGCCATAGGGACAACCCCTTGTTGTTTGATGCGGGCTTTACTCGCTTCCTAGCTTAATAATATGTTGGCAATACGCATACCGGCTGCGAAATCGTCAAGCTGTTGCCCGTATACGTGAGCTCACCGCTGTCCCGATTGACACGGAACACCGCGATGTTATTCGTATCGCGATTCGCAGCAAGCAGATGGCTGCCGCTCGGTGTGAGAGCGAAGTGGCGCGGATGGCCGCCTTCGACCGAGATATATTGAATCGTTGACAGCTTGCCTGTCGCTGCATCAATGGCATACACGACTATGCTGTCGTGACCGCGGTTCGAACCGTAGACGAAACGGCCATCCTTCGAAACCGTGATCTCTGCGCAAGTGTTCTCACCATCGAAGCCTTCAGGAGGCAAAGTCGACAGCGTCTGGATCTCCGTCAGCGCACCATTGTCTGCATGATACGTGAAAGCTGTTACCGTCGAGTCCACTTCGTTGATGACATAAGCATAAGGTGCTGTTGGGTGGAATGCGATATGGCGCGGCCCGCCGCCAGGATGAATCACCGTCTCCCCTTGCGGTACGAGCTTCTTCGTATCGCGATCGATCGAATAAATGCGGATCCGGTCAAGTCCAAGGTCCTGTACATACAAATATTTGCCGTCTGGACTGAACATCGAGGAGTGCGGATGCGGACGATCTTGACGTTCAGGATGGACGCTGCTGCCTTCGTGCTGCTGCACATCAAGCTGCTCGCCAATACGCCCATCTTCCGTCAGGGCGCTTAGACCAACCATGCCGCCATGGTAGCTCGCTACCGTTATATATTCACTATTCGCATCCCGTTGGATGTGACAAGTAGGTGCACTTACCGTGAATGCGCGGTTAAGCTGCGTAAGCGAACCGTCTGCTGGCGAAATCGCGTATGCGACAGCCTCACCATTTTTGCTGCCATCGGCATTCTTGCCTTCCGTAATCGCGTAGAGACGATTGCGAGCTGCGTCGACGTTCAGGAACGTCGGATTTTTCAAGCCGCTGTAGCCATGAAGCTGAGTTAGCTTCTCTGCCTCTTCATCAAATTGAAGCACGTAAACACCGTTCGAATCCGCTTCTGCGTACGAGCCAGTGAACACGAGCAGTCTGGATTGTTCATTCGTCATTATGTATTCTCCTCCTAATCCCTTACAACCAAATAACCTTTATCCTCCTGATTATATAAGGAGTTTTCGCAGGTTACAAATGAAAGCGCGGGAAAGCTTCAATGTTTATGCTCGCCATGATATGATAAGACGCATATTTATTCATAGCATATTAATGAGTTTTGGGAGCGTTGAACGATCATGTATAACAGCGAAAATAAAGATCCCGTTGCACGCCCGGCGAGAGTACAGCTCGTGCTGGATGTTGGCGGCGTGCTTTTGACAAATCTGACTCCGACCTTCTGGACGCAGCTCGTTGAACGCACAGGTGTGGATTATACCGAAATCCGTTCACGATACAAAAGCGAAGTACGTGATGACCTGTGGTCAGGCGCTGTAGAGGAGCCGCAGTTCTGGCAGTGGATGAACCAATATTGCCCAACGCTTACGGAGGAAGATGGCCGCAGCATGATCATGGAAAACCTCGTACCGCTGCCTTCGCTGGAGCGGCTCACACGATGGAAGCGGCTGGCTGATATACATATCCTCAGCAATCATCGCACCGAGTGGTTGAATCCGAAGCTTGCCGATTATGTGCAGCATTTCGCGAGCATGACGGTATCAAGCGCCGCAGGATCCTTCAAGCCGAATAGGAGCATCTATGAGCAGGCAGCTGCAGCAATTGGCGCCGACGTGAACGGCCCTATTCTGTTCATTGACGATTCGGCGAACAATCTCGAGCAAGCTGAAGCTTTGGGATGGTCTGTGCTGCTGGCGGATGAAGCTGGCGAATGGATGGACAAGGTTGAACCCATGATGCAGCAATTACTCGATTCTTATAAGAAAGTGTGACTTTGAACGACGTTCAAAGATTTTGATGATGACAGGAGCAGCGTAATGAACAACTACCAGAATCCCCGTAAATATACGATGACGTTCCTAATGACAGGCGTAGTATGTACCGCGTTGTTGGCCGGATGCGGAAGCAGCAGTAAACATGCAGATGACGCAGATCATGCAAGTGCCGTATCAGAGTCCAGCCCCGCTGCGGAAACGCATGCTGGTCACGAACATACCGATACGACACAGCTGGCTAACGGTGATATTCAGGAGACGACCGCATCGTTAAATGTTCTCCCTTCGTTCCTCGACGGACTGTCGGAGACTATCGTGCTTGCGTATCAAGCATCTGCGATTACACGTGACACGCTAGCATGGATTCCCTGCTATTGCGGCTGCGGCGGCAGTGCGGGACATGAGAGCAACCTGAACTGCTTCATCGCGGAAGTCAAGGTTGATGGTTCTGTTGTCTGGGACGACCATGGAACGCGTTGTGATGTATGCGTGAATACTGTGCTGCAGACGGTTCAGATGAAGCAGGAAGGCAAGTCCGTCAAAGAAATTCGTACAGCTATCGATGATGCATACCGAGTTGGGTATGCGAAGCCGACGGCTACGCCGATGCCTGCGTAAGGGACTCTACCCACCCAAACCTAAGCCTCAAGCGTGCTGCAGCACGCTTGAGGCTTTTTAACGGTTGCTATAGTGGTTATATCGGTAATTTTGGTGCATTCGGAACGGTTGTCAGTGTGGCTATTGTTTTGAAAAGATGAGGTTTCGGTACGATATGTGCTCAATAGGCTCAATAGCAACCGTTAGAACTCGACAGAGGCTGTTTTTGGACGAATAAGCATCGGTGCAACCGTTAGAAGTCTTCGGCACCCCGATAAGGGAGTAAATCAGAACACCAGATTGAGGTTCCTAGTAATCGTTTGGTTGAGCAAGTGCATACTTGTTCGATGAGACCCAGAAGGCGAGTAGATACTCGCTTTCGTCCATGCGGGACACGCTTTACTTTTCTGCTGATTTGTGGCTTCGGCTGAGGAATGGTTACTGGTAAAACAAAAGCCTCAAGCGTGCTGCCGCTCTATATGGAGCGATGGCACGCTGGAGGCTTTTTAATGGTTGCTATTGTGGTTATTTCGGTAATTTTGGTGCTTTCGGAACGGTAACGGTTGTCAGCGTGGCTATAGTGCTCAAAAGTCGAAGTTTCAGGACGAATAGTGCGCAATAGGCTCGATTTGCAACTGTTAGAACTTGGGAGAGGCTGTTTTGGGACGAATAGGCATTGGAGCAACCGTTAGGAGCTTCGGCACTCCGATTATGGCGCAGATCAGAACATCTGAAGTTGGTTAAGCGTTAAGCGCTCAGCAATGACCATCATTTCAGCGGGGCCCACCCTACTCCGCTTCCGCTTCTATCGCCTCCGCTTGGCCGCGGACGGATGCGCTGCTCATCATTCGATAGTAGGCGCCCTGCTGCTGCAACAGCTCCTCGTGGCTGCCATGCTCGACGATTTGGCCTTTATCGATGACCATAATGGTGTCGGCATCTCGGATGGTGTTCAGCCGGTGCGCAATGATGAAGCTCGTGCGGCCTTCCATCAGCTTGGCCATCGCCTCTTGAATGTGCAGCTCGGTACGCGTGTCGATCGAGCTCGTTGCTTCGTCCAAAATGAGCATCGAGGGCCTCGCCAGCATGACTCGCGCGATCGCAAGCAGCTGCCGCTGGCCTTGGCTGAGGTTGCCGCCGTTCTCGCTGAGCATCGTATCGTATTTGTTCGGCAGCCGCTGGATGAACGGGTCGGCATTCGCGAGCTTAGCCGCCTCCCTCAGCTCTTCATCCGTTGCATCAGGGCTACCATACTTCAGGTTGTCACGTATAGTACCCGTAAACAAATACGTGTCCTGCAAGACGACGCCGAAGCTTCGGCGCAGGCTGTCACGCGTATATTGATCGATCTCGATGCCATCGATCGTGATTTTGCCCGCTGTAGGATCATAGAAGCGCGTCAGCAGCTGAATGATCGTTGTTTTGCCAGCACCCGTCGGACCAATGATCGCCGTAGAGCTGCCCGCTGGCGCGACGAAATTGATATCTTTAATGATCGGTTCTCCAGGCTTGTAGCCGAACTTCACATGCTCGAACTCCACTCGCCCCGCCGGACTATTCATTTCCACCGCTTGCGGTAGATCGGCCGGCTCCTCTTTCTCGTCCAGCGCCTCGAACACTCGCTCAGCACCTGCTAGGCCCGATTGCAGCACGTTGTAGGTTGCAGCCAGATCGTTCAACGGTCGAACGAATTGCCGCGAATACGTAATGAAGCTGGCAATGACACCGACGGACAGCATCCCTTTGACACCCAGAATACCGCCAACAATCGCTACGGACGCGAACCCGATATTGCTAATAACGCTGAGGAGCGGCATGAGTAGACCAGACCACACCTGCGCTTTATAGCTCGTCTCCCTCAGCTTATCGTTAATTTCATTGAATTCCTCAATCGCACGCTGCTCCTGATTGAACGCCTGCACGACCTGGACGCCGGAGATCGTCTCCTCGATATGGCCATTCAACGCACCCAACTGTGTCTGCTGCGCTTTGAACAGCTCCCTCGTTCTACGAGTAATTATGCGAGTCAGCGCATAAACAAGCGGAACCGTGATAAGGCTGGCCAGCGTCAGCGTCGGGCTGAGCACGAGCATCATGACGAGAGAGCCGCCAATGCCGAGTATGCCCGACATCAGCTGCGTCGTCGATTGCGAGATCGTATTGCTAACGTTGTCAATATCGTTGGACAAACGGCTCATCACATCACCATGACGACGGCTGTCAAAATACGCAAGCGGCAGCTGCTGCAGCTTCTCATACAGCGTTCTTCTAAGCCGAACGACAATGCGCTGAGCAATGCCCGCCATCCAGCGGCCCTGCACGAAGCCAAGACAAGCGTCCGTTACATACGCAGCCGCCATCGCGATCAAGAAATATCGCAGCAGATCGAAGTCGACGCTGCCGCCTTTCATCGTATCGATGGCACGGCCGATCCAATAAGGGGTTAGAAGTCCGATTGCTCCAGATAGGATGACAAAGCAGAAAATGAACGATAATCGCAATCGCTCAGATCCAACGAAGCTCCACAGCCGACGAAGTACGCTAAGCGTATTTTTGGGCTTGCCGCCAGCTCCCCGAGGGCCACCGCCGAATCCACCAGGCCGCGGGCCGCCCATAGGCATCGGGGGAACAGGCTTATCCGAATTAGATCGATTGGGCTGCTGCGGCATGCTGATCGGCCTCCTTCCCATACTGCGAACGATAAATTTCACGATACACTGCGCACTCGCGCATCAACTGGCTGTGATCGCCAACTGCGACCAATTGGCCGTTATCCATGACAAGAATACGATCCGCATCCATAACCGACGTAATGCGCTGAGCAATAAGGAGCGTTGTCACCTGTGCGCCAAGCGTCTTAAGCGAGCCCTTAATGCGCGCCTCGGTCATCACGTCCAATGCGCTTGTTGAGTCGTCCAGAATTAATATTTGTGGCTTGCGAACCAGAGCTCTTGCAATAGACAGACGCTGCTTCTGTCCGCCAGAGAAATTGACGCCGCCTTGCCCAACTAACGAGTCATAGCCATTAGGCAGTGAACGGATGAAATCATCGGCAGCGGCCATTCGAGCTGCTTCGATGATCTGCTCATCGGTTGCTTCCTCGTTGCCCCAGCGGATATTGTCCTTCACCGTACCTGTGAAGAGTACGGCCTGCTGCGGGACAATCGCGATGCGGCTGCGCAAAGAATTCGGATCAACCAATGCAACATTATGCCCGAGGACGGACACCGTTCCTCCCGTCGCATCATAGAAACGCGGAATGAGGCTGACTAGCGTACTTTTGCCAGAGCCGGTGGATCCGATAATGCCGATCGTCTCTCCTTGCTTGCAATGGAAGGACACATGATGAAGCACCTTCTCTCCACCCACTCCCTCATAGGAGAAGGAAACATTATCGAATTGAATGCAGTAACCAGCTCGTGCGGCATCTGCCGCCTGTTCATTCGACATCACCGAACCGCTAGGACGCTCATCCTGCTGGAAAACGCTTACGATGCGAGTCGTTGAAGACTTCGCTCGCACGAACATATTGAAGACCATTGAGATCGTCATTAGGGAGAACAGAATTTGCAGCATGTAGTTAATGAATGCAACGACATGGCCAGCCTGCATGTGGCCGCCGTCGATCCGAACGCCGCCAATCCACAGGATGACGATAATGCCGATGTTCACCGTCAATGCGATGAGCGGATTGAAGATTGCCATTGCTTTCATCGCGCTCTCATTAGCCGAACGATATGCATCGTTGGCCGCCTCGAACTTCTTTGCTTCGTCCTCATAGCGGTTGAACGCTTTGACGACCCGAATGCCGGACAAGAAGTCCCTCGTATAACCATTGAGACGATCCAGCGACTGCTGAACACGTGCGAATCGCGGGAAGCCAATTCGAAGATTCTGTACAATGAGAAACGCAACGATAGGAACAACAGCGAGCAGAATGATCGACAGCGGCGGATTCAGCCTTACTGCCATAATGACGGCACCGATGCCGAGCAGAGGCGCTTTGACAAATATGCGCATTAAGCCGTTCACAAAGTTCTGGATTTGCGTCACATCGTTCGTCAGCCTCGTAATGAGCGAAGCCCGGTCAAGCTTGTCGATAGCCGAGAACGCGAGCGACTGGATTTTACGATACAAATCGGCACGAAGCTCGGCCCCGAACTGTTGGGATACTCGGCTGGAAATGAAGTTGCGGGTCGTTGCTGCACCAGCGCCAAGCGCCGTAATCAGCAGCATCATTGCGCCGCTGCTATAGACCACGTCCATGTCGCCAGCAACGACGCCTTGGTCGATAATCTTCGCGAGAATCGCCGGCTGCAGCAGGTCGCACAACGCCTCGAGCATCAGGAATAAGATCGCAGCGATGAAGCCTTTTCCGTATCGCGCCCGATATTTGCGTAATAAATACATCCGATTCCTCCGTTCTGAAGGCAAGTCTGCCAGATTAATGTACCAAACCTTATGATCGCGATGATTATAATGCAAACGTTTCACTGCTACAACCCGTCCATCAATAGGCAATCCATACCATTCAGGTGTAAAATGCACAAAACGGCCGGAAATTCCGACCGTTTTGCCCTATTATGCCTCTATTTGCGGTTTTCTACTATTACACACCTGTAACCGTAATCACATCTCCTGCTTTCGCTTGCAGCAGAAGAATCGTTTTTCCCTCTTGCTTCGGCTCGTATGCATTGCCATTAAGCTGAAGCTTCCAGCCGTTCTCGCCTTTCAATCGGAACATACCCGACTGCGTAAGACGAAGCTCCGCATTGGTCAGTCGGCTGTCCGCCCATGTAAGATCAACCTCTGCACCGCCGCGCACGCGAAGCCCCGTTACCTTACCGGATGGCCATGCACTTGGCAGGGCAGGCAGAAGACGAATCAATCCTGCATGCGATTGGAGCAGCATCTCAGCTACGGCAGACGTGCCACCGAAGTTCGCATCGATCTGGAACGGCGGATGATCGCCGAACAGGTTCGGATGGATCGACTTCGCCAGCAAGCCAGCCAGATTCGAATAAGCTTCCTCCGCATCGAACAACCGCGCCCAGAAGTGAATGATCCATGCACGGCTCCAGCCGGTGTGGCCGCCGCCATGCGCCAGACGGCGATCGAGCGTACGACGTGCCGCTTCGGCCAGCACTGGCGTGCCGTCAGGCGTAATCGCATCGCCAGGATGCAGGGCGAACAGGTGCGAGATGTGGCGATGGCCCGGTTCCGGCTCTTCATACTCTTCGGACCATTCCATAAGCGTGCCATTGCTGGCAATGCCCTGTTCGGGCATATGTGCGAGACGATCACGAAGCTCGTCCGCTATCGGATCCTCAAGTCCAAGCGTATCGATCGAAGTCAGGCATGCCTCGAACAACATCCGAATCATTTGCGTGTCCATTGAAGGACCAACGCACAGCGCCCCTTCATTGCCGTTCGGCAAACGATAGCTGTTCTCCGGCGAGACGGACGGCGCCGTTACCCAGCGGCCTTGCGGATCCTGCACCATGAAATCCAAGAAGAACTCCGCGGATTCACGCATCGCTGGATATGCACGGTCACGAAGGAATGCTTTGTCGCCGCTGTACAGATAATGCTCCCACATGTGAAGCATCAGCCAAGCGCCACCCATCGGCCAGAACATCGCTGGCAGCCAAGTCGAGACGATCGCTGTATCCGCCCATAGATTGCTCGCATGGTGCACACAGAAGCCTCTCGCCCCATACATGACCTTCGCAGTATGACGGCCGTTCTCGATCAGTTTATCCGTATAATCGAACAGCGGCTCATGGCATTCGGCAAGGTTCGTCACCTCTGCCGGCCAGTAGTTCATCTGAATATTTATGTTCGTATGATAATCCGATTCCCAAGGCGGTGTTAGAAACTCGTTCCAGACGCCCTGTAGATTCGCAGGCAGGCTGCCTCTCCTTGAGCTTGAGATGAGCAGATAACGTCCGTATTGGAAGAACAGCGAGATAAAGCCAGGATCCTCTTCCCCATCGCGGAAGCGGGCGATACGCTCATCCGTCGGAAGCTTGCTAAGCTCTTCATTCGTATTCGCAGCACCGTTCAATTGCAGGCTGACGCGGTTGAACAGCGCGCCATGCGCCTTGATATGATCGCGCCGCGCGGCTTCGTAGCCTTTTGCCACAACCGCATCAATCGCTTCTGCGACCGCTGCAGCAGGGTCCGCCTGGTTGTAAGTCGTCGCTGCTGCCACATAGATGACAGCAGAATCGGCGCCTTTGACCGTGACGCGATTGCCTTCTGCTGAGACTACGCCGCCTATCGCTTCTACACGCAGCAGCGCTGCATAACGTACGCCATCTTCACCGCATTGGCCTGTCATGAGAACGCCGTTCTTTCCCTGCGGAGCTGCCGTCCATGCTTCTTGCCGGCTCAAGTCAGCCACGAACGAAATCGAGCCCGCACGTTCAGCCGACAGACGATACGCAATGACAGCATCCGGTCCGCTTACGAACGATTCGCGCTTGTATTGTACGCCGCCAGCCGTATAACCGACTGCCACCAGACCTGTCGCCAAATCTAGAGAACGAGAATATGTACCCGCTTCTGGAGCATCGCCTTCAATGCTGAGCATCAGCTCGCCAAGCGTCTGATAGGGTCCCAATCCATCTGGAATGGATGTCATCGTTCGGAATGCCAGCTCCTGCGCTTTCTCCGGTTCGCCTGCGAACAGCAGACGACGGATTTCCGGCAAATTCGGAAGCGCCTCCATATTATCACGTTTCTTCGGGCCGCCAAGCCACACCGACTCTTCGTTTAATTGGATGCGCTCTTCATGCGGCCGACCGAACACCATCGCGCCAAGCTTGCCGTTACCGATCGGGAATGCTTCCACCCACTGCTCGGCAGGCTTCATATACCATAAAGTTGTATTATTCATGACGAAGCTGTCTCCTCTACCTTGAGATACCGATAACTCTACCTAACTATACCATAGCTGTACAGGGGTGAAAAGCCGATTCCTGAACCTATAGGCATAAATTATGTAAACGTATCACAGTCTCCCTAACGAGCTGCTGTTCAAGGAAGGCTGACAACAAAGCCTTGAAAGTCATAATGCCCCTCAAGGCTTCGCACACTAAACGGCCGGCTGTGCTTCCATCAACAGCTCCAATGGCGGTGAAAGCTGATCATCGGCTTTCATGATCTCAGCTTGGGGAGCGTCCGATTTGATAAATACAAATTCATAAGCGTCTAGTGTGCCCCCATCTCCAGGGATTGCACTAAATATCAGCTGATAAGTCCCCTCTTGAAGCTCTATCCTCTTACGATCAGCTATACTTGCTATTTCAACCCCGCTCGAACCCACTTCGAAAGGCAGCCTAATCATTCTACAAGCATTGTCATTCTGGTCAAACGTATCAGCCGCTTTAACCAGAACCTTGCATTCCGGTTCATCGCTCAATGTTCCAAAGGAAACAGAGGTAGATCTCCATGCAAAGCCTTGATTATAGTGCGTTTCATTCCAATCGTTCAAAGCTTCGTTAGGCAGCTTCACGGCGATGGTTGAATAAAGGATTCCCAATCGAAATTCAACGATTTCCACATTCAGTCACTCTCCGATTGCCCGCAGCGCGAAAAAAGATCGCCAATCTCCTGGCTAACAGGCGGTCATGGCGATCTTTGTCATGCTGCGGTTTATTATCGTACTGAATTGCCCATTAGGCGCTCCAGTACATTCCATTAAGAGCCAATTATTTCGACGATGACATGAATCATTCACGTTATCAATACGCGTTTGCAGCGATACACGATTGCTGTTACTATGCTTTACGCCCAAGGATCTTTCTTTTTCGGCTGGCGTTTGATTTTATTTTGCACCTTCGGCAGGTGACGCATGCTTCTCATCATTGGTCCTTTGCACATCGGACACGGCTGGCCTTCGCTGCCGAATTCTTCACGGACCCACGCTTTGCATTCCGGGTTCTTGCACTTGTAGATTTTCGTCGGGATTAACTCGGGTTTTGCTTCCTGTTCTTCAGACATGATTCAAGCTCCTTCTGTATTCATTAACCCGACTATTATAGCCCCTCCCCGATTGAAAAATACAGTCACGACCCGCCATTATCTCCAATATCAGACACCTGTGGTTCGATTGATTGGGATTATTCGAATACTTTCACGCGCTTCTCGAGTGGCTCATACTCCTTCTCGTTCGGCTGCATCACCTGTTTGCCGAATGGCATTTGGGCTAGCAGCTTCCAGGTTGCAGGGATGCTCCATTCCTTCTGCACGGCTTCATCAATCAGCGGCTGATAGTGCTGCAGAGATGCACCAAGGCCTTCTTGCTCCAATGCGGTCCACACGATATATTGCAGCATGCCGGATGATTGATAAGAATAAGGCTCGAAGGCTGCTGCATAAGATGGGAATTTGCTCTTAAGCTCTTCAACAACGGTTTGATCCTCGAAGAACAACACGGTACCATAGCCTGCACTGAAGCCTTTCATGCGATCTTCCGTCGCTTTGAACGAATCGCCGCCGCCTGTCTTCGCACGAAGAATTTCGGTTGTCAGTTCCCACAGCTTGTCCGAATGCTTGTCGAACAGAACGAGTACGCGTGCGCTCTGGGAGTTGAAAGCCGATGGACTATGTTTCACAGCCTCTTCAACAATTTGTTGAACACGCGAGTTCGAAATGGCTTTCTCTTTGCTAATACCGTAGATCGATCTGCGATGACGGACTGCAGTAAGGAATTGTTCTGCACTTGCAGCCGTTGTTGTTGAAGTTGTCATATGCGTTAGCACCACCATGATGAAGTATTTGTAAGACGGACACCTTATAGTGTGCGTCTGGCGAAGTCACGGGATGCGAGACAAATGAAACCAGCTTTGAATTAGAATTAGGAAAAGGAACGTTGAGTTCGAAACACAGCCAAAAATAACTATTCCAACACTTTCTCCATGCAGTAAAATGGCTGTATTCGTCTCGGGAACATAACTTGGCCCCTGTGTTCGTAGCCGAGTCGCTCGTAGAAGGCGACTGCATGCGGATTGCCGCTGTAGACATCCAGACGAACCGATTGAAACTGCTGCTTGATGCCCGTTTCATGGACGAAGTCCATGAGTCGCTTGGCGATGCCAAGACGCTGGAAGTTCGGGTGAACAGCCAGTCTGTGAACGATGACATGCTTGCCACCATTCACAGACCAGTTAATCGCGCTATATTCGTCCATTTCATAATCATCAAACGAAATGACACCTGCAATCTGATCATCTACAACGGCAGCGTAAATCGTTTCATTATGAATATCGTTTCGTATAACCTCAATGTTAGGATATTGATCATCCCATTGATGAATGCCTTGAGCGGATAAGTCCATTCTGCAAGAATCGAAGATGTCGCAAATCGTAGCGATATCATCATGAAGAGGTTGGATAATTAGCATGAATACCCTCCCAATAAATGCAGCCCTACACCGACACCGTCCCCGATTGAGGTGGAATTGGCGTTTCGGAGACTGATTTCGTGAGCAGATGACGCGTGACATCGGCGATGCTGCTCGTTTCACGCATGCGTATAAGCCAAATAACGAATCGAAGCAGCCATCCTGGCGGCTTTAACAGCTCTTGTCCGAGCAAAGTCGTCTCGGCATCTCTGTTCATCGTTAGCTTGAAACGATCCACACTGTCTGCCCGCGACAGGCTAACCGCAAAGTGCCATGCGAAGCTGCGTGCCTTATTCATGCTGAAGCGGATAATGACATCTGTCGCTCGACCGCCTAATCGATCAAGCCAACCAATCCAAGGAGAGACAGCTTCAATATCCTTCTTCACCTCGTCGATTAGCGATGCTAATATGTCATTGATTTCATTGAAATCATGATGAAGCGATTCAAGGGCCGCACCTGGACATGTCTCAGCGGCGGCGATACCGAGATCGTAATTAATGTGAGCATTCATGCCAAGCAGCAAATGCTGCAGCACAATCGGCTCCTGCCGCTCGGCAGCATCGAATGCAATGCGCCAGCAGAGGCTGCATTTGTCTTTACGCGAATACGCGTCATAGGCATCCAAGAATCGGTTGGCAAATCGCACATCAAGCCGTTCCATTCGCGGACCATCCTCGAACCGCCCGTTCAAGATGCCCTCCTTCACTTGCGCTGTAACCATCCGATACAGCGCTGCGAAGTAGCCTATGCGGCTGCCGTTTTCAATCGAATATTGAATGATCGAATCCAATCTGTCCAGCACTTCGTCAATCGTACGCGCATTGCTCATACTGCCCGTTGACATTGCTGCCATCTCCGTCCACCGTCCTCTCTACACCTCGAATGTTTGAAGTGCTTTAAACCTTTCGTTCAGATTGCCTATGGTCCATTGAGTATGATCCTCCTGATAGTGACGGTAGTCGCATTCAATCCGAAGTACAAGAGACAGGTAGAGGTCATACAGCAGCCGGCGCTCTCGCGTGTTCGAATTAGCTGAAGGTGCAGCAACCCCATAGCCATCAAGGAATGGTGTACGGTTCGAGAAGAAACTGAAGAAATGCTCCATCAGCGGATCTCCCCACAAAGCACGTTCATGATCGATAAGACCAGTAATCCGGCCTTCATTCACGAATACGTTGCCTTCCCACAGATCCCATAGAACAAGCTTAGGTGCCGCAACCGAGTCCAAGCACGATGCATGGGTCTGTACAACTGATGCAATCTCCTCATAGGAAAACGGCAGCTTAATACCCGCATCGATGCCATCTTGCAGAAGACCGTCAATCATCGCTGTGAATGCTTCTCGCCAATTCGATCGGCGCGACTGCGGCAAGCCGAAGTATCCGAATGATTCACCGGTAATCGTATTGATACGAGCATTGTATGTACCAAGCTCACGCTCAATTACTGTCCGTTCTTCTTCGCTCAATTGATCGCGTAATGTGTTGTACGGCTTTCCTAGCAATCGTTCTTGAAAAATTAGTCCGCATCGCAGCTACCTCTGCTTCCATCATATTGGCTTCGTATCGCAGTGTACGAACTTCGTCTGAAGGCGATACTTTCAGCACAACCCCTCGGCCATCATTCAATTCAATGGAATAAGCCGTATTAAACCAGCCGTCGCTTAATTCTGCTGCTTGCAGCACAGTAGTTCCGCTGCCGAATGTGCGCTTTACCATTTGATCAATGACATCATCCGTCAGTCTTGTCTTCGTCACGCTTTCCATAAGACTCCCCCTTCCGACTGTAAACGATTTCCTTCATTAATTTTATTATAGTAATGTAAAAAAAAATAAACTATCATAAATTGGATTAGCTATAGGACAATTCTAAGTTCAATGTTCGTTATACTCATCTGCTGGATGAAAAAACGTACGTTCAGGCAAGCTAATTCTATACATACCTTATAGGAGGAGATATTGTTGCAACGCGTAATTCAAGTGGAGGAACGTCCACCGCTGATGACTAGCATCCCGCTCAGTCTTCAGCATCTGTTCGCAATGTTCGGTTCAACCGTTCTTGTGCCCGCATTATTCCAAGTCGATGCTTCTACCATTCTGCTCATGAACGGCATCGGCACCCTGCTTTATCTGCTTATTTGCAAAGGAAAAATCCCTGCCTATCTTGGCTCCAGCTTCGCGTTTATTTCGCCTGTGTTCGCCGTATTGAACAATGATACAGCTGCCAATTATCCGAAAGCGCTCGGCGCCTTCATCGTCGTCGGGATTCTATTCACCTTGTTCGGCATACTGATCAAGTTCACGGGAACCCGCTGGCTGGACATCGTTTTCCCGCCTGCAGCAATGGGAGCGATCGTCGCCGTTATCGGTCTCGAGCTCATTCCTACTGCAGCTTCAATGGCGGGCTGGATCGCGCCAAGCAACACACCCGACTGGACACCGGACGTCAAATCCATAACGGTATCCGTCGTTACGCTGCTAATTATTATGATCGGTTCCGTCGCCTTCCGTGGATTTATGAAGATCATTCCGATCCTGACCGGCTTCGTAATCGGTTATTTGCTAGCATGGATGATGGGCATTCCGGATTTCTCGAACGTATCCACTGCAAGTGTGATTGCTTCACCGACATTCACATGGCCGGAATTTGATTGGTCTGCGATCATCACCATTATGCCTGCAGCATTCGTCGTTATCGCTGAGCATATCGGTCACCTGATCGTAACGGAGAAGATCGTCGACCGCGATCTGACGCGCGACCCTGGCTTGCATCGTTCGCTGCTTGGCAATGGTATCTCAACGATCCTGTCCGGCTTCGTCGGTTCCACGCCGAACACAACCTACGGTGAGAATATTGGTGTTATGACGCTGACGCGTGTCTTCTCGGTATTCGTTATCGGCGGAGCAGCCGTGCTTGCGATCCTGCTCTCGTTCCTCGGCAAGCTGTCCGCTATTATCGCTGCTGTTCCGAATGCCGTTCTAGGGGGCGTCTCGCTGATGTTGTTCGGCGTAATCGCCGCAGCTGGCATTCGTATGCTGGTTGATACGAAGGTCGATTACGGCAATCCGCGCAACATCGCGTTGACGACGATTGTTCTAGTACTTGGCATCAGCGGCACGACGCTGAAGTTCGGCGACTTCGAGCTGAAGGGCATGGTTCTCGCAACCGTAGCTGCTATTATTCTCAGCCTGTTGTTCGCGATTCTCGAACAATTCAAGCTCATTTCAAGCGACGAGGACGAGAAACAGTCGAGTCATTAAGCCAACAACTCCACAAAGCCGAAGCAGCGTTGATCGCCGCTTCGGCTTTATGTTTAGGACTTATTTGACAGCTTCTCGAACATCCGCTTAAGCATCGCCGCCTCCGCCCAAAGCGGAAGCGGATCGTTCAGCTTCATTTTCCACGACTTATCGGTCAACAGCCCTTGAGCATACAGCCATTCTATAGCATCGATCCTCCATTGTGGCGTACCGGCTGGATAATCGGCCGACACATCCTGTACTGGCGGTGCTGGCACTTCAGGCTCCTCCGGCTCCACCGGAACAGGGGCTTCCGGCAACGCTGCCAGCTGCATCGCTTGGCCAATGCCTAATGCAATTGCGTCGCACAGCTTATCGATGACAGTCGGGTTATTGAGCAGCGCTGCGTCTACGGCATTGTCAACGAACAGGTTCTCAATTAGAATAGCGGGCATCTTCGTCTCACGAATGACAGCAAAATTCGCTTCCTTCTTGCCCCTGTCGTTGACGCCAACAGTGCTGAGATATACCATAATTGCTGCATGCACAACATCCTGCTTCTTACCTGATTCCTTCAGCCTTGTGCCCGTGTATACAAAAGATTCGAAGCCACGACCACCCGCAGCATTGTGGTGAAGCGCGACAAAATAATCCGCCTGCCACTTGTTCGCCATATCTGCCCGCTCCTGGAGCGGAATGAAGATATCCGTATCGCGAGTCATCTTGACGTCCACGACATACCGCTTGACGAGACGATCACGCACCTTGAGCGCGATAGCGAGCGCTTTGTCCTTCTCAATGATACCGAAGCCTTGGGCGCCTGGATCGGTTCCGCCATGCCCTGCATCAAGCACAACGATAGGCCGTGCTGGAACGGGAGTCGATTGGGACGGAATGGAAGCGTATAGCTTCATAATATTTTGCCCATAGCTATCTCCCGCCTGCATCGCCGCTGCAAGCGAGCTGTATTTGTTCTTGTCATAGCCCGGCACTGCCCACGTGCCAGCTAAGTCCTCCCAATTCCTCGCGGAGCCACGCTTCACGAGTCCGAATCGTGTATCGATAACCGTCTCGCCGGCTGGAACAGCATTGTTCGAGGCATACGCGTACAAATGTTGAATTTGTGCCGTTATCCCTGCCGTTATCGTCGGAAAAGAATTGCCTGCCACGCCGCCTGTCGCGCCAAGTCCTGCGAAATTGTTCTGTTCCGGCTTCACATCGCCGCCGAATCGAAACCAGTTCGTCTCATGTATCGCCTGAACGAACGCAACGTCGCCCCTCACCCCATACTTCTCCCCAACGCTGAGGAAAGCGGCAGCAATCTCTTCCTTGAACGCAGGATTCACTTTCTTCACGAATTGAACGAGCTCATCCTTGGTTCGCACACTTGTCCCTAATATCGGATTTCTGGCTGTCGGATCAACACCTGTCGGCATTCGTCATCACCTCTTGCAGCTATACTATATTGCTAGAATATGTATGCAGAAGCGTATTCGGAACTACGAATCGGTGCGCCGACGTTAAATTTCAGACAAGTGTGATGGATGGAACGATCGTGTGGTGGAACAAATCGCGCGAGATAATGCCGCTGCCTCTGCCCGACGGCTTCTTACGGATGACAACGACGGCATCCAGCTTCGGCGCAACAATCAAATATTGACCACCATGCCCATAGGCAAAATAAAACGGACCACTCGCCTCATCTCCTTCATCCACCCACCAGTGCCCGCCGTATTCGCCATAAATTCGCGGTTCATAATGCTTAAGCGCCTTATGATGCGATCTTGTCGTCTGCTCCACCCATGCTGTCGAGACCAGTGACATGCCGTTCAGCTTCCCGCCTCGCAAGCAGAGCAAGCCCAGCTTGGCTAGGTCCCGCGAGCCAAGGTGAAGGCCCGTGCCGCCTTCATTGATTCCTTTGTTGGAGCTCCAGGCTGCATGACGAATCGCAAGCGGCTCAAATAGTCGCGTTGAGGCGTACTGCATCGCGCTGTCGCCGGACGCTTGAGTCAGAATCGCAGACAGCATATGCGAGCCTCCGCTGTTATAGCAGAACACCTTGCCTGGGTCATGAAGCAACGGAACACCAGCTGCATAAGCAACCCAATCTTCGCTCTTACGCATCGAACGATAAGGCTTATCGAAGTCCGCCCATTCTAAGCCGGCAGTCATCGTTAACAGATGACCGACCGTCATTCGTTGAATTCGCGGGTCAGTCAATCGTCGCAAGGGCTCGATCCATTGAATAGCAGGTTCATCCCATCCTTGCACCAGCCCTTCATCTGAAGCAATGCCGATCAAGAGCGATAATACGCTCTTCGTACAGGAAAAGAGCGGCTCGACTCGATCTTCGCCGAGATCATGCCATTCCCATGCAAGCGCGCCGTTCTTCACCAGAACAACGCTCTTCATACCGAGCGAACGGAATGACCGGGATGACCGGTGCAGACGCTCATGATCTATATTGGCTTCTGTCTCGCTCACGATAGGCAGAATCGCGCTGTCTGCATCCGTATATTCTGATCGCGTTACTATCATCGTGTCCCGTCTGCCTCCTCGCGCCTTAATGATGCTAGTATGGTTTATATGCTTGATACTGCTAGGCAGCTATTGCTGCTGAATGCCTGCCATATAAGCACGAATCATATAGCGGAAGCTTTCATCCCGATCGATCGCCATATTGAAGCCTCCACTAATGATCAGCGAAGTATAGCCATGCAGAAGGCTGCGAAATCCTCTTACTGCATGGATAAGATCCGCTTCATCTGCCGATGGAAGAAAAGGCCGAATTCCGCTCGACACAAGGTCCACCAGCTCAGCTGCCTTCTGTTGGATCTCTTCAGAATGCTCTCTCGTGTTGATATTGATCGTAGCTTCATACAGACCTGGATGCTCCAGTGCATACTTCGCATAAGCAGTAGCTAATGCAGGGATAGCGTCAGTATCCGGCTCTATTCGCTTCGACACTGCATCTTGCATGGCAGCCTTCAGACCTTGCAGCCCGAGCAGCGTCAGCTTATTCCGGATTTCCGGCAATCCATTCACATGATTGTATAAGGATGGCGGACGGACATTCAATTGCTTCGCCAAACTCGCCAGTGTAACCGATTGAAGTCCCGTCTCGTTCGCAATCGCTGCCGCCGCCTGCATAATGATGGCATCATCTAATCCGACTCTAGGGCTCATGATTCGATTTCCCCTTGTGCAGATGCTGCGCTTGGGAGTGCGCGTTCAGCCTCTGCGATCGCAGCAGCCATTGCTTGTGCAGGCTTATGCAGCATATTGCCGTGGCCAACAGCCAGCACCTCTGGCTGCAGCGCAAGCAGCCGCTTCACGCTTGCTACTGCCTCTTCTTTGCTCCATGTAGCCAGAGCGGGGAATGGGAACCGAAGCTTCATTGTACCCGCTACCGCAGTACCACCTTTCGTCTGCATCGCATCGCCAGCAATTAATAGGCGGCTGCTCTCCTGCCATAACGCGATATGTCCTGGCGTATGCCCCGGTGCAGCAATGACCGTTAACGAGCCTACCTTATCGCCTGGCTGAAGCTCAACATCAGGGGTTGTGCGAATTGTGCCTGGCTTCGGCACGCCGCCCTTGATCGGCTGCTGTGGTTCACTTGCATCCAATGAGCGATCTCCGCGCAAGAGCCGTGCATCACGTGCGGAAATATACACTTGCGCAGCCGGCAGCTGCTGCTTGAGTAGATCCAGTGCACCAATATGATCCCCGTGCGCATGCGTTAATACGATACGTGTGATCGGTTTGCCGATCTTCGCAGCTGCCTGCAGGATAGGCTTCGCGCTGAAGGCCATCGCACAATCGATCAGCGTAAGTCCGTCCTCTTCCTCCAGCAGATAGCAGTTCATTGGCATAAGATAAGGCAAGAAAGTCAGCTGCGTCAGCGCGCCCGTTGACGTTATTTTCATATCGTTATCCTCCCTCGATTCACAAAACTAATACCATTAGTTTCACTATAACTAATACCATTAGTTTTGGCAATAGGCATTTACCGGATTTTTCTAAGAGCTTGTATGCAACAAAAACAAAAAGCCGCATCTTAAGCATGCGGCTTTAGGTAAGCTTATTCGTTCCCTCTTCTCATCCTGCTGCGTCCGACCTCAATTATTTCGTGTGTTTTAAGAACGCGTATCCTTCATTCCTTGCTTCGATATCCGTGAGGATTCGATCCTTGTGATTATTGATGTAATTAGTCACGGTCGCTTTCCACCATGCATCTTCATACGGATGCGACATCAGCCTTCTGGACTCCTTAATTAGCTCCTGGATCTGTGCGGACCTTGTCGAACCATTGAATGATTTGGAAGGATCGGGCAGGTTCATTTCCTCGACCTGCAAATCTTTCCTTGGGTGATCCGGCAAACTTGCCGTTCCTTGAAGCACCTGTTTCTGCAACGAGTAATAGGTAACGTCAACACTCTGAAAAGCATTATCTAACAAAATAATAGGAACGGCTCTTTCGGCTGCATGGAAGGCTCCCATCTTGGAGTTGGCCGAATTGAGATCTAGCGAAGCAAATGCATCAACGATTCGTTGGCGAATCGCACGGAAATCGTTAACCGCCTGTTCACGCTGCGCATGCGTTGCTGCGGATTCCACCTTGTTCGCATAGGTATTCAATTCCGCTGCGATCATGCTAAGCTCCAATACGCCGTCGATTTTCTTTCCCGTTTGCTTAATCGCTTCAGCGGCGGCCTGGATCTGTTTCTGCACACGCTCGGTAAGGATCTGGGTTTGTTCGCGATCGAGCGCGAGCAAATTCAGCAGCCCTGATGCCGCTTGATTCGGTGCATTCACTAAGGTGAGAAGCGCCTTGGCTGCGGTACGGAACTGTTCGGCGGATTCGTGGCGCATTGCCTGCAAATTATAAGGCTTGTCGCTGTCGCCGCCTCGAAGGATGGTCTGCCGTCCACGCTGGAGAGACTCATTTGCCGATTTCATGGTAGCATGGCGAGTTTGGTGATAAAGTCCTTTCGCAGCATCCTCCTTCGGCCATGAGCTCCATTCGAAGTTGAAGGGCTGTGTGGAGCCTCCCGATTGTTGTTCCCAAGCGTCCAGCATTTTGTCCCGTAAACGCCTGACAGCTTCAACAGCAACGGCGAATGACACCCCGAAGAACGGGCTGTTCGAGTGATCCTTGCCGATCTGGCTGTGACTGGGTCCAGCGATTACAGCGTCCGGTGTATCTAACATTGCCTTAACATGCCGTTCCGCGGCGGCTTTCTTCTCACCGGTTTTCTCAGCAGCTGCACGCTTATTATCCGCTAGATACTGAATAAGCGAGGTGTCTGCGACCCGCGCGTCAAGTCCCTGCGCCTGAACACGCGCTGCTACAGGTTTAAGCACCTGCGAGATTGCGTGCCTGATTCTGCGCTGAATGGGAAGACGTACTGCGTCTGGGATATGGAACGGGATTTGCGTGAATGTGTATATGCCTGCGTACGGAGCCTTCAATACGGAATCGATCACGACTTTAGGTACATGATACTGGCTGAGCTCGTGACGAATGCCCGCAGACAATTCCGTATTGCTCCTCAGCTGGCTTTCGAAATCCTTGATCATCGCTAAGGTAAACTTCTTCTGCGCTTCGCGCTCTGCATTGTTGGCCGGTTCCGCTTCCCATCCTTCGCGAAGAAAATGCTCCACCACGCTCGCAATCGAAATTTTCGTATCTTCGCCGGTGAAAGTGCCTGTCGTAAGCACCGGGCGCATAGATGGAACGGCTCCTGGATTTGCAAGGTTGACCTCTGTCGAGAAGCTGAATATTTTACGCGCATCGCCTGTCAGCGAAGGCAGCAGATTGGGCTGCGTACTAAGTAAGTGACCAACCGCGATTTCCGCCCAATTGGAATGGGCAAACAAGTCCTGTATAGCATGCATTCCTGCGCCGAAGTGCAGCATCCCTTGCGGATTCCTGCCCATCAAAGCGGCCAGCTCCAGCCTCCGTTCAACGTGTAGATTCGTACGTCGAATATGAGCCATGACGCCCGTTTGGTCGGATGAAAACAACGATTTGCCAAGAACCTTGCCGCTTGGTTCTACCGACTCCTGAGGGGTATCGAAGGCAGCGGGCCGTGTCGTTGGCTTCGCTCCTGCAACGTTAGGGGGGGTCGGCAGAATATCGTCCTGATTCGTCAATCCCCCCGGATTGTCGATATGCTCGGCAGGAATATAATAGCCGAATTGCTCCGATGTCATATCGCGCCCGAAATGGCGCACCGCGAGATAGGATACAACCGCCCATAGCGCGTTAGGGCTGAGAAATTCCTCGGCAACAGGAACAAAGAACTGATTGATATCGCGCATCCAGTTGCCGAAATAAACGGCAGAAGTCTCCTCGACCGTAAACCCGCGTCCGCTGTTGATGATGCTGCCCGATTCGTCAGTCATCAAACCTGTTCGTTCTGCTTCCTCATGGAGCCCAGCTTCGAAGCGCTGTATATGCGGTACACCGAGTCTCTGCACATCGAAGCGGCCTAATCCTCCCGCGGTCTGGCTCTGCTGAACGACATGCGTAAGCTCGTGCGCCAGCAGCCGTTTGCCTTCTCCTGTATCCGGCGAATATTCGCCAGTCCCGAACACGATATCCCGTCCTGTCGTGAATGCCCGGGCGTTGATCGCCTGGGCGGTTTGAGCTGCTCGAGCGTTATCATGAATGCGTACATGAGAGAAATCATACCCGAAACGGGGCTCGAAGAAAGCCCGCGCCGATTCGGATAGAGGTGCTCCTCCGTTCTTCAGCGCGCCGATATCGGCTTCGACGCTAGGCGTCACCTCTGGCGTTGCCATCGTGGCGGCTTCTCGCTGGATGAACGAGATACCTTTCGTTTGCACACTTTCACTGCACGAGCAGCATTCGTCCTGCTCATCCGCAATTGGCATCCGCATGACCTGCTCCGCTACTCGGTCCGCCTCTTGTTCATACACGTCCCTTGGCTGTCCGATTGTCAGTTTGGCTTGAATCATCCGAGCGAGCGCTCGGTTTCCTAATGACTGCTGAAGCTGCCGAATCGGTTGGGCGGCATCAGCGGATACTGGTTTTGTCTTATCAGATGCTTCGTTGCGTCCACCCTTCGCTGTTTCTTGGTTGGTGTGGCCGGCGCGTTCCATAAATATCACCTCGAACGGTATCAACGTCTCCTATACCATTATATTCTAGCAACTTTTGCCTAAAGGATTAAGTTTATCTAAAAATATTTATTCCTTCCATATCAACAGAAAAAAGCCCGTCCCCAGGACGAGCTTTCAATTCAGATCTTATAAAGTGACTTCCACACCCAGCAGCTTGCGCGCCATGTCCTCGATTGTACTGACCTCATGCGTAGGACGGTGGTGCGATTCGGGTTGACGACCGCGGTTGTTTAGCCACACACAGCTCCAGCCAGATTCGCACGAGCCAACGACGTCGTTGCGCCAGTTGTCGCCGATGTAGATGCAGTTCTCTGGCTTCGTACCGGTACGGCGGTTCACTTCCGCGAACAGTCTTGGATCGGGCTTCGCCATGCCAAGCGCATCGGAGACGAATACCCAGCCTTCATTCGCAAACTGCCTTACACCTAACGCCTCGATTTTGCGAGTCTGGTGAGCGACTGGTCCGTTCGTAATAATGCCGATGTCATGCCCGCGAGCGCGAATAGCCTCAAGCAAAGGAACGATGCCTGCGGATGGCTGAATGACGCGCTGCTCCTCTTCATAGGCAAGCTGAAGCCGGTCCGCAAGCTCATCCGACACCTGGATGTCATATTCAGCAAAAGCAAGAATCAACCGCAGCCGTCGCGTTTCCTCGAGTGTCATCTTGCCCGCTACATAATCGTCCCACAACTCATCGCTGTGGTGACGCACTCTTTTGAACAGACGGTCGAATTCCGCCCATTCTTTATCCGTCCACATGCCCTCGCGTATGAGCGACAAGCGGAACGGCTCCATTTGATCGTACAGCGTATCATCCATATCAAAGAAAAAATGTTTGATTTCTTGCATGTTCGCCTTCGTCCCTCACCCATCTGTCATTTGTTCAAATATTTCACATGCTCGGCTGTCAAGCTGCCTTCCTGTATCCTAAAGATGCCGAATGCATAATGCGAGGACCGTCTCCGGTCCGTCGGCGATCCTGGATTGAATAGAAGAATGCCGTCGCGCTGCTTGTGCAGCGGGATATGCGAATGGCCAAACACAATAACGTCTACTTCACCTGGCTCGAACGCACGGAATGCTCGCGTCTCCGTATCCTCCCGTTTCCCCTGTCCATGCCCGTGAACGATGCCGATCCGCACACCTTCCAGCGTCACAATACGACGAAGCCCAAGCATGCGGACAAGCTCAGGCCCATCGTTGTTGCCGCATATCCCGTGGACAGGCGCATACTTTCGAAGCATCGTCACAACCGATCCATCTGTCCAATCCCCTGCATGCAGAATGACATCCGCCGTCTTCAACGCCTCGATGAGCGGACCCGGCAGCTTCTTCGCCATTCGCGGCATGTGCGTGTCGGACACAACGACCACCTTCAGCATGCGCCCACGCTCCTATCCCATTCGTCAGCTATATCTACGCCTCTGGCGCTGCTTCCTCAGCAAGCTGAGCCTTCGCTTCGCCGATCAAGCGGAAATACAAATCGTCGTCGTCTTCGATCGCATCCTCTACAAGCTCGATCTGTTCCTCTGGACCCGAACCATCAAGGAAGAACAAGCTGTAGCCCCAGTCGCGGCCTTTCTTGCTCTGCAGCGCCATCTCGTACTTACGCACATGGCCCTCCACTTCAAAATGGACAAAGCCGACATAGCCGTCCTCTACAGAATGCGTCATTCCTGCCTTCAATACGTTCACGTTCATTGCTGCTTGTACCCTCCATTGGACCGAAAATTCGAGCTATCTCCTACTCATCATACCACTGCCGATTACGCCGTCGCCAGCGCCTTGCATAAAATCATTTACGTCGTGAAGGAAATCCGTATAATAGCATAAGTAGACAGCATGCATTGTAACGGATGGGGAGACAACAGTCACATGGGAGTTCTAGCACCACTATTATTCGCACTTACGGTATGTATGGTTATCTGGCAGCCGCGTAAGCTCAATATTGGCTGGTCTGCCAGCGGCGGCGCACTCATCGCAGTGCTGCTTGGCATCGTCGGATGGCACGACATCGTCGAAGTAACATCCATCGTATGGAACGCAACCTTTACGTTTATCGGCATTATTATTATTTCGATTGTTCTGGATGAGATCGGATTCTTCGAATGGTCCGCACTGCACATGGCTCGTCTAGCCCGCGGAAGCGGTCGAAGATTGTTCGTTTATATGGTGCTGCTAGGCGCTGGCGTGTCGGTCTTCTTCGCCAATGATGGCGCAGCGCTTATTCTCACGCCTATCGTACTTGCCACGGTACGCGCTCTGAACATGAAGGATCGCATGGTGCTTCCGTTCGTGATGGCCTGCGGTTTCATTGCGGATACAGCATCCGTACCGCTCATTATCAGCAACCTCGTCAACATCGTCGCAGCTGATTTCTTCGGTGTTGGATTCGCGGAGTACGCTGGTCGGATGATTGTACCTGGCCTGTTCTCCATCGGAGCAAGTCTGCTCGTCGTTTATTTGTATTATCGCCGATTGATCGGCAATCCTTACATCGTATCCGAACTTCCAGAGCCGACCTCGGTCATTAAGGATATGCGATTGTTCAAGCTGTCTTGGATCGTATTGGCCGTATTGATGGCCGCTTATATGTCGAGCGAATGGCTGTCCGTTCCGGTATGCGTCATCGCTGGCATCGCTTCTGCTGTGCTGCTTCTTGCAGCAAGACGAAGCCCGCATATCAAGACCGGCGAGATCATGAAGCAGGCGCCATGGTCAATTGTCGTGTTCTCCATTGGCATGTACGTGGTCGTCTATGGACTGCGCAATGTCGGATTAACGGATTATCTTACCGATTTGCTTCAATGGTTCGCCGATCAAGGATTGTTCGCTGCATCTATCGGCGGCGGTTTCGTTGCTGCGATATTATCCTCTATCATGAACAACCTGCCAACTGTCATGATCGACGCGCTTGCAACGGCCGATACCGAAACAACCGGCGCAATTAGGGAAGCACTCATTTATTCGAACATCATCGGATCGGATCTTGGTCCCAAAATGACGCCAATCGGCTCGCTCGCCACGCTCATCTGGCTTCATGTGCTGAGTCGCAAAGGTGTGTCGATTTCATGGGCTCAATATATGAAGACAGGGATCGTATTGACTATCCCTGTCTTGTTCATTACACTTTGCGGCTTGTACGTCTGGCTTCTGATCCTGCACTAATCCCCTTTATAACGAATCAAAAGGCCTTGCGAAGATCTCCAATTGGAGTCGACGCAAGGCCTATTTTTGTGCACAGGATGATCTTGTTCTTACACGGCAAAAATATGATTGCCGATCCTTACGGTCTGCTTACGCGACCAGATCCAGCTTGACGTTGCCGTGTTCGGATTGAAATAGTACAACGCATTGCCCGTAGGGTCAACGCCGCGAACAGCGTCCGTTGCTGCACGGTAAGCCGAGCTGTCTGGCTTCAAGCTGAACTGGCCGTCATCAACGGCTGTGAAAGCTCCCGATTGAAGAATAACTTCCCGGATCGTATTCGGGAACGAGGATGATTGGACACGATTCATTACGACTGCACCAACTGCGACTTGACCTTTATAGGATTCACCACGCGCCTCCGCATAGATAATGCGTGCGAGCAGATCGAGTTCATTCTTATTAACCGAAACTTGCTTTAGCAGCGACCATGTTTTCGATCCGGCAACACCATCGGCCTTCAAACCGAAATCAGCTTGAAAACGTTCAACGGCATCTTGCGTCATCGAGCCATAGTAGGTCGTAACCGTTGGATTCTTGAAATAGCCGAGCACTTTCAGACGGAATTGCAGGTCTGGTACATCCAGCGATGTCGTGCCATAGCTTAATATCGAAGGCGAAGCTGCCTGCGCGGCCGGCAGAATCGCACTAAAAGCAATCATCATGCTGCAAACGGCAATCACCCATTTATGCATCGTTTTCTTCTTCTTATTGTTGTTCATGTTATTGCTCATGTTGTTATTCATGTTGTGAGCTCCCCTTTTCCTTAGGATGCGAATTTGATTGTTCGTATCGGTCGTTATGGTCGGCTCGCTGCTTGGGACTGAGTTTAACATAGCACAGTTACAGATTTGAACCCCTTTTGCATAATTACATGGATTTGGAAATTGAAATAAATAAAAGAAAAACCGCCTCCAAACGCAGCAGCAGCCACGTTGAAAACGGTTTCTCGCATTAACGTAAAAACATCGATAACGGCGCTAATTGCTGCTCACGGATCAGGTCTGCAACCAGCTTTGCGATGGAACGTCCTCCGAATTCTTGGAAATGGGTATTGTCTTGAACGCCTTCCGGATAAGCAGCAAACTCTCCTGGATGGGTCCACATAAACAACGCTTTGCTCGGTTCGTCGCCAAGCGTCTCGTACAACGATTTGGTCGCCTCAGCCAGATCAAGCAGCGGCACCTCAAGCTCGACCGCAATCTGCTTCATAGCCGGGATATAGTCACCGTGGCTGTCAGCCAGCTTGCCGTTCGGAAGGAACAGCCGACGCTGAACGGGAGTAATGAGCACAGGATGCGCGCCTTTCTCCCGAGCCAATTCGATGTAAGCGGTAAGATATTGTTTGTACGTGGTGTATGGCGAAGTCGCCCTCTCTTCATCCGGCTTCTGGTCGTTATGGCCGAATTGAATAAATAGAAAATCGTTGGGTCTAATCCGCTCTGCAATTGCAGCCAATCGACCTTCACCGATAAAGCTCTTCGAGCTGCGACCCGACATCGCTTCATTCGCCACTGCGACATCGGCCTTGAACAAAGCAGGCAGCATCTGCCCCCATCCCGTGTATGGAGCAACTTCCTGGTCGGTGACAGTAGAATCACCTGCGAGAAAAATCGTAACTGCTTGCTCCGTCCGCTCGACGTCGAGTGCGGCAATACGCGGCACACGGCCGCTGAACTTCAGCCGGAGGGGCTCGCCTTCCCGGACGTGAACAGTGAAGGTATGACGCTGCAGCGTTCCACGTGCTGACGCTGCTTCATCTAACATGAGCCGACGGCTGCCTGCATGAACCGTCGTCGACGTTGCGGTTGCGGGATCACCTGCTGCCAACGTCACCCGATAATTGCCCTGCGGAGCGTCGATACGGAATACCGCCTCCATCGGAATGACGAAATCGTTGCCCAGCGGGTCGGATGCTCCGCCTCGAATGCGTGCATTCACGATACCTTCGGACTCAAATCCGAAGCCTTGTTCTTCATTATAGGATGATGCCGGATTTACTTTCGTATACCCTTCCACCGGTACTACAGCCTGATCACCGAAATCCAATTTCCAGCTCGTACGCATAGGAACCTCTCCTTATAAGGCATTGGCGTTATGTTAGTGCAATCCATATTCATTGTAGTCCCGCATGCGGTGATGATTCTTGTCCATATCCGACAGGAAAGTTTTGTTTCGTGCCTACATAAAACTCTATCAAAGACAAACCTGTTACTTTACCTCAAATACATTATTTCAATGGCTGGGCACCCTCTAATCTGTGCGCCATCAGTTTGTTGGCTAACCGAACAGCCTCCGTCCGATCCTTCGCCGGGGCTGTCAGCATCAGGCCATCATCACCACCCCAATAGCGGGATCCATCTTCCCGTTGATCATAAAGTACAAGTGTTACTTGGGAAAAGTCATCATTCGCATACAGATCGCCTAATTGGAAGATTTGCATATGGCCTCCCTCAAACCAAGGGTAAGTTAAATAAAAGAGAAGCATTGATCGCGCCGAGTCGGTATTGGAGTCCTTCCAGTCGTACGTCAACATGACGAGCGGAGTACCGCCACAGGCCAACTGCAATAGCAGCCACAAATACTCCGATTATGAGCAACCATAGGGCTTTCTTCTTCAACTAACGATATCCCCTCTCAACTCATACGATGTTGAACCGGTGTTGTTATTAGATTTACTTCCTGCTTTTCTTAGAAGCCATCCAGAAAACAAATATCACGATTGGGATGAAGATAAACCAAGGAATCGTAATCGAACTTTGAGTAATGAATGCTAATATCAATAATCCTACGGAGCCAAGGATGAGCCACAGGCAGCCTCTGCCGAATGTTTCCATAGCAGTGGATTCACCGTCATTCGATGAGGAGTGATGGGAGTGATGACTATAATAACGAGCTCCATGTGATTGTCGAGATACTACAGTCCCGCAGTATTTGCAAGTTAATGATCCGTGCGCTAAACGTTCATGGCAATTTCGACATACTTTTGAAGTTGTGTTGCCGGAGTAATCTTTATCAGCATTTGGTGTGCCTTCAACCCGTGCATCCTTGAGCGAAGTTCCGCAAATTACACATATTAATGAACCTTCGGAGTTGGATTCCCCACAGTTCGTACATATCTTTACTGCCATTATGCAAACCACCCTTCCTATCCACGAATCGATTAGATACATCCGATAAATGGATTCCTAGGTTCATTCTACTAGTTAGACGTTGTGAAATAGACTATGGTTGCGTGAACTTGTGGAATCGGATGCACGCTGCTCTGCAGTGGCACTTCTCAGGGTATCCTAGGAGTAAAGCTCCCGGCAGCGCTTGGTTCACCTTGCATGGGCCCAGTTATTACGGATATAATTATGGCTTGATGAAGGTTAGGTTACCTATCGCCCAGATGGAGGTCGCATATAGATGAGCGAATGGTCTACGGAGTGGGAAAAGGAACAGCAGCGTGTTGATGAAGTGATTGCTGCGTTCAAGAAACGAATTAAAGAATATGAACCGCTAGTTGGCGAGCTGCGAAACGAGGTTGTCGATTTCCGGACCAATTTCTGGGACGATGTGACGGTCAACTTGAGCAATGATGACGACGTGCTTGAAACATTCATGAGCATGAAGCAGCAGGCACAAATTCTGTCCGAGCGCGAGCACAGCCATCGGCATATGTTGAATCAGCTGAAGCGGACGCGCAGGCTGCTGCCTTCCCCTTATTTTGGACGTATTGATTTTCATGAGAAAGGCACGCCAGCGGCAGAGAAGCTGTACATTGGCGTCGCTTCGTTCCTTGCCGACGATGGCGAAACGTTCCTCGTGTACGATTGGCGAACGCCAATTGCGAGCTTGTACTATGACTTCCCTCCCGGCCATGCTGCATACAATACGCCTGGCGGTGTAATAAGCGGCACGATCGAGCTGAAACGCCAATTCGCCATCCGCGAAGGACGAATTCGAACGATGTTCGATACCGGCATGACAATCGGGGATGAGCTGCTGCAAAATGTGCTGAGCAAAGGCGCAGGCTCCCAAATGCAGTCCATCGTTGCTACGATTCAGCATGAGCAGAACCAAATCATTCGCAACGACAGCAGCCGGCTGCTCGTTGTGCAGGGCGCCGCAGGCAGCGGCAAAACATCGGCTGCGCTGCAGCGCGCCGCGTATCTTCTATATAAGCATCGCGAACGGTTGACTGCGGAGCAGATGGTGCTATTTTCGCCTAACCCAATGTTCAACAGCTATGTCGCAACCGTACTTCCTGAGCTTGGCGAGGACAATATACAACAGACGACATTCCAGGAATACCTAAACCGCCGGCTGGGCAGCACGTTCGATGTGGAGGATCCGTTCGATCAGATGGAATATGTGCTAACGCAGCAGGATGATCCGGAATATGACGCTGTCATTGCAGGCATTGCCTTCAAGGCGTCCTCCCGCTTCCTTCATCTAATGCGCAGCTATCGAGATCGACTACTGACTGAAGGTATGAGATTCAAAGGCATCCGATTCAAGGGCCGTGTCCTGCTATCCCGACAAGCCATTGAGGCGCAATTCTACAGCTCCAAGTCAGCTGCATCGCTCTCCTATCGGGTTGACGAGCTCAAGGATTGGATTATACAGCAGCTTCGCAAGCTTGAGCGTGCCGAACGTTCGGCTGATTGGGTCAAAGAAGAGCTCGATTATCTCGATCAAGAGCAGTATCAAGATGCGTTCAACCGGTTAGCCAAGCGCCAGCAGGCTAAAAACCCTGCGTTTGATGACGCGCAGCAGGAAGAAGAGCTTCTGCGCGAGGGGGTTGTACGGACGCATTTCCGTCCTCTGTATCGGAAAGTGAAGGCGCTCCGTTTTGTCGATATCAAGGGATTGTACCGCCAGTTGTTCGAGAACGACTCGCTTGTAGCCTCACTGCTCGGCGAACCAAATGAGACCCCGAGTGATAAGTCTGGCTTCCCTGCTGAAGAACAATGGAAGCAGATTTGTGCCCGTACCATTCGATTGATGGATGAAGGCAAACTAGCGGCTGAAGATGCGACACCATACTTATATTTGAAGGAATTAATCGAAGGTTTCCAGATGAACGGCAATATCCGTTACGTGTTGATGGATGAGGCGCAGGATTATTCGGCATTCCAGTTTGAATTCGTGAAGCGGTTGTTCCCTCGGGCGCGCATGACGGTGCTCGGTGATTTCAACCAAGCAATCTTCGCACAAGCGAGCGATCTACATGAACGAAGCGGCTCCCCGCTCGAAGGTCTGTATGGTCCGGAAGATACCGCTTGGATGAATCTGACTCGCAGCTATCGTTCGACCCGTGAGATCGTTGATTTCACTCGTGCAATGCTGGCGGACGGCGACCGCATCGTTCCGTTCGATCGATCCGGCGGTAAACCGCTTGCCATACCGTGTGCAGGAGAACAAGCTCGGGATCATCGTATAGTCGATGAAGTTGCCGCATTGCAGAAGGAAGGCTTCGGCTCGATCGCGATCATTACGAAATCACAAGCTGAGGCCAATGAGGCGTTCGAACGGCTTCGCGCTGTACCCGCACTAAGTGAATCGCTGCGTCTCGTGACCAAAACAACGCCGAACTTCGAGCATGGACTACTTATCATTCCTGCCTATCTTGCCAAAGGCGTCGAATTCGACGCGGTATTAATCTATAATGCATCCGCTCGCTGTTATGGCCGCGAATCCGAGCGCAAGCTGTTCTACACCGCCTGCACGCGTCCCATGCATCGGCTTCGTCTGTTTAATCCAGGCGAGGCAGCATGGTCGCCATTCGTGCTTGGTGTGAGCGAAGAGCTATACGAGCGACAATAGCGCATTTTGGCTGTTTCAGATGCTTCAAGTGCATCAAGCGCTTGAAGCGCTTCAAGAACAAAGACCCCTTCGCGGGGTCTTTGATTTATCGAGATCGAGATTGATAAGAAACAGAAATGAACGATTTTACTTATAATAACCACATTAGCTACCGTTACACTTCTCAAACCTTAATAAAAACCGCTCTTGTTGAGCGGTTCATAACGTTTCGTCTATTCAGCTAAGGTATCTCATTTAGTCTCTGCCTGAAGCAACACGATCGCTAACCTTCAATCAGCGCCGATACAGTATAACCGAATCGCCCCATACTCGCACCGCGAACGCGGACGACTCCCGTTACGATTAGATTCTTCGCGTTCCCATCAGGCGTCAACTGGAGCCGTACATCGCCGTTGATAAGCGCCATCTCACTCGGATCTCGATCGAACGTACTGTAGGAGTTCGGAGCTAACAGAATAGTAGATTGGTTAAGGGTCGCATCTAAGCCAAACAACAGCTCCTCCCCATCCTGCCGAATGACGAATTCCACGGGAACGATGATAAGCTCATCTTCGCGTGATACTGCGTTCCGACCAAGGTCTACCACCCCGCTTGCCGACAGCAGCTGTCTATGATCAGGCAATGCAATGGAAAAAGCACGCGGACGAACAATATTCGTTGGAGGAATAACAATCGGCACATGCTCGATGATCGTACGAGTACCCGATCTGGTGCAGGCCGACGATCGCGATCGTCTATGAGCGGACGACTTCTTGCGGCGCCGCTTACGTGCCTTTTCTAATGTCGGCATTCCAGCATCCCCTTCCAAGTCAGGTTGATTGGAATACTGTATGCGAGCCTGAATACGTACGATTGATCAGACTGCCTAGCAAACATCATTATTATGTGTGTAATAGCTCACTTGCTTCATGCACTGTCTCTAGTGAATCACTCATTTTGTGGCCTCTCCAAATCCTTCTCGTTCATAATCATCACAAACTCCGTATCCTTATCGCCGCTCTTGGAGGAGCTGCCGGGCTGAGGTGCGTCATTGGCGTAGACGGGATAATACCCGACATCTATCGTGGATGGCTGAGAATAAGACTGCGAGAATATATTGTCCATGATGTTGGCTGAAGACGCCTGACCCAGCTTCTCGTCCTCACGCATTATGGCAGCCCATTCATCGGGAAACGGCATTGCACCATAAGGATGCTCCGTGACATTGACGAGCATTTCCATTTGTACGCGCGGTACATAGTAGTATTCTCCATGCGACATACCGGCATTTCGATCCCGAATAAGGTAGAAGCGAAATTCCTTCACTTTCTCAAGAGGATTATTATTCCATACCACATAACGGCCGGACGGATCGGAATGATTAGTGACTCTTACTTCGGGCCTGCCGCTCATATCCACTCTGGCCACGCTCCACTTCCGCTTCTCCCATTTCAGGAACCCCATCCCGTGAATACCTTGACTAGATACAAATGGGATAAAAACTTGTTGTTCGGTCAGCTTAACTTTGTTGAGCACGACTGCCGCGTCGGCTTCAGCGTCGTACTCGTTTAACTCTGCTATAATTTCGTCCACATTCGGAAGCGGCCCCGGCTTACCGTCATAAGTACGGAAGAAGACGATCACCGCAGCCGCAAGGATAAGAATTACGCCTATTATCAGCCTTCTTCCTCTCATTCTCTTTCCTCCAATCTCAACATTAGCTTCTCAGAACGGTAGTAGTAATAACGATCCTTCGTAGCGAGCAATAACCCCTTTCCATCAGATTCCAGGTAAATTGAGGCATGCAGACCGCTCCCCCATCGAGATTCTGCTCCTAGCAGTGCATAAGGGAAACGTTCCTGCTGATACTGAGATCCGTCCTCTAATTGGGATTCACGATACCAGTCCAGCGTACCCGACATATCAGATGCCTTTATCTCAGCCAATGAGCTCGTGAACAGCTCTTTCTCGAAGGCTGCCTGCCTTGCTGACGGATGAATGGCAACAAGCTTCGCTTTCTCCAAATGGGCCAAGTAAGTGGAAGGGTCATTGCGGTCGTATAAGAAACCATAAATGAATCCAGCAAGCAGAGCTAGCACCAGAAACAAGTAGTTTGCCGTGAAGCCAATCCAAGCAAATTTGCGATAGTCGGGCCAAGTTCGATTTCGTAGAAAGAGGTACGCAACCCAGAGACCCAGCGGCAATATGGCGACATTTACGATCTGCCCGAATAAATGGATTTTGAATGAAACCGAAAGATAGCAGGCGAGTGTCACGAGAAGTATCTTCCAGATTGGGCGCTCAGTCTCTTGCTTATGGCGTTGGCGGATTACCAGACCGAGCACAACGAGCCAGCCTAGCAATCCAGCAGCAGCATCGACTACATTCCAGGAATAATGCCAGTCTAATAGCAATACAAACACCTCGATTTGTCCAATATGTATTGTAGAAAAATTCACCCTTCAGAAAATGAAACGGCCTTAGTCCGATGGCATTCAGGAACAAGGCCGCTTAACTGTTTTAATTATTTGTATTGCCTACCTGACGGGATGCTGTTCATCGGCAATCTGCTCCTTCTATTGATGTACTATCGCTCACAGATAGTTAACACCATGAACCTTCGGGCCATATCTCTGCTTCAATCCATACATAACGCTTCGACAAATCCTTTTAAATGAAGTGACCAAATAGTCAAATCTATCAGCCAATTATTCATCGGCAACGGAATCAATTTCGCACTGTTTTGTTATATTATTACAAACATATTGAAACTATCCTGCCTGATTGCGTAACAACCCCCGCGAACTGTAAAATACGCGAGGGTCGTGATTAATAATTTAGAGGCTTGATAAACGATTTTTTGATTACCGCTTGTTGGTTTCTTTCCATCCTCAAAATCAGCGCAAACCTTGACATTGGAAAAACCAATGCTTTCAAGGATGTACTTAAATTCCTCGACACCGTACCACCGCAATGCAAATCGCTGCAATTCCGTTTGGACCAATGCCCCATTACGCCACTTTTCGTACTTCAAGTAGCTTACTCGGTATTGATTGAAGAATAAATCAGCTTCCACACACTTTCCTTCCATCGTGATGATGTCACCATTAGGCAAGTGATATATTGCCGATCCGTCCCATCGTCCTAATTCGGAACTGTTATAATTGTTATCTGGCAGAAACAGATCAAGGAATAACTGCCCACCTGGTTTCAAGTGTTCATACAACCGCTTTAGAGCTCGTAGTGACTCTTCCCGTTGTTCAATCAATAGAAACGAACCCCCAGGAATGATAATTGCCTCATATTTATGTGGCAAAGAGAGCTCCTGCAAGTTTGCTTCGTATAAGTTTGGAGTTAATCCTCGTTCATCACATCGGCTGCGGCATGAATCCAACATTTGCGGAGAATAGTCCACTCCATCTACGATCAGACCAGATTCAAGAAGAGGAATGATCACGCGTCCAGAGCCAACCATGGCCTCCAGAATGCGCCCCTTACAATGTTTAAGCTTTTCCCGATAATACTCAACGTCTCCACCGAATGATTGCCCAATTGTTTTGGTTAGGTCATAGACTTCCGTGCAGAGTTCACCGTAATTACTAAAAGACATATTTGATTTCCCTCCGTGGTTTGCTTATTGCACGGAAGTGATTAGTTTATCTCTTCCGCACCTCGAAAATAACTGTGTCGCCAACTGTTTTAGTGGTTTTCACGATAATCACTCACTTTCCAAAAAGAATACTTCCAGATTACACCATAAGAGTATTTTGAGCAATAAGATTAAACAGTGAGATGTAGCACGAGTTAAAAATCGTGTGTTGGGTAGTGCTAGAAAAAAAAGAAAATACTACCGCGCTAATAGATGCATTCATTCAGGAAATGTATTATAACTTAAATACAACCATAATTTAATAGATAGTCTGCCTTCAGCTTGTAAGGATTTCTTACGACCTTGTAAGGTAGAAAGAAGGAGAGTTGTTATGGAATATCATGTATCCATACATGGGAATGATCAGCTACAAGGAACAGCCGATCAGCCCTTCCGTACAATATCACGTGCTGCGGCTCTTGCCATGGCTGGTGATACGGTTATTGTTCATGCCGGAGTATATAGGGAATGGGTTAACCCGGCTAATGGAGGAACAGCGGAGCATAGAATAATCTATCGATCCGCAGGAGACGGGGAAGTCGTAATTACAGGAGCTGAACGGATTACCGAATGGAAGTCTGAAGGAGACAATGTTTGGAGCACAGAAGTACCCAATTCGATGTTTTCCGTTCGTAATCCCTTTGAAGTGGAGCTGAGTGGAGACTGGGTATTTGACGGGCCATTCCCGGTTCATCTCGGTGATGTATATTTGGATTGCAAATCTTTGTATGAATGCGATAGTGTTGATAAGGTTCACAAGCCCGAAGTTTGGCCCGAAGCCAAATATCCCAAGGACTCACTGTTAAAATGGTATGCCGAGGTTGGTTCTGCAACAACAAAAATCTGGGCTAATTTAGGAGGTAAGGATCCTCGCCAGGAAAATGTAGAAATTAGTGTACGTCCTTATTGCTTCTGGCCTGAGAAACCAGGACTTAACTATATTACCGTAAGCGGTTTCACGCTTCGTCAAGCCTCTCCTCAATGGGCGCCGCCTACCGACTACCAGGAAGGTTTGATCGGACCCCACTGGAGCAAGGGCTGGATTATTGAAAACAATAGGATCAGTGAATCCAAATGTGTTGGTATCAGTCTGGGTACCGCAATCGGTACAGGTCACACCAAGTCTAAGGAGAAGCATATTAAAGGCGGTACTCAACGTGAGCAGGAGGTTATTTTGCGGGCATTACGCTCCGGCTGGCACAAGGATAGCATCGGCAGTCACGTTGTTCGAGGTAATGTGATTCATGATTGCGAACAGGCAGGCATTGTGGGTCATATGGGAGGAGCATTCAGTCACATTTATCAGAACCGTATTTACAATATTCACCACAAGCGTCTCAGACACGGTGCCGAAGTAGCGGGAATTAAACTGCATGCTTCCCTGGATACTCAAATTAGTGAAAATAAAATCTATGGCTGCTATCGTGCGCTTTGGCTTGACTGGCAGGCACAGGGCACCCGCATCAGCCGCAATGTATTTTTTGACAACCTTTCTGAAGACCTCTTCGTTGAAGTTTGCCATGGCCCTTATATGGTCGATCACAATCTGTTCCTCTCTCCGATGAATTTCAGAAATATGGCACAAGGCGGGGCGTTTGCCCATAACTTGTTTGCAGGCAGATTTGTGGTTCGTTCCGAGATCACCCGTATTACGCCGTACCACTTCCCTCATGAGACAGCAATGGCAGGATACTCCAATATCACTGGAGGCGATGACAGGTACTACAACAATATCTTCTTGGGCGATAATGACGCTAACAAGGAACCTGTTCCAATAACCTTTTTTGAGCATCTTCCACTTAAATCAAGGGATGAAGTTGGAGAGGACGGGAAGACCGTCATGGATGGTGTTCCAGACAATTCCATATGCTATCTTCACGCTGTGGGACTGGGGGGCTACGACAAACATCCTGACGTAAAGGATAAGAAATGGTGGGAATACACCAAAGAAGAGCTTATTGAGCTTGGCGATGCCGCAAAGGATTTCTTCATAGGAAATGCAGTTCTTCCGGTAGCTATGGGTGGAAATTTATATCTTAACAATGCGGTTCCAGGCAATCATGAATTCAATGCGAAGATATATGTGCAGAAGGGCATAAAAGTTGAAATTAATGCTGCGCAAGGCAGGGTGCAAATTCAAGTCAATGAGCCCGAATTGCTCCGGAGGGCCTCTGCAATGGTGGTTACCACTGACCTGCTTGGCAAGACTTATCACGCCGATATGAAGTATGAGGAACCGGACAGCACTCCATATCGTTTTGACTCCGACTTTTTCGGAATTAGAAGACCTGATGCAGATGTCACACCTGGTCCGTTTGAATTGACCGACATAGATACTATTGATTTTGAGTTTTAGTTTATGATTGAGGATCCAGTCATATCTGGTGATTGGATCTTTTTCGTGTGTATGAGTCGTATCCTAATAACCGTGACCCATTACCGCAATATGAACCGATTGAATCGGAACGATCGAACCGCGCTATTCACGCCAAGTCAAAGTTTTATAATAACGATGCTTTTTTGGAAGGAAAGAGTTCTGTTAGGACTTTCGATGCCTTGAAATACGTGAAGAGCATCACCGCTTAGAGATATAATGAAGTCGTACATACATATAAATCATGAGGAGAGGTTCAGATGACAAAAGCAACGATGTTTAACGAAGTGGCCACCAAAGAAAAACTTGTCGCGTTCACGTTCGACGACGGGCCGAATCCGGAATGGACTCCCCTTTTTCTAGACGTGTTTCGGAAGCACGGGGCCAAGGCGACCTTTTTCTTCATCGGATCGCACATTGATCAATATCCGGAACTAGCGAAGAAGACGTTCGAGGAAGGCCATGAACTAGGCAATCACACCTTTTCACACCCCTTTATGTCGAAGCTCTCGAAAGAAGAGCAAATCGAGGAATTATCCCGAGCCGATCGAATGATCTCCAGCGTAACGGGACGCAACCCAAGCACGTGCCGCCCTCCATACTTCGACGTTAACGACGACCTGCTCGAAGCGTGCGCGGAACGCGGATACTCCGTCATTGGTGCGGCGAACATGGAATCCCGCGACTGGGAAGATGCGACGAGTGCCGAGCATATTATCGCAACGTCGCGGGAGCAGATTCGCAATGGCAGTATTTTCATTTACCACGACGGGTTCGGGGACCGGTCCTCGACGCTCAAAGCGGTATCTACTCTCATTCCGGAACTGATCGAAGCGGGCTATCGGCTCGTGACGATAAGCGAGCTTCTGGCATCGAGAGACGACACGTAACCATACAAGCGCCTGTCACTATCGCGGCAGGCGCTTTGTTATCGGTTCGCGCGGGGGATCACGCCTGGTTTATGTCCGATTTCGCGTATCCGAGCCGCGGCGTCCGTCAGCTCCCGTTCCGTATCTCCCGTCACCGGTATAAATCTTGTGATCACTGAAAAATCATTAGTTGTTTTGTTAATCCACGTAACGTATGAAAAAAGTTACGTTTTCCTTCCCTTTAGTTGAGCAAACGGCAGCCGATCGTTGGCCGGCTGCCGTAATGTCTGGATTGAGCTATAGTTCCCCGTTAGCTCAATGACCTAATCCAATTTTCTAATTATATCTTCAGCATAATTACCCCAATCTCTAGTATCTGTATTGATTTCTATTGTTGGGATGGCAGATTGCCTTGAAACAGTGCGCAGTGTCAATTGTGTTGTTAAAAGTTCGTTGACTGCTGCTGAGATTTCCTCAGACTTCTTGTTGTGCCATTCTTCAGGTGTTCTACTTTGTATTCGTCGTTCACCTATTTCAGGGGATATTGTCAACAGAGCACATTTTGCTCCGTAATTTACAAGCTCCTGTTCTAATAACTCTATTTCATATAGGGATTTATCTGGATAGGCAACTCGATGATTTAAATGAAATCTTTCTAGGATAAAGAATATCCCACGGGCTCTCCGAGAAGCTCTTCCTAATTTTGTTGCCCACTCGTTTAATTGCCTTAAGATTACTACTCTATCTTTCAAAAGTTCAAGATGCTCTTCATAAGTCGACTTTATTAGTGTCCCATCAATATTATGTAACACTTGAGAATAATGTTCACCAAGAACAATCACGCTACGTTCTGATGATTCATCTTGAGCTTGTCTTAGCTTTAACGCTCTCAATACTGATGTTTTTCCAGCATGTGAAAAACCCTCTAAAATAATACCGCGCATCTGTCCCAATAAAAAACCTCCTACCTCAATGAAAATCTGTAATAATATTCCGATATTCTATATTATACTCACTCTCCATGCAAACTCCCAATAGCTGAATGAAAAGAAGCAGTTGCCGTGACACCGTTAGTTCAGCGGTTAGTTCAGCCAATAAAGCTACATATTCAACCGGAATAACAATACCCTCTCCCCTTCGTATCACCTGCATAAGTGGCGGGCCACAGACCTCTGTTATTTAGAAGAACTTCTCCTTACATTATCCCTCCTTGTTCAGACAAGCTCTCGGGGTTTGTCTTGAACTTTAACCAACAGTTAATATTTGTATCAACTAGATTTTAAAAATGCTCCATTATCAGTATCTGGGGTCAATGATATTATAAATACATCAGTTCATAATATGATGATAAGGAGACGGGTAATGGAATTAAACATTGGTTCCAAAATCACAAATATGAGGAAAGAGAAGAGAGTTACCCAAGAACAGCTTGCTAACGCAGTGGGAGTTTCGATTGCTGCCGTTTCAAAATGGGAAAGTGGAAACACTTACCCTGATATTACTTTACTCCCTGAAATTGCAGGCTTCTTTAATGTCTCGGTTGATGCATTGCTTGATTATAAAGTTGAACCTAAAAATGCCCAGGATTATAGAGATCGACTAAAGGAGATTACGAAAACATCTGATTTTAATACGGGACTGCCTCTTGCTGAGGAAGCATTAAAGAAGTATCCCAACGATTTTGAGATTCTATTGCAAATGGGGTATCTTACTTTAAACAAAGGTACATTATCTGAAAGCTTAGATAGGGAAACCGTTCTAAAGTCCATTGATTATTTTAACAAGGCTTTGTCCGTTCAGCCATCAGATTCATCTGTAAAAAAAGAATACATCGAACAGAACATTGCATTTGCTTATGGGTCCATCAGAGAGTTTGATAAGGCGATTTCAATCCTAGAAAAAAATAATACAAACGGTTGCTTCAACCCTGAAATCGCTAATTTTATGATGGAAAAAGGCGATATAAACGGAGCAAAGTCAAGACTTCAACAGCATCTATGGCATACAGCTTTTGGATTTGCTATGGTTACCGGAACATTAGGAGAATGCTTTCGGAAAGAAAATAATTTGCAATATGTTGTAGCATTACAAAAACTTCATGCCACTTTTCATCAGAGTTTTACTCATGAGACTCCTAATTATAGTGATTTGATATGCTCTTGGAGTTTTTTGAAGCTTGCAGAATATCAAGTCGAAATTGAAGACATCGAAGGAATGTGGGACAGTATTAAACAAAGCGTATACCACTCGGTACGTTTCGATCAGAACCCCTCATATTCCATGGAATCCATTAAATTTATGGAAGATCATAAAGGAATGATGGGAAATAATTCTTCTCAAAACGCTTGTCGGGGTACAATCAAACGCCTGAATGAGAAATTTCCACAATATCAGAGCGATGAAAGAATGATTGAATTCATCCAAAATCTAGAGACTGCAGCAACGGACAAGGTTCAAACAGGCATTTGGAAGTAATGGTTTATTGTAAAAATCCTAAACTGACTTAGCCCTCGAGATGAGGGCTTTTATTATATTAATCACATTCTTTTTTCAGCTCTTCTGCCCGTTACTTCAATGGAAACGGCAGCCGATCGATTGACCGACTGCCGTAATAGTAATTGAACTAACGTTCTCCTTTAGCGTAATCGGCTGTTGCCTTGATTAGTCAGCGTGGCTTTGCTCTTTCCCATTAGAAATCCCGCTAAAAGATAACAAAATGAAGTAGCTAAAAATAACTTAAAAATACTTGGCGTCATAGCCAGGTATAGACTTAAAGATAACGACCAAAAAAAAGCGATGAATAGGATGAAACGTTTCTTAATAATCGTACCTATTACTACAACAAAAGCGGGGGCTAAAAGAAATGCTCCTGTTCTTAGCAGAACATCATTGCTTAATGAAGTAGAATTATATGGGTTATAGAAGTTTAGGACTAACCATAGCATTATGGTACCAAGTGACGAAAAGATGCTTACATATCTCCAATATTTCTTCATCTTATATCCCTCCTAAGCAACAGCATTTTACACAGTATATATTACCACATGTTGGAACTATCCTCCCTCTATGGAGAATTGCTTTTCTCTTAAATACTCACGTTTTCTTAGATTCTGACCAAAGTTAAGATTTCAACAATCAACATATCACTGGAACCGAATTGTAGAAGAAGAAATTTATGGGGCAGTTGAAGTGCAAAAAGCCCTCCACTTAGACCACTCGCT
>Ga0065721_10003712_pt1 | contig 96931 bp, 81 predicted proteins | sample Mesricmetagenome_FD_59108 | JGI IMG/M metagenome (GOLD analysis project Ga0065721, IMG submission 59108) | Mesophilic microbial community from rice straw/compost enrichment Sample: eDNA_1 v2 (version 2) | ecosystem: Engineered > Solid waste > Grass > Composting > Bioreactor | place: USA: Davis... | reverse complement strand
TCGGTCGAGGACTGACGCGCGATCTTTTCGGTCTGGGCCGCGTTGTCGGCGTTCTGCTTGATATTGGCGGCCATCTCTTCCATCGAGGCGGAAGCCTCTTCGGCCGAGGACGCCTGTTCGGTTGCACCCTGAGACAAGGCTTCCGAACTTGCCGAAAGCTCCTGGCTGCCCGACGAGACGTTGTCGGCGGCGGAAAGCGCATCGGCAACGACGCTGCGAAGCCGCTCCACCATGCTTTCGAGCGACAGGCCCAGGGTGTCCTTGTCGGAAAGAGGTTTGGGCTGAACCGTCAGGTCGCCTTCCGAGATCAGGCTGGCGATACGCGCCGTCTCGCGCAGGTTCGCGGTCATCTGGTTGATACGCTCGACAAGATCCTTGATCTCGTCATTCGTCTTGATCTCGATGTTCTGGTCCAGATCGCCTATCGCAACGGCTTCAGCTACCCCCATGATCTTGCGCAGCCCGGCATTGATGCCCAATGCGATCCACAGTGCAGCGGCGATCGAAAGCACCAAGGCCCCGGCCGCCAGAGTGCTCAGCATCATGAAAGAGGAATCGTATCTGGCGTCGGCGACGACATCCGATTCCTGGATGGCGGCTTCCGTGAGTGCGGCGAGAGCTTCTGTCATTTCATCCAGCTTGTCGCTGGCGATAGCGCCCTCGGTCTGATTCACCTCGACCGCAAGTTCGCGCTGGCCGGAGGAGACCAGAGAGATGATGCGGTCGTTAATGGCGAGGTAGTCGTCCCAGAAATCGCGGATCTCTTGCCACTTCGCCGTGAATTCGCCGGTGGAGTCGTTCTGTCCGTCGTTGAGAGCCTTCTCGAACGCCGCCCGCTCTTCAGCGATCAACGCTTTGGCCTTGCTCATCCGATCAGACGTGGTCGCCAACAGAAAATCGGCTTCGGCCAGTCCAAGACCGTCGAAAGCGGAGGCAAGGTCATTTGCATAGTCATCCTGCTCAATCGGGCCTGTGATCAGGTCGTTGCGGAGGGTGTTCATCTCCCGCAACCCATTGATGCCAACAAACGCCGAAACGCAGATGACCGTGATGAGAAACCCGAACGCCAGGGCGAGTTTCAACTTGATTGTAAAGCGCATCTAACCCTCTCCTTGATCGCAAATGCTCTGTGACAGGCGGCCGGCCAACGGCTCTGCCTCACATGCGCGAAGACCGATACACTCACTCTTCCGCGAACCTATGCCGACGCTTACATGCGTCAGAATACGTGCGGCGCACCACTTCTGGCGCGCCGCTGTATTTTTATGCGATTTCGCGGAAGTCCGCGTCGTCGCTGTCAGGCCCGCCCATCGACAGATCGAGGGAAAAGCCCTTCTTGCCGGCAGAGACCGGAGCAGCCTTCCGGCTTGCTGCGGCGGCCGGCTGTTTGGACGCCTCGGCCATCCTGGCGGCCGTGGCCCGGAGCTTCGCCGCATTGTCCGGCTCCTTGCGGACCGAGTTGTCCACGCGGAAGAAGGAGATGGAAGCCTGGAGTTCTTCCGCCTGGGCGGCGAGTTCTTCCGAGGTGGCCGACATCTCTTCCGAAGCGCCGGCGTTCTGCTGCGTCACCTTGTCGAGCTGCTGGATCGCCTCGTTGATCTGCGAGGCGCCGATGTCCTGCTCGCGGCACGCGGCCGAGATCTCCGACACCAGTTCGGCGGTCTTGCGGATATCCGGAACCAGACGGTTCAGCATCTCGCCGGCTTCCGTCGCAACCGTCACGGTCTCAGCCGACAGCGCGGAGATTTCGGCAGCGGCGGCCTGACTGCGTTCGGCGAGCTTGCGGACTTCCGAAGCAACGACCGCGAAGCCCTTGCCGTGCTCACCGGCACGAGCGGCTTCGACGGCGGCGTTCAGCGCCAGCAGGTCGGTCTGGCGAGCGATTTCCTGGACGATCGAGATCTTCTCGGCAATCGTGCGCATGGCGGTGACGGCGCGGCCGACGGCCTCGCCGCTCGCCTGAGCGTCGGTCGAGGACTGACGCGCGATCTTTTCGGTCTGGGCCGCGTTGTCGGCGTTCTGCTTGATATTGGCGGCCATCTCTTCCATCGAGGCGGAAGCCTCTTCGGCCGAGGAGGCCTGTTCAGTCGCGCCCTGCGACAGCGCTTCCGAGCTGGCCGACAGTTCCTGGCTGCCGGAGGAAACGTTCGAGGCTGCGGAAAGCGCATCCGCGACCACGCCGCGAAGCCTCTCGATCATGTCGTTGACGTAACCGAGCAGGTCGCCGATCTCGTCCTGCGTTTTAATCTCGGCAAAGCGGGTCAGATCACCCTCCGCGACAGCACGGACGGTTGCGTTTGCCCGGTTGAGACCGCGAGCGATCGAAACGACGATCCACAGAGCGGCGCCGACTGCAATCAGGGTGGAAATGGCCAGCAGACCGATCAGCATGGAGCGGCTCGACTGATAGGTTTCTTCTGCGGCAGCGAGATCCTCACGCTGGCGCTCATGGTTCAGCGCCACCAGGTCCGTCAGGCTCTTGATTGCCTCTTCACGCGCGGTGCGCATGGGACCATTGGCCACCAGGCCTGCTTCGTAGGCACTCCGTTCGAAGGCAATGGCATTCCCACGGTCTGCGGCATCCAGCACTGCATCGAAAGCCTTTTGCAACTCGCTCACATGCTGCTTCAGCGAGCTCTGAACGACCGTGTTTGCGAGCGCATCCAGTTCGACCTGCACGCTTTGGCTCGCAACCTTGTAGTCTTCCATCCACTTCGCCTGCCGTTCCGGATTGCGGCTCGCGAGAAGGATGTTCCGGTGCTGGCGGAAGAGGTCGGAAATGTCCGCCCGGATTTCAGCTACGCGCTGGAAATTCTCGAAGGCACCCGGCTCGTCGCGCATCACGGCGTCGCGGAATACGCGGGAAAGCGTCTCACCGGCCTCTTCTGCCGCCGTGATTGCCTTGCTGCCGTCGGTGGTCGTCAGAACGAACGCGTTGACGTCGGAATTCTTCTTGACGATGTCCTGCAGCGAAAGGTTCTGTGCCCAGTATTCGTCCCAGCCCTTCACGAAATTATTGAGCAGCGCGTGACCGGCCTCCGTGGTCAGACGGCCACGCACGTCCGAGACCTTTTCGGCGATCTCCTGGTTGGTGTTGGCCAGCGACTTGCTGATCTCCTCCATTTCCGCGGGGTCCTGGCTGAGGATGAGCTGCCGCGTTTCCGACGCAAGCTGCGTCGTCATGGTTTGGATTTCGCTGAGCCCGAGCGTTGCCGCAGCCCGGCGGTTTGCCAGATTCTCCATCTTGTCATTGAGGTCGGCCAGGCTCTGCACGGCAATGTACATGCTGGCACCGGAGAGCATGATCACTAGGGAAAAGGTTGCGATCAGTTTGGTCTTTATCGCGATGCGCATTGGGTATCCAGTTCGGTTTGGGGGCTAACAATATTGAAGACGGCCGGACTATCGTTCGTCTTCGAAAATGGCCTGGAGATTGGGGACGATAATGAACTCCCCATCCCGTTTGACGAGGCAACTGATGTAATCGGCGCGCCAGCGCATGCCGACGCGTGGCGGCGGCTCACTCGCGTGCTTGGGCAGCATGGTGACTTCGTTGACCTTGTCCGTGCGGATGCCGAACAGCGTCGGCTCGCCGTTGAGTTCCAGCTCTATGACGATGATCCGGCTGTCGATGGTGGTCTCCGTCGCATCCATACCGAAGGCGAGGCGGATATCGGCAAGCGGAATGATCTTGCCGCGGAAGTTGATCACGCTCGCGACGAACGGCTTGGCTCCCGGCACATGCGTCTCCGGCAGCAGATCGAGGATCTCCTGCACCACGGTCGCCTCGATAGCAAAGGTTTCGCCATTGAGATTGAAGGTGAGGACCGAGAGTTCTTCCTCGCCGTCCCAGATCGCTTCGTAGTCGAGTTTCCGTACTGCTTCGCTCATCCTGCTGCCCGCAATTGCGCCTCCTGCTGCTGTCCGACTGCGACGAGATGGGTGACGTCGAGGATCAGGGCCACGCTGCCGTCGCCGAGGATGGTCGCGCCCGAGAAGGTGACGACGTCATGGTGCAGTTTCGACATGGATTTGATGACCGTCTGATGGTCGCCGATGATCTGGTCGACGACCAGACCGACGCGTTCCGATCCGGTCGAGATGACCACGACCTTCTGGTGCGGATCCGGTTGAGTCCCGGTTCGGAAGAGTTCGCGCAGCCTGAGAAAGGGTACCAGGCTGTCGCGCAGCGAGATGAAGCTGCGGCCGCGTGAGCGCAGGTCATCCTCGAGCGACAGTTCAAGGCATTCCTCGACGGCCGAAAGCGGGATGACGTAGCAGCCCGAACCGACCCGAACGAGAAGCCCGTCGATGATAGCGAGCGTCAGCGGTATCCGCAGCGCCACCTCGGAACCGGCACCCATCTGGCTCTTGATGTCGATGTTGCCGCGCAGCGCCTCGACCGTCTTCTTCACCACGTCCATGCCGACACCACGGCCGGAAAGGTTGGTGATCTGCTGGGCAGTTGAAAAGCCCGGCTGGAAGATCAGCTGCAGCAATTCCTGGTCTGTGAGCTGCGCACCCGGCTGGATCAGCCCCGAGGACTCGGCCTTGGCGCGAACCCGATCGCGGTTGATGCCCCGTCCGTCGTCGCGAATGGTGATCACCACCTCGCCGCCCGTCTGCGTGGCCGAAAGCACGACCTTGCCGACCGGATCCTTGCCGGCCGCCACGCGTTCATCCGGCGTCTCCAGACCGTGGTCGACCGAATTTCGCACCAGATGGACCAGAGGGTCGGCAAGGCGCTCGACCACGGTCTTGTCGACCTCGGTCGCCTCGCCTTCGGTAATGAGCTCGATGGACTTGCCGGTCTCTCGCGACAGATCGTGCACGAGGCGGCGGAACCGGCCGAAAATACTGCCGATCGGCACCATCCGCAGCACCATCATGGTGTCGCGCAATTCGCCGGACAGGCGTTCCATGTCCTCGGACACGTCGCGGAGCTGGATGTCGGTAAGGGCATTCGCCAGCTGCGACAGACGGGACTGCGCGATCACCAACTCACCGACGCGGTCCATGAGTTCGTCCAGCCGCTCGGCCGGAACTCGGACGTTTTCAGCACTTTTAGCATGCTTACTATCAGAAGCTGTTTCGGCAGTCGCGCGCCGTTCAACCTTGACTTCAGGCTGCGGCGCCTCCTGAGCGACGGTAGAAGCTGCGGCTGCCGGGGCAATCGCCTCTTCCGTAATTTCGAGCTCCATGTCGTCGATGACGAAGATGAAGACATCCTCGATGTCCGAGATCGGACGATCGGTGACGAGCGTAATGGACCAGCCGAGATAGAGTTCGGCCGGCGCCATCTCCGTCAGGTCCGGCAGTTTCGAACGATCCGCCACGACCTCGCACTCGCCGAGCTCCCTGAGTTCATCGAGCAAACCCAGAGGATTGGTGCCGTTGGCCATGGCATTGGCCGGCAGCCGGATGCGAAGCTTGATGGTCCGGGGACCCTTGCCCTGCTCCGCCGCACCGTCAGTCTTGGCAGAAACGGCGGCGACGGGCGCAGTACCAGCCGGCATGGCTTCGCCGGAGACCGCGGCATGCAACTTCGCCAACAGCTCGCTGCTGCGCGCATCGTGGTCGCCATTCGGCTTCTCGACCAGTGCCCGCATGTGGTCCTGTGCCTCGAGCACCACGGCGATCAATTCACCGGTGGCCTCGACCTCGCCCTTGCGGACCCGGTCGAACGCCGTTTCGCAATGGTGGGTAAACGCCGCCAGCGCCTCGAAGCCGAACATGGCGCCGGAGCCCTTCAGCGTGTGCAGCCCACGGAACACGGCGTCGATCTGGTCCTGGTCGGAAAGATTGTGAAGCAGATCGAGAAGACCGGACTCGATCTGCTCGAAAAGCTCGGCCGCTTCCGTGCGGAATACGTCGATTGGATCGAGTGAGGTCATTTACCCAGCACCTTTCGCGCAATCTTCACGAGACTTTCGGGATCGAACGGCTTGGTGATCCAGCCGGTCGCACCCGCCGCCTTGGCACGGTTCTTCATGTCCGCATCGGATTCGGTGGTCAGGAAGATGATCGGCACGCCCATATGGGCGGGCGACTGACGCAGCGCCTCGATCATCTGAAGCCCGTTCATGTTGGGCATGTTCAGATCGGTGACGATCAGATCGTAGTTGCCTGCCTTGGCCTTGTTCAGGCCATCAAGCCCGTCGATCGCTTCCGTAACCTGATAACCGGCATTCGTAAGCGCAATCTTCGTCGTCATACGTACGGACGCGGAATCATCGACTGTCAGGATGTGGGCGCTCACTGGGCATTCTCCTCATGAAACCAGAACTGATTAAAGGCCGCGCCGGCACCTGCCTGCAGTCCGGCACGGGTCAAAGTCTTTCGGATATTCGAATTGGCAGGATCGGCGAGCCTGAACGAACGCCCCTTCGATTCCGCATGAAGGCGCGCAACCTCGATGAGCTGGATCACACTGAGATCCGGATCGGCATCACCATCGATAGACAGCACCACCTCAGAACCTTTGGCTAACGCACCGACGAGCATGCCATGGATCTGGTCTATGTTCCGGATTGACGGCGCGGCCGGAAGCGTTAGCTCGGCTGCCTTCTGTTTACGCTTGTTCGTCATTGCCCCGTCCAATGAGTTGAGAAATTTACTATCGAAGTTGGAAAGTCATACCGCCGACCGAACCTTCCAGAGCATCGGGCTTTCCCCACCTGCTCCTGCTTCCGCACGCATGATCTGCTGTATGTCCGGCCACCGCCGGATGAAGGCGTCCACGCAGGCTGGATCGAAGTGTTTGCCGCGCCCGGCGCGAATCTCTGCGAGTGCCTCTTCCTGCGACCAGGCCCGCTTGTAGGGACGATCGGAGCACAAGGCTTCAAACACATCCGCCACCGCGACGATACGCGCTTCGATCGGGATGTCTTCACCGGATATCCCTTTCGGATAACCGCTGCCGTCCCATTTTTCGTGATGGCCGCCAGCGATCAGACAGGCGACCTTTACGAGTTCGGAGGTTCCGTCCTGGAGAATGTTCACGCCGATCTCGACATGGCGCCGCATCTCCACCAGCTCCTCCGGCGTCAGCGAGCCGGGCTTGTTGAGAATGGCGTCGGCAATGCCGATCTTTCCGATATCGTGCAGCGGTGCGGCGAGATAGAGCATGTGTGCCCGCGCCTCATCGAAACCGAGTTCGAGCGCTATCACCTTGGAGATTTCCGCAACGCGGGAGACATGGTTGCCGGTATGGCCGTCGCGATATTCGACGGCGCGCGCGAGGCGCCAGATGATCTCCTCCTCCCGCGCCACGATCTCGCGGGCGGCGGCGCGCATGCTGTCTTCCAATCCGGACGCCCGCTCTTCCAGTCGTAGCTGCGCATCGCGGAGCCGCAGAAGATTTTGAAGCCGGGCAATCAGCTCCGTGGGATCGAAAGGCTTCAGCAGGAAATCCGTCGCTCCCGCTTCGATCGCCTGGATCTTGACGTGACGATCCTGGGCGGAGGTGAGCATCACGATCGGCACATTCCGATACATCTCGTTCGACCGAAGCGTCCGCAAGAGCTCGATGCCATCGATGTCCGGCATCATGAAATCGACGAGAACGGCGTCGAAGGTGAAGTCGCGGCAGAATTCACGCGCCTCGACCGGAGAGCTGAACGTGTGCAGATTAATATCGGGGTTGCTCTCGAATATTCTTTTGATCTCGGCAATCACCGACTTACTGTCATCTATGACAGCAACATTCATCGATTTCTCGCTAGTCCCCGAGCTCACTTAAGCGACCTATTTTCACCAAAAGGCGCAGATTGAAGCGCGCCGTACCCCCGAATCACAGAACCTTAGTGAATCTGAACTTGTCTGAAACTTATTAACCAGAAATTAACCAAGAAATTACGGATGATATTTTAAGTAGCTGCAAATTTTGGCTCCCCATAAATGGGGTGACTTAGCTTTACTATGGCCCGACCAAAACTGGACTTACAATATTCCAGCGGGAAAACACCGAGGATATGTCTCCCGATGCTCAAGAATGTCGGCGCATCTGGTTTGCAATCCGGAAGCACCGTGACATCGGGGCATGAGAAGCAGCGACCAAACGAAAACGGAGGCCCATGAGGGCCTCCGTCTGTCTTTGCAGCCGCTGAAACGGCGGTCAGTAATTCTTGTAGGCCGAAATGACCGCAGACACCTGCTCGGCATTCATAGCCTGGATCTGTCGCGTCGTGAGCGCATACAGCTGGCTGCTCGACAGGTTGGCGATATCCTCCGTCGACAGGCCGGCGATTGCCGACGTGCTGATCGAAGCGATGTCTTCCAGCGAGAAGGTGGCCAGATCCTCGGATGCGAGCGCGTCGATCTGCAGCGAACTCATTCCTGCCACCTGGCTGGGGGTAAAGGCCTCGACCTGTTCCGGGCTGAGGGCCGCGATCTGTTGACTGGTCAACCCGATCAACGACGCCGGATTCAACGCCGTGATCTGGTCCGTGGACAGCGCGGCAATGCCGGCCGTACCAAGCGCTCCGAGCTGGACGGCGTTGAATGCACCGAGTTGCTCCGAGGTCAGACCGCTCACCTGCGCGGTACCGAATGCGCCGATCTGCTTGAAGGTGAGCGCTGCCATCTGGCTCGTGCTCAACACCGCGATCTGGTCGGAGGTGAGAGCGGCGATATTCGCGGTCGACAGGCCTGGTAGGGCCGATGCGCTGATCGCCGCGATATCCTCGGTCGTGAAGATCCCGAGATCCTCCGTGGAAAGCGCCGCCATCTGCGTCGAGGTCAGCGCACCGATCTGCGCAGTCGAAAACGCGTCCAGCTGGCCGGACGTCAGCGCGTCGATCTGACCGGTCGTCAGGCTTGAGACCGCCTTGGAGCTCAAAGCAGCGATCTGATCGGTCGACAGGGCCGCAATACCGGAGGTCGACAGGCCGGAAATGGCGGCCGAACTCAGGGCTGCGATCTGCTCCGTGCTCAGGCTGCCGATCTGCGCAGTGCCAAGACCGGCCAGCTGTCCAGACGTCAGTGCCGCAATCTGGGCAGTCGTCAGGGCGCCAAGCTGCAACGTGGTGAACGCTGCCAGCTTCGAGGCCGAGATACCGGGAATGGCGGCCGCGCTGATCGCGGCCAGTTCCTCGAGCGTGAAGGTCGCCAGCTCGGCTCCGCTCAGCGCATCGAGTTGCGACGAGGTAAGGCTTGCGATCTGCGCGGAACTCAGCGCCTCGACCTGCCCGACCGACAGGGCGTCGACCTGTGACGTGGTGAGAGCGGCGATTGCCTTCGTGCTCAGGGCAGCGATCTGGTCCGTGGAGAGCGCGGCCAGCATGCTGGTCGGCAGGCCGGCAATCGCGGCGGCACCGATCACCGCGATCTTGTCGGTCGACAGGCTCACAAGATCGGCCGCACCGAGAGCGGCGAGCTGCGCACCGGTCAGGTTCGCGATCTGGGCCGTGGTCAGCGCCTCAACCTGTGCCCCCGACAACGCGTCGATCTGGGTCGAAGTCAGCCCGGCGATCGCCTTGGTGCTCAGAGCCGCAACCTGATCGGTTGAAAGGGCCGCAATATCGGAGGCCGACAGGCCAGCAACCGCAGCCGAACTCAGAGCGGCGATCTGCAACGTGGTCAGACTGCTGATCTGGCTGGCAGTGAGAGCATCGATCTGGGCGGAAGTCAGGGCGGCGATCTGCGCCGTCGACAGAGCAGCGAGCTGCTCGCTCGACAGCGCCGCAATCCGCTCACCCGACAGCCCGGCAAGGGCGGCGGTGCTGATCGCGGCGATATCCGCGGTCGAGAACGTGGCAATGTCGTCGGATGACAGTGCCGCGACCTGGCTCGAATTCATCGCCGCGACGAGCGCCGGCGTCAGTGCCTCGGTCTGCTCCGTACTGAGGGCAGCGATCTGACCGGAATCCAGGCCAACGACCGCCTTGGTGCTCAGCGCCGCAATCTGGTCGGTGGAAAACGCCGCGAGGCTGCCGTCCGGCAGGGCCGCAACCTGGGACGAACTCAGGACGCTGATCTGCGTCGTGCTGAGAGCGGCAATCTGCTGTGTCGTCAGGGCCGCAATCTGATCGGACTTGAGCGCCGCGATCTGACCGCTGGAGAATGCCGACAGGAGATCGGGGCTAAGCGCCGAGATGGTTGCAGTCGACAGGCCGGAAATGCTGGCCGCGCTGATCGCGGTCATTTCCTGGGTCGTGAACGTAGCGAGATCGTCCGTGCTGAAGGCCGCAATATGGGCCGAGCTCAGGGCAGCGATCTGCGTGGAAGTAAGGGCCTCGACCTGCTCTGTAGAGAGAGCGTTGATCTGGGCGGAGGTTAGTCCGGCAATGCCCTTGACACTCAGCGCCGCGACCTGCTCGACTGAAAGTGATGCGACGTCCTGTGTCGAAAGCACCGCCACCTGCGCCGAGCTCAGCGCAGCGATCTGCGCGGCCCCCAGCGCTGCTATCTGATCGGAGGTGAGAGCCGCGATCTGGTCGGTCCGAAGTGCGGCGATCTGGGTGCTCTTCAGGGCCGCAAGCTGTTCGGTGGTGAGCGCCGCAATCCAGTCAGAGGAAAGACCGGAGATTGCCATCGTGCTGATAGCGGCGATCTCGTCAGTCGTGAAGGTCGAGAGATCTTCGGAGCTCAATCCACCGATCTGCGAGGAATTCAGCGCCGCGATCTGCGCTGACGTGAGCGCCTCTATCTGCTCCGACGACAGGACATTGAACTGCGCCGAGGTCAGCCCGGCGACGGACCTTGCAGAGAGTGCCGCGACCTGTTCGCCGGAAAGGGCGGCGATATTGGCTGTCGTCAGTCCGGATATCGCTGCCGAGTTCATCGCCGCGATCTGGGCCGTGCCGAGCGCGGCGATCTGGCTGCTGGACAATGCTCCCAGGTGGTCGGACTTGAGCGACGAGATCTGCCTTGTCGTCAGCGCCTCGATCTGCTCAGCCGTCAGTCCGGCAAGCCGATCCGTGGTCAGACCAGCAATACCGGCAACGCTGATCGCGGCGATATCCGCAGTCGAGAAGGATGCAAGATCCTCGGACGACAGAGCCGCAATCTGCGACGAGCTCATCGCCGCGATGAGCGCCGGCGTCAGTGCCTCGGCCTGTTCGCTCGTGAGCGCCGCGATCTGGGCGGCACTCAACCCCGAAATGGCCTTGGAGTTCAGGGCAGTGATCTGCAGGGTGGAGAGAGCCGCGAGACCGTCGCTAGAAAGCGCCGCCAGCTGCGCCGAGGTCAACGCCGCGACTTGCTGCGACGTGAGTGCCTCAATCTGGGCACTCGTCAGCGCGGCAATCTGGTTCGGTTTCAACGCGGCAATCTGCGCCGCCTTCAGCGCGGCTGTCTGGTCCTCGTCCAGCGCAGCAATGATATCGTTGGAAAGACCAGCGATGCCGGCAGTGCTGATCGCGGCAATCTCATCGGTCGAGAAGGTAGCAATGTCGTCCGAACTGAGAGCTGCAATCTGCGCCGCGGTGAGCCCCTGGATCTGCGAGGCCTTCAGGGCTTCCACCTGATCGGAACTCAACGCGGCGATCTGCGCGGTCGAAAGACCGGCTATCGCCTTTGCGCTGAGTGCAGCGATCTGCTCGGTCGTCAGCGCCGCGATATTGGCGGTGGAGAAAAGCTTGATCTGCGTCGAACTCAAGGCACTGAGCTGGACCGCGGTGAGCGCCGCCACCTGGTCAGTCGTCAGCGCAGCGATCTGGTTTGTCTTCAACGCGGCGATCTGGGCATTCTTCAGCGCGGCCGCCTGATCAACGTTCAGCGAGGCGATGGCCTGCGCGGAAAGGCCGGGAATAGCGGACGCGCTGATCGCCGCTATTTCTTCCACCGTGAACGTCTGGAGGTCGTCTGTACCGAGCGCGGCGACCTGCGCCGAGCTAAAGCTCGCGATCTGTACTGTCGACAAAGACTCGACCTGCAGCGTCGAGAGGGCGCTGATCTGTTCCGCGGTCAACCCTTTGATAGCCTTTGCGCTAAGCGCACCAACTTGTTCAGGCGTAAGCGCGGCGATACTGCCCGTCGGCAGCGCCTTGAGCTGCTGCGAGGAGAGAGCAGCGATCTGCGCCGTGCCGAGAGCTGCCAGCTGGTCGGTGGAGAGCGCCGCAAGCTGGGCCGAGCGTACCGAAGCGACCTGCGTCGCCTTCAGCGCCGCGATCTGGTCCGTGCTCAGCGCGGCAAGTTGAGCGCTGCCTAGCCCCGAAATTGCCGATGCGCTGATGGCTGCAATGTCGGCCGTCGAGAAGGTGGCGATATCTTCCGAAGTCAGAGCCGCAATCTGCGCGGAAGTCAGCGCCGCAACTTGGGAAGACGTCAGCGCCTCAATCTGTCCGGTGCTGAGCGCCGCAACCTGGGCCGAAGTCAGCCCGCTGATCGCCTTTACATTAAGGGCAGCGATCTGAGCGGTCGAGAAGGCCGCGATGGCGTCATTCGACAGCATCTTGAGCTGTGAAGTTACCAGAGCATTGATCTGCGATGTGCTGAGGACCGATATCTGTTCGGTCGTCAATGCCGAGAGCTGATTGGTTCGCAATGCTGCGATCTGCCCAGCCTGCAGCGCCGCGACCTGATCCGTAGTCAGCCCCGCGAGGCTGTCGGCCGTGAGGCCGGCGATAGCGGTCGCCTTGATCGAAGCGATGTCAGCGGTCGAAAAGGTCTGGATATCCTCGGCCGAAAGCGCCGCGATCTGGCTCGAGATCAAGGCACCGACCTGCCACGTGGACAGCGCTTCCACCTGCGCTGTGGACAAAGCAACGATCTGCGCGGTGGTCAGGGCCGGTATCGCCTTCGTACTCAGCGCAGCAACCTGCGCCGTTGTCAGGGCAGCGATCTGCTGTGTGGTGAGTGCCCGAACCTGCGCGGATGTGAGTGCCGCGATTTGCTGGGTGGTGAGCCGCTCGATCTGGTCGGTCGACAGAGCGGCGATCTGGCCCGTCTTCAGCGCAGCGATCTGGGCGCTTTTCAACGCAGCGAGCTGTTCCGAGCTGAAGGCAGCGATCCGGTCATTTTCAAGCCTTGCGATCGCGGAAGTGCTGATCGCAGCGATGTCGGCGGTCGAGAAGGTGGCGATTTCCTCGGCGGTCAGCGTCGCGAGCTGCAGCGAGCTCAGGGCTGCGACTTGCGCCGACGTCAACGCCTCGACCTGGTCCGTTTCAAATGCGGCGATCTGGCTGGTCTTGAGCGCGGCGACCTGAGACGTCACCAGGCTTTCGATCTTGTTCGTCGTCAGAATAGCGATCTGATCAATCGTCAGACCGACGATCGACGCCGGCGCCACCGCGCGCAGCTGCGCTGTCGAGAGGACCGCAAGGTCTTCCGTCTCCAAAGCCGAGATCTGGGCTGAAGAAAGCGCCTTGATCTGCGCAGTGGAAAGCGCCGCGACATCTTCGGTGGTCCAGGCAGCGATGGCCGCCGTGGAAAGCGCCCTGATCTGGATGGTGGTCATCGAAGGTATGGAGGTCATGAACGAAACCCTTTGAGTTTATCCATCTCTTAAAATCAGATGCCCCACCGTCGATGGGACCGGAAACCTGCACCGACCCCGAAACAGCCGCCGGCGCATCGCTTGAAAAGGCGCGCGACTTGGCGGCGGAAATCGGGACTCCGGCATACGATCACAATTTGTGATGGAGCAGGCTTGTCCGAACCTGAACCCGCACGTCCGGACCTGGCGACCGCTGGCAGCACATAAAATTCAAGGTGCTGACGACGATGCGACGCCCGCTGCATTGGCAACGCATCAACGACCGAAAGACCAGCAGGCCTCGACCGGCACCGATGTCGGTCGAGGCCCGATGGGTGGAAAGTAGCGCTTCAGAAACCCTCCAGCACCACCTTGCCCTTCGCCTTGCCGCTTTCGAGGATGGCGTGGGCTTTCTTCAGATTGGCGGCGTTGATCGGAGAGAATGTCTCGGTGATCGTCGTTCGCACGTTGCCCTCGTCGACGAGCCGCGAGACTTCGTTCAGCAGCTTGCCCTGCTCATCCATGTCCGGCGTCTGGTAGATCGAACGCGTAAACATCAGCTCCCAGTGGATCGAGACAGCCTTGCGCTTGAAACCGATCACGTCGAGCGATGCCGGATCGTCGATCAGGCCGAAACGGCCCTGCGGCGCTATCAGCTCGATGATTTCGCCAAGGTGACGGTGAGTTTCGGTGGTGGAGAAGACAAAGGCAGGGCTGCCGATATTCAGCGCGGCAACCTGCTCGGCGATCGGCTTGCTGTGGTCGATGACGTGATGGGCACGGAGCTCCTTCACCCAGGCCCGCGTCTCGGGACGGGACGCGGTCGCGATCACGGTGACATCCGTCAGGGCACGCACCAGCTGGATGGCAATCGAACCGACACCACCGGCGCCACCGATGATCACGATGGCGTTCGCCGCACCCGGCACCGACTTGCGGATATCGAGACGATCGAACAGCATTTCCCACGCGGTGACGGCGGTGAGCGGCAGGGCAGCGGCCTCCGCATTGCTCAACGTCTGCGGCTTCCTTCCCACGAGTCGTTCGTCCACCAGATGAAACTCGCTGTTGGCGCCGGGACGCAGCAGCGTGCCGGAGTAGAATACTTCGTCGCCCGGCCGGAAAAGGCTGGCTTGAGGTCCGGCGTCGACGACCTTACCGGCCACATCCCAACCCAGCACCTTCCATTCTCCTTCCGGCGCCGGAACGCCCTTGCGGATCTTAGTATCGACCGGATTGACCGAAATCGCGGCCACCTGAACCAGGATGTCTCGACCTTCCGGAACCGGGCAGGGAAGCTCGATGTCGACCAGTGCGTCGTCCCGGTCGAGCGCGCCCGCGGTCCTGTATCCGATTGCTTTCATGATTCTGCTCCTCGGCGATGAATTGATACGAGCAGCAGATGTCCCTATGCTCGAAAGAATACAATACGCACAAAAACTGCCTATAGTGCTAAAAAGGATACTGTTATGGCCAAGCCCCGCCACTCCCGCTTTGACTGCAGCCCCGGCTGTTCGGTGGAAGCCGCCATCGGCCTCATCGACGGTAAGTGGAAATCGGTCATCCTGTACCACCTTCTCGCCGGCACCCTGCGCTTCAACGAGATCCGCCGCCATGTCCTAAACGTCACGCCGCGCATGCTGACCAATCAGCTGCGCGAGTTGGAACAGGACGGCCTGATCCAGCGCAAGGTCTATGCCCAGGTTCCGCCGAAGGTGGAATATAGCCTTTCTCCACTCGGCCGCAGCATGGAACCCATCCTGCTTGCCCTGAAGGCATGGGGCGATGCCAATATCGGTCTCTACGGCAAGCCAATGAACCTCGATCCGCGCGATCCCGCTGCGGACGGCACGTCGTCCTACATGAGCTGACCCAAGCCGCCCAACCACAACGTTTCAGTTTCGTTCACGTAAAAGAGAACTAAAACGGTTTGAACCGCCTAAACCGGGCCGAATCTCCCATTGCGCGTGCCCTGCACAATGTTTATGCAGTTCCTACCACATAAGACTGACGCCGGCGGGAAAGCGAGCGTGGATGCACGCAAGACTGGACCGGACGGGCGATAGAGACACGATGACAGATTTTCAGAAGGCGCTCGGGCTCTTTCGCCCGGTGACGGCGCCAGCGATCGAAGACGCGGAACTGCTGGCCCGCATTGCCGGCTTGCAGCACCGAATGGTACGTGACGGCATCAAGGCGGTCTGGTTGGATGCCTCATCCTCACTGACCTACTACACCGGCCTTTCACTGGGACTCTCGGAACGCATCCACGGGGCCATCGTGCCGGCCGTTGGCGGCCTCACCTACATCAGTCCCACCTTCGAGGAGCCCAAGCTGAAGACGCTCCTGCGTCTGCCGGGCAAGATCGCGGTCTGGGAGGAGGACGAGGACCCGTTCACGCTGATGGCTGCGACGATCGATGCCCTGGACTGCCCGGGGCAATCACTGGCCATCGATCCGGCGACCCCCTTTGTCTTTGCCTCCGCCCTGATGCAAGTGGCCGGACGGCCCGTCATCTCCGCCCAGCCAATGATCGTGGCCCAGCGTCAGGTGAAAAGCGCTGCTGAAATCGCCATCATCCAGACGGCGATGAATGCCAGCTATCGCGTACAAAAGGCTGTCTTCGAAGGCCTGCGCCCCGGCGTTACGACCACCGAAGTAGCGGATTTCGTCAATGCCGCCCATGTGGCGCTTGGATTGAAGCCGCTATTCGTCGCTGTCCAGTTCGGCGAGGCAACCGCCTATCCGCACGGCGTGCCCTACCCCCAGACGCTCGCCGAGGGCGACATGGTACTCGTCGATCTAGGCGGCATTCTCAACGGCTATCGTTCCGACATCACCCGCACCTACGTGTTCGGGAAACCGACCGACCGTCAGCGCCAGTTGTGGAACGCGGAGCGTGACGCACAGGCCGCCGCTTTTGCCGCGGCCCGTCCGGGTGTTGCCTGCGCCGAGGTCGACGCCGCTGCAAGGCGCCTACTGACCGAGGCAGGCTTCGGTCCCGGCTACCGTGTCCCCGGCCTGCCTCACCGTACGGGCCATGGTCTCGGACTCGACATTCACGAGGAACCTTATATCGTCGGCGGCAACAGCACGCCGCTCCAGGCCGGCATGTGCTTCTCTATAGAGCCTATGCTCTGTGTCTACGGGGAATGCGGCGTGCGGCTGGAGGATATCGCCTATATGACGGAGGACGGACCGAGATGGTTTTGCCCGCCGGAAACGAGCCTCGATCGGCTCTTCGCGCCAACATCCGAATAGGGGCTGGCAGCCGCGATCCGTGGATAGTCCACGGCACGGTGGAAGGGACGAAGAAGGATAAAAAAGGTCCGGGAAAGGACCGAACAAACTCAGTAAAGAGGGAAAGGACAATCAAATGAAACTGCTGACCCGCAGCCTGCTCGCGGCTTCCGCGATCATGTTGGTCTCGGCCATGCCGACGATGGCGAAGACCTTCGTCTATTGCTCCGAGGCATCGCCGGAAGGCTTTGACCCGTCGCCGTACACCGCTGGCGGTACCTTCGACGCGTCGGCCCACCCGATCTACAACCGCCTGACCGAGTTCAAGAAGGGCACGACCGAGATCGAACCGGGTCTGGCTGAAAGCTGGGACGTTTCCGAAGACGGCACCGAATACACCTTCCACCTGCGCAAGGGCGTAAAGTGGCAGTCGAACGACAAGTTCACCCCCTCGCGTGACTTCAACGCCGATGACGTGATCTTCTCCTACGAGCGCCAGGGCAAGGCCGATCATCCGTGGCATCAGTACATCGCCGGCATCACCTACGAGTACTACACCTCGATGGATATGCCGAAGCTGATCAAGTCGATCGAGAAGATCGATGACTATACGGTCAAGTTCACCCTGAACCAGCCGGAAGCGCCGTTCCTCGCCAACATCGCGATGCCGTTCGCCTCGATCGTTTCCAAGGAATACGCTGACGCTCTTGAAGCCGCCGGCACCAAGGAAGACCTGAACAACGCCCCGATCGGCACCGGTCCGTTCAAGTTCGTCGCCTACCAGAAGGACGCGGTCATCCGCTACCAGAAGAACCCCGACTACTGGGGCGAAGCGCCGAAGATCGATGACCTCGTGTTCGCCATCACTCCGGACGCCGCCGTGCGCCTGCAGAAGCTGAAGGCTGGCGAATGCCACCTGATGCCCTATCCGGCTCCGGCTGACATCGACACCATCAAGGCCGATTCCAGCCTGAAGCTTGACGAGCAGGCCGGCCTGAACGTCGGCTACCTGGCCTACAACACCACGGTCGCTCCGTTCGACAACGCCAAGGTCCGCAAGGCCCTCAACATGGCGATCAACAAGCAGGCCATCGTCGACGCGGTCTTCCAGGGCCACGCCGAAGCTGCCAAGAACCCGATCCCGCCGACCATGTGGTCGTACAACGACTCCATCCAGGACGACCCCTACGATCCGGAAGCCGCCAAGAAGGCTCTGGAAGAAGCAGGCGTCAAGGATCTGTCGATGAAGATCTGGGCGATGCCGGTGCAGCGTCCGTACATGCCGAACGCCCGTCGTACGGCTGAACTGATGCAGGAAGACCTGTCGAAGGTCGGCGTCAAGGCTGAAATCGTCTCCTACGAGTGGGGTGAATACCTCGCCAAGTCGATGGAACCGGGCCGTGACGGCGCCGTCATCCTCGGCTGGACCGGCGACAACGGTGACCCGGACAACTTCCTCTCCGTTCTGCTGAGCTGCGCCTCTGCAGGCCCGGGCGGTGCGAACCGTGCGTTCTGGTGCAACGAAGAGTTTTCGGCCCTGCTGCAGAAGGCCAAGACCACTTCGGATCCGGCCGAGCGTACCAAGCTCTACGAAGAAGCCCAGGTGATCTTCAAGGATCAGGCTCCCTGGCTCACCATCGCGCACTCCACCCAGTACGTGCCGATGCGTAACAACGTGACCGGCTTCGTCATGAGCCCGCTCGGTGACTTCACGTTCGAAACTGTGGACATCACCGAATAAGCTGTCGTCAAAATAGGCAACTTGGGCACGCGGGGCTTGTTCCCCGCGTGTCTTTTAGGGAAAGAGGCGCATGATCCGTTTCATCCTCTCCAAGCTTCTGTATCTCGTCCCCACCTTCCTGGGGATCACCATCATCGCCTTCTCGTTCGTCCGTATCCTGCCGGGCGATCCCGTGCTCCTGATGGCCGGCGAACGCGGCGTCACCCCGGAGCGGCATGCGGAACTTTCCGCCCAGCTCGGCTACGACAAGCCTGTGGTGATGCAGTATTTCGATTTCCTCGGACGGCTCGTTCAGGGCGACCTCGGCAATTCGCTGGTCACCAAGAAGCCGGTCATGGCTGAATTCCTGTCCCTGTTCCCGGCAACGGTCGAACTCGGACTTTGCGCCATCATCATCGCCACCCTGATCGGCGTCCCGGTCGGTGTCATCGCGGCGATCAAGCGGGGCAGCTGGTTCGACCAGGTCTCGATGACCACCGCGCTGGTCGGCTTCTCCATGCCGATCTTCTGGTGGGGCCTGCTGCTGATCATTCTGTTTTCCGGCATCCTGCAGTGGACCCCAGTCTCGGGCCGTATCTCGCTGATGTATTTCTTCCCGTCGGTTACCGGCTTCATGCTGATCGACAGCCTGCTGTCGGACCAGAAGGGCGCTTTCCTTTCCGCCCTTTCGCACCTCATCCTGCCTTCAATCGTGTTGGCAACTATCCCGCTCGCGGTGATCGCACGCCAGACGCGCTCGGCCATGCTCGAAGTCATGGGCGAGGACTATGTCCGTACCGCCCGTGCCAAGGGCATGCCGCGCAGCCGCGTGATCGGCGTGCATGCGCTGCGCAATGCCATGATCCCGGTCGTGACCACTATCGGCCTGCAGATCGGCGTGCTGATGGCCGGCGCCATCCTGACGGAAACGATCTTCTCCTGGCCGGGCATTGGCAAATGGATGATCGATTCCATCTCCCGCCGCGATTATCCCGTCGTGCAGTCCGGCCTGCTGCTGGTCGCCGGCCTGGTGATGGTCGTGAACCTGATTGTCGACCTCACCTATGGTCTCATCAACCCGAGGATCCGCAACAAATGAGCGACGTGACCAACACCCCGGCCGTCAGGCTGTCCGACGCCGCCATCCGCCGTCGCATGATCCGTGAGTTCTGGTTCTATTTCAGCCAGAACCGCGGCGCCGTCCTCGGGCTTATCGTCTTCATCCTTCTGGTACTCACGGCTGTCTTCGCTGGTGTTCTGGCGCCGCACAACCCGACGCTTCAGTATCGTGACGCCCTGCTCGTACCACCGGTCTGGCAGGATGGCGGCAATTCCGCCTTCCTCCTCGGCACTGACGCGGTCGGTCGCGACATCCTTTCCCGGCTGATCTACGGCGCGCAGTATTCGCTGTTCATCGGCGTCGTCGTCGTCTCGGTCGCACTGGTTGGCGGTATCTTGATCGGACTTCTCGCCGGCTATTTTGGCGGCTGGGTCGACACTGTCATCATGCGCGTGATGGACATCATCCTCGCCTTCCCGTCGCTGCTGCTCGCCCTCGTGCTGGTGGCTGTCCTCGGCCCCGGCCTCACCAATGCGATGATCGCGATCGCCATCGTCTATCAGCCGCACTTCGCCCGCCTCACCCGCGCAGCGGTGATGGGTGAACTGAGGCGCGAATACGTGACTGCCGCCCGTGTCGCTGGCGCCGGCAATCTCCGGCTGATGTTCAAGACCATCCTGCCGAACTGCCTCGCCCCGCTGATCGTGCAGGCGACGCTCTCCTTCTCGTCCGCGGTTCTCGATTCGGCCGCCCTGGGCTTCCTCGGCATGGGCGCCCAGCCGCCGGCTTCCGAATGGGGCACCATGCTTGCCGAAGCGCGCGAATTCATTCTCCGCGCATGGTGGGTGGTGACCTTCCCCGGCCTCGCCATCCTGATCTCGGTGCTGGCGATCAATCTCATGGGTGACGGCCTGCGCGACGCGCTCGATCCCAAGCTGAAGCGGAGCTGAGTATGAGCCTGCTGAAAATCAGAAACCTGACCGTCAAGTTCGCCACCGCCACCGGCTCGTTCACGGCCGTCGACGGCATCGACGTCTCCGTCGACAAGCACGAGGTATTGGCGATCGTCGGCGAATCCGGTTCCGGCAAGTCGGTATCGATGCTCGCCGTCATGGGTCTTCTGCCCGACACCGCGACGATCACCGCCGACGAGATGACCTTCGAGGGCCGTGACCTGCTGAAGATGTCGCCGCAGGACCGGCGCAAGCTGATCGGCCGGGAGATCACCATGATCTTCCAGGAGCCGATAGCCTCGCTCAATCCGTCGTTCACGGCCGGCTTCCAGATCGAGGAAGTGCTGCGCCTCAACCTCGGCATGAGCCGCTCCGCTGCCCGCGCCCGCGCGCTCGAGCTCTTCGAGGCCGTCGGCCTTCCGGACCCGGAAGGCAAGCTGAACTCTTATCCGCACCAGATGTCGGGCGGCCAGTGCCAGCGTGTGATGATTGCGATCGCAATCGCCTCACGCCCGCGCCTGCTGATCGCCGACGAGCCGACCACCGCGCTCGATGTGACGATCCAGAAGCAGATCCTCGACCTGCTGATGAAACTGCAGGAGGAATACGGCATGGCGCTGATCCTCATTACCCACGACATGGGCGTTGTGGCCGAGACCGCCGACCGCGTCGTGGTGCAGTACAAGGGCAAGAAGATGGAAGAGGCCGACGTACTGAGCCTGTTCGAGTCGCCGCAGCACCCCTACACCAAGGCCCTGCTCTCGGCCCTGCCGGAGAACGCTACCGGCGACCGCCTGCCCACCGTATCCGACTTCCTGAGCCGGGAGACCACCCAATGAGCATCGTCGTCGAAGGCAAGGCTATCACGCGGACCTACCACGTCCCGGGCGGACTGTTCGGCGGCGCCAAGAACGTGCAGGCCCTAAAGGGTGTGGACTTCGCCGTGGAACGCGGCAAGACGCTTGCGATCGTCGGCGAAAGCGGCTCGGGCAAGTCGACACTGGCCCGTGTCATCGCGCTGATCGATCCCGCAACGAGCGGCGAGCTGAAGATCGAAGGTCAGACGGTCGACATCTCCCGCCGCCACCCCGGCCCGGAACTGCGCTCCAAGGTGCAGATGGTGTTCCAGAACCCCTATGGCAGTCTCAACCCGCGCCAGAAGATCGGCGATGTACTGATGGAACCGCTGGTCATCAACACGAAGATCCCCGCCGCCGAGCGGCGCGAACGGGCGGAAGCCATGCTGGTGAAGGTCGGCCTCGGGCCGGAACACTTCAACCGCTATCCCCACATGTTCTCCGGTGGCCAGCGTCAGCGCATTGCCATCGCCCGCGCCCTGATGCTGAACCCGTCGCTGCTCGTGCTCGATGAGCCGGTCTCGGCGCTCGACCTCTCGGTGCAGGCTCAGGTGCTGAACCTGCTGGCCGACCTGCAGGACGAGTTCGACCTCACCTACATCTTCGTCAGCCACGACCTCTCCGTCGTGCGCTACATCGCCGACGATGTCATGGTGATCTCCAAGGGCGAGGCCGTCGAACAGGGAACCCGCGAGGAACTCTTCGCCGACCCCAAGCACCCCTACACGAAGCAGCTTTTTGCTGCGACGCCGGTCACCGACGTCGAGGCCATCCGCGCCCGGGTTGCCCGGCGCAAGGCAGCTCGCCAGGCTGCTCTCTGACCCGATACACCATTCTCCGGTCAGACCGGAGAATGGTCGCTCGCGGCCTTCGTTGTCATCCATGGAAGCTTGCGCTAGGTTTTCCGAAGCCTTGTGGTGCGACGCCTGTGCGAAAGGACACCTCCGTCGGGGCGTCCCGTATCGTCCGAGAACTCCATGGTATCCCTGCGTTTCCTCCAGCAGCAGCCCGACCCCACCTGGCAGCACGTGTTCGGATCGCTGGACCGCAACGGCCAGGCTCTGAACACGCAATTGCGCCGCAAGCTGGTGCATGCGATCGAGACCGGTCTGTTGACAGGCAACACCCGCCTGCCCTCCTCGCGCGAGCTTTCCATTTGGCTCGGCATCGCGCGAAACACGGTAACAGCCGCCTATCAGCAACTGATCGACGAGGGTTTTCTCGCCTCCCGCCCGCGGCGCGGCATTTTTGTTGTTCCGAAAGCAATCGTTCCGGACGAGACGCAGCACGCCATTGGCTCCCTCGACTGGACCTCCCGCTTCGCCACCCGCGCATCGCGCATGCCGCAGATCACCAAGCCGCGCGACTGGCAATCCTATCCCTATCCCTTTCTGTCGGGGCAATTCGATCCCGCACTTTTCCCGACCAACAACTGGCGCGAGTCGGTCCGTGCCGCGACCAGCGTCCAGGAAATCCAGACCTGGGCCGGTGACCAGATCGATGACGACGATGCCGATCTCATCGAGCAACTGCGGCTGCAGGTCCTGCCACGAAGGGGGATATTCACTCCGCCCGATGAACTGCTCATCACGCTCGGCTCGCAGCAGGCGCTAGCACTGATCATGCAACTGCTGGCCGGACCCGAAACAACGGTCGGGGTCGAGGATCCGGGCTATACCGACGTCCGCAACATGGCGTTGCTTGCAACCGACCGTGTCCAGCGACTGACCGTGGACGAGGACGGGGTGGTGCCGGACGCTGCCTTCGCGGCATGCCGCGTCGCCTTCGTCACGCCGGGCCACCAATGCCCGACGACGGGCGTCATGCCGCTCGAACGGCGCCATCGGCTGCTGGACGCTGCGGAACAGCACGATATCGTTCTCGTTGAAGACGATTACGATGCCGACCTCTCGATCGAGAGCGACAGCGCCCTGCCCTCACTGAAGGCGTTGGACCGTACCGGGCGAGTTGTCTATGTCGGCAGCTTTTCCAAGGTCTTCGCACCGGGCCTGCGGATAGGCTATGTCGTCGCGCCGCGTGCGGTCGTCGAAGAACTGCGCGTGTTGCGCCGGTTGATGCTGCGCCATCCGCCGACCAACAATCAGCGAGCGCTCGCCACTTTCATCGCTCTAGGTCACTACCGCCACCATCTCGGTCGCGTAGGCGCGACCATGCTGGAACGGGCCCGCCTGATTGCAAAACTGCTGCCGGAGGTCATGCCCACCACAGCCTTCCGGCGTGGCGAAGGCGCGACGAGCTTCTGGCTGGAGACTCCGCCGCAGGTGGACGCGCGGGTCCTTGCCGCTCAGGCGAAGACACGCGGCATCCTGATCGAGCCCGGCGACATGTTCTTCTCCGACCCGGCGGCGGGCCGGCGATTCTTCCGCCTCGGCTTCGGTGCGATCTCGACCCACCGCATCGAACCCGGCCTCAGGCGTCTCGGGCGAATTGTTGACGAATATTGACATTGGTCCAGATCGCGATTTCGATGGATCCAGACTGAACGGCGCCGTCCGATCGGCAAAACCGTGCTAGTTTTTCTGCCAGCAAAACCAATTGAGGAGTGCGGCCATGAATATGAACCCCATGCCCAATGACCTTCGCGACGTGATCGAGGCCGACCGCGCGCATGTCTGGCACCATCTGTCCCAGCACAAGCAGTACGAAACCGTCGACCCGCGCGTCTACGTCGAGGGCAAGGGCATGCGCATCTGGGATGCCGCGGGCCGGGAGTATCTCGACGCCGTCGCCGGTGCCGTGTGGACCGTCAATGTCGGTTATGGCCGCACCAGCATCGCCGATGCCGTTCGCGACCAGCTGGTGAAGCTCAACTATTTCGCCGGTGCCGCAGGCTCGGTTCCGGGCGCGCTGTTCGCCCAGAAGCTGATAGAGAAGATGCCGGGCATGACCCGCGTCTACTATTCGAACTCCGGTTCCGAGGCGAACGAGAAGGTGTTCAAGATGGTGCGCCAGATCGCGCACCGGCACCACAATGGCGGCAAATACAAGATCCTCTATCGCGAACGTGACTATCACGGCACCACGATCGGCGCGCTCGCCGCTGCCGGCCAGCAGGAACGTCGCGAACAGTACGGCCCGATGCCTCCGGGCTTCGTCGAGGTTCCACACTGCCTGGAATATCGTAGCCAATGGGGCGATATCGACAACTACGGCGAAAAGGCCGCCGACGCGATCGAGGAAGTCATCCTGCGCGAAGGCCCCGAAACCGTCGGCCTCCTCTGCCTTGAACCGGTGACCGCCGGCGGCGGTGTGATCGTGCCGCCCAAGGGTTATTGGGAACGCGTACAGGAGATCTGCCGTCGCTACGACGTGCTGCTCCATATCGATGAAGTGGTCTGCGGCATGGGCCGCACCGGCAAGTGGTTCGGTTACCAGCACTTCGGCATCGAGCCCGATTTCGTCACCATGGCGAAGGGCGTCGCTTCCGGTTACGCCGCCATCTCGTGCACCGTGACCACCGAAAAGGTGTTCGAACTGTTCAAGGACGACCCGTCCGATCCGCTCTCCTACTTCCGCGACATCTCGACCTTCGGCGGCTGCGTCTCGGGTCCGGCAGCGGCACTGGAAAACATGCGCATCATCGAGGAAGAGGGCCTGCTGGAAAACACCGTTAAGATGGGCGAGCGCGTGCTCTCCAATCTGCGCGAGCTCCAGGAACGCCATCAGGTCATCGGCGACGTTCGCGGCCTTGGCCTGTTCTGCGGCGCCGAACTGGTGATGGATCGCAAGACCAAGGAGCCGGTACCGGAAAAGATGGTGCAGGCGGTGGTGGCAGAATGCCTGGCTCAGGGCGTGATCATCGGTGCGACCAACCGTTCCGTCCCCGGCCTCAACAACACGCTGTGCCTCAGCCCGCCGCTGATCATCACGGCCAAGGAAGTCGACCAGATCACCGGCGCGATCGACAACGCGCTGACGAAGGTCTTCGGCTAACGAAAATGAAGGCGCCGGCGGCATTGTCTCCGGCGCCTGATCCCATCAGCCCGCCGTTTCTCGATGGATCTGGAATGGTGCCCAGGACTGGCTCACCGGCATGATTTCCACGCTGTTGATGTTGACATGCGGCGGCAGCGAGGCGACCCAGTAGATCGTTTCCGCGATATCTTCCGGCTGTAGCGGATTCGCCCCGGCGTAGAGCCGATCGTAGGCTGCCTGATCGCCACCGGTCCTGACCAATGTGAATTCGCTTTCCGACAGTCCCGGCTCGATCGAGGTAACCCGCACGCCCTTGGCTGAAAGGTCGCTGCGCAGGCCGAGGCCGAACTGGCGGACGAAGGCCTTGGTGCCCCCGTAGACATTCCCGCCGGGATAAGGCCAGTTCGACGCGATCGAAGCGAGATTGACGATCAGGCCGCGCCGCGCGATCAGCGTGTCGAGCAGCAGCCTTGTGATCGTCACGAGGCCGGTGACGTTCGTGTCGATCATCGTCTTCCATTGATTGAGGTCGGAATTCTGCGCCGGCTGCGTCCCGAGTGCCAAACCCGCGTTGTTGACGAGAACATCGATCCCCCGGAACGCCTCCGGCAGGCTATCCAGGGCAGTACGCATGGCTTTCTCGTCGCGGATATCGAAACAAAGCGGAAGCGCGTTGTCGGCGCCGAGTTTATTGACCAGACTGTCCAGCCGCTCCTGTCGGCGGCCCGTGATCACCACCTTCCAGCCTTCATCGACGAATCGCTTGGCCGTTGCCTGACCGAACCCGGCAGTCGCACCGGTGATGAGAGCTATTCTGGACATCCTTTTCCTTTCTTTCGGCTAGATGAAGTTACAACCGGAGGCATAGCCGGCTGCGGCTCGTTCCCATAGAACCTACGCTACGTCATCGCAGAGCCAGCCTACGCGACCTGACGCAACTAACTACTTGAAATTGACGATTAACAAGTTTTGCCACGGTAACGAGCAGTAAGTCCGAAGCGTCATTGCCTTGTGATTGCAACGCTTTCCTCCGAGGCACAACTGGGAAGTCGCGGATAAGCAATAATACTAAATTACGAGTCCATATATTATCGATCTTTAACAAAACTATTGCCATAATCACCCTTACGTGAATACTCGTAAAAAGTGTCAATGCTGATTCTCCGACACTGAACTACCTCATGAAGAGGACCTGCGCGCACTCAATCAACAGGCGCGGTTTCATGAGGATAGCGGGGAGCCGACAGAGCTGCCGCGCGCCATGAACATCGCCCGGACAATGGACTTCGGGGCTTTGCCCAATATAGCAACCATCATTTTGACCGAAGAGACCTGATGTAGGCCGATGCGCCGGCATGCAGAGAGGAAAAGGTTATGGAAAACGGAAATCTGAAGACCAAGCAGGTGGGCGAACGCCTCGAATTCGTGGGATTTACCGAAGAACAGCGGGCAGTCCTGGCCAACATGCAGCCGCTGATCAGCGCCTCGCTACCTGCAGCACTTGACGCATTTTACGCCAAGGCCAAGGCGAATCCCGAAACGAGCCGGCTGTTCGACAACGACGCCCACATCGCCCATGCCAAGGAGCGGCAGATCAAGCATTGGCAGGGGATCGCTTCGGCGCGCTTCGACACTGATTATGTCGATGCCGTCACCGCTATCGGACGCACTCACGCCCGTCTTGGTCTCGAACCGCGCTGGTATATCGGCGGCTATGTACTTATCATCGAGGAACTGCTCCGCGCCCTTCTCGAAAAGGAACTCGGCGGTTCCCTCCTGCAAAAGAAGAAGACCGCAAGACTGCACCAGCAGGTTGCGGTAATCATGAAGGCCGCGATGGTCGACATGGACTATTCCATCTCGGTCTATCTGGAAACGCTCGCTGAAGAACGGGCGAAGTCGGAAGCGGAACGCAGCCGAATGCAAGAAGACGCGCGGTTCGCCCAGTCTGCGATCGACAGGGCTCTGGACGCGCTCGCCGGCGGGGATCTGACGATGACGATCGATGACGAGCTCTCGCCGCAGTTTGCGGCGCTGAGGGAGAATTACAACGCCGCCGTCGGTCGGCTAAGGACAGCTCTGACGGAAGTGCAGGACGCCGTGCAGCACCTGAACTCCGGTGTCGCGGAAATTTCGTCCGCCGCCAACGACATGTCGTCGCGCACACAGCAGCAGGCGGCCGCACTGGAAGAGACCGCCGCCTCCATAACCGAGATCACCACCGTGGCGGAACAGGCCTCGGCTCGGGTGCGCGAAGCCCAGGCAATCACCAATGCCTCGGCTGAGGAGGCAAAACAGTCGATCGTGGTTGTCGAGGAGGCGACCAGTTCGATGGCGGCTATCGAGGAATCCTCGCGTCAGATCACCAGCATCATCGACGTCATCGACCAGATTTCCTTCCAGACCAATCTGCTGGCCCTTAATGCCGGCGTGGAAGCCGCCCGTGCCGGCGAGGCAGGAAAGGGTTTTGCGGTCGTGGCGCAGGAAGTCCGCGAGCTTGCCCAGCGCTCGGCGCAGGCCGCCAAGGAAATCCAGACGTTGATCGCCGAATCCTCCCGCAATGTCGCTACCGGCGTCTCTCTCGTGACCAATGCCGGCGAGGCGCTGAAATCGATCAGCGAGAAGGTCCAGTCGATCAACACCCTGATCAACGACATCACCCAGTCGGCGCATGAACAGGCGACGGGCATGGGCCAGATCAACTCTGCAGTGGCCAATCTCGACCAGATCACCCAGCACAACGCCGCGATCATGGAGGAGACCAATGCACAGACGGCCGCCCTCGCCGGCGTCAGCATCCAGCTAGCCAGCCTGATCGAAGGTTTCAAGCTGGGAAGCAACGGCGAGCGAGTAAACGCTGGCTACAGGCCGACACCCCGCAGGATTGCCTCTTGAGACGGTAAATGAAGTCTTGCAGCGGGATAGTGGCCTGCGAACAGGCTAGGCCGTCTGCCTGACCTCGCTTGCAACCGCCTCGCCGGCATCGGTGATCGCAACGCCGAACAACTCGGCCGCTTGCTCCTTGGTGTAGCGGCCGAACCGCACGTCCTCTGCTACCGCCTGCGGATCGCGCTCCTTCGGATCGCCGTAACCACCCCCGCCTGGCGTGCCGACCCGAACCCGATCGCCGGGCTTGAGCGGAATGTCCTGCGCCTTGGAGAGATGCTCGGGCACCATGGCTTCACCGTCGCGCCAGATCGTCACCGAGTTCGGCATGCCGTCCCTGCCGCCCAGAACGCCGGGCGGACCGAAGCGGCCATGGTCCATGACGAAGCTCGCGGTCGCATGGCCGCGCAACAGCTCGACCTCGTAGTCGAGGCCGAAGCCACCGCGATGTTTTCCCGCGCCACCGGAGCCTTCCCGCAGCGCATAGCGATGATAGAGAACCGGAAACTGCTGCTCCATGATCTCGACCGGCGGCGCCTTGGAAATACCGATGGTCGAGCAGCCATTGGAAAGCCCATCGGTATCGACATTGCCGCCGTAGCCGCCGCCCGAAATCTGGTACATGACGAAGCCGCGATTGCGCTCCGGATCGAAACCACCGAGTGCGAAATTACCGGATGTGCCGGCCGGCGCCGCCGTGACCCGGTCCGGCAGCGCCTCGACCAGCGCGCTGAACACCGCTTCGGCGATGCGCTGCGACACTTCCGCAGCGCAGCCCGAAACCGGACGCGGATATTGCGCGTCGAGAAATGTCCCTTCCGGACGTTTCACCTTCAGCGGCTCGAAGGCTCCGGCGGAAATCGGCACGTCGGGGAAGATGTGGCGCATGGCGAGATAGACGGAAGAGAGCGTCGTCGCCAGCACAGAGTTCATCGGCCCCATGCAGGGCTTGGACGAGCCGGTAAAATCGAACTCCAGCTCACCGTCCTTCGCCGTGATGGCGAGCCGGATTTCCAAAGGCTCGTTGACCACGCCGTCGCTATCGACATAGGCGACCGAACGATAGACCCCGTCCGGGATCAGCCGCGCATAGGCCCGCATCTGCTCGGCGGCGCGTGTCCGCAGTTCCGCGATCGCCTCGCGCACGGTCGCGTCGCCGTAGCGGTCGAGGATGCGTGCAAGCCTTTGCTCGCCGACCAGCAGCGCTGCTGCCTGCGCCTTCACGTCGCCGATCCGCTGCTCGGACACGCGGATGTTGGAGCAGATGATCGAATAGATTTCCTGGTCCAGCACGCCCTCCTTGAAGAGCCGCACGGGCGGCAATCGCAGGCCCTCCTGCTCCACGGCGGTCGCCGACGCCGAGAAGCCGCCCGGCACCGCACCACCCGTATCCGGCCAGTGACCCGTGTTTGATAGCCAACAGTAGATTTCACCGTCGCGATAGACCGGCATGGCGAAGCGCACGTCCATCAGATGGGTGCCACCGAGATAAGGATCGTTGACGATATAGATGTCACCGGGCTTCGGCGCCGCCACCGTGCCTGCCTTGATCATCTCGATCAGCGTGTGCGTCGAGTACTGCATCGTGCCGACAAACACCGGCAGGCCGCCCGCGCCTTGGGCAATCAGCGAGCCGTCTTCGGCCGAGTAGATGCCGTCTGAACGGTCGTTAGCCTCGGCGATGACGGGTGAGAAGGCCGCGCGCGAGAAGGTCAGGTCCATCTCGTCACAGACCTGCTGCAGGCCCGACTGGATGACGCTGAGCGTGATCGGATCGATACTCATTTCGCATCTCCGAGCGTGATGATGATGTTGCCGTCCTGATCCTGGCGTCCGACGTCGCCGGGCTCGATGATGATGGTCGTGTCCATCTGCTCGATGATCGCCGGCCCGACGATTTCGGCATCGGCCGGCAGGTGGTCGCGCCAGTAGACCGGCGTCTCGACCCAATCCTCGAACCACACCCGCCGGGTGCCGGTCTGCGCTTCGCCAAGGCTCGCCTTGCGTCCATCGGCATCGATCAATAGCGAGAGATCGATCTCGGCGCGCCCGCCGATCACGGACGTGTTCACGTTGACGAGGTTCGCCCGAATGTCGGAGAGCTCCACCCGGAAGCGCTGGAAATAGGCTTCCTCGAACCGGGCCTGCAATTCAGCAACCGAGGGCGTCGGCGAGGAGAGCGGCACGCGCAGGAGATGGGTCTGGCCGACGAACTGCATGTCGACCGACCAGATTTCGCGGATTTCCCGGATCGGCACCGCTTCCTTTCCGATCAGCCGCCGCCCTTCGGCCGACTGGCGCGCGAAGAGCTCATGCACGGCGTCGATGTCGACGGAATGCAGCGGCCGGTTGACCGTGTTGACGAAGTCGTGGCGGAGATCGGCCACCACGCAGCCAAGCGCATTGGTGATGCCCGGCCGCGACGGTGTGAGCACCTTGGGAATGCCGAGTTCGCGGGCGATCGCGGTCGAATGCAGCGGCCCTGCCCCGCCGAATGCAAAGAGGGCGAAATCGCGCGGGTCTTCACCGAGACTGACGGACACCATACGAACGGCATCCGCCATGCGGGCATTGGCGATGCGGATCACCGCCGCCGCTGCGCCGATCGCATCGACGCCGAGCGCCCTGCCCAGCTTTTCCTCGAAGATCGCGGAAATGCTGTCGATCGTCGGCCCGCCCGGCACGGAATTGAGCCGCGCCGGATTGAGCCGCCCGAGCAGCATGTTGGCGTCCGAAATGGTCGGCAGCTTGCCGCCACGGCCGTAGCAGATCGGCCCCGGCATCGCGCCGGCGCTTTCCGGACCGACCTGCAGCAGACCGGCCGGGGTGATCCGGGCGATCGATCCGCCTCCGGCGCCGACGGTGCGCACATCGACCATCGGAACGTGGATCGGCATCGCATATTCGATCTCGATCTCGTTGGAGACTGCCGGTTCCGCGTTGCGGATCAGCGCAACGTCGGTGGAGGTGCCGCCCATGTCATAGGTGATGAGGTTCGGGATACCCGCTCGTCGTCCGGTATAGGCGGCCGCCATGACGCCGGAGGCCGGACCCGACATCACCGTCTTCGCCGCTTCCGCAGCCACGTGCCGTGCCGAGACCATGCCGCCATTGCCGTTCATCACCAGCACGTCATGCCGGTAGCCGCGTCCGGCCAACTGATCGGCGAGCCGCTCGACATAGCGGCGCAGCAGCGGTTGGACGGACGCATTGACGGCCGCCGTCACTCCGCGCTCGAACTCGCGGCTTTCCGACAGCAGCGCGTGGCCGATGGTGACGTTGTCATTCGGCCAGACTTCGCGGGCGATTTCGCCGGCGCGCAACTCATGCGCCGGATTGGCATAGGAATGCAGGAAATGGATCACTACCGCCTCGCAGCCCTTGTCGAGCAGATCGCGAAGCGCGACCCCAAGGGCATCCTCGTCCAGCGGCACCACGACATTGCCGCGCGCATCCATGCGCTCGGGAATTTCCAGGCGCAGGTCGCGCGGGATAATCGGTACGAAATGGCCCTTCATGCCGTAGGGCTGCGGCCGGGTACGACGGCCGAGTTCCAGTACGTCGCGAAACCCCATAGTGGTGATGAGACCGGTCTTGCAGAGGTTCCGTTCCAGCACCGCATTGGTCGTGGTCGTCGTGCCGTGCACGATCAGATCGAGCGCCGCGATGTCGGCCTCGGCCGCGTCCAGCGCGTTGAGCACGCCGATCGCCTGGTTGTCGAGCGTCGTCGGGGTCTTCGCCAGCCGGACCGTGCCGTGCTCGGAATCGAAGAGCACCAGATCGGTGAATGTCCCGCCTACGTCGATGCCCGCCACCTGGGACTGGCGGCCCCCGCCAGATACTGATTTTTCCTGCACGACCGTTCCCGATTATTGTTTGTATACAAATGATTTTTGCTGCGCTTGCCTATACTGTCAAGCAGCCGCGGCGAGGATTTCAGCGCAGCCCGTCCTCGCCCTTTATCTCGTCCTTTGCGAGCCCCCCGACCCGGGGAAGCGGCCGGCCCCCATCGGTTACCGCGACGGCGACGACGATCTCGTTGGCCCGGGGCGCATCGGCGATCCGCACCGTCATGCCGTCGAAATGGGAGCGCACATAAGCGGCGTCCTTGTGCCCAAGCGGAATATCGAGCACGGCGCCTAAGCCGCCCCGCATCTTCGATGATGGAATGAGCGCCGCACCGCCACCGAGCGCTTCACGCACCGGCTTTCCCATCGAAGGATGAAGAAGCGCCGCCGCATGTTCCAGCTCACCATCCTCGCCGACCAGCGCCGCCTTGCCGTAGCTTTCCGCCTTCGACGGGTCGATGCCGAGCGCCTCCACGCATTTGCGCGCCAGCAGCCCGCCAAGCTCCTCGCCCTGCGCGATCAGCGGCGCCAGATTCTTGATATATTGGCCGGCGAACGGGTTACGGATCACCGCGACTGCGGCGGCCTTGCGAACGAGCGGCGAAACCGGCTCCCCGGCCTCGCTCAGCACCTCCTCGACGAAAACGGCGATCTTGCGGATTTCGGCGCTCACCGCAGCCCGTCCTCGCCCTTGATTTCGCTCGCCTTCAGCCCGCCGACGCGTGCATGGACGCGCGACCCGGTGGTCATCACCAGCGCCAGCACGATCTCGTTGGCGCGCGGCGCGTCGCTGATGCCCACTTCCATCGCATCGAAATGGCTGCGGACGTAGGAAGCGTTGATATGCGTAACCGGCACGTCGAGCCGGGTGCCCGGCCCACCGACCTTCTTGGTCGAGGGCACGATCGCCTTGGCGTCGCCGAGGGCTTCGCGCATCGCGTAGCCGCCCGGTACGTGCCAGAGCGCGCCGTGTTCCAGTTCGCCGGCCTGGCCCACGATGGCACCCTTGCCGTAGCCCTCGATCGCGTCCTTGCCGCCCAGCGCCTCGACGAGGCGTCTCGCCATCTGCACGCCCAGAGGTTCGAGATCCTTCATGAAGCCGGCAATCTCCTCGTAATAGCTGCCGGCGAAGGGGTTTTCTATCACGGCAAGGATCGTACCCTTCTTCAACGGCACCGCCACTGGCTTGCCGCCCTCGTGATAGATCTCCTCGACCGTGAGGGCATATTTCCGGACTTTGGGTTCATGCATGGGGACGAAGCTCCGCTGACGATGAAGGTATTCGGGTGAAGTGAGCATGGCCGCGCTCCGGCGTGCCGGCAAGCCGGCCCTCGCTTTGCAGGAAGAGACCGGCGCGGTGCACGAGGCCCAGCGCGATAAAACTCCCGGCCTTTGCATGACCAGCGGCAAGCGCGGCATCGACCTCGTCGGCTGATAGAACACCGCAGCCGGTAACGACCAACTGCTCGCCGAGATCGCTGTCGTCAACGACGTCGATGGCACGCGCGCGGGAAATCGCCGGATGGTCCGGCAGGTCGACCGCGTTGGCGATCAGCGTCACGGCGGCATCGGCAGCGGCAGCGTTGACGGCGGTTGCCGTCACGGAATCGGCAATGCCCATCGACAGGCTGCGCCCGCCGCGCCCGCTGGTGGCGACCCCCCGGCTCGGATCCTCATCGCCGATCCGGAGATCACCAAAAGCAACCCCGTCCTCCCGCGCCATGCGGATGCGAAATTCGGCCCCGCGCTCCAGGTGCAGCGCGATATCGCCGCCATTGTTGACATAAATCCGCTCAAGCCGTTCATCGGCCGGAAAGACGGCCAGCATCGCTGCCAGCATCTCGTCCGCGACGGAGCCTGCGACCGCCGCCATCGGCGTGATGAAATGTGTGTCCGCAAACGGCCGCACCGCAGCCATCATGCGACGCGCCACCGGTCCCTTCGGCTCGGCAGCACCGAAGCCGGCCGGCTGTTTCAACAGCGGCAGCTCGGCGACCAGTTCCTCGAGGATCGTCTGGAACCGGGCATGCGCCGCCTCGTAGGCGGTCCGTCGCTGGACAGGAGCCAGATCGGCCGGGCCGTCGACACCGATGACGAGGTCGATCGGGCCGTGCTGCAAATGCAGCCGGCCGTCCGGATGCCCATCGAGGTAATATGCCGCCGGTCCGTTCACGACTTTCCTCCCGGTCCGTGTCAGCCGCCCCAGCGGAAATTGCGCACGTCCGTCGGCCAGGGACCGGGCGAGACGGGAAGGATCTTCCGTTCGGCGAGCGCGACCGCCTCCTCGATAGGAACGACCTCCTCCATGTGCCCGCCGAGCGCCTCGTAGTCGGAAAGCCGCATGGTGAACTCGATCGGCGCCACCAGGGCCGGAGTGGGCACGTAGCCGAAGGAATTGCTCGGCATCTCCATGACGTCGGCCATCACAGTGATGCCACCGCCCGGCCAGACATAGGCTGGCGCACCGCCACAGGAGACATGGGTCAACGCTTCCTTGACCGAGCGGGTGAGCCGCACGGGATTGTTGGTCACGCCGGCCCTAAGGCTGCCGCCCGCACCACCCATGAACAGCACGGAGGCAAGCGCCGGCTCACAATTCTCCTCGATCACCTCGACCGACTGCTGCAGCGCCGGCGGCAGGGCCGCCTGCAGCACCGGCACGAGGTTTTCGTCGAGGATGTAGTAGCCGTATTGCTCTCCAGTCGTGGAGACCATCAGCATGCGCAGGCCCGGATAGGCGGTCTTCGGATCGAACTCGCCGAGGATCCCCAGCGGATCGGTAATGTTCGTGCCGCCCCAGCCCGTGCCTGGCTCCGCCACCTGAAAATAGCGGCCGGGTGTCGAGCGCCGGCCCTTGATCCTGATGCCGGTCGGCGGAATGTCGAGCAGTTTCCCGGCCTGGTGTTCCGAGAGCACGCCGGTGATGTGATCGTCGACCACCACCACCTCATCGACATGGCCGAGCCACTGCCGGGCGAACATGCCGATCGTCGCCGACCCGCAGCCGACGCGCATGCGATACTCCTGCTCGCCGTTGATGATCGGCGCCTTGCCTGCCTCGACGATGATCGTCGCCCCGCCGTCGATCACCATCTCGACGGCTTCGCGATTACATAGCTTCAGCAGCGTGTCGCAGGTGACGCGGCCTTCCTTCTTGGAACCGCCAGTCAGGTGATGCACGCCGCCGAGCGAAAGCATCTGCGACCCGTATTCGCCGGTCATCACATGACCCACCGGCTCACCTTCAACCCGCACGGCGGCGGTTTCCGGACCGAGGAACCGGTCGGTATCGATCTTCACCTTGACGCCGCAATAGCTGAAGATGCCCTCGGTGACGACGGTGACCATGTCGACGCCGTTTTCCTTGCGCGACACGATGAACGGCGCAGGCTTGTAGTCAGGATAGGTGGTACCTGCCCCGACCGCGGTCACAAAGGCGTTGCGCGACTGGACGATGTCGCCGTCCCAGTCCGCCGCACCACCGGCCGGCAGGAAGGGAACGACCTTGCCGCCCTCGGCTTCGGTTGCCTCGATGATCGTCAGCGGATCGACACGGATCAGTTCACCGGCAACATTGGCATAGCGGTCGCAGGCCCCTGCCCGGCCGTCGGCTATGTAGCACATCACCGGACAGGCATCGCAACGGATCTTGCCATTCAGCGTGCTTTCAACCTGTTGCTTGACCACGACAGCCTCCCTCGAAGACGCGCGACTTCTTCCCCAAATCGAGCGGAAGTGGATTCTTCCGTCTCGAAATTTCATTTGTATGCAAACGAGTATCCGCCTCGCCATAGACACTGTCAAGCGCACGTAACGCGCGGTTTATCCCGCATTGTCTTTGCTTCGCGCGCCCCGAAGCCGACCCTTCATTTTGCCTCGATAGTCGCAAAAAGCGCCGCCTTCTCGGCCTCGCCGTTGACAATTGCGCCGACGCGTTTAAACCCGAACCTGCAACCGGCACTGCCGAACGGAACTCACCATGGCCGTGGAACGGCAGAACGACAAAACGATGGAAGACAAACGATCGGGCACGGACGACTATCAGGTCGACCAGCAGATCGGCTTTTTCCTTCGTCAGGCCAACCAGCGCCATGTGGCGATCTTCACCTCTCTTATCGGTGACCGTCTGACGACGACCCAATGGGCCGCGCTGACCAAGCTTCGCCAGATCCAGCCCTGCTCGCAGAACCAGCTCGGCCGCGAGACCGCGATGGACGTCGCCACCATCAAGGGCGTCGTCGACCGCATGGTCAAACGCGGCTTCATCCGCACCGAGCCGGACCCAAACGACGGCCGTCGCCTCATCCTGTCGCTCACCGAAACCGGTCAGGCCGTCATCGATCGCAATCTCGCCGCCGCCGTCGAGGTGACCGAGAAGACCCTCGAGCCGTTGACCTCCGGCGAGCGGATGATGCTGCTCGAACTGATCCGCAAGATCGGCTGAGCCGAACCCGTCAACCGACACCGACATAGCGCCCGAGCAGCGACGGATCGTCCTTCAACGCCTGCACCGGCATGACCGCCTGCGCCCTGCCGTTCTCGACGAAGCAGACCCGGTCGGCAACGGACAGCACCGCCTCGACCCGCTGCTCGACCAGGAGGATCGCCTTGCCCCGGTCGCGCAACTTTATCACCACTTCGCGGATCGTGGCGATCATCGACGGCATCAGCCCTTCGGTGGGCTCGTCCAGCAGGATCACCGACGGATCAATGCACATGGCGCGTGCGGTCGCCAGCATCTGCTGTTCGCCACCCGACAGAGTGCCGGACACCTGGTTGATACGGTCCTGAAGGCGTGGGAAGAGCGCGAGCGCCTCCTCCAGCACCGCGCGCGGACTGTTTCGCGTCATCAGACCGATTTCGAGATTTTCCCGCACGGTCAGCTCGGAAAACAGCCGCCGGCCCTGTGGCACGTAGCCGATCCCGCGCTTGGGTACCTCGTGCGGAGGAAGTCGTGTGAGCTCCGCTCCGTCGAGGGTCACGCTGCCGCTCCGCGCCGGCAGCAGCCCCATGATCGCCTTCAGCGTCGTCGTCTTGCCCGCCCCGTTGCGGCCGAGCAGGCACAGCACCTCGCCTTTGTTCAACGACAGCGACATGCCTTTCAGCGTCTGGCTGTTACCATGATAGACGTCGAGATTCTTCACTTCCAGCATGTCACGCAGCTCCGAGATAGGCCGCCTGCACGGCCTCGTTGGCGCGGATTTCCTCCGGCGTGCCGCTGGCGAGGATCTCGCCATGGTCGAGCACGGTGATCGTATCGGCAAGCTGCATGACGACCGGCATGTTGTGTTCGATCAGCAGCACCGTCGCCGAGCGGGCAATCTCCTTCACCAGAGTGCAGAAGTTCTCGATCTCTCCATCGGAAAGACCCTGCGTCGGCTCGTCGAGAATGAGCAGCTTCGGCTCGAGCGCCAGCCCCATCGCCACTTCGAGCAGACGCTGATGCCCGTATGACATGGTCCCCGCCCGCTCGCCCGCACGGTCACCGAGGCCGACGCGGTCGAGCGCTTCCAGCGTCTTCCTTCGCAGCAACGCGTGCCCGGACATTCCCGCAGGTCTGGGCGAACGGCGAAGCGCGCTCTGCACGGAGAGTTCCACATTCTCGTAGGCCGTCAGCGTTCCGTAGATGCTGGTGATCTGGAAGGTGTAGGCGATACCGTCGCGCACCCGCTTGTGCGCCGGATCATCGGTGATGTCTGCGCCAAGGAATTCGATTGAGCCGGAGGTCGGAGTGATACGGCCGGAGAGCAGCGAGACGAAGGTCGTCTTGCCGGCGCCGTTCGGACCGATCAGCGCCCGGATCTCCCCCGTCCGTATCTCGAAATCGACCTGGTTGACGGCCTTCAAGCCGCCGAAATGGCGCGTCAGCCCCTTGGTGCTGAGCAAGCTCACGGAAGCCATGGCCACCACCTTTCGCGGATCGTCCCGAGGATGCCCTTCGGGAAATAGAGAACCAGCAGCACCAGCGCGACGCCCGTCACCAGAAGATAGGCGCTCGTGTACTCGCTGGTGATGTCGATCATGTAGAACATCGCCATCGTGCCGAGCAGCGGCCCAAGGATTGTGCCGGCTCCGCCGAGCAGGGTGAACAGCAGCGCCTCGATCGAATACTGGATCGAGGCGAAGGTCGCACCGATATAGGCGAACAGCAACGCATAGGCTGCGCCTGCCATGGCGGAGATCGTGCCGGAGATAACGAGCGCCATCAGCTTCAGCCGGAACGTGTCGTAACCGAGCATCAATGTGCGCGGCTCGTTCTCGCGGATCGCGATCAGCACCCGCCCGATCGGCCCCTTGACGACAAGGAAGATGACGAGGAGCGCGAGCGCCAGCATGCCGAGCGCCAGATTATAGCGTTGCCCCGCATCGGTCAGGTCGACATGCAGGCCGAGCAGGTCGAAGCTGCGCGCCGATTGCGGCATGGTCAGCCCTTCCTCGCCGCGCGTGTAGTCGGTGAAATAAGTGGTGGTCAGATAGGCGACCTGGGCGAACATCATGGTGACGATCATGAAGGCGACACCGCTGGTGCGCAGCGAGATCAGGCCGATCAGCAGCGACAGCACGAACCCGCAGCCGATCCCGATCAGGAACGCAAGCGGCACGCCCCAGTCGGTGTAATAAGCCGTCAGCCCGGCGCCGTAGAGCCCGGCGGCAAAGAACATCGCGTGGCCGAGGCTCAGGAGGCCGGTATAGCCGAACAGCATGTTGTAGCCCATGGCATAGACGGCCAGCACCATCACGCGGGTCATCGCCAGATGATGATAGTCCGGCAGCACGAACTGCAGCAGGAACAGCAGTACGATCACGCCGACATGAAGCGCCAGGACGCGGACTGGATGGGAATTCGTCATCGTGCCCTCGTTCCGAACAGGCCTTCCGGCTTGAAGACGAGCACCAGCGCCACAAGCAGGGTCGAAATCATCTTGGCGAGCGTCGGCGAGAAGAACACGGAGATGATGCCGTCACTCAAACCGATCAGCAGCGCCGCGACCACCGTGCCTCGAAGGCTCCCGAGCCCGCCGATGATCACGACGATGAAGGAGAGGAGCAGCGGATCCAGCCCCATCAGGTAATGCGCCTGCCGGATTGGTACGATCAGCACGGCAGCGACTGCCGCCAGCATGGCTCCGGCGGCGAAGACGAAGGCATAGACACGCTGGATCGGAATGCCGAAAGCCTGTGCCGTCTCGCTGTCGAACTGCGTCGCCCGCATCACCAGCCCGAGCCGGGTGCGGCTCAGAACGAACCACACGGCGAGCAGGAGGGCGATCGCCGCCACGATGACGAACAGGTTGTAGGCGGAATAGCCGAACCACGGCAATTGGAGCCGGTAGTAGAACGGTGTCGGCACCGGACGCGCGTCAGGTCCGTAGGTCAGAAGCACCGTCTGCTGGATAACGTAGAGCATGCCGATCGTCGCGACGATCGTCGATTCCGGATTGTAGTTGAGCCGCTTGAGGATCAGCCGCTCGCCGGCGAAGGCGACCGCGCCCACCACGAGCGGGCTGATGATCAGCGCGGCAAAGAAGCCCACGGCCGGATGGAGGCCGATCATCGAGGCGATCCACCAGGCAACGACCGCGCCCAGCATGTAGAACTCGCCATGGGCGACGTTGACGACGCGCATGACGCCGAACACCAGCGAAAGCCCGAGCGCGGTGAGGGTCAGCACTGCTGCCTGCAGCAGCCCCTCCAGCGTCGCCAGCAATAGAAACGGACCGAATGCCAAAGCCTTGCTCCCGAAGCGCGGACGGAATCGTCCGGCACCCGAAGGTTACCAGTTGAAAACGGAAGGAAAAGCGCGACCGGAGAAGCGGGACGCAAGGCCCCGCTTCTCCGGGATTATCAGAGCGACATCGTCGTATAGTCGGCGGTCGTTTCGTACATGCCGTCCTCGATCGACGTGCGATGCACGACGTTCAGGCGGCTTTCCTCGACCTTCGAGATGTTCTGGTGGCCGTAAACCTGATGGTTCTTGCCGTTGAAGATCTTGTCACCCTGCGGATGATCGCGACCCTCGTCGAACTTCTCGATCGATTCCAGCGCCTCGATGAACTTGGCCTTGTCCTGCGGCCCGGCATAGCCGGCTGCTTCCATTGCCTGCTTGATGGTGAACAAGGTCTCCCACACGCCGAACATATGCGCATAGGTCGCGATATCCTTGGGATCGGCGAGGCTCGCACCGTTGTCGTCAACACCGACGGCGGCGCGGTAGAGCTTGCTCCACTCGCTGTCGTTCTTCTGGGCGTAGCGCGGCATGCCTTCCCAGAAATAGGTACCCTCGAGGAAGCTCAGTTGCGGCGTCGCCAGATCGACCGCCTCGATGCTGTCGATGAAGCCGAAGATTTCCGGCCGCTGCGAGCCGTAGAACTGGCCAAGCTCGGTCACGAAGGTCAGAACCGCCGGGCCGACCATGACGTGATACAGCACTTCGGTGTCGGCCGGGATGCGCGGCAGGTAGCGGGTGAACGAGGTTTCGGTCGGCGGCACGGCGATGAGTTCGAGCATCTCGCCGCCCGCCGCTTTGATCGCCGGAGCGAGGTTGTCGCGATGGTCGTAACCGAAGGCGTAGTCGGGGAAGATCATCGTGACCTTCTTGCCGAGGTTCTGCGTGATCCACGGCGCCATCGAGCTGACCTGACTGCGCACGTCGGTGATGCCCGGCTGGAAGCAGTAGCGGTTGAGGCTGCCGGAAGAGACGTGCGTGCCTTCCGAGACAACCAGATACGGCATCTTCAGCTCGCCAGCGCGCGGCGCGGCACCGACGACGACGTGAGAGAACAGCGTGCCAAAAACGAGGTCGACCTTGTGCTGGGTGGCGAACTTCTCGACCACTTCAGCGGCACGCTTGGGATCGGTTCCGTCGTCCTCAACGACCAGTTCGACCGGACGGCCGTTGATGCCGCCCTCGTCGTTGATGATCTTGACGGCGGCATTGGCTACCCGCTCGTACCAGCGACCGTAGGAGGCACCGATACCGGTGCGGTGACATTCGAAGCCCAGCCGGATCGGCTCCGACGTCTGGGCCTGAGAGTAACGGACGAAGCCCGGCGCGACGGAGGAAATGAGGCCGGCGCCGGTTGCCGCTCCCATCCCGAGAAGCGTCGAACGGCGTGTAAAGACGGATTTCGGCTGTATGATCTTTTCAGTCATGCGATTTCCCCTCTTAGTGGAAATGACGTCCGTCTTTCTTGTGCGGCGGATCGTTCGTCTACTAACAAATCACGATGTTTGGCTGATGACAAGCATGCTCTGGCGTCTGGCTGAATTTAACCTTCAACGGAATGGACAACGCTCGGCAATCCTGTTTGTATACCAACAAATTAAACGTGCCTGCGAGATTGCATTATTGTTGTCGGCCGTCCCGGTCAGGCGGATGATGATGAGTGGGCCCGGTATATTCAAGTCTTTTGTGCGGCCCTCGCCGCGAAGCACTGTTACGGACCGGACGCTTCATGCGGTTAGCATCTGAACGCCATATTCACGACTTCAGGCGAATTGCGTTACTGCTTGCCGCTTTGCCCTTGCTTCTCCTGCCCCATGACGCAGCAGCCCATGGCGCCGAGCGCGGCCTCATCATGCTGCTGCCGACCGATTACTACCTGACGGGCGGCGCCATTGCTGTCACCGCCTCCTTTGCCGTATTGCTGTTGATACCGGCTGGCTGGTTCTCACGGGCCGCGCGAGCCGTTGCCATCTTTGCTGGCGTGCCGCTGCCACCGACCGTCGTCACCAGCACGGCAAGCTTCCTGTTTCTCATTCTGCTCGTGGCGACTGGCCTCCTGTCGACCGCCGACCCGCTCGCCAATCCCCTGCCGCTGTTCGTCTGGACCTTCTTCTGGGTCGCTCTCACACTGATCCAGGCGCTGTTCGGCAATCTCTGGCCCTGGCTCAACCCCTGGACCGGCCTGCTGGCGCTGTTGCGCAAGATCACCGGCCTTCCCCTCGGTCGGGAGCGCATCCTCGCCCTTCCCATCGCCCTCGGCTACCTGCCGGCCATCGTCATCTTCTTCCTGTTCGCCTGGTACGAACTCGTGTCGCTCGCACCGGAGGATCCGCCAGGTCTTGCAGTCGTGGTTTCCGTCTACTGGGCGTTCACGCTGATCACCATGATCCTCTTCGGCGAAGACGAATGGACGCGGCGCGGCGAACCCTTCTCCGTCTATTTCCGCATGATCGGCATGCTGGCGCCGGTCTCGGCGACCCCGCCCGACGAAGGCGGGAAAGGCGCGACGATGCGATTATCCTGGCCCGGCCAGCGCTGCCTCGAGACAGAGCCGCCACCGCTTTCCGCTTCGATCTTCCTGCTGCTCACGCTCGGAACCGTCTCCTTCGACGGCCTGTCCCGGACCTTCACCTGGCTCTCCGTCATCGGAATCAATCCGCTCGAGTTTCCCGGCCGCAGCGCCGTCATCATCGAGAACAGCTTCGGCCTGATCGCCGCACCCGCAGCCCTCGCCGTCATCTATTTCACCGCCGTCCTCGCCGGCGCCAAGCTGGCCGGCGCGCAGGACATAAAGACCCGGACGACACTCGCCGCCCATCTCGTCTACTCGATCGTACCGATCTCGATCGCCTTCCACGGCGCCCACTATCTCACCGTGCTGCTGATGAACGGTCAGTATCTCTACGTGATCGTCTCCGATCCCTTCGCACTCGGCTGGAACCTGTTCGGCACCGCGGATTGGCACGTCACCGGCTCGTTCTTCACCAATCTGGACAATGTTCGCGTGCTCTGGACAACCCAGACCGTCATCATCGTCACCGGCCACTGCATCGGCATCCTTCTCGCCCACATGATCGCGCTCAGGCATTTCGGCCGCCCTCATCGCGCGACTTTGAGCCAGGTTTTCCTCGCGCTGGCGATGGTTTTCTACACCGTCTTCGGCCTCTGGCTCCTCTCTACGCCTACCGCCGGCTGAAACGCCCTTGACCTTTGCCCGTATTTGGACAAATATCATTTGTATACAAATGAATTTTCAAGGATCGGACGATGACGGTTTCGAATGCCCTCATGCAGATGAATGCCGACGAGATCACCGCGGAGCAACAGGCTCCCGTCTTCCCGATCCCGGACAATGTCTTTGCCGAAAAAGTCGTTCAGGTTGAGCACTTTACCGACCACCTGTTCCGGTTCCGCATCACCCGTCCGGCGAGCTTCCGCTTCCGCTCGGGCGAGTTCGTCATGATCGGCCTTCCGAATGCCGAGCGCCCCATCTTCCGCGCCTATTCGATTGCCAGTCCGTCCTGGGACGAGGAGCTCGAGTTCTTCTCGATCAAGGTGCCGAACGGGCCGCTCACCGAACATCTGCAGAAGATCAAGCTGGGCGATACCGTCCTGATGCGCAAGAAGCCGACCGGCACGCTGGTGCTCGACGCGCTCCTGCCCGGCAAGCGACTCTATCTGCTCTCCACCGGCACCGGCGTCGCGCCGTTCGCCAGCCTGATCCGCGATCCGGAAACCTACGAGAAGTTCGAGGAGGTTGTCCTCGTCCAGACCTGCCGCGAGGTCGATGAACTGGCCTATATCACCCGCCTCGTCGAGGAACTCGAAAACGATCCGCTGGTCGGCGAGATGGTGCAGGGCCGCCTTAAGCTTCACACCACGACGACGCGCCAGATGTTCCCCCGCATGGGCCGCATCACCGATCTCATGGCGAGCGGCAAATTCTTTGACGACACCGGTCTGCCCCGCATCTCACCCGAGGAAGACCGGGCAATGATCTGCGGCTCCATGGCGATGCTCAAGGATACCTCGGCCCTTCTGGAAAGCTTCGGCCTCGTCGAAGGCGCCAACAACGCGCCTGCCACCTTCGTCGTCGAACGCGCCTTCGTCGGCTGACCACCCGTCAGTTTCCGGCACCTGAACCGCGAATGCGCGCCACCGTTGCGGCAAGATCTTCCCAAACCGGCGCGTCCGGGGCGAAGCGAGCCCTGACATAGGCGGCAAGATCGGCGATCTGCCGGTCGCTCAGGCTTCCGGCAAAACCGGGCATGGACATAATTTCGAGGTCCTTGCCTTGCGCCTGTTCCGTCAGGATAGCCGGCGCTTCCATGCCGTGCAGGATCGCGTTGATCAGATTATCCGGCCGGGCCGCTGAAAGGTTGGTATTGAAGGCGAGGCTCGCCAGTGGCGATGCGCTGTCATGACAGGCAGAACAGGCTCCCTCGAAAATCCGCGCGCCGGCAGGCGACAGCTCAAGCGCCCTGGCTCGGGCGGCATGGACCGCCGCCAACCGTTGCTCCTTCGCCTTCGTTGCTTCTGCTACCGTCACCGTCTCGCCCCGGCTCGCCAGGTATTCCGCAATCGCGGCGATGTCCTCGTCGGGCAGGGCGGACATCGATTTTACCACCTCCGCCATCGGCCCGCCTGCACTGCCGTGGTCTGAGGAATGGCCGGTACGCAGATAGTCAAACAGCGCCGTCTGCGTCCAACCGATTGGCCCGGCACCTGCGCCGTTGATCGAAGGCGCTGACCAACCGTCGGCAAAACCGCCGGCCAGATGCGCGCTCCCACGTTTTTCCGCACCGAGCACATTGCGGTCGGTATGGCAGGCGGAACAGTGCCCGAGCGTTTCCACCAGATAGGCGCCGCGGTTCCACGTTGCCGATTTCAGCGGATTGGCTGCGAACGGCTTCGGATCGAGATAGAGGCTGTTCCAGCCGGCCATCAGACCGCGCAGGTGGAACGGTGTCTTGAGACGTGTTTCGGCAAGCGAGGCGGACGATGGCGCCTGCGTCATCAGGTAGGCATAGAGCGCCTGCAGATCGGCCTCCTCGACGCCGGCGAAGGCCGTGTAGGGATGGACAGGATAGAGGTGATGCCCGTCGCGGGACACTCCCTGCCGCATGGCGCGCTCGAAGGCCGGATAGGACCAGGCACCGATCCCTTTCGCCGGATCGGGTGTGATGTTGGTCGCATAAATCGTTCCGAACGGCGTTTCGAACGCACGCCCCCCGGCGAATGGCGTTCCGTCGGCTCCGACATGGCAGACATTGCAGGCTCCCGCAGCCGCTATAAGCCTGCCCTTCTCGATGGTCGCGGCGCTGAACACGCCGGGATCGGGCCGGGCGATCGGGGCAACGGCACTGCGCAGCGGCGAGGCGAGCGTGATGCCGCCGGCCACCGCGCCCGCGATACCGGCAAGGGCGAGCGGCAGCTTCCACCATCCCCCCTTCTTGTGCACCTTCTGCCCGGCAGGTTTCGGCAACAGTTCGCCGCGCTGTTCGCGCAGGGCGGCAAGAACCCGGTCCGGCGTCAGCGGCAGTTCGCGGAAGCGGATGCCGGTCGCGTCGAACACGGCGTTGGCGATCGCCGACGCACTCGGCACCGAAGCGGACTCGCCAACACCCAGCGGCTCGTCGTTCGGCCGCGGCAGCATCAGCACGTCGATATCCGGCACTTCCGGGAAGGTCATGATCGGATAGCCGCCCCATTCGACGCTCTCCACCTTCGCGCCGTCGAAACTGACCTTCTCCTTCAGCACCCGGCTGAGCGACTGGATGACATTGCCGTGGATCTGGTGCTTCACCCCGTCGGGGTTGATCATCATGCCGGAATCCTGTCCGACCGTGATCTTGGTGACGCCAATCTCGCCGGTCTTCTTGTTGACCGCGACATCCGCGACCCAGGCGGACCAGGCCGCCGGAACCCCGGGGAACTTGCCGTGCACATAGACGGCATAGGCAAAGCCGCGCCCGTAAAGCAGGTCACCCTCGCCGCCCGCCGTTCCCGGCCTCGTGCGGGGCGTCCAGCCGGCCTTTTCGGTGACGGCGCGGACCAGATCGGCCGCGCGCGGATCGGTCAGATAGCGCAACCGGTATTCCACCGGGTCAACACCTGCGGCGAAAGCAAGCTCGTCGATGAAGCTCTCGTGCGCGAACGAATTCGGCATCGCGGAGACACCGCGGAACCACGAAGCCCGTGCGATCGTCGGCATGTCGTGCACCGTCACCCGCATGTTGCCGAAGGCATAGGGCGGGATCGCCGTGCGGTCCCCCATCTCCACCACGTCCGGCGCATTGGGAACGCGACCGGTCAGGATCAGCGCCAGTGTCGGCGACAGATTGGACGGGTAGCGCGTTTCGAATTCGTAGCCGGCGGGACCACCTTCGAGATCGAGGCCGCCGCGCACGTCGATCACCTGCGCCGCCCCTTTCGGCTCCCAGGCATGTTCCTGCTCGCGGGTAAGCTGCACGCGCACCGGCTTGCCGACCGCGCGCGACAGAAGTGCAGCATCGGCCGTCACGTCATCGGCACAGTTACGACCATAGCAGCCGGCAGCCTCCATGCGCTCCACGACGATGGCGTTTTCCGGCATGCCGAGCAACAGCGCCAGATCGCGCCGCATCGGATAGGGGTTCTGCGTACCTGACCAGACAACGAGCTGGTCCGGCTTCCAGTCGGCGACCGCGCAGGAGGGGCCGAGCGAGGCATGCATCTGATAGGGCCAGACATAGGTCCGCTCCATCACCGGAGCGGCACCCGCCAGTGCCCTGTCCACATCGCCCTGATCGCGCAGCAGGCGCGGCGTCGAACGGTTGCGGCGGAGCGGCTCCTCCGGCGCGTTGAGGTCGTCCATCTCCGGCAATGCCCGCCAGGTCACCTTGAGCTCGCGAGCGGCCTGGGCCGCGAATTCCTCGCGCGTGGCAACGACCCCAATGAAATCGCCATCCACTACGACCGCGACGACACCGGGCACATGGCTGATCGAGGACTCGTCCACCGAGATCAGGCTGTGCCCGACGAAATCGCCGCTGTCGAAGCCCGCATAGGGAGGGCGCACCACCCGGCCGTGCAGCATTCCGGGCACGCGCACATCGTGCACATAGGTCCATTGCCCCGTTGCCTTGGCGGCGATGTCGTTGCGCGGTTGAGCCTTGCCGACCAGCCGGTAGTCGCTGACCGACTTCAAAGGCGCGGCCGGATCGATCTCAATCCTTTCGTGCCGACCCGCGACGATCTCGCCGAAGTCCAGCGCCCAGTTCGACTCCGCCTTAGGCTGGATTATGCCATCCTCGATGACGAGATCGGCAGGCTCCAGCCCGTGCTGCGCCGCTGCCTGCTGCAGGAGATACCGTCTCGCGGTCGCCGCCGCCTGTCGCAGCGGTTTCGCAGCGACCTGGATCGTCTCGCTGGCGATCGTCGGCCCCTGGTCGGGCGTCACCGTCGTGGTGCCGAGCACCATGGTCACCCGGTCGAAGGGAACGTACAGTTCCTCGGCAACGATCTGGGCGAGCGCCGTGCGGATGCCGGTACCGAGATCGACATGACCATTGAAGGCAGTGATCCGCCCGTCCGGTCCGATGGAGAGAAAGAGTTCGGTCGCGCCATTCACCCCCGGACGGATGACCAGCAGCGCCTCCGGCGCATCAAGATAGGCCTCGATCGGCGCCTCTCGCGGAGCCGTCACGACACGACCTCCCCGGCCCGCTCTTCCCTGGCGAGCTCAACGGCCCTGTGCGCGGCGGCGAGGATTTCCATGTGCGTGCCGCAGCGACAGAGATGGTTGCGCAGAGCAGCCCGGATATCGGCGTCGGAAGGCTCCGGATTGCGGTTCAGCAGGCCGGCGATGGCGATGATCATGCCATTCAGGCAATAGCCGCACTGCGCCGCCTGCTGCTCGACGAAAGCGCGCTGCACGGGATGGAGTACGCCACTACGGCCGAGCCCTTCGAGCGTGACGATCTCCCGCCCTTCGGCCGCCGCGATTGTGATGGAACAGGCGCGAACGACCTTGCCGTTGACCAGCACCGCGCAGGCCCCGCATTCGCCGAGGCCGCAGCCGTATTTCGGACTATTGAGACAGAAATCGTTGCGCAGCACGAACAGCAGCGGAGTGTCGGGCGCGAGTTCAAATTGCCGGCTCTCGCCGTTCACCGTCAGCGAAATCCCGCGTGCGTTCATGGCCGGTTCCGGCCCTTGTCGACGGATAGGACGGGGAGTGCACCTCCCTGAAAGCCCGCAAGCACGCATGCCGACGCAAGCGCCGACAGCCGGATATCACCAGCCAGAATCATCATGTCGTTCCCCAGGACTTTCCGTCCATTTGTTCGTACACGAATGATTCCGGTCCGCCTGCCATCTGTCAATGCTCTTTCGACAGATGGGGCGAGCGTTGTCGTGCTATCGCACGAGCATCAACGTGCCGTCGGATTGCGGCCCGTGTCGATCCGATCGGGCCGCCCGACAAGCGAAAGCTCCGTCACCTTCGGCGCGGTCCGGGCAATCACCTTGCCGCGACGGAGCACGGCGAGACGTGCGGGCTTCAAGCGCAGCGCCTCCAGCACGTCCTCGGCCTGCAGGACGACGAGGTCGGCATGGCATCCGACCGCAAGCCCGTATCCTTCCAGGCCGAGCGCCTTGGCGGAATTGACCGTCAGCGCGTCGAAGATCTTCTTCTTGTCCTCGACACCGGACATCTGCGCCACGTGGATCGCCATGTGGCCGACCTCCAGCATGTCGCCGGAGCCCATCGAGTACCAGGGATCCATGACGCAGTCGTGGCCGAAGGCGACGTTGATGCCGGCCGCCATCAGTTCCCGCACACGAGTCATGCCGCGCCGCTTCGGATAGGTGTCGTGCCGTCCCTGCAGCATAATGTTGATCAGCGGGTTGGGAATGGCGTTGATCTCCGCTTCCGCGATCAGCGGGATGAGCTTGGAGACGTAGTAGTTGTCCATCGAGTGCATCGAGGTCAGATGCGAACCGTTGACCCGCCCCTGCAGGCCGAAGCGAATGGTTTCCGCCGCCAGCGTCTCGATGTGGCGGGACAAGGGATCGTCGGTCTCGTCGCAATGGAGGTCTACCGGCAGCCCGCGGTCGGCAGCGATGCGGCAGAGCGCCTCCACCGAGGCGGTGCCCTCCTGCATGGTGCGTTCGAAATGCGGAATGCCGCCGACGACGTCGACACCCATGTCGAGCGCCCGTTCCAGCGACTTCACGCCCTCCGGCGCGCGGTAGTAACCGTCCTGCGGGAAGGCGACGAGCTGCAGGTCGATGTAAGGCGCTACCCGCTCCTTCACCTCCAGCATCGCCTCGACCGTCACCAGACGCGGATCGGAGGTGTCGACATGGGTGCGGATATGCAGAAGGCCCTGGCTGACTGCGAGGTCGCAATAGGCGAGCGCCCGTTCGACCAGCGCCTCCTTCGTCAGCAGCGGGCGAAGCTCGCCCCAGAGCGCAATGCCCTCCAGCAGCGTGCCGGACACGTTCATGCGCGGCAAACCAAGCGACAGCGTCGCATCCATGTGGAAATGCGGGTCAACAAATGATGTGCTCACCAGCCGACCGGTTGCATCAATTATCTCGCCGGCCTCGCCGGCAAGTCCGATCCCGATCGCCGCGATCTTGCCGTCCCGGATACCGATATCGACGCCCTTGCGTCCGTCGGGGAGATTGCCGTTGCGAATGATCAGGTCGAACATGGTATTTCCTCTGGTATTGCCGTCAGCGCTCGCCGCGCCGGTAGGGTTGCATCAGCGCTTGCGGCACGCGGGCGCGCCGCGCCATCACGGCGAGCGCCGCGATGGAGAGCAGATAGGGGATCATCAGGAAGATCTGATAGGGCACGCCGTCCAGCACCGTCTGCAGTCTCAGCTGGAAGCCGTCGAAGAAGGCGAACAGCAACGCACCGAGCAGCGCCCGCTCCGGCTTCCACGACGCGAAGACGACCAGCGCGATGCAGATCCAGCCACGCCCCTGCACCATGGTCGGGAAGAAGCTATTGAAGGCTGACAGTGTCAAGAACGCTCCGGCGATACCCATCAGAGCACTGCCGGCAATGATGGCGCCGTAGCGCACCGCCATCGGGTTGATGCCCTGAGATTCGGCCGCATGCGGGTTCTCGCCCGTCATGCGGATGGCAAGCCCGACCGGCGTGCGCGACAGGATATAGGCCAGCACGACGGCCAGCGCGATCGCAAGATAGGTCGGCGGCGTCTGCGTGAAAAAGGCCGGTCCCACGAACGGAAGCGACGAGAGGCCCGGAATGGCAATCGGCTGGAACGGCTCGATCGTCGGTGGAGTACCGGCAACCGGAACCATCAGGCGGAAGACGTAATAGCCGAAGCTGGAGGCAAACAGCGTCACGCCGAGGCCCGAAACGTGCTGTGACAGGCCGAGCGTGACCGTCAGCACCGCATGCAGCAGGCCGAACATCGCCCCGCCGAGTGCGGCAACGAGAAGCCCGGTCCAGAGATCGGCACCATTATAGACCGCAAGCCAGCCGATCATCGCTCCGAAGGTCATGATGCCTTCGATGCCGAGATTGAGCACGCCCGCACGCTCGGAGAGCAGCGCGCCGAGCGTGCCGAGGATCAACGGCGTGGCGATGCGCAGCACGGCGGCCCAGAGCCCTGCGGAGGCTAAGATGTCGATCAGCACACTCATCGGCGGATCCTGTACTGGGTAAAGAACACCGCGACCAGCATGGAGAGCAGCGACAGCGCCACGGTCACGTCGGCGATATAGGTCGGGATGCCCATGCTGCGGCTCATGCCGTCCGCGCCGACGAACATGGTGGCGGTGAACAGCGCCGCGAGCACGACGCCGAGCGGATTGAGATTGGCGAGCATGGCAACGACGATACCGGAATAGCCATAGCCGGGCGAGAGGTCGGTGGTGACATAGCCCTTGACGCCCAGCACCTCGATCGCGCCGGCAAGTCCGGCGAGACCGCCCGAGATCATTGCCACAAAGACGAGCGTCCGCCCGAGCGGCACGCCCGAGAACACCGCCCCCGTCGGATTGAGGCCGGCGGCACGGGACTGCACGCCGAATACGGTGCGCGACTGGACGAAATGGACAACGAAGGCAATCGCGATCGCGATCAGCAATCCGATATGCAGCCGCGAACGGGCGAGCAGTTTCGGCAGGCGCGCGGCGCGATCCACCGCTTCGGATTGCGGCCAGCCGAACGCGGTCGGGTCCTTCAGCACCCCGTCTATCAACATCGATACGAACAGGATGGCGACAAAGTTAAGCAGCAACGTCGTCACGACCTCGTCCACCGAAAACCGTAGCCGGAGCCACAAGGGAACGAGCAGCAGCACCATGCCGGCCAATGCACCGACGATGAGAAGCAGCGGGATTTGAAGGATCGGCGCCAGTCCGGCGAAGAGATGCGCGCTGGCCGCCGCCACCGCGATTGCGCCGAGATAGAACTGCCCCTCCCCGCCGATATTCCAGAGCCGGGCGCGGAAGGCGACGGCGGCAGCAAGACCGGTGAGGATCAGCGGCGTCGCACGGATCAGCGTTTCGGTGGCCGAAAGCTTCGAGCCGAAGGTACCGGTGAATATCTTGCCGTAGGCCGTCAGCACCGGCGCACCTGCCAGCGCGATCAGCACGCCGGCGATCGCCAGCGCGGCGACGACCGCGATCAGCGGCGTGGCGATCACCAGCGCTGCCGGTCGATGTTCGCGTCGCTCAAACCGCATGAACCACCTGTTCCTTTTCCCATTCGCCCGCCATCATCAGGCCCAGCCTGCGGCTGTCCGCATGTTCCGCATCGATCGCCGGCGAGAGTCGCCCGCCCACGATCGCCTGGATGCGGTCGGCAAGCGCCATGACCTCGTCGAGATCCTCGGAAATCAGCAGCACTGCGGTTCCCGCCCTGCGGGCTTCCAGAATGCGCTCGTGGACGGCTGCGACCGCACCTTCGTCAAGCCCGCGCGCCGGCTGCGCCGCGAGCAGGATGCGCGGATGTTCGATCAGGTTCCGGCCGAGGATAAGCTTCTGCATGTTGCCGCCGGAAAGCAGCCGCGTCCGCGTCGTTGGCGATCCGCCCCGCACGTCGAAAGCCTCGATGATCTTTCCGGCGAAGGCCATTCCCGCCTTGCGGTCGACCAGCCCGTACCGGGAATAGCGGGACAACCGTTCGAGTACCGCGTTTTCCCAGATTGCCATCTCGCCGATGACGCCCTCACGGTTGCGGTCCTCAGGGACACGACCGATCCCCTTGTCAACCGCGTCCGCCACGGTGAGATCCCCGACATCTTCACCGAACAGGAGAAGTGAGCCCGCACTGCGCTGCGCCGTGCCGCTCAGAAGCTGTGCCAGCACCGCCTGACCATTGCCGGACACCCCGATGATGCCGAGCACTTCGCCGGCGCGCAGCCGGAAATCCACGGATTTCAGCCGGTCGACGCCGCCGGTCCGGACCGTCACGCCGATGGCTTCGAGCACGACCTCGCCCGGAGTGGAAGCATCACGCACCGGCCGTTTGACGGCGCGGCCAACCATGAGTTCGGCGAGTTCCGCCTTGTTCGTCTCCGCGGCCTTGCGCTCCGCCACCAGTCGACCGCCGCGCAGCACCACGATCCGGTCGGCGGTCGCCATCACCTCGTCGAGCTTGTGCGAGATGAAGATCAGCGACAGCCCCTGCCGCGCCATGTCCTTCAGCGTCGCGAACAGCTTTTCCGCCTCGATCTTCGTCAGCACCGCCGTCGGTTCGTCGAACACCAGAATGCGCGCATCGTTGTAGAGCGCCTTCAGGATCTCGACGCGCTGCTGCTCGCCGACCGACAGATCGCCGAGCCGTGCGTCCGGATCGACCTTCAACCCGAAACGTTCGGAAATCTGCAACAGCTTGCGACGGGCGGCAACGGTGTTGGAGGCTGGGGACCAGAGGCTTTCGGTCCCGGTCATCACGTTTTCCAGCACGGTGAGATTGCCCGCCAGCGCGAAATGCTGATGCACCATGCCAACACCGGCACGGATCGCCGCGCGCGGCTTGCCCGGCGGCAATTCCTCGCCCATCACCGTCACGGTGCCGCTGTCCGGCACATAATGACCGAACAGGATACTCATCAGCGTCGTCTTGCCGGCGCCGTTCTCGCCGAGCAGCGCGACGATCTCGCCCTCGTGAAGCGTGAGGGAAATGTCGTCACTGGCGAGATTATCGCCGAAACGCTTGCTGATACCGGCGAGTTGAAGAACAGGATTCGTCATGACTCCAATCCTGCTATGGGATGGCGGTGTTGCCAACGGCCTTCCTGCTCCAAACGTCCGGCAATCTGCAACAAAATACGATCCTGCCCCATCGGCGCGATCAATTGCACCGGCAGCGGCAGCCCTTCCGCATCCGCGCCGAACGGCAGCGTGAGTGCGGGAAAGCCTGTGACATTAGCGAGTGCTGCGAGCGGGGCAAAATCGCTCATGCGCCGGATCTGCAGATCTGGATCGTCGTGATCGACCGGGAAGGAGCCGAGCGGCAGCGGCGCCGAGGAAAGCATCGGCGTCAGGATGACGTCGACATCTTCGAAGAGGTTCCAGACGGCCCGGCTCGCGTGCACGCCGCCATCGAGTGAAGACCACAGATCGCGCCCGGCAATCGAGGCGCCGAGGCGGATGAAGGCCTGCGTCAACGGTTCGGCACGCCCCGCATCGAGCCCGGCATCCGCGACAAAGCTCGCCAGATTGACGGCGATGATGTCGCGCAGCGCCCGGCCGCTCGCGGCGACCGGATTTGCGAAGGAAGCCCAGTCGAGGGAGACGACCGAATGGCCGTCCGCCTCCAGCACTCGTGCGACGGCTTCCACAGCCTGGCTGCGGACGCCTTCGGTCGGATGATCCGGACCTGTTTCGGTTAGAAATCCGATGCGAAGACGACCGTTCTGCGCTGCAGAAAGCTGAGGATCGGCGAACGGACCGCGAGCGTTGCCCTGAACCGCCTCGAAGATCGCCGCCAGGTCGCGAGCCGAGCGGCAGACCGCGAGTTCGCTGGCGATACCGCCGAGATGGTTGCCGAAACCCGGACCGGCGGAAATGACGCCCCGCGTCGGCTTAATCCCGAACAGACCGCAACAGGCGGCGGGAACCCGGATAGACCCGCCGGCGTCGGTCGCATGCGCAATCGCGACGATGCCGGCCGCAACAACAGCAGCGGCACCGCCGGAAGAACCGCCCGGCGTGCGCGACGGATCGAGCGGATTGCGGCAGACCGGACCAGCCATCGGTTCGGAAGCGAGCGAAAGCCCCATTTCCGGCACGGTAGTCAAGCCGAAGAAGCAGAGACCCGCATCCCGCATGCGCATGGCGAGATCGCCATCAGCACTTTGCTGCTCCGCCCGGTTCAGCATGCGCGAACCGGCAGCGACGGGAAGACCGGCGAACGGACCACCGAGATCCTTGGCAAGGGTCGGCACACCGGCGAAAGGCACAGAGACCAGGCCGTCCGCGGATTGCCGCAGGCGGCCATCCATCGCATCGGCAGCTTCGATCCCGAGCTGCGGATCGAGATGCACGACCGCGCCCAGATCCTTCAGGCTTTCGGCTCGCGCGATTGCGGCCCGCATGGCTTCGGAAGCAGTAAGGCGACCCTTACGGATCGCCTCTGCCATTGACGTTGCGTCTTGTTGCACCGGATCAGCCGATTACTTGGGCTCTTCCATGTTGCGCGGAACCTCGAACGCACCGGACTTGATCTCCTCGCGCTTGGCTTCCATCGCGGCCTCTGCCTCGGCCGGTGCGACACCCTTCACGTAGGCAATATCGCTGCCACCTTCCTTCAGGAGACCGAACGCCGTGTAGTCCTTGCCGACCGGATTGCCGGCGGCAACGTCGGCAAGTGCCGCGTTGAGGATCGGGCGGAAGCCCCAGAGCGCGTTGGCGAATACCGTTTCCGGATAACGCGGCGTGTAGTCGATCAGCGAACCGACCGCCTTGATGCCGCGCTCCTTGGCGGCGTCGGCGGTGCCGATGCGCTCGCCGAACAGGATGTCGGCGCCGGCATCGATCTGCGCAAGACCGGCCTCACGGGCCTTCGGCGGATCGAAGAAGGTGCCGATGAAGCTGACGAGCAGCTTGGCGTCCGGATTGACGGCCTTCACGCCTTCACCGAAGGCGTTGATCAGCATGTTGACTTCCGGGATCGGCATGGCGCCGACGGCACCCACCGTGTTGCTCTTGGTCATCTTGCCGGCCAGCATACCTGCGAGATAGGCGCCGTCGTGGTTCCAGGTGCCGAACACGCCGAAATTGTCGCCCTCTTCCTTGCCGCTGGAGCCGAGCACGAAGGCCGTTTCCGGATAATCGGCAGCAACTTCGCGCGCCTCGGTCTCGACCGCGTAGGATTCACCGATGATCAGCTTGACGCCCTGCTCGGCATATTCGCGCATAGCGCGGGGATAGTCGGTGCCGGAGATGCCTTCGGAGAATACGTATTCGATCACACCCTCGGCTGCGGCGTCCTGCAGCGCCTTGTGCAGCACCGAGTTCCAGGCGTTTTCAACCGGCGAGGCGTGAATGCCGGCGACCTTGATCGGATCGGCTGCGCGTGCGCTGGGTACGAGAAGACCCGAACCAAGGACGAGGCCGGAGGCGAGAAGGTGTCGGCGGGTCAGCAAGATCTCATTCGTCATGATCGGGGTTCCTTTTTTAGCAGTTATCCTAGGCTTCTAGGGGGCGCCCAAAAATGTGTCAAGCAACCAGAACGCCCAATGAATGAGCAAATTTTACAGAATGAACCGCCTGCGCAGCCACTCCGCGACCCCACTCATCAACACTCTACCCGTGGGTGAATTAAACGCCAGCCCCGGTTCAACATGCGCGACGCCTTGAACACCGATTCGCTGATCTTCACCAGTCGGTCATGGGATTTAGACACACAAGAAAACAGTGACTTGTGCGGTAAATCCAAACCCGCGTCGAGTCCCGACTGTCCACAGAGCTCCGGGGGTCCCATGGTTTTCCACCATCATGACTTTGACATAAATGTTAATCGATGTATTTAATCGACTACAGAGTGACGGATCATCCCGATCGGATTGGAAAGGGAGACTGCCATGCTGCGTATTACGATGTCATCGCCCCAAACCGGGGTTGTCACCGCCCCGCCTCCTTCGCGCATCGCGATCATCGGTGGCGGCTTCACCGGAGCGACGATCGCCCGGCATCTGGCGGATCGGGGCTTCGACAGCCTCCAGGAAATTACTGTCTTCGAGCCGAGGCAGCACCTCGGCGCCGGCCTCGCCTATGACACGGAAGACCCTTCCCTCAGGCTGAACGTCGCCGCGCATCGGATGCGGGCAGTGCCGGGCGATCCCGGCGCCTTCGTGCGCTGGCTGGAAAGCTCGCGCTCCCTCGCAGCCGACCCCGAGTCAATCTCCGACGGCGGCATTTATGCCCGCCGGCGCGATTTCGGCGCCTTCATGCACGACCAGATGAAGCCTTTCGTCGAGTCCGGCCAGATCCGCCATGTCCGCGAGCGGGTCAGGAGCGTTCAGCGCCTGCAGGGAGAATGGGAGGTCGAGGGCACGTCCGGAACGAGGATCCTGGCCGACATCGTGGTTCTCGCCACCGGCTATCCGCCTCCGTCCGTGCCCACACAAATGCCGAATGCGCTGATCCGGTCGCGTAAGCTCATCTCCCAGGTGTACGGAGGCAACCTGCGGGCAAGCTGCGAAGCCGAGGACGAGATCCTCATCGTCGGCGCCGGTCTCACGGCGCTCGACGTCATCGCCTCGCTCCGCGCCGACGGCCATCGCGGCAGGATCACGCTTCTGTCCCGCACCGGCCTCCTGCCCCGATGTCAGGCACCGGGCGACTTCTCGCCTCACGGCGAATTCGATCTCGACACGGTATCGACTACCCGTGACCTGCTACGCATGGTAAGATCGACCCTGCGGAACGTCACCGAGGACGGCCTGCCGTGGCAATCCGTGTTCGATGCGCTCCGGCATCAGGGGCAGCGAATCTGGGCGCAATTGCCGTCACAGGAGAGACGGCGCCTCCTGCGCCACCTGAGGCGCTGGTACGAGGTGCACCGCTACCGAATGCCGCCGCAGCTCGGAGCGATCCTCGAAAGGGAAACGGAAAGTGGCCAGGTCAGCCAGACGACAGGCCGCTTGGGCCGCGTTCAGGAGCACGACGGCCGCCTCGACGTTCAGATCACCGGTTCCCGTGGCCAGCCACGGCACAGCCTGACGATCGATCGGATCGTGCTCGCCACCGGCCCGGACATGGCCCACGTCCTCGATCACCAGCCTCTGCTGCAAACCATGCACCGACAGGGCCTGCTGACGGAAGACCCATTGGGGCTCGGCATTGCCTGCGACGCCGATAGCCGCGCGCTCACCCGTGGCGGCATTCCGACCCCAACTCTGTTCGTTGCCGGTCCTCTGGCACGGGGCACGTTCGGCGAATTGACAGGCGTACCCGAGATCGCCGCGCAGGCCACGGCGGTCGTGGACTCCATCCTGAGGATGCAGGCACCCAAGAGGCGGACCATTCTGATACAGGCGCAGCTTCCACCACGGTGACGAGCAAAAAATAGCCCCCCAAAATCCTTCGGCGTTGCTAAATCGACTTCAAGACCTGCTTTGAGGGAGCGAAGTCATGGCAAGCTGCCGCAAATAGACAACACCAAGCCAAAAAACGTTTTTCAGACTTGCCGAAAAAGCCTGTAAAAACTATTTACTAACTAGGCAATGGCAGAATGCTGCCAAGGGCTGTTCCCCTCGTCGCATCGCAAATTTCCTAGGCTCTGGCATGCTTACCAAAAAAGGCAAATACGGACTTAAGGCTCTGGTCGATCTAGCGCGGCTGGAACCGGGCGAAACGGCCTTCGTGACCGAGATTGCGACGCGGAACAACATTCCGAAGAAGTTCCTCGACACCATCCTGCTCGAACTTCGCAACACCGGCATCCTGCGGTCCAAGAAGGGGCCGAACGGCGGCTACTCGCTGTCGAAGCCTGCCGACGAAATCATGATCGGGCAGGTTATCCGCGCACTCGACGGTCCGCTCGCACCGATCCGCTGCGCCAGCCGGACCGCCTTCGAGGCGTGTGACGACTGTACCAACCCGGAAGCCTGTCAGGTGCGCCTGTCGATGACCGACGTCCGTGACGCCATCGCCACGATCCTCGACAACATGACGCTGGCCCAATTCGTCGACAAGGACAAGGCCGCCGCGGCCGACCTGATCGCCGGCGAATAAGCCCGACTGTCAAATCAGCCCGCCTCGCGCATCTGCGGTTTTGCCTGCTCGAACCCAAGCCGTTCCGCGATCCGATCAGCGACGAACACCGCATGCTCGGTGACCTGCGGCAGGCCCATCAGTTCGCCGAAGGTACCCCGCGCCAGCGGTCCGACGATATAGAGTCCCTCAACCGGCTGCGAATTCACGCCAGTCGCCACCGACCGGAGATCGCAGGCGATGCCGAGGCCGGTCCGGCATGACGTCAGAAGGCCCTCCGCCTGCAGCTTCGTCAGGAACGGTTGCGAAGCCAGGATACCGCCATGAGCAGGCCCGGTCGTCACGACGATCGCGTCGACAACAGTCAGCACTTCCTCCCCTCGGCCACGCTCACGCAACACCACCTCGAAACCATCATCGGTAGCGGAAGCCGCCGACAGTGACGCCGCCCTGATCGACAGCCGCCCGGCCGCGATCGCCTGATCCAGCACATCCTCGACCTGCGGCGCAATCCGGAAACGGTGCACATCCCAGTAAGGCCTCGCCAACCGCGCGATCCGACGTCGTTCTTCTACCGGCAGCCCCTGCCAGATCTGCTGGCCCTGCGCCCGCACTGAATCCAGCACGGCGTGCCAGGAGAGGCCTTGCTCCGCCGCGTCCTTCAGGGCAACACGGATGCGCCGCAGCAGATCGGACGCGCGCACGCTCGGCGTCGAGACGAAGTCGCCAAAGGGATCCTGCTGCGTCTTCGGATGCCCACGGGAACGCAAGCCGCGCCTCGAGATCGAGAGAATGGGGCCACGATGCCCCTTTTCGGTGAGCGAGGCGACGACATCCGCCGAAGTCAGGCCGTTGCCCAGAATGAGAACACGGTTCTCAACGCCAATGCCGTCGAGGGCGTTCGGCGCAGTGACGTCTCCGATCAGCTTCGGATGGCCGGCAAGCTGGGAAAGCGCGCGTGGAAGCGCCGGCGACGGATGACTGACGGCAAGGGCCACGACATCTGCGACGGTGGTCGAACCATCATCGCCGACCACTCTCCAGCGGGAACCTGCTCGCTCGACCGAGGTGACTGCCGCCCGCTTGTGCTCAATCTCACCGCTGGCCAGATAAGGCTCCGCCTCCTGTGCCACATAGGCGCCGAAGTCGGAGCGCCGGGGATAGGGAAGACCGTCCCTACCGATGCAGTCCGGATCCCTGGCGGCAATCCCGTTACGCTCGACGAACTCTAGAAAATTCTCTGGCAGGTCCGGATAGAGTGTCATTTTGCCCGCCGGCACGTTGACCCGGTGTGCCGGCTCCCGCGTACCGTAAGCTAGCCCCAGACCCAATCGCTCACGCGGTTCGAAAACCACGACACGAACCGAACTCCGCTCGCCGTATCTTTGCCGCAGATGAATCGCGAGTGCGGCGCCGCTGAAACCCCCGCCGATAATGGCCACGACCGGGGGAGTGATTGGACCGGTCATGTCATAACTCCAGCGCCCGAACCATCCTTGCGGCGGCAGGGGGCTGCCGTCCGCTGATGGCTATCCTAGAGCGAAATAACGAGCGCAACAACGAAGGAAAACGACGCGACGAGCGCAAGCGGTCCCAAAATCTGGTCGAAACCGCCGGTAAAGGCGCGGCGGTCGCGACGCTTATCCGATGTGGTGAAGTAAGCCATGGGAACCTCGCCTAGAGAACCGGAAAGAACCCGAGTCCCCAAAAGGACACCTGTTCAGCTTCATGCCGATCGTTTTCCGGACGATCGTCACGATAAGTCGGGGCTGCGGGAACAGCGTCGACCCGCAGAGCCTTCTCCTGTGCCGGCGTATCCTCACGCCAAGAGAGACCGAAGAGGTCGAACGAGAAGCTGCTAAAGCCAAAGGGCATCATATCCTCCTGCTGTTCGCGTTTCCGATTGCCTCAGTTTCGTCGCAATGTCACATGCAGTCAATATAATCTACAAAATTGGTATTCTATTATTCAGGGTATTTGGGGAAACGTCATTCTCCAAAAATGGCACTCATGCAAAATGACGCCGGTTGAGAAATTTGTTCGCTTCGGCAGAGATCAAGGCACGGCGAGAGAGCCCGCGTCGGACTGAAGACCCCGCCCTTCATGACGCCGACACGTTGTTTTCATGGGCGACGAGGTAGCTAAATCACCCTGTCAGTGACCGGTTTCAGGTGATATAGCGAGCCCCGCAAGGGAGATAAATCTCACCTCACCGCCCCGGTCCAACCGGCGACGGTATCCAGGACGGTGGCGAAAGTGTCCGCGACGACATTCTTCAATGGCTCGAGCCTTGCAACGATCCCCGGCTCCATACTGCAGGTGTCAAAGTAGCAGCCCGACAGCAGGATCTTCTCGCCGAGCGGAAAATCCGCGTCCGGCGGAAGAGCAACCTTCACCAGTTGACCCCGCGACCTCACTTTCGTCGGAAGCTGGAATTCCGGCGGCACGGCCTCGGTTAGCGGCAGCAGGCGGTGGATCGTGCCGACCGTCCAGCGCGATGCAGCTCGTATCTTCACCCGTTCTCCTGCTTCGATGCTGAAGGCGTAGCTGGACGGAAGATAGGCAAGCACGAAGCTCGGCCCGGTAAAGATTTCCGCGACCACGGCATTGGCACTTCCCAACACTGATCCGGCCGGCTCGACCTCGCTGCCGACAATGCCGTCAGCCGGTGCATACAGGATGCCGCCGGCATAGATCTGCTTCAGCGCTTCATAGGACGCGGTAACGTCCCGCAGGGCCTCCCGCTGGGCGGCGATCTCCCGGGTCAGGGACGCCTGCTCGGCTTTGAGCGACAGCAACTTGTCCGACGTCGCGAGATTTGTGCTCAGCGTGTCGGTCAGGGTTTTGTCGGGAACGATCCCTTTGGCGTTGGCCTTGGCCAGCCGGTCGAGCGAAACATTGATCTGCTGCGAGGCGGCTTCCGCGACCGGCAGCAGCGCCTCCACCGCAGCCTGTCTCGCTTCATATCCCGCAAGGCTTGTATCGAGCTTCGCCTTCTCCACCGCAAGGTTTGCAAGCTGGGAGGAGACGGAAGGAGATTCGACGACAGCAATCTTCTGCCCTACGGAAACCTGGTCTCCGGGGCGCACGAACACTTCGTGGATTCGTGTTTCAGGGAACGGAGACGCGACCGCGACGCGATCCCGGACGACCACCCCGTCGATGTCGAGCAGCACGATACTGCCCGACAACACGTGGGAGGAAACCATGGTGCCGCCAACCAAGGCGAGGATGATCAGGACAAAGTTCCGCAGCCGTTTCCAGCGCAGATGACTTACATGCAACTCGTCACTCATACTCTTGAACTTTCTACTACGCCGCCGCTGAGGGTGTCTCGCTTCGCCGGGTGGTCTCATCGGCAAGGCTTTCAGCGATGCGGCGGGAAGCCTGACCGTCACCGAAGGGGTTGACACCCGGCACGCGACGGGGATTTTCGCCATCGGTCAGCCGGCGCACGCCTTCGATGATCGCTCGTTCGTCGGAGCCTACCAGACTGCCGAAACCGGCCTCGACCACTTCCGGGCGTTCGGTGCTTTCCCGCGCGATGAGGATCGGCAGCCCAAAGGTCGGCGCCTCTTCCTGCACGCCCCCCGAATCCGTCACAACCGTCCAGGCCCGGCTCAGCAGGTGGACGAAGTCCGCATATTGGAGCGGTCCGAGAAGCCGGAGGTTCGGCTCGCCACCGAGCATTGACATGACCTGTGTACGGACGGCCGGATTGAAGTGGACCGGCAGTACGATCAGCTTGTCGCCGTCGCGTCCCAGTTCCCTGAGCGCGCTGACGATATTGCGCAGAGGATCACCGACATTCTCGCGACGGTGCAGCGTCGCCAGCACGAGTTTCTTGTCGGACGGGAGGCCGGCGATCTCCGGGTTGCGCGGAACATAGCCTTCGATATTGCGGTCGCGCACATGGAGAAGCGCATCGACCACCGTATTGCCGACCATGGCTATCCGGTCGTCTGAAATGCCTTCCCTCAACAGGTTCTGTCTGGCCCGTTCCGTCGGCGGAAAATGCAGGCTGGCTGCAAGCGCGATCACCCGGCGGTTGAACTCCTCCGGCCAGGGAGAGTCGATGGAGCCGGTCCTGAGGCCGGCCTCGACATGCGCCACCGGTACCCGGTTCATGAAGGCTGCGGTGGCGGCGGCTGCCGCCGTCGTCGTATCGCCCTGGACCACCACCCAGTCATAGGTCTTTCGACGCAGGAGGTCCTCGATTTGCCTTGAGATCAGAGCGAACTTGCCCGCCAGTCCCGGCTCCTGCGCGACACCGACGGCCTGATGCGCCACCGAAATGTCGAACAGCTCCATCAATCCCTCGGCAAGTTCGACATGCTGCCCCGACCAGAACACTTCGGTCTCGGCTCGGGTTGCCTGCAGTGCAGCGTAGACGGAGCCGAGCTTGATGATTTCCGGGCGGGTGCCCATGGCAAGGAGAATGCGCATGTCGGTATCTCGGATTATCGTGTGGCGGTTTCGAAATTTTCGGGAAGCTGATGGGCGGTCTTCGACCAGACGATCGGCTTGGTGGCGAACTCGGATTCGCCAAGGTAGGTCAGCCAGGCCCGCCAGGTGGAGACCATGTTGATGTAGAGGGAGAGCGGCCAGCGGATCAGAACACCGAACCAGTCCAGCGTGCCGTAGACCCTGTAGCTCGCGCGCATCCGCGAGGCGTAGCGGATGATGGACATGATGAGATTGAAGGTCAGGCAGTATTGGAAAAGCGCATCCGTGCCGCGCGACATCGTCCCGAAGTCGACATAACCAAACACCCACGCGAGCAGCAGGACGAACACGACGGGCGGAAGCAGATTGGTGATCGCACCCTTACGGTCACGGATGAAAAAATAGATGTCCCAGAAGGACCCCTTCCAGCCGAGCTTGTGGATACCCTCGAAGACGTTACCGTAAACCCAGCGCGTCTTCTGCTTGATCGATGCCTTCAGGTCGCGCGGGAAGAACTCCCGGGTTGCGACATAATCATATCCTTCGTCCGCATCGGCGGACACCGCTGCGAACGTGGGCTTGAAGCCCGCCCGCTTCGCTTCGACCCCGAGAATATAGTCCTCCGTGACTGTTCCCGGCATGAGGACGCAGCCGCGCACCTTGAGGAAATGCCGCACCAGCGCCTTCGTCACGCAGGTGCCGACACCTGCAGATGGGATCGCCGCGCCGAGCGCGTTTCGCACGATCATCTCACGGGTATGACGCTCGGCGAACTCCTCCATGTAGGTGGAGGCGACATGCGCTCCCCTGCCCCTGTTGAGCGAGAAGACCGGAACCTGGATGAAATCGTATTCTTTCGAAAGCCGCGCATAGACCTCGAAGCTGCGCGGGTCGATGACGTCCTCGCTGTCGTGCAGGATGGCAAGTTCCGGAGCGTCCTCGCGCCTGAAAACCTGCAGGAACATCTCGTTCAGCATCTGCCCCTTCGACGTGGGACCGGGCAGACTGTTGACGATGACGCGGACCCGATCGGGATACTTCGCGGCAAGGGCCTCGGCGATCGTGCGCGTCCCGGTGTCGTTGGGGTAAACGCCAAGGAAAAGGGAAACCTGGGGAATATCGATGCGGGCGAGGTTTCCCTCCACCATACGCCCGATGACATCCTCCTCCTGCCAGTTGGCAACAAAGATGGCAGTTGGCGGAACTGTTGCTGGCTGGCCCTTCTTCGCCCTGAACGGAGCAATGGAAATGCCCAGCGACATCAGGTCAATGAACGCATCATCGACGGAACTAACACTGATGATGAAACAGAGCGTGACGATCGTCACAACAAGGAGGTCGTTCATGGTAGTAAAATCGGTCGACGCCTACACGGCAGCCAGAGGTCAGGGAGACAGCACATCACCTCTGGAACCGCATTTGCGGAACCGACGATTTTCCTGCCGGAAGATATACCCGCGCCCACGGATACATCCCCGGCTGAACTATGTCAGCGGTATTGTCTTAGTTAAAAGCCGGAGGCGTGGCGGCGCCTTCTCGTGCGCTGACATAGGCATAAATTGCATGTTATTCAATTGTTAACTAATGCCGAAAATACGGAGAAACAGACTTTAACTGGGACAACCTCAGCTAACTTGCTGCAACCTCAACCATGGCAGGCATCCTGGCAATGATGTCACCCCAAGATGTTGTCAAATTTGTAGTTTTGTCGACAGGCTAGCGGTGCGCAGAAGCTGTAGACATCGCCTGTTTCAGCCGCGCCACCGCCTGCCGGTCGGTCGTACGCGTGGTTTCGGCGGAAAATCCGAGCTCGACCACATGGACCGACGGTACACCCCGCATCGAGCACGAAGCGTGCAGTTCGTTGATACCGGGGATCGACAGCAGCGAGGCTGCCGTTTCCGCCCTAACACCCCCGCCCGGCAGAATTCCTATGCGACCGTGCGCCCGTTCCGCGAGATGCCGAAGCACCTCGATGCCGCCCAGTGCGGTCGCCGCACCGCCGGAGGTGAGGATGCGGGAGCAGCCGAGCGAGATTGCCTCCTCAAGCGCCCGGTCGAAATCCGGGACGAGATCGAAGGCGCGGTGAAGCGTCACCTGCATGCCGGCGGCAGCCTCCACCAGTCGGCTGAGCAACGGAACGTCGAGCGAGCCATCCTCGCGGCTGGCGCCGATGACGACGCCGGCGAGCCCTGTCTCACGAGCCGCGCGAATATCCTCCAGCATAACTTCAGCGTCGGCAGCTTCGTAGATGAAGTCGCCCTCCCTCGGCCGGATCATCGCATGCACCGGCACACCCGCCCGCGCCGCAGCCGCCATGAACCCGCGGGACGGCGTCAGCCCGCCGACAGAGAGCGCCGAGCAGAGCTCGACGCGGTCGGCCCCACCGGCGATAGCCTCGCGAAGTCCCGCCGGATCGTCGACGCAGATTTCCAGCAACATGGCCGCTCCCGTTTCCGTGCCCTTCACCTTCCGGCCTCCGTCATGATCTTTGCTTTCGGTAGCCGTCGAGGGCCAGCAGCAGCAGGATGCCGGCAAGGCCGGCGCCGGCCGCCAGATGCGCGGTGCCGGCATAGTCGCTGACCGCCGTTCCGATGGCAAACAGAAAGGAACTCAGGCCACCGCCGAGGAAGACGTTGACGGCGATCAGCGAGCTGCCGAGACCGGCGCGGTCCGCAATCAGGTTCTGCAGATAGGTGATCGGCACCGCGATGATCGCCGCCGCCCCGAGGCCGCTGACCAGCGTCAGGTAATAGACATCGGCCGGACTGTCGGCGCGTCCCAGAAAGAACAGGTAGACGCAATAGACGAGCGAGCCGAACAGGATGGACTGCACAGTGGACGTCCTGACCTCGACCCAGCTCCAGAACACGATGAACACCACTTCGAGCCCCGCGACGATGCCGACGATAATGCCGACATCCGTGGCGTTCCCGCCAGCCTTGCCGGTGACGATCAAAGGCAGTACCGCGCCGTTGACGTGCAGCATCGACGAAATGAGCGCGATGGCGAGCAATCTCAGCGCCACGTCCGGCTTCGCGATCAACCTCAGGGAAGCGAGGAATGCGTATTCCGTCCCCTGTTCCAACGGTTTAGGCCGCCTGGTCGGCAGGCTGGTCGCGAACAGGAGAGTCAATCCAAGACAGGCGAAACCCGCGATCAGGAAGGACGGCAGCATGCTTTCGCGGCCTGCGAGCGCCGCACCGACGAGCCCCGGCACCAGGATCCAGGACATCGAGAGCACGGCGCGGATCGCCGAATTGACCGCCATCAGTTCCGACACCGTCATGCCGGACGACACGCCTCGCACATTGGCGAAGATCAGCGCGTTCACCGTGCCGAAGATCGGAATGAACAACAGGGAGGCGACGACGAAGACGGCAGCCGACGGAAACAGGTAGACCATGGCGAAGCCCGCCACGCCGAAAAGCGAGGCGGCCAGCATCGGCCGGCGCGGATCGACCAGCCGGTCGGCGACGATGCCGCCCGCCACACTCGCCGACACGTTGATGAAGGCGGCCACCAGCATCAGGATCGAGTAGTACGCATTGGACAGCCCGAGTTCCCCGATGCCGATAAGCGACATGTACGGCGAGGTGGCCGCGCCCGCGAAACCGAACAGGAAGATCGCGATCGCGCTGGAGCGGATCACCGTGTTGCGGGTCAGGAGGTGGTAGGTAGCGAACATGACAGGAGGCTGCGAACTATCGGGTTTCGGGAGGCATCTTTGCAGAAGAAGAGAGTCGGACCTGTCTCGAGTCAGGCGCGGGGCAAGTCATTTGTCAGTTCCGCCGGGCTCGCTGCCGACGGGTCAGTCATTCCATCGGACAGAAGCCCTTGCCTGCGACACCCAGCCGAAATCACGCGTGAACGGGAAGATTGGCTGTATCCGACGCTGCGACGGCAGGGCCTCGATGTCCTGGTTGATCACGCCGTCCGTCAGAGCCATCAGGTTGGGATTGGCAATCGGAGCCAGCTCCGGCGACAGATAGCCGGACTTGACCACCAGCAACCGCACCGTCGCCGGGTCGATGCCGTGGCGAGTGAAGTCAGTGATGTTGTGGTATGGCCTCCGCCGTGCCGCGAGGATCAGCGTGATACCGCCGATACGAACCACAGCCTGCCGCTCGGTCGCCGGACCCGGATCGTCGAGGCCGAGAACGCTGGCCTCCACCTCCACCGACGGGCTCGCCGGATCGAGCGAGCCGCCGATTTTCAACTGCAGCGCCGCGCCAACCCCGGCGGCAAAGCAGGCCTCGACAGCCGGCCGATCGGTAATGCCACCGATCACCGCATCGTTGAAATCGCGGGCGATCAGCGCCTTCAACACATCGGCCCGGTCGCCGACACCGCCGCCGGTCGGGTTGTCGCCGGAATCGGCAAGGATCACCGGACGGGTCGTGGCTTTGTCGGCAATGTCGAGCATGTCCTCAAGCGACCCGGTCACGGGGCCGAAACGGAAGTCTTCGCGAGCCTCCCAGTAAGACCGGGCGATCTTTTCGACTTCGGCAAGCGCCGCGCTCCGGTTGGTCCCCGTCACCACGGCGCAGGCGGTCGCCCGCGGCTCGTCGGCCCAGACATAGCCGACCATCAGGTTAGCGTCCCAGACGCCCGGTACCGCATCGTGCTCGGAAAGCTTCCGGTAGAGGCCTTTCGCCGGCTCGTCCTCGGTCGACGTGCGTTCGCCCGGCAGCAGCACCGGCACCGGCGCCCAGGCGACGCCCGGCCTTTCTCCGCTTTTCAGCGCCTTCACCAGCATCGACCAGGCGCGCAGCATGGTCTCGCGCACGTCGATATGCGGCGCGGTCCGGTAAGCGGCAAAGATGTCGATCTGGTCAACGATCTTCTGCGTCACGTTGCCGTGCAGGTCGTAGCTCGCGGCGATCGGCACCTCGGGACCGACCACGACGCGGGCGGCGGAAATCCAGTCCCCTTCGGCATCGTCCATGCCCTCGACATTCATCGCCCCGTGCATGGCGAGGTAGAGCCCGTCGATCGGCAGCGATGCCTTCAACAGGTCGAGGAACTCAGCCTTGAACGCCTCGTAGGTCTCGCGCGCCACCGGACCACCGGGAACGGCACGAGCATGCAACAACGGCAGGTGCTCGATGCCATCCGCCGAGAGAAAATCGAAGTACTCGGCACCGAGGAGATCAACGCCGCGCAACACGCGAAAATCCTCCGGCTGCATCAGCACCGGGGACGAGGTCGAGCACTCGGTATGGATGCCGCCGACGGCGATACGCAGGGTCATGACGCGCTCCTTAGTATCGCGGGCTCAGGCGGACGATAGCGGCGAAACGCAGCCAGTCTTTCCGCTCCCGCAGGGTCCAGGCCGCTTCGGCAACGGCTGGCAGGCGCGGGAAGACCAGATGGTTGAAATAGTCCCGGTTGAGGAAATGCTCGGACCAGATGCAGGCCTGCACACCGCGCATGCGCGGGGCAAGTTCCGGCGGAAATTCGGCTACCGCCTCGTAGGTATAGGTGTGCTTGGGTGGCACGGTCCCCGCCCAGCTTCCGCCGGGCTCCTGGAAAGCCTCGTCCTGCACCATGTCGAGATAATAGGCCTGCCCCGGTGTCATCACCACGTCGTAGCCTAGTTTCGCGAGTTCCAGGCCGACTTCCGGCTTTTGCCAGGCCATCAGCACCGTGCCCATCGGATCGACCCCACCGCCGTGGCTCACCTCGTCCCAGCCGGCGAGCTTCCTGCCGCGCTCGGCAAGCATCAGCTGGATGCGCTTCATGAAATAGCTCTGCAGGCCGAACGTGCCCTCGATGCCCTCCCTCTCCATCAGCTTCCTCGCCAGTGGAGAGGCCATCCAGGTATTGGTCGCCACCTCGTCGCCGCCGACATGGATAAGCTCGGAGGGAAACAGCTCGACCATCTCGTCGAACACCTTGCCGAGGAAGTCGTAGGTCCCTTCGATGGCCGGATTGAGTGCATTGTTGGGATAGCCCTGTATCGAGCGGTAGCTGTCGGGCGCCTCCTGCCCGTCGGTCAGATGCGGCAGGACGACGAGTGCTGCGGTGCTGTGGCCGGGTATGTCGATCTCCGGCACGACTTCGATGCCGAGTTCCGCCGCATGGGCGACCACCTTGCGTACATCGTCCTGCGTGTAGAAGCCGCCGACCGGCTCTGCGCCGTTGCCGAGTTGCGGCAGCAGCGGTTCGTCCGGCCCGCGCAACGCGCCGGTGGTGGTGAGTTCCGGATAGGCCCTGATCTCCAGGCGCCAGGCCTCGTCGTCGCTCAGGTGCCAGTGAAACACGTTCATCCTGAACCAGGCGAGGATGTCGATCAGGCGGAGCACGTCACCGGTCGGATAGAACTGGCGCGAGACGTCGAGATGGCAACCGCGCCAGCCGTAACGTGGCCGGTCAGCGATCGTGCCGGTTGCGGGAAAGCGGAAGAGATCCGGCTTCGTGCGGGCACCCTGCAGCAGCTGCGCCAGCACCGTCAGCCCATAGCGCAGACCACACGCATCGCCGTAAGAAAGCAGGATTTCGTCGCCGAAGGTGATTTCGTAGGCCGAACCGCCGAGCACCGCCTCCGCCGAAAAACGGATCGCCCTGCCCTCGTGCACTGGCGCGAGCGATAACGGTACATGGCCGACAGCGAACAGGCGGCGGAAAAGCTCCAGCACCGTCTCCACCGCACGCAGTTCCGCGAGGCTCGCCCCTGCCGCCGGATAGAGCGCCACGGGAAAAGTCGTCGCCGGTGAGAGATCGGCGGAAGCCGGCCAGGGCAGCATGGCAAAGGGTTCGCGAACCTCGCCTTCCGGCAACAGCGCCGGTGCCGGTTCGCTCGGCCGGCCGCCCAAAAGATCGTCCACGGCAACAGGATGATGGCTACCGTCGGACAGCGTCAGATAGGCGGACTTGGCGCCATCTGTGCGATGCTTGGCCGGGCGCCAGAGATTGCTCACCGAAAAGCGCCAGCTTGCGCCGGGTTCGAGCACGAAACCCTGCGGCGACGCATACTGGTGGAAATTGGCGACGCGCCGCAGGAAGACGGCGTTGTCGACCACAGGTTCCTCGAAATCCTTGACCCGTGTCAGCGACGTGTAGGCGAGCTTGAAGTCGCGCAGCGGCTCGTCGGAAAGATTGACGAGGGTAAAGACGAAACCGCCGCAATCATTGACCTCGACGGGATGCCAGGTGTTTTCGAGGCGAAACTTCGCTTTGACCATGACTGTCCCCTTGTGTGTTGCGGCTCGTCAGTAATTTTCGGACTGGGAGAATGTGCGGGCGAGTTCGGTCTGGCCGGCGGTGAGCCCGCAATCGACCGGCAGGCAGACACCGGTAATGGCGGCCGCCTGATCCCCCGACAGGAAGAACACAGCGTTGGCGACATCCTCGGCCGTCGCAATGCGGCGGAGCGCGTACCAGCGCTTGACCTCCTCGAAGACCTGCGGATTGGCCGCGGCCCGGCTTTCCCAGGCCTGCGTTCGCACCGTACCGGGTGCTACCGTGTTGGCCCGGATGCCGTACTTGCCGTACTCCACCGCGATCAGTTTGGTCAGGTGGATGAGGCCGGCCTTGGCGGCGCTATAGGCAGGATGGCCGAAAACCGCCATGCCGTTCACCGAAGCAATATTGGTCAGCGTGCCGCGACTCTCCTTCAGCGCATCCTCGAAAGCCCGGAAGCACAGGAATCCGGCTTCAAGATTGAGCGCATTGTCCTTGCGCCAGATACCGCCGTTCGTGTCGGCAAGGCTGACGGCGCGAGCCGCGCCGGCGTTGTTGACCAGCGTCCTGACGAGACCGAGGTCCGCGACCGAACGCGCCGCTTCGGCCAGGCTCGCCTCGTTGGTCACGTCGCAGGTGATGGGAATAAACCGCTCCGGGCCGCCCAATGCGGCAGCAGCCTCGGCGCAGGCCTCGCCGTCGAGATCGAGGAGCGCCACCACGTCGTGGCTATCCGCCAGACGTCTGGCAATGGCACGGCCGATATCGCCTGCCGCCCCTGTCACCACGGCAACCGAGGCTCTCACAAAAGCCTCGCACGAGCAGAAGGAACGAGCCGGTCAAAGGACATCTCAGTCTCCGAGCAGTTGTTTGTCGTCACCATCGCGGTGCTCGACGAGTTGTTGCTTGATGTGGCGCAGGGTGACCTGCGAGAGTTTGCGGTTGCGATAGGCGACCAGGCTCGCAATCACATCGACGACGGCGAGATAGGCGAAGCGCGTGGATGTCGGCCTGAAGATGTTTTCGCCTTCGGAGAGATCGATCCCGATCACCACTTCGGCGGCCTTGGCAACCGCACTGTCGCTCTGGGTCAGCGCGATGGTGCTGATGCCGTTTTCGCGCGCGAGATTGAAGCAACGCACCAGCTCGGCATTGCGGCCGGAAAAGGAGGAGCCGACGATGACGTCGTTCGGCCGCGCCGCCGCTGTCAGCATCAGTTGCATCGAATGGTCATTCGACGCTGTGACGCGGGTGCCGAGCCGGAACAGGCGGTTGTGAAGCTCGGTCGCGATCATCGAGGAATTGCCGCCGGAGCCGAAGGCATAAACCATCTCTGCCCGCGACAGCCGGTCGGCGGCCTTTTCCAGCACCGTCGCGTCCAGCGACTTGTGCAGCAGGAACAGCGCGTTCTGCGCCTTCGTGATGACGTCGGCCGCGACATCCGCGGGCTCGGTGCTTTCCGCTTCCGGATTGAGGTAGCGCACGCCGACATAGGCCGTGCGCGCCAGCTTCACCTTGAAATCGGCAAAGCTCTGGCAACCGAGACGGCGGCAGAAGCGTGTGACCGTCGGCGGTGAGACGTCCGCCCGTTCCGCGAGCTCGATGATCGACGCGTTCACGGCGAAGTCGAACTCGTTCAGCAGGATCTTCACGATACGCTGTTCGGAAGCGGAAAACTGTGCCGCCTCATCCTGAATCGTCGCGAAGATATCCATCCGCCTTCTCCTGCTCGCTCTATTCGGAAGGCTTGTAGGCTATGCAGTCGATCTCGACCTTGCAATCGACCATCATCGACGACTGCACACAGGCGCGCGCCGGCGGATGCTCGCCGAAATAGCCCTGATAAACGCGGTTGAACGACCAGAAATCACGCGGATCGTCGAGCCACACGCCGCAACGCACGACATGTTCGACGCCGTAGCCGGCTTCGTGCAGGATGGCGATCAGGTTTTCGATCGTCTTATGGGTCTGCTCGACGATGCCGCCCTGTATGATCTCGCCGTTTTCCATGGCCACCTGGCCGGAAACGTGCAGCCAGCCACCGGCTTCGACGGCCCGCGCGAACGGCAGCTTCTGCCCGCCCGCACCCGATTGAACCGTTCCGTAACGCTTGATCATCACGAGACCTCGATGCAAATTTTTTTCTTAATCGATTGACAAGCCATCATAGAAACCGGATTTTTGCCAGAGAGAAACATTTGTTATGAAAAGATTTTCGAAATCGGGGAGATAAATGCGCGACCCCTTCACCAACCCGTTCAGCCCGGAAGACACGGCGCGCCACGCCATCTGGGAAATGCTCGTCCCCCGCGACATAGACGCCTTCCTCTCCGCCGACTGGTCGATGGTCGAGGACGACTTCATCGCGGAAGGGTTTCTCGCAATCAGCGGCAACCGCAGCCCGGACCCCGACAAATGGACGCTCGCCTTCCCCGACCTTGCGAGCTACCGCGACGAATGGCTGCGACAGGCCCGCGACTTCGCCGGCCAAACCTATGGAGAGGACCCGCGCGCTGCCATCTTTTCCACGACCACGCTGGAGGAGATCGAGATCGCCGGCGACACCGCCCTCGTCCGCAAGAAGTTCGACGGCGGCATCCGTCGTGGCGACGGCGAACTCGACGTGATGAAATGGCAGACGCTCTATTACTGCCGCCGCCACGAGGGGCGCTGGAAGATCTGCGGCTTTACCGGCTATCTCCCCAATCCGATGGGGAAGGCCTGACGTCCTTTCCCGTTCTCCGACCGAAGGCTTCGCCCCGTGCGCATTTTCACAGCAGCCCTTGCCACCGAGACCAACACGTTTTCGCCGATCTGCATCGACCGGCGCGCCTTTGAGGAATCGCTCTACGCCCCTCCGGGCCGGCACCCCGAGACGCCGACGCTCTGCACCGCGCCGATCACGGTTGGACGCAGGGTCTGCCGGCAAAAGGGCTGGACGCTGATCGAGGGCACCGCCGCCTGGGCCGACCCGGCCGGCCTCATCAACCGCAAGGCATACGAAGACCTGCGCGACGAGATCCTGGGGCAGTTGAAGGACGCCATGCCGGTCGACGCGGTCGTGCTCGGACTGCATGGCGCCATGTGCGCCGATGGGTACCTCGACCCCGAGGGCGACCTGCTGACCCGGATCCGGAAGATCATCGGGCCCGACATCCTGCTCTGCGCCGAGCTCGACCCGCACAGCCACCTGACCGCCAGGCGCGTGGAAATGGCCGACTTCTTCGTCGTCTTCAAGGAATTCCCGCACACCGATTTCGTCGAGCGTGCCGAGGACCTCTGGCGCATTGCCGTCGACACGCTGGAAGGCCGGGTGAAGCCGGCAATGCGAGTTTTCGATTGCCGCATGATCGACGTCTTCCCGACCTCCCGCGAGCCGATGCGTTCCTTTGTCGATAACCTGATGACAATGGAGGCCGCCGATCCGGAGATCCTGTCGCTTTCGGTGATCCACGGCTTCATGGCGGGCGATGTCCCGGAAATGGGGACCAAAACCATCGCAATCACCGACGGCGAGCCCGACAAGGCCGACTGCCTCGCCCGCGAACTCGGTCTCGAGCTCTTCTCCATGCGCGGCACCTTCATGATGCCCCAGATCGATGAGAAGGAAGCGGTGTCGCGGGCACTCGAAGCCGAGAACGGCCCGGTGGTCATAGCCGACATGTGGGACAATCCCGGCGGCGGCACCGCAGGGGATGCCACGATCATCCTCGAAGAGCTGCTGTCCCGAGGCGCGACGGATGTCGCCATTGGGCTTATCTGGGATCCGGTCGCCGTCCAGATCTGCATGGCTGCCGGCGAGGGCGCGGAAATCCCGCTGCGCTTCGGAGCGAAGTCCGCCCCCGGCACCGGCCGGCCGATCGATGGCTTCGTCGAGGTCGTCCGTGTCGTGCCGAATGCCGAGATGCGCTTCGGCGAGAGCGTCGCTCCGTTCGGTGATGCCGCCCATATCCGCCTGAAGGGCATAGACATCGTCCTCGGCACCGTCCGCGTCCAGAGCTACGATCCCTCGCTCTTCACCGCGCTCGGCATCGATCCGACACGGAAGAAGATCCTTGTGATCAAGTCGACCAATCACTTCTTTGCCGCCTTCTCTCCGATCGCCTCGGAAATCCTCTACTGCTCGGCCGGATCGCCCTATCCGAACAATCCGGCGACCACGCCCTATCGTCGCGCACGGCGCGATATCTGGCCGATGGTTCCAGCACCCCACGGCGCCGAAACCGCCTGAGGCCCCCGCCTACTCGGCCGCGGCCGAAGCCGGCAGCCGCTGGGTCCGCCAGTCGATCTTGCGTTCGAAGGCCAGCCCGCTTTCGTCGAACAGGTGGCAGTCCGCCGCCATGACCCCGGTCGTCATCGGCTCGTCTGTTACGATGGGTGCCGATCCGGGCAGGAGCGCGCAATAGGCCTCGCCCGTCGGCAGGGTCGCATAGGCAACCGTGTTGATACCGAGCCGCTCGATCACCCCCGGCATGACGGTAATGTTGAGATCGCCGTCCGACAGGCTGGTATGCTCCGGTCTGATGCCGAGCGTCAGCGTCCGGCCGACCATTTCGCCATGCGGCACGACCGGCAGCGTGACCTGCTGGTCGCCATAGGCGACGGTCACGCCTTCAGGCCCGGCCGAGACGCAGCGCACCGGCACGAAATTCATCTTCGGATTGCCGATGAAGCCGGCAACGAACAGGTTCTGCGGCTTGTGATAAAGCTCCAGCGGCGCTCCCACCTGGGCGATATGCCCGGCATTCAGCACGACGATCCGGTCCGCCATCGTCATCGCCTCGATCTGATCGTGCGTGACGTAGATCATCGTTGCCTTGAGGTCGCTGTGCAGCTTGACCAGTTCGATGCGCATGTCGGCGCGAAGCGCGGCATCAAGGTTGGAAAGGGGTTCGTCGAACAGGAAGATGTTCGGTTCGCGCACGATGGCACGCCCGATCGCCACGCGTTGCCGCTGACCGCCCGACAGCATTCCCGGCCTCTGTTCCAGGCGCTGGTCGAGCTGGAGGATCTTTGCAACCGCTTCCACCTTCTCGCGGATCGTAGCCTCCGGCAGTTTCTCCACCCGTAGCGGAAAGGCGATGTTCTCGAACACCGTCATGTGCGGATAGAGCGCATAGGACTGGAACACCATGGCGATGCCACGCTCCACCGGCGGCTTGTCGTTCACACGCACATCGTCGATGACGATGTCGCCCCCGGTCGTGTCGTCCAGACCGGCGATCATGCGCAGCAGCGTCGATTTCCCGCAGCCTGACGGGCCGACGAAAACGACGAACTCGCCTTCCTGTATTTCGAGCGAGACGCCCTTGATGACCTCGAAATGGCCGTAGGATTTGACGACCTTGTTGAGAAAAAGCTTGCCCAATGCCGGGTATCTCCAGTCCGCCGGCCACGCGGGTATCCGCGTCTCCGAGAAATGTACAATGAAGGAACCGCGGGCCGGTTGGCCCGCGGCTTTCGACCTGCGACGACTTACTTGTACTCTTCCAGCGCTTCCGCAGCCTTGGTCAGCGCGGCCTGCGGCTCGGCATTGCCAGCGACCACCGACTGGACCATCTCGATCACGACGTTCTGGAAGCCCTTGTAGTCGCGGAACAGCGGCTCCGGCCCACCATAGGCGATGCCGTCGATGAACGGCTTCCAGTAGGGATCCTTGGCGACAAACTCGTCGACCTTCGGGCTAGGACGCAGCGGCGTGAGGCCGGCGCCGCCCTGCAGTTCGTATTCGCCCTGGGGTTCCGGCGAGGTGATGAACTTGGCGAACTCGATTGCCTTGTCCTCGACACCGGTACCCTTGAACACGGCGAGGCTGTCGGTAATCAGCAGCGTGCCCTCACCCTTTGCCGACGGACCGAGCGGCAGCGGCGCGATCCCCCAGTTGACCTTGGTGTCCTTCAGCAGGGTTGCAGCACCGGAACTCGACTGGATCATGCCGACCTTGCCGTCGAGGAAGATCGCACGGATCTCCTGCTGCTCGTAGGCGGTTGCACCTTCGACCGAATAGGGTGCGATGTCCTTGTAGGCCTGCAGGGCGGCCAGCACTTCCGGGCTGTCCATGACGATCTTGTCGCCGTCGATGACCTTGCCGTTGTTGGTGTAAACCCAGTGCATGAACTGGTGCATGGTGTTGTCAAAGGTCTTGGCCGGCAGGCCGTAACCCGCGATGCCGGTCTTCTCCTTGATCTGCTTGGCGAAGGCGATTTCCTCGGCCCACGTCTTCGGCGGGGTTTCAGGATCGAGTCCGGCCTCCTTGAACAGGTCCTTGTTCCAGTAGAACGCCTTGGTCGAGAAGGCGATCGGCACGCCCCACTGCGTGTCGTCGAAGGTAACGGTGTCGACGATGTTAGGATAGTAGGAGGCCTTCTCCTCGTCCGTCATCGGCACCGGTACGATCATGTCGTTCTCGGCGAATTCCTTCAGCGTGCGCGAGCCGACGTAGGCAAGCCCGACGGGCGAGCCGGACGCGGCGAGCGTGGTGGCCTTGTCCTGGCACTGCGCCCAGCCGACGACCTCCGGAACGATCTTCCAGCCGGCGTTCTTGCCTTCCCAGTCCTTGATGTACTTCTCGTGGATCGGATCGATCTTGTCGCCGCAATAGATCCAGCTGATTTCCTGGTCGGCGGCGAGCGTCGGCAGCGCCGAACCGGCGAGCAGCACCAGCGTGCCGGCAAGTAGCGTGAGAGATTTCGTCATCGATGGTTCCCCTTTGTTGACAGAGTTGACGCGTCCGGTTGACCCGAATTGTTTGTTGGCGACGCTCACTTGACCGCCCCGGCCGTAAGGCCGCTGACGAGGTAGCGTTGCAGGAAGAAGATCACGACCATGGCCGGCGCTATGCCGACGAAGCTCGCCGCCATCAGTTCGTTCCACACCACTTCCTGCCGGCCGAAATAGGCGAACAGGCCGATGGGCAGCGGCATGTATTCCGTCTTCGAGTTGAAGGTCAGCGCGAAGATGAATTGCTGGGCATAGGCGCCGATGAAGGTGGTGATGGCGACGACCGCGATACCCGGCATGGCAAGCGGCAGGATGATCCGGCGGAAGGTGTAGAAATAGCCGGCGCCGTCGACATAGGCGGCCTCCTCCATCTCGCGCGGGATGCGGATCATGTAGGTGCGGAGCAGCCAGATCGCCGACGGGATCAGGAAGGCGGCACCGGGCACGATCATCGCGAAATAGGTGTTCAGCACGCCAAAGGAGCGCATCAGCCGGAACAGCGGAATGAGCAGCACCGCGCCGGAGAACATGTTTACCGCCAGGAATGCCGCGAGCAGGGTGCCGCTGCCCTTGAACTCGAACTGTGCGAAGGCATAGGAAGCCGGCACGACCAGTATCAGCACGATGATGGTCGCGACTGTCGAAATCAGGAACGAATTGAAGACGTAGCGGGCAAAGCCCGGAACGCTTACCCACATGGCTCGATAGGCCTCGAACGAGGCGTTTTCCGGCCAGAAGCGGTAAGGCGAGGAAAACAGCTGGCTGAGCGGCTTCAACGACACCAGGAAGCCCTCGACGAACGGTGCCAGGATGAAGCTCAGGAACAAGGCGATCCCGGCATAGATGGCGACTATCTCGTACCACTTGTAGCGATACATCAGCGAGTTTTGCTGCTTCATCGCGTTTCTCCGGCGGCTAGGCGGCTGGTGATGCGGAAATAGGCAAGACTGAAAAGCGACAGGAAGATGCAGATCAGCACCGCGCGCGCCGCGCCTTCCCCGTATTTCTTCGAGCCTATGGCGGTCCGGTAGGTGTCGATGATCATCGTCGTCGTGTCGCCGTTCGGTCCGCCCTGCGTCAGGATCCAGATGATATCGAAGGAATTGAAGGTGAAGATCAGCGACAGGATCGACATGGTGATCATTGCCGGCATAATGAGCGGCAGGGTGATGCGCCGGAACCGGTAGAAGCGCCCCGCCCCGTCGGTCCAGGCGGCCTCGTACAGGTCCTGCGGGATCGACTGCATCGCCGCCAGCATGTAGAGCGTCACCATGGGTACGCCGATCCAGACATCGGTGAAGATCGTCGCCCAGAAAGCCGTACCGCCGTAGGCGAGAAAGGCCACGGGTCCGTCGACGAGACCGAACCGCTGCAGCAGGCCGGAAATCATCCCGAACTGGCCGTTGTACATCCAGCCCCACATGAAGATACCGATCGCCATCGGCACGATCCACGGCGGCATGGTGAGTATCCGGAACAGAGCGCGGCCCGGCACGGCGGCATTCAACATGGTGGCGCCGAACGTGCCGATGATCATCTTGATCGACACCGAGAAGAAGGTCCACACGAAGGTCCGGGTGATGACCTCACCGAAGGTGGGATTGAAGATCTTCTCGTAATTGGCCCAGCCGACCCAGTTGGTCGTCTTTCTCAGCGACGCGTCGGTAAACGAGAGGATGAACGTGTCGACCAGCGGATAGGCGACGATCACCAGGATGTAGAGAACAGCCGGCGCAACAAGCAGCCAGGCGAAGTAGATGGCGCTGCGTCTGGCGAGCATATCCGGCCCCCTCAGGCGGACTTCGCCTGCGGCAGGGCCGCAGTGCCGTGAAGGCAGGCGTCGAAACGCTCCCAGACCGGTTTCAGGTCGACGACCTTGCGACCGAGACGCGCCTCATCCATGGCAAGGGCGAGAATGCCAGCCTCGAGCGCATCGATGGCCGAGACCGGCTGCGGCAGCCCCCGCTCGACAAAGGCCAGCACATCCGCGGCCATCTGCTCGTCGGCCCCGTAATGGTGCGATTCCGCAGACGGCGCCTTGTAGGTATTGCCGACCAGCCTTTCGCTCGTGCGTGCGTCGTGAATGTCCATGAAGCCGCGGACGAAATCGCCTTCGGCCATGCCCTTGGAGCCGATGATGCAGAAGCGGCGGAACTCGTCCGGCACGTTGAGATTGGTATGGAAGGTCATCGACGCGCCGTTCTCGTATTCGACGATCGCGGTCTGGTAGTCGACGATATCGCCGTCGCTGTCGAACACCTTGTCGGAGCCCATCCAGCCGCTCGGCTTGCGGTGATAGACCTCGAGATCGTTGACACCCTGCCCCTCCGGTGCATTCGAAGGCACGAAGCTTTTGCGGCCACCGAAGCTCGCCACGAAGCGGGGGCGCGCGCCGACCACGCCATTGTAGAGATCAAGGTCGTGGCAGCATTTTTCCAGCATGAAGCTGCCGGCATAGCGGCCGTATCGACGCCAGTCCCGCATAAAGAAGGCGCCGTGATAGGGCTGGATGTGCTCCGAGGCCTCGATCGAGACCACCTCGCCCAGCTTGCCCTCCGACTGCGCCTGCTTGAGATCGCGATAGAGAGGCGAATACCGCAGCACCAGGCCGACCAGCAGCTTGTGGTGGCCATGCTTCGCCAGCAGTTCGGCGAGCGCGTAGCTTTCCTCCATCGAGATGACGATCGGCTTTTCGGTGAAGACTGTGAGCCCGGCCTCGAGCCCGGTACGGATATGATCGAGATGCAGGTGGTTCGGGGAGCCGATCATGAGGAGATCGAATGTCTCGCCCGCAATCAGTGCTTCGGGCGTGTCGTAAGCCTTGCCCGCGGAGATGCCGCGTTCGGCGAGCGTCGCCATTCCAGCAGGCGCCGGATCGACATAGCCGACGATCTCGAAACACGGATCGATCTGACTGAGGATCCGGCCAAGATAGCCCAGACGGAATCCGAGTCCGACGATGGCGACCTTCATGACATTCCCCTGTTTTCGTAATTGTTTTTCTCAACGTGCGTCAGATTGCGTCTATCGTCAACAAAGAATCAGAAAATGACTCAGATTGTGAAATTCATTTTCATACCCCAGTTTGAACGCCAACCAGACGGCTCCTAGGCCCACACTTTGCGTCGACTGGCCGCGCACGCCCGACTGACCAACCCAATAGTTAATTTACGATACCAAAAAGATGCCAATCGTCTACGCCAAAAAGGAAATTTTGCTTAAGCGCAAATCTAAACCATTGTTTAAGCTGCAATAAATTTCTTAACAGCATACAAGTTTAGGCGGAGCAGAAAATAATTGCCGACATTGTTCGTAGTTGGTATCTGTTTGGCTACATAAGCTCCAGGGGCCACCAATGAGACGAGCCAACCAATCACGGAACGCATCTGACCCCAGCCCTTGCAGGACAGTGAGGCTGACGAACCCATGAACATCGCACTCCCCCTTGACCGGCTGCAGTCCGCCCAGGGCGGACCGCTCTACATGAAGCTGCGGAAGATGATCGAGGACGCCGTCGCTGCTGGCCGCCTGAAGCACGGCGACGCACTCCCGGCAGAGCGCGACATCGCCGATGCAGCGCAGATCAGCCGGGTCACAGTGCGCAAGGCGATCGATGAACTGGTGAGCGAGGGATTGCTGGTGCGGCGGCGCGGTTCGGGAACCTTCGTCGTAAAGCCGGTGCGGCGCATGCTGCAGCCTCTGAACGAACTGACCTCCTTCACCGAGGACATGCGCCGGCGCGGCATGACGGCCGGCTCGCGCTGGATGGAGCGCGGCATCTTCTTTCCGACCACAGAGGAAACCATGACCCTCGGCCTCGCCGGGGGTGCCCGCGTGGCACGCATTACGCGCCTGCGCACCGCCGACGGTGAACCCATCGCCTTGGAGCGCACCAGCCTGCCTGACGACATTCTGCCCGACCCCGAGGTGATCGAGGATTCCCTCTACCTGCTGCTCCGTGGCCGAGGCCTCCGCCCCGTCCGCGCCAATCAACGCATCTCGGCGGTTCTTCTCAAGGATGAGGAGGCCCGGCTCCTTGGAATGCCTTCGGGTTCGGCGGCGCTCTCGGTGCAGCGTATCGCCTACCTCGATACGGGGCGTGTGATGGAAATGTCGCGCGCACTCTACCGAAGTGACATCTACGACCTTATCGCCGAGCAGACCATCGGATCACCCTGATCCCAACCGGAAAGATGTGGCATGAAAACCAAGATGCGCGAGGAAATCGATGAGATTCCGGAAGCGGCTGCGCGACTGCTCGACATATCCGCACATCTCATCGCCGACAGCGCAGCAAGACTGAAGGCCGCCGACCCCGCCGTGGTTGTCACAATCGCCCGGGGCTCCTCCGACCATGCCGCCCATTTCCTGAAATATGCGGTGGAGCTGACGATCGGCCTGCCGGTCGCCTCACTCGGCCCCTCGCTCGCCTCCATCTATGAAGCACCGCTGAAGCTCGGCCGTGCCGCAGCCATCGCGGTATCCCAATCGGGAGCGAGCCCGGATATCGTTGCACTGACGACGGCGGCCACGCAGTCCGGAGCAACGTCGATCGCACTGGTCAACACCCTGCCCTCACCGCTTGCTGCCGCTGCCTCGCTCGCCATCGACATCCAGGCCGGGCCGGAAATCGCCGTGGCGGCGACCAAATCCTTCGTCAATTCGGTCGTCGCCGGCCTCGCCCTGATTGCCGGCTGGAGCGGAGACGCCAGCTTGCGGACCGCAGTCGCCGGCATACCCGACCATTTGAAGGCCGCACTCGCGCTCGACTGGTCGGTATTGCTCGCCCCCATGACCGAGGCCGAGTCCCTCTACATGCTGGGTCGCGGCCCGACGCTTTCCATCGCTGCCGAAGCGGCTCTCAAATGCAAGGAGACCTGCGAACTCCATGCCGAGGCATATTCCTCGGCCGAAGTCCTGCACGGACCGGTCTCGCTGGTCGGGCGCAACTTCCCGGTTGTCGCCTTCGCCGCGCGCGACAAGGCGGAGACCTCCATTACCCAGACGGTCGCGAGGCTTGCCGCCGGCAATGCCGCCTGCTACGTCACATCCGCCCACGCCAGTGCCGGCCATGTGCTGCCCTTCGTCGAAACCGGTCATCCGCTTACCGACGCGCTGTGCCTGATCGTACCTTATTACGGCCTGGTCGAGTCACTGTCGCGCGCCCGCGGTTTCAATCCCGACCAGCCGGTCGTCCTGCAGAAAGTCACCCACACGAGATGAATGCCCGTTTTGCCATAACCGCCAGCCGTCTCTTCGATGGCGAGCGTTTCCTCGATAACGGCGCGCTGATCGTCGACGACGGCCGGGTCGAGGCTGTGGTCGACAGACAATCCCTGCCGGCCGGCCTTTCCTGCGTCGGTGCCGGCGAGGGTCTGATCGTACCGGGCTTCGTCGACCTCCAGGTCAATGGCGGCGGCGGCGTGTTGTTCAACAACGACCCGACGCCGGAGGGCATCCGCACCATCTGTGCCGCCCATGCCCGCTTCGGCACCACGGCACTGATGGTCACGCTGATCACGGACACGTTCGCGCTTCGCGACCTCGCACTCGCTGCCGGTGCAGAAGCTGCGGAGGCCCGGTTGCCGGGCTATCTCGGTCTGCATCTCGAGGGACCGCATCTCTCGGCCGCACGCAAGGGCACGCATGACCCGGCACTGATCCGGCCCATGACCGAAGCAGATCTTGCCGTACTGACAGCCGCCGCCGGCAGTTTCGGCGTGCCGATGATCACCGTGGCTCCGGAAAGCGTCACTCCGGCCCAGGTCGCCGACCTCGTTGCGGCGGGCTATCGGGTCAGCCTCGGCCACACCGATACCACTGCCGCCGCGGTCGCGGCATACGTTGACGCGGGCGCAAGCCTCGTCACCCACCTTTTCAATGCCATGAGTCAGCTCGGCAATCGCGAGCCCGGCCTGGTGGGGGCTGCGCTCGACAGCGGAGCTCTCTCCTGCGGCCTCATCGCCGACGGCTTTCACGTCAATCCTATCAGCATGCGCGTGGCCCTTGCCGCCAAGCGCGGTCCCGGCCGGATCTTCCTGATCACCGACGCCATGTCCTCGATCGGCAGCGACGAGACCGGTTTCGAACTGAACGGCCGACAGGTCCACCGACGTGATGGCCGTCTGACGCTCGCCGACGGCACGCTGGCCGGAGCCGATATCGACATGCTGTCCTGTGTCCGCTTCGTACACGAACGGTTGGGCCTCCCGCTGGAAGACGCGCTGCGGATGGCAAGCCTCTATCCCGCCGACGCTATCCGCGCACCCGCAAAGGGGCGGCTTACGCCGGGCAGCGACGCCGACTTCGTTCTACTCTCCCCCGATCTGGACCTTGTCGCCACCTACATCTCAGGCCGGCCTGTTTACGAAGCCGTACCCGCCAGCCGGATGCAACAGGCATGATCGTCTGCTTCGACATCGGCGGAACCGCGATTAAGGGCGCTTACGCCACGGCAGCGGACGCAATAGAGACCGTGGGCCGCCTGCCGACCCCGCTCGATGATTTCGACGCCTTCGTCGCCACCCTGCAGGGCGTTATCGAACGCGCTGGCGAAAGACCGGAATGCGTCGCAATCTCGATTGCCGGCGTCATCGACGTGGAGACCGGCAACGCCATCGTCGCCAACATACCCTGCATCAACGGCCGTCCGCTGAAGGCCGAACTCGAGGCGCAGCTCGGCCTGCCTGTCCTGATCGCCAACGACGCGGACAGCTTTGCGCTCGCCGAGGCCGGCATTGGCGCGGGGCGTGGGCATCGCGTCGTCTTCGGCATCATCCTCGGCACCGGCGTCGGCGGCGGCCTCGTCGTCGACGGACACCTGATCAACGCCGACGGCGGCTTTGCCGGCGAATGGGGCCACGGCCCGATCGCCGCGACCGAGGCCGGCAACCCGCCCGTCCATGTCCCGCGCCTGCGTTGCGGTTGCGGCCAGACCGGCTGCATCGACGCCATCTGCTCCGCTCGCGGTATAGAGAGGCTGCATGCACATCTGAGCGGCGAACAGAAAAACAGTGAGGCCATCCTCGCGGACTGGGTCGAAGAGCGGAAGGAAGCCGCCCGCACCGTCGAGGTTTACATCGACCTCCTGGCCGGCCCGCTGGCGCTCGTCACCAATGTCACCGGCGCGAGCATCATGCCGGTCGGCGGCGGGCTCTCCAATGTTCCCCAACTGATCAGCGAGATCGATCGGGCCGTACGTTCCCGCATTTTACGCCGGTTCAACCGTCCGCTCGTCGTTCGTGCTGAATGCCGCCTTGAGCCGGGCTTGATCGGCGCAGCCATGCTTGGCCTCTCCCGGCGGGGCGACAGCTAGCGGCTCATAACTGGGCAAACTCGCGCGGCGGGCACCCTACCTTTTGGCTGAACGCCGTGCTGAATGCGCTGGCGGATCGATAGCCGACCTTCTCCGCGATCTCCTCCAGGTTCCCTCGGGAATGGCGCAGCGCGTCCTTGGCGATGGCCATCCGCCAGCGCAGGAGATATTCGACCGGAGCGAGGCCCACCGCCTCGGAAAATTTCCGGGCAAAGGCGGAGCGTGACATGCCCGCCCGTTGCGCCAGATCGGCGATCGTCCAGCCGCGCCGCACGTCCGAATGGATGTCGCTGATGGCCCTGGCAAGCTGCGGGTCGGCGAGCCCGCGCAACACGCCGGGATGAGGCAGTCTGGTGGCCTCCCGGCGAAGGGTTTCCACCAGCAGAACCTCAAGCAGCCGGGACAGGATGAGACCGCTTCCCGCCCGGGAATGCTCCGCCTCCTCGCGTATGTACGAGACGAGATTGCCGAGTCTGGCGCCGGTCCCCTCCCCGGCCCGGACATGCACGAGCCGTGGCAGGAGCTCCGACAACAGGTCGGCATTCGTCGGATCACAGAGGATGCAGCCGCCGACGACCCGCGTCGGCCTGCCCTGCCCCGCATCCCCGACCACGATCTCGCCATCGACCAGGTGGCGCGCCTTGAACTCGTCGTCAGAAAGGATGACGTTCTGACCCGGCCTGCTGAAGAAGCGATCCGCCACCGGCTGGCCGGAGAGCACAAAGTCTCCCGCTTCCAGTCGGATGGTTTCGCTTTGGCCTGCCCGAAACAGGGTTTCGCCGTCCATGATGAAATAGAGCATGGGACCAGGCTGCGCGGGAACCTGAACTCCCCAGTCGCCGTAAGCCACCATGCTGCCCATCAGCACCGTCTTGGGCCGCAGCAGCTGGACAACATCCGTCAAAGCATCCACGAGTACGTTCCATAATTTCTGTAGCGGCTTTCATTATGGAACCGGCTCGCGCCCGTGTACAGGGAACGTGGTTGCAACGACGCTACTCGATCCGGCGACCCTCACCGTCGAAAAGGTGAATGTACCGACTAGGAAACGACACCCTGATTTCCCCAGCGACCGTCAGGACTTGGCGATCCAGCGTAAACACCTTCACAGGTATCCCATTCAACACCAGATGCACGATGATCCCGAACCCGGTCGGCTCTACCAGCTCGACCGTGGCGGGAAGTCCGCTGTCATCGGTGGTGATCGTCAGATGCTCCGGACGGATGCCAAGGGTCACCCTGCTTCCTGACGAAACGGGGGCCTGCAGACCTTCGGCCACGCGGCTGCCGTCCTTCAGTGTCAGTGCACCATCGTGATAGGTCGCCTCGAGAAAGTTCATGCCCGGCGAACCAATGAAACCGGCGACGAAGAGGTTGGCGGGGCGGTCGTAAAGCTCAAGCGGGCTGCCGACCTGCTGGACCACGCCGCCATGCATCGCGACGATCCGGTCCGCCAGCGTCATTGCCTCGATCTGGTCGTGGGTCACATAGATCGAGGTCGCCTTCAGGTCGGCATGGAGTTTCTTGATTTCCGCGCGCATCTGCTCGCGCAGGCGGGCATCGAGGTTGGAAAGCGGTTCGTCGAAGAGGAAGGCTTTCGGTTGGCGCACGATGGCGCGGCCCATGGCCACACGCTGGCGCTGGCCGCCGGAAAGGGCCTTCGGCCTGCGCTCCAGCAGCGGGTCGAGCCCGAGCTTCGCAGCCGCACCCGCGACCGCGCGGGCGATCTTTTCCTTGGCCGTCTTCCTGAGCTTCAGACTGTAGCTCATGTTACCGGCGACGTTCATGTGCGGGTAGAGCGCATAGGACTGGAACACCATCGCGATATCCCGATCCTTGGGCGCAAGCTCGTTGACGCGCCGGTCCGCAATACGGATCTCGCCGGAGGTCACATGCTCGAGGCCGGCGATCATGCGCAGCAGCGTGGACTTGCCGCAACCGGACGGGCCGACGAGCACGATGAACTCGCCGTCCTTGATGCTGAGGTCGACGCCGTGCAGTACGGGAAAATTGCCGTAGCTCTTCTGGATGGCGGAAATCTCGATGGAAGCCATGGAAATGAACCTTTCAGCCTTTGACCGCACCGGCCGTGAGGCCCTGCACAAGGTAGCGCTGGATCGCCAGGAAGAAGAGGCAGGCCGGGATGAGCGCGAGCACGCCGGCAGCCATCATCTGTCCGAAGTCGACAGAGAATTTGGAAACGAAAGAGAGCAGCCCGACCGGGAAGGTCGCGGCCTGATTGCCGGAAATCAGCATCAGTGCGAAGAGCAGTTCCGACCACGCGGCGGTGAAGACGAAGCCGAGTGTGGCGGCGATACCCGGCAGGGTCAGCGGCAGTATGATCTGGCGGAAGGCGACGAACTGGGTGGCTCCATCGATCATCGCCGCCTCCTCCAGGTCCTTCGGAATGCCGTCGAAGAAGGACTGCATGAGGAAGGTGGCGAAGGGCACGTTGAAGGCCGAATAGACGATCACCAGTCCCGTCAAGCTGTTGGTGAGGCCGAGCGGCGAGAGCATCTTGAAGATCGGCGCGACCAGCATCACCAGAGGGAACATCTGGGTTAGCAGCATCAGTGCGACGATCCAGTACTTGGCCCGGAAGGAGAAGCGCGAGAGCGCATAGCCGGAGAGCGAGGCGAGGATCGTGACGACCACCGCCGTCGAACCGGCGACGATCAGGCTGTTCCTGAAGAAGGTCGGGAATTCGCTATGGGCAATGACGAACGCAAAATGATCGAGCGTCATTTCGGATGGCCACATGCGCACGCCCTCGCTGTAGAGCAGGCGATTTGGCGTGACCGAGACCTTGAGCAACCAGTAGAGCGGGAAGAGCGCGACCGCGACATAGGCTAGGATTGCGAGGCGATGCGCACCGGTGAGGAGGACCTTTGACGTTCGCATGGTGTCAATCCTTGTTCAGGAGCGACTGGCGCAGGAGCACAATCAGCATCGAATAAGCAAGCAGCAGCACCAGCAGCACCAGCGCGATGGCCGACGCATAGCCGAAATCGAGCCGCTTGAAGGCGTGGGTGAAGATGTAGGAGGCGACGATCTGGGTACGGTCGGCCGGCCCGCCATTGGTCATGACAATGATGAGGTCTGCGAAGTTGGATATCCAGACGGTGCGCAGCAGCACGGTGATGGCGATGGTCGGCGCCAGGAACGGCAGGGTGATCGAGAGGAATCGCTGTACGGGACCGGCGCCGTCAATGGCTGCCGCTTCATAGAGGTCACGCGGGATTGCCTGCAGGGCGGCGAGCAGCGTGATGGCAAAGAAGGGAATGCCCCACCAGACGTTAGCGACAATCGGCCCCCACATCGCAAGCTCCGGATCGGAGAGAATGTTGTTCGGCGCGTCGAGAATGCCCATCGCATACAGCCAGTGCGGCAGCGGGCCGATCACCGGATTGAACAGCCAGGCCCAGTTGAGACCGGCAAGAAAGCTCGGTACCGCCCATGGCAGGAAGACCAGCGCCTGTGCCAGACCGCGGCCAGCAAAGGGTTTGTCGAGAAGAAGCGCCAGGATAAGGCCGAAGATGAACTGCAGGGCGACGGAGGCACCGGTCCACCACAGCGTGTTTTTCAGCGCGCGGTAGAAATCCTGATCCCTTCCAAGAGCGCGGAAATGATCGAGCCCGATGAAGCCACCGGAGAAGGGGTTGAGAAGCTGGACGTCGCGGAAGGCATAGGAGATGCCGAGGACCAGCGGCACGAGCATCACGGTGGCGATGAGGATCAGCGCCGGCGCACTGTAGAGATAGGGCTCCGATGCGTCGGCGATACGCCTCAGGAGCGTTCGTCGGTCAGCGGCGCGGGCGGTCGAGGTCATGTATCGGCTTTCCGTTCGGGCGTCGGCTTTGGAACCCGGGCAGAGCGAACTGCTCCGCCCGGGTGAGAGATGTTACTGCTTGGCCAGGTGCTTCTGCTGGGCCTTGGTCAGGTAGTCGGCCCACTGGTCGGCGAGTTCCTGCGGAGTGATGTCGCCCAGAAGAGCCTGCTGCGAGGTCTTGATCACCAGCGAGTCCTTGAAGAAGGCAAATTCTTCAAGATGCGTCGGCATGACCGTCGGAACGGCATCCTTGTCGGCCAGTTCCTCGAACCAGCCCTTGAACTGCGGGCTGGAATAGAACGGATCGTTCTCGGCAGACTTCAGCGCCGGCAGGGCACCGGTGCGCTTGTTCCACTCGACATTGCCTTCCTTGCCTTCGAGCGTGGCGATCAGCTTCCAGGCGAGATCCTTGTTGGCGCTTGCCGACATCATCGACCAGCCGGCATAGCCAATCGTCGGGAAGGTCTTGCCATCCGGACCCTTCGGCATAGTGGTGACGCCGTAGTCGTCCTCCGCCATGTGCTGGCCGATCGCGATCAGGGCGTCGGGATCCTGGTCGAGGAAGGCGCAGGTGCCGCTGTAGAAGCCGGCAACGATCTCGTTGAAGCCCCAGTTGACCGAATCTTTCGGCGCATAACCGTTCTTGTAGAGATCGATCAGCCAGGTGAGACCCTTAGTCCAGCCTTCGGTGTTGAAGGTAGAGGTACCGTCCTCGGTGAAGAAGGAATTGTCGCCGGCCATCGAAGCGGCGAACATGACCCATCCGTTCAGGCCACCCGGGCCACCGCGCAGGCAATAGCCATACTTGCCGGGGAGTGCCGACACCTTCTTGGAGGCTTCCATGAACTCGTCCATGGTCTTCGGCGGTTCGGTCACGCCAGCCTCGGCGAGCAGCTTCTTGTTGTAGAACATGGCGCGGAGATAGAAGCCGTAAGGCAGCATGTAGGACGTGTCGCCGACGCGTCCGAGCTCCACGGCGCGGTCGGAGAGGTCAGCCGTCTGGTCCCAGTCCTTGAGGTAGGGATCGAGGCTCTCGATCATGCCGTTGTTGGCATAGAGCGACAGCCAGGTGTCCGGCATTTCCATGACATCGGGAATTTCGCCGGCGGAAACCATGGTGGCGAATTTCTGGAAGGCTTCGCCCCAGGGCAGCGAGATGATCTCGACCTTGGCGCCGGGGTTTTCCGCCTCGAACTTCGAGACGATCGACTTCAGTGTCTCGGTGCGTTCCGGGCTGGTGATGACTTCGACGAGCTTCAGGGTGGTATCGGCAAGCGCCGTACCGGCCATCAGGGCGCTCATCAACGCCGCTGTCAGAAGTGTTTTCATTTTTTCAGTTCCTCCACTGGTCTGGTTGTTTCGACAGGTGCTTCAGGGTTGGGTGGCGGCGGCAATCGCCGTCTCCAGATCACTCCACAGAGCCTCGGTTCCCTCGAGGCCGACATGGAGACGGACGGACCGCGGGTTCATGCCGAAGGCATGCGCGGAATTTGGTTGAGCCTTCTGCTGCAGGACCACTTCGCCGGGGACGATAAGGCTTTCGTGTCCGCCCCAGCTGACGCCGAGCTTGAAGAGTTTGAGTTGGTTGGCGAAAGCGCGGACATCGACGCCTTCCCGGAAAATGAACGAGAACAGGCCCGAGGTGCCGGTGAGGCCCGGCGGAAGCTGGTTGGCAAGTCCCGGATGGCAGACCTGCTCGACCACATCCAGATCCTGCAGGCGGCGGGCAATGGTCAGAGCGGAGGCTTCGTGTGCCTTCATGCGGATCGGCAGGGTCCGCAGACCCCGGATCAGCAGCCAGGCATCGAACGGCGAGAGCTTGCCACCGAGATAGGGATAGGCCTCGGCCTTGACCCGTGCGATCATCTCCTTCGATCCGGCGACAACGCCGGCTACGACGTCACTGTGGCCGCTGATATATTTCGATGCCGAATGGAGGACGAGATCGACGCCGAGCGTGATCGGCCGCTGGAAGACCGGGCTTGCCCAGCTGTTGTCGATGATGGACACCACACCGTGCTTCCTGGCAAGCGCCGCGAGCGCGCCGACATCATGGGCTTCCATCACCCAGCTCGTCGGGCTTTCCATGTAGAACACCTTGGCGCCCGGCAGAGCCTTGGACACGGCGTCCTCGTCGCGCCCGTCAACATAGGTGACTTCCACCTTCATGCGCTTGAGAATGGTGCCGAACAACCGGAACGCGTCCGGATAGACGTGCTTGACGGCAACGATCCGGTCGCCCGGTTCGACGAAGCTGAGGACGGCGGACGAGATCGCCGACATGCCGCTCGCGAATCCGAGCGCGTCCTCCGCACCCTCCAGCTTTGCCAGCATTTCCTCGAACGCGCGCACGGTCGGGTTGAGACCCCGCGTATAGATCGGCCGTACCTTCTCTCCGCGATAGGCGGCGATCATGTCGTCGTAGTCGGAGAAGGTGAACAGCGACGTCTGGAAGATCGGCGGAACGACCGCATCGGCAAAGTTGCCGTCGTCGTGGGCGGTGATCAGCGAAGCGAGTTCGAACGGTTGCAGACCGTCATTCATTTGGACATTTCCTTGATGTCTTCCTCGACGACGTCGAGGATCTTCAGTGTCTCGCGCCGCGCCGCCTCGGTGTCCTGAGCGACGATCGCGTTGAAAAGTGTACGATGGTAAGGGAAGGACCGGCGCGCGAAGTCCGGCCGGTCGAAGGGACGGTCCCAGAAACGCTCGAAAGCCTCGCGCATCTGCTCCAGAAGCTGGCGGAACAGCGGATTGTGTGTCGCGTCATAGATGGCGAGGTGGAAGGCAAGGTCTTCAGGCCCCGAGGTACCCTTCGCCAGATGCACACGCTCCATCACATCGAGCTTCTGCTCGATATTGACGACGTCTTCGGCGGTGCGCTTGCGCGCCGCGACCATGGCCGCCTCGCATTCGATGCCGCGTCGGACCTCAAGCGTCTGCAGCAGCGCATCGCGCACGCTTGCGGTATCGACCGAAAGCGGCATGTGGATCGTGCGCCGCGAGATCGGTTTCAGCAGATAATTGCCGCTTCCCTTCCGGGTTTCGATGATGCCGAGCGCCTGGAACTGACGGATCGCTTCGCGGATGGTCGAGCGACCGACACCCAGCGCGGCCATCAGCTCCCGCTCGGCCGGCAGCCGGTCACCCGCCTTGAGAGCCGCCTCCTCCACATAGTCTGCGAGCGCATCGCCAACTTGGCGCGCACGATCGACAGGCGGCAGCAGGGAGATTGGCGGTTTGCTCATAGGCCTGAAAATTGGTCTGACATCCGAGCAATAAATAACGGGCCTCATCCCCTGTCAATGGCTTCCGGAACCAACCCGGTACCGGTGTAGGCTTTCATGGTTTTCGGCCATAAATTGGGAATCGGACAGGTCCGTGAGTATGGGCTTTTCAGTGCGGACACACTTCTCGCTCCGCGACGCCTCCGGATGTCATATCCACCGCAAACGCGTCTTAGTGCCGTAGATTGGAGGAGTGTTCCGCAACCAGGCTCCGCTCCGTCTGACGGTGGGTTCCTCCCGCGCGGAGAAAGTCGGCAAATCTGCCGATATCTCCGTGGTCCTGCAGCCGGCTTACCGCACGAACCGGAGTCCCCATCGCGGCCGCATCGCGCACCTCGGTGGGGCAGCATCCGAACTCCCGTCGGAATGCCCGACTGAAACTTGAAGCATCAGGAAAGCAAAGGTCTTCGGCCACCGCCAGGATACTCTGACGATTGAGGGGATCGGAAAGGATGGCGTGCGCATGCAGCAGGCGTTGATGCTGGATATAGCGCATGATCCCGCCGTAGTACATGAACAGTCGATAGAGACTCGAACGGGACATCCCGACCAGCTTGCACAGCACATCAGGGCCGAGGGATGGCGATCGCAGATGCAAGTGGATCATCTGCCTGACCCGATCGATGAGGAAATCCCTCATGTCGTTTTCGGCGCGCTTGATATTGTCGACATTGGGTGCGAGGCACGCCAAAATCATGTTGTGGACCGCTTCCATGACGCTGACCTCCGCGTCCGGTTCGAGGTTCGGGAGCCAACGGCTGAGCGCCATCATGTATTCGCCGAGCACCGAACCTGACGGCGTGTCGAGGACCGACACCCTCAATGCATCCAGTTGTTCCCGGATCTCCGGAAACATGTCGCGCGGCAACAGGATCTCGACTCTGTCGACCTCGGTCTGCTCGCCACACGACGGCTCGCCCAAAGACCAAAGGAAGAGCGACTTTGGCGACGCCCTGAGAGCGGACCTGCTCGTCTCCAGGCTCGTCGCACCCCGCTTGCAGTAGCCTAGCACCCAGTGGTCGACCGGAGTGTTCACCAGATTCGCCCGTGCCCGAACCGTTGCGACCGGCGGGGCGACCACGTGACTTACAACCAGTCCACCCAGGCTCCAGACATCGTTCCTCGCGAGGAAGTGCTCGCCCGACGGTTTTTTCGGTGTGATTTCGAAGACTGGCGAATACCATCGGTGCCAAGCATCTGCCTGGTCAGCTGAAGGAACGTTCGCAGTCGAAAACTGAGCCCTCATCATCGGCCGTTTCCTGACACCGTTCCGGTGATAATATTCTTTTTTTCGAATGGAAAGTACGGGTATTTTAAAGACTGCGCAACCAGAAGGTGGAAAACGCTTCGGATCCGGCCAAATCGGATCGGTGCTCAAGGGGTCTGCAAGGCGATCTGATTGGGACGCAGTGTATGGAGTGGAGACGTCCTGCTGATTTCGGAACCTCTCGCCGCTGTTATAAATAGAGGCAGCACGTTCACCAGGCGTTGCCAGCGGTTCGTCCGGCGGCTTCAGGAGAGTGACCAATGACCAGCTATGACAACAGGTTTTCGGCTGTCTCCGATCTCCCCGTCCCCCCGACATGGGTGAGAATCTTGCTTGGACTTGTCATGATCGGCGCGGGCATTCTTGTCCTCGGAGACGTGGCGGTGGCATCGCTGCTCAGCGCGAAATTCATCGGTGCAATGGCAATCGTCGCCGGCAGTTTCGAAATCGTCCATGCCTTATGGACCAGAGGATGGGGCAAATTCGTCTGGCACCTCCTTCTCGGCGCGCTCTACATCGCGTTCGGTTCGATGCTGCTCAGCCAGCCGGTGGCGGGAGCGCTGGCGCTGACCTTCGCCCTGGGATTGATCATTCTGGCGTCGGGTATCGTGCGCATCTTTCTCGCCGTGAGGCATTGGGGCGAGCTGAGCTGGACGATACTGCTGTCGGGAGCTTTCGGCGTGTTTGCCGGCGTTATCATCCTGTCGGGTTGGCCCACCACGGGCCTTGCAGTACTCGGCCTGCTGATCGGCATCGACCTGATTGTGCACGGAGTAGCCTGGTTGCTTTACGGGCTGGTACCGCGACGCGCATAGCCGTGCCGGCACCGTAACCCTACGGCTATGAGTAGTCCGCCGCTATCGCGGTCGTCTCGGCCGAGATGGCGTGTTGCAACGCCTCGCGCAATACCTGCTCCTTGGTTTCATCCAGTGACGTCTTGAGCATCACGCCACCAAACCGCTTGATCTCCTTCAGAACATTGTCGGAAGCCATCACCTTTATGAGCAGGAACAAAGCTGCATTGCCAGGTTTGAGGTGTGCAGCGAGCTTCTTGATGAACGTGGCGTTCAGGCCGGCGACATAGAGTGCGGCGCTCACTGCGCGACTAGCGGCTCCGACAGGCTCCAGGAACAGGGCGCCGATAAGAAGCCCCCAGAAACCACAGGCGATCGCCCCCTCGGCGGTCCTTTTCAAGATATTGTCGACCTTATTTCACCTGCCTCGGTGCGGTTGACAATGGCAACATCATCAAGCGCCACACGATATTCCACCTGGAGGTTGCTCAGTTGCCGGCGAACCTCTTCCGCTTGCGAAACCGTACGACAGACGATCACGACCAGATCCGACATGACGCCCCCTTCCGAAGGAAAGTAACGTAGGATAGGTGGTCGGTTCGGCGGAGGAACGAGCATGGAATCTCGTCTCTATGCGGTGTGTCTCTATTTAAGGTTCACCACAACAGCGGACTGGCGTCGGAAAGCCGATGGCAATTGAGGGCTCCTCGACAGACCGCGACCATCTTTGGCCCATCACTCCCGTCGAGCTCGGAATCCGGATCGATTGCCTGTTGAGGGGGGGGGCGTCGGCGAAAAGAACCGCAAATGCCACGAAACGCTCCGCGCGGATCTCACTTCAGCGCGAACCAGCTGATCACAAATAGAGACGCAGCGAATGGTCTTGAGATTCTGCGTCATTTTCTCGGCCGCACCAACGCATACAGTCGGATTGTAGAACTGCGGGCAGATGCCGGCCCCGCGCCGCTCACCACGCATTGTCGAATCGAGCCGGAAACTCAACCCTGGAGGATCGACCGATGTCTACGGACACACTGCGGCAGACGACCGAAACCGCGCAGGATACAACGGACAAACTAAGCGTTCCGGCCCTGACCGCCATGGTCGTCGGCTCGATGGTGGGTGCGGGGGTATTCCATCCTGTACATCCTCGCGAGGAGGGAGCATCGGGCAAAGATATTCACGACCGCGGGTCTCGTGATCTTTCTGATCGTTCTGGCCTTCGCAGCAATAGGGATCGTCTTGCTCGCCAAGGGCGTGGTTCAGATCTGACATGGTGACAACCGCCCCGTGTGAGGCACATTTTGCGGGGCTCCCGGCACGGCATATCGGCCTTGAAAGGAACCTGTGATGGATCCAACACCGAAACTAATGTCGCTTGCACGGATAATCATCCCAAGCGCGATCATGACACTCTCGGCTTGCACCGCCACGGTTGATACGGGACCGACGCGTCCCCCCGGGCCGTCGCGGCCTCAGATGTGCACCATGGAACATGCGCCTGTCTGCGGGCAGCGAGGCAACCAGTCCCGAACCTTCTCGAATGCATGTCTCGCGCGCTCGGAAGGGTTCCGGGTGATGCATGATGGCCAATGCCGGGCCAGTTCAATGCCCTGCACAAGGGAGTTCCAGCCGGTCTGCGCCCGACAAGGTAGCCGGACACGAACCTTCGACAATTCCTGCCTCGCACGCTCGGCAGGCTTCACGGTTCAACACCGGGGCGAATGCATGCGCTTCTCTCCGGGCCCGGCTCCCGCAGCCTGCCCAATGATAGAAGCGCCGGTATGTGCCGCACGCGGCAACCGCACCCGCTCATTCGCCAATGAGTGCATGGCTCGGGCCGAGGGCTACCGTACGATACGTCCGGGCAATTGCAGGTAACGGGCGAAGCTGTACTGCCGCACGCCGCCTGAACACTACCTGCTCAGGCAAACGTGTCCTCGTGAGCCGTAAAAGCAGATGCTGCCGGGCCGCCCGACGGAGCCGCCGCGAATCCGATCCAGGTATCGCGTACGGATCCATCCGCTACGCATGCTTCGTGGCTGCACATGGCACCAGCGACCGGAAGGAGCACAACGGGTCACGTTGACCCGGTCCCCCCTGTGCACCCTACCGACGACCCTATAGGACGAGCTTGGGCCGGATCGGAGCTGGACGTTGTTGGCCGTGACTACCGCCCGCGCGGCTTCTGCGGGGACGATGCCTGCAAGGAGCAGGCTTCCCGACAGGAAAGCAATGGTCATGAATCGTATGAGAAACATAATTAGACCTCCCACCAACACGAAAGCGGACCCATTCCGCTCCGATTTGTCTCTTCGCCTTTCCCCTCGCACGCGCACGCCGCCTCAATCGGAAGGTGGCATCGACTGTTGAAAGGACGTGGCAAGCATCTTCACCGCCTCAGGCATATCAAGATCTCGTTTGAACGCGCCGGTTTCGAGGAAATTGACAATCTCGCTCACGACAATCGGGTTGAACATCATGAACGTATGTGTGGCGTGAACGACCAGATGCCCCCATCCAACCGTGTTGATTGAACGGTTACTTTCCCGTCGTTCGGTCCATCCAGAACCGCATCGAACACCGGATTGACGGACACGTCGCCAGCAATGATCCCGAGCGGAAAATCGGGCCTGGGTAGCGTGGCCAATATCGATCCGGAATCGGTTCCCAGTTCCAGACCCGCGGGACCGTTGATCCATTCGAAAGGCGGAAAGTCGCCGAAGACATCCACGATTTCAGAGCCATGGTTGGGAGGGGCCAGCATGACCACCCGGCCGAAATCCGTTGGCCGATGATCCATCAACCAGAAGCGCAGAAGAATACCACCCATGGAATGCGTGACAAAGTTCACACTGCGCCCGCCACACTCCGCGACGGCATCACCAACATGCGCCGCAAGATCTGCTATCGTGGCGGTCGTGGATGGGTATCCGGCATTCACAACGAAATACCCGCGTTTCGACAGCACCTTCTCGACCAGCCAGAATGAGCCACTCCCCCGGGCGAGACCGTGCAAAAGCACGGCGCATTCAGTCCTGGCCTTTTCCGCCGCCTGGACCTCGATATCACTCGACACAATTCCCCAGGGGGCGATGCAGCCCAGGAGGAATGACAGGCCACCACGGTCCCAGCACCTGCGTTCCCGACCCGGTCTATGGATCATGCTCGCCCTCCCCTTCGGAATTGGCGATACTGCTGTCTGACAGGAGTGTTGCGAGCCACCGCGTCGAACCGCCCTTCGAACAGAAGACGAGGACGGCGATCAACACCGGAACCCCGATAAAGGCCCCCGCCAGCCCCCACATGAAGCTCCAGAAGAACACCGCAAAGATCACGGCGAAGGGCGATACGGCCAGGGACGCACCGGCCAGCCGCGGCTCGAGATAGCTGCCGATCACAAACTGAATGACATTGAGGCTCAGGAAGATCAGCACGGCAGGTTGCCACGTATCGAACTGAGCAATGGCAAACAGCGTTGGCAGCGTCGTCGCCACGAGAGGCCCCAGAAACGGAATATAGTTGAAGGCGAAGGCGATGACTCCCCATGCCGTCGCCAATTCCAATCCCGCGTACAGGGCAAACAGCCAGACGAACAGACCCGTGAGAACGCTGGCAAATGTTCGCACGAACATGAAACGGCGAAACTTCATCGCGATGATCCGGTTCGCCGAGAGAATGATCTGTCCGTAAGGCTGCGCTGACGGAAGCCTCATTCGCGCGGCAAACTCCTCGACCTCCAGCAGGCCCAGCATGACGAAGATCAGCACGAGGAGAGTGAAGCCGCCGAAACTGTTCAGCCGGCCGGCCGTCCCCTGCATCACCCCGAGAAGCCACGATACGTTGAACCAATCGGCAATCGGCCCGGCCATGGCAATGCCATGTTGCTCCAGCCAATCCACGGCCGCGACATAAACCGCCTGGAGACGATCAGCGTTCATGAACAGCCATTGGCCCAGCCTGCCCAGCCCCCAGGCAAGCGACAAACCGACAGCGGTTATGACCCCGATCGTCACCACGAGCGTGATCAGCAGTGCCACCAATCGGGGTAGCCTTGTCTGCAGGGCGAGTTGGCAAGGCCAGACATTGGCAATGATGAACAAGGCGAAGAACAAAGGCGCAAAAACCTGGCCTGACCCCATAGGGTGGTCCGGTTTCAATCTTAGTTCATGATCGGCCTTGGGGCTATTGCCTGGGCAGATGACGGTGCTGCTCCGCTTGCTGGCGCAGGCCAGATGATGGCCTCGGGTGCC
>Ga0065721_10048751_pt1 | contig 96955 bp, 70 predicted proteins | sample Mesricmetagenome_FD_59108 | JGI IMG/M metagenome (GOLD analysis project Ga0065721, IMG submission 59108) | Mesophilic microbial community from rice straw/compost enrichment Sample: eDNA_1 v2 (version 2) | ecosystem: Engineered > Solid waste > Grass > Composting > Bioreactor | place: USA: Davis... | reverse complement strand
CAAGGTGGAGCGCAGCAGGGCACGGGGGCGCGTGGCGAGCAATACCTTGACGGCTTTGACCGCAGCCATACCCTCGCCGCACCGGAATTGCTTGACCCTCCCACCCACAAATTCTGCTATAGAGCCATATTTTGAGTGATCTGAAATGCTTCGTTTGGGCTGTAGAAGAACACAGAGATGTGCACGGCAACGCCACCCTGTCTATTTGAATCGGTAGGGCAAAGCTGCCGGTTTGCCCACTATTTCATTCCCGCACCAGCCGGATTGAACCGCCCGTCATCAAAGTCCGGGCGGCCAGCATCATGAGTTTTGAAACAAAGAACGTATTGAAGATGGCTTTTCTGTTCTTCTGTTTTTCGTGTCTCTTATCTGGTGCTTGATGGGGATACGTCGCATCCGCGTCTGGCGAAGTCGCCGAACCAGGAACAGAAGCCGATAGAGTGAGATCGCCACATTGGGAACTTTTTCGATGGATGAGGATTGATATTTCATATCCGGCAAGCTTGACCGTCCGACTGCAATATAGAAGAGTCTCCACAGGTTCGTTGGTGGCAGACTCGTCCGTTGGTCCAGAAAACAAGGAAGCGACAAAGGAGATGAAATCCGGAGGTCAATCCTGTGAAACGTCGCCGTTTCACTTTGAGGCAAAGACATCTCACCGGTCGGCGGAGCGGATTCTCCGCCTGCGGTCCAGTGGCCCCATACTGTTGTTGCGTCGCCAATTAACACAATGAAACGGCATATTCTTCCCGCCCTCTTTTTTGCGACTTGCACCATCGCCGGTTGGTTTATTCACCGTGCTGGAGGCAACACCTGGCTTTTCATTTATGCGGTAATCGGAGGACCATTTCTCATGGCTGCCATGTGGGCATTGGAACAACGGGGACGGCATGACGCTCGACCATGCTTTCTCTTTCCGTGCCAACAACGCGGGTGTAGTGAATGATTCGGGCTATGCCAGGTTGGTTTGCCAAATGAACTATCAATGCTCGAATCGAAGCTGTGGTTCCAAGGCATAAGGTTTCGCGGCAGCATGAAAACATTCATCCACATTCGGTCGTCCAAGTTTCCAATCCTGCCTGGGGAAAAAGAGGAATTGGTCAATGAGGAGATGTATGGGAAGGCGGTGGCGCAGTATTTGCAGGCGAATTTGCAAGATCGAGGTTACAAGGCTCCGTTCTTCTGCTGCGAAGATTGGGGTTGGTGGGTTGAACTAAAAAACGCTCCGTTTGTATTCGGAGTGTGTATCTACTCAGGTCCGGAACGAGAAGGTCCGGTTGACTACTTTTGCACGGACAACATCTACGGGCAAAAGAAGTGGAGTTGGAGCAAGTTCCGGTTTTTGGATACGGAACCGTGGGTAAAGAGGTTACACGAGGATTTAATTACTATTTTTCGCGCCGACCCGAAGGTCGATCTAGTGAATGCGGAATGCGAGGCTCCCTTTGCGGCAAATGAAAACAGCACATCAGACCGTGCAGGCATCAGCCACCGTGCCGTTCGGCAGGATGAGATCCGATGACATAACCTGTGGTTGCAGTCACAATTACGGCTGCCGGGGCTGTCTGGGCCTCTATTTGCGTGAGCTCCCTGCGCATGTTGTATGTTTGGATTGAGCAAAGAGAAGAAACTTGAAACGCCACTCGGCTCAGCCGTCGTTCGCACTGGCTTTGTCGAAGTGCTTTCATGGCGTTACCGTGGCGTGCTCATTGAAGTCGCTTGGCCGGAGAATTCGCCCTGCCCAACCGATCAGTTCTTCGACATTCGCGGCGACTTTGACCGACTGCTGCAGGTGGCATTGACGTTTCTTGGAGTTGATGACTTTCCGCCAGAGCTGCGCACGATTGTTCCAGAACGGATTGAGTTTGGGACAGCTGATGATTGGTCTCTGACATTTCATTGCCCGGAATGGCCGGATGCTTGGTGGACCGTTACGTTCAAGCATGGCAAGCCTAACAGGATGCATCATGGAGATTGACCAGTGCCGCCTAGTCTCTCTGCGGTTCAATTTCGCCTTGTGATGGATTGCAGCGCGATTCAAAGAACTTCAAATGCCGCAAACTTCCTGCCGAGAATCGGTTCGCTTTTTGTGCGCAGCCACTGTTCCAGAACGCCGGCATAGACACTGCGGAAATCAACTGTGTGACGCAAATCGCCTTGAAACAAATCCTCGGGCGCAAGGCTCGGATACGTCCCCTGCAATCCCGCCTTGATCCGATTTCCAACGATGAACATCGGTGCGGCCGCTCCGTGATCGGTGCCGCCATTCGCATTCTCGGCGACGCGCCGGCCGAATTCACTGAAGGTCATCACCATCACACGGTCCATGTTCCCCTGCGCTTTTAGATCGTCGGCGAACGCCTTGACCGAATCGCCGAGATCACGCAGCAAACGGTCCTGCGCCCCAAGCTGTCCAGAATGCGTGTCGTAACCGCCCTGGGATGCGTAAAAAATCCGGGTCGGCAATCCGCCTCCGATCAGTTTCGCGACGAGCTTCAACGAGTTTCCAAGTTGAGAAGATGGATAAACAGCTCTGTTTTCAACGCGATCGGCGAGCGCCCGGATTTTTTCCGAACTCACCTGAGCGTCGAGCGCGGTGCGTTCCAGAAATTCAAGCGGTGATCCGCCCGGCCGTATGGCGGGACCGCCTATGGCGCCGATGCTTCCGCCGGCGTTGACATCCTCCGCTTCGTTCAGTCCGCGGAATGACTGTTCCATCATGTCGGCCTCACCCGCCATGGGACGTTCCGAGCTGATGAACCGATAATTCCTCGGGTTGTCGAGGCTCACACCTTTGAGCGATTTCGAGGCAAACGCCTGCGGCATCTGACGGCCGATGTTCACGCCCACCGTCGGATCGGCGCCGTCGCAGGCGTTGTCGAAGTAGCGGCCGATCCAGCCGTGTTTTTCGAAACGCTCCGAATCGCTCGCCGTCTGCCAGATTTCCGTGGAACGAAAATGGGATCGATTGGGATTCGGATAACCGATGCCCTGAATGATCGACAGTTCGCCGGCATCGAACATGGCTTTGAATCCGCCGAGTGCCGGATGCAATCCGAGTTGATCGTTCAGCTTGAGAACCTGGCTGTTCGAAATGCCGATTTTCGGACGTGCCCGCCGGTAATGATCGTTGTCAAACGGGACAACCGTGTTCAGGCCGTCGTTGCCTCCCGCCATCTGGATCACGACGAGAATGGTTGAATCGCGTCCGGTGGCCACCTGTGTGGCGCTGTCGGCCGCAGCAGCCTGCAAAAGCGAAAAGGTGTTGGAGAGAAACGCCGGAACCGTCCAGGACAACGCGCCGCCGAGAACGGTTGTGCGGAGAAAAGCCCGCCGCGTCTGCAAAGTGATCTCTTTCTTCATGGTTCAGCTCAGTTGAAATTCAGGCGTGCTCATGATCAGTCGGAGGGCGCCGCGGATTTCGGATTCGTCCAGGTCACCCTTCGACTTCAAGTAATCACGGAGGGATTCGCGTTGCTTGTCCTTCAACTTTCCCTGAAGCAACCGCTTTTCGAGTGCAGCCAGCAATGTGTCTTTGTCGGCACGTTCCTCCGTTGTAAGGATTTTCTCCACGTTCACTCCGCCCGGGCGCCCGCGAAGGCGTCTTTGGGCACGACGCGCCTGGGCGGGCGTTCGTGCGGCAATTGCAGCGAGCACGGCGCTGTCCGCTTCCACCAAAACTTCGGCTTCGTTGTATCGCGCGAGGAGTGTGTTGGTATTGATCCACGCGAGCCCACCGTCCCAGCCCTTCACATTGGGCGGCGCGAAAAGATTCTGCCCCAGGGTGCGAAGAAGATTCACACAAACGGGCGTCGGAGGCAGATCACATTCCAGCATTCGAACTGAACCCACGAGCCATTGAACCGGGCTTTTCACCTGGGAACGTATCAGGGAGGACGCATAAAACGCCTCGCTCAGGAACATGGTTTTGAGGAACGACTGCAGGTTGTTGCCGCCGCGGCGAAACTCCTCTGCCAGAGCAGTGTTCAATTCACGGGACGGTGGTTCTCCCGCGAAGAAGTTCCAAAGTTTGCCCGTGATAAAAACCGCCGCCTGAGGCTGTTCGACGATCATTCGAATCAGGTCATCGCCATCAAAGTTCCCGGTTTTCCCAAAAATCGTCTTCTCGCCCGCGTCATGAATTCTCGGACGATAAACGAACTTCTGATTTTCCCGATCCAACGCCCAGCCGGTCAGAGCGCGCGCGGCTTCGGTAACATCCATTTCGGTATAGTGCCCTTCCCCCAGCGCGAATAGTTCCATGACCTCCCGGGCAAAGTTTTCATTTGGCTTCTGTTTCCGGCTTTGCGCCTGATCCAGCCAGATCAGCATGGCCGGATCCTTCCCCGCCTCCGTGAGCAGCTGCAGCCAGTTGCCCCCCGCGAGCCGGCGAAAAAGCTCGTTCTGACGCCACATGTAATACGCGTCCCGAACTTTTTCGAAACTGGTCGCAAAATGACCGTGCCAGAACAAGGTCAGCTTTTCCTGGAGAGGACGCGGTCCCCGGACCATTCGCTGAAGCCACCACCCGCGCAATTCGAGAAGGCGCTGGCGTTGAAGCTCCTGCTCCTGTCTTTGAAGTTCCCGGCGCTCCGGTTCCGGAGCCTGACGGATGGCTGCCAGTTTCTTAAGCCGGTCAGGATCAGGCCGGGCCCAGTCCGGGGCTGGGGTGGAATCGGGGATTCTCTCGAAGAAAACGAACTGGGAAACGGCTTTTTCCAAGCCGGATTCCACCAGTTTTTGAATCTCGGCGGGGGTTCCACCGAAGCCGGCCCGATTCATCAGGTGAGCTGCCGTGGAATAGTCCCAACGGGCAGACTCAAGCGGCTTTAGCATAGAAACAGAAGACGGGGGCATGGCTGGTTCGGTTTCAGACCTCGCCGAACCGATTCCCCGAGGGCAGTCCGTAGAATTCCCCAGAGATTTTTCGAACTAAACCATTGACAGAATTTCTCTGGCAGAGGAAAACGTTTTCGAACCAACAGGGAACCCAAACAAGAAAGAAGACTATGAAGTGTTCGTCCGCACTCAGAAGGAGGCAGGTGTCGTTGGCGGCCGTGTCGATGCTCCTGTCGTTTGCTCCCCTAGCAACTCACGCGGCCTCCCAAAAACTTTACGACAACAACTCATCCGTCATCATCAATCCCACGAGCGATCAGGCTGTCACAAGCTGGTTGGTGAACGGAGTGAGTTACATGCCGCTGCAAGGTTTTTATTACCGGGTCGGCGGCGTGGGCGGAGAATCGGCCATCAGCACGATTCCGCTGGTGAACCAGACTCTGCTCAGTGCCAATTCGCTGAGCGTCACCTACGCCAACGCCCTTTTCAGCCTCGAAGCGACCTACTCGTTGGTGGGCGGCGCACCGGGTAGTGGCGAAGCCAGTCTCTCGGAACAGATCAAGGTGACCAACCTGTCCGGCAGCAATCTGGATTTCCATTTCTTCCAATACGCGGACTTTGACCTCGCTGGAACGTTTACCGGCGATACTGTCCAGCTCGGCAAAAACCTTCAGGGCTTGTACAACGAAGCCTTCCAATATGATGGCGACACCATCGCTGACACGGTTGTGACACCGGGCGCGAACTTCGGCCAGGTCAGCGCTTTTCCGGTATTGCTGAACGAGCTCACAGACAATCTTCCCACGACTCTGAATGGCGCCTCTGGACCGCTGACCGGGGATGTTGCCTGGGCATTCCAGTGGGATCGCGTTCTTGCTGCCGGAGGTTCGTTCATTATCGGCATTGATCACGCGATCTATGCGGCACCTGTGCCCGAACCGACCACATTTGCGATCCTTGGGCTGAGCACCCTGCTGTTCGCAATCAACAGGCGCAAGCGTTCCTAACCTGGATTTCAAAGCTGCGCCGCCTGCATCGAAAGGTGCAGGCGGTTTTGCTTTTGTCTATAGCTGGACCACGAATGTCCAACCCCACCCTGTAATGTGCCTTCAAAAAGAAAGGCATTTTATGATCAATCAACAGATGGAACTTGGGTTGGGAAAATCACGATTCTGCCGTTCCTCGCGCCGCGGCGCCCACAGCAAATCTGAACGCGCCCGTTGGTGGTTCCAACGTATGCGCCAGGCCGTGGATCAGGCATTTGACTGGCAGCCTGTGGCTCAGCCGCGTCCGGAACAGATCTGGTTTCCCGAGTAAACGCAGGGTGCAAATGAAGGCATCAAAGGGTGACTGCCGGTCATCCAGCTTTCTCGCCGTAGCACCGTGAAACGAAAGCTCGAATCAGGTCGAGTTCCGCTTCCCCGGCGATGGTGTGAGCCTTCTGGAAGACATGGAATTCGAGATTCAACCCGGCGGATTCGAGAATCGATATCTGTTCCCGAACCGTTTCGAATCGCAGGATCGGATCCTGCGTTCCGTGCGTCAGAAGAATGCGTTGCTGCCTGGCGACCGGCGCCATTTCCGCAATGAGCTTCTCCGGTTCACACACGTAGCCGCTGATTCCAACAATTCCGGCCAGACGTTTGGAATATCGCAGGCCGACTTCCAACGACATGAGGCAACCTTGGGAAAATCCACCAAAGATGATTTGATCGGCCGGGAATTCATTGCGTTCCTGGGCATCCAATAAATCGAACAGCAGCTTCCGACTGCGCTCGACTCCCGGCACAATGTCTCCCGTAAAGTCGAACCATGAATAACCGCCGTAATACGCGTCAGGCGCGTTCACGAGCAGGTAGTTCATCCAGGGAAGATTCATCGCCGATGGAAGCCATCGATATCCTTCGATGCTGTCGCCCAGGCCGTGCAGCATCACCCACAATCTTTTTGAACCCGGCTCGGTCGCCGGAATGAATTCTGAATACAACATGAGATCTTACTGTTCGCGTTCCCGGATTGCCGCCGCCTCAAGGATGGCGAGCATGCGATCGGCCTCTGCTTCCGCCCATCGGGAGAAAGCGTCGCGCTGTTGATCCGACAAAAGAGCTTCCGGATGACCTTTCACGTAACTGGACAGCGGCATTTCGCCTTCCATCACCACGTCACCCATGCTTCTCAGGCGACGGGCCGCGCGCTTCGGATCATCGTGCGGCCATTCCGAGAAATTCAGTTCTTCCCGCCCGTGATTCACATGATCCACCACCCACCAGGAGACCGGCGCCACGCGGCTGTACCACGGCCACTTTGTTTCGTGGGAATGGCAGTCGTAACAAGCATTGCGGAGTATGGTTACGATCTCCGCCGGCGGCGTGTTGCTGGCGAGAAGATCGCGACCCGGTGCCACGGGCGGATTGGTTCGTTTCGGATTGATGAGCAGCATGGCCACAACCACGGTCAAGCCGAGACCAATCAGGATTTTCTTCCAGAGCTTCATACGCATTTTCAGCGATTGAGAGCAGCGAGCATTCAAGAAAGTTCCATCAAATGCAACGAAGGTTTGCGACGCTGCGTCCATGACAAGTAGTATGCGCGCAATTCGAACAGCAACCATGATCAAGGCGAAAACTGCATTTCTCCTCATCTCCGTCCTCTGCCTGGCGGGAGCCTCAATCTGCATGGGCGCCACCTATGAGCGTTCGAATGTCGAGCCCCCGAAGGTCAACCGCGAGTTCCGGGGTCTGTGGGTCGCGACCGTTGGAAACATCGACTGGCCATCGAAACCGGGCCTCAGCACCGCAGCGCAAAAGGCCGAATTGATCTCGCTTCTCGACCGCGCCAAAGCGCTGAAGTTGAACGCCATCATCTTTCAAGTTCGTCCCGCCTGCGATGCGATGTATGCGTCGAAGATTGAGCCGTGGTCCGAGTATCTCACGGCCGGAATGGGAAAGGCGCCGTCGCCCTTTTACGATCCACTCGAATTTGCCATTTCCGAAGCGCACAAACGTGGATTGGAACTGCATGCGTGGTTCAATCCCTACCGGGCGCTTCACAAATCGCATGAAGGCTCTGTCGCGCCCAACCATGTCAGCCGGAAACATCCCCAATGGGTAAAGCGTTTCGGCCAGTATCTGTGGCTCGACCCCGGCGAACGGGAAGTTCAGGACTATTCGCTCAGTGTGATCATGGACGTTGTGAAGCGTTATGACATCGATGCCGTCCACTTCGACGACTACTTCTATCCAGATCCTGCGGAGGCGAGGATTCCCTTTCCTGACGATCCAAGTTGGAAGAAGTTCGGCGCCGGCGGAAAACTGTCACGCGACGACTGGCGGCGGCAGAACATCAACACGTTCATCGAGCGAACCTACCGTTCGATCAAGAACGAGAAACCGTGGGTGAAGTTTGGGATCAGTCCGCATGGCATCTGGCGTCCGGGTTATCCATCGCAGATTCGCGGATTCGATACTTATGCGCTGCTGGCAGCCGACACACGCAAATGGCTCGCGGACGGCTGGCTCGACTATTTTTCGCCGCAACTGTATTGGACCATTGCCTCGAAGGAGCAGAGTTTCCCGGTTCTTTTGAACTGGTGGGCGGAGCAAAACGTTCGCAATCGCCATCTCTGGCCCGGCCTTTCAGCTGCATATGCCTTGAGCAATCGCGGATGGGATCCTTACGAAATTCCCAATCAGATTGCGCTCACCCGAAAGCATCCGAATGTGTCCGGTTATCTTGTTTTCAGTTCGAGCAAACTGTTCACCAATGCTCCACTCGTGGACAAGCTCCGCCGACAGGTGCAGTTGAATCCGGCAATCGTTCCGGCATCTCCCTGGCTTTCCAGTGTGAAACCGGCGCGTCCTTCCATTTCTGTCACAGGCAATGCCGGCACCCTCCAACTGACGATGCGCTCCGGCAGCACCAATGTTCTGCGCTGGTGGCTGGTTCAACAAAAGGTTTACAACGACTGGCAGACAAGCCTTCTGTCCGCCCAGGAAACCTCATTCAAACTGAACGGAACGCCTGAATACATTTCAGTCACAGCCATCGATCGCTTCGGGACCGCCAGCTCCCCTGCCGTCCTGCAGATCCGAAAGCCGCAACAGGCGCCCCGAGCCAGCCAGCGATAGCCCACCTTCTACCATCAAGAACAAAGCTCCGCGCACCGAAGCACGCGGAGCTTGAATGTCGAAACAGACTTTATTTCGTCAGATAATATTTCTGCGTGTATTCCTTCACCATGCGATCCGTGGTGAACTGCGGCACCAGCGTGGCCATCGCGCGGCGGATGCGTTGAATCCATTCCCTCGGAATCCCCTGCTCGTCCCGCTTGTAGAAAAGCGGGATCACCTGTTCCGTCAGCGTGCGATACAGATTCACGCTGTCCACGCGATCCTGTTCTTCAACCGACTCGGCATGTGAATCTTCGCCGATCGCAAATCCATTGGTGCCGTCGTAACCTTCGCGCCACCAGCCGTCGAGAATGCTCATGTTCAGGCATCCCTGGCAGCCCGCCTTCATTCCGCTGGTACCGGAGGCTTCGAGAGGGCGCCGCGGATTGTTCAACCAGATGTCGCAACCGGAAACCATCTGTCGCGCGACATGGATGTCGTAGTTCTCAATAAACACCAGGCTGCCCTTCAGATCGCTGTATTTGCTGAGATGAATGATGTGCTGGATGAATCGCTTGCCATCGTCGTCGCGCGGATGCGCCTTTCCGGCGAAGATGAACTGCACCGGGCGTGACTTGTCGCGTGTGAGATGAACGATGTTCTCCATCTGCTGGAAGATCAGCGGCGCGCGCTTGTAGGTCGCGAAACGCCGTGCAAAGCCGATTGTCAATGCATCCGGATTCAACAACTGATCGAACGTGATGTAATCACCCTGCGTGAGCCGATGCCCCTGGATCAGAAGCCGCCGGCGCGCGAACTCGATCAATTCGCGACGAAGCTTGTAGCGCAATGCCCAGATCTCTTCGTCAGAAATGAATTTCGGATCGAGCATCCGGGTCCAGAACTCCGGCGAGTTCAATTCCCCTGCCCAATTCGTATTCTTCGATCTCCAGAATTGCGTCGTATCACCACTCGCCGACTTGTCCCCTTCATTGCTCAGTTTCTGCCGCCAGAATCTTCGCACCGGTCCCTTCATCCATCCGAGAAGATGAATGCCGTTAGTCACGTGCCCGATCGGAACCTGATCCACGGTCTTGCCGGGATAAAGCGACTGCCACATGTGACGGCTGACACGTCCGTGCAGCTCGCTGACGCCATTGGCCGCGCGCGAAAGCTTCAGCGCCAGAACCGTCATGCAGAATGGTTCGCTTTCATTCTTCGGATCCACCCGTCCGAGCGCCATGACATCGCCAAACGGAATTCCAATCTGGGTCTGATAACGCTGCATGGCGTAATTCATCAGGTCCGGACTGAACCGGTCATGACCGGCTTCGACCGGCGTGTGCGTGGTGAAGAGGCATTCCTGTCGCGTTTCATCCAACGCAGCCTGCGCGTTCTTGCCTCCAGCAATCTTTTCCCGAATCAGCTCGAGCGTAAGAAATGCGGCATGACCTTCGTTCATGTGGAACGTGGAGGGCTTGATTCCCAGAGCCCGCAGCAGTCGCACACCGCCGATGCCCAGCAGCATTTCCTGCATGATGCGAGTGGTGCTGTCGCCACCATAAACCCGCAGCGTGAGATCCCGGAAATGCTGTTCGTTCTGCGGCAAGTTGGCGTCGATCAATAAAACCGGTGCCCGTCCCACATTCACCCGCCAGGCGCGGAACGCGACCTTGTTCATTCCGATTTCCACATCGCAAATCACGGGCTCCCCTTTGGAATCCAGAACCGGTTCGACCGGGAGATTTGCGGGGTTGAGCAGGTTGTAATATTCCGTCTGCCAGTTGTTCTGATCGATCGCCTGCTGGAAATAGCCTTCACGGTAGAACAGGCTGATGCCGACGAAGCCGAGCCCAAGATCACTCGCGGATTTGGCATGATCGCCGGCCAGCACTCCGAGGCCGCCTGCGGCGATTGGAAGCGTTTCGTGAAAACCGAACTCGGCGGAAAAATACGCGACGGGATTCGCATTGAGCGCCGGGGCTGTTTTGTGAGCCCACGCCGCTTTTTCATTCATGTAGTCATCGAACGTTTCGAGAACCGTGCGAACCCGATCCGCAAACGTGTGATCCTGCAGGCGTACGCGCAATTCGTAGTCCGACACTTCGCGCAGCACCGCGACTGCGTTGTGATACAGGTTTTGCCATCCGCGGGGCGACAGTTCCTGGAAAATCTCCTGCGCTTCCTGATTCCAGGTCCACCAGAGATTGTGCGCCAGCCGGTTGAGGCCCGATGTGAGTTCTGTGAGTTCTTTGCTCGTCAATGGTTTGGTCGCCATAAAAATTAAGAAGCTGGTCAACGTTAAGAATCCACGATACCAGCCGCAAATGTTTTTCCTGAAAGCCGCCGTGCAGGATATGTTCCATGTCGCAACCGATTTTTCCACGGCAATATCGAGTAAATCGACAGCTTCCTAAATTGTCGCGGCGCCCGAAATGGTGAGTTTAGCCCAGCATGAAAAAATTCCAACTGACGGTGCCGGCACTGCTTGAGGAGCGCGGCCGTGTCAGAGACCAGCCGCAGCTACGCAAATGTTGCGAGAATGAAGAACGCCCGGTGTACTATCTCGATCCTGCACACTTTGTTGAGCATTTCCACTGAGAAAGACGATCGCTTCTGCGACTGGTGCTGACGCACACAGTCGCGCTTCAGAAGATTTCCAAAATCTCGTAGTCGCCGTGGGAACGAGGCGGAACCGTGGGTAAAACATCGAAAGCTCCCTTCCAATGGCTGCACCTTCCGGTGTTCATCCGTGTTTATCCGTGGTTTACAAATTCAACAAATTGCTGCGTCAAAAATTCTGTTGTGCGCGCAATGTCCTGTGCAAAGCTCTCGCGGTGAATCCTTATCGGCATGTCATCGGCATTGGCATCCAGAACAGCCTCACGTACCGGTTCAACTTCCTGGCGCGGGCGCTCTTCGGGCTGATTCCTTTGATGGCCGTGATTTATGTCTGGCGCGCCATTTTCGAATCCAAAGGCAGCGGCAGTTCCGTCGGCGCCTACAGCTACGCGGAAATGGTTTCGTATTACCTGCTCACGACGGTCGTGGATGCATTGACTGCCGTGAATGAAGACGACTGGCAGATTGCCGCGGACATCAAGGATGGAAACATCAGCCAGTTTCTGCTGAAGCCAATCGACTACCTTTGGTTTCGTTTCTGCCTGTTCCTGTCAGGACGCATCACCTACCTGTCCGTCGCGGCGATTCCCGTGACGATCTTCATCCTCTGCTTGCAGCGATTCTTTGTGTTGCCCGCGGATACGACAACCTTCTTCTGTTTTCTGCTGTCCGTGTCGTTCACGGCGATGCTTCAGTTCTTCATGTCGTACACAATGGCGATGCTCGCGTTCTGGGTGCTGGAGGTTTCCACGTTCATCTTCATCCTGTTCGCGTTCGAATACATTGCGAGCGGACATCTGTTTCCGCTCGATATCCTGCCGGACTGGATCGAACGGCTCCTTTACTTCACACCTTTTCCCTATCAGCTCTATTTTCCCATCAGCGTTTACATGGGGAAGACGTCGGGTCCTGAGCTGACGAAGGGGCTGCTGATCCAGTTCGGCTGGGTGGTGGCAATGTATTTTCTCGCGCGCTTTGCGTGGAATCGTGGCATCCGGAAATACAGCGCGGTGGGAGGGTGATGATGAATCCAAAATCCGAAATCCAAGATCCAAAGTCGGAGCTTCCAGCGTTCCCGTCCCGTTCCGGCTTTTCCCGTTATTTTCGGATTTACGCGGCGTTGTGGAAAAATTCCGTGACGCGCGAAACCATGTTCAAGGGCAACTTCCTGCTCTGGATCGTCGTGGAAATGCTCTGGTTCGGCCTTCAACTTGCCTTCATCGGCGTGCTTTATCTCCACACCGACAACATCGGGTCGTGGACAAAATGGCAGGTGGTGATGCTGATCGGCGCCAGTCATTTCATTCAGCAGCTGTTCCAGGCTTTCTTCCTGGTGAACTGCACGAATCTTTCCGAGCTCGTTCGAACCGGAAAACTCGACTTCCTCCTGCTGCTCCCGATCAACACTCGATTCGTGGTCTCCCTGCGACAGGTCGATCTTGGCGCTTTTGTGAACGCCGCATCGGCTCTCGCTGTGATGGCTTACGCAGCGAAACAACTCAACTTCATACCCTCCGGCTGGCAGGTGCTTGCTTTTTTGGGACTCGCCGTTGCGGGCGTCGCGGTTCACTACTCGTTGATGTTCCTTCTCGCAACGATCAGCTTCTGGACCGTTCGGGCGCAGGGAATCGTCTGGGGCTATTACAATCTGTTCAACATTGCGCGCATGCCCGACGAAGCGTTCCGCGGCGTGTTCCGAGCCGTCTTCACATTTGTGCTGCCGATGCTGCTGGTCTCGAACGTTCCAGTCCGAATGCTCGTCAACAAATTCACTCCGGAAAGCGCGGTTTTGCTGGTGTTGATGGCTGTCACCTGCGCGGTTGTTTCCGAACTCGGATGGCGTGCGTCGATCCGCCGTTACACGAGCGCGAGTTCCTGAAAGTCGATTTACCTGCCGGGAAATTTCCCAAAAAGCGCCCCAGTCGGGTTGGGGTGGTTTCCGCCGTTTAAAAATGCGCAAGCTGGAGCATGTTTGACTCATGAAAAAGCTGACAGAAACCCTGAGCCGGAAGCTCGTTGCCACGGGCTTGTGCCTGTCCACCGCCCTTCTTCTGACCGCGTGCGACGCGAATCGCGACACGCCACGAGGAGCTGCGGAGGATACCGCCGAAAGCATTCGTGACAATGCCGACCGCGCCGCCGACAACCTGGAAAAAGCCGGAAAAGATGCTGAGCGCAATCTTGAGAAAACCAGCGACGCCGCGGAACGAAATGCCGAACGGCTCAAAGACGCAGCAGATGACGCCGCGAAAGATGCAGGCCGAGCATTGGAACGCACGGGCGAAGAAATTCAACGCGAGACCCGACCATAACGGGTCTCACGTCATTTGAAGCGGTTTGTCCTGACGCGAACTTTCCGACAGACGGCACGGAAAACGTTCCTTCTGTCCGATGTTTCGCGCAGGACTGCTTCAGCTCCAGGTGAGCGGTTGTCCAGTCGTTGCAAGGACTCCACGCCAGAGCTCCCCGTTCAAATCCACCCGCTTGGGTTCTCCGTGCAACAACTCAATCGGAACATGGACGAAGTGCCCGTGCAGCATTCCGATGATGAGACCGGTTTTTCCCGCCATGGCAGCGTGAGCCGCGTGACGAGCATAAGAGTCGCAAAGCACGGCATCCTCTGTATTGGCGGGAACACTTCGAATCACGTAGCTCGGATCGAAATAGCGTAGCGTAACTTCCATATTCTGAGCCTTGAACCAATCCTTGATCCGCTGCTTCAGATACAGTCCGATGTCTTCGAGAATCAGGTTTCCCGAGGCATCACGCGCCTCCCCTGCACTTCCCATCAGTTCCTGCCCAGCGCCTTCAGCCACAACCACCACCGCATGACGGCGCTGTTCCAAACGACGTTTCAAAGCCGGAAACAATCCACCCTCGCTCTCCAGCGTGAACGCTAATTCCGGGATCAGGCAGAAATTCACATCCTGACTGGCAACAGTTGCCGCCGCCGCGATGAAACCGGCATGACGGCCCATCAACTTCACCAGGCTGATTCCATTGGGCGCGCTGTGACATTCGGTATGCGCGCATTCAATCACGTCGCGCGCAGCAGACACGGCGGTCGTGAAACCAAACGTTCTTGAAACAAACGCGACGTCATTATCGATGGTCTTCGGCACGCCGACCACCGCCAGCGGATGGTTGCGTCGTTGCGCTTCGAGAAAGAGATCACGCCCGCCGCGTTGTGTGCCATCGCCGCCGATCGTGAACAGGACGTTGATCCCGCGCGCAATCAGGTTGTCCACCGCGAGCTTGGTATCCACCGGACCACGGGATGTTCCAAGGATCGTTCCTCCTTCGCCATGGATGTCATCGACCAGTTCGGGCGTGATTCGGACTGGCTCGGCCGCGCGGTTTGGGTCGAGCCCCCGATAACCGTCACGAAACCCGAAAATCTCCTTCACTCCGTAGCCAAAATGCAGCTCCAGGAAAAGCGATCGGATGACGTTGTTCAGTCCCGGACAAAGTCCGCCGCACGTGACAATTCCGGCGCGGGTTTCTTTAGGATCGAAGAAAATTTTCGACCTCGCGCCTGCGACCTCCAGGAACCGGATGGAATTCGGAACAGCCGGTTCCGGCCATTCCACCATTTCGGGAACGTAGGAAGGTGAAACCGATTTTTGACGGATTGGAGACTCGAATCTGCACTCTCCCAGCTGCGTGACTTTCAGAAAACTCATAGCAATGTGAGGCCGGAAACTTCCGGAAGCACGCCTGTTATACACACGATCCAATCCCGGGAGAAGCTGAACTGTCGGATTGCACCAATAAAAAAGGCGGCCGGATGGCCGCCTTCAGAAAACATCATCGGGGATCAGCGTCCCGACTGACGCCGCTTCACCTTGAGCTGCGCCAGCGAGTGAGCGAGCGCCGCCTGCACGAGCGCGGATTCCTCATCATCGATCTTCTCGCCCAGGCGCGCCTCGGCGCGTTTGCGGGCTTCTTCCGCCTGAGCTTCATCGATGTTCTCCGCGCGAATCGCCATGTCGGCAAGAATCGCGACGCGTTCGCCCGTGATTTCGACAAAGCCTTCGCCGATTGCGAGGAAGAAATCCTGGCCGTTCTTGCGGGCAATGATTTCTCCGGGTGAAATCTGCGTCATGAGCGGAACGTGATTGGGATAGATTCCCATTTCACCTTCCACTCCCGGCAGCGTCACCATGTCCACGTCTTCCGAGAAGACCTTCGCGTCCGGCGTGACGATTTCGAGTTTTAGAGTTGCGGCCATATTAATTCACGCATCATGCATCACGTTTCACTCCCACGCTGATGCGTGACATGTGAAACGTAAACACCGAATCACGCTTCCTTGATCTCGTCGATGCCGCCCTTCATGTAGAAATTCACTTCGGGCACGTCGTCGTGCTTGCCTTCGAGAATTTCCTTGAAGCCGCGGACTGTTTCCGCAACCGGCACCTGCTTGCCTTCGCGACCGGTGAACACCTGCGCGACCGAGAACGGCTGCGACAGGAAGCGCTGAATCTTGCGGGCGCGGAACACCGTGAGCTTGTCTTCGGGTGACAATTCGTCCATGCCCAGAATCGCGATGATGTCCTGCAGATCCTTGTAGCGCTGGAGCACCTTCTGCACGCCGCGGGCGACGTCGTAGTGTTCCTGGCCCACGATGTCCGCCGACAGGGCGCGGGAGTTGGAAGCCAGCGGATCGACGGCGGGATAAATGCCCAGCTCAGCGATCGAACGTTCCAACACGATCGTGGCATCCAAATGCGCGAACGTGGTCGCCGGGGCCGGGTCGGTCAGGTCGTCCGCAGGCACGTAAACGGCCTGGAACGAGGTGATCGAACCTTTCTTGGTCGAAGTGATGCGTTCCTGGAGGTTGCCCATTTCCGCAGCGAGCGTCGGCTGGTAACCGACCGCTGACGGCGTGCGGCCGAGGAGCGCCGAAACTTCAGAACCCGCCTGGGAGAAGCGGAAGATGTTATCGACGAACAGCAACACGTCCTGGTTCTTCTCGTCGCGGAAATATTCGGTCACCGCGAGAGCCGACAGGGCGACACGCAGACGTGCGCCGGGCGGTTCATTCATCTGGCCATAGACCAGTCCGATACGGGAACCGGGTTCGATCTTCGGCAGACCGTTTTCGCCGATGACCGGATGACCTTTGGCGTCCTTCTGAACCTTGATGACGCCCGCTTCGATCATTTCGTTGTAAAGATCGTTGCCTTCGCGCGTGCGTTCACCGACGCCCGCGAACATCGAGATACCGCCGTGCAGCTTCGCGATGTTGTTGATCAGCTCCATGATGACGACCGTCTTGCCGACGCCGGCGCCACCGAACGCGCCGACCTTGCCACCTTTCAAGAAGGGGCAGATCAGGTCGATGACCTTGATGCCGGTGGTCAGGATCTGCGGGCTGGTGGACTGATCCACGAGCGGCGGCGGATTGCGGTGAATCGGGAGAAACTTGTCGGCCTTGACCGGGCCCTGCTCGTCCACGGCGGTGCCGGTCACGTCGAACACGCGGCCCATCACACCTTCACCGACGGGCATCGAGATTGGCGCGCCCTGGTCGATGATTTCCATGCCGCGCTTGAGACCTTCGGTCGTGCTCATGGCGACGGCGCGCACCCAGTTGTCGCCGAGATGCTGCTGCACCTCGAGCGTGAGCTTGGTCTTGCCGTGGCCGGGCATGTCGTATTCGACCGTCAGCGCGTTGTAAATCGCCGGGAGTTTTTCCGTGAACTCGATGTCCACAACCGGACCGATGATTTGGACGATTTTGCCTTTGTTCATTGTATCAAAAATTCTCAACTGTCTTTCGGTTCGAATATGACCGGCGTTCCACGCGCTCCGTGCCAGATTCTTACCACTTCAATCAGATTTAAATCTTCCCGCACCCGGAAAATGATCCGGTAGGGCTTCCAATCAATTTCTCTGCAATCGCGCTGCCTGCGTTCCGGAACCATTCGGCCACGCATTGTGAATTCGCTCAATGCCGCCGCCCGTTCCACAAGCCCGTTTCCAACCCGCACTGCCGCCGCAGGATTGTCTCTTGCGATATACGGACAATCTCTGCCAGGTCGTCTATTGCCGGCTTTGTGATGACGACTCGGAAGCCCATTGCGCAACCCTCTTCCGCATCTCTTCAATCCCGACGATCTCGCCCTGATCCGCCGCGGATTCCTTCATCAACCGCAGTCAAAAACTCAAGCTCTTCCAGAAGGAACTGGCGAAGGCTTCCTGCTGCGACTCCGGCATCGAAGCAGCCTTCTCGAACGCTTTTTGAAGGGTTGCTGTCATGCCGTCACTCTAAGTTTCGAAACCCGTGTGCGCAATCACCCGAGCGCCATCTGCGCCGTCGTGATTTCCAGCAGTTCCTTCGTGATGTTCGCCTGGCGCAGCTTGTTGTACTCAAGCGTCAGATCCTTGATGAGCTGCTTGGCATTGTCCGTCGCATTCTTCATTGCGACCATTCGCGAGCTGTGCTCGGACGCCTTCGCTTCCAGCAGAATCTGGTAAACCTGGAAATTCAGGTAGTGCGGCAGCAATGACCCCAGAACGCCTTCAGGCCCCGGCTCGAACAGAAATTCCAAATCCGACGACTTCTCCAGGTCAACCGAGCTTTGTTCCCCGACAACACCCGCTTGAACGCCGCGGATTTCTCCGATCGGCAGCAACGGCAGCACTTCCGGTTTCTGGTTCAGCGTGCTGATGAAGTTCGTGTAAAGCACGTCCACATGATCGACCTCACCTTTCAGGAACATTTCCTGGACGAACTTCGAAATGGAACGGGCCTCGGCGAAAATCGGTGAATCTTTGTAGGTAAATTCCGCCACGAGCTGGCGCTTCGTGCGCGCCACGAACTGGGCGCCCTTGCGTCCGGCACAGACGAACAAGGTGGTGTTCTTGTCGAACTTCGCCGCTTCGCGCGTGAGGTTTGAATTCAACGCGCCGCACAGGCCCTTGTCCGTGCTGACCAAAATCACCGCGCGCTTCTTCACATCGCGCTTTTCCATCAGCGGATGGCTGAAGTCGCCCGAATGCCCCGACACATGCGCGAGCATGTTGTTCATCAGCGCTGCGTACGGACGTCCGGCGAGCGCCGCCAGCTGCGCCTTGCGCATTTTGGACGAAGCCACCATCTGCATGGCCTTCGTAATCTGGGCCGTGTTCTTGACCGACTTGATACGCCGGCGTATGTCGCGTGTGCTGGGCATGGTGCCTTAGCGATAGGTCTGTTTGAATTCCGTCACCGCCGCCTTCAATTCCCCGGCGATCGCATCGCTCACCGCCTTCTCCGTGCGAATCTTCGTCAGGATGTCAGCCTTCCGGGTGTTGAGGAAATCCGTCAGCTTCGACTGGAAATCCTTGATCTTGTCCACGGCGACATCGTCGAAGAAGTTGTTCTGGACCGCCCAGAGGACGGCGACCTGAATTTCAACCGGGATCGGATTGAACTGCGGTTGCTTGAAGATTTCAACGACGCGCTTGCCGCGTTCGAGAATCGCCTGCGTTTTCGCGTCAAGATCGGATCCGAACTGCGCAAAGGCAGCCAGTTCACGGTACTGGGCGAGATCGCCCTTGATGCGTCCGGCCACCTGCTTCATTGCCTTGATCTGCGCTGCAGAACCGACGCGTGAAACCGAGAGACCGACCGAAACCGCGGGACGAACACCCTGATAGAACAAGTCGGTTTCGAGGTAAATCTGGCCGTCCGTGATCGAAATCACGTTCGTCGGAATGTAGGCTGAAACGTCACCCGCCTGCGTTTCGATGATCGGCAGCGCAGTGAGTGAACCGTTGCCATACTTTTCAGAAACACGGGCCGAACGTTCGAGCAGGCGGCTGTGCAGATAGAACACGTCACCAGGATACGCCTCACGACCGGACGGACGCTTCAACACGAGCGACACCTGACGGTAGGCAACAGCCTGCTTGGAAAGATCGTCATAGATGATCAACGCATCCATGCCGTTGTCCATGAACCATTCACCCATCGCAGCACCCGCGAACGGAGCGAGATACTGGTTCGCAGCGGAGTCAGACGCAGCAGCCACAACGACAATGCTGTATTCCATCGCGCCAGCCTTTTCGAGCTCGGCGATGACGCGGGCGATGTTCGACTGTTTCTGGCCGACCGCGACGTAGATGTTGTAGATCGGACGGAAATCTTTCGGGAAGGTGCCATCGGCCTGCTTCGCCTGGTTGTTGATGCGGGCCTGGTTGATCATCGTGTCCACACCGATCGTGGTTTTGCCGGTGGAACGGTCGCCAATGATCAATTCGCGCTGACCGCGGCCGATCGGGATCATCGCGTCAATCGCCATGATACCCGTCTGCACGGGCTGGCTGACCGACTTACGCTTCACGATGCCCGGGGCAATCTTTTCAACGGGATAGAACGCGGTTTCCTTGATCGGGCCCTTGCCATCAACTGGTCGGCCGAGCGTGTCCACCACGCGACCAAGCAGTCCTTTGCCGACCGGCACTGAGAGCAGCTTGCCGGTGGTCTTCACTTCCGAACCTTCATGCACGGAAAGGTAATCGCCGAGGATGATGGCGCCGACTTCAGTCTCTTCGAGGTTGAGCGCGATGCCGACGACTCCGTTTCCGAAGTCGAGCATTTCGTTCAGCATGCAATCGGTGAGGCCTTCGATCTTGGCGACGCCGTCAGAGATTTCGCGGACGATGCCGACGTTCTGTTTCGCGACCGTGGTCTTCACGCCTGCGATCTGCGATTCGATTTCCTGGAGAAGATTGCTCATATCAAATTTCGTTTCCGTTCTTCAAAAATTACAAACTGGCTTCCAACGCCGCGAGGCGCGCCTTGACGCTGCCGTCATAAACATCGCTGCCGACCTTGATGCGCAGCCCTCCGATCAGTTCCGGGTTTTGCGCGAATGAAATGTTCAGTCCATTCCCATACAGTTTTACAAGCTGGCTGGCGACGCTGGCCTGCAATTCGGACGAAACCGGAACGGCACTTTCCACCACGGCAGTGCGGCGTTCGATGTCGAGTTTCACAAGTCGCTGAAAGTGCGAAAGGATCTGCACGTAACCTCGCGGTTTTTGAGCGATCAATTCGGCAACGATCTGCTTTGCCCTGCCCTCATCGAGCACGCCATTGACGAAGCTGGCGCGAAAGAGCCGCTTGGCATCCCGAAGAGCTTGTTTGCTGATTTTCATCTTTTCGTTGTAACAGCGTTACGATCGCCGTGATTTCATCGGGCGCCCATGAAGCGCCGCTGCAGAAATTACCGAACTAACTGTTTCGCCGTTTCGTCCGCCAGACGTTTCTGGTCGTCCGCAGTAAGAACCTTGCCAGTCACCGTCGCCGTGGTCTGAACCACCAGGCGTCCGACTTCACGCTTCAGTTCAGCAAGCATGCGCGCATGGTCAGCCGCAGCCGCTTCACGGGCTTTGGAAATGATCTGTTCGGCGGCAGCGATCGCCTTCTGGGTTTCCTGTTCCTGAACCTTCGCCGCGGCGGCGCGAGCGTCTTCGATCGCCTTGTTCGCCTGCGCATTGGCCTGGGCGAGGATTTCCTGCGCCTTCACCTGGGCATTGGCCAGGTCCTGCTTGATCTTATCGGCATCCGCCAGGGATTGGGCGATGCGCTGACGGCGTTCTTCGAGAACTTTCAGGATCGGCTTGTAGGCAAAGCGATGCAGAAGAAACGCCACTACGCAGAAACTGATCACCTGCGAGATGAAAAGCTGCGTGTTGAAACCGAACGTTTCACCCGTTTCTTTGGCAATATCGGCCAGCCCTGCGGCGGCAAACAAAATTTCAGAATTCATAGAGATCAAACTAACGGAAGGCGCGGAGCCGTTCGGCCCCGCGCCAGATCACTTACTTCGCCAGGAAGATCGCGAAGAACACGATACCTTCCGCAAAGGCGGTGCTCAGAATCGCCTGCACGAGGATCTTGGTTGCAGCGCCGGGGTTACGGCCGACCGCTTCCGAAGCCTTCATACCGATGAGACCGACACCCAGAGCCGCGCCCAAACAGGCGAGACCGATGTGAATGTTACCCGTCATATGTTTGTTACCTTTCGTTGTATCGCCGTCTCCCGCGATTGAACACGGTCAAGAAGGCGAAAGTGTGAAATCAATGTCAGTGTTCGCCGGCTGGATGATGCCCTTCTTCGTGGGTGCAGATCAGCAGCGTGAAGACCGCCGTCAGGAGCATGAACACCAGAGCCTGAACGACTCCCACCAGCAGTTCCATGGCGTAAAACGGAAGAGCCAGCAGCCACCCAAATGCCGCGCCACCCATCATGGCCATCGATTCGAGCATGTTCTCGCCCGCGAAAATGTTTCCGTAAAGACGGAAGCTCAGCGACACCGGGCGGAACAGAATTGAAACAACTTCCAGAACGCCGACCAGAATGAACACCGCAATCATCAGAACCTTCAACAGTCCAGCCGTGTCCCCCTTCGGTCCGAACAGGTGAAGAATGAATCCGCCCGGACCATTCGACTGAAGCGCCCACACAGTCCAGCAGACGAAGAAAATCATCGCCATCGCCAGCGTCATGTTCAGGTCAGCATTGGCGCCGCGGAAAAGCGGCTTGGAGATGTGATGCAAATGACCATTGGCATCCGGAACACCCCATCCAATGGTTCCGACTCCAGGAATCAATCCCGCCCAGTTGGTGAACAGGATGAAGATGAAAATCGTGGCAAAGAACCAGAAGGTCTTTTTGACGAGATCGGGTCCAATGATGCCTTCGAGAAAACCATAGAGACCTTCAACCAGCCATTCCCAGAAATTCTGTGCGCCCTGCGGAACCGCCTTGATGTTTCTTGTGGCAATCTGGGCAAAGACAATGACAGCCAGAGCAACGATCCATGTCATGATCATTGAATTGGTCACGTAGAACCCGCCCACCTTGAAACGCGGAGCCGCAGCAGGCAGACCATGATGCTCCTCGCCGTGAGCGCCGGCGGCATGCACCGCTTCAGAATGGGCCGCATCCAAACTGGCGCTGGCCGCCTGAAGTTCCGGGGCGACGTTGTGACTGTCGGCCGCAAAAGTCAGTTGCGGAACGACCGTCAGCATCAAACACAACAAGATGAATCGAGCCAGTTGCATCACAAAAAAATCCGGGCCAAGGGACACCTTTCCCATCTGTTCTTTTGCCGGAGCGCCGCAAAAGTTGCAGCATCGTGAAAATTTTCACAAGGGTTTTTTTGAGGGCTATCCCTATTGAACCCCCACTGATTGTCAAAATGAGCCAGATTAACAACCCTCCTCGTCGGATCGTTGCGTGAAGAGAATTCGCTTCAAATCGGCAGGGCGGTCGTCATGATTCCGTTCCATGGGCAAACTCCAGAACCAGGTCCAGTCGCTGGGCATCGATTCGGTGCAACGACACATTTTTCTCTGTGCCGATCCGTCTGAACCAAAATGTTGCGCGCGCAAGGAGGGGCTTCAGTCCTGGGACTACCTGAAGCGAAGGTTGAAAGAGCTGAATTTAACGGGACCTGAAGCCCTCGTATTTCGCACGAAGGCGAACTGCCTCCGCGTGTGCATGGATGGACCGATAGCGGTCGTTTACCCGGAAGGCATCTGGTACCGGCGCTGCACTCCGAAGGTTTTGGAACAGATCATTCAGAAACATCTGATTCAAGGTAAGCCTGTGAAAAAGTACGCTTTCGCCGCGAATCCACTGGCTGCGCGGACACAATAAAAGGCCACGATAATTGATAGTGAAAATTACTTCAGACTGGACAATAACCCAAAGACGCCAATAATCGCCGCACAATTCTTGGAGGCTATGGCAAGGTTGATTGTTAAAACTGCTGGTTTGGAGCGCGAAGCGATTGAGTTGAAAATCGGCTCGAATCTGATTGGTCGCAGCCCGGAAACAGATTTCCCACTCACGCATCCGACCATTTCCACTCTTCACTGCGAAATCGTTCTCAGCGACACCGGAGTTATTCTCCGTGATCTCGAATCAACCAACGGCACATTTGTGAACGATCAGCGGATTCGCGAGACCGCGCTGCTTCCCGGTCACACCGTTCGCCTGGGCGACGTGGAACTGTTCGTCGTGAGCACCGAGGCGCGCGTATCCATTCCCAAGTTTGCCAATGCTGAACTTCCTGCACCTCCCAAAATGTCCACAGATGGCGCAATGCTCTGCCCGAAGCATCCGCATATCCGCGCCGTTTTCCAGTGCTCCCGTTGCAAGGAAGTCATGTGCAACACCTGCGTGCACAGGCTCCGGCGGAAAGGCAGCAAAAACATCCTGCTCCTGTGTCCAGAGTGCAGCCAGCCGGTGAAGCTGATCGGAGAACCGGAGAAGCCGAAGAAACGCTCCCTGTTCACGAAGGTCTGCGAAACGGTGAAGCTGAAGTTCAATCAAACCACCAATATCCAGAAGTAAATCTGGAGGTTTGTTGAATGCGGGACGGACCAATTGGGGCCTCTTTATCAACGCAGAGACGCTAAGAACGCAGAGGTTCTCAGAAAAGTGTGAGACTGCGTTCAGGTGATTGGAAATTTGAAAAGGCAGATCCCTCCTCTCCACATTGATCGTTGCTGCACCCAGCCTTTTTCCTGAAATCCGTGTTTATCGTGACATCCGTGGTTGCTCCTGATTTGCGCCTTTTCTCTCGAAAGCGGCGGACGCTCAATTCATAATTCGCGGCTGTTGCAATTGCCGCGGGAACATTTTTGGTTCGCGACCGTCATAGCTTTGATGTTCGAGTATGTCGTCAGGTATGGATTTTGAAAGCGTGGTGGCGCGTTACTACGAGCCGCTGTATCAATTCGCTTTCAGCCTGACGCGCACGGAAGCAGATGCCTGTGATCTGACACAGCAGACGTTTTATGTCTGGGCAACCAAAGGTCACCAGCTGCGGGACGTAACGAAAGTGAAGACCTGGCTGTTCACGACTTTGCACAGAGCGTTTCTCGAAACCCGCCGCCGATCTGTCCGATTCCCGCATCACGAACTCAGTCAGGTTCCCGCCGAATTGCCCGTGCTCCCACCCGCCGCTGCAAACGCTCTCGATTCCAACGAAGTCATGCGCGCCCTCGCGCGGGTGGATGAAATCTATCAGGCCCCGGTCGCTCTCTTCTACCTTGAAGACTGTTCCTACAAGGACATCGCCGAGATTCTCGATGTTCCGATCGGAACAGTAAAATCGCGGATGGCGCGTGGCATCCTTCAATTGCAATCCATCCTCGCCGACAAGGCCCGGCAGCAACCGTCGTCATGACCACTCAGGAAGCCAAAGAAATTCTCGCTCTTTACCGGCCCGGTATCTCCGACCCGGAGGATCCGGCATTTGCCGAAGCGCTTAGACGCTGTGAGGAAGATTCCGAACTGAGAGAATGGTTTGAGAATTACACCGCGACAAATGACATCCTCCGCCAACGTTTCAAGGAAATATCGGTGCCGGAAGGATTCCATCAGCAGATTCTCGCCGAACGGCCGTTGACCAAACCGTTGTGGAATACATCTCCTCTTTCCAGACGCGTCGCCGCTGGAATCGTGGCCGCCGCGGCGGTGACATTTCTGGTGGTCACTCAGTGGAACTTCAGTTCCACGGACACCGGCTTCTCAACCTACAAGACTTATATGGTCGGCGAGGCGCTCCGAAGTTACGGCATGGAGTTTGTCAGCGAAAATCCGGAACAGATTCGGCACTTTTTGAAAAATCGCAATGCGATCAGCGACTACACCCTGCCCGAAGGACTTCGCAATGCCCGCATGGTCGGTTGCGTCGCAAAAACCTGGCAGGGACGCCCGGTTTCCATGATCTGTTTCCGATCCGGAAAACCGCTTCCACCCGGCCAGAGCAGCGATGTGTGGCTCTTTGTCACCGAGGCCAGATCGGTGCCGGGCGCGCCAGCCTCAAAACCGATCTTCGAAAAGCTCAGCATCACCACCGCCGCGAGCTGGACCCAGGGCGGCAAGAATTACCTGCTCGCTGTGGATGGAAATCTCGAGATGCTGAAGAAGTTCCTCTGAACTGAACCAATGTCGCAGTTGGAATAACCGTGAAGAAGAAGTCCAACTTTCCCTTCAGGAAATCCTTCGGGAAAAATCAGTGGTAGGAATATTCCGGCCGGCTCTCGATGCTCATCGTGGAAATCAGCCAGAGAAAATCCTGATAGCTGTCGCGCTCAACCTTGAGCGGGCGTCCTGCTCCATTGCTTCCAATCGCATACGCCCGGGACGGGACCTTCATGCTCTTGCCACGCCAGCGATGAAGCTCCGAATGCCCGTCGGAGAATGAAACAACACCCATCCCGTCGTGATCCGACGCAGGAAGAGACATCCAGACCGGAGTCGAATACTTCTTGGCGCTTTCGGAGGTGTAGCTGTTGATGAAATAGCCGTCGTTGATGCTGTCCGGATGTTCCTCAACAAACGCGGCGATATCGGAGGGCCGTGGAATCGAGTCGATCTTGAAAAACTGGCGGTATCCCGGGTTGTTGATGTTCTCGCCGGATTCGGTCGCCACTCCAACATTTCCAAGCATGGCATTCATGGAATAACTGCGAACGCGCTTTTCCCATCCGGCGGCAGACTGAACCGGTCCAATCGCATAGTCTCCAGGACAACGATAAATCGCAGCTGAATCCCCGGTGTAAGGTCCAATGCCGGAATCAAGCATCGCCTGACTGTTCGTATTGTCCGGACTGAGCTCCCAATTCAAAACGTTGTTGACCCAGTTTTTTGACATGTCGCCAGGACTAGACCGGGTGAAGTCAAGGTTGTACGGAAGCGTCCCGCGATGATCATCCGCGTAGAGAACCACCGCCACAGTCAGCTGCCGTGAATTGTTGACGCTGTAAACGCCGTGGGCTCGGGCCTTTGCCTTGGCAAGCGCAGGGAGAAGAATGCTCGAAAGAATCGCTATGATGGCGATGACAACGAGCAATTCAACCAATGAAAATCCTGACCGAGCGGGCGCCGGAAATGATTTTTCTGCTTTAGGCATGATGCTCATCGAGAGCTTCGTTGAGTGGCAGTCGGTCAACTCGAAATTCCAGCGCCATTATTTACGCCTCAAGTTCGGGTGTGTCAATAACGTGAAAGAAAGTTTTCCATTCCGGCGTTCGGTGAATTCTTCGATTGTTTCCAGCCCCTGATTGCATAATGATCTCGCGCTCTATGGCAAGCAGCCGCAGACAGTATCCGTTTCATCTGATCGAACCCAAATGGCAACAGGCCTGGGACGAGCAGCAGACTTTCCGCGCCTTCAACCCGGGAGAACCGATTCCAGAGAATCATCCGTTCGGAATCCGTCACAACCTCGCCGGCAAAATCGTCCACGCCGGGTCGCTGCCGAAGAAATTCTACATCCTCGACATGTTCCCCTACCCGTCCGGTGCGGGACTGCACGTCGGGCATCCGGAAGGCTACACCGCCACGGATATTCTCGCCCGCTATCGTCGTGCGCAGGGATTCAATGTTCTCCATCCGATTGGCTGGGATGCATTCGGATTGCCGGCCGAACAATATGCGATCAAAACAGGTCAGCATCCGCGCAAAACCACCGAGGCAAACATCGCCAACTTCAAGCGGCAGATCAAAAGCCTCGGCTTCAGCTACGATTGGTCCCGCGAAGTCGATACAACCGATCCGAAATACTTCCAGTGGACGCAGTGGATTTTCCTGAAGCTCTACAATTCATGGTTCAATCCGGAAACGAACAAGGCCGAGCCGATTGAGACGCTGAAGGATCCCGCCGATTGCACCTCGGAAGCGCAGAAGCGCGCCTATCGCGATTCGAAGCGTCTCGCCTATGTGAGCGAAGCGCCGGTGAACTGGTGTCCGGAACTCGGCACCGTGCTTGCCAACGAAGAAGTCATCAATGGCAAAAGCGAAGTCGGCGGCTTCCCCGTCATTCGCAAGCCGATGCGTCAATGGATGCTGCGCATCACAGCGTACGCTGAAAAACTTCTCGCCGATCTCGACACGATCGACTGGAGCGATTCGCTCAAGGAGATGCAGCGAAACTGGATCGGCCGCAGCGAAGGGGCGGAAGTGGACTTTGCAATTGCGGATTGCGGATTGCCGATTGCGGAATCGAAGATTCGAGTTTTTACCACGCGACCGGACACGTTGTTCGGCGCGACTTACATGGTGCTTTCGCCGGAACACAAACTCGTTCCGCTCATCACCACGTCGGAACAAAAGAAGGCGGTCGAAGATTACAAAGCTTACGCTGCTGGAAAATCTGACCTCGAACGCACTGAACTCGCCAAGGAAAAGACCGGCGTGTTCACCGGCGCGTATGCGATCAATCCGGTGAATTGCGAGAAGATTCCGATCTGGATCGCTGACTACGTTCTCGCAAGTTACGGCACGGGAGCAATCATGGCCGTGCCGGCACACGACGAACGTGACTTCGAATTCGCGAAGAAGTTCAATCTTCCAATCATTCAAGTGGTTCAACCACCGGATCCTAAGACGGATTGGCAAGGGTTCTGTGACGACGGGATCGCGGTGAATTCTGCGAGCAACGAAGTTTCAATCAACGACCTTCCCACCCCCGAAGCCAAAAAGAAAATCACCGCGTGGCTTGAGTCCAAAGGTCTCGGCAAGAAGACCGTCAACTACAAGCTCCGCGACTGGCTTTTCAGCCGTCAGCGCTATTGGGGGGAACCGTTTCCAATCGTTTGGAAAAAGGATGCTGAGGGAAATCTTTACCACGAAGCGTTGCCTGAAAGCGCGTTGCCTGTGCTGCCGCCGCAGCTTGATGACTACAAGCCGACGAAAGACGGTCAGCCGCCGCTTGCGCGCGCAACAGACTGGTTGAATCTCCCCGACGGTTCCGTCCGCGAAACCAACACCATGCCGCAATGGGCAGGCTCGTGCTGGTATTATCTGCGTTATCTGGACGCGCACAACGCAGACGCGTTCGTTGCAAAGGAAACCGAGACTTACTGGATGGGATCTGATTCTGTAGCAGCGAACGTGAGTTCGCTCCAATCAAAGAATCAAAATAGTCAGAGCCGACTCACGGCCGCTGCTACTCCCGGTGTTGACTTGTACGTCGGCGGCACCGAGCACGCCGTGCTTCACCTGCTCTACGCCCGTTTCTGGCACAAGGTGCTGTTCGATCTCGGTTACGTCTCCACGCCGGAACCGTTCTTCAAGCTTGTAAATCAGGGACTCATTCTTGGCGAAGATGGCCAGAAGATGTCCAAATCGCGCGGCAACGTCGTGAACCCCGACGACATTCTCGCCGAATACGGCGCCGATGCATTCCGCCTTTACGAAATGTTCATGGGGCCGCTTCAGGACACAAAGCCTTGGAACACCAAGGGTGTCGAAGGTGTTTACCGTTTCCTCGGCCGCGTCTGGCGTTTGTTCGTGGACGAAGCGAGCGAAACGGAGTTTGAACAGGCGGAGACTTTAACCGCAGAGGCGCAGAGACGCAGAGAATTGCTGGGTCTCATCAAGCTCAGCGCGTCGATCAAAGACGTTCCGGCGACACCCGCGCAGCTCAAGACGTTGCACGCTTGCATCAAGAAGGTCACCGAAGATCTTGAGAACCTCGGCTTCAACACGGCGATCTCCGCGATGATGGTGTTCACCAACGAAGCGATCAAATGGGATGTGAAGCCGGTTTCCGTGCTGCGCGATTTTCTCATCCTGCTCGCGCCGTTCGCACCGCATCTGGCGGAAGAACTCTGGTCCAAAATCCAGACTTTGACTTCGGACTCTGGACGTCAGCCTTTGGCCCTGTCGTATCAGCCGTGGCCGAAATTCGATCCGGCGTTGCTCGTCGAATCTGAAATCGAAATTCCGGTTCAGGTGAACGGCAAGCTCCGCGACGTGATCAAGGTTTCCGCGGACGCCGACAACGCCACGCTTGAGGCGCTGGCCAGGGCTTCCGAAAAAGTTCAGCCGTTCCTCGCGGGCAAGACGATCAGGAAGGTCATTGTCGTTCCAAAGAAGCTGGTGAACATCGCAGCGGCCTGATTCCTCATCACGCGCCGGGCAACGTTGCTCGCGCGCGACACGTGACTAAATTTCAAAAGTGAAATCAAAAGGCATTGTTTATCTCGTGGGCGCCGGTCCTGGCGACGCCGGATTGCTCACGCTTCGCGGCGCCGAGCTTCTTCGCCGGGCAGACGTCGTCATCTACGACATGCTCGTGAATCCCGACCTGCTCCGTCTCGCGCCTTCCACCGCGGAAATCATTTCGCGCGGCAGCCGCGGAACCGAGAAAGCGCTTTCCCAGGACGACCTCAACAAGCTCCTTGTCTCGAAAGCGAAGGACGGAAAAGTCGTTGTGCGTCTGAAGGGCGGCGATCCCTACATCTTCGGTCGTGGCGGCGAAGAGGCGGAGGAACTGGTCGCGGCCGGAATTCCCTTTGAAGTGGTTCCCGGCGTGTCGTCCATCGTTGCGGCTCCGAACTACGCCGGCATTCCCCTCACCCACCGCGATTACGCATCGACGTTCACCGTGCTGACCGGCCATGAAGATCCCGAGAAGGAGGAATCCGATCTCGACTTCGAGCAGATTGCAAAAATTCCCGGGACCAAGGTGATCCTGATGGGTTTGAAGCGCCTGAAGGAACTGACTGAAACGCTGATCTCGCGCGGCATGTTGCCGGAAACACCGGTCGCCATCGTCCGCTGGGGAACACGCGGTCATCAGCAATCGGTCGAAGGCACACTGGCGACCATCGCCGGCGTTGTCGCCGAAAAGAACATTTCAGCCCCAGCAATCACGATCATCGGCAATGTGGTGAAACTGCGGCCGCAGTTGAACTGGTTCGAGCAACGCCCACTTTTCGGAAAACGAATTGTCGTCACTCGCACGCGCGATCAGGCGAGCCAGCTTTCCCAGAAGCTGATGGAAAAAGGTGCGGATATCCTCGAGATTCCGACCATCAAGATCGGCCAGTCGGATCACAAGCAGGACATCGTTGATGCTTTGCTTGAACTGAATTCCTACGACTGGCTCGTCTTCACCAGCCCGAACGGTGTCACTGCTTTCTTCGACCTGTTCTTCAAACGGTTCAACGACCTGCGCGACATCGGTGGCGTAAAGATCGCGGCCATTGGACCCGCAACCGCCGCAAAGATTCGGGAGCTTCATCTGCAGGTGGATCTGATGCCCGAGGAGGCGCTCGCTTCAAAAATTGCCGAGGCGATGAACAAGTATGAATCGGTCGAGAACCTGAAGATCTGCCTGTTGCGCGCTCAAGTCGCGAATCCCGAACTTCCCAAGGAACTCGAAGCACTGGGTGCGATTGTCGATGACATCGCCATCTACAAGACCGTTCCCGAGACCGAGGACATTTCCGGGTCGGCGGCACGATTGATGGACGGCGGTGCGGACTGGATCACGTTCACAAGCGCATCGACCGTCGAACATTTTCACGCACGTTTCGATCTGCCGAAGCTCGTGAAGCAATCTCCTCAATTGCGGCTGGCATCGATCGGTCCCGAAACGAGCAAAGCGATTCGTGCGCTGAAGTTGGAGCCGACCGTTGAAGCGAAGGAACACACGATCGACGGCCTGGTGGCATCGCTGCTCAAGGCTGAGGGTGTGAAGTAACAGCCTGCTGAGGCTGTCGCTTCGTTTGTGGTTCTGCAACGTCGATCAGCCTGCAACGCCAATCTGCGACCGGCGAAAGGTTCGGGGAATTCCCGCCCGATCAACGCCGCTGAATTCGGCGCTCAATAGCGTCGCGACAACAATCCCGCCACGAGTCGCCGTTGCAAACAGGCGCGCCGCCTCAGCGTCCGCAGCACTGCTTGTATTTCTTGCCGCTGCCGCACGGGCATGGATCGTTGCGACCAACCTTGGGAGCCGTGCGAACCGGTCGTGCCTTCTCCACAGCTTCGGCAGCTTCGCTCACGATGTCGCTCGCTTTGCCCGCGGCACCAGGCGCCTGCTGGGAGTCCGAGCCGCTGGCCGGACCGCCGAATGCGCTCGTGGATTGATGCAGCGTTTTTTGAGGAACATTCCGGAGGAAATTCTCGAATGCCATCAGGCTCGACGCACTGCGGAAGATGTTGTGGCAGATCTCGGTTTTGATGTTGACCATCAATTCGTCGAAAATGCGGAACGCCTCCGCCTTGTATTCGATCAGCGGATCACGCTGGCCGTGGGCGCGGAGTCCGATGCTGTAACGCAGGCTGTCCATCTCATACAGATGCTCCTGCCAGAGCCGGTCGATCGCGCTCAGGATTGTGTAACGCTCGACTTCCTTGAGCGCCGCCGGATTTTCAAAGCTGACCTTCAGCTCATACGCCTGACGGACGCTGTCTGAAATGAAGGTCACGACAGAAAACTGTGCGGGCGAAAGTCCATCGAACAACGATCCCGGAACAGGCTGCTCGGTTCCGGCCTGTGCCGCCTTCACAATTTCCTCCTCGGGAATTCCGAGCGGGAAATTCAAATTCACCCAGTCGGCCAGCCCACGGGTATTCCATTCGTTCTTATCGAACTCGCCGCCCTTGGTGAACGACCCGACCTTCTGGACGACGACCTCTTCCATGATGTCCATCAAACGATCGCGGACGTCTTCGGAATGAATGATCTCGTTGCGGAAGCCATAAATGACTTCGCGCTGCTTGTTCATCACGTCGTCGTACTCAAGCGTGCGTTTGCGGATCTGGAAGTTGTGACCTTCGACGCGCTTCTGCGCCTGCTGGATCGAGCGGTTCAACAGCGGATGCTCCAGCTCCTGGCCTTCTTCGAGGCCCATCTTTTCCATGTACTTGACGATCTTGTCCGAGCCGAACAAGCGCATCAGGTCGTCTTCGAGGGAAATGAAGAAGTGCGAAGAACCGGGATCGCCCTGGCGCGAGCAGCGTCCGCGCAACTGGCGGTCAATGCGGCGTGATTCATGGCGTTCCGTGCCGAGCACGTGCAATCCGCCAACCTCCGCAACGCCCGGCCCGAGTTTAATGTCGGTTCCGCGGCCTGCCATGTTGGTGGCGATGGTGATCGCACCGCGTTGACCCGCACGGGCGACGATCTCCGCTTCCTGTTGATGGAACTTGGCGTTGAGAACGGAGTGAACGAGGCCCTCGCGCTTCAGCAAGCGGGAGAGCATTTCGCTTGTTTCAACCGAAATGGTGCCGACGAGAATCGGGCGACCCTGCGCGTGCAATTCCTTGATCTCCTTGAGCACCGCGTTGAATTTCTCGCGCCTGGTCTTGTAAACGGAATCGTTGAAATCCTTCCGGATGTTCGGCCGGTTCGTCGGTATCGTCAGCACGCCGAGCTTGTAGATGTCGAAGAACTCCTGCGCCTCGGTTTCGGCCGTGCCCGTCATACCGGCGAGCTTCAGGTAAAGGCGGAAGTAATTCTGAATCGTAATCGTTGCGAGCGTCTGGGTTTCGCGTTCGATCGCAACGCCTTCCTTGGCTTCAACGGCCTGGTGCAACCCGTCGCTCCAGCGGCGTCCGGTCATGAGACGTCCGGTGTTCTCATCGACGATGATCACCTTGTTGTCCTGGACGACGTACTGCACATCCTTCTGGTAAAGGCAGTAGGCCTTGAGCAGCTGGGAAATGGCGTGAATGCGCTGCGCCTTGCTTTCGAATTCCTGTTGAACCTTGGTTTTGGCCTCCATCCGTTTGCGCGGATCGGTTTCAGGCCCGGCATCGATCTCATGCAATGCTGTCGTGAGATCGGGAAGCATGAAGGCGTCGGGATCTTTCGGGCTGAGGAAATTGCGTCCCTTTTCGGTCAGATCGGCTTCGTGACTCTTTTCATCGATCGCGAACAGCAGCTCTTCCTTCTCCGCATACAGCTCGGTCTTCTTCTGATCCGAATGCAGCCGGAGTTCGAACTGATTCATCAGGCGGAGGTTCTCCGGATTCTCCAGCAACTTCATCAGCCCTTCCGAACGCGGCTGCCCCATCTTCACGCGGAACAGCAGGCGTCCAATTTCACTCTCAAGCGCTTCCGGGTTTTCCGGATTGGAACCGTCCTCAGGATGAAGCTTCTTGATCAGAGCTTCCGCTTCCGAAAGCAGCCGATTGCACAACTTCGATTGCGCCTGGAAGATCGATTCCACCTGCGGCTTGAAGTTCGCGTATTGTTCGTCGTAAGTGACCACCGCAGGACCGCTGATGATGAGCGGCGTTCGCGCTTCGTCGATCAGGATCGAGTCCACTTCGTCAACGATCGCGAAGTAATGCCCGCGTTGAACCTGTTCCTCCTTGCGCGTGGCCATGCCGTTGTCGCGCAGGTAATCGAAACCGAACTCGGCATTCGTGCCGTAAGTGATGTCGCAGGCGTATTGCTCGCGGCGCACCTGCGGCGGTTGATCATGAAGAATGCAGCCAACGGTCAATCCCAGAAACTTGTAAACCGCCCCCATCCACTCCGAGTCGCGCGCGGCGAGATAGTCGTTCACGGTCACAACATGAACGCCCCGGCCGGTCAGCGCATTCAGGTAAACGGGCAGCGTCGCCACCAGCGTTTTGCCTTCGCCTGTCGCCATTTCCGCGATCTTGCCCATGTGCAGTCCCATGCCGCCAATCAGCTGCACGTCGAACGGCACCATTTCCCATCGCAACGGATGGCCGCGCACGATCACGTCCTGGCCACACAAACGACGGCAGGCGTTCTTCACCACGGCGAAAGCCTCAGGAAGAATCTCCTCCAATCGGCGTGCCAGCTCCGCGTTGTCCGTGATTTTGGAAAGCTCCTCTTTCCACGCGGCAGTTTTCTGGCGGAGAACGTCCTCGGAAACCTGCTGAAGCCCCACTTCGATCTCGTTGATCTTTTGAACAAGCGGGCGCAGCTTCTTCACCTCACGGTCGTTCTTCGAGCCGATGAATTTCTTTACGATAAAACCTATCATGTGACCTTAGAAAAAAGTGCTTAACGCTACGGAAACCCCGCCGGGGCGTCAAAGACTTTAGAGATTACGCCGAACAGCCTAAAACTCAAGTTGCGCACCTGCGGGTGACGCAGCCATCCCGCCCCATAAACAAAAGGTGCCCAGCACAACAGCACCGAGCACCTTCTGCCGATTAAAGAGACAACAGATTACTTCAGAAGTTCAACCAGCCTGGGTTCAATCGCATTGGCCCAGATTTCATATCCCTTTTCAGTGAGATGCAGGAAGTCAGGCATGATTTCGCGTGAAATGGAGCCGTCGTTCTCAATCAGCTGCGAACCGAAGTCGATGTAGAAAATGTTCTTTTCATCCGCCAGCCGGGCGAGCGCCTGATTCACCTGAAGGATCTTTCCACGCTGAACAGTGAAGCTCCTCCCGCGCGGAAAGATTCCGAGAACCACCACCTTCGTGTCGGGCAAACGTTCCCGCATCTGTTTCACGATCATCTGGACGCCCTCAAGAATGTCAGCTTCGGAATTGTCGTCGCGATTGGAGTTGTTCGTGCCGATCATCAACACCGCCACCTTCGGCTTGAGACCATCCAGCTGTCCCTGCTCAAAACGCCAGAGGACATGCTGGGTGCGATCGCCGCTGACGCCGAGATTGATGCACTTGCGGCTGCCGTAATATTTTTCCCAAATACTCCGTCCCGGGCCTTCCCATCCCTGCGTAATGGAATCGCCAATGAATGCGATGTCGTACTCGCCCGGATTCTCCTTCGCCCTCGCCAGAACGACATCCGCCCGACGTTTTCCACCTTGATCACCACGCTGAACCGGAACGATCGCGGTGTTGGTTCGTTCGACTGAGGCCGAAACATTGGTTGATGTGACTGAATTCGGCTGCGCAATGACGGTTGTGGCAAAAGAAATCGCCACCACGGAAAGAACTGCGAACAGGCTTTTTCTCATATAGGTGCGAAGACTGGCCACGAACTCCCGCAACTGTCAATCGGACAAAACAAAGGAATGCAAATGCACATTGCCCGTTAGCACCACAAACATCAACGGACAATGCCACAGCGCCAGAAATCCGAGACTCCGCTTAAACACCCTCTCCTCCATTTGGAGGAGAGGGCCGGGGAGAGGAGGTCTTTACTCAGTTCCTATAACAGGAGTTCAATGTCCCGGCTGATGTTCCTGAATGTATTCCTGTTTCAAGCCGAGCTTCTCCGGCGCGTGCAATACGAGCATCTTCATCCGGATGTCGTCCGGCACACGGCGACTTGTGAGTTTCGAAATCACGATCATCAACGTGATCGACAGCGGCACGGCCCAGATCGCCGGCTGTTCGCAAAGGATTCGCAGCAACGGATGTTGAGCCCAAAACTCGTTCAGCGGCGAAAAGCCACTGAAGATTTTCCCCATCGGCCCTTTGTCGAGAGCAAGATTACTCACGTTCGTCAGCGTCGCTGCGGTCAGCGCGCAAAGCCCTCCCGTCAGCATGCCGACCGCCGCGCCAAGCATTGTCATGCCCCGCCACCAAACCGACATGAACAGCAGCGGGAAATAGCTGGCCGCGGCAATGGCAAAGGCCTGCCCCACCATGAAGTTGATTTCAAGCGGCTCGACAAAACTTCCGAGCACCACGGCAACACCACCGATCAACACCGCAGCGATCTTGAACATCCGCATCCGTTCTTCCGGCGTCGATTTCGGACGCAGCATCCGGCCATAAACATCGTGTGCGAGCGCGCCGGTCATCGAAACGAGCAGACCGCTGAATGTGCTCATGAACGCCGCGAACGCGCCGGCGCAGGTCACACCGGACAAGATCGATCCGAGCACGCCGTATTTTTCGTTCAGCAACGTCGGCAGCTTCAGCACCACCTGATCGGTCCCCTTGATTCCCGACAACCCGGTGTAAAGCTCCGGCATCAGGTTGCGACCGATCACGCCGAACACGGGCGGAAACACGTAAAAGATGCCGATCAAAATCATCACCCACATCGTGGTGCGTTTGGCAGCGACGCCGTCCGGGTTCGTATAGAAACGAACGAGAATGTGCGGCAATCCGGCTGTTCCACACACAAGAGCAATGATGAGCGAGTAGGTGTAGAGCAGTGAATAGGCCTTGGTTTCCTCAGGAGAAAGATTCGCAGCTTTGGCGGCCTTGGTCGTGAGCGGACCGAATGGCGAAATCCAGACTGAATCCGAAGGCGCTTTGGGCGGAAGTTCCCGTCGCTGAATTTCCGATGCAGCCGCAACCGTGTTCGCAACCTCGACCTGTGACTGCAGTGACGGCGGCTGAGCACTGACGACGTTTGCCTCCAGCTGTTTTCCATAATGTCCATACACCGCCATCAGCACGAAAATCGGCACCGAGATTGCAAACATCTTTGCCCAGTATTGAAACGCCTGAACCAGCGTGATGCCTTTCATGCCGCCAAGCGCCACGTTCAACGTGATCACCGCACCGACAAGCACCACGCCCGCCCAATACGGCAGTCCGGGAAAAATATAGGCCAGCGTCACACCGGCACCCTTCATCTGCGGCATCGTGTAGAAGAATCCGATGAACAGAACGAAGCAGACGGCGATTTTTCGGAACAGCGGCGAATCGTATCGTCCTTCCGCAAAGTCAGGAATTGTGTAGGCGCCGAAGCGTCGCAGCGGACCTGCGATGAACAGCAGCAGGAACAAATACCCGCACGCGTAACAGACCGGATACCAGAGCGCATCGTAACCGCTCGACATCACCATGCCGGCGATGCCCATGAAACTTGCCGCGCTGAGGTATTCGCCGGAAATCGCGCTGGCGTTCCATCCAACGCTCACGCTGCGTCCAGCCACAAAAAAATCACTCGCCGTCTTCGACTTCTTCGCCGACCAGAAGCCCATGAAGATGGTGACGAAGACAGTGATGGCGCTGAAGGTGAGGATGTAGGGGTCGATTTGCATCTTTTGAGCGGAGGTGAAAAGGTGAAAAGGAGATCAGGAGTTTTTGAGCAACAGCCACGGTTTCGGATTACGCTGCATAACGACCAATTTCCCAATGATTCGATCGTACAGCCGGTGTAATTCCCTGCCTTCCTTTGAACCCATATAGCCGCAGCGGACCGAGAACTCGATCCAGGTTTGTGTTTCAGCGCTTTCAGCTTCCGCACCATTTAATTTGTCAGAAAAAGCAGCTTCGTAATGACGCCGTCGCCAGCCTTCCGAAATGTGGCTTGCGACAGATCTGGACGAACGTCGCACCTGGTCGGTAAGTGAATACATCTCTTCTTTCGGAAACAATTTTGTCAGTTCGAACAACCGCATTGCGGCGTCAATCGCGAGTTTATAAACGTCCAATTCCCAGTGATGAGTAATCTTCTTCGATGGCTTCTTCACGCATTCCCCTTATCCCTTTTTCTCCCCTTCTCCCTTTCCTCGCCCAACCACCTCCTCCACCTCCTCACGCTCAAGTGCGATGGAGCGGCGGATGAAGTAGAACGAGATGCACCACACGGCGGGGAAAAATCCGATGCCCAGGAAAAACCAGGTGAGCGTGAAGCCGAAAATCCGTTTCGACATCAGCTCGGGAAGGAAATAGTTCGCGAGAGGCAATCCAAGCAGCACGATCAAAAACGCAGCCGCACAGGAGATGGAAAGTCGAAGTTGCTTGCGCATCAGCGAATGCAGAAATGCCTCGCTATGCATGTCCGGCTTCGGGGAACTCATGCCGTGCTGTGTAGCAAACCACTACAGCCGTAGCAACCGGCATTTAAGCGGACCGGGGCGATTTTTGAGATTGCGGATTGTGGAATGCGGAATGAAAGCCTCTTGACGGCTTTCGCATGTCCCTCGCGACCTTCGCGGCCTTCGCGTGAGGAACAAATGAAGAAACGGATCCGCTCAAGCCACGGGGCTCAGCGATTCCTTCGGCTCCGGTTCAACCCATTTGCCGTGTTCCTTGATCAGGTCCACGAGCCGCTCCACTGCTTCCGCTTCGGGAATGTTGAACTTGATCGGCGTCTTGCCGACATAAAGGTTGATCTTGCCGGGCGCACCGCCCACGTAACCAAAGTCCGCATCCGCCATCTCACCGGGACCGTTCACAATGCATCCCATGATCGCGATCTTCACGCCTTTGAGATGTTCCGTCCGCGCCTTGATCCGCGCGGTGACGGTCTGAAGATTGAACAGCGTTCGACCGCAGCTCGGACACGCCACGTAATCAGTCTTGAAACTGCGGCAACCCGCCGCCTGCAAAATATTGTAGGCAAGTCGAAGACTCTGGCCCGCGCCGGATTCGCCACGCACCAGAATCGCATCGCCAATGCCATCGGCGAGCAACGAACCGATCACCATTGAAGCGCGCAACAGCGCAATCTTCGGCTCAAGCGGTGTGGTTTCAAAGCTCAGGCAATCCTTCAACAGAATGGGATTTTCGCGTCCCAGGCGTTTCAGTTTTGCAGCGAGGAGCCGGAACGCAGCAATCGGCGGCAGTGCAACACCGTCCTTCACCGTCACGAGTTGTGTGTCGCAATTGATCTCGAAGTCCTGCGTCGGATCGATCTCCGCCACGTTCAGATCTTCATAAACGGCTTCCGGCTTCACGTCCGCCTTGGGCGAAAGTTTCGGAGCGACCTTGTCCCACGTCGCCTGCGTGACAACGACACGAACCGGTTGTTCACCGCCGCACTTGAACGTCGGGTTCAGTTCAATCTCCGGCGTGGAACGGCGTTCGAAGTGGAACGGATCAAACGAAAACTCGTTTTGCAGTCCGGATTCAAGAGAGCTCTGCGTCACGGTCATCACCGGAACCTGCGCGATCAAATCGCGGCAAACTGGAATTTCATGCGGCGAATCTTCGGTCAGCGAAACGCGAATGGTATCGCCAAGCCCGTCGCACAGCAGCGATCCGATGCCAATTGCCGACTTGATGCGTCCATCTTCGCCCTCGCCGGCTTCTGTGACGCCAAGGTGAATCGGGTAGTTCCAGTCCGGCCCTTCCTGTTCGAGCCGCGCGACCAGAAGGCGATAGCATTCGATCATCACCTTCGGATTGCTCGACTTCATCGAGAACTTGAAGTTATGGAAATCGTGCTTCCGTGCGATGCGGGCAAATTCGAGCGCGCTTTCGACCATTCCCAGCGGCGTGTCGCCGTAACGGTTCATGATGCGATCGGACAGCGAACCGTGGTTCGTTCCAATCCTCAGCGCGCGTCCCAGCCGTTTGCACTCGAGCACCAGCGGCGTGAATTTTTCCTCAATCCGCTTCAGCTCCGCGGCGTATTGCTCGTCGGTATATTCCTTGATCGCGAACTTCTTTGAATCGGCGTAATTGCCCGGATTCACGCGGACCACTTCCACCCACTTCACCGCTTCCATCGCAGCTTCAGGCTTGAAGTGAATGTCAGCCACAATCGGCACCCTGCAGCCACGCTTGCGCAGTTCCTCGACGATGTTCTGGAGGTTCGCGGCGTCTTTCACCGTCGGCGCTGTAATGCGCACGATCTGGCAGCCGACGGCGACGAGTTCGAGCGTCTGCTTCACGCATTCCGCGGTATCCATCGTGTCGCAGGTGAGCATCGACTGCGCGACCACGGGATGATCGCCACCAATGATCACGCCCCCGTTCTTCGGGTCTCCGATGACCACCTCACGGGTCTTCCGGCGTTTGTAAACAAAGGGCGATTCGCAATAACGCATGGGACAGAGTGTCGGATTTTGACGTCCGGGATTCAAGTTCGATCAGATTGGGCCACGGTCAGGGCGTCGAACTTGTGGACGCCTTTTCCGAGAACACAGGAATCTGGCTTCCGCGAGAACTCCGGAACCAGTCGCCTGTGTCGAAGAAAATCGTCATGAACATGAATCCAATCAGCAACATGGCGCAACCGGACTGGATGAAGTTCAGAATGCGGGCGCTCACGGGACGGCGGCGAACGGCCTCGATACACGCCAGCGTGATATGCCCGCCGTCGAGCACAGGGAACGGAAGCAGGTTGAGCAACGCGAGATTCACGTTCAGCACGACGCTGAACCAGAGCACGAGCCGCCAGCCCTGTTCATCCTGGAACAGCCGGGTGTAAACATTGACGATCATCACCGGCCCGCCGAGTTGTTGCACGCCGATGTCATTCTTGCCCAGCACGGCTTTGATCGTGTTGAAGATCTGGCTTCCAGCGGAATGAATCTGTTCGCGCGGATTGGGGTGCGCCAGGGTCACGTTTGTGTTGCCCATCAGAACGAAGCCAAAGGAGGGTTTCGCATTGTCGGGCTTCACCGGTTTCTCCGCCGTCAGCACGACATCAAGGGTATTCGTGCCGCGTTGAATCAGGAACGTGACGGGTTCAGGAGTTCCATTCGTGAACTGGTTTTCCAGATGATCCACTTCGTGGTAACTGGCGACCGGTTTTTCATTCATCGCAAGAATCCGGTCACCCATCTGAATTCCAGCGAGAGCCGCCGGACTGTTCGTGAGTGGTTTTCCGAGAATCGGTTCGATCGCCGGAGCCACGAGAATCTTTCGAAGCGCTTTACGCTGATACCATTTGGTCGGTTCCTTGTAGGGAACCGGATAAGCCATGTGTTCCTGGCCGTCGCGAACATATTTGATCGGAATGTTCGTGTCGTGGCTCGTGACGATCTGCCACGTGATGCTGTCCCTGGCCGGAGGGAAAAATTCGGTGACCTTGTTGCCATTCACTTCGAGGATTTCGTCGCCCGGACGCAATCCCGCCGCCCAGGCCGGACCACCCGGATCGACCCAGCCGAGCTTCGTGGTCTTCGAACCGACAGCTTCCGGCTTGCCCACTCCCCAGACCAACACGGCAAAGAAAACGGCCAGCAGAAAACTGAACAGCGGCCCTGCGAATGCCACGATGATTTTGTCGAGTGGCGAAATGTTCGGCAGCTGATCAGGCGAGCTTTCGCTCTTCCCCTCGATCGCTTCCATCGTAGCCATTTGAGGCAGTGCGACGTAGCCGCCGGCGGGAATCCAGCCGAGGGCATATTCCACTCCGCCGATGCGCCGTTTCCAGATCGGTTTGCCGAACCAGATTGCGAACCGATCGATCTTCAGCCCGCGCCATTTCGCTGCGAGAAAGTGTCCCAGCTCATGCACACCAATCAGCAGATTGAAGAGCAGAAGCACCTCCAGAATGATCAAAATAAATTTCAGAGTCGCCATAGTATCATTAACCGCGGGCTAATCAGGCCGGGAATATATCAGTGAAGTCTGGAACAGCAATGTCGGATTGGAACGCCAGAAAGCTCAGCTGTAACAACAGTCTGTAACCGCCGTTTCGTGGACGTCTGGGGAAGCACTTCGTTTTTCGAGCTCCGATTTCGGCAGCACAACGCCGCTACAAGCCGGCTATCAAAATCGCGCGGCCTCCTGTCGCGCCCAGCTGTCTGCCTCGAGAATCTGGTCCAACGTGGGATGTTCGATCACGCGATGAGCGTCCATTGTGCGGCGGACGGTTTCGGTAATTTGCGGGAAGTTGATCCTTCGGTTCACGAAGGCATCGACAGCGACTTCATTCGCTGCGTTCAAAACCGCCGGCAACGTCCCACCGACCTCCCCCGCCCTGCGCGCCAGACTGATGGCCGGGAAACGTTCCACGTCCGGCTCTTCGAACGTGAGACTTCCAAGCTTCGGAAAATTCGTTTGAACACGATCGCTCTTCGCGCGCGCCGGATAGGTCAGCGCATATTGAATCGGCAGGCACATGTCCGGCGTGGAAAGCTGCGCGAGCAATGAACCGTCCACGAATTCCACCATCGAGTGCACGATGCTCTGCGGATGCACCACCACATCCACACGCGGCATCTCGATGTCGAACAGCCAGCGCGCCTCGATCATTTCCAATCCCTTATTGAACAGGGTCGCAGAATCGATCGTGATCTTGCGGCCCATGACCCAGGACGGATGTTTAAGCGCGCGTTCGACGGTGATCTCACTGAACTTTTCCTTCGGCCAGACCGACTTGTCGCGAAACGGTCCACCGCTCGCGGTCAACAGCAGCTTGCGGACGGAATCGCTCGGCTTTCCATCCAGGCATTGAAAAATCGCTGAGTGCTCTGAATCGACGGCCAGCACCTTCACGCCGTATTTGCGCGCTTCGCTCATCACGATCTCGCCAGCCATGACGAGAATTTCCTTTGACGCAACGGCGATGTCCTTGCCCGCGCGAATCGCCGCGAGCGCCGGCTGCAAACCGGCTGTTCCGACAATTGCGATCAGCACGATGTCCGCGGCCGGCAGCGTGGCGAGCTTCACCAATCCTTCCGTGCCGCAATGGACCTCGACCTTGGTGCCCAGCGCAGCGCGCAGTTCATTCGCCTTGGCGGGATCGTTGATGGAAATATGCCCCGGCTGAAACTTCCGGGTTTGTTCGAGAAGCAGTTCGACGTTGTTGCCCGCGGCCAGACCGATCAGTTGAATCTGATCGGGAAGATCTTCAGCCACCTTGATGGTGCTGGTGCCGATGGAACCGGTGCTGCCAAGCAAAACAACTTTTTTCATGTACGATTTACGATATGCGATTTACGATCTCCAGAGTGACGAGCCGTCTTGGCGGAAGAGACAATGATAGCAAGAATCTCGTCGGCTTCTTTCATTAAAGCGGACAGCCGGGAAAGCTTCACCAATCCATTTTCCGCGAGCAGTTCCATCCAAAACAAAGATTCGTCACACTCTTCTTCAACGATTCGAAGCTTGTTGATGAAGTCGGAATGTGATTTGGCCCGGCACACAGCGCGATAATTTGCGCCGACGGAAGTTCCGGAACGCAAGAGCTGCTTCCCAAGCGTCTGGGCAATCCAATTATTCGGCAGAGAAGAGCAAAGCCTGACGATGCGATTCGCGTAAGCCCTGGTTCTTTCCTTCATTTCATCCCGAGTCATGGCTGTCCGAGTGATCAACTTTAAAAAGCGCGCGTAAATCGTAAATCGTAAATCCTAAATAGCGGGATTTGTGAGCACGTGCCGCAGGTAGAGATACATCAGCGGGGCGTTGAACAGCAGGCTGTCGAGGAGATCAAGGATGCCGCCGATGCCGGGAAACAATTTCCCGGAATCCTTCACACCGGCCTCACGCTTGAACAGCGATTCAATCAAATCGCCCACCACCGCGCTGACGCTGAGAATGACTCCAATGATGATCGCGTGGATCGTTGTCATCCCATACATCTGGTCGCGGAAGAAATGCGCGAACAGAACGCTCGCGCCAGTGGACACCAGAATCGCGCCGGCAAAACCTTCCCACGTTTTGCCCGGACTGATCCGCGGGATCATCTTGTGTCTGCCGATGAGCGATCCCACTGCGTACGCGCCGCTGTCGCTGAACTTGGTCACGAGGATGAAGTAGAGGACGTAAATCTTTCCAGTCCCTGCGAAGCCTTCGGGAAAACTGAAAAACTGAATCTTCTGAATGAAGTTCAACAGCCATGGCACATACATCAGGCCCAGAAGCGTGGTGGCGATGGCAAAAATGCTGGACGGACTGTTCTTCGAAAAAAACTGCCGCAGGCAAAGGCCAAGGACGAAGAGGATCAGGAACGTTGTTTCGAAATCGTTGACCCGTGCGGGCGAATCCTGTCGGCCGAGAACGCCCGTGAGATTCAAAAACGTTCCCGCCATCAACAGAATGCCGCCGATGATGCCCCAGTTCCGAAAACACACCTGGTTCTTCTTTGCGACCAGACCGTAGAACTCGATCAAGCCGGTGACGGCCAGAAAGACCATCGTTCCCCCGAAGACGTAATCCGACAGCAGCTTGTTCTTGGAAAACAAGGCGGTCAGAACAATGGTCCAGAGAATCACCGTGCTGGTGAGTCGCCGGGCAAAAACCTTCAGCTTCGATTGGGCAGCTGGTGTTGGCGCGGAGGCGTCAGACATGCGCGACAGAATGCGAAACAGCGTCCGTGAGGTCGAGAGCGTTCTGCCGGACTTTCCGACGACCTTTTCACCGCGGAGGCGCGGAGAAGAATCAGACGGAAACCAAAATCTTCATTTGAAACTGAAATCCTCTTTTCCCCTCCACCCCTCTTCTCCTTTTCCCCCCGCGACGATCAGTCCCCCAAATTCGTTCCCACTCTTCGCGCGCTTTCAATCCACGGATGATTCGGCGGCACGGTTTTCAACTTTCCTGCAACTTCAGCAATCGGAACCGGCTTCGCGCCATCGCCTCGGGCCGCAACCATCACTCCAAACACTTTGTCGTTTATCAACTGCACCGCCATTGTGCCCAATCGCGTGGCGAGCAATCGATCCGCCGGTGAAGGTATTCCACCGCGTTGCACGTAACCGAGAATCGTGACACGCGCTTCCAGATGCGTGAGCTCTTCCAGCTCCTTCGCCAGACGCATGGTGCTGCCGGTGTGACGGGCATTGAGAACGGCGAGTTCCGTCTTTGCCTTCTGCTTCGCCGCTTTCGATGTGGCGGTTTGTTTTCTCTTCGCCGCCGCAGCGAACTCCGCGGCTTCCACCTTTGACATCGCCCCTTCCGCCACGGCGACGATGCTGAAATTCGTTCCGTGACTGCTCCGTTTTCGAATCGCAGCAGCGATGTGCTGAACGTCGTAAGGCAGTTCGGGAATCAAAATCACATCCGCCCCGCCGGCAATGCCTGCGCCGAGCGCAAGCCAGCCGGCGCGATGGCCCATGATTTCGGCGATGATGATTCGATGATGACTGTGAGCCGTGCTGTGCAACCGATCGACCGCTTCCGTCGCGATGCCCAGCGCTGTGTCAAAACCGATCGTCGCATCGGTCATCGCCACGTCGTTGTCGATCGTCTTTGGCAGCGTGACAATGTTCAGCCCTTTCTCAACAAGCCGAAGCGCATTCTTGTGCGTGCCGCCACCGCCGATGCAGACAAGCGCCTCCAGTTTGTTCTTCTCGTAATTTCTTACGATGACATCCGTGACGTCGCGCACCTCGCCTTTCCAATCCATTTTGTGCGGCTTGTCCCGGCCGGTGCCGAGAATCGTGCCTCCAACAGTCAGAATTCCTGCGAGCGTGCGCTTGTCGAGATCCCAGCGCAAATCCTCCGCGAGCCCGCGGAATCCGTCGCGAAATCCGATCACTTCCATGCCGCACGCCATCGCCGCTTTTCCGACACCGCGAATGGCTGCGTTCAGTCCCGGACTGTCTCCGCCCGCGGTGATGATGCCGATGCGCTTTGCTCGTTTCATAAAAGCTGTGTCGGATGTTGCGTTTGGTTGGCTGTTCTACTTGGAAACAATATATAGAAGCGGCGAAACTTCGCTCGCCACCATCCCCCGATTCCGAATGAATTACAAGAATCGCAAACTCCGACGCGCGTGTACTACAATCCCCCGAACCGCCGATGCCTTCGGTTGTATTCCTCAAGCGCGGCATAAAACTGCGCCTTTCGAAAATCCGGCCACAGCGTCTGAGTCACGACAAGTTCCGTGTAGGAAATCTGCCAGAGGAGAAAATTGCTGACGCGCATTTCGCCACTCGTGCGGATCAGCAGGTCGGGATCAGGCCAGTTCCGGGTGTAAAGGTGCTGGGAAAAGACCTTCTCCGTGATTTCAGCGGGATCCAGTTCCCCCGCTCTTGCCTTGTGCGCAATGCTGCGGACAGCTTCCACGATTTCCGCCCGTCCTCCATAACTCAACGCCAGCACGAGCGTGAGTCCGTTGTTTCTGGAAAGCGTTGCAATCGACTTCTTCAACTGCTCCTGAACGTTCTCCGGCAGTCGATGAATCTGCCCGATCGCTTCAAGCCGCACGTTGTTCCTGTTCAGATCTGGCGTCTCGCTCTTGAGATAGTGAAGGAGATACTTCATCAACGCATCCACCTCATCCTTGGGACGATTCCAGTTCTCGGCTGAAAAGGCGTAGAGCGTGAGGTATTTGATTCCCAGTTCGCCCGCCGTCTTGATGATCACGCGTGCCGATTCCGCGCCCTGGCGATGTCCCTCAACGCGCGGCAAGTGACGCTGCCGCGCCCAGCGACCGTTGCCGTCCATGATGACGGCAACATGCTGCGGCAGGTTTGCCTTCGTGTCGGGACTCAGGTGAGCGGATTGCGGACTCATACACAGCAGCACCGCGAACGGCGAAATCGCCGAAACGGTTCAGACAAAGATCGTCTGCTCGCGACCGGGACCGACGGACGCAATGAACAGGCGGGCGTTGCTCAATTCAGCAATCGCCTTCACGTATTCACGAGCCTTCTTCGGCAGTTGCTTGTACGTCCTGCACTTGTCGGTCGGCGTGCGCCAGCCTTCGAACTCCACATAGATCGGTTCGCATTCAGCGAGCACCTGCGCGTCGTTCGGAATGTAATCGTATTGTTTCTTTCCGTGCCGGTAGGCCACACAGACCTTGATGCTCTCCACCGTGTCGAGACCATCCAGGTTCGTGATCGCAAGGTCGTCGATGCCGTTGACCATCGTGGCGTGACGTGTGGCGACGGAATCGAACCAACCGCAGCGACGGGCGCGGCCGGTGGTGGCGCCAAACTCCCGGCCCATCCCGTGCAACAGATCGGAAATCTCCTGACTCTCAGTCGGCAACGGACCTTCGCCAACACGTGTGGTGTAAGCCTTCATGACGCCCACAACACGATCCATCCGATGCGGAGGCACGCCTGAACCGGTGCACGCTCCGCCAGCGGTGGTGTTCGAGGAAGTCACAAACGGATACGTTCCGTGGTCGATGTCGAGGAATGTGCCCTGTGCCCCTTCGAAAAGAATGTCCGCGCCTTCACGCATTTTGTCGTGAAGCAGAACGACGGTGTTCTGCACGAATGGCTTCAGCCGTTGTCCGGCCTTGTTGTAGTCGGCGAATACGCCTTTGAACGAAAGCGGCTTCGCGCCGAGCGATTTCAGAACGGCGTTGTTTTCCTTGATCCGCTCGGAGAGCTTCGCTTCGAGGCGGTCGGAATCGACGAGATCATTGATGCGCAATCCAACACGCGCGGCCTTGTCGCCGTAGCACGGGCCGATGCCGCGCTTGGTGGTGCCGATCTTGTTCTTGCCTTTGATCGTCTCACGCGCACCGTCCAGTTCGCGGTGATAAGGCAGAACGACATGAGCGGTTTCGCTCAGGACAAAATTTTTCGGTGTGACTTTGACGCCGGCTTTCTCGAGTCCTTCCATTTCCGTGACGAGGCCAATGGGATCACAGACGACACCGTTGCCGATGACGCACAATTTGTTTTTGCGGAGGATGCCGGACGGGATGAGATGAAGGACCGATTTCTTGCCCTTGACGATGACAGTGTGGCCGGCGTTGTTGCCGCCAGCGTAGCGGACGACCACATCGGCCTGTTCGGTAAGCACATCGATGATCTTGCCCTTGCCTTCATCACCCCACTGGGCGCCGACTAGAATAGTATTGGCCATAGTTCTCTAAGGGGACAGCTGAGCCATCCGGAAACAAAAATCCCCGAATTGTTCATTCGGGGCAAAGCGTTTTGTCTTTGCGGGCAAACAGTAGAAAGCAGCGGAAACAGTGTCAATCATGCGTTTGACTCGTGCGAAAACTCCACGCAAGCGCCTCGATGCTGCTTCGACATAAATCGAGCACCATGGCTGAGCCGTGTCAGAGATTGTGAAAGCGCGAACCGACGCTCCGTCGCTCGTTACGGCTCGATCACCCGCGCGCGGAAGAATTGCTGGTTTTCCACCGGACCGTGAATGATACGCGTCGCCGGTATGAGACCGAAGATTGGCTGATTTCCGGGCACATTCCACGCCGACCAGTTCAACAGGTCGGAACTGGATTCAATGATCACGCCCAGGTTTGGAACCTGCAGATAACTGACGCTGACGGCTCCCAATCCGGTGGAAATCGCGACCGACCACGCATCGCCAGAGCCGAGCGGATCGCCGCCCGTGAGAAATTCGAGCTGATTGATCGCGCCATCGCCATCGGGATCTGAGTTCGGAGCCGCAGACGGATTGTTCGTCGATCCGAAGTTCGCGATCTGCCACTGCTCGAAGGTCAATCGATTCGTCAGTTCCGTTGAAATCCACGCCGCAACCAGATCAATCGCTTTCTGATCCAGCTGATGCGTTGCCAGAGGCGGCATCCGCTGGAAGCCGTCGCCTGCAATACGTTTTAAAAGCAGCGAGTGTTCGACATCTCCGGGAACAACCAGTCTGTTCTGCGGATCGCCGCCGTTGTTGCCCGGCACGGCATCGAGCAGACCGGTTTCCTTAAGCGTCAGGTAGGCGCGGGCGTCCCATGTCGGACCGGTGCCACCGGCCTGATGGCATTGAACGCAATTCACGGAGAGATACGAACGGACGCGATATTCCAGGCTGTGGTTGGAATCGTCAGCCGCAGCAAAGGCTGGAAGCGTATGAATGTCGGGAACCGGCGCCGCGAAATAACCGGCGGCTTCCAACAATGCGATCTGATTGGAAACCATGCCGTTCATCGACGCGGTCTGGTTCAACTCGCGCGTGTTGAAACTGAGCGCATGACCGGCAAACGGCGTGTGACATTGCAAGCACGCTGATCGCGATGGAATCTCCCACATCTGTTGAATCGCGTTCGTGCCATCCTGAACCGTGAGCGTGAAGTTCGTTCCTGCGTCACCGACGAGAAACGCCTCGGTGCCTGCTTCGTTCCACATGTAGCTGACGCCGTAAGTGCCCGAATCGTTCCTCACCAGAACACGTGTTTCCAGACGCCGCTTCGTCTCAGGATTTCCGCGTTCCAGCTCGAGATCGAAATGCTTGATCCATTTCATGCCCGAAGGAAACGACCAGTTTTCCTCCCGCGCAAAAGCGATCCTGTTGGTCAGGTCGGGAATCGAGAACCAGCGCTGCTTCACCGCGTGATCCGACCAGAATGCAACGATCGGTTCGTAGCTGACGATTCCCGGATTGGGCGTGAGCGTATCGAGATCGGCGAAGATGCCGGCGTCGCTCAGCCTGGACGGATACGTTGAAACGACTGCGTCGGTTCGCACGATGCGGCGCAGACGGTTCTGGAAATAGTTCGCAAGGAGAAGATCGCCGTTGCTCGGGTCGATGCCGAACGCTGCGATGCCGGATTCGCCGGCGATTCTTTCGACTGCCACAGTCGAATTGGTTCGCCACAAGGCCCAGATGTGCCCGGAGACAAAGTCGGCAAACACATAAGCGCCGTGGAGTTCTGGAATGCGCGAGCCGCGATAGACGTATCCGCCGGTGACGGAATTGCCCTTGAACTGGGGATTACCACCAGCGACACCCGTATGCACGTATTCGTAAATCGGATGGATGCTCGTAAAATCCGGCGGCGGCAGGTTCGTTGTGACGGTGATCTGATTGGGATACAAGACCGCCGTCGAATGCTGAATCCCTTCGTAGAAAGCCCACCCGTAGTTTCCGCCCGCGGTCACGATGTTGATTTCCTCGTAACGATCCTGCCCAACGTCCGGCACCCAGAGTTCGCCATTAGCATCGAATGAAAACCGCCACGGATGCCGGAAGCCGATGGCGTAGAATTCTCCGCGAAGTGCATTTGTATTCACAGACCGTCCGGCAACATTCGTCACTCCGAGAAACGGATTGTCTGCCGGAATGCTGTAGAACGCCTTTCCATTGTTGTCCGTTGGAATTCCATAGTGCGGCGTCGGTTCGAGGTTGCCGGGCCGCTTGTCCACATCGATGCGCAACAACCCGGAATAAAAATCACGATCGATGCGCTGCGCGTTCTGCATCCGATTGTACTGCTCGCCTTCATCACCCATTCCAACGTAGAGGTATCCGTCCGGACCAAAATGCAGATCGCCACCATTGTGATTGAATTGCTGGTCCCAGACACTGAAAAGAACCTGTTGCGTGTTGGTATCAACCGTCAGCGTGCCGGGATCCGCAGTGAACCGCGCGAGGCGATTTGAAAACTGCGATCCACCCGCCGGCGTGACGTAATAAACGTAGAAATGGCCGTTGGTGATAAACCCGGGATGAAATTCCATTCCGATCAATCCCATCTCTCCCTCCACCGTGTTGTCGAACCGCACCTGATTCGCGATGTTCAACATCACCTTTCGAACGGGATTCTGTGAAGTGACATCTGGAATATAGGAAATGATTCCGCGCCGTTCACAAACGAACAGATGATTGGGCATCCCAATGGGCGTGCGAATCGCCACTGCGTCTTCAAACGGCAGTCCCGGGAATGCATCGACAATCTGGAATCCAACCGGCGGCGGCGTGTCCGGAATGGTCATGGTGGTGTTGGGCAGCCGAAGCGATGGATCGATGGTCAATGTCACCGTGGCGACATTCGAAGTTTTGCCGATTGAATTCTGGACGGTGTAGGTGAATGCATCCGAGTTTCCCGGCGATCCGTCATGCGTGTACAACACCTTGCCATCAGATTTCACCGTCGCGCTTCCAAACGCGCGGGGAGAAACGATCTGCACCGTCGATGCCTGGAGACCTGTTCCCAAATCATTGTTCAACACGGGAATCAAGGCCATCGCTCCCGGATTCAACGTCATCGAATCTGGAACTGCAGTCGGCGGCGGGATGTTGAAATTGTCGGGACCGTTGATTCGATTGAAATTGATCTCGGCCGGAGTGAGCACACGGTTGTAAATCCGGACTTCATCGAAATCGGCATTCGCTGTCGCATCCGCGGCGTATTGAGACCGCCCCAGCCACAACACCGAATCATCCACGTCCTGAGCAGTCGTTGAACCGGTGTCCACGCCGCCAATGAACACGCCGTCGCGATACCATTCCAGCCGACCTCCTCCATCCGCGCCATTCGTCGCTCCCCACGTGACGACATAATGATATGGCTGGCCGGGAGTTGTCGTCAGACCGGTATCAACGGTGAACTGTGCCGGTGAATCGAATTCAAGCCGCTGCTGATTCAGCGATGTCCCGCGTGCGAGCGACAGAAAGAACGTTCCCGCCGTGGCATCGTTTCCCGCACCGAAATCAAACAACCTCGACCAGTTCTGTGCGGACTGTGGCGTGGCCCAAATTTCGATGGTCACATTGCTGATTCCATCGAGCAGTCCAGCCGGCATTTCGATGTAGTCCGCCGCGGCCCGCGATCCACCAGTCAATTGGACCTGGCTATTTGCGAGCACATGATCCGCTTCCTCCTGAACAATGATGCTGCCATTCCGACCTCCGACAGAATCCAGAAGCACGAGACCCTCGCTTTCTGAAAAGCTCCAGCGATTCACCAATCCCTCCACATTATCCGGCCCGGTGTTATCCGGTCCCTTCAACACATTCGCGAGAATCGCAACTTCATCGAGTGGCCTGTCGTAAATCCGAACCGCATAAAACGTGGCGTTGGCAATTTCATCGGCCGTGGCCGCGGAACGTCCCAAAGTGATGATCGTCTGCGGTAGATTCGCGAGCGTCGAAATGTTTGTCCCTCCGGTATCGACTGCCGCCACCAGTGCACCGTTCCGATACCAGGACGCCCGACCTCCACCGTCTGTGCCACCAGTCGCGGACCACACGATCGTGTAGAGATACATTCGATCAAGCGCCGTCGGGAGAGCTGAATCCACGGGATCAAACGGACGCACGCCGAAGCGCTGCTGATTGCCATCCGTGCCGACTGAAAACGACAGGCGCAGATTGTTCACGGTGGGATTGTCTCCCGGTGAGATGTCCAGCACACGTCCCCAGTTCGGAAACGAATGCGGCGCAGCCCAGATCTCGATGGTGACATTGGTCAGACCATCGAACACGTCGGCCGGCAGGCGAATGTAATCAGCCAAATTGCGATTTCCCCCGTCGAGTCTCACCCCACCGTCGATCCTTTGATGCGAAATGAATCCGCCCTGCAAGACGATTTCTGCGTCAGCGTTTCCAACAGAATCCTCAAGCACCGTCCCGGAGGTTTCATTGAAATGCCATTCGTGAATCAATGCGGAATGGGCCGGTGACAAACCGCAAAGAAACAGATGCGCAGCCAATACGACTGGAGAATTCCGAACGATTGAAAGATGCATGACAGAATAAAGGTTTGGCAAAACGACAAGCCGTTCGGAGTGGTGCCTGCCGTTCTACCGCGATCCCGTGAGTCGCGCAAACTCCTTATTGGGAAAAATCAAAAGCCCCCCACCTCCAGCGGGCGAATCGGATCGTTTCTTTCGATGACGTTGAGCAGACCGCTTCACGAACAGTCGTGCAACGCCTCGATTCAGTTCTGGTTTCCACTGCGGTGCTGTTGCAACAACCGGTCGAGTGAATAGTCTGCCTCGATTGAGAACAGGCGGTCAGAGATTTCATTCAACGCGCGACGCGTCGTCTCGAAGCGGTCCGAAAGCGTCGCATAAATGCTGGCCAGATCGTAGCGTTGAGCGAGTCGATGATCGCTCGCAGCGCGATAGTGGGCGCGGCCGAGCCCTTCGTAGTATTTCACATCGGGAAATCCGCGCGCTTCGGCACGGAACCGGATGCGTTCCGGAAAGACGCCGGACAGGAACAGCGAGTAGTTTCCGATGTGCGCACGCAGATAAAACGCCGTCCGGTCATCCGCCGTCTGCAACGCGCTCAACATCTCGAAGAAATAATCGAGCGGATTGGTCTGGCCCGGCAGAACACATCGCGCCCGTTCCGCACGCGCAAATTCCGTCAACAACTCCGCCACGTAATCGGCAACATTCCGGTTGTCGATCCCGGATCGGCGAAACACATGCCGGACCAGAATGTAGAAGTAAAAACGGCTGGTGACCTTCAGGCATCCTCCGCGTTCGAGCAGAGCATGGAACAAATGATCGTCATCCAGGATGGAGTCTCGCGTCTCTTCGTCGGCGAGAAGATTGATGAGGCATTCCGTGTTTCCGGGTTTTTTGTCCAGAACCGAGAGGATGAATTCGATATCCTCTGCAGCGAACTGGACCCGACAGTTCGGTTGAATCATTTTCATCGTCGAGAACGTCATTGACGACTGCTGATTCCCCCGGGCGATTTCTGCCCGGTCGGTCAACGTCTCACCTTAAAAGCATAATGGATTCCATTCAAATGCGTTGAATTGCCCAGACGCAATAATGCGTGGCGGAACAAGGTTTTGAGAAGCGAGCGGCCTCGTTGCGCCGCCTTGACGAACAAAGCTGAACAGGTGCTGTGAAGAATTCTGTGCAGTGTGCAAAAACTTCCAGCGGGCCTGCGCTACCGGCCCTTCAAATTTCAGAAACACTCGAACTTCGAACACCGGATCAGGCGTAGGCGTAAGCTTTGTTCAACGACCAGCGGATTGCTGATTGGAGAAGTTCGGATCCATCCTTGAGATCGAGCTTCTCCTTGATGCGGGCGCGATAGGTTTCCACCGTGCTCACATCGATGTGAAGCGACTCGGCCACCTGATGCGTGCTGCGTCCGAGCCCGATCATTTCGAAAACCTGCAATTCCCGTTCGGAAAGTATTTCGGCCACCGATGTGGCGCCGGATGAAGGTGAAGCAATGCGTGACGCGATCTGCGCCGCCGCTTTTTCGCTCCAGTAAATTTCGCCATCCAGAACCTTGCGGACCGCCTCCATGATTTTACGCGGCGGCTCCTGCTTTGAAACGTAACCGCGTGCACCGGCACGAACGGCGCGCTCGGCAGTGATGCTTTCGTCCTGCATCGAGAGAACCAGGCTGAGGACCTTGGGGTGGCGATTACGCAAGTCACGGATCAGATCCAGACCGTCGGAGGTGCGCAATCGCAGGTCCACAATCGCCAGGTCCGGCTTCGCGTCGGCGATGCCTTTCAATGCAGCGTCCCGATCATCCGCCTCCCCGCAAACCTCCATTCCGTGTTCATGCCGAAACGCATCGCGTAACGCATGACGAACCAGAGGGTGATCATCGACCAGGAAAACACGAATACTTCTAGCAGAAGCGCCAGTTGTTTTTTTCATAGCTCCTAGGTGTTGGGATTGGGGTCGATTAGAGTAGCTTGGCGGCGGAAAAGCAAGGCTTTCCTCCATCCGGAATTTCGCCCAGGGAGAAACCCGCAGGACCGCGTTGCTTCGAGCCTTGGACCGCGACTCTGTGAGTCGCAGCAGCGCCTCCCCGCCCCAGAAAGCGAGCATTACTGCGGATCCGCAGCAGACGCGCACTCCCTTCGAGCGAACGACGCAGGAGGAGCTTTCCAAACTGCGGGCTGCTCATCAGCGGCGGACTGGGAAGTTTCTCTCTTCCGGTCAGAATGTCGTTAAAGCGCGATCGATTCGCTGCAAGACCTTTTCTCTGCCAAGCACTTCGAGAAGATGGTAAAGGCTCGGACCGGCGGCATTTCCGGTGCAGGCCAGACGCGTGGGATGCACCAGCACACCCGCCTTGACGCCCAGCTCTCCGGCAACACGCTTCAATGTCGCTTCAAGTCCCGCAGCCACGAACGGCTCGGTGGAAGCGATCGCATCCCTGAGCTTCTGCAAGCGAGGCTTGTTTTCCGGAGTGAAATCTTTCTTCACACCGTCCGGATTGTATTCGAAAGAATCCGTGAAATAGAACCCCGCATAGGCCGGAAGCTCCGTGAACAGCCTGATCTTTCCCTTGCAGGTGTCCAAGGCCGCCTTCACGTACTCGATCGGAAAACGATTGGTGTCAAAACCGCCCTTTCCGAGCGCATGGACGCAGAGTTCGTAAAAACGATCGCTTCCAAGTTCGCGTGCGTACTCGCCCTGAAGCCAGAGCAGCTTGTCGTGATCGAACCGCGCGTTCGCCCGAAGAATCTGCGGCAGGTCGAACCGCTCAACCACCTCCGACAACGGGAGCTTTTCGCGATTGTCCTTTGGCGACCAGCTCAGCAGGCAAAGATAATTCAGCACCGCTTCCGGCAGGTAACCGCCCTCCATGTAAACGTTCATCAGCGCGCCCTGATCGCGCTTGCTCATCTTGCTGCCGTCCTTGTTCAAAATCAGCGGAATGTGCGCGTACTTCGGCGGCTCGACTCCAAAAGCTTTGAACAGTGCGATGTGCTTTGCCGTGTTGCTCAGATGATCTTCCCCGCGGATCACATGGGTGATGTTCATCTCCAGATCATCGATCACGTTCACCAGATGAAATACCGGCTCGCCATCGGAACGAACGATCACGAAATCGGGATCCATTTCCTCGCGATCCGTAAGTTTCCGTTCCACATCGCCGACCACGAGGTCGTGGATCACGATCGGTTCGCGGGTCATCTTGAACTTGATCGCACCCTCATCCTCATACGCCAGTCCGCGCGACAACAACGCTTCGACACGTGCACGGTAATTGGCCTTTCGCTGACTTTGAAAATACGGGCCTAAGTTCCCTTTGCTCGGACCGGTGGCGTCGCTGGTCAGCGGACCTTCATCCCAGTTCAATCCGAGCCAGCGCAGTCCGTCGAGGATCACATCCACCGCCGCCTGCGTGTTGCGCGCCGTGTCGGTATCCTCAATGCGCAGCACGAATGTCCCGCCGGTGTGCCGGGCATAAAGCCAGTTGAACAGCGCCGTGCGGGCGCCGCCGATGTGCAGGAAACCGGTGGGACTCGGAGCAAAACGTACGCGTGGTTTCATCAATGATTCAGTCGGATTTACGAAACAAACTTCGAGCGAACGATAGCTCCGCCTCCTCCCAAGGCGCAAGCCGGCAAAGATTCCAATTGGGCTCAACCGGGCGTTCCGTTCAAACGATCCTGTTTTCTCGAATGGCCTGTTGCAGCCAGTGAAAGCTCGTCTTGGGAGTGCGCTTTTGGGTTTTGAAATCGACGTGTGTGATTCCGAACCGACGGGTGTAGCCCCACGACCATTCGAAATTGTCCAACAGGCTCCAGTGGAAATAGCCCTTGAGCGGATAACCTTCTGCAATCGCCCGATGCGCATTGGCCAGATACGAACGCAGGTAAAGCACTCTCGCGAGGTCGAACACTTCTCCGTTTGACGTCATCACGTCGTCGCTTGCGCATCCGTTCTCTGTGATCACGATCGGCAAATCCCGTTTCGCCAGCGCGTCGCTGATCATTCGCACTCCCCAGTAGAGTGATTCGGGAACGAAGTTCAGCCACGGCATGTAACCTTGTGGATATTGTTTCGGCAACGGGAGAATCTCATATCCGCGTTTGTTGTCCGCCGCGCGAACGTAAGAGCCGGTGTAGATGTTGTAGCCGAGCAGATCGAGCGGCTGATGAATGATCTTCATGTCGCCGTCCTGAATCTCCGGCGCATTGCGTCCCAAAGCTTCGAGCGCCACCGGATCGTACCTTCCCATCAGCAACGGCACGAGCACGGTGCCATTGTGCTCTTCGGAAACGAAGGCGCGTTTCACGGCTTCAATGTTCTCCGCCGTTTCGATCACGGGAAGGTAGTTGTCCCAGTTCACCACGATCGCGACCTTCGCATTGCCCGACGCAGCGCGAATCGCCTGCGTGCCGAGCCCGTGCGCGAGCAACGCGTGATGCACCGTCTGGAGAACTTCCTTGCGCGACTTCACCACTGTGCCGGGCGCATGTTGCGGCACCTTGTTCACGCCATATCCCATGTAGGTGAAGCAATAGATCTCATTGATCGTCATCCAGCTCGTGATGCGATCGCCGAGCCGCCTCGCCATTTCGCCGCAGTAATCGCCAAAGTCCTTTGCCATCTCGCGGCTGCGCCATGAACCGTAGCGATCCTCAAGCGCCTGCGGACTGTCCCAGTGAAACAATGTTGCGTGCGGTGTGATTCCATGCCGCTGCAACGCATCACAGAGTCTTCGGTAAAAATCGACTCCCTTCTCGTTCACCGTTCCGCGTCCGTCTGGAATCACACGCGGCCAGGAGATGCTGAATCGGTAATGCCGGATTCCAAGGTCGGCCATCAGCTTCACGTCTTCCTCGAACCGGTGATAATGATCGCACGCCACATCGCCCGTATGTCCCTCCTTCACACGACGACGCGTGTGACTGAACGTGTCCCAGACACCTGGCTTCCGCCCGTCCTCCGTCGCAGCACCCTCGATCTGATACGCCGCCGTCGCCGCGCCCCACCAGAAATCGTCTGGGAACTTTCGATCGTTCGTAACGGCAGAAGTGGATTCAGCTGCAAGAACCGGAACGGACGCACCGGACGCCGCGGCCAACGCCGCAAGGCTTGCAGTTTGTGAAAGGAATGTGCGGCGATTCGTTCCGGGTCGCGGGTTCGTGTTCTTGATGTTCATGATGCAACGCCGTGGAATGTCACGGTGGCACCTGAGTAGAAGAACCATCCCCGATTGAAAAGCAGTCTCTTTACATGACAAGCCTCCGCGTGCCCGATTCGCCGCCAAGACGCAGAGCAGTCGGAGTTTTGTTTTCGGAATCGTTTCAATCCCTCGGATTGAAACGCGATTCGCGCGCAAGCTGCTCCCAGAGCTGGCGCTCTGACTCGGAGATCTGCGTTGGAACTTCGATTCGAGCCACCACGATGAGATCGCCGCCAGTTCCATTTCGCTGAGGCAATCCACGACCGCGCACGCGCAGTTTCTGACCGTTTTGCGTTCCGGGCGGGATGCGGATGTTCACGCGACCGTCCAGGGTCGGAACGGAGAGATTCGTTCCAAGCACCGCTTCCCAGGGCGCAAGCGAGGCTTCGAAAATGAGGTTGTGATCTTCGACGTCAAAATCCGGATGCTTCGCCAGCCGGACGCGCAGATACAAATCCCCTGCTCCAGCCCCGCCCGCTCCGGCCTCGCCACGACCCGCAATGCGCAATCGCTGGCCTTCGGTCACACCGGGCGGAATTTTCACCTGATGCGTTTCCGTGCGGGAATTGTGCTGAACGGTGACCGAGCGGATCGAACCGCGCATCGCCTCCTCAAGCGTGACCATGATGTCGCCCTCAATATCCCGCCCCCGTTCGGCGAAGCTTTCCTCTTCAAAAACTGCGCCTCCAAATCCCCGCCCTGCTCCACGTCCCCGTCCGCCAAACAGTTGTTCGAAGAAATCGCTGAATCCGGTTCCACTGAATTCATAATGGCTGCCGCCAGGACGTCCGCTCTGATAGGTTCGTCCGCCTCCGAAGCCAGCCCAACCCGGTGGCGGCCGGAAATCCGCACCCGACTTCCAGTTCGCGCCCAGTTCGTCGTACTTCTTTCGCTTGGCTGGATCGCTCAGAACCTCATAGGCCTCGTTGATTTCCTTGAAACGTTCCTCGGCCTTCTTCTTGTCCTTGGCGACATCCGGATGATACTCGCGGGCCAGTTTGCGGAAGGCTTTTTTGATGTCGGCGTCAGAGGCGTTCCGCGAAACACCAAGGCTCTCGTAGTAATCTTTGTATTGCACGGCCATATCAGTGAGCGCCGGGAATCCCGGCGCTCACAGAATCATGCTCGCACAGGAGGTTTTGTCAAAACAACGGACGCAGAATCATTTCTTCTGGTTGTCCACGGTCAGGTAGCTGCTGCCTCCACCGCGCCAGATGCGCAGCACCACCACCTCACCCCTCGCCCGTTCACTTGCCTTCACCGCCTCATTCGCATTGCGAACCGGCTTGCGATCGATCTCCAGGATGATGTCCCCACGTTGCAATCCCGCCTGCGCCGAGTTCGAATTCGGATCCACGTCCGACACCAGCGCGCCCTGGACATTCTCCGGAATCTGCAACTGGCTGCGTGTATTTGCATCGATGTCCGTGACTTCAACACCATCGAGCGAATCGTACTTCGAACTCTTTTCGTCCGAATCCTCATCCCCGCCCGAACGCGATGCCACACCATCGGTGGGAAGTTCTGCGAGCGTGACACTGACTGTCTTTTCCACAGGCTTTCGTCCCGGCTCGCTGCGCAGCAGCTTCAGGCTCACCTTCGTTCCTGGAGCCAGCTGCGAAACCATCAGGCGCAACTGACGATGGTCGGTGACGGTTTTTCCATTCAATTCACGGATGACATCGCCGTTCTGCAATCCTGCGCGAGACGCCGGCGTGTTGGGCATCACGTCAGAAACCATCGCGCCGCGATTGTCGGGCAGGTTGAAAGCCTTCACGAGCCCCTGACTGATATCCGGCTGCAAACTGACGCCGAGATAGCCGCGAGTCACCTTGCCGGAGCTGATGAGCCGTTCCATGACGAAGCGCGCCATGTTTGCAGGAACTGCAAAACCGATTCCCGCATTCGCGCGGCTCGGGCTCATGATGGCGGTCGCAATACCGATCAACCTTCCTTCCGCGTCAATCAACGCGCCGCCGGAGTTGCCCTGATTGATCGGCGCATCGGTCTGAATGAAATTTTCGTAACCGGCAAGGTTCCGCTGGTTCAGGATGCCCAGAGAAGTTCTTCCAGTCGCGCTCACGATTCCCGCCGTCACTGTCTGTCCAACGCCAAACGGATTCCCAATTGCCATTACAACATCGCCCACTTCGATCTTGTCGCTGTCGGCAATCGTGATCGGCTTGGGAAGATCCTTCGCATCCACCTTGAGCACCGCAATGTCGGTCTGCGGATCGGTTCCCACAACACGGGCTGAAAACTCCCTTCCGTCCGCAAGCGACACTTTCACACCGTCAGGGTCTGCTCCTTCGATCACATGATTCGCGGTGAGGATGTAACCTTCCGGTGAAACAATCACACCGGAACCCAGGCTCCGCTCCTGCCTCGGGATGGTCTGCTCATCCGGACGCTGGTTTCCGCGGCGACGATTGGGATTGGCCGGCTGGCCGAAGTCGTCTTCAAACATCCGGAACGGATCGAAGAATGGATTGAGCGGAATTCTACGCACCTTCAAATTCACAGTGCGCGTGGAGTAAATATTCACGACGGCGGGCGCGGCTCTCTTGACGACCGGCGAATAACTGGTGACACCGCGAGCCTCACGGTTCACGGGTGTGTCCTCAACATTCAACCGGGGCGGAACGTTGCCGGAATCGCGTCCAAACAGGTTCAGCTGAACCGCGCCAAACACCACCATCCCGCCCAGTGCTGCCGAAATGAGGCCGAGCATCGGCCTGGAAATCGTTTTCATATCTTGCGTCTTCTATGAAGGAACCTTTTCTTTCTGTCTCTTCACCTCTTTTGAACTTCGAAAAGCCCGTGCGTTCAAAAAAACGTGGAGTGCGAAACAGCCAGGCTCGCATCGGAAGATGCAAAGTCAAAGATGCGGACGGAGGAGATTCCTACTTCTCGGAAACCTGCAGGGAACTTTGGACGGCGCTGAAGTCGAGTTGTGTATCCGGCGTTTCTTCAGATACCGGAAGCAGGAACCAGAAGCGGCTTCCTCGACCAATCTCCGAGTCCACGCCGATCCGACCCGCCATGCGTTCGATCCCCTTCTGCACCATCGCAAGGCCAACGCCGGTTCCGGGATAGCTGTGCTGCGAATGCAGCCGCTGGAACAGACCGAAAATCTTTTTGTGGAACTGCGGAGCGATGCCGATTCCGTTGTCTTCCACGATCACACGCATGTAACGATCCGCCCGTTCCGCACGAATGTTGATGCGCGGCTTGGAATCCGGCCTGACAAATTTCAACGCATTCGCAATCAGGTTGAACAGAATCTGCCGGATCGTGGCCGAGTGGCCGATCACATGACCCAGCGGGCGCGAAACATGAACCTCCGCCTGCCGTGTGCGAATCTCCTGATCAATCGAAAAGAGCACGTCGCTGACAGCGCTCTCGAGGCTGACCGGGCCGAGTGTGATTTCCGAACGGCTCAGGCGGCTGTAGTCAAGAAGGTCCATCAGCAGCTTGTCCATGTACTTGGCCGCGTTCTCCACGCGTTGAAGGTAATCCTTCCCTTCCGTGGGCAGAACATCGTCATGCTGCGCCAGCACCACCTGCGTGAAGCTGGCGATGGAACGCAGCGGCGCGCGCAGGTCGTGTGAGATCGAATAATTGAAGCTCTCTAGCTCCTTGTTCACTTCGGTGAGGTCGTGAATGCGGCGATTCAGCTCGCGGTTCAACGCGCGAATCTCCTCCTCGGCAGCCTTCCGCGCAGTGATGTCGCGCGCAAAGATGTACATCAGCTGTTCCGAAGCGAACGGTGCAGCCGTCCAGCCAAGCCAGCAGTACGATCCATTCTTGCACAGATAGCGCCCCTCGAAATAGATCGCAAAACTGTCCCGCTTCATCTTCTCAAACTGCACAGACATCGCGTGGAAATCGTCCGGGTGAACGAGTTCAAGTCCCGACTTCGATTTGAGTTCGGAATCGCTGTAGCCCAGGACCTTTTCCCACGACGGATTGATTTGCAGGAAATATCCATTGAAGTCGGCAATCCCGAGGAGATCGATCGCCAGTGTGAAAAAACGATTTCGCTTCGTTTCCGCTTCAAGCCGGTCCACCGCCTCCGCGAGTTCCCGCTGATGCTTCTGTTCCTCAATCTGACGCAGCTGTTCGGCCTGATAGCGGATCAGTTCGGTTTTGCGATGCAGTTCGACAAAGACAGAAACCTTGCTTCGCAGGACTTCGGGTGTGATCGGCGTGATGACGTAATCCACCGCACCGAGCGAGTAGCCGTGAAAGATGTTGTTCTCCGAATTGCTGATCGAGGTGACGAAGATGATCGGCGTGTGTTCCGAGCGCGGACGTTTCCGAATCATTGACGCTGTTTCGAAACCATCCATTCCCGGCATGGCCACGTCGAGCAGGATCACTGCAAAATCATTCGCCAGCAGATGGCGCAACGCCTCCTTGCCGGAACGCGCCTTGACGATGTTCTGCTCCAGCGGCTCGAGAATCGCCTCCATCGCGAGCAGTTTGTCCGAGCGATCATCCACGATGAGGATGTTCGCGCGGCTGATGGGCGGATGCCCGGCTCCATTCATCTTCGGTGGCGGCTCAATTGGCATCGTCACGATCTTTCCTTTGTCGCCATTCAGGAGCGTGCTCATGCCCGCCCTCGATACAGCCAGAGGTGAAGTGTGGAGCGCAGCTGCTCGGCATCCACCGGTTTGCACAGGTAGTCGGACGCACCGGCCGCAATGCACTTTTCACGGTCGCCCTTCATCGCCTTCGCGGTCACGGCAATGATCGGCAATTCCTTGAACTGCGCAATGTCCCGGATGGCGCGAATGGTTGTGTAGCCGTCCATGGTCGGAAGCATGATGTCCATCAGAACGATGTCGAAATCCTTCTGATCGACGAGCATCTGGACCGCGTCGCGGCCGTTCTCAGCGGAATGCACCTCCATGTTGAAACGTTCGAGCACGCTGGTCATAGCAAAGATGTTTCGGATGTCGTCATCGACAACGAGAACCTTCTTCCCGCCGAGCACGCTCTGATGAAGCGTCTCGAGCATCTTCCGTTGCTTCTCCGGAAGCTTGGAAACATTTCGATGCAGCAGCAGCGCCGTTTCATCCAGCAAACGTTCCGGCGAACGAACATCCTTGATCAGGATCGATTCCGCGAGCCGTTGAAGCCGCTCGGCCTCTTCCTCCAGAAGATCGCGCGCCGTGTAAACGACCACCGGCAATCCACGGGACTGGTCCGATTTCTTGATGGTTTCCAGCAGCTCGGCGCCCGAAATGTCCGGCAGTCCGAGATCGAGAACCATGCAATCGTATTTCTGCTTCTGAAGCTCTTCCAACGCATCGTGACCCGTGCTCACCACGGTCATCTTCACATCACCGTTCCCGATCAATTCACGGATGTTGGAAGTCTGAATTTCGTCGTCTTCGACCAGTAAAAGATTCTTCACGGGACGATCTGTGAAGTCCTTGATGTTGTCGAAAACGCGTTCGAGCGTTTCCTTCGATTCGGATTTCGTCACGTAACCGAGCGCGCCATCCAGCCGCGTCGGCGCCGTGTCTTCATCGACGGAAATGATGTGAATCGGAATATGCCGGGTCGCGAGATCGGTTTTCAACCGGTCGAGAATCTTCCAGCCATTCGTGTCCGGCAGCCGGATGTCGAGAGTCACAGCCGTCGGCTTGTATTCGCGAACGAGCGGAATGGCTGCAGAACCGCTTTGAGCCACGATGCCCTTGAAGCCTTTCTCGTGCGCCATTTCAAGAAGGATCCGGGCGTAATTCGGATCGTCCTCCACAATCAGCAGCACCTTGTCGTGCGGGCCGATCGCAGAACGATCGTCCTCGATCGCCAGCTCGACGGGCATGCGCGCGTCCGCCTCGTCGTTTTCCACCGCGTCAGGAATCAACGCCGTCCCTTCGAGGCTCATCAATTCCCCGCGTCCCGACGTCGGCTCCTTCCGGACTGTGCGCATTGGAACATGTGTCTGCGGCAGGAACAGCGTGAAGGTGCTTCCCTGACCGAGAGCACTGGCCAGTCGGATTTCGCCGCCCAGCAATCGTGCGATCTCGCGACTGATCGCAAGGCCGAGACCCGTGCCGCCATACTTGCGACTCGTCGATCCATCGGCCTGCTGGAAGGCTTCGAAAATGATCTGCTGTTTCTCCGGCGCGATGCCGATGCCGGTGTCGCTGACTGAAAACGCGATAACCGATCGCGCGTGGTTCAACACTTCGTTGTCCGGATTCCAGCCTTCGGTCACCTGGGCCACACTCATTGTCACCTGGCCCTTCTCGGTGAATTTGAATGCGTTTGACAGCAGGTTCCGAATGACCTGTTCCAGGCGCTGTGCGTCGGTGAACATGTTCATCGGCAGCTCCGGATCCATGTCGATCTTGAAGTCCACCGCCTTGGATTCCGCAACATGCCGGAACGTGCGCTCGACGTAATCATGCAGATCGTTGAACCGCAGCGCGGCGATATCGACCGTGACCGTGCCGGACTCAATCTTCGACAGGTCGAGAATGTCATTGATGAGGCTGAGCAGGTCGTTGCCTGAGGCATGAATGGTGCGGGCGAACTCGACCTGTTTCGGCGTGAGGTTGCCGTCGTTGTTCTGCGCCAGCTGATCGGCAAGGATGAGCAGGCTGTTGAGCGGCGTGCGCAGTTCGTGCGACATGTTCGCGAGGAATTCGGACTTGTACTTCGATGTGAGCGCCAGCTGCTCGGCCTTTTCTTCGAGTGCCTGGCGGGCCTGTTCGACTTCCGCGTTCTTGCGTTCGACTTCCGCGTTCTGTTCGGCCAGCAGTTTGGCCTTTTCCTGCAGCTCCTTGTTCGTCTGCTGCAGTTCTTCTTGTCGGCTCTGGAGCTCCTTCGCCAGCGACTGCGACTGCTTGAGCAGATCCTCGGTTCGGGTGTTCGCCTCGATCGTGTTCAACACGATGCCGATCGACTCCACCAGCTGATCCAGAAATGCCTGGTGAATCGGGCTGAACTTTTCAAACGACGACAATTCCATGACCGCCTTCACCTGTCCTTCGAACAGGACGGGCAAAACGATGATGTTCGTCGGCGGCGCCTGACCGAGACCGGAACTGATTTCCACGTAATCCTGCGGCGCGCTGGTGATGAGAATGCGCTCCTTTTCCAATGCGGCCTGGCCGACGAGACCCTCTCCAAGCGTGAACTTGTTGCCCATGTTCTTGCGGTTTCGGAAGGCGTAGCTCGCCAGCAGCTTGAGATACGGATCGTTGTGTTCGCCTTCCTCCGCGGCTTCCTCCTTGGGTGTCTCCATGACGTAGAACACGCCATGCTGGGCGGACACCACCGGCGCGAGTTCGGAGAGAATCAATTTTCCAACAGTGAGCATGTCCTTCTGGCCCTGGAGCATTCGGGTGAACTTCGTGAGGTTCGTCTTGAGCCAGTCCTGCTCGTTGTTCTTGATCGTCGTGTCCTTCAGGTTGCGGATCATCTCGTTGATGTTGTCCTTCAGCGCAGCCACTTCGCCGCGTGCATCAACCTGAATGAATCGTGTGAGATCGCCCTTGGTCACCGCCGTCGCGACGTCCGCAATCGCGCGCACCTGTGTGGTGAGATTCGCCGCCAGCTGATTGACATTTTCGGTAAGGTCCTTCCAGGTTCCCGCCGCGCCAGGCACGCTGGCCTGACCGCCGAGCTTTCCTTCGACACCGACTTCGCGGGCCACCGTGGTGACCTGATCCGCGAAGGTTGCCAGCGTGTCGATCATGCTGTTGATCGTGTCCGCCAGCTCGGCAATTTCACCCTTCGCTTCGACGAGCAGCTTGCGCTTGAGATCACCGTTCGCAACAGCGGTCACGACCTTGGCGATGCCACGCACCTGATTCGTCAGGTTGGACGCCATGAAGTTCACGTTGTCGGTGAGATCCTTCCAGGTGCCCGACACACCGCGCACCTGCGCCTGCCCCCCCAGCTTGCCTTCGGTACCGACTTCGCGCGCCACACGGGTGACTTCGTCGGCGAACGATGACAGCTGATCAACCATCGTGTTGACCGTGTCTTTCAGCTGAAGGATTTCGCCTTTGACATCGACTGTGATCTTTTTGGTGAGATCGCCGTTCGCAACAGCCGTGGTCACCGCAGCAATGTTGCGCACCTGCGTCGTGAGGTTCGACGCCATGAAATTCACATTGTCGGTCAGATCCTTCCACACACCGGCAAGGCCACGCACATCAGCTTGACCGCCGAGCTTGCCGTCTGAACCGACCTCGCGGGCCACACGCGTCACTTCGGATGCAAACGAACGAAGCTGATCCACCATCGTGTTGATCGTGTCCTTCAGCTCGAGAATTTCACCTTTAACATCGACGGTGATCTTCTTGGAAAGATCGCCGTTCGCAACAGCCGTGGTGACAGCAGCGATATTTCGCACCTGCGCGGTCAGGTTGCCGGCCATCGAATTCACCGAATCGGTAAGGTCCTTCCACGTTCCGGCCACGCCCTTCACTTCCGCCTGGCCACCGAGTTTTCCTTCGGTGCCGACTTCGCGGGCCACACGCGTCACTTCCGCGGCGAACGATGACAGCTGATCCACCATCGTGTTGACAGTGTTCTTCAGCTCCAGAATTTCGCCCTTCACATCGACCGTGATCTTCTTCGAAAGATCGCCATTCGCGACAGCGGTCGTGACGGTCGCAATGTTGCGCACCTGTGCGGTGAGATTGGATGCCATCGAATTCACCGAGTCGGTAAGGTCCTTCCACGTTCCTGCGACACCTTTCACGTCCGCCTGTCCGCCGAGTTTTCCTTCCGTGCCAACTTCGCGGGCCACACGCGTCACTTCCGCCGCGAACGAACGCAGCTGATCGACCATCGTGTTGATCGTGTCCTTGAGCTGAAGAATTTCACCTTTCACGTCCACGGTGATCTTCTTGGACAAATCGCCGTTTGCGACGGCGGTGGTGACTTCAGCGATGTTGCGGACCTGCGCAGTCAAATTACCGGCCATCGAGTTCACCGAATCTGTCAAATCCTTCCACGTTCCTGCGACGCCTTTGACGTCGGCCTGACCGCCGAGTTTGCCTTCCGTTCCGACTTCGCGAGCCACACGCGTCACTTCCGCTGCAAACGATGAAAGCTGATCGACCATCGTGTTGATCGTGTTTTTCAGCTCCAGAATTTCGCCCTTCACATCGACCGTGATCTTCTTCGAAAGATCGCCGTTCGCGACAGCGGTTGTTACTTCCGCGATGTTGCGGACCTGGGACGTCAAGTTGCCCGCCATGAAATTCACGTTGTCGGTCAAATCCTTCCAGGTGCCGGCAACGCCCTTCACTTCAGCCTGACCGCCGAGCTTGCCTTCAGTGCCGACTTCACGCGCCACACGCGTCACTTCCGCTGCAAACGATGACAGCTGATCGACCATCGTGTTGATCGTGTTCTTCAGCTCCAGAATTTCGCCCTTCACATCAACCGTGATCTTTTTCGAAAGATCGCCATTGGCCACAGCGGTTGTGACCGCGGCAATGTTGCGAACCTGCGAGGTCAGATTACCTGCCATTGAATTCACTGAATCCGTCAAATCCTTCCACGTTCCGGAAACACCTTTCACTTCCGCCTGACCGCCAAGCTTGCCTTCGGTGCCGACTTCACGGGCCACACGCGTCACTTCCGCCGCGAACGAACGCAGCTGATCCACCATCGTATTGATCGTGTCCTTGAGCTGAAGAATTTCGCCCTTCACATCCACGGTGATCTTCTTGGACAAATCGCCGTTCGCGACAGCCGTCGTAACTTCAGCGATGTTGCGGACCTGTGCGGTCAGATTGCCGGCCATCGAATTCACTGAATCGGTCAAATCCTTCCAGGTTCCTGCGACGCCTTTCACTTCCGCCTGACCGCCGAGTTTTCCTTCGGTGCCGACTTCACGCGCCACACGCGTCACTTCCGCTGCGAACGACGAGAGCTGATCGACCATCGTGTTGATCGTGTTCTTCAGCTCCAGAATTTCGCCTTTTACATCGACGGTGATTTTCTTCGAAAGATCGCCGTTGGCCACGGCCGTGGTCACGGCGGCGATGTTACGGACCTGCGCAGTCAAATTGCCCGCCATCGAATTCACTGAATCGGTCAAATCCTTCCACGTTCCGGAAACGCCTTCGACCTTCGCCTGACCGCCGAGCTTTCCTTCAGTACCGACTTCGCGGGCCACACGCGTCACTTCCGACGCAAACGAACGCAGCTGGTCCACCATCGTGTTGATGGTGTCCTTCAGTTCGAGAAATTCGCCGCGAACGTCCACGGTGATTTTCTTGGTCAAATCACCATTCGCCACAGCAGTCGTCACGGTTGCGATGTTACGCACCTGAGACGTGAGGTTGGACGCCATCAGGTTCACGTTGTCCGTCAGATCCTTCCACGTGCCGGCGACACCTTTGACCTTGGCCTGGCCGCCGAGTTTTCCTTCGGTACCGACTTCGCGGGCGACGCGATTCACTTCCGATGCGAACGCGCCGAGCTGGTTCACCATTGTGTTGACGGTTTTGGCGGTGCGAAGAAATTCGCCTTCCAGTTTCCGCCCATCGATTTCGAGCGCCATCGTCTGCGAAAGATCGCCCTTGGCCACGGCGCCGATCACGCGCGCGGTTTCGCTCACCGGATGCGCCAGACAGTCGATCAGCGTGTTGACCGAATTCACCCGTTCCGCCCAGGCGCCTGTGACAAATCCCAGCGACAGCCGTTCCTGAATCTTGCCTTCGCGGCCCACCACGCGCGAAACGCGGCTGAGTTCGCTGGTGGAATGAGACATCAATTCTGCAACGGCATTGAACGAGTCGGCGAGTTTGCCGCCGATGCCGCTCCAGGTGAGTGGAAGACGCACGCTGAAGTCGCCGTTCTTCACGGCGACGAGCGCTGAAAGCAGTTCCGCAGCATCGAAGTCGAGGGACATCTTTGCTTCCCGTCGGACGACCGCAGGCGAATGGCCGTTGGCTTCCGGGACTTTGCGTTTGCGCGGTCCGGAGGCGGACGTGCCGTTCTTCCCGCTGGCGCGGGCTTCCCTCGTTGCAGTTGAAAGTGGTTTTGTTTTCATTTGCTCACGGTGCTCGTTGTCTCCCGATGCAAATTTATGTCTTCTATTCTTCCGCGCATGAGGAGACAGCCTGAAAGGCTAGGGTAGGCATCAAAACAGGTCACATGGGGTATTGGCCCCATTTCAGCGAAACCCCATTGATTGACAACGCACTGCCGGGCCGGCAGCCGGTTTCAATCCGCCAATCCACTTGTCGCCTCGTGATTTGTGCCTTTGCAAGCCTGCTTGTTTGTCGTAGATAATCCGCTCCCTTTATTGGGAACTTTATGAAACCCGATGTGGAAATATACGACACGACCCTGCGCGACGGTGCCCAGGGCGAAGGCATCAATTTTTCGGCCACGGACAAGCTCCGCATTGCCGAGAAGCTCGACGCATTCGGGATTCATTACATTGAAGGCGGCTGGCCGGGGAGCAATCCGAAGGACATGGAGTTCTTCAAACAGGCGGCGAGACGCAAATGGAAGAGCGCCAAAATCGCCGCGTTCAGCATGACCCGCCGCAAGGGCATCCCGGTGGAACAGGACGAACTCATGCGCCTGATCCTCGAAGCCGAGACACCAGTCGTCACCATCGTCGGCAAAACCTGGCTGCTGCACGTGACCGAAGTCCTGCGTGCCAAGCCGGATGAAAATCTTGCGATGATCGGCGACACGATCCGTTATCTGAAGGATCACGGAAAAACGGTCATCTACGACGCCGAACACAGCTTTGATGGTTATACCGACGAACCGGAATATGCCCTCGCCACCTGGCAGGCGGCGGAAAAAGCGGGCGCGGATTGCATCGTTCTCTGCGACACCAACGGCGGACGCCTTCCCACTGAGATCGCGAAGATCACCGCATTCGCGAAATCGAAACTGAATTGCCGCATCGGCATTCACACGCACGACGATTGCGGATTCGGTCTCGCGAATGCCATCGCCGCAGTCGATGTCGGCGCGACCCAGGTTCAGGGCACCATCAACGGCTTCGGCGAACGCACCGGCAATTGCAATCTGATCAGCGTGATCCCGACACTCGAATTCAAGATGAAGCTCCGTAGCGTGCCGGCGAAGTCGATGCCGAAGCTGAAGGAACTTTCCGAGTTCGTGAATGAAGTCGCCAACATCCGCCACGATCCCCGCACGCCGTGGGTTGGACAGAGTGCCTTCGCGCACAAGGGCGGCATGCACGTCCACGCGATCGAACGCGTCGCGCGCAGCTACGAACATATCAATCCCGAAGCCGTCGGAAATTTCCGCCGCGTGCTGGTCAGCGACATGTCCGGCCGGACGAACATCCTGATGAAAGCGAAGGAGCTCGGCATCAACCTCAAGCCCGACGCTCCGGAAACACGCGCCATCACGGCGAAGGTGAAGGAACTGGAGGCGAACGGTTACGAGTACGAAGCCGCCGAAGCCTCACTCGCGCTGTTGATCCGCGGCATCCTGGATCACAATCCGGAGCTGCTCTTCACCATCGAGACCTACCACGTCTCCATGCGCCGCGACAAAAAGGAATCGATCTGCGAAGCCACTGTCCGCGTGCGTGTCGGTGACAAAGTCGCGCACACGGTTGCGGAAGGCGACGGACCGGTGAATGCGCTCGATGCTGCATTGCGCCGCGCGTTGATCAACTTCTTCCCGAAACTGAAGAACGTTCAGCTCACCGATTACAAGGTCCGCATCATCAATGGCGGAACCGGCACCGCCGCCAAAACCCGTGTGCTCATCGCATCGTCCGATGGCAAACGCGAATGGGGCACCGTGGGCGTGAGCGAAAACATCATCGAAGCCTCCCTCGAAGCCCTTGAGGACTCGATGGAATACGCGTTGTTGAAAAAATGATCTTTCACCGCAGAGGCGCAGAGGCGCAGAGAGGGACAGATGTCTTTGCTCTGCGTCTCTGCGTCTCTGCGGTTTCTTCCTATGTCTGAACTCTCCAAAGCCTACGAACCGCAAGCTGTCGAAGATAAATGGTATGACTTTTGGCTGAAGCAGGGATGCTTCACGGCCGACCCGACGCGCGTCTCCGAAAAACGCCCGGCGTATTCCATCGTCATTCCGCCGCCGAATGTCACGGGCATGCTCCACATGGGGCACGTGCTCAACAACACCATTCAGGACATCCTGAGCCGCAAGGCGCGCATGGACGGCAAGGAGGTTCTCTGGCTGCCCGGCACCGATCACGCCGGCATCGCCACACAGGTGCAGGTCGAAAAGGCGCTCAAGAAGGAAGAGAAGAAAACCAAGCACGACCTCGGTCGCGAGGAATTCCTCAAACGCGTCTGGGCGTGGAAGGAAAAGCACGGCGGCATCATCATCCAGCAGTTGAAAAAACTCGGCGCAAGCTGCGACTGGACCCGCGAACGGTTCACGATGGACCCCGAATACTCGCGCTGCGTGCAAAAGGTGTTCGTCGAGCTTTACAAGAAAGGCCTCATCTATCGCGGCAAACGCATGGTGAACTGGTGCCCCGCCAGCCAGACCGCGCTCTCCGACGAAGAAGTCGAAATGAAACCGCAGAAGGGTTTCATGTACCACTTCAAGGTGCAGGTGGCAGGGGCAAAAGCAGAAAGCAGAAAGCAGAAAGCAGAAACGGAAGAAGCCAATGGCGGTCCTGAGATCGACAACGAGGGTCGCATCTGGTTGACGATCGCCACCACCCGTCCAGAAACGATTCCGGGCGACACCGCTGTCGCCGTGAATCCAAAGGACACCCGCTACGCGCATCTGATCGGCAAGCATGTCATTCGTCCCCTGCCCGCCAATCTGCCGCTTGAAAAGAAACTGATTCCGATCATCGCGGACGAACATGTCGATTTCGAATTCGGCACCGGCGTGTTGAAAGTCACACCGGCGCACGACAAGGCGGACTTTGAAATCGGTCAGCGTCACAAGTTGCCGAGCGTGGACGTGATGAACGCGAACGGCACGATGAACGAACTTGCCGGTGAAGAACTCGCGAATCTGGATCGTTTCCAGGCGCGCAAGGTCGCGGCAGAGCGTTTGAAGGAACTCGGGGTGATGGTTGAAGAAAAGCCTTACGAGAACAACGTGGGCTTCAGCCAGCGCGCCGATGTGCCGATCGAGCCGCGTCTGAGCGAACAGTGGTTTTTGAAATATCCCGCAGTCGAACAGGCGAAAGCTTGCGTGGTGCAGGACAAAGATTTGGGGAGCACACCCGCCCCGGGCGTCGCTGCGCGCGCCCTCGCGGGCAGCACCGAGCGCGCGACGAATTCCGACGCATCAGATCTTTCCACACGCTCGAATGTGCCGGACGGGGCATCCGGCACTGCGCCCGGGGCGGGCGCGCTCCCCGGAATGCAATTCCATCCGCAGCGCTGGGCGAAGGTTTACGATCATTGGCTGACGAACATTCAAGACTGGTGCATCAGCCGTCAGCTCTGGTGGGGACATCGGATTCCGGTGTGGTATCGCAAATCATCAATCATTAATCATCAATCAGCCGACATCTGGTGCGATGTTGTTCCTCCTCCCGATATCGAAAATTGGGAACAGGACCCCGACGTTCTAGACACCTGGTTTTCCAGCTGGCTCTGGCCCTTCGCCACGATGGGTTGGCCGGAAAAGACAGAGACGTTGAAGAAATTTTATCCGACCGCCGATCTCGTCACCGGACCGGACATCATCTTCTTCTGGGTCGCGCGCATGATCATGGCCGGTTACGAGTTCATGGGCGATCTGCCGTTCCGAAACGTTTATTACACCGGCATCATCCGCGACAAACAGGGGCGCAAGATGTCGAAGACGCTCGGCAACTCGCCCGATCCGCTCGAACTGATTGCAAAGTACGGCGCGGATGCATTGCGCTTCGGCACCATGCGCAGCGCGCCGCTCGGTCAGGACGTGTTGTTCGACGAAAAGGACGTTGAACTCGGCCGCAACTTCTGCAACAAGCTCTGGAACGCCTGCCGCTACCGTCAGATGGTCGGCAGCGCCGACTTCCCAATTCAGGGCGAGATCGATCCGAAGCTGCTTACGACGGACGACAAATGGATTCTGCTCAAACTGGATGCTGCGATCCGAGAAGTCACCGACGCGCTGAACTCCTACAACTTCAGCACCGCCGTGCAGGCGCTCTACCGTTTCTTCTGGAGCGAATATTGCGACTGGTACGTGGAAGCGTCGAAAGCGATTCTCTCCAGTGGCCGGCGTGACTCCGCTCAACCCGAAGATTCCGCAATGCGCAATCCGCAGTCCGCAATTGAGAGCGCGTCCACCGCAAACGATGCTCAGAAGGCGAACACACTCGCCGTCATCGACTTCGTCCTCAGCCACACGCTGCGATTGTTCCATCCGTTCATGCCGTTCATCACGGAAGAACTCTGGCACGGGATGGGTTACTCCGAAGACATGCCGGACGATCAGGGCGGCAAGACGATCATGTTTGCGCCGTGGCCCAAACCGTTGGACGAGGATTTCAAAGCTCATTACGGTCTCGACGATCGTTCCCTCGCAATTGCCGGCGCCAAGTACGCGCTGGTCACCGAAGGTCGCAACCTGCGTCGCATCGGAAACATTCAGGCTGGCAAGAAGGTGAAATACGTTCTCAAGCCGTCGAATCCTCTTCCGCCGAACGAAGTGGAAGTGATCCGGCTGTTGCTCAATGCGGAATCGATCGAGATCAACGCCGGTTATCAACCGCCCAAAGGCACGCCTGCTGTGAAAGCGGAACTGGGCGAACTGTATCTTCCGCTCGAAGGCCACATCGATCCCGCCGCGGAACTCGCGCGACTGAAGAAGGAAAAGGAAAAGATCGAAGCTGAGATCGTGAAGGTGGAGCAGAAGCTGACGAATCCGAACTTTACTTCGAAAGTTCCGCCCGCGGTTCTCGCCGAACATCAGCAGCGCCTCGTCGATTGGCAATCCAAGCTCGAGCACGTGAAAACCTCGCTCGAAGCGCTGGAAGGCAAATAGAAAAGCTGTCCATCGCGACGACCGTCCTTCGCGCAGCGTTCCGTTTGTTTATTCCCGCCGGCGCGGGAATGGAATAACCGGCAAAGCAGCAGCTTCGCCCTACCGATCAAGACAGGTAGGGCAAACCTGCCGGTTTGCCCACACTTCAACAAAAACAAGCGCAGCGAAGTTTTTGTCGGTCGTGTTTCGATCTTGCGGATAGTGCATGACGTTTTCATTCCGCTAAAGCGGGAATGGGAACAGCGACGACCTGCGACGCTTGAGGAAGCTCGGCGCATAGCGGCGAAATGCGCCAGCCGCGTGAACGAGAAATGGAACAGGACGCTGACCGAAGAGGATTCACCCGGCAATTACATCATTCGCGAAACGCCCACCGGATTTGAGTTCGTCTGGTTTTTGTCGAGCGGCGAAGAGGAGCGGATCTCTTATGACCGCGCCGATTAAAACTCGACGCAGTGCCGTCCGGCTGGCATCACACATGGCGTGAATTTGAAGAAGTTGTTAGCTGTTTCGATCGAAGCTGCGCACGGCGCCGGCGCGTTGATGCGCAAAAACCTCAAAGCCGCCAAGAAGGTCAATGCAAAGACCTCGCACGACATCAAACTGGAACTCGATGTCCGCTGTCAGAAGCTGATCGAGAAAACGCTTCACAAGGCGTTTCCTGAAATCGCGTTCCTTGGCGAGGAAGGCAACTCGGGCGCCGAGAACGCCGAGTATCGCTGGGTGGTTGATCCGATCGACGGCACGGTGAATTTTTCCTACGGCATTCCGCATGCGTGCGTTTGCATCGCACTTCAAAAAAGGATTTCGGGTTCTGAGTCTCGCGTGTCGCGTTCGAAAAGAAACCAATCCGAAACGTCGAACACCGAATACGAAACCATCCTTGGCCTGATCTACGATCCCTTCCTCGACGAAATGTTCACCGCAACTGCGACCGATGCGCCGCGGCTGAACGGAAAACCGATTCGCGTCAGCGATCGTTCGAAGCTGGAGGACAGCATCTGCGTGATGGGCTACGGCAAAAACGAAAACATGATACGCGAATCGCTGCCGCTGTTCGGCAGGCTGACAATCAAATGCCGCAAGTTGCGCAACATGGGTTCGGCCGGGCTGGGTCTGGCTTATGTCGCGTGCGGACGTTTCGATGCCTACATCGAACGCGGCGTGAGTCTCTGGGACATCGCAGCGGGCGGTTTCATTGTCGAGCGGGCGGGCGGCGAATTCTGGCGAGTTCCGACCAGGGACAAATACGGCTTCCGCATGATCACGACCAACGGAAAATTGCGAAAGAAGATCGAAGCCCTGATGTAAGCGCCGCCGTTCTACGCATTCGACTTTCAGGCGGAGCGGCAGCTCCGCCTTATCTTTTCACGGCAAGATGAACGTGCCTGTCGCCTGCCCCCGGAAGGTGCCTGAACTTGGCGTGTCGAAATCGAGATGAATCTCGACACTGCCGAATCCGATTAGAAACAGAGGACGAAGCCGTCCGCGATACGGATCCTGAATCCAGTTGTAGAGCACCGCGCCTGAGAAGCCCGTTCCATGGTTCGTGTAACTTCCCGATCCGATGCCATCAAAGGCGATGCTTGTTTTCAATCCGTTCGAGAAATTGAGCGTCATGCTGCGGTTGAGAACGTTTCTCGGAGTGAACAGCGCATCCTGATATTGCACCTGCGTCGCCTTGAAAAATTCCGCCGGCATCCGCGCGCTGATCGTCACTGAACTCAGCAGCGGCGGCGCAGTTTCAAATCCAAAACTTTGCCCCACCCAACTGGTGAGATTGGTCGAACCGTGAATTCGATTCTCCACATCGAGCCGGTTGCTGAAGCTGAGGCTCACATTCGCGCCGGATCGAGCGACAGCAAGATTCAGATTCGTCACCACCGGAAGCCCTTTGTTGTGAATGTCGAAGGCTTCCGCCTCAGACCCGACGCGGCGTATGGTTACATTGGTCAGGACAACATCCACGACCGGTTTTGAACCTGCATTCGTGGCGACATTGTTGATGGCGTAAACCACGTTCGATCCGCCATACAACCGGCCAAACACGGAATGCACGCCATTCAAATGCGGCTGTGGTGCAACGGTGATGAAGAGCTGCGACCCGTTTGAATCCGGCCCCGAATTTGCCATCGACAACACGCCGAATCCGTCGTGAAGCGCACCCGCATTGAATTCGTCCACAAACTGATAACCCGGACCGTCGGTCCCCTGCCCGTTTCGGGAACCGCCCTGGTTCATGAAACCCTTGATCACGCGATGAAACGTGGTGCCGTTGTAGAATGGATCGGTTCGAATCTGCCCGGTTGGAACGTCGAGCCACGCGCGTTCGCCGGTTGCAAGTCCGATGAAATTCGCCACCGTTTTCGGCGCGATCACGTAATCCAGCCGGCAGGTGAAGCTGCCCATGCTGGTGTTGAACTCGGCATAAATGCCGTTTGTGTATTGAGCCGAAGCGGCAAGGCTGAAGCCGAACAGAACCAGCACAGCACCGCAAAAACATTTCAGGGAAGAAAACCGTTCGTGTCGCATTGTGTTACAGCGGCGCGGATATTGGCACATTCGGAAGCATCGAAACAATTCCGAATCATCCCGGAATGGCCCTCCATTACTCCACCGTACTCAGCCGCTGCTCAGCTTGTTCATTCGATAAGCGGTAACGAGCGCGCAGAACTGCGAGGCCGACAACCGGCGGATACGACTGGTCGGTCTTCATTCTCGGCTCCACGTATTCGATCGCTTCAAACAAAAGCCGGTTGGCATCCGCGTAGGTCAATCCTGCAAGACGCTGAATATAGCGCGTCGCCCGGTCGATCAGCTTCAGATTGGTCGCCACCACCCAGATCATGTAGTTGCCCATCACGCGCCCGAGCCGGACCATCGTGCAGGTGGAAAGCGCATTCAGCAGCAGCTTCAGACCAACCCGGCTCAAGCCATCCAGAAGAAACGTGTTTGCCGGAATCGGCAAACGAACCCGTCGAATCTCCGACTGAATCGTCGAATCGTCACCGTCTCCGACGAGAATCATCGCGCAGGCAGCTCCAGCTTCCGCCGCCGCGCTCAGCCGTTCGCGAAAGAATCCGCCTGCGGCAAAATGCTTCTCCAACTCTTCCGCTGCGACCACTACGATGGCGCTGTCTCCGGCCAGCGGTTTTCGCAGATCCAATCCGTCCTGTCCGATTCGAAAACTCAAGAGATCGTCACCACGAATTCTCCGCAGCGTGTCCATCGTCTTCTGCAAACGTTCCGCACCGACGAGTTCGAGCACCTCGGGCTCCGCCCAGTCGATGCATTGCGGTTCGCGCTTCAAAATGTTGCGCCACGCTTCACAGCTGGCTGCTTCCGGCACAAAAAGAAACGACCACGATTCCGCGGCCTTGGGATCGTCGCAACGGCGAAACGGCGGCGTGCAATACGTTGGCGAACGCTCGGTCGTGTCGGTCAGCACATCGATTCCAAACCGGTCCGCCAGATAGCTGTTTTTTCTTCCCGAGCGATAAACCGATTCCTCGAGCTTCACGAGTTCCGCCAGCTGTTCCAGCAGCGCCGGCGAGCGCAACGTGGCATGCAACGATTCCAGACCTTCGAGAAACTGCGCCGGAATTCCAGCAACCTGCAATGGCGACTCGCCGCTCAATCGACGAACGACCATTTCGAGCACCGTGATCAGAACACAAAGCTGAATGCTCGTGGCCTGCATCCGTGTCGATCCCGTGATCGCCATTGGACCGGTTGTGAGATTGATCCTTTCGATCCGCGCATCCCGGATCACTTCGCGGCTGCGTTCGACGTGTTCGCAAAGAACGTCATCCGGGTTGTTGTAAACGAAGAAAACCTTTGCGCCGGCCTCGACGCCCTTCCACGCGGTGCCGATGACGAATGAAGTTTCGCCACCCTCAGTGATCGCAAAAACAACGTCGCCGGACGAAACCCCGAGACCGGCCAGCTGCTTTTGTCCAAACGCAGCGAAGTCTTCGAAGCCTTCAACGGATTTGATCAACGCGAAATCGCCGCCCGCCATCACGCTGAATGCGCGTTGCTCAAACTCAGGTTGATTCCGCTTGGCCCAGAATTCGCGCCAGATAGAAACCAGCAGAATGCTCAACCGGCCTGTCGCGCCGCAGCCGGTGAAGAACAGCTTTCCGCCATTCGCAATCGAAGCAACGACTGTTTCAACGATCGGGTCTGCTTGTCGTGCTTCAACGAATTCGCGAAACCGCCGCACCACATCGCCATCCACCTGAAACAGCAGGTCGAGCGCTTTCACAACGTCCGCGCGCGCCACGTCACTGAGATTGGCCGTAAGCGGATGCGAAGATTCCGTGACCAGCGCGCCCAGCTTGAACTGGCCGCTCGCGCGGAGAAACTCTTCCGATCGACGATCTGACGTCTCGCTCATTGTGGCGGCAGAGTGTCAAATGCCGTGCCGCGGGCAAGCGGGAAGGAATCGATCAACGAATAGCGCGAACCGCCCGGACGCAGTTCGCTGCGGATCAATTCAACCTGTTTCACCTCCCATTCCCCGAAAAATCGCGCGTTCATCTCCTGCGCCGCATGAAGAAGGGTTTCCGCATCCGACCGGCGGACATCATGACATCGCGCCAGCGTCACGTGAGCGGTGAAGTCATTTTCCTTTTCGGCGGGACAAATTCCCTCCAACGCTGCTTCAACCGATTCCTGCAACATCGGAAGCGCCTTCGCCTCGTCGTGAACCGATGCCCAGATCACACGCGGAACACGTTTGTGCGGAAAAAATCCGATCCGTTCACAACGCAGTCGTAACACGGGAAAGCCAGTGCAGGCGTCGTGAAGAAGCTCTGAAACGCGGCTGAGATCGGATTGAGGAACATTGCCGAGAAACTTCAGTGTGAGATGGAATTGTTCTGTGCGCGTCCAGCGAATTCCGTGTTCGGAAACCAACGATCGCAACTCCTCCTGTGCAAGAGCGAGCTCCGCCTTGATCCGGTCCGGCACTGAAACCGCCACAAACAATCGAAGCATCTCCGTCTCAGTTTCCATGGTCGTGATTGTTCTGAATCGTGTGCCGGGGTGCCAATGCAAATCGCATCATGGAAGCGGTTCGCCACGCGCTGCCGTGAACAGTCGATACCACTCTTCGCGCGACAAAGTGATCTCCGTCGCCTTCACCGCGTCGCGAATGCGTTCCGGGTTGAGCGAACCGACGATCGGAACGATCCGGGCCGGATGCCGCAACAGCCACGCCAGCGCGACCGCAGTCCGGCTCACGCCGCGTTGACCCGCAATTTCCTCCAACACCGGCAGAAATTTCTCGGGCTTGTACTGCTGTTGCCAGGCGAGAAGACGTTTTGCGCCGCCACCAATCAATCCACCCGCCAGCGGACTCCACGCCATCGGCGTGATCTTTTCGATCAAACATTGATCAAGTGTGCCGTCGTTGAGCGCGTCCAGTTTCGCGAGGCTGATTTCAACCTGATGCGTTACCAGCGGCATCGGGCAAACGACCTGCAACGCAGTCAGAAATGTTGGTCGGAAATTGCTGACACCGAACCAGCGCACTTTGCCGGCATTCTTGAGTCGTGTGAACGCGGCTGCGATTTCCTCCGGATCGCCGAGGTAATCCGGTCGGTGCAGCATGTAAATGTCGATCGCATCGACACGCAGCCGCTTCAACGACTGCTCGCATTGTTCGACAATGTAGTCGCCCGAAAAATCCCATCGATGCGGTGCCTCAGGAACAGGATCGCCGGCGTGCCGGACGCCGCATTTCGTCGTGATCACCACCCGTTCGCGCATTCCGGAAATCTCGCGCAAGGCGTCGCCCAACAGCCGTTCCGCTTCGCCTCTGCCGTAGATGTTGGCGTTGTCGAAGAACGTGTATCCGCCGTCGTAGGCGGCCCGAATCGCAGCTTTTGCAGCGGCTTCATTCTCTGCCGGAGACGCGGAGGGCGAACCCGCAAGACGCCAGCAGCCGAATGCAAGACGGCTCGCTTTCAACGAACTGACACCGATCGAAATCGTTTCCATGCCGCGAAGCTATTGTCGCTGAAGCATTCTGCAAAGCGAAGAAACGGGCGCCGCGCTGTCGGATCAGGACTGGGAAACCTTATCCCATTCCCCGCCGCGTTTCATGTTTTCAAGAATCGTGATCTTCTGCCAGATCTTGCGGGAAAGTCCGGACGTCAAATCCTCGACATCATCAACCGCGTCCAGAAGCACGGAATCCTGGAAATCCTGCACGTACAAAGCGCCGATCTTGCTGAGCAACGCAAGGGCGTCGCTGCAGTAATCGAGATACCGATTCAGCTCGAACGGTGTCATTTCACGCTTCGGCGGCGCGACCGGGCGTTGGCCGCGTCCGAAATAATTCTCGGGATCCTTCGTGAGCTGGTGCATGTCCACGATGTGCGCCAGGGCACGAAGTTCGTGAACCGCTTTCAAGGCGCGCTGGCGCTTGATTCGATTTTCCCAATTCACGAGAAACAACACGGCGGCGCCGATGAAAACCACGGTTCCAATGCTCGATTCCAGCGCCTGAACGAAGCTTCCGAAGTCACCCAACTGAAACTGACGGATCTGAATCAACAACCCGATCAGAATGGCTACGATCGTGATCGTCAGAAATGCCACCCCGACCCGCAACGGAATGTGCGGACGTTGAATCCAATCGATCCGCGCGACCGTTTCCTCGGCGACCTGAACGATCTCGTGTGAAAGGTTTCCGAGCCCGGAATCGGGAAATCGCCGTCCGATGCGATCCCGGAGGGCATGCGCACTCTCGACGATCTTTTGAGAATCCAGCCTGCGAAAGCTGGCGGGCGGTTCATCCATGCAGCGAGCCTACGCAACCGCCGCGAACCCGGCAAGTGGACGCGTGTTCGAGGAGCAACTGAACACCCACGCCAAAATACTCCCTCGCCCCGAAGCGAAGCGCGGAAAGAGGAAATATTTCGTGGTGCGATCTCGTTGACGAACGGAACGCACCGGTCGGTGCGGAAAATGGGGCAAAGCGGCAGCTTTGCCCTACCTATTGTTGATAAGACGGAGCTGCCGTTCCGCCTGAAAATCGTTCGGGTAAAACAAGCGGGTATTGCCGCGCTTCGAGGTCACTCTCATTAACACCGTGCTTCAGCACGGTGCAGACGCGTTATCGCGCAGCCAGCCGTTTACAACGGCTTTCCTCACTCGTCCGGAAAACCTCCTCCCCCCACCCCCTCTGCCTCCGCTCGGAAGAGACGAAGATGCGGGCATCACGCTTCGGTGAATGCTTCATTAATTCTGGTGCTTGTGTTGAGTTTGCGGACGCGTGTTCGAGATTGTCTGAATTTATGTTGAATCTGTGGCGAAACTCTTTACTTATCAGCCCCCGAGCAATCGAATTGATCTAACGTGAAACTGACTGACCTTCGGGGCATCCTGCAATACATCCCGCAATTCCGGGAAAAGACCTTCATCATTGCCGTGGATGGCATCATCGTCCCGGACGAAAACTTTGCCAACATCCTCCTGGACATCGCGGTTCTCCGCTCGCTGAACATCCGCGTCGTTCTGGTCCACGGTGCCTCGGCGCAAATCCGGGCTGTTGCTGAAAAGCAGAACGTGAAGATTTCGAACCACGACGGTTCGGGAATCACCGACAACGTCACGCTGCAGATCGCATTGGATGCCGCCAATCGGCTCACGCACGAAATCCTGGAAGGCCTTTCGGCGAACGACCTGCGCGCCGCCTGTACCAACGCCATCATTGCCCACCCGCTCGGAATCATTCAGGGCGTCGATCACCTCAACACCGGCAAGGTGGAACGTGTCGATACCGAGCTGCTCCAGACGCTTTTGAGCCAGGGCATCATTCCCGTCGTGCCGCCGCTCGGCTTCGATGGCGATGGCAAAACCTATCGCGTGAACTCGGACGGCGTGGCAGTTGCAATCGCCGAGGCGCTGAAGGCCACAAAACTGATATTCATCACCGCGCACGACGGCCTGCGTTACAACGACACGCTCATCCGGCAGATGCTCGTTGCCGAACTGAAGAAGCTTCTCCAGTCCAACAGCAACGGCTTCGTGCCCGAAATGCTTTCGAAGGCGCAGCACGCCGCGAGCGCCTGCGTTGCCGGAGTGCAGCGCGTTCACATCATCAACGGACGCGTTGATGAAGGTCTCCTCGCGGAGGTGTTTTCCAACGAGGGCATCGGAACGTTGATCTACGCCAACGAATATCAGCAGATTCGCCCGGCCAAGAAAAAGGACATCCGCGCCATCCAGCAGCTGACCAAGAAAGCCGTCGAAACCGACGAACTGGTGAAGCGCACCCGGGCGATGATCGAGAAGAACCTGAACGACTACTACATCTTCGAGATTGATCGAAATCCCGTGGCGTGCGTGGCGCTTCATGTTTATCCCGAACAGGGCAAGGGCGAACTCGCGTGTCTTTACGTGAATCCCTCGCACGAAAACCAGGGCATCGGACGCAAGCTGATCCAGTTCGTCGAAGCCAAGGCGCGGGAACTCGGATTGAACGAACTGCTCACCCTTTCGACGCAGGCGTTCACTTACTTTCAGTCCAAAGGCGGATTCAACGAAGGCACGCCCGACGATCTTCCGTCCGTCCGCCGCGAGAAATACGACCAGAGCGGCCGCAACTCGAAGGTGCTGGTCAAGAAGTTGAAGGCGCCGCAGAACAGCAGCCCTGAGCCCGCGCCGAAAAAGTATGAACACGGAATGTAGGGTGGAAGCCAAGGCGCCGAAAGTCGCGGGACAGGCTGGCTGATCAGGACAATAGGACAATAGGACAATAGGACAATAGGACTATTGCGGTGCAGCAAAAGCAGCCGAGCTGCCGCTTCAACGAATCACTTCGCCTGCGAATCAATCCTCCTCCGGCAAATCGCCGAAGTAGAAGTTCACCGCGCCTGAATAGTCGCCATTCGCCACAGTCGGCTGGCTTTGAGGTCCGCTGAAGGCGGCGTCCTTGAACTTGGTTCCAATCGCCGGAATCGCATGGAGCAACCCCAGTCCCGCTTGCGGCAGTTTCACTTTTGTTTTCGCCACAAGATCATCGGGCGCCTGGTCCGGCGTGAGCACCTGAACGAACGGCACTTTCTCCGGCACGATTGAAATCGAACCCTCCGTGGTGTCCAGTTGCATCCAGCGAACATCGCTGAAGCACCCCTTGAACTCCGGATATTCCCAGTCACGATAGCCTGTGATTGTGTTGTTGTAGTCCGTCTCCCACACCCCAAAGGTGCCGCCGCGCATCCGGTTCTTGTAAACGCGGAACGGACCGTTGCCCATCCAGCGTTTGCTCTTCACGTAATCCTCCGGATAGTCGAACACCACGCCCAGGAAGTCGTTCGTTCCCGTCGCGCTGTAGGTGTATTCGCAGCGAACCCAGCCGTTGCCATGCACGCGCCAGAGGATCGATTTCAAATCCCCGTCAAACTTCGCCGAAACGATGTAGTCGGGGCCGTCCTGATCGGATCGAATCGACTTGAGCGTTCCGTTGGTAACCGCGAGGCGTGGGCCGTTCGTGAGACTGAACTCGACGTCGTCGCGAATCACTTCCGTGAGCAATCCCGTCTTGCGGCTGATCTTCACCAGCAGATCGCCCGAACGGATTTCCACATGATCCGCAGTTTCCTTTCCACTCGCCTTCTGCGACGCGGGTGCATTGACCAGTCGGCCGAGATCTCCGGTACGCGGACGAGGCCATACCCAGGTCCAGAGTTCGCGGCCCGATGGATCCTCCACTCGCAATGCCCAGGCATCAACGCGTTCGTCGGATCGCATCACCGGCATGCGGACCGTCCCTTTTCCGCCCGGCGGAATTGACGGCACCTGGCCTTCCTCCTCTTCCAGCACATCGAAATCACCGCCCATTTCCTGAAGCGTCGGATACTGCCGCAATTCCCAGACGAACCTGCATTCCTTCGCATCCGTGAAGCTGAAGTGATTTTGAACGGAGAAGGTTCGTCCCGACTCCTGCTTCACCTGAATCGGCGACCAGATTTCCTTGATCGTGTAAAAGCTCGCCTCGCGTTCGCGGTAGGGCCCGACGATTCCGTCCGGCGCCTGGTTGCCGGCCGAATCAAGCTCGCCGGTGTCGGGCCGTTTCACCGATTCATCCACAAACGTCCAGATGAAACCGCCGCTAAGCACCGGACTTGCGGTCATCATGTTCCAGTAATCCTCCAGACCGGCGCCGGCCCCGCCGTCATACAGGCCGTGCAGAAACTCCGTCGGCATGTAGATGTATTTGCCGGTGTAGTTGGTATTCAACGCCTCCTTGCCATCGAAGTAGAACATCGGCTTGCCACTTGCCGCCACAACCGCGTTGTCGTAGCCGAGATAATGCGCCGTGTTCACGCCACCGAACGGATGCCACGGATGCAACACGCGGCGTTGTTGCGGATCGAACTTCGTGAAGAGTTCGTCCAGCGCCGTGTTCCAGCCGCCTTCATTGCCATTGTCCCAGAACAGAATCGAAGGATGATTCACATCGCGCGTCACCATTTCTTCAACGAGCTTCGTTCCCACCTCGGTGTCGTAGGCCCGATGCCATCCTGCGAGTTCGTTCAGAACGTAAAGCCCCAGTTCATCGCACAGGTCGAGAAATTCGGCGTCCGGCGGATAATGCGACATGCGAACCGCATTCATGTTCATGTCTTTCATCAGTTCGATGTCCTCGCGATGAACCTTCGAGCTGAGACACCGGCCGGATTCAGGCCAGAACGAATGCCGGTTTACGCCCTTCAGCACGACGCGCTGGCCGTTCACGTAAATGCCGTCGCCATCCCGCACTTCCACCGTTCGAAAACCGAACCGTTGAAACATCCGATGCACGAGTTCGTCACCGCGCTTGAGCCGGACTTCCACGGTGTAAAGATTCGGCTTCTCCGCCGACCAGGTCATTGGCGAATCGATCTTTGTCTTCAAAACCGCCCGCGCACTTGCGTCGGCCTGCACGCTCGCACCCATCGGTTTTCCGTCGAGCGTCATCACCTGCGCCTCGACCTTCGCGCCGTCCGCGTTTCCGTTTACAAACACATCCATTGAAAAAGTTCCATCCGCCTTCGCATCGATTGCCACCCGTTCGATGAACTGCTGCGGCGTCGCCTCGAGGTGAACCGGACGGAAGATGCCTCCGAACACCCAGTAATCCGCCAGCCGTTCCGCATCGTTCACAGATTTGTTCGATGAATGCTTGGCGACCTCCACTTCCAGAAGGTTTGTCTCGCCGAACTTCACCAGCGGCGTGATTTCGTATTTGAAACGATAGAACGCGCCCTGATGCTTTGGCCCCGCCGACTGGCCGTTCACTTTCACGCTCGTGTCCGTCATGGAACCTTCGAACGTCAGGAAAATGCGTTTGTCTTTCAGATCCGCGGGAATGGCAAATTCACGTTCATACAATCCGCGCTCATCCCACGCATTCGTCGCGTCCTTCTTGTAGCTGAGCGTTCCGAAACCATGCATGTCCCAATGCGACGGCACCGGAAGATTGGTCCAATAACCTGAGTTCGCTCCCGAGGTGCATTGAAATTTCCACGGCACCGCGTCGTCCTTGCCTTTGCCGGAGAGATAGAGCCGCAACGTGTCCTGCGCGCTGGCAATGCTTGCCAAAGCGAAAAGAACGAACAGGAGAACGTTCAAACACCAGCGTTGAACACCAGGCTTGAACACGCCGCGTTGTGATCCGCGAACGCCAGATGTCGAATGTCCGATGCTGGAGAGTGGATGATTTCCGCGTTGGAGAATTCCCATAGTTAACCTTTCAAATGCTGACGAAATTCCGTCGGCGTCATGCCGGTGTAATGACGGAAGAAATGGCTGAAGTAAAATTCGCTGGAGAAATTCAGCTGCGCGGCAACGTCCTTCACGGAGAGCCGTTTGTCGGCCAGCAGCAGCCGGGCCTGATCCAGCCGGGCTCGTTGAATGTGCTCGTGAATGGTCCCCTGCTTCGCTTTCTGAAACAGCGCGCGCAATCCGGAATAGCTGACCTTCCCAATCGTCGCCAGCTCGGTGGCCTTCCAGTCGCGCATCGGATTCGCCGAAATCGCATTCAGCACCCGCACCACGGGCGCCGGCAGTTCCGCCTGGGGCGACACGAGAAGATTCCGCGCCATCAGCAGCTTCCCGAGCATGTTGGTGATGACGACGTGAATCTGCCATTCCCAACCGACCGGACGCCGTCGAACCAATCGCAGCAGTTCGCTCTGAGTTCTTTTGACAAAACCGAAATCCTCGAGAGCGAACTCGGCGCCTTCTGTTCCTCGGATTTCCTCGTGCCAGAATTCAAGGCCGGGTCCGCCGAATCGGAAGCCCGCGATCGTGAGATGCCTCTTCGGCGCCGGGATGTAATTACGCGGCTTGCTCATGTCCACGAGCCACACCTTGCGCCCGCGGGTCAGATTGAGGCGTCCATCGCCGTGTTCCAGTTCGCCTTCGCCGGACTGCACCCAGAAGAGATGCGCTCCGGGTTTTTCGAACGATTGATGCCGGTCGGCTTCAGTGATCTTGCGCGACCCGATGGAAAAAAGATGCCAGAGCAGTCGCCGCGCAATGGGCGATGGCTCAACAAATGTCAGATGCTCGGAGGAACCTGCTACAGCCGATTCGGCCAGCGGCGTCTCTTTTGCCGGTCCGGGTTGCATGCGCGCATCTTCTCAAGCTGACGCTTCGCAGGCAAGATCGACGCCCTTTCGAATGTCTGCCGGCCACACATAGCTGCCAGGCTTGATGGCAAGCACTGTTGAACGATTTCCCACCACGCCAAGTCGCGCGACACCGGGCGCAAGTTCTCGCAACACGGTAAGCCTTTCCCAGCCCATGCGCTGTACCAATGCCGCAGCCGTGGCTCCACCTTCTGCATAAACATGAGTCACGTTCGCATCTGCCAGCACCATTTCAGCAAGTTGAACCAGATGCAACGTCAGCATCCTCGCCGCTTCAGCCCCGCGCAGAGTTGGGAGGCCGACGTTCAAAATCACACGGTTGCTTTGTCGAAACGCCGTAATCGCCCGTTTCGCCACCGCTCTCTTGGCGATGTCGCTGAACTCGGCGCCCCACGCCAGCTCGGATGGCAGCGAGAACACAGGAACTTTCCTCGCGCGCGCAGCCCGGACGAAACTGCGTCCAGCCTTGCTGGTTGAGCCGCATACGAACAGTTCCGAAATCTCTGCCAACGACTCCTCCTTCTCCTCGCTCTTCTCATTAAGTTCGTATCCTTCGAGCCGAAGCAACGCGGCAAAGAATTCAGCAGCGCCGCCAAACGCGGTGCGGTCGAACCGTCGCGCCGCCCATTTCTCGAGATCAACAGATCGCGTTGCTTCGCCCACTGCGATGCCATTCGGGGGAAGCTCCGCGCGCCGTCGCACAACCTTCACGGGAAAAGTCATCGAAGGTTCCATCAGCTCCAGCACTTTTGATGAAGTCCGGGGATGCTCCGGATCTCTTGCAAACTCAGTCTCATGAATCGGCCTGCCCTCGACGTAATAGCGTCCGTTCCGAATCACCCGTCCTCTGGATGGATTTGCCGGCACAATGAACGCCCGCGGAAGGTCGAGCGCGCCGGCCATTGCTTCGAGTTCAGCTGTGATATGTCCGCGCAGAACGGAATCAACCTTCTTGTAAATCCAATCAGCACCGGCCTCACGCAACAGCCTCGCCGCTTTCGCCGTTCGTCGCGCAGCCTCCTCCGGCGCGGATGACCGCGAATCCGTATCAATGCAAACCAGCTTCGCCCGACCGCTCGGCCGGCCACGACAGATGATTTCCGCCGTCAGTCCATGACGCAAACCGAGCGCGCCGATCTCGGCCGCTCCGCTCAGGTCATCTGCAATGACGCCAATCATCTCTGGGATTTATGATTTACGATTTATGATCCGGGATTGGAAGCCGGCGCGCATTCGGCGGACAATGATTGCGTTTCCGATTTCTCCGCGCGGAGTCGTTGTTCGCGGCCGTTGGCCAGATCGAGGGCGACGCGAATGGCGGAATAAAGGCTCTGAGGATCGGCTTTCCCCTGCCACGCGATGTCGAACGCGGTGCCATGATCGACCGATGTGCGGATGATCGGCAGACCGAGCGTGATGTTCACTCCGGTGTCGAAGGCCAGCATCTTGAACGGAATGTGTCCCTGATCGTGATACAGCGTGACGATCGCATCAAAACGCTTGCGCTGATTTGTCGTGAAAGCAGCGTCTGGAACCAGCGGCCCGACGGCATCGATGCCCCGCTTCTTCGCCTCAATCACGGCGGGTTCAACGAAGTTCTCTTCTTCGCGCTGTCCAAAAAGACCGTGCTCTCCAGCGTGAGGATTCAATCCGCAGACACCGATTCGGGGTTTCCTCCGAAGCATCCATTCCATCGCCTCGGCGGTGAGTTCGATGACGTTCAGCACGCGTTCGACTGAAAGTTTTCCCGGCACTTCATGATAACCGATGTGCGTCGTCACCATGCTCACCGTGATGACGTCCGAGCGCAGCATCATGCAACTGCGTTTGGAATTGGTAAGCGCCGTGAAAATTTCCGTGTGCCCGGGATGCGGCACTCCGGACAGGTTGAGAGCTTCCTTGTGAATCGGTGCTGTCACCACGCCGGAAATCTGTCCGCGCAACGCCGACTGAATCGCCTGTTCGATATAAACGTAACCGGCCCGCCCGCACGCGGCTGAAATCTTTCCCGGTTCAACCGTGCCGGCATCGATCGCCGCACAGTTGACGAGGGTTGGCGCGGAGCGAGTGGTTTGCCTGTTCCAGTTCTGAAGCGAAAGGATCTGGACCTTTTCCAATCCCAACCCAAGTTGTTTGCCCACGCGTTCCACGACGCCGGCATCGCCGAACAACACGGGAATACACCGATCCAACACGCTCGGTTCAGTGAGCGCACGAAGACAAATTTCCGGCCCGATCCCCGCCGGATCGCCCATCGTCAGTCCCAGCAGCGGCCGCGTGTTCATTCGGCAAGATGCACCCGGTTTGAGCCGTTTCCATTTCCATCGCCGCCGGCAATCTGGCTCAGCTGCAGTTGCATCATCTGGGTTTGAAGCTTTTCCACGGCGCTGGCCGAAAGCGTGTGCAACGGCGGCAGAACGTAAGGCTCGCACAATCCGCGGCAATGCACGGCCGCTTTGAGGACGGAGATCGACTCATTGAGTGTCCGGCCTTTCTGATACAACGCAGCCACGGCGTTCATCCGTGCAAACTGATTTTCGACCTGTATCCAGTCGCCACGGCGCGCTGACGTGCACAAATTCTGGCAGACGTCCGGAATGAGATTGCCAACGCTCGGAACAATTCCGTCCGCTCCAAGCCGCAGTCCCTTCTCCATCAACGCACCCACGCCCACGAAAATGGCAAAACCCGGTTTTCCGCCAAAGCGCTTCAGCAGTTCCTCCAGACGTTTCGAGTTGTTTTCCGAATCCTTGATGCCCGCAAGCTTTGGATGTCCGAGAAGTTTCCCCACAGCATCGAGCGGAATTGAAACGCCTGTTGTGGACGGCATGTTGTAAAGAATCAACGGCCCATGCACCTGATCGAGCAATGTGCGATACCACTGCTCCAGATCCGCCGCCGGAACCGGAACGGAAATGGGTGGATGAACAACAACCGCGTCAGCTCCCGCGTTGAAAAAGTCATTGGCGATTCCATGTTCGTCCGGTTTCAGATCACCGAGTCCTGCATAAACAAACGCCCGCTTCGCAACAGCCGTCACGGTACGCTCAACCACCAGCCGACGTTGCGTTGCCGGAACATTCACCCCTTCCCCGGTCGTGCCGAGCACGAAGATGCCGCTCACCCCGCCCGCCAGAAGCGCTTCCACGAGCCGCACCAGCGCCGTCTCATCGACAGCACCGCCGGCCGTGATCGGTGTCACCATAGGGACAACCGCGCCCCCGTATTTTGAACCATTTTTCATTCGATCCTTCAGTAGGCCGCCTCGTAGATGCGGATCGCATCTGCTTCCGTGAGTGGCCTCAAATTATTCTTCAACAGGCGCGTCACCTTCATGGCCGCCTGTGCCATGTCTGGAATGGCGGTTCGCGGAATGCCCAGTTCAGAAATTCTTTGTGGAATGCCACACGCACGGGACAGCCCGACCAGCCGGCTGAATCCGCGCTCGGCCGTTCCTGAACTGGATCCGTTTCGCTTCACGCCCAGCGCAACGGCCACCTCGGCATAACGATCCGGAGCCGCCTGGAGATTGAAATGCAACACGCTCGGCAGCAGCACGGCGTTCGAGACGCCATGTGGAATGTGGAATTTCCCACCAAGCGGATAAGAGAGCGCATGCACCGCCGCTGTATTCACTGGCCCGAGACAAAGCCCGCCATAAAGGCTGCCCAGCGCGAGGTTCGCCCGCGCCTGAAGATCGTTTCCGTTCGCCACGGCCGCGCGGAGGCTGCGCGAAATGAGGCGAATTCCTTCCAACGCGTAAATGTCCACCGCCGGATGCGCGAAGTTGTTTGCGAACGCTTCGATGCAATGGGTCAGCGCATCCATGCCCGTCGCAGCCGTCACCGCGGGAGGAACTGTTATCGTCAGCAGTGGATCGACGAATGCCGCATCGGGAACGAGGTGCGGACTGATCACGCCCTTTTTCAAATCCTCGTTCTCATCCAGTAGAATGGCGTTTGGCGAAACTTCAGCGCCCGTTCCCGCGGTTGTCGGCAAACAGACCAGCGGCAGGGCGCGGCTTTTCAAAAGATTGATTCCGAACACTTCATCCAGTTTCTGCGAATTGTTCAGAAGCGCGGCGACGAGCTTGGCCACATCGATCGCACTGCCGCCGCCGATTCCAAGGACGCCATCGACTTCAGCGGTCCGCGCAGCATCCAGCGCACTGCTCAATAAAGCGCGATCCGGCTCGCGATCGATCGTCGGCGACTGCACGCACGCAATTCCCTCTGCTGCCAGCGCATCGAAAACAGGTTTCAAAGTCGGAAGCACCGGTGTGCTGGAAACGAGAAAGACACGACGCGCGCCGCGCTGCGCGAGGACATCGGCGCATTGTGGAGCGCAGCCGTTGCCCACGACGATTCTTGGCGGTTGGAGCAGTGTGACGATGTTCATGGCGCGATGACAGACTTCAGCGGAGCTGGCTGCCGTGCAGGTTTTCCTTCGAAAAAGCGGCTTGCGGCAATGCCGACCACAAACAGGATGACGTGATTGAACACACCGATCAGAAACGGGTGGAGCGGGTAATTGAATGCGCCCAGATTCAGCAGCGGAGCATTGAGAGCGGGAAACTTGACGGACGTGAGCGTCGCCCAGCCCGTGAAGAGAATGCAGGCGACGATTCCCACGATGGCGCCTTTGGCATTGGCGCGTTTGGTCAGGGCGCCGAGCGCGAACAATCCGAGCATTCCGGCCGTGGCGATTGAAAACAACTGAACGCCAAATTCAAGCGCGGTGCCGATTCCAATCCAGAGCAACGAAAACACAATGGACATGATTCCAAGCATCGTCACAGCCATGCGCCCAACCCACAGTCGCTGGCGATCCGAAGTGGCCGGACGCAGCCGCCCGTAGAAATCATCCACAATCACCGTTGCCATGCTGTTGAGATCCGAATCGAGGCTCGACATCGCGGCAGCAATCAACGCGGCGATCACGAGGCCGATGATGCCAGCGGGAAGCTGCGTCTTGATGAAATAGGGAACGATGTTGTCCTTCACAGCGGCCACTTCTTGAGGCATCTGCGCTCCGGTCAGCTGGAAAAAGCCCCAGAGACACGCACCCATGAAGAAAAACAGCAACCACACCGGAAGGCACGCCAGCGCTCCGAAATACGCACCGGCCTTCGCCTGGCGATCGGATTTTGCGACCAGGTATTTCTGAACGATGTGCTGGTCGAGCGCGTAGCGCTGCACCGCCCAGATCGCGCCACCGACGAGATAGAACCAGATGTTGTCCGTCACCCAGCTGAACGACATGTTGCCCAGGCCGAACTTGCCGCCGTCCCACGCCGTTTGCAGAACCGCCATCGGTCCACCTTCAGGCCGGAACAGCGCGATGCCAAGCACCGCCAACGCACCGCCGATCAACAGCACCCCCTGCAGCACGTCCGCATAAACCACCGCTGCGATTCCGCCGGCCACGGTCATGATCAACGTCACCGTTCCCACGATGATGATCACCCACGCGACACTGATTCCGCTCAGGAAGGAAACTGGAATCGCAAGGAAGTACAATGTCGCGCTCATGTCGGCGATCCGGCTGACGATGAATGCTGATGCACCATAAGCCCGCGCCACGTAACTGAATCGCTTCTCCAGATAGTCGTAGATGCTCATCTGGATCGTGCGCCGATAGAACACCACCACGAACCGGGAAATCAGAACCATCACCACAGGCAACATGAAGAACGACGGCAGATTCCACATGTCATGCGCGTAAACGTTTCCCGAATGACCGATGAAACTGGTGCTGCTGATCATCGTGCCGACGATGGCAAAGATCACCACCCAGCCCGGCACATTCTTGCCGGCGAGGAAAAAGTCCGTCGTGGTCTTCTGATTGCGGGAGAAATAGAGTCCGATCCCGAATACCACCAGGAAGTAAACGACGATAATGGCGTAATCGATCGGGCTCATCAGAAGCTCTTCTCCGACGCCAGTCTGACCGGCGGTTTCCCCACGAGCCTGCCCTGCTCGAACCGGTATTCTGCAATCACCTTTCCGGACTCGTCCCAATGTGTGGCAACACCGTGCGCTTCATAACCGTCGAACTTCCGCTCCACGTCCCGTGCCTCGGGATTCAGGTTCCAGTTGGATTCAATGCGTTTCCGTCCGTTCGGCCAGTAATGGGTCCAGGTGGCGTTCTTCTGCTTCAGACGGCGTTCCCAGCTCCAGACCTTTTTTCCATCCGGCGACCAGAACGTCTCCTTTCCGAATTTTCGGCCGTTCGCGTATTTCACCTCATGCTCCTTCTGGCCATTTTCGTAATAGGATGTCTCCGTTCCATCCAGCACATATCGGCCGTTCTTAAACACCTTCGCCGACCAGGTCACGCGCACTTTGCCGTTCGGATATTTCTCCACAAATTTTCGAGACTGCCCATCGATGAACTGCGGTTTGATCTCTCCCGCGTCCGAATAAACCCACGCCTCGTTGAATTCATAATGCAGGCAGGGCTGGGTCATCGTCGCGAGCACGTGAATCATTCCATTCGGCGCCTGGGCAACCGTCGCGTAACCCAGAGTGCCGCGCGCGCGATCTTCTTCATGCGGCAATTCCACCGGAAGCCTCTTCACGCGCCACGTTGCGCCGTCGTCTTTCGATATCGCCACAAAACAACCCGCGCCATCTATCCAACCGTCGGGTGGCGATTCCTTCTTGCGATGATACGAATCGGTCACCATGCAGAGATCGCCATTGGCGAGTCGGATCAGGCTCGGGCGTTGATTTCCACCCAGCGGCGAAAAAATCGTCGGCCGGGATTCCGACCACGTTTCTCCCCAGTTCGTGGAAATGTTCTGCGGGTTGAAACCGTTTATCGCGGTGTTCTTGCCACCGATCGAAAGCAGCGTCCAGCCGTCCTTCAGTGGAACAATCGTCGAATGCCGTCCACCGGTGCGTCCTCCCATGTCGTGCCAGGTCTCGCCTCTGTCCGTGCTGCGCCAGAGAAAGCTGTTGTCCTTCTGCGCATCCATCGCGAAATACATCGCGCCCTTCGGATCGCGAAACGCATTGGCAATTGGCTGGGCCGTGTAGTCCACTGGCGGCTTGTCGAGCTTCGGCAAAGAGAAGCGCCACGATGCTCCGTTGTCGGCGGAATGCGCCATTTTGAATGGAATTGGATTCTCGCGTCCACCCCCGAAGAACCGAACTGTGAGACCATCGGTCCATAGCAATGCCGACTGATCGTTGTAATCGCGTGAGTTGAAAAAGAGTTCCGGAAAATCCCACTCTTCAGAACCATGACGCAGCCGCGCCTGAACGAACCTGGCCTGCGGCGAACGTTCGCTAGCGCCACGCGGCGTCAGCGCGCTGAAATATATTGCGAGCACATCGCCATTCGGCAGCACCTGAAGCCCGGGAGAATGATTGTGCGCCCAGACGGAAGGATCCACGCCGGCCAGTCGCCCTGTGAGATTCGTGTCGTTGTCCGGCGGAATCGGAAGTGCGAAGCGAACCGCGAAGTAGGGAGCTGATTTCGGCCCCAGCTCGGCGACATCGAGCGTTTGTTTGATTCCCGACTGGTTGAACGGAACCGGGTAAACGGGATTGGACGCCACAGTCTCGATGCGCGCGCCAAACTCGGTCTTCGTCCGCGGCTCGACATCCATGCGCCCGCCGGATTGCACGACGAATTCCGTCCGGTTCGACACCCCTGTCGAAGCGGAAGACGATTCAGCCGCTGCTGACGGCAAAGCCGTCAGCACGCATGCAAAGCCGATTACCCACAGCCTTTTTGAAAGCAGATGCATACCTTTTTGGAGGTGTTCATTTTGTAACCCAAAGCTTTGAATCCAGTCATCTCAAAAGGGCCAAAACATTTGATGAAAATGCCATTGTCCTATAAAACGGTTGCGCATGCAGACCCCTAAAAGCTTCCCTGTTGGCATGACAGGTCAGAACACCAAACCCCTTACCCTCGGCGTCATTTACGGCAACCGGGACTTCTTCCCGGATCAACTCGTCACTGAAGCGCGCGCCGACATCGCAAACCTGTTTCAACAACACGGCATCCGCGCGATCCAGCTTTCCGAACAGGATTCAAAACTTGGCGGCGTTGAAACGCATGCCGATGCACGCAAATGCGCCGAACTTTTCCGCAAGCACGCCGATGAAATCGATGGTGTCCTCGTGTGTCTGCCGAACTTCGGCGACGAAAAAGGCGTCGCGGATACACTCAAACTTTCGAAGCTGAAAGTGCCCGTGCTCATCCAGGGTTATCCGGACGATCTCAATCAACTCTCCCCAGCCCGTCGTCGCGATGCGTTCTGCGGGAAAATTTCCGTCTGCAACAATCTGGTTCAGGCCGGCTTCAAGTTCACTTTGACCAGCAAGCACGTTTCGCATCCGACGTCTGAAAGCTTCGTCGCGGACCTGAAAAATTTTGCCCGTGTCTGCCGCGTCGTGAACGGGTTGAAAGGTGTGAGGCTTGGAGCTGTGGGCGCGCGACCCGGGGCATTCAACACAGTTCGCTACTCGGAGAAGATTTTGGAGCGGCACGGAATCAGCGTCACCACGGTGGATCTCTCAGAAATCATCGGCAAAGCGAACAAGCTCGACGCCAATGCCGCCGCAGTGAAAGCGAAGCTCGCGGAAATCACCGGTTACGCACCCGCGCCCGGCGTGCCAAACGACAAGCTCGTGCAGATGGCGAAGATGGGTGTCGTTCTGACCGAATGGATGGACGCCAATTACCTCGACGCGACGGCGATTCAATGCTGGACCTCCGTGCAGCAGAACTTCGGCTGCAACGTCTGCACTCTCATGAGCATGATGAGCAACAAATTCATGCCGAGCGCCTGCGAAGTCGATGTAACCGGCGTGCTCACGATGTATGCCATGCAGCTCGCCGGCGAAACGCCCGCAGCCCTCGTGGACTGGAACAACAATTACGCGAACGATGACGACAAGTGCGTGCTGTTCCACTGCGGCAACTGGGCCAAGAGTTTTCTCCCTGACATCAAGATTTCCAACGCGCCAATTCTTGGCAGCACGCTCGGCGTCGAAAACACCTACGGCGCACTCGATGGCCGCACTCCTGCCGGACCGCTCACCTACGGCCGCATCACCACCGCCGATGCGGAAGGCAGGATTCGCTGTTACGTCGGTGAAGGCGAACTCACGAATGACGAACTCAAGACCTTCGGCAATCGAGCCGTGGCCAGGGTGCCGCAGCTTCAGAAACTCATGCGCCATGTTTGCAACAACGGTTTCGAGCATCATGTCGTGATGACCCAGTCTCATTCAGCCGCAGTTTTGGAGGAAGCATTCGGCAACTACTTCGGCTGGGAGGTTTATCATCACGGCAGGAAAGATTGAACAGAAGTCAACGAAGGGAACGAAGACGAACATGACTTCATTCCTTCGTTCTCTTGGTTCTTTTCTGTAGAACGCCATGACGCCATGACCGATCACGAACTTCAGCTCAAAGCGATCTCTCTGCGCAGGACGATGCTGCAACTCATCTTCAACGCCGGCGCAGGCCACACAGGCGGCGGGTTGTCGTGCATGGACATTCTCAACGTCCTTTACAACCGAGTATTGAATGTGTCGCCGCAGACGTTTTCCAGTCCGACACGAGATCGTTACGTGCAGAGCAAGGGGCATTGCGTCGAAGCGCTTTATTGTGTGCTCGCCAATCGCGGCTTCTTTCCGGCATCGGAGTTGGAAACTGTGTGTCATTACCAATCGCATTACGTCGGACATCCAACGCGGCACATTCCGGGCATTGAGATGAACACTGGCGCGCTTGGGCACGGACTGCCGATCTGCCTCGGAATGGCATTGGCCGGCAAAATGGATTCGGCGTCGTATCGAGTGTTCACGTTGTTGGGCGATGGCGAACTTGCGGAAGGTTCCAACTGGGAAGCCGCCATGGCCGCGTCTCATCACAAACTCGACAACCTGATCGCGATTCTCGATCACAACACGCTTCAGATTACCGGCCACACACGCGACGTCTGTTGTAATGAACCGTTGGATGAGAAATGGCGTTCGTTCGGATGGACTGTTCGAGTTGTGGACGGCCACAATTACGCCGAGCTGACCCGCGCATTGACCACGGCACCTGAACCCGGCAAGCCGACCATCGTCATTGCCAACACTGTGAAGGGGAAAGGTGTGAGTTTCATGGAAAACGTGGCCAAATGGCATCACGGCGTCCCCAACGAAGCCGAACTGAAACAGGCGCTCGCCGAACTGGATGCGGCGGAGAAGAAGTTTCAGGAACAGTAACCATGTTCAAAAGGATCAAAACCGCCCAGAGCGTCATTCCCTCGCCCCGTGAGGAACGAACGGGGAGAGGGCCAGGGAGAGGGGCCGCTCAAAAAACTCTCCACTGCCCACCACTCCGAATTCAGCCCAATGGACGAAGGAAACTCGAAGTGACTTGTCTCACTCAAGATCACCTCCTCTCCCCGGCCCTCTCCTCCATTCCGAATGGAGGAGAGGGTGTAGGCGTTCGTGCGTTGATGCCCTCGTTGCTATCCGAACGCCCGTATAACCAGATACGATGAAATAAAAATCGAAATCCTGACTATGTTCAAAAGGATCAAAACCGCCCAGAGCATCATTCCCTCGCCCCGTGAGGAACGAACAGGGAGAGGGCCAGGGAGAGGGGCAACTCAAAAAACTCTCCACCGCCCACTACTCCGAAATCAGCCCAATGGACGAAGGAAACTCGAAGTGACTTGTCACACTCAAGATCGCCTCCTCTCCCCGGCCCTCTCCTCCATTCCGAATGGAGGAGAGGGTGTAGGCGTTCGTGCATCGATGCCCCCGTTGCCATCCGAACGCCCGTATAACCAGATACGATGAAATAAAAATCGAAATCCTGACTATGTTCAAAAGGATCAAAACCGCCCAGAGCATCATTCCCTCGCCCCGTGAGGAACG